>WPCH01251843.1_pt1 | contig 202658 bp, 207 predicted proteins | sample 5399881 | NCBI WGS metagenome assembly WPCH01 (sample SAMN12869468, study PRJNA574797) | sludge metagenome | isolation source: wastewater treatment of pH5 | place: China:Beijing | collected 2019-05-20 | reverse complement strand
TTCATCATCAAAACATAATGCTAGTAACGATCCAATTAAAGAGGAAACCTGTTGCTTGTCCTGTATGCAGAGGTCAATTTATAGGTGTAAAAGATTATCGTAAACGCACTATAGTTCATTCCGTTTTAAATGGTGTTGAATGTAGATTGCTTTATCGAAGAAGACGTTATTGTTGTAAAACATGCAATAAATCATTTAATGAAGAAAGCCCATTTGTACGTAAACAAAAACGAATGAGCATCCTTACAGAAAATCAAGTATTAAAGGATCTAAAGCTACCTAATGAAACGTTTACTACGATAGCTTCTCGCTATTATATGTCAACGACTAATGTTATTGATCTCTTTGATCGGCACGTAAACATAAGTCGTGGTGAGTTTTCATCCGTTGTTTGTATTGATGAATTTTATCTTGGAAAACATGGTGTAGCTGGAAAGTATGCATGTGTATTCCTTGATTTTGTTAAGAATGAGATCATAGATATTCTACCAACTCGAAGAAAATACTATTTGCTTCATTACTTTCAATCCATTCCGCAAAAAAAGCTTGAAAAAGTGCGTTTTGTATCCATTGACATGTGGGACACTTATCGAGATATTGCACGAATAGTCTTTAAAAAAGCAGTCGTATGCGTGGATTCATTTCATGTGATGTGGAATATCAACCAAGCATTAATGAAGCTTCGAATCCGTGTGATGAATCGTTATGAGAAGGATAAGATAGAATATTATCTATTAAAGAAATTCAACTTTCTATTGATGAAAAATGGTGATGATGTTATTTATAATGAACCAAGGTTTAATCACAGACTTGATCGGTATATCAATTATCAAGGATTACTCAAGTTAGTCTTAGATATTGATGAAGATTTATCAGCTGCTTATCAGTTAAAAGAAATGTATTCACAATTCAATCGTAAAGCAACTTTTGAAACGGCTGAAAGCCAACTTCATTCCATCCTTGATGCATTTAAAATCGCGAATATTCCAGAATATCAAGAGATAGTAAAAATGCTTAAGAAGTGGAAGAAAGAAATTATCAATTCGCTTCATTGGTTCGATGGACGAAGAATTTCCAATGGCATCCTTAAATCCAAGAATGCTCGTATAAAAGTAATCTTAAAGAATGCCAATGGATACGGTAACTTTGATCGATTGAGAACTAAAATTATGTATTGCTTAAATGAAAACAGTGCTCCATCACTCAATGACTCATATCCATCAAAACGTTATAAATTAGGGAAACGTGGTAACTATAATAAACAGTAAATGGTTCAAAAATAGCACCTGATTCTCATGAATCAAGTGCTATTTTATTGTGTAAAACCCCTACAAACTTTAAAGGGTTATTTCTTGTGAACCCCTACAAACTTTATAGGCCCACTTTAGGTTTCTTAGATTCTTCATTTATTATTTTTCGAATGTTCCAATATTTGACATAATACATTTATTTATGTCAAATTGTTACATCTAACATAAGACATAACATATCTTCAAAAAGACTTTTAACAAAGTGTTGCAAAAACAAATTACTATTGAGTTAAAGAATTAGTGCCATCAAAAACCCAATCATTACACTTAACTTTGAAATCAACAGGTATAGGTGTAGTACCTGTAACCGCACTGTCAGACGCATCGAGAATTGAACATTCATCAGGCATTTCAATTGCTTCAGCAGTTAAACCTTCATTTTCTACTCTAGTGATAGAAATCTCAGAATACAATTGTCTTGCATTTGCTTGATCTCTACTATCATTTGCACGCCCTACATAATTCAATATCGATGGTACTAAAATAGCAGCTAATACAGCTAGTATAAGAATAACTACAATAAGCTCAATAAGAGTAAAACCTTTCTTGTTTCTTAATAATTTTTTCATTTTCCTTCTCCTTTTCGTTATTTAAATTTAACAACAATATTCTAGTCTTGTCAACAAACTTTGATAATAGAATCACGTTTTTGCACAACTTTTTGTAATTCATTTGTTTCAAACTACATATTTGGTACAATCTATGTCATTTACTATCTTGTTGTTGTTCTTCCTGATAGTCGTTTTAACAACTCAGGATTGCTTGAAATACCTAATGCTGTTTCAAAGGTAATTTGTCTTGCGTTCATACGTTGAACTAGACTTGCTTCTAAGGTTGTCATTCCCATGCGACTATTTGTTTGAATGGTAGTCGCTATTTGGAAAATTTTTCCTTCTCGAATTAAGTTTGAAACTGCATCATTCATCAACATAATCTCGTGTATTGCGACTCGACCTGAACTATCGGCTTTGGGAACCAATACTTGAGATATCGCAGCTTTTAACACTGTTGATAGTTGTGTTCTAATTTGAGACTGTTGATGCGTTGGGAATGAATCGATAATTCTATCGATGGTGTTTGGTGCACCAATTGTATGCAATGTAGAGAAAACAAGGTGACCTGTTTCAGCAGCTGTAATTGCTAAACTAATGGTTTCATGATCTCGCATTTCTCCAACTAAGATAACATCAGGATCTTCACGAAGCGCAGAACGTAATCCATCATGGAAGGAACTAACATCTTTATGAATTTCTCGTTGGTTTATCAAAGACATCTTTGGCTTGTACACATACTCAATGGGATCTTCTAGAGTTAAGATATGTTTTTGTTTACGACGATTAATATGATCAATCATCGCAGCCAATGTCGTGGATTTCCCAGAACCAGTTGGACCAGTTACTAAGACTAATCCTCTAGGTAAATCAGCTAAATCTTTTAATATTACTGGTAAATCTAACTGATCAATGGTCGGGATATCGTTTTTTAATAGACGCATTGCAATTCCAGGTTTGCCTTGTTGGCGATAAACGTTGATTCTAAATCGATTGCCAACCCAATCTGTGTAGGCAGTATCAATATCTTTCCCAGAATAATATATAGTCAATTGCTCTTCAGAAAGGAAATCAGCAATCCAATTAAGTACCTCTTTCTCTGTTAAAGGTGGATATTGGAGTTTTTCTAACAATCCAATTCTGCGAACAATCGGTTGACTGTCTGTAACTAAATGAATATCAGAGCAGTCATGTCGATTTGCATAATCTAGTATTTCGGCGAGCATCTATTCCCCCTTTCTTATTCAACAGTGTATAGAATACGGATCGCTTCTTCAAACGAAGTTTTTCCTTTTTCAATAAGCTCTAATACTTCATCTCGTAACAAACGCATGTCCGTTTGTTTTGCATACTGTCTTAGTTTTTCCATTGATGCTCCTTTAGAGATAAGATTCTCTAACTCTGCATCAATAAGCACTATTTCAAAGACAGCAGTTCTCCCACTATAACCGGTATGGTTACAGTGATTACAACCAACAGCATGATACGCTTCATCTATATCCGTGTGCAACAGCAGATTGTCTGCATTGGACACTTTGGCTTTCTCTTTACACTTGGTACATAGTTTTTTAACCAACCGTTGAGAAATAACGCACTTTACAGAAGAAGCGACTAAAAATGGTTCAACACCCATATCCACAAGCCTTACAACCGTTGATAGTGCATCGTTTGTATGGATAGTAGATAGTACGAAGTGACCGGTAATTGCAGCACGTATGGCGATTTCAGCAGTCTCTGTGTCACGGATTTCCCCAATCATAATCGTATCTGGGTCTTGACGTAATATTGAACGTAAACCACTTGCAAAGGTTAACCCAGCTCTTTGGTTCACTTGAATTTGAGTAATACCTGAAAACTTACGCTCAATAGGATCTTCTACGGTAACTATTGACTTTGTAGGTGTCGCAAGTTTGGAAAGCATTGAATATAACGTGGTAGTTTTACCACTTCCTGTAGGGCCTGTTACAAGCAAAATACCATGTGGCAACTTAATCGCTTTTTCTATAAGCTCGATAGTTCGATCAGATAATCCAAGACTATGTAAGTCATAGGAAATCGAACGATCTGCACCAAGTAAACGAATAACGATCTTCTCACCAAAAGGAGTTGGGATGCTTGAAACACGAAGATCTACATTTAAGAAATCATTCTTAAACTGGAATCCACCATCTTGTGGAACACGCTTCTCTGCAATATTCATTCCACTTATAATTTTTATTCGAGTTGTAATTAGTTGGTGTACATCGTGAGATAACTCATTATGAACTTGTAAATCACCATCAATTCTAAAACGAATACGAGTTATTTTTTCTTCTGGTTCTATATGAATATCTGAAGCATTTTGTTGATAGGCTTCAAGTATTAAAGAGTTAACTAATTTAACGATTGGTGCTGAATCAACACGTTCTGCAAGATTAATGTCACTTTCCTCATCTTTACTTTGAGTAGGAATGTAACTAGCACTGTATTCATCTTTAATTGACCCCATAATATCTTCACTAGATTTCTGTGTATATACTCGATTTATACCACGGTCAATTTCACCTAATGGTGATAACACAGTGTCTACTTCAAGCCCTGTAATCATTGCAATGTCTTCTAATGCAGCAAAATCAAGAGGATCGTTTGTTGCTATAGTTAATGTACCTGAACGCAAATACACTGGTAAAACCATATGTCTACGTGCGAGTTGTTCAGGAACAATCTTCACAGCATCAGCCTCAACAACAAACAATGGAGAATCAACATATTCTACAGATAATCGAACACCTAAAGTACGCAAAATATCACGTTCACTAGCAAACCCAAGTTCACTAATAACTTCCCCTAAACGTTTTTTGCTCTTTTTTTGTTCTTCAAGTGAAGCAGCTAACTGTTCTTCACTGATAATTTTCTCTTCGATCAATAACTGACCAATTGGTATTGCTCTCATAAACAATCCTCCTTTGACATTCCCTCTTTTAAAAATTTACAACTTTCGCTATAATGATACTCAGTTAGGATAGGTATCATTATGACTATTTATGCACTATATATATTTCTTATTGGAACAATTTTTGGCTCATTTTTTAACGTTGTTATCCATCGCTTGCCTCTAAATAAAACAATTATCTATGGAACTTCTAGCTGTCCAAATTGCAATAATCGTATAAAGCCTTACGATCTAGTTCCCCTTATTAGTTACTTAGTTTTAAAAGGGAAATGTAGAAACTGCTCTTCACCTATATCCATTCGCTATCCAATTATTGAAGCAGTAACGGGTTTAAGTTACATGCTAGTATTTTTAAGGTATGAACTATCAAGTTACTTTTTCATTGGGGTAACACTTGCATCCATATTAATAATAATAACTATGATAGATATTGATACCATGGAGATCTATGATCGATTTCATGTATTAATATTCATACTAGCGTTTATAAACTTATTTATAAGTGATTTAAGTATCCTTAACCACGCTATTGGTTTTTTCATCATAAGTATTCCACTTTTCATCCTGGCAATAATCACAGGAGGAATTGGTGGTGGTGACATTAAACTTATTGCAGTTTCAGGCTTACTTCTTGGTGTAGCTAATACTCTAGTCGCATTTTTTATTGCATCCGTCGTTGGAGGTGTAATTGCGATTTATTTGCTTATTTTTCAAAACAAATCTAGAAAACAAGCAATAGCTTTTGGTCCATATTTATGTGTTGGTATTTTTTCTTCTTACTTGTATGGAGAACATATTATTAATTGGTACTTAAACTTGTTCTTCTAACTTATTTTGGTGGATAATAATCAGGATCAGTTGTTGGATCATAATACTCGCTATCACCGAGGTAATCACCACTATAATCTCTTTCATCACCTTCTTCAATTTTATGAATTGAATACACATCAAATGTGAATGTTGCGGTGTTGACCTCAAAATTATAATTTGATGCACTAATATAAACAGTAGTATCCCATTCAGTCACTTCATCTAAAAAGGATAAATAATTTTCATAATCTGCAACAACATTATAAGTATGACTTTGTTTTAATAATACTGATTCTGTTGAAGGAATAAAATCCTCTTCAATGCTATCTCCTAGATACTGCATCACTAACTCCTTGATGCGATAGGATGGTTCAGCCACAAACATTTGTTGCGAATCTGGTGTAGCAACCTCTAAATCACCTAGTGACGCTTGAGTTATTCTCATGTTGTATTTATCAGTTAAAGGAAGAACCCATCGTTCATACTCAGCAGTCAAAAGCGGTTGCTCAATTTCGGAAAACTCATCATTTAGTTGAATAAGTTTATCTTCTCTTTTAGCAACAAGTGTATTCTCAAGTGCTAGTTTTATTTCAATTTGGCTTTGTTGTAGTTCTAATTCACTAAGTTTTATCTCATTATCTTGAATAGATTGATTCAACGGTAAAATAACAAACATGATAAACGACAAAATAAGTGCAACTAAAATTAGAACAAAAATTAGAAAACGTTCACGCTTTGAAATAGTCATCCTTAATTACCCCCTTTTAAAACACATTGAATCGTAGAGAAATATAGTTGCTGCCCCTCATCATAAGTGTACCCTGAATAAGAAACTTTCTTAAAATGATTCGTACGTTCTAATCGAAGGACATAATTCGAAATATCAAATGCACTTCGACCACTAATTACCACTGCTATACTACCACTTTGATAAGTTAAGTTTTGAAATTCAACGAACTCTGGCCTTGAATAATTAAGTACTCGTATTGGAACTGAATTAAAACGAACACCTGCTCCAAAAACTTCATTTATACTTTCCACTTCTAAAAGCATTTCTTCAATTTGAGCTATATCACTCTCAAGACTATTTACATATGCCAATTTTGATTGTACTCTTGGATTACTTACAAATTCCTCAACACTTTCAACTTCACTGTTCAATAACATATTATCGACAAACAGTTTAATACTAAATGCACCAAAAAGAAGAAATACAACGACTAAAATAACAACATATAGCTTATTGTCGGAATATTGACTTGCTTTAGTTTTGGTAACTTCTTCATATTTTGCTAATAAGTTCATATCTTGTTTTTTCATGATATCACTTCCTTAACATAGTTCCCAACACATTGGTATATTGTGTCTGAAACTCACAATCCCCATCCACAAATGATGGTTGGTTTAAAATTTCACTGTCAACAAGTAAGTTTTTGTTTACTCGTTCATTTATTTCATCTAAAATCTCATCTTTTCCTATTAAGAAAATTTTGTCTACACCATTTTTAATTCCTCGTGTATATGAAAATTGAATCATTTTACTAATATTATCTTCAATCGTATCTAAGTACTCATCTCTTGCAAAGTCAGAGTATGTTACTAAACGAACATTTCTTGATAAAATATACTGTCCTCGATCAAATAAATACAGACGTAAATGACCATCTCCAACTTCGGTAATAATAACCTGATCCATCTTTTCCATAACTGGAAAAGTTTCCATTACTTTAATAATTGCATTTGTTGCAGAATCAATTACAACTGGTTTAATCTTTAAACTTCTTAATAAGTTAATGTAAGATTCTAATGCACTATCTAACACTGCAACAGCAAGCAATCGATATGCTTCGCGCTCATTCTCATCGAGAATACTTTCTAGAATAATGAAATCCATAATATAATCTGGTGTTAGATTTAATGTATCCATCATTTCACTTCGAACGATGAAAGCTAATTTTTTCTCATCTATTTTGGGTGTAATAATTTCTCGATATATAACAGATGTGTTATTTAAACAAACATAACCTTCTCTTATATCGCTTAAACCAAACTCTTCCAATTTTTGCTCAAAAACCATTAATAAATTATCAAAGTTTGAGTCATTAATGCCTTGCTGATCAATCCAATCTCCCTCAAAATCAAATGAAAACGCCGACTTACAAACAACTGAATTTCTCTTTACTTTAGCCTCAACTAAGTTCACCGACCCGTTTTTAAACTCAATACCGATAGCCATAACCATCATCCCCTCTCCATCTTATCCAATTGACTCATACATTTGGAATATAGGTTGAATTATTGAAATTACAATAAACCCAATTACAATACCTAAAACTACAATCATAATAGGTTCAATCATTGATATCATTCGCTGGATAGCACTATCCGCCTCATCATCAAAATAATCTGCAGTACTATTCAATATATCTCCTAATGAACCTGCTTCTTCTCCTATATACAACATTGATCCTAGCATTGGATCAAATTCTTGAGTATTCTCAATCGCTCTTGAAATTAATTCTCCTCGACTAACTTCAGCTAGCACATCTACAAATAAATTCTCCAAATATGCATTACTTAAAACTTTCCCCGTCGTTTCAATCATGTCTAAAGTTTGCACTCCACTTGAATAAAGAGAAGCAAAAGCCCTTGCACAACGTGCTGAATAAACAGTTCTGTTGAGTTTTCCAAAAATTGGTAATCTAAGTTTGAGTCGATCAAATGCAATTTTTACACTCTTCACTTTTAATAATAATCTCGTTGCAACAACTAGCACGATTAGCAAAATAATCAGTTGAATCCAATTACCCAATAAGAAATTTGAAAAACCTAAGATTATCTTCGTTGTCCAAGGCATACTGGATTCATCAAACATTCCAGTAATTGTAGGCAAAACAAACGTCACTAAAACTAAAACAACAAAAATAGATACGATTGCCAAAATTAAAGGATAAACACTTGCTGATCGTATTTTACTTGATAGCTTTTGCTCTTTTTCAAAATGCACTGCCATTCTATTTAATGATTGATCAAGAGTACCTCCAACTTCACCAGCTTCAACCATGTTAATTAGCAATTCTGGGAATGCACCTTTTTGAAAACGCATAGAATCAGATAAGGAATTACCTTTTTGAACATCTTCATATATTTGTCTAAATATTGCTTTGCTTTTTCTATCATTAGCTTTATCTTGCAATAAATCAAGTGCCTGAATAATTGGAATTCCTGAATATATCATTGTTCCTAACTGACGCGAAAAAATGACAAGATTTTTCACTTTTAGTTTACCTACAGTGTTTTCTCTTACATTTGTTTCTTTATAATCTACTAAGTAAAGTTTCTTTTCACGAACATTGCGTTTTAAATCGTCAATATTCTCAACGCTCATAAAATCACGTTTGGTATTCCCCTGACGATCCATAGTAGTTACAGTGAAGTTTCTCATTGACTCACCCCTTGAATCATGGTGACCAAATAACAATATTATTTATTTGTCTATTGTGGCCTTGTATCATTATCTCAATTGTAAATCAACACACAATAATTTACAACTTATTTCACATGATGGAGCCTAAAAAAGACTATATTTGGTAATAAAGCTTATTTACACTGACAATATAGCATAAAAATTTGTTACTGAAGTATAAAATTTGTTAGAATTTGACTAAATACAGACACTTTTTTCAAAGTGTCACACACATAAGGAGGACTATGAAAAAATTAGTTAAAGGACTTATTTTCTTAGTTGTAGTCTTACTTGTGCTTGTAGGAGGGGCTTTTATCTTATTATCGATACCTAAAACAGCTGGTGTAGAGTATACCGATGCTGATTTAGACTCCTACATTGAGGCAATTGGGATTACTTTTACAGAGAATAATGCAAGTATTGAAGACATCTTTTTTGAGAACTACAGCGCTTCTGGATCATTAGAAGTAGAGGGCACTTTAAGTAGTGAACAAGCAAGTGCTCTTGCTAATGCGGTAATTAATGAAAAGAGTATATTAAGAAACATTCAAATTAAGTTTGCTGGTGATGATTATGTTATCGCAAGTGCCACCATTGGTAATGACTTAACCTTTGTGTATGATTTGTTTCCTGTTGCTGAGCGATATAAAACAATCGTTGAGACAGTAAAAGGACGTCCAATTTACATTGAAACGTCATTAACGTATTCACCAGAAACAGAGTTTTTTGCGATGCTTGAAACTGTCAATGTTGGGTTAATCCCTTTTCCAGTAGATCAAGCAAACGTGTATGGAACTGAAATTGGGACAATATTAAATCGTGTATTAAGAGAACTACCAGGGTTTGAAGTTGAGGCATTTAAAGTAAATGCTGATGGACTACACTTTAATGGGTCCATTCCTCAAGAGACTGAATCGTTTGTAAATACAGCGACTGATTAATTCGTTTTAAATCATATTTTCGCATTTCATTTTTTGGAATTTCACTAACAACATAATACTGCTTTGGTATACACCAACGATCGAGTGAAGATAACGCCTCGGTCGTTTTTTCCATTAGTGTTTCTTTTGGATATTTCTTATCAAACACCATCATCGCACAAAGTACTTCTTTTTCACTAACAAACACTTTAACTTCCATACAACCTTTGACTTTGTACAACTGTTCTTCTACTTCTAATGGATTCACAAAATAACCTTTGACTTTAATAAGTTCATCGCTTCGATGAGAAAAATAAATTCGCTCTTTTTCATCTTTATAACCAATATCGCTAGAATGATAATACAGTACACCCTCTCGTTTACTAAATACTTGTTTTGTTAGTTTAGGGTTGTTGTAATAACCATTCATAAGCACTGGACCTGCTACACATATTTCTCCATGCTCAAAAACTTCTGCTTCACTGTTATCTTCTTTTATAATTTTTATAGTGTTTCCATCAAGAGGATAACCCACACAATGTGGAGTACTATCAAAAGGTTCAGAAATGGTAATTGCTGTTGTTGCTTCACTCATACCATAGCCAATTCGTAGTGATCCTTTTGCCTTTTTCTCTTTTAACAACGCATTGAATCGTTCAATTAGTTGTGGAGCAACTAATTCACCACCGACAAACGCTTCTTTAATAAAAGATAAATCACTCGATGCAAAGGTTTTATCATTAAGTAATATTCGATACAAATATGGTACACCAGTAATATACGTTGGTCTTTCTTTTAATAGCTCATTAACCATGGTTTTTTTCTTTAAGCGTGGTACTAAAACACAACGACCACCAATGGCTAATACACCATGAAGTGACACACCTAAACCAAACCCGTGAAAAAATGGCAGCACACAATACATAGAATCAATGCCAACTTCAGGGGTAACTTGTTGTTTCATTTGATCAGCTAGAGCATTAAATGCTTCACTACTTAAACTTATGGCTTTTTGCTCTCCGGTTGTACCACTAGAAAATAAAATAATTGCGTCTTTATTATTGGATGGTATATAACCAGTTGGTGTGCTTTTTAACTTATCAAACTTGTTTTTGCGAAACTTAAAGGCGTACTTAGCTTTTAAGAAAACTTTTTCAAACCCATTAAGGGTGTTTGCCATGGAAATAACAATTGTACTCTTTTTACTAAGAATGGACGTGTAACGATGCGCTAGAGCATCTAGTACAAACACTTTGCTTACCCCTACTAATTCACATCGTTTTTGAATCATTGCTGGTGAACTTAACGGATGTAGCATCACGACCGTACAACCTAGTTGATTTAAAGCATACAACAAAATGACACACTCAAAAATATTCGGCAATAATAATGCCACCTTGTCGTTTGGTTTTATGTTGGCATGCAAACACTTGTATGTCGCTATCTCGATATGCTCAAAAAGCGACTCGTAACTCATGTGTTTGTTGTTGCATGACAATGCTATTTCATGGGGGTGAAGTTTTGCTATATCAGCAATCTTTTGATACATGTTCATATGGATTCTCCAATATGTCTTTAAAAAGAGTTAAGGCTTTAAAAAGCACCATACCTTCGGATATTCTTTCATCTACACTAAAGGTTACATCCAATGATCCATCTTCTTTTAATCGACCAAAGGTAATAAACATAGAAGCTGTACCCCAATTGTACAAATGATGATTCACACTAAAACCATCAATGCTTCCTAAATTAGCAATCACAGCGGTGGTATGCAACGGATCATCATCAATAATACTATTGGGTAACCAATCCCATTTGTCAAGCAGTGATAAACCATGCTTGATAACTTTAAATACACCAGTAGGCAGTTTCCCAAAGGCTTGAATAAGCTTATCTGAGCTATTTCCTTGTTCACTTCTTGTTTGATGAACTAGCTTGTTTAACTTTTCGCTAATACTATAAACATCATCGGTATCTTCTAATACTATTTTTGCAAAACTATTGTTTCCAGCAACTTGTTTATCTTTTTTAATGACCGTTGAAATACTCATATGCTTATGTTGATACAACTGATTGTTGAGTACAAACCGTTGTAATTGTGGATAAGCCATGACAGTCTTTAAACAAGCAAAAAGGACCCAAGGAAAGATTTTGAGCTCTTTTTCATGTAAAAAGGATACAAGAGTATCACTCTTTATCGTTACACTTGTCACAATAGTCGACTCATGACGAGTAGGCATAAGTGATAGTTCTAGTTTTTCATATGCTTTTAATGGGAGTTTTTTACGGTCATATCTTCTCATTATCTAACTCCTGAACAATATCATAAAATTGTTCTAGTAACATTCCATCATATTTCAAGTTTGAGTAGTTATACATACTATTTTTAATTTCAGCTTTGTCTATATTATGGTTTTTATAGTGACAGTAATCCATCACAATACGAATGACTCTTGATGGGTATGGTATCTCCTCTTTTTGTAGTTTATGTGGTAACCCACTTCCATTGACATTTTCAAATAATGCTAACACAATATCCGCAACATCACGATAAGCTGGTACATTTTTCAAGATGTGATAACCATGCTCTGCAATTCTATGACTGTTTTTATGGAGTGAAATATCATCATCACTTAACATACCAACAAAAGCAAACCTAGTAGCATTTTCTACATCTTTTAGCTGCTTTTTAGTTAATTTTTGTTGGCTTACCATTTCTAATACATAGGGTATCATATCGATTCCCATTTGATAATACAATGGATATTTTTCTTTAAAGCTTTCTTCGACAATTGCCACGGTTTCTGCTTCTTGACGAAGTTTGTTTCTAAGTTTATGTTTGTACATCGCATCTTCCGCTTTTCTAAACAACTCATCAATAATTTCAAAAGGTTCATGGGTTGTCATGTGTCCTAAAGCAACCGATAATTTTAGTTTTGTTGGTGACTCTTCTTGAACATGCTCATAAATACGATCTACTACAGCTTTAGCATCCATTTCATCGGTATTTGGAAGCAACATAACAAACTCATCACCACCAATACGAGCAATAATATCATCTTGCCGCATTACTTTGCGCAACACACTCGCAAAAGTTTTTATAAGTTTATCTCCTTCAATGTGGCCAAAGGTATCATTGGTAAGTTTTAAATCATTAATGTCTGCCATAATAATTGACAATGGCAAATTACGCTGCGTGTTTAGTCGTTTAAGTTCTTCTTCATAAAAGGCGCGATTGTATAAGCCAGTTAATGTATCATGAAAGGATAAATACTGTAACTGACGTTCTACTTTTTTACGATCTTCAATATCACGAGCAACACCAATGACTTCTACTTCAAAATTGTCATTAAAACGATACGTAAAGGAAAGTTCTACCCAATGGGTTAAACCATTGCTTTTTTTAATTTGAACATCACACAACATTGGACGTTGTAAAGATGGATTATTTTTAAACGGTTCTAAGGATTGTTGAATAAGATTATATAGTCGCTGATAGGATTCTTCAGTCATGATTTCTTGAATCCCTTTATCTAACATCTCTGCTACACTATATCCTGTTAAGTTTTCAATTGAAGAACTATAATAGGTAAACTGATCATTTGATAAATGATAAATCCATAGCACATCCGATAGATTTTCAGTCAGTAAACGATATTTTTCTTCACTAGCGGCTAGATCTGCTTGTGATTGTTTGATGTTGGAAATATCTTGATTAGATCCTCGATAACAAATTAGTTCTCCTTGTGAGTTATAAATAGGAATTCCATTTGTACTTACCCATATGATATTTCCTTCTTTACTAATCATTTTATTTTCAAAGTTGACAATTTTTTTATCGTTTTCGATAAAACTCATAAATGTACGTTTAAAGTCTTCTCTACCTTTTTCAGGATGAAAATCATACATATACTTTCCAATAACATCTTTTACTTCATAGCTTAAAAGGGATTTAAAGGTATCACTTACATAAATGTATCGTCCGTCTTTATCTAGTTCCCATACAACTAAATGACCGAATTCTGCCATTTGATTTAAACGAAAATATGCATCTTGGATTTCTTGAGCAGCTTGTTTTGATTTAGTAATGTCCGAGTGGGACCCTGCCATCCTTATTACGTTGTTTTCTTTAGCACGAATAGCATCTGCTCGAGCCCGTATCCATACAATGCTTTTATCTTTATGTTTCATTCGAAACTCAACATCGTATTCTTCTGATCTGCCATCAAAGAAATCGGTCAGCTTCTTCATTACAAATTCCGAATCATCTTCAAATATTAAATCTGCAAATGTTTCAAATCGATTTTCTAACTCATCATCTTCATAGCCAAGTATCTTTTTCCAACGTTTTGATAAAAATAGAGTGTTGCTGCTAATGTCCCAATCCCAAATTCCTTCTTGTGATCCTTCAATGGCCATTTCAAATTGTTCTTTTTGAAACCGTAGTTTACTTTCTATTTCTTGTTGGTCAGTAATATCACGAGCTGCTCCATAAATTACATCATCACCAAATGAAGCACGCCACTCAAAAGTCCGATAATCTCCATTTTTTGTTTTGTATCGATTGACAAAATAAATCACTTCTTGTTTATTATTTAATTGACCAACAACTTTTTGAGTTGCGTCAATATCATCTGGATGTATAAAATTAAAAATTGGTTTTCCTTCAATTTCCGAAAGGTCATATCCTAATATTTCTTTCCATATACGATTAACACGTATAAAATAACCATCAGAATCAATAATTGTTAATAAGTCTAAGTTAACAGTAAAAAACTTTTCAAGTTGTTGTGTTTGTTTTTCCAGTTGTTGGCGAATGATAATGTCTTCTGTGACATTGATTGCTGTACTAATAAATAAACTCTGATCGTTAATTTTAACAAACTGCTGTTGATAAGCAAAGACACGATCATCAAGTGGTATCGGAGAGGCTAAAGTAATGGTAACTACATCGTTGGTTTGTTTTGCCATGTTTAATGATTCTATAAATGGATCACAAAATTCAGATGGATACAAATCAGACAATGCTTGTCCTATTAAATGCTCTTTTGGTAAAAACAATTTTGAATCTTGAGAAATGAAGATACTACGATAACGGTATTGCTCATCAAAAACCATAATAAGATTATGAAGTGATGATAATATAATCTCTTTTTCAGTTGCATTCAGTACTTGTAAACTCACATCATTGACTGTCACTAAAAATGTTTGATTATCAATCGGAGAAAACACGATTTGAAAATGACTCCCTAAGGTTTCTGAGTAGTGCAAATACTGATGCAATTGATTTGTTATTAGCACTTTGTTTGCCATCTTTTCAAACATTTTCTTTCCTTCAATTGTTAGATGTGCAAAATCTTCATGTGTTAAAACATCTTTTGATACTTCTTCAATATCAAAATAAATCGCAAAGGCACGATTGTAAAAAACAATATCAATCCCTTGAAAGGTTAGAGCATCTTTTTGTGCTACACAAAGTGCAACTCCTTGTGGTAAATAGTTTATAATCTGGTTCTCACTAAGCATAGTTAGACCCCCTTTACTTCATGTGTTTTGTATTAGTAAGCATGTTTACAACTTACTCTGGTTGTTGTTGGTTATATTTGCTCCACGTTTTTAATAGTATAATAGCATCGCTTTTTGAAAGTGGTTTACTGAAGTGATACCCTTGAATCATGTCACATTTGTTTTCTTTTAAGTATGCTTGTTGCGCTTTATCATCAACCCCCTCAGCGATAACACGTAACCCAAATTTATGTGCCATAGAAATAATATCAGAAATAATAACTTCATTTTTGCGACGTTTTGTAATTTTATCCACGAAATATTTATCAATTTTTAAAATATCGATGTTTAGTCCATCCAACCGGTCAAAGGACGAAAATCCCGTTCCAAAATCATCCAGCGCCACTGTTATTCCATACGCTTGAAGCTGACGTAACTTACGATTGATTGCATCAAAGTCAGAGAACAAGATTGATTCCGTAATCTCTATCGCTAACCGTGATGGATTAATGTTGAACTTGTTTAATACTGATAAAACTTTTTCTACATACTTACTTTGAAATATCTCAATTGCAGAAACATTGATGGCAACCTTCACTTCATTAAACCCACTTAAGGACAACTCTTTTAAAAACTGACATGCTTGTTCAAGCACATGCATCCCTAATGGAATAATTAGCTGATTGTTCTCTGCAATTGGAATAAATTCATTAGGAGTAACATTACCTAATGATGCTGTTTTTAATCGTGATAATCCTTCAAACTTGACTATTTTATTATCTTCTAATGAGAGTATTGGCTGGAAATAACAATACAATGATTTATGATCGTTGTTGTTGAGGGCTTGTCTTAACTCATCTAAAATCGTTTCATTCTTTGAAATTTTACCACGCATCACATCATTAAAAAACACATAATTAGTTGAAGATGTGGCATGAATATTTTCTAGTGCATAGTTTGCATCTTTCATCACTTCATCAAATGATGCATAATCATTTTCAATTTCCACGACTCCTATTTGTACTTGAATATTTAGCGTAGCATTTTTTATACTAAATGGTTTTGAAAACACTTGATTAATGGAGTTGATTTGATCAATTAAATCTTTTGTACTTTCATACTTATCATTGAAAACGACAAAACGATCCGCTGTAAAACGGAAAATATTCTTTAGATTGTCTTTTGCTTTTAAACGTTGACCAATGTCAAACAAGATCTCATCTCCCGTATGAAAACCATACGTTTGATTAATATATTTAAAGTTACTACAGTTAATAAAAATTAATGCCTTCTTATCACTGTTATTATCAAAACCATTTTTAAGCATTTGTTCTTTTAAGTACGTACGATTATGAAGTGTCGTAACTGGATCAACATACGCGAGCTCCAATAAACGTTCACTGTTTTGAAAACGTGAAAAAATCAAGTATGTTAATATTGTGTATATGATAAGAAGTGGAATTGCAATTGTTAAAAATGTGCTTCTAGTAAGTGATTGAACTTCACTCATTGAATATCTTGTGACTAGTAAACCACTATTTAATACACTTGATCCTTCAATCGGAGTGTACACCTCAATGTATCTTTCTGCGTTATCTAATGTAATTGTGTGTACATGTTGTCCAGACATAAAGGATGTAAAATCGCTTTTTGTTATTGGTGTTATATACTCGGTAGTAACATTAATAACACTTAAATCTTCACCAATAAAATAAGCATGATCAACACCTTTTGCTAATTGAATATCACGTAACACAGTCTCTATTTGAATAGCACTTATCAACTCATTAATAGTTTCAGCACTAACACCTATCTGAATCATCTTTCCATCAGAAAGCTTTATATACCCATACTTGAAATACTCATCCGATTCACTATCTTTTCGAATATCCTCAATTAAAAATGGTTCATCCGAATTGTAAAACGCCATTACTGGATGATCATAATATGGTTGCCACCCTAAATAAGATAGTGTTGCTGAACCAATAATTTGAAGTTCTTGATTATACAAGTAGATTTCATCCATCTCTAAAACATCAGCATATCTTTTCAATGTTTCGTTAATGTTGTTTAATAACCCTGCATTAAGATCATCTTCACTAGCTAAAAGAGTATATAAAGCAACTCGAATACGTTCATCGAGCAGTTTGTCTGTAATCTCATTAGCCACAACAACTTTCTCTACACTTCTAGAATAAGCATCTGCCACAATCATGGATTGATCTTGTTTAAGGTTTGTGTAATGATATGAAATATTGTTTACTAAAAAAATGTTAAGCAAGATAAAAATAACCAACATAACAAAGGAAAACAATAAAAATTTCTTATTGAATTGTCGATTCAACTTATTCAAAAAGTACCTCACATAACTATATTTACAGTTATAGTATAAATCACTATAATAATGACTGCAATCATACATTGTTAAGTTTTTTTCTTTCACCCTTTTAATTTTCTTAAAAAGTGGTATAATCTACCATGTATTGATCATTAAGTGAAAACTTTAACAAAAGAAGTGAGGGAAGTCAATGGATGCATTAATTCACACATTACACGATGTCGTACTTACAGTCACTGAGATATTAATTAACTTGTTCGAATTATTTGGAGCAGTCATTATTTTATATATTGGTATCTTGACTGTATACAAGTTTTTTAGGCTACGCTACACACAAACATCAACGGAACTTAGAATTCGTTTTGGTCGTACCATTTCACTAGGTCTACTCTTTTATTTAGCAGCTGAGATTTTCAGAATGATTACCATACGTGATACTAATGACTTAATTATCGTTGGAGCAATCATTGTGCTACATGTCATTATTTCGCTACTAATTGCATGGGAAGTTGAACATGGATTAAAAGTAGTAAAAGAAGAACAAGAAATGGACCTTGAATGTGAAGATGGAAACTGCTTTGATGAAGATGATGATTTAACAAGTAAAATAGCGCGATAAGCGCTATTTTTTTTGGTTTAGATTATTTACTTCATCACTTACTTGTTGAGCCACAATCTCGGCAACCCTCTCATCAAAAGGTGAAGGAATAATATAATCAGGTGTTAGATCTTCTTCTTTAATTATTGAAGCAATACCTTTAGCAGCGGCTAACTTCATTGACTCAGTTATGTTTGATGCTTTTGATTGTAAAGCCCCCTTAAATAACCCTGGAAATGCGAGCACATTGTTAATTTGATTAGGAAAATCTGATCGCCCTGTTCCTACAATATACGCACCTGCTTCCTTCGCATCATCATAAGGTATTTCAGGATCAGGATTGGCAAGGGCAAACACAATCGGTTTATCATTCATCGAAGCAATCATTTCTTTGCTTACAATATTAGCTACTGAAACACCAATAAACACATCCGCATCAACCATTTCTTCAGCCATGGTTTTTTTACTATTGTTTGTATTAATAAACTCACATAATTCTTGTGATAAGAAATCATACGATGCTTTATCATCTTGGTTAAGTTGACCAGAGCTTTTAAAACCATGAATGTTTTTTACTCCAAAATCACGCAACATATAAATAATGGATGATCCAGCAGAACCTACTCCACTTACAACAACTTTGATGTCTTCTGGTTTTTTATTCACAAGTTTTAGTGCGTTAATTAATCCCGCAATAACAACAATCGCAGTACCATGTTGATCATCATGAAAAACAGGAATGTTTAACTCTGCTTTTAAGCGTCGTTCTATCATGACACATTTAGGTGCTGCGATATCTTCTAAGTTTATACCACCAAAGGTAGGTGCCAATGCTTTAACAATCGCGATAATTTCTTCAGGATCTTGTGTATCTAAGCAAATTGGTATTGCATCTACTCCACCAAAAGATTTAAATAGTGCACTTTTCCCTTCCATAACAGGAAGTGCTGCTTCAGGACCAATGTTTCCAAGACCTAATACAGCACTACCATCACTAACAACTGCAATCGTACGACCTTTCCATGTTAAATCATAAGCCAATGATTTGTCCTTCGCAATTTCTCGACATGGCTGAGCAACTCCTGGACTATAAGCAAGTGCTAAATCATGTTTAGTTTTTAATGGCGAGTTTAAAACCGTTGTAATCTTACCTTTCCACTGGTAATGCTTTTCTAGTGCTTCTTTAAATATATCTGACATACATGTGCCCTTTCTTTTTGGTTATATTATAACATACACTATGTTTACATCAGATATTCAAAATAGTTTACACTTATAAAGCAGTAAAGTATAATAAACTAATCATAAGAAAGGGAAAGAAAACTTATGGAACAAACATTTAAAAAGCTTAGAAAATTTAATTTAGTAATGGGATTTTTGCACTTTATTCAAGCACTAGCGATGTTGTTTTTGGCAACGTCCGTCATTCAAACGATTTCAGAATTTCAACCGACGATTGTTCAATATTACATTTCATTTAACACTGAAACTCAATCACTAGGAGTTGTCTCAAAAGAACTGTTTGAATTACCATTTGGAGTTTTAGTATCCATGTTTTTGTTTATATCTGCCTTTGCGCATTTCTTTATTTACTTAAAGAAAGACAAATACACAGAAAACTTAACACAAGGAGTCAACCCATATCGTTGGTTTGAGTATGCACTTAGTTCATCAATTATGATTGTATTAATTGCTACTTTGTTTGGTATTTATGATATTGCATCATTAATTTTGATTTTCTTAATTAATGCTGCCATGAACTTATTTGGCTTAGACATGGAATTACTTAATAGTAAAAAAGAAAACAAAGTAAACTGGGGACCTTTTATTTGGGGTAGTGTTGCTGGAATAGGACCTTGGATTGCTATCTTTATTTACATGTTTGGTACAGGAAACTTTGATATGGTTCCTTGGTTTGTATGGGCGATTGTAATAACTTACTTTATTGCCTTTAATACATTCCCAATTAACATGATCTTGCAATATAAGAAAGTTGGAAAGTGGAAAGACTACTTGTATGGCGAAAGAGTGTACATTGTCTTAAGTTTAGTCGCAAAATCGATATTGGCTTGGCTTGTCTTGTTTGGTGCGATGCAACCATAAAAAAAGCCATAAGCAATGCTTTGGCTTTTAAACAGGATGGTAACGTCCTGTTTTTTTATGCGTTTAATTGATTGTAGTAATACTTCCATTGATGAGCTGCTTCATCGACTTTGTTTTTAATTTGGATAACTTGATGCTCATCATCAATGCTATCACAATTAATTAGAACATTCTTTTTAGCCCCTTCAAAGCAACTATTTAGCATTAATACACCAACTTCAGCGTCACTTTTAAAACTAGGTGGACATAGCGATAATAATTGCAAAGAAATATTAGCGACATCATTGACTCGTTGCATGACTTGCAAAGGAATAAAACTAGCGTTTAAAAATCCTTGTTGGATCGCTTGATTACGTATTAATTTCTCTGTTTCTGTTTCCTTAGGCATTTTAAAAGCCAACATGACTTGATCAAAGGCTTCACTATCTTGTTGGATAAAGTTTGTAAACATCACACTAACTTTATCTAATGTATCAATCATTTCATCAAGGGTAGTATGGTATTCTTCAAACTTATTTTTAGAGCGCAACAAGCGTGCCACCATCAGCATTAATGACACCCCTAAAGCACCACTTAAGGCACTGACACTCCCTCCTCCTTTTGTAGGATCGGTTGATGCGACTTGATCAATAAACTGTTGCATGGTTAACTCTTTCATATTGCCTCCTTTGCTTGTGTATGGATGATGTTTCCATTTTTAAGTATTGTATGTGCTTGATTAATACCCATATGATACACCAAATGGGTATAACTAGGACAATCAAAGATAACAAGATCAGCTTTTTTATGTGCTTCTATAGTACCAATAACTTTTGCTTGATTTAAAGCTGCGGCACCATTTAGTGTGATGGCACAAATCATCTCTTCGATACTCATGTCCATTTGTAAGACAGCTAAACTCATTAGTAATGGCATGCTATAACTATAACAACTACCCGGATTAAAATCAGTCGCAAGTGCTAGTGCACAACCACTTTCAATCATTTTTCGAGCGTTAGCATAAGGCTTTTTAAGCGATAATGCTGTTAAGGGAAGTAATGTCGCAATAACATCATGATCGGCCATGGCTTGAATGCCTTTTTCATTAGTCACTAATAAATGTTCAGCAGAAATACACCCTAAATTAGCAGCTAATGTTGCACCATCTAAATCATGTATTTCATCACAATGTAATTTACAATCAAAGCCAGCTTCTTTAGCACTAGAGAGTATTTCAATAACTTGATCTTGATCGTACGCATTCTCTTCTAAAAAGGCATCAAAAAACTGAGCTAGGTTATGCTCTTTGACATAAGGAATAAGTTTGTGTTTGATCATGTCAATGTATACTTGAGGATTGTCTTTATGTTGTTTTGGAATCACATGAGCCGCAAGGCATGTCGAAAGCAACATGTTATCAAACTCTTTGTTTAACTGCGCGACCACTTGCATTTGTTTAACTTCCCCATCAAAGTCTTTTGAGTATCCACTTTTTGCTTCAATGGTTGTGACTCCTTGTGCAATCATTTTCTTGATTGTTTTTTTAGCTTGTTTTACTAAGACATCCTTTGGTGTGTTGGTTGTTTTTTCAATGCTTTGGTGAATACCACCACCAGCTTGCAATATTTCTTGATAACTAACGTTATTAAGTCGTTGATAAAACTCGTTTGCACGATCTTCACCAAACACTAAATGTGTATGCGAGTCAACTAATCCTGGTAGTACAATCATGTTAGTAGCGTCAATAACGGTGGCTTTAAAAAGGTCAATTGGACATTGCGCTTGATTACCAACATACACAATCATGTCATCTTCGATGACAATGATGCTCTCTTTAAAGACAGTAATGTCATTCATAGACTGCCCTTTTTTAGGATGACCACCTAAAAAAGTGACAATTTGATTGGCGTTTTTAATAACTGTCGTTTTCATGTAAGATCCTTTATGTAATCATCCAATACTTTATTTTGTAAAGGATGACTAAATTTAAAGTAATGAGCAACACTCATTAGTAAAGACTCTAGTGGTATTAACCCAACAATTTCACTTGCAGTTACTTTGGTGTTTGCTTGCTTTGCTAAAGCGCATACTTCATCATAAACGACATGCATGTTTGTTACTTGGTAGTTGGTTAAGTTCATTGTTACTTGGGTAGTGTCACTTTTTTCTAAGTATACTCCCCCTGCTTTAACACACTCAAAACCACCACTACTAAAACGAATTTTCTTCGCTATCTCTTTTGCTATCTCAACGTCGTTTGTTTCTAAATCAATGTTGTATGCAATCAATGGCATCCGTGCTCCAACAGCAGTTGCTCCTGCACTAAGATGAGGTTGATTTGGTCCATAATCTGGTTGAAAGTCTGGTTGTTTCATTTTCTCAGCTAATCCTTCAAACTCTCCTTTACGCACTTTTGCAAGATTAACACGATCTAATGATGTTGCGGCGGCTTCATACAAGTAAATAGGGACTTGTTTACTCTTTGCTAATGCTTGTCCTACTTCTTGAGCAAGGATTACACAATCTTCTATTGTCGCATTAGCTATCGGTATAAAAGGGACCACATCCACAGCACCCATGCGCGGATGTTCTCCTTGATGTTTTCGTAAATCAATGTTTTCAATGGCTATTTCACAACTTTGTAGTACTGCTTCTTTTAATGCGTTTGCTTCACCTAATATTGAAATGACGGTGCGATGATAATCACTATCCGCTTCGACATTCATTAAGGTGACTTTTTGCTTGTTTTTAAAGGGTTCAATGACCTTATCAATGATGGATTGATCTTTACCTTCACTAATGTTAATGACACTTTCAATGATCTTCATGATACTCTTCCTTTCTTTTAGTGAGTGCTTGTTGAATAAGGGACCTATCTGCAAGTTGTGGTTTGCTTACAACACCATAATCTTGTTGGTTAAATTGTTCAATGGTTTTAAGTGCTGGCTGATTTCTTGCCCAACTACGACGAGCAACACCATTGATCACATCCCACATCATGGCACGTTGAATAATCTTATCAATACGTTTTGAACCATCCAACACTAACCCATAGCCACCATTAATCGATTTGGATATCCCAACCCCACCACCATTGTGTAAGGCTACTAAACTCATGCCCATGGCAGCATTTCCAGCAAAACTTAAGGTTGCCATATCAGCCATAATGTTACTACCATCATAAATATTGCTAGTTTCTCTAAATGGTGAGTCAGTAGAACCAGTATCATGATGATCACGTCCTAACATAATAGGACCAACTTTGCCATCTCGCACAAGCTTGTTAAAGGCTAACGCTATTTTTAATCGTCCCCATGCATCTTGATACAAAATACGAGCTTGTGAACCTACCACTAATTTGTTTTCTTTGGCATTTTTAATCCACTCATAATTGTCTTTGTCTTGTTCACGCTTGGTTGGATCAATACAACTCGCCGCAACTTCATCTGTTATTTCTAAGTCAGCAGGATCATTACTTAAGCAAATCCAACGAAATGGTCCATAACCATAATCAAACAAACATGGTCCTAAAATATCTTCCACATAGGAAGGATAAACAAATCCTTCACTGGCATCGTTTATGTTTTTTGCGACTTCTTTTACTCCAGCATCGTATATGGCTTTTAAAAAGCTATTGCCATAATCAAAAAAGTAAGATCCTTTTTTTGATAACGCATCAATCGCTTTATAATGACGTATTAACCCTTCTTCTACTTTTTCTTTAAAGCGTTGAGGGTCTTTTTTTAGTAGGTTGCTTCGCTCTAAAAAGCTTAGTCCAACAGGTGTATATCCACCAGTTGTGGCTTCATGACACGAAGTTTGATCAGAGATTAAGTCAATGTGTATATCATTTTCTAAGGCATACTCTAATAACTCTACGACATTACCATGATACGCAATGGCTAGTGGACGATGTTGATCTTGCGCATTCTTTGCTAAATCAAATGCTTCTTTACCATCCTTTGTGACTATATCCACCCATCCTTGATCATGTCGAGTTTTTATTCGTGAGTCATCCACTTCCGCAATAATGCCAACTCCTTGTGCAATGACTATTGCTTTTCCTTGAGCACCACTCATACCACCAAGACCTGAAGAAACAAAGAGTTTCCCTTGTAGTGCTTGATCTTTAGGTATGTTTAATTTTAATCGTCCTGCATTTAATAAAGTGCTGTATGTGCCATGAACGATGCCTTGTGGTCCAATGTACATCCACCCTCCTGCTGTCATTTGACCATAATTGGCAACACCTAGTGCACTTGCGTTGTTAAAGTGTTCAATATCATCGTACATTCCTACCATTAAACCATTGGTTAATATTACTCTTGGTGCATCGACATGACTATTAAACACTCCAATAGGATGACCAGAACCTATAAAGAGGGTTTGATTTTCTTCTAGTTGTTCTAAGTAAGCACACACAAGATGATATTGCATCCAATTTTGAAATACCGCACCAGATTCACCATAGGTGATTAACTCATAAGGATAAAGCGCTACTTCTTCATCCAAGTTATTGTCAATCATCAGCATAAAAGCACGTGCTTGAAGTGTTTTTGCTTTGTATGTATCGATTGGTTTTGCTTTAAGGTTCTTCTTTAAAAAGCGATACCCATATATTTTGCCATGTTGGTGTAGTTCATCAATAAACTCATCAATAAGCACTTTGTGATGTTTTTTCGGAATGTATCGCAAAGCATTGGCAATAGCCGTTTCTTGTTGGGCTTGTGTTAAAGTGTTGCTTCGTTTAGGTGCTCGACGAACATGAGATTCTAATATTGGATACTCAGGTAAAATGTCAAACACACGTTCAATGATGTCCATGGTCTCTCCTATTCTAGTTTCCCAATTATTTTCTCAACTTCATGAATAAGTTGATGAGAATCAATAATATCTTTTGCACGTTTTATATCGACAGCCATAAAGCGATCTTCTTTTAAATGATCCACGTATTTACGAATGAGCTCATACGCTTTTTGAGTTCCATCCCCTAATTGTGCTGGTTGATGAAAATCAAGACCTTGAGCGGCAGTAAGTAATTCAATTGCTAATACATGTTGCACATTCTTGCATATTTGCATGGCTTTGTTTGCGGCAATGGTTCCCATACTGACATGGTCTTCTTGATTACCACTAGACGGTATTGAATCGACACTAGCAGGATGTGCTAATACTTTATTTTCAGACACAAGCGATGCAGCGGTGTATTGCATGATCATAAACCCAGAGTTTGTACCTCCTTTTTCTGTTAAAAAAGCAGGTAATCCACTTAAGGATGGATTAACTAATCGTTCAATTCTTCGTTCAGAAGCGTTGGCAATTTCCGCTAAGGCAATGGCTAAAAAATCAAAAGAAAGTGCCATTGGTTGTCCATGAAAGTTTCCACTGGAAATAACTTGATCACGATCGACAAACACTAGTGGATTATCTGTAACTGCATTGATTTCAAACAATACTTTTTCTTTTACATACTCAATCGCATCTTTGCTTGCCCCATGTATTTGTGGTAAACAGCGTAGCGAATAGGAATCTTGTACTTTAATTTCATTTGGCTTTGTTATTAGTTTACTTCTATTGGTGCAACGACGAATGTTGTTGGCGGCTTTTTCTTGACCAATATGATGTCGAAGTAGTTGTACTTGTCGATCAAAGGCATCCACAATACCACGCAACGATTCAAAGGTCATGGATGCAATAATGTCAGCCATTTTTGAAAGTGCAATGGCTTCAATGGTTACTAAGGTACCAACAGCTGTTAGTACTTGTGTTCCATTAATAAGGGCTAATCCTTCTTTCGCAACCAACGATACTGGTTTTAATCCAGCAGCTTTTAATGCTTCATTGCTATCCATCACTTGGTTGTTGTATTTGCATGTTCCTTCCCCCATCATCGTTAACACCATATGAGACAGTGGTGCTAAGTCCCCACTTGAACCAAGTGAGCCTTTTTCAGGTATTTGAGGTAAAATATTATGGTTAATCATATCAACAAGCAGTTGCAAGGTGTTGTAGCGAATACCTGAATAACCAAGCACTAATGCATTGACTCTAAGTGCCATAATTAATCGTACAATCTCATCACTGTAGTAATCACCTACCCCACAAGCATGGCTTCGTATGAGATTCGCTTGTAATTTTTCAATATCTTCATCCGCAATTCTTGTTTGCGAAAATTGTCCAAATCCTGTGGTAATGCCATAAACGACTTCTTTGCGTTTGACTAAGTCCGCAATGTAATCAGCAGATTGATCAATAGCAGCTTTGTTTTTTGGGTCAATGTCTACTTTAACTTTGTTGTAAGCGATATCATAGCACTTATCTAAGTTTAAATCTTGCCCATTTAAATAAATGATTTTCATGGTTTCTCCCTCAATGTATACTCTCATTATACTAAATGATTGCTTTAAATTAAAACAAAGTCAGAAACTTTAGTCTTTGCATAACATTTGAAAGTGATGGACAGCTTTTTTATACTATAGCCAAGGAGTTATTATGAAAGAACTAAAAGGATTTCACCATATTACGTGTTTCACCAGTGATGCTCAAAAAACATTGGATTTTTATACAAATGTATTAAATTTACATTTAGTCAAAAAAACCATCACCCAACATGATGCTAGCAAATATCATTTGTATTTTGCCAATCAACAAGCAAACTTTGGTAGTGTAGTTAGTTTTTATCAGGCGAGCACTTACGATATGGCTTCCATGTTGGGAAATGCTTATGAAGCATTTAGTTTTGTAGTGGCCAATAAAGAAGCACTTTTGTATTGGCATCAGAAACTACAAAAACACGATTTAACTGTTTCATCGATCATGTCCTTGTTTGATTATGACGTGTTTTCTTTTGTGGATGTTAACAACATAACGATTTACTTGTTTGCATCCAATAAAAAAGAAACCACATATGAGCTTTTACATTTAGGTCCTGTGTTTATAAATGTTCTTGATGCACCTACCATGCATGATCATTTAACGCATCACTTTAAGTTTACACTATCAAATACTCAAGATGATATGAAGTTGTATACTAGTAAAACCAGAGATCTACAACATCAGTTAATCGTACGTAAGCTAACAGACAACGAGTTTATAATAGGGAAATCACGTATTGATCATGTTGCATTTTTAGTGGATGACAAAGATGATCTTATTGAACTACACGATGCATTGTTTGCGCTTGGTTATGCTCATTCTGAACTTTTGTTTCGTACGTATTATTATAGTTTGTATACTCGACTTAACAATTATCTTAAGATTGAATTTGCCAATCGATATCCTGGATTTCATTATGATGAAGCCATAAACAACCTTGGTAATACACTGAGTTTACCTGAGCATTTAGAGCCTTTTAGAGAAGCAATTGCTTCACAATTAAAACCATTGACCAATAAAAAATCCTCAAGTTTAGAATGAGGATTTGTTTTTAGATAATATCTTTTTGTATAAGTATCCTTCTCGTACACCATAATCGGATACTTCTATCGTGTTTGCTGAAGTGAAGTTCATTAGTTCATCCAATAAGATTGCGGCAGGAATAATGGTTATCAATCGATTCGGTGCAGCTTTTAAAATAACTTTTGATGCCTTAATGTCTAAAGATGATAAATGTGACATTTGCTCTTTGCTTAAGGTTGAAGGAGTTTGTAGGATGGATCGTTTTTGAATGTCCCTTGATAAACGAAGCAATGCGCGAGCACTACCACCAATGGCAAGAATGTGTACACCTTTTATTTCTTTTAGCCAACTAATCTCACTTAGCATACTAAAAACATGATTTCGAATTGCTTGTTGTTCATTTTCTTTTGGAATTAATTCATACACAAAGTTGTCATACAATGTTAAACTTCCCATTCCAATTTGTTTTGTGTGTTTTGCGATTTCATTTTCAAAATAAGTTAGCTCTAATGAAGCGCCACCAATATCAATGAGTATGCCTTTTTCTGGTAAGGTTTGTTTCTTTTTAACACCTTCAAAACCATACATTGTTTCATCTTGATCTGATAGTACATCAATAGGATAATGAATCATGCTTTCAATAGCAGACACTGCTTCTTTTTGATTGTCAATATCACGCAATGAATCGGTTGCGAATATTTTAAAGTAATCAAGATCCATCTTCTTTGCAATGTCAATCAGTTCATGCACCACCGTCACAATAAGTTCAATACCTTCTTGTGTCATTTTATTATTAACAATATAAAGTGCACTTTGTGCATGCTGCTTTGTGTTTAATAACGAGGTAAGTGTGTCACCTGTTACTTGATACACAACTAAGCGAATGGAGTTTGCTCCTAAGTCAATTAATCCAATTTTCATTGTATCACCACTTTCTATCCTATCACACAATAAGAGATTTCATTGTAAGGATTATGTTAAGGTTGCAGGGATAATAAAAAACTAAGAATTATTTCGTTTACTTGTTTAGCATCACTTTCATGAGGAAGGTGACCACTTTGAGGCATTGTCACTATGGTTGCTTCTGGTAAATGAATTGCAATTTCAGTTAACTGACGCTGATCAAGCCACTCATCTTGATCTCCCCATATTATTAAAATGTCATTTAATGGTGCTATCCAATCATACATCGTGACTTGATTGGATGTTGCGACCATTTGGTTGAGTGCTCTTATTGTATTTTTAGTTTGTAGTGGTGTCAAGTATCTATTTACCCAATCATCATCAATATCACTGTTAGCTGCAGAAGTTAACAGTCTTTTTATGTTTGCTTCATTGATTCCGCCATATCGTAAAAACAGTGCCACACCTCGTCTTATTGGACCTACAAACCACCATGATGATGTGTTTGATTCTACAATAGCTGGTGCAATCATAATGGTTGCACGCATATCATTAGGTCGTTGATTGTTCATGGCAATCATAATAGAACTTCCCATAGAGTGAGAAACAAACACGTATTCTTGGCTTAACTGGTGCTGTTGATTTATTTGATCAATCACTTGCCATAATTGGTTGGCAATGTTTTCTCTTGAGTAAACAAAACCTAAAGACTTTTCTGAGTATCCAAAAGGTGGAATATCCATGGCAATGATGTTGTAATCATTGTCACTAAAAAAAGGTAGTTGTTGGTGAAAGCTATGGGTTCCTGCCCCTAACCCGTGTAAAAAAACAAGGGTTGTTTGTTGGGGATCATTGATGATTACTTCACTATGAATCGTTATGTTTTGATCGGTTGATTTAAATACACTATTGATGGTTGGTTGCTTTGGAATTGGATGATTAAACTCAACCGGTACACTATACATAATGATTAGTAAAACAACAATAATTACTATAATCATTTTCATTTTTTTCTTCATCATATCACCCATTTCTATACATACTTATTTTAAGGTATAAATGGGCTTTTTGTCATGTTTATGCATAAAAAAACCATGGAAATTTCCATGGCTATTGTAAGTATTGATTAAACCAATCTAGCATTTCATCCAAGCGCTTTTGTCGAGCTTTTGGTTTACCTGAACGTGATAAATCATGATTTTCATGATGAAACATTATCATCTTTGTTTCTACTTTATTTTCCTTAAGCACGCTAAAGAGTTGGTATGCTTGTTCTATCGGACAACGATAGTCTTTTTCAGAATGAATGATGAGTGTTGGTGTTTTCATAACGTCACAATATTTAATTGGTGAATGCCACCATAGTTTGTCTATGTCCTTTGGTTTTAGTAAGTTTGCTTGTTGTTGATCATCGGTAAAGAAATAACCAATGTCCGATACTCCATAAAAGGATGTCCAGTTGCTAATGGATCGTTGGGTAATTGCACAAGCAAAGCGATTGGTATGTCCAATAATCCAGTTAGTCATAAACCCACCATAAGATCCTCCGGTGACACCGAGTCGTTTTTGATCAATGGATGGATATTGCTTAAGCACTTCATCGACAAATCCCATTAACTCATCATAATCGATGGTTCCATATTTGCCTCGGATATCACTAAAGGCATTGTCTTGTCCATCTGATCCTGATGGGTTTGTGTACATCACGATGTATCCTTGATTTGCCCATACTTGCATTTCATGAACATACACTGTCCCATAAATTGTTTTTGGTCCTCCATGAATATTTAAGATGGCAGGGTATTTTTTCTTTGGGTTGTACTGTGGAGGTAACATAACCCACCCTTTACGTTTTCTTTTATCCACTTCATATAAGAGTTCGATAGGTTCAACAGATTGTAAATCTTCATTTTCTTTGTTGTGATTGGTTAGGACTTGTTGTTTGAGTGTGATTAATTCTTGTCTATTTTGCTTAATCATTGCAATCATGATAATTTCATCATAAAGTGATGCAAAGCCATCCAATGACCCATCAACCTCAAGTACTGTTTCTAGCTTGTTATCCACTAGTTTTACAAGTCTTGAATGATCATGTACATTTAATGGAAAATAGACTGTATCATCAATAACTTGAATAAGGGATGAGCCAAGTAAACGCGCATCACTGTTTATGCTATTGCCTATTGAATATAGTGGATCGACAATTGTCTCTAATTGTTTAGTTTTAGCATTATACGATGCCACCACTGGGTTTTGATTTAATCCATACACTCCATTATGTTCTTTTACTACACATAAAATAGACTCTTTAACATACACAGCTTTATAAATGCTTTGTTTTGTTTTCGTTAACTTTTTAAGTTTGTTTGTTTTTAAGTCTAACTCATACAAATCATTTGTAAGTTCACCAACCTCACGATGAGTTTGTGCAAGTACTAGTGCTTTTGTTTTGTCATTGTTTAGTTGTACATCCATCACATTCAATGTCATTTTAGTTAGTGGAGTTAGTTTTTCTTTGACCTTGTCAAAACGATACAAACGATTGCGCTTATGGCTTGTGTAAGTACCACCATTACTATAAAAAGGTATTTGTGTGATTTCTTGATAATATTCGTTATCTTTTCTTTCTTTAATTATTTTCTCTTTTTCTTCTTTGTTTGCTTTATAAAAATCAGGATAACGATCATCATCTTGACTAATGAATAAAAATTCATTCTCATTGATGATGGTTAGATTACTACATTTGCCAGGTACATTGAGATAATGTGTGGCTTCACCTCCATAAATGGAAATTTTATACACATCGCTTGTTATGGGATCATCTTTGTCTTTTCGATTTCCAACAAACAACAACGTAGAGTCATTCAACCAGCTGTATGTAGCGACCTTGTCACATGCTGTTAATTGAAAGTTTCTGTCTTTTTGATAAATCCAGACATTATGATTGTACTTGTCATTATCAAAATCTGTTGTGCTTACTACATAAGCAAGTGCTTGTTTGTTTGGACTACTAATTGCATTGGCTAGAAACTGAAAGGATTGCCAATGACTTGTTTCTATTTTTTTCATGGTTACCTCCTACTGTAGATTATATCATTTTTAGTGTAACTTAATTGAAATCGGTTGCACAAAGTAGACAAACTTTGTATACTGTTTTCACAAGGCAGGTTTTTATTATGGCAAAAAATAAGACATTCAATTTAACATCACTAGCTACTAGTGATCAAAAAGACATGCAACGTTTGAGCGCACAAGCATCAAAAGGCTGGCATTTAAAAAAGGCTAAAGTACCTTACTTTAGTTATGAGTTGCATGAATCTGAGGGTAAAAAAAGAAACTATATCGTCGATTACAACAAAAGCAAATCAGAGGACTATATTAGAGAATTTAAAAGCAAAGGGTGGGAATACATATGTTCTAACAACAATTTGCATTATTTTAGAGCACCACTAAATACACCCACTCATTATACGGATATAACTGGTAAAAAGATGTTGTACAAAAAAATTAGTACAAACTTACTTCTAGCATTGCTTGTTGGTGTTATAAGCAATGTGTTGGTTTTTTTAGGGTTTAATGTATTTAGTCAAGCCGATGAACCAATTTCTCTTCTTATTTCTGTATTCTTTGCAGTTGGTTTGTTGTTAATTGTTACTAACGTGTTTTTATTGTATGGGTGGTTTTCCTATAGTAAACGTGCTAAAAATATAGAAAGTGAGAAAGTATGAAATTAGAAGTACAAAACATAAATAAAAGTTTTTCAGACAAACAGATATTATTTGATGTTTCCTTTGATGTTTCTTCATCCAAAGCCATGGGCTTCCTTGGTAGAAATGGTGCAGGTAAAACAACAACCATTCGAGCTTTAATGGATGTGTTTAAACCTGATTCAGGCTTCTTTTATCTGGATGGTGTACCTTTTGATCCTACACAAGTTAAAGTAGGATATTTGCCGGAAGAACGTGGTCTTTATGGAAAAGAACCTATTAAAGAGCAATTAAAATACTTTGCAAAACTAAAAGGAGCAACCAACAAAGAAGCAAGCGATAGTGCTGATTATTGGTTAAAGCGATTTAGTTTAGATTATGCAAGCAAACATAAGCTTGAAACTCTATCAAAAGGGAATCAACAAAAAATTCAAATTGCACAGTCGTTGTTAAATAACCCTGACATTATCATTTTAGATGAGCCATTTAGTGGATTAGATCCTGTTAACTCTCAAGTATTAAAGGATGTGATTAATGAGAAGATTAAAGAGGATAAAATCGTTATTTTTAGTTCACATCAAATGTCGTATGTTGAAGAGTTTTGTGATGAGATTACCCTAATTGATCAAGGAAAGATTATCTTAAGTGGTAGTTTAAATAACATTAAGCAAGAACTTGGAAACAATCGAATTCGAATCATTGCTCGTAACTTAAAAGCTGAAGATTTGGTGGAGTTATTAAAAACTCAGCCTTTTACAAAAGAGTGTTTTTATGATAAAACCTCAGCAATCATCGAGTTAAATCAAATGATGTCTACCAATGATTTTTTACAACATATTATGAATTTAAACATCGAAGTTGAACAATTTATGCCTTATTATCCTAGTTTACACGATATCTTTGTCATGAAAGTTGGTGAAGTTGATGAAACAAATTAAAAATGTGTTTGCTTTTGAACTTCGAAGCATTCTCTCAAAAAAATCAGTGATTATTACAACCGTTCTATTTGCAGCTGTGTTTTTTATCGCTACAAGCATCCCAACGATTGTAAGTTTGTTTGACAATGACGATGTTGTGGATGAGACCAACCAAGATCAGCAGATTGACAATGGGTTTTCTTTTGAAGGTAGTGGTTTTTATTTTGAAAGTGGTGACGTTGACAAATTCACCTTTGTTTCTTTAGGTGGTAAAGAGTATCAAAGTGCGGATAAGTTGCGTGAAGATGTCGCAAATCAAGAAATTTCTGCAGGGTTTATTATTACATCTCCTACTTCCTTTGATAGTATTGTTTTAGATCGCTCTTGGGTCATTTACGAAGCTCAAATGGTTTCTTCTTATTTGCAATCACTTCAGATAGATAAAAATCTCATTGAAGCTGACTTAGATCCACAAACTGTATCTCAAGCTATGAATGTTACTATTGATAGTAATGAAATTGTATTGGGTCGTGATTCATCAAGTAGCTTCTTTGTGAGTTTTATTCTGATGTTTGCAGTTTATATGCTTGTAATTATGTACGGTTCTTTTGTGTCTACTTCAGTTGCCCGTGAAAAAGACAATCGTACAATGGAAATCTTAATTACAGCAACAAAACCTTCCATTCTTATTATCGGAAAAGTATTTGCCAATGCCGTTGCTGGTTTAGCACAGTTTGGCTTTGTGGCTATTTTTGGGTTATTAGGGTTTATTATTAACCAAAATAGTTACCCACAAGAAATCGTGGATGGTTTATTTGGTGGTTTATCCATGGATGGATTGCTTATTTTCTTAATGTTTACCGTGTTTGGGTATATTTTATACTTGTTTATTTATGCATCCCTTGGTTCATTGGTATCAAAAATAGAAGATGTTAGTTCTTCAGTTACGCCAATTACATTGTTGTTTATTGTCGCCTATGGTATTGCGGCTGTTGGTATGGAAGCTCCAAATACGTTGCTTGTAAAAGTATCGTCGTTTGTACCCTTCTCATCCATTTTAACAATGCCAGTACGATATTTTCAAATGTCGGTGCCTTGGTATGAGTTAGCGATATCGATGGTGCTTATGTTGTTAACTACTTTGTTCTTTGCTTATGTATCCATCAAAATTTACCGTATGGGTTCTTTAAACTACGGTAATAAGATTAAGCTTTCAAAAGCAATAAAAATGATTTTCTCAGAAAAATAAGAGTAAAGATCAGCAACGCGCTGATCTTTTTTTAGGTTTAATAGTTTTTTAAGAAGTTTATAACATTTTCATAAGCAATGGCTTGTACTTGATTATCATCAAAACCAACATCGGATAAAGCCTTGATAAGATTTTGTGACATGCTTGCATCTTGTAAATCAATAGCCATCGCACCTCTTCCAAATGGTTCTGCTAAAAAGTCCATGTAGTCAAAGCCAATGCAAATGTGTTTTACATCTGTCAAATCTGCCATGTATTTAGCATGTTTTGCTAGTGTGTGGGCAATTTGATTTTCTTTTTCATCCGCAATAAATTTTCGAGCTGCATTTAATCCTATTAATCCATTGTTATTAGCAATCGCTATGATTTGTTGATCGGTTAAATTTCTATCCACATTGCATAGTTTTCTAGCGTTGCTATGGGTTGCAATAATGGGTTTTTTGCTCACTTCTAAAATGTCATAAAAGGTTTTTTCATTGGTATGAGATATGTCCACTACCATGTTTAACTTGTTCATGCATACAATGGCTTCTTTTCCAAGTTGCGTTAACCCTCGAGCTGGATCTCCTTTTGCACCTGTCGCTAAGGCGTTGGTGTCATTCCAACAAAGTGAACCAATAATTACACCTTGATTGGATGCCCATTGTAAAAACTGTGATGGATTATCTTTGATAAAACACATACCTTCAATCGACATAATGGCATTGATTTTCTCATCAACAAAATTACCATCGGTTACTAAGTGAATCTCTTGAGCATTTTGCTCAATTTCTTTTCTTAATTCACTGACCATCTTAGTTGCAGTAGTCATGTCTTCATGGCCTTCAAAAAAGCACGCCATACTAACACCAAACACTTCTCCTTCTTTTAGTTTGTCGATGTGGTATCTTTTTAAGATATCTGTTTCATTTAATTCTACTTTGGATAAAATATCCATGCCAATATCGGCGTGTAAATCAATTAGTCTCATGGTTTTCCTCTTTTTTTATTATTATAACAAAGATTTATGTTCTAACAACATAAGTTGTTGTCACAAAAGGTTTACTACTATATAATTTGAGTATGAGTAAGATTAGAAAGGTCAACCATGGATTTACTTCAGTTTGACAACCTTGATCAGCAGCTTTTAAACCAACTTGAATTGTTCACAACCTTACCAATGGTTGTTTTTAATCATGAGAAATTATTGTTTTTCAACAACACTTTTATTAACTCAATAGAAGAAGATGAAATTGATGTTGTGTTTCATAATGTGTATCATGACATCGACAATGTAAACGACTATAAACGTCAAGAAATAAAGATCAAAAACAAAAAGGGAAATGTTTTTTACTTTGATGCAGTATTAAAACCTGTTGTCTATAAGCAGCGACAAGCAATTTTTGCTATGCTAATGGACATTAGTGATCGTAAAAAATACGAGCAAAATGTAGCACAGATTGCGAAACTTCGGGCATTAATTATTGAAATATCAAATTCAATCTTGGATAGTCAAGATTTGGATGATTTTTTTGATTTTGTGTTAATGACAACCTTAAAGGCACTCACTAAATCGACCTTAGGAACGATACTTGTTTTAGATGGTACTCACTTTAAAACAGCCGCAAGTTATGGTTATAGTGATGATATATACCATTTTAAACTACCGTTAGAAGAAGCATTTATTTATAAAGAAACCGATGGTAAGATTGATCGTATCATTAACATAAAAGATGCGTCAAAATTATCGTACTACATTCCTGTAACAACTTCTTATGGAGAACAAGTATACATTCATTCTTCCTTAAGTGCGCCGATTTACTTTCAAGGTGAACTTTATGGCATTATTAGTATGGACTCATTGGAGAAGAATGCATTTAATGAAGATGATATAAAGTCGATTGAATTTATTAGTAAATCGATTGAAATCGCAATAACCAATCGTTTGTTGTATGAAGAAAAAGCATACTTATCTCGATATGATCGAATTACAGGTCTTTATAATCGTCACTTTTTTGATGAGCACATCCAAATGGTCATTAAACGGGCTCAACGTTATGATGAGTCATTTCATTTAGTGATGATCGATTTAGATGATTTAAAAAAGATAAACGATGTATACTCCCATGTTATTGGTGATAAAGCCATTGAAAGAGTAGCACATACAATCAAAGACTTTATGCGAGAAAGTGATGTATTTGCTCGTTATGGTGGTGATGAGTTTGTTGGTGTCTTATTTTATGGTGACAAAGAAGATGTTTTAGTAAAACTCAGTAATTTAAATGAACAACTTAAAAATTCTCCTCTTAAAACAGATCAAGGGGACATTATCGTTAGTATCAGTTATGGGGTTGCGACATTTAATGTGGATGGAACTACCATCGATGAGCTAATAAGACATGCTGATGATGAAATGTATGTTTTTAAAAACACACAAAAAGAAAGTGTGTTTGTATGATTAAGAAAAAATCAATTAAAACTCAAATAATTTTAACGTTAATGTTAGTTATGGGCTTGGTGTTTCTATTGTTAAGCTATTTTGCTTCTGAACGATTAAATGAACTTCCTGAAATTGTCTTAGAACAATATCAAGAGATGGTTGATGCAAGGTCTGATCAATTAGCAAATGAAATTAAAGGGTTGCATTATCAAATTGAAATGATCGCAATGTCAGATGTGATGGAAACGATGGATTTAGAAAGAATGCAAACTTATTTGAAGTCTTTGGCCCGTCAACATCGATTTAGAAACTTTACAGTCGGATTTCCTGATGGTACTGCTTGGGCAACATACGATGAATTTATCGATATTTCTCAACAAGAGCAATTCTCAAAGATATTCATCGAAGGTGAAAACCATGTCATCTCAAAACCTTTTTATAGTCCTTATTTTCAACAAAGTGACACGATCATTACAATGTCTCATGCTATTAAAGACTCCACAAACACAACCATTGGATTAGTAAATGGGGTTGTGACGACCAAGTTTGTGAATGATTTAATTGAATCAAGTACTTTTTTTGATGATGGTTATGCGTGGATTGTGGGCAATGAGGGTGAAATTATAGCTTTTTCTGATCAACAATATACAATTGATGATAACTTTGTAGATATAACAGGTTTAGATTGTTCTTCTGTTTTGTTTGATCAAAGTGGAGACTTTGAATATGTTAATGCACAAGATAAGACAATGCTTAATGTGTATTCTCATATCGAAAGTACTGGTGGTTGGCGCTTTATTTATTCCATTGATAAAGAAGTTGCTTTTGCTAAAGTTTATGATGTTATGTACACAATCAATTATTCTTTGCTTGCTGCATTGATTATTTTAGTGCTTATATTACTTTATTTAACAAACACCATCACCATGCCAATTCTAAAATTAAAACAAGCATTTGATGAAGCTAGTAAAGGTAATTTGAATGTTAAGGCAAATGAAAACATTCCTAATGAGTTAGGTGATGCAGCGAAAAGTTTTAATAGCATGCTCTCTCAGATTAAGGAACTTACGTATGTTGATCCTATTACTGGTTTAAATAACTTTATTAGTTTTTTAAATGAAATGCCACGTTTAAGTGAAACTTTCTTTGATTTAGAACTAACTTGTTATGTTGCTATTGTTTCGATTGATGATTTTAAGCGAATAAATTCATTGTATGGTTATGACATTGGAAATAGTGTTTTACGTCAGTTTGGTGAGAGAGTCCAACATTATTTAAAAGAGGATGAAATTGTTGCACGCTATTTTGGCGATGAGATGATCTTGAGTTTATATGCAAAAGACGAACAAGATATTCATGATCGAATTAATTGGATTATCGAGCACGTACAAAAGCCAATCGTTGTTTCAAACATTGAAGTTCATTTGGATGTGCGCTGTGGAATTGCAGCACTCGAACCATTTAAAACGATGGAAGATGTTATTCGTAACGCTACCATTGCAAAACATAAAGCGAAAAACACAGAAAATACTCATGTTATTTTTTACAACAAACTGATTCATCAAGAAATCAAAGAAAAACAAGCATTAGAAGATGCGCTTGATTTAGCAATTGCTAATGAAGAACTCTATTTGATGTATCAACCTATTTATGATATAGAAAAAAATAAAACGATTGGATATGAAGCTTTGCTTCGATGGAATCATCCTCTTTACTCAACCATTCCAATTTCAGAGATCATCGCATTGGCAGAAAGCAATGGACAAATTATTTTAATTGGTCAATTTGTGTTTACTGAAGCACTGTTGAAACTAAAGACATTTAATCGTCATGATCCAGATTTGTTTGTTTCAATCAATGTCTCTGCATTACAACTTCAAAATAGTCAGTTTGTGGATTTCGTTTCTAAACGCTTGTTAATTACAGGAGTTAATCCCAAAAATGTCGCTATTGAAATCACAGAAAGTGCGACAATGCTTGATGTGAATGATAAACGAATACTATTAAATCAATTAAGGGATTTAGGAATATCTATTTCTATCGATGATTTTGGTACTGGATATTCTTCTTTGATTTATATTTCTAAACTTCCAATCCACACTATTAAGATAGACAAAGATTTTACTCAAAAGATGTTAATGGATGATTATGCTAAAACACTTATCACTTCAATACTCTCTATCGCTAAGACACTTGACTTAAAAGTGATTGCAGAAGGAGTTGAAAGCAAAGAGCAAATGGATGCAATCTATGATTTAGGTTGTAATCTTATCCAAGGTTACTACATCTCAAAACCAAGAAAGATGTAAAAAGCATGCTTACACATGCTTTTTTTGACTTATAATAGAATTTCTTCTAACTCTTTTAATCTCATTTCAAATACTGATAATGCTTCTTTAGTAGCTTGATTGCTCGTCATATCAACCCCTGCTTTTTTAAGCACTTCAATTGGATAATCGGAACTACCTGCTTTTAAATAATCTAAGTAAGGTTGTACAGCTTTTGAAGGATCTTCCAAGATTTTTGCACTCAATGCTGATGCAGCACTAAATCCAGTAGCATATTGAAACACATAATAGTTCATGTAAAAGTGTGGAATTCGTGCCCATTCATAGCCAATCTCATCGTCGTAATGCATCGTTTCGCCATAGTATTTTTTATTAAGCTCAAAATATGAGTTTGTTAAATATTCTGTTGTTAGTGGTATGTGGTTTTGATCAGCTTGATGAATCATGTGTTCAAATTCAGCAAACTGAGTTTGTCTAAACACTGTACCTTTAAATCCATCTAAATAGTGATTAATTAAATACGCTTGTAAGTTTTTATCGTCAAACTTTTTAAGCATGTAATCGGTTAGTAATATTTCATTGGTTGTCGAGGCAACTTCTGCTAAGAAAATCGAATAATCACCATATACAAATGGTTGATATTTACGAGTGAAATAACTATGAACACTATGTCCTAACTCATGAGCTAATGTAAATATATTATCAATGTTATCTTGCCAATTCATTAAAATATATGGGTTGGTGCCGTAGGTTCCTGAAGAATAAGCACCAGAGCGTTTACCTTTGTTTTCTACAACATCAATCCATCTCTCATCAAAGGATTTGTGTAGTACTTCAACGTACTCGTCACCTAGTATACTTAGTGCATCTAATATAAGTTCTTTTGCTTGATCATACGTAAACTTTACATCTACTTCACTAACAAGTGGTGTGTATAGATCATACATTGCCACATCATCTAGTTTAAGTACATTCTTTCTTAACTCAACATAGCGATGCATTAAGTCTATTTTTGAGTTTACTGCTTCTACTAGTGCATCATACACTGTTTCTGGAATATGATTTGAAAAGAGTGCTGCTTCTCTAGCTGATTTAAACTTACGTAAACGTGCATTGAGGTTGTGTGCTTTGACAGTTGAAGATAAGGTTGCTGCAAATGTATTTTTTAATCCTGAGAATGTTTCATACATTGCCATAAACGCATCTTTACGTACATCTCTTTGTTTGCTTTCTAAAAATAGTGCATACCTTCCATGAGATAGTGTTTCTAACTCACCATCTTCACCCTTAACTTTTCTAAAGGTTATATCAGCGTTATTAAGCATACCGAAGATGGATGTTGGGGCATTAATGATCTCAGAAGCCTCTGCCATTAATCTTTCTTCTGCTTCAGAAAGAGTATATGCACGTTGATCAAACAAGATTCTGAAATCATGTTTGTATTTATTTAGTTCTTCTTTCTCATCTAAATAGCTAAAAATGGTTGCTTCATCATAACCTAGTAATTCGGTTTTATAAAATGAAAATGCTCCCATAAATTGGGCATATAATCCTTGGATTTTGCTGTAATAACCAGAATACTTAGAATTGGTTGTATCGCTATCAAATTGCAGATGCGCATACACATACAACAGACCTAGCTGATACCCTGCTTCTTCTTGAAATAAAATGGCATCATACAGTGCTTGGGCACTATTTCCTAGTGTTCCTTTAAAGTCACTAGTTTTTGTAATTTTAGTGGATAATTGCTCGAAAGCTTCTTCCCATTTTTCATCGGAAGTAAAAATACTTGTTAAATCCCACGTCAAATGAGTTTCAACTTCTGATCGTAACGGTAATTCTTTGCTCATTGTTGTCTCCTTTTTTATTGTGTACATTATATCATATCTAATTGTACCTCATTATACAAAATACGTTGGATTATGTATAATGTAATTAAATAAAGAATACTCAATCATGTGAAGCAACTGAAAGGAGAATATACAGTGAAAATATCTTTTGCTCATTCATTTATTGAGGATACACCTTATCATTTAGAGGGACCTGTCGTTTCGATGTACTTTAATACTCATCGATTATCAAGTAACTTTAAAATTGATCAAAAATCATTTAAGAATCATTTAAAAACAGTTAAGAGTAAGTTAAAAGATATCACCGACACTAAAGTTAGTGCACGTATTATGGAGCCTTTAGAGGAGTTATTAGTAGATACATCCTTTTGGATATACAATCAGGATGCGTGTGCGATTTTCGTTAATGAAAAAGAGTGTGTTATTTTTAGATTAGTTGAACCTATTATAGAAACTATAGTTGTTTCTGATTCTGTCTATATTAAACCACTTGTTCGGTTAAATCAAAGAATGGATCATTATTTTATATTAGGCCTTAGTAAAGATAGTTTTGAAGTCTTTGAAGTTTATAATAATAAAATTGAACCGTTTGTGTTTGAGGATACGATTGCAAAAACATTAAAAGAAGTATTAGGTGAAGATAAAACTGAATCTTTTATGACACATGGTAATTACTCTCATGTATCCAATCGTGGAACTTTCCATGGACATGGAGGTCAAAAAGAAGAAACCGATATTGATACTGAGAAATTTTTCAGATATGTCGATAAAACTGTTTCTACTCATGTTTCTTCCTTGCAATCTTTACCAGTAGTCTTATGTTCATTAAACAAAAATCAACAAATGTATCGGCGATATGCGAAAGATACCAACTTGTTAAAACAAGGCATTGACACTAGTTTTGAGTCTATTTCGTTGGATGAAATCAAGCAAATGGCAGATGACATTATTTTAAAAGAAAATACTAAAAGATATCAAACTCTTCAACAACAAGCAAAAGCAGCATTAGCATCCAATCGTTATAGTGATCAAATCAATGAAATCATAAAAAGCATTCACGATGAAACAATCGAGAAGCTCTTTATTGAAGAAGGTCAAAAACTTATTGGTGTTATTGACAAAGAAAAACAAGTGTATGAGTATATTAGCAATGATAATGATGTTTATGATGATTTAGCAGAGATGTGCTTAAAGCGTAAAATTCCAATTTATATTTTACCTAGACAGTTTATGCCAACGAGCACTCATATTTTCGCAATTATTAACAAGTAAAAAAACATCTTCGGATGTTTTTTTAGTGTTTTTTAGGATCATTAAATTCAGCGATGCGTTTTTTGTATGCACTCATCATATCTTCATACAAGATGGGTTCTTCATCTTTTTTAGTAAGAATATCAAGTAAATACTTCGTAAAAGGTGGGTTTAATACTAAAAGTGGACCTATACAATGGGTGCCATAAAAATTTCTAAAATGTATACCATCAAATGTTGATTGGGTGTTAAATCCAAATCCTTTAATAATTGAGATAAAAGCATTGTCTTGATTATTACCAAATGATTGAGAAAACTGAGTTTTAAAACCAACCATAATGATATCTTTAAATGTTCCCAATACCTTTGTATTTAGACGATTGTTTAAATCTACTTTTGTTTCAAATTCAAAAATATCAAGCGCTGGTGTAATGATGTTGTTTTGATCAGTAATTGTTTTGCCAAATAAATCAAGGGCATTTCCAGTAATAAGAAAGATTACATCATCGGCAATTAAATCAATGATGCGTCGTTGATACGGCAACAAAATTTCGATAATTCTAGTTTGCCACGACTCGCTCATCGATCCCATAATAACCATATCCACCGCTTCTTTTGCAAAGTATGGTTTCTGTGGATACTGAGTAAACACAAAGGTTGCATCAGGGAGTGCACGTTGCAAGTACATCACATTACCACGATCACCAAAAAGCATAGTAGCATCAACATACAATACTTCAATTACCATGAGTGTGTTCCTCCTTAGCTTTTTGTCTTAGTCGCTCTTTTACTAAGTTTGCTTCTTTTATGTTTTTCGTTCCATAAAGCACATACACAATATCAATCTTAGAAAAATCGATTTTATTTGCAGCGTTGATTTCATTATCTGCGTAATCTATAACGTCATCTGATATACCTGCAAGTTTTGCACGAACCACAAAATCAAAACTACGATATCCTCCTTCAATAATTTGCTTGATGTGAGGCTTGTTTAATCGTTCAAAATCAGTGTCATAATACCACGCCATGTTTTCAGATGCTTTGTGGTTTTCATGGTTTTCATTAATTAAAACAATTCCAACGCGTTTATCACTGGTTAAAGAAACACTATCAAATACACGTGATACAGCAATTGGATTTTGATCTTTCGCAAGCATGAGTACTATTTCTTTATCATTGGATACAATGTGTTGGTAGCGTGTTTCCACTGTTTTAATGTTCTTTATCGTATTTATAATATCGTCAAGTGAAAAATCTAGTGCATACAACGCTGTGATGACACTTAAGCGATTGTAAAGTTCCATGATGGAGTTTGGATTATAGCTTATCTCAAATCGTTGATGGTTTATTTCACCAAATGCTTTATTCTCTTTTGGGTTTGCTTGAATAATCTTTACATCACTTGGTATGTTTTTAAACCCACACACACTACAACTTACATGGCCTATATGATGATATCGAGTAAAGTGATACTGTAAAGGATAATGACAAACTGGGCAATGTTTCATATCATGAATAAGACAATCGTTGTTTGATTGCTCATGACTTAGTTGCGCAATTGAAAAGCTAAGTTTTTTATTGTTTGCTTTTAATGTCGAGGATATTACATCATCAGCATTTACAATTAATGTCGTTTCATCTGGAATGCTTTGTTCTAATAAGTTATATATGTACTCAGGGTGAGCATTTCGCTTATAGGAGTCACGAAATAAATTCGTAATGATTAGAATGGTTGGTTTTAAGTAAGGATAAATTTTGTACGATACTCGTTCATCCACTTCTAAAATCACATGATCAATTTTGTGTTTACCAAAAAATGTAGTAGCATTAAGCATACTTACAATGATTCCCTCTTGTATGTTTGACCCTGCACTGTTGTTTGCAAACGCTATGTTTTTTGCTTTGTAAAAGTCAGCGATCATGTTGGAAACAGTTGTCTTCCCGTTGGTTCCTGTTATCGCAATTAATTGCTTTGGTTTATCAATGTGTTGTAAAAAGGTTGGGCATATTTTAAGTGCTACTGTTCCTGGAACATGTGTCGCTGCAAAACCAAAAAGACGAAGCAAAGCAATGCTAAGACGGGTTAGTGTAATGGCAATGTAAAAACGAATTGGTTTTTTCATGATGGATACTCCAATACTTTTCCATACCAATTGTATCCAATAATTTGTTCAATCTCACAGTATAGTTTTTCACCAACAACAACTTCTTGAGTTATTGGTACATACACATACCCATCAATATCATCCGGTGCATGAAAAGGGCTACGACATTTAGCTGTTTTTGTAATGGTATCTACTTTATCCACTAATAGTGTCATGCGTTGGTTTTTAAAACGAAGCTGAGCATGTTGTGCCACTTTACTTTGCGCTTCCATGAGTTTTGTATAGCGTTTTATTTTAATCTCATCATCCATGTCTACTAAATCATAGGCTACGGTATCTTCTTCTTTTGAAAAGGTAAAAGCACCAAGTTTATCAAATTTTTGTTTAGAAATAAATTGAAGCAGCTGCTTAAAATGCTCATCTGTTTCTGTTGGATATCCCACAATCAATGTGCTTCGAATAATACTCTCTGTAAATGTATTTCGTATTTTGGCAATTCGAGTAACAATTTGTTGTTTGTCACCACGACGTTTCATGTGTGTTAATATCTCATCTTCACTATGTTGAATTGGTATATCAAAATATGGAACAAACTTTTCGATGCTTGCTAGCCTTTCAATCAACTCATCTGTAAGTAAGTCAGGGTACATGTACAACACTCGTATCCATAATAAACCATCAATGGTATTTAACTTTTCAACTAGTTCACCTAAAGCAGACTTTTTATACAAGTCTAATCCATACATAGTTGTATCTTGAGCAACCAATACAAGTTCTTTAACTCCTTGCTTTGCCATTATCTTTACTTGTTCAATGAGTTCTTCGATTGGGTAGGAATGATATTTCCCACGAATTAGGGGTATTGCACAAAAAGAACAGTTGTTGGAACATCCTTCTGATATTTTCAAATAACCAATATGTGCTTGAGTTGAATGAATCCGAGGTGTGGATTTATACGGTGCTTGTACTTGTATGTCTAACTCATTACTTAATATTTTATCTAATATCACATACTCATCAAGCATCACAAAGCGATCAACTTCAGGCATCTCTTTGGTTAGTTGTTGTTGGTAACGTTGTGATAAACAGCCTAAAACAATCAGCTTTGCGTTATTTTTCTCTTTAATTTCAGCCATTTCCAATATGGTATCAATAGCTTCTTGTTTTGCTAGTTCAATAAACCCACATGTGTTAATGAAAATTGCTTGTGCATTTACTGGATTTGAGATTAAAGTATGGTTGCTTGATGTAAGCATGCCCATTATAAACTCAGAATCCACTCTATTTTTTGAACATCCTAATGAAATGAAATGTATATTCATAATGCCTCTTCTTTTTTCAATTATTATATCATATCGATGTTTGTGTTTATGTTGTTTTTTAAATTGTGCTAAAATAGATTCATTATGAAAATATTATTATCCCCAAGTAAAACGATGAATCTGAAAAATGATATTGAACCAGTAAGTCAACCACTATTTAAGAAACATGCAAAAGTCATTATGAGTGAACTTTCCAAGCTTAGTGTTGCTCAACTGCAAGTGTTTTATGGTATTTCTAATAAGCTTGCACACAATGTATATTCAATGTATCATCAAAAACATGCAAAAAAAGCTGCGATTGGTTTTTATAAAGGAGAAGCGTATCGACATTTAGATGTGTCGCTATGGAGTCATACAATGGCTGAGAACGCTCAAAAGTCTCTTCGTATATTATGTGCAATGTATGGTTATTTAAGGCCATATGATGCTATTGTGCCCTATCGGATGGACTTCTTAGTTGATTTTAATCATTTAGGTTTAGAGTCTAGTAAAGCTTACTGGTCAACACATCAAATTAAGGCGTTACTTGATGAATCAAAAAAAGGTGAGTTCGTGTTTAATCTTGCTAGCAAGGAATTTTCAAATGTCATTTATCATCATGATGTGGTTGATTATTGTCATTGGATTGATGTTGATTTCTTAGTAGAAAAAGATGGTAATCTTAAAACTGTCTCTATGGTCGCAAAAAAGGCACGAGGGTTGTTTACAAAAGAGTTGCTTAAACATCCTATTAATAGTAAAAAAGAACTGTATTCCATTCATTCATTTGATGAATTTGTCTTAGATATAAAAAACAGTCATGATCATTATTTGAGGTATGTGCTCAAAAAAAAATAACATCGTAACGATGTTTTTTTTAATGGTGGTTCCGGTCGGAATCGAACCAACGACACGTGGATTTTCAGTCCACTGCTCTACCAACTGAGCTACGGAACCATTGGTTGCGGGGGAAGGATTTGAACCAACGACCTCCGGGTTATGAGCCCGACGAGCTACCAGACTGCTCTACCCCGCGATAACTAAGTTTCCTTGCGCTTGTACATTATATCATAAAAGAGCTGGCGGAGGAAGTGGGATTCGAACCCACGCATGCTCTCACATCTGCTGGTTTTCAAGACCAGTCCCTTCAACCACTTGGGTATTCCTCCATCGATTGGTGGACCCTGTAGGACTCGAACCTACGACCAACCGGTTATGAGCCGGTAGCTCTAACCAACTGAGCTAAGGGTCCAAGCAACTACAAATCCAGTTTGTAATTGAAGAATGCTCTTTTAATAGCGCTTTTACATTATACATAAAAAGCTATGGGATTTCAACCTGTATTGATAAAAAGTTGTCAAAATTTAAAATAAACTTTCTTTGTTTAAGTATCGCGTTTTTCTTGAGTGATTTAGGTGCTTTTTTATAAAAAAAAAGTCCGTTTGGACGTTTAAGTAATGGTAGCGAGAGTGGGACTCGAACCCACGACCTTTCGGGTATGAACCGAACGCTCTAGCCAACTAAGCTACCTCGCCATAAATGGTCGGGATGACAGGATTTGAACCTGCGACCCCTTGATCCCAAATCAAGTGCACTACCAAGCTGTGCTACATCCCGACAATAAAAAAATAAAATGGCGCGCCCAGCAGGAATCGAACCCACAACCTTTTGATCCGTAGTCAAACGCTCTATCCAGTTGAGCTATGGGCGCATGTTTGTTACAGCCTGCTTATAATAACATACTACTTTCACTTATGCAATAACACCATAAATGGTGGGGTCGGAGGGACTTGAACCCTCACGATGTTTCCATCAACGGATTTTAAGTCCGTCGCGTCTGCCTATTCCGCCACGACCCCAAAACTTTGGAGGTTCCTATCGGATTCGAACCGATGATCACAGAGTTGCAGTCTATTGCCTTACCGCTTGGCTAAGGAACCGTCACTGCTGTGCCTTCTTATTATACATAAGACAAATATAAAATGCAATAAAAAAAGGGATAAAAATCCCTTTATTGTATTAGTGTGAAAAACATGTCGTTTCTTCTCTATTTACTGTGCTTTTACACGTATCCATAAATCGGATATAATTCGTTTTACATCATCGTTATGTCTAAATGTTTCGTCATTTGGATTATCTAATCTTGGAATGTATGAGTCAAGATAATCACTGTAATCATCGGCAATAACATCATTAAACACAGCTTCTACTGGAGAAGAATATGCCACTTCATACGTGTTTGCCAATGCTACATCATAGCTAAGCATAAAATCAATCCATTTATGAGCTAGCTCAACATTTTCAGCATTTGCTGGTATAACCATAGCATCTACCCATAAGTTTGTACCTTCTGATGGCACAAAGAAGGCCATGTCTTCATTTTCCATTTCAACATACACTGCATCACCAGAATACATAATAGCAATGTCTTTGGTTCCATTGATCATTTGATCAATGACTTCATCTGTTACGTATACTGGATTCATTGTGGAATCCACTTCTAATAACCACTCATATGCTTCGTTTAGTTCACTTTCATTGGTGGTATTAGCAGAATAACCAAGTGCTTTTAAAGCAACCATAAAGGCATCGCGTTCTGAATCATACATAAAGATTCTTCCAGCATATTTTTCATTTTGTAAGATATTCCACCCTTGAGATTGTAAATCCGATAAATCTACGTTTGTTTGGTTATACACTAACCCTACATTACCCCAAAAGTATGGTACTGAATATTCTTCATTAGGATCATGTGGTAATCCTCTTACGTTGGATAATAATCCATCATAATTAGACAACTTTGACATGTCAATTGTTTGTAACATATCTTCCGCAATCATGCGTTCGATGGTGTAGTCTGATGGTACAACAACATCATATACTTCACCACTTTGAAGTTGTGTGTACATCATTTCATTTGATTCGAAGTTTTCATAGATAACGCGAACATTATACAGGTCTTCAAACTCACTGATGACAGACTCATCAATGTAAACCCCCCAGTTGTAAACTTTTAGTGTTTCTGTGGTTGATTGCCCACATCCACTAACGATTAGTAGCAATGCTACTACAGCTAAGAATAATTTTTTCATCCTAGTTGTTCCCTCTCTTTCTTTTTACCTTGTGGTAGTATATTTACAATAACTAGCACTATTGTAATAATGACAACCAAGATGGTTGATAGTGCATTGATTGTAGGATTGATTCTTTTTGACATGGTGTACACTAATATAGAAATATTTTTGACACCACCACCTGTTACAAAATACGAAATTACAAAATCATCAAATGACATTGTAAAAGCAATTAATGCTCCCGCTAATATGCCTGGTGTTATTTGTGGGACAATGACTTTCGTTAATGCTTGCCATGGTGTTGCCCCAAGATCCATGGCCGCTTCTGCCAAGTTTGGATCTAATGATCTTAATTTAGGCAACAAACTTAATATCACATACGGTATTGAAAAACTAATGTGTGCCAATAACATAGTTGTAAAGCCTCGTTGAATGGCAAATGCAGAGAATAGCAACATTAATCCAATAGCCGTTACAATTTCTGGGTTCATGATTGGAAAGCTATTCAAGTTTAAGACAAGATCTTTAACTACTTTTTTACTTTTTGATAAACCTATTGCGGATAGTGTCCCAACAAATGTAGATATTAGTGTTGATATGATTGCAATGGTTATCGTTGTTGTGACTGCACCCATCGCTTCTCTACTATCAAACAACGCCTGATACCATTGAAGTGAGAACCCTGACCAACTTGTAAGTGATCGAGAATCATTAAATGAAAATATCATTAATATAATAATTGGTAGATAGAAGAACAATAGTGTACTTCCAATGATAAATACGGGTAGCCAGCGATGGCTTTTCATTCCTACCATAAACGTCCCTCACTTCTAAGTTGTTGTTCTTCTTCTGGGTTTTTGTCAAATTTCTTTGTGATTATCATGGATGCTAATATGATTACTGCCATTATTAATGATATCGCACTTCCAAAATGCCATTCTCCCACTGTTATAAATTGTGTCTCAATCAAGTTACCAATCAGAACATAATTACCACCACCTAAAAACTTAGGGATAACGAAGGTAGAAACAGCTGGCAGAAACACAAGTGTTATTCCTGTGATGACTCCTGGTAATGACAATGGAAATATAATCTTTAAAAATGTTTGCAAACGATTAGCACCCAAGTCATATCCTGCATGAATAATTGCTTTGTCCATTTTCGCTAGTACAGTATAAATTGATAAAATCATAAATGGAAGAAAATTGTATACCATTCCAAGAATAACCGCAAAATCTGTGTACATAAGATTCAAAGGTCCAATGTTGAAATAACCTAAGAATGTGTTAATCAATCCATAATCTGCCAATATACCAATCCAAGCATACGTTCTAACAAGCATGTTAATCCACATAGGCATTGTTACAAGCAAGATAAGCAATGTTTGAATACGTTCAGATGCATTGGCAATATAATAAGCAATTGGGTATCCAACAATGATAGAAATGACAGTGGTAACAAAGGCAATTTGAATCGATTTTCCAAGAACCCTTAAAAATACTGGATCGACAAATCGAATAAAGTTGTCTAATGTAAACTTGAATGCTAGTACATTGTTTCCTTCAACAGTAAAGGCATAAAACATAATAAGTAGTAGTGGGATTACGATGAAGATAAACAACCATACAACATAAGGTCTTATAAAATGATTGTATATTTTCATTTAATACCCTCCCATTTTCCACATGACATGAATGTCTTCAGGATGAAAGAATAAACCTACTTCTTGTTTTAGTGATACATTGTCAGTCGTATGAATAACATAATTTCGATAACTTGTTTGTACAATGATTTCATAGTGAACACCTTTGAATAAACTTGATATGACTTCTCCTGTTATTTTACCTTGTTCAACATTCACAATATCAATGTCTTCAGGACGAATAACAATATCTACAGCTTCATCATCATCAAAACCATAATCAACACATGTAAATTGTTGACCATCAAAAGTAACTAAGTAATCGTCGTTCATGATTCCATCAATGATGTTACTTTCGCCAATAAACTCAGCAACAAACTCATTTTCAGGCTCATTATAAATGTCTATCGGTGTTCCAATTTGCTGGATTTCACCTTCGTTTATAACAACGATTTTATCAGACATCGTTAGTGCTTCCTCTTGATCATGAGTTACATAAATAAAGGTAATGCCTACTTCTTTTTGAATTTTCTTAAGTTCAATTTGCATCTCTTTTCTTAATTTGAGATCTAATGCACCTAAAGGTTCATCAAGTAAAAGTACCATTGGTTCATTGACAAGTGCTCTTGCGATAGCAACACGTTGTTGTTGACCACCGGATAGTAGTGTTACTGCCCTACTTTCAAAACCTTCTAGTCCTACAAGCTTAAGCATCTTTTTCACTTTTTGATCAATGATGTCTTTGCTTTGTTTTTTAATTCTTAATCCAAAAGCAATATTGTCATATACATCCATGTGTGGAAACAATGCATAGCGTTGAAAAATTGTGTTAATTTCTCTTTTATAAGGAGGGATTGTGCTTATTTCAATACCATCAAAATAAACATTCCCTTCTGTTTGCTCAATAAATCCACCGAGTATTCTTAATAATGTTGTCTTACCACAACCTGAAGGACCAAGCAATGTTACAAACTCGTTTTCGAGTATGTCTAAGTTAATGCCTTTTAAAACAAGTTGACCATCAAATTCTTTTACTATATTTTTAAATGAAATTAATTCTTTCATATGTCCTCCTTAAAATATGGGCGGTGTGCAAATCCAAAGCACTTTTGCTAAGTTTTGTGATGAATTTTCTAAATGGTGTTCATTAGCACCTTTAATATAAAATGTTTGACCTTTTTTTAGTGTGTATCGCTTTTGACCATCCACCAATATAATTCTTCCTGCTAATACATACCCAAACTCTTCACCTTCATGTGGGCTTACTACAAATGATTTTGATTGTGGTTGCAAATGGATTTCTATAGGTTCCATTTCATTTTTTTGTGCGTTTGGCACAATCCACTGTATGGTCACATCTTCTTTTTCATCCACAAAGAAATCTTCTTGTAAAAACACTACTTTCTCATCAGCTTCATCCATGAAAAATTCAGCCATGCTTACACCTAATGCTTCTGTTATGTCATTGAGTGTTGCAATAGAAGGCGATGTTAAATCCCGCTCCATTTGAGATATAAATCCTTTAGTGAGTTCACATCGGCTTGCTAGTTCTTCGAGTGTTAATCCATTTTTTATTCGCAATCGTTTAATACGTTGTCCAATGTTCATACCTATACCTCCTGGTTTAGTATAATTAAACTTAGTTTCTAGTTTAAGTAAACGCAAGTATTATTATACACAATGTATAAAAAAATGCAATACTTGTTAAACAAATTGTTTAATAAAAATAAACATAAAAAAAGTGCCTATGCTTAATAGACACTCTGTGTGTTGTTAACCGTTAAATCCCAGCTTTCGCTATGAACTGCTTTAGCATCGGTTTTGCTTGAAAACCCAACACTTGACCTACTACATTTCCATCTTTGAATAACATTAATGTAGGAATAGACATGATGCTGTATTTTTGTGCTAAAGAACCTTCTGAATCAACATCTACTTTAACAATGTTTAATTTACCATCATATTCATCATTCAACTGTTCCAGAATTGGTGCAATCATTTTACATGGTCCACACCAATCGGCATAAAAATCCACTAATACTACACCTTTAGAAACTGCTGAGTCAAATTCGTTTGCTGTTACGACTCTCATTGATATCCTCCTTGGTTTACTACTATACCATACTATAAGAAAAACAACGTAAAAATACAACCATTATGCTTTGTTTAATGCTGATTTAAGCTCAATAATAACTCCGTTTTCTTCATTGTTAAACTCACTAGTGTAACTGGCAAATTTTTTCACATTTTCCATCGCATTGTTCATTGCAATACCAACACCAACCTCTTGAAGCATTTCTACATCATTTTCACTATCACCAAACGCAATAAACTGGGATAAAGAGATATTTAATCGATCACTAATCCACTTTAGGCCTAATGCTTTGTTTACACCTTTTGGAACGATATCAAGCCAGTTTGGTGAAACCATTAACACTTCAATATCCTTTGAGTATAACTCAGATAATTCTAATGCATTCTTTTTTAGTACTTTCGATGTTTGACTTAAACCGATTTTTGGCATTGGTTTTTTGATTTGATTGATTGACTTTAATACGAGCATTTCGACATCACTCGATGCCATAAACTTGTTGTACATTTTATGGTTTTTGTTCTTTTTTTGTAATTGTTTTTGTCGGATTTTCACATACTTCATATAAAGAGAAATCACAAACAATCTTTTTGGAGTGTAAATATAATACTTCTTATCCCCTTCCACAATAAATTGTAAAGATTTATTTTTAGCAAAAGTAAAAATCTTATCCATCATTTCTAGCGATATAAAATCATTTTGGTGCATTGTGTTTGAAGCTAACTCTTCAATTTGTTGTCCATTGTAACTCACAATATACCCATTGTATTTTTCCATATGCAACTGCTTCGCATACGGCTCAATCATGTCATGTCCACGCCCTGAAGCTAAGACAAGGGTATATCCTTCTTGTTGAAGAGCAATCAAAAACTCTTCACTATCTTTCGATATTGTTTTATCTTCCCTTAATAATGTACCATCAAGGTCACATACAATAACCTTTATGTCTTTTTCTTTAAACTTCACTAGCTGCTTCCTTATCCACAATCACCACAACATCTTGATGGTTTTGCAAAATAGATGCAGGAACACTTTCTGTAATAGGGCCCATTATCATCGCTTTGATTGCTTTTGCTTTGCTTTCTCCACTTGCTATCAAGATGATTTTCTTTGCTTTTAATATTGATGAAATCCCCATTGTGATTGCTTGTTTTGGCACTTCATCAACATGATTAAAAAATCGAGCATTGTCAATCAAAGTTTGTTTAGCTAAATCAATAACATGTGTTGTTGAATCAAATGATGTGTTTGGTTCATTAAATCCTATATGACCATTAGAACCAATACCTAAGACTTGTAAATCAACATGAAGGTTCTCTAACATTTGTTCATATCGATCACACTCTTTTTGTAGATCATCAGCATTTCCATTTGGTAAAAAAGTATTGTCTGATTTAATATCTACATGATCAAACAAATGCTCTTTCATAAATGTACTATAGCTTTGAGAGTGTATAGACTTAATACCTACATACTCATCAAGATTCACTGTTTTCACTTCTTTAAATGAAATTTCGTTTTTTTTGTACGCTTTTACAAGTTCTTGATACATTCCTATTGGAGATGATCCGGTCGCAAGCCCTAAAACTGCATTTGGTTTTTCATCCAATAATGTTTTTACTTGTTTAAAAGCCTCAATCGCTACTTGATCTTTATTCTCACATATGATAACTTGCATGATACTCCTTTGTTTTCCTATTGCAGTGATGATGACTTTGGTACTCGTAAAGCGAGTCCGTTTTTCACCAACTTAAACGACATCTTATTTTGTTTGCTTGTTTCTCCATCACAACTAACTGAGCTCAAACTGTCTGTTTTTAACTCTAGTTGTTCTGCTTTGAAAAATTCTACTTCAGGATTTCCTTTGTGTTTACCTTTGAAGTATTTTGGTAGTAACTGAAGCATTCTTACAAACGACATATCAGATACTACACAAACATCTAGCATACCATCTTGAATGGATGCATCTGGTGTTGGTTGAAATCCACCACCATACCAACGACCATTCATAATAGCGATGAGTATCGCTTTTCTATCAATAATTTTGTCTTCAATCTTTATGTGTAAATCCAATTTTTTTGGTTTTAAAATTACAAAGATCGCACTAATTGCATACACTAGTGTTCGAGGTATTGGTAATTTTTTTCCAATGTCTTGCGCAACTTGGTTTGCATCCGCGTCTAATCCTAAAGCAATCATGTTTAAAAACCGACGATCATTGGCTAATCCATAATCTACTTTAACAACCTTGCCATCAATGGTTTCTAATAAAATATCTTTCAGTTGTTCTTTTGTGTAACCAAGCATTCGATAATAATCATTACCCGTACCTGCTGGAATGATGGCCATAGCAACTTGATCGTTGAGCCCGTTTAATACTTCATATGCTGTACCATCTCCACCTACGGAGTAGATAGTAACATCATCACTCACTTTAAATCTACGTACTAACTCTGTCGCATGCCCTTGATACTCTGTAAATAGTATCTCATACGAGTCGTTTCTTTCACTAAAGATTTCTTTGATAACATCTACTTGTTGATAAGCTTTCCCTTTACCACTTGTAGGGTTAATGATAAACACATGTTTCATATTGTTTCCTCTAATGTTGGTAAACTAGTTCACCACATACATAAGTAGATAATACATCATAATTATCATCTAAGACAACTAAATCTGCATCAAATCCACTTTGGATTTTTCCTTTATGATCATCAACACCAATTAATGTAGCAGGATTAATTGTAGCAGCATTAATTGCATACTCTATTGGAACTTGAGCATTTTCAACTAGATTTTTTACACCAATATTTGTTTTTAATGTACTTCCTGAAAGTGTTTCTCTTTCAATAAGATAAGCACTTCCATTGGCACGTACTTCGATCTTCTGACCACCCAACATATAGATTCCAGGGCCACTTCCCTTAACATTTAAAGCATCTGTAATAAGCACATTGTGATACTTACCTTTTGCCATCATCAAGGTATAAATCGCTGGCCATACCACATGATTGCCATCACCAATGATTTCACCATACACCCCTGATAAGCGATGCGCTGCACCAGCAATGCCAAACTTACGATGATGTAATCCTGTCATTCCGTTAAATACATGTGTCATTGATCGAGCACCATTTGCAACTGCCATAATCACTTCTTCATAGGTTGATGCTGAATGGCCGATTGAAACGGCAATGTTTTTACTTGCACAATATTGTGTCAATGCAAAATCATCATCTTTTTCAGGTGCCATTGTAATTATTTTGATTAACCCTTCAGAAGCTTCTTCATATTCTTTAAACTCTTCTACTGTTGGTTTTACAATATATTGTGGTGGTTGTGCACCTTTATAATCCATATCTAAATACGGACCTTCAAAGTGTATCCCAACAATTTGAGTGCCTTTTACTTTTTGTTTTTTCACTTTCGCGACATTTTTTAAAGCTGCTAATAGTACTTCTTTGCTTTGTGTAACGGTTGTTGGGCAAAAAGAAGTAACTCCTTCAGAGACTAATCCTTTTTGAATTTGCTTTAAACCTTCTTCATTTGCATCATTGGTGTCTATACCATATGCACCATGAATATGCACATCGATAAATCCAGGAACAATTCGTTTTTCATTGTAATCTTGATCTACTTCTTTTAATCCGTATGGATAAATCGCAACGATTATTGAGTTTTTCATTTCAATTTGAGCTTCTACAAAATGTCCAGAAAGCCAAACTTTTTTACTTTGTATAATCATGATATACCCTTTCTAGTAAAACAATCGGTTGCCCGATTGTTATTTCTTTATAATCTCACCTTGTACAGCTTGAGTTAATCCAGCAGCGTTTCCTTCATCAGTATCAATGTGCATTGCTGCTTTGAAGTTTTTATTCACACGAATAACAACATCATCAAAAACTAATGAGCGCTCTTGTGCAGAGTCAACCTTCACCATGACAACTTCATTATCTTCAACATTGTATGCTTTTGCTTCTTCTTCATTAAAGTGTATATGCCTTTTAGCTGCAATTACACCTTTCTCAATCTTTACTTCTCCTTTTGGTCCCACAAGTGTGCAACCATTTGTTCCTTCAATAGATCCTGACATTTTAACAAATGCTTGAATACCTAATTGTCTTGCTTCGGTTAACGATACTTCCACTTGTGTTTCTGGACGTGTTGGGCCTAAAATCACTACATTTTTAATTGTATTTTTTGGACCTACAATATCGACACGCTCTTGACATGCGTATTGTCCAGGTTGTGATAAGTCTTTGGTTGGGGTTAACGTTGCATTTTCTCCAAACAAAATCTCTAAGTGTTCTTGTGTAACATGTACATGACGTGCTGAAATCTCTACTAATACTTCTTTTTTTGTCATAATTTACTCCATTTCTTTACATGTTCATTATACTTTGATAGCGCTCTTTTTTCAAACAAAACCCTTGTAACAACTATTTATCTTCTTATACTTTTTAGTTTAGTTTAAAGATAGCTGTGTTAATTTTATATGCTATAATTAAAACGGGTGAAATTATGTCATTTAAGAAATTTATTATCCGAAATTTTTCTAATAAACCTGTGCTTGTTTTTGTTCATGGGTTTAGTAGAAGAACATCACAACCATTAAAAAAGGCAATCGATTATTTTAAACAACGTGGATATTATGTCATTGTCCCTGAACTGTTTGATCCAAACAATGAAAATGATGATATTCCTATCCATTGGATTGATAATGCAAAAAAAGCAGTTGATGATGCTTTTTCAATAAAAGATGATGTTGTCGTTATTGGATTTTCTATGGGTGGAGTTATTGCAAGTGATATTGCTGCAACTTATCCTGTAAAACTTTTAGTGTTATTAGCCCCTGCATTTGAGTATGTCACTCTTAAAGCGGTTAAAGAAACCATTAGTAAAAAAATCAATAAACGAACCATGCAAAAGATAAATCCAAAGAAACTCCCAGAAAACTTTGTAGAAGCATTTAAAGAAGTTGTTTTGCAATGCAAAGGTTCTATTTTCAATGTACATTGTCCAACAATCATATTTCATGGTCTTGTTGATGAAACAATCCCGTCTCGATCTAGTGAGTTTGCCTATCATAATATCCCCACAGAACAAAAAAAATTATTCATGTTAGATAATGTTAACCATAATATCATTGAAGATTCTCTTTATGGTGATGATATTATTCAACTTATTGAAACAAACATAGAACAATTGAACCATTAACGAATAGTTAGTGGTTTTTATGTAAAAAAACACTAGAGCTCTAGTGTTTGTTTGAAAACTATGGGGCGACCGACGGGACTTGAACCCGCGAATGCCGGAGCCACAACCCGGTGCGTTAACCAACTTCGCCACGACCGCCATTTGTCTTGCTTTGTTATTTTACTCTATTTACATTTTTTTGTAAAGGCGTTTACGTGTATTTTTAATCAGTTGTTAATCTATCGTTGTTACAATCAAAAAATACCCTGTTAAGGGTACTATTTTAATTGATTTGTTTTTGCTTGTGGATAAATTCTCCACAGCACATGTACTAGCGGTAATGTTAGAATAACCGCTGCAACTGCCTCCACTATCGTATTTGATAACACGATTGTAAAGACAAACACTATCCATTCATTTATTTGTGTAAGCAAGTCTCCAGTATATCCTAAAAAGAAGTACAATGTTCCTAACACGAAAACTGCATGCATGATAGTTCCTATAAAAGCAGTAAGTCCAATAGATACGTTTTCATTCCATTTAAAACTTTTCGCCAAGTTCCATAATAGTGCAATTACTAAACCGAAAGCTAATCGTGGTAGCACGGACAACACTGGATTAGCAAACAAGACATCAATCGGAGTTACAGCTCTTGTCATTGCCACAAACATTGTGCTTAAACCAAAAGCTGCACTTGTAATCAATGCTGATTTCATACCAAATGCAATACCTGCCACAATAACAGGAATATGTAAAATTGTAATGGATATCGGTCCTATGGTAATAATTCCTAAGTTTGGAATTAGCGCCATGATCGCGACAATTGCAATAAACATAGCGTTAAATGTAATTTCTTTAGTACTCATGTTTCACCTTCTTGTTGTTAAATAAATAATACAAACCATCGTTAACTAAATTTGGTTCAAAATCAAAATCTTTCATGCTTTGATGCACGATATTAGCAAATCCACCTGTTAAAATTTTATGGTGCTTTTTACCCAACTGTTTTTCAATACGATGTGAAATACCTTCAACACTCCCTATCACTCCATATAATAACCCAGATTGCATAGATGATATAGTATCATGCCCAATAATACACTGTGGTAACTCTAGCTTTATCTCTGGTAAGTGAGGAATAAACTGTGTTAACGCCTGACTTGATATACCAATTCCAGGGATAATTACACCACCTAAAAATTGTTGGTTTTCGTTAATAATGCTCAACTTAGTAGCACTACCCATATCAGCTATAATAGCAGGAACTTTTTCTTTGGCAATAGCTCCATATGCTGAAGCAATAAAATCGGCACCTAGTTCATTAGGATTATCTAAGTGAATTTTAAATTCAGGAACATTGGTTGTTTTTATGTTAAATGGTTTTACACCAAACACATTTTCTAATATTTTTAACACGTTCATTGTGACTGATGGTACAACACTTGCTAGTATCACACCTTCACACGATTGATGTACATTTTGCTTTATATCATTAAAATAAGTTGTGTATATCTGATCTATATTACTTTTTTCAGTTTCTTCCCGTTTTTGATAAAGAATTTGACCTTTATTATTATACACAACTATTACTACATTCGAATTTCCAATATCTATTGTTACAATCATATCGCACCTCTATACTAGTTTACACGATTCTTATTTGAAATACCAATGTAAAAGCCAGCATTGTCTGCTGGCTTATGAAACAGGTACAGTGTAACCCGATACATGCCCTTGCATCTTTAACTGTGCAAATAGGATTGTTATCGGAAACGCTACCGTAACTTGGTATCGATTCATGTTTGCTTCAACTATTGAAAAAGTGCATTTTTGACATTTAATTTTATTTGAGATATCAATCTCTACATCACGATCATATTTATTATGATATTCTACAATTGAAACAATCTTCTCTTGCACAAAACGAGCATTATTGTATGAAATCATGACGCCTACAATAGAAATACTTACCATTAATAACATCATCGTAAATGATAAAACTAATGATAACTCAATTCCACCTTTCATTAACTACCCACCTCGGTTGTAATGTTATTCCATTGCGTTTCAATACTCTCACGTAATGTTAGTTTAAAGGTATCCGAAAAAGAAATCATACCAACTGCTATCACAGTCACAACTAATACTAACCCATATTCTTCAAAAAATGCTTTCATTTGTTCACCCCCTTTCTAATAATGCCACAAATGTTTGCATCATCATGGTAATAAAGACAATAGTAACTCCAAACAACGGCAACATCCCCCACCATTGTTTCATTTGAGATTGACTATCTTGATTGTCAAGTCTCTGTTCACGTAGCCATTTTGATGTAGAAGCAATCATGCGATTGAGTTGTTTCATTGAATCTTCTTTACCTACACTGTTGTATCGATAAAGTAGTTTCATTGCTCGTTCAACTTCAACACATTCATAATCTTCTAAAAACCCAATATATGTTAACAAATTCTGTGGATCTAAACGTAATTTCTCAATAAAGCTCAACAAATGATTTTGAATTAACACTGGTGCAAAGTGATGTGATTTTTGTAAGGAAACAACAACTGTATTGTTTTGCAATAATATTTGAAGTTGTCTTAACCAAATTGGAAACTCATATTTTAATTGTTTAACTTTTTTATTAAACTCTGATTTAAGTCGAAAGTATGGCATTTTATAAACCACTATGGCAACCACTATCCAAATAAGCACATACAGTAACTCCCACTGATAGTAAATGGAAAGAACAACAAGCAGTACAATAGATAGTGAGTGAAGTAGTCGCCGATCTTGAAATTTTTCTGATGATTGGTTGCTTGTCATTTTTAGCAACTGATCAACGTCACTTTCTTTTACTAAATGCGAGAGCACATCTCTGTTAATCATTAGCAACACCCACACAAGTAGAATGCTCCCTATTAGGATGATTTTTTCCACAAACACTCTCCTTTTGAAATCCAGCTTTCCTTTAAAAATCTGTAGACCATCATCATTGTAAATAAGATGATAAGTAAAAATACAAAGATTACATTGTGGTAAATTTGGTGTGTTTTTAATTCCATAAAAGCTTTAAGCATGGTTTGATTAAACATTGCAATGATGATAGAGAGCATACATAGTGTAAGGATTTTATTTTTCATTTGATGTAGTGACATAACATGTAAATGAGTGTCTTCAATCCAATCATCAATATCATCTTCTAAAAGCTCAACAGCCTCTTTGCAATCGTCTACACCATACATTTCCGCTGAAGTAATCCAAGTTTGAATGTTATATACAATAAAGTGTGGATACTTTGATGCAATGACATCGAACGCTTTAGCTGCATCTCCACTTTCTTCCAATACGTCAATCGCACTATCTACCAAAGTTTTAAGTTCGTCTTTTGCATATTCTTTGCTTTCATACAATGCTAATAGAACTTTATTGGATGATTTAAAATGAGCTAGAAAGTGTTGAAGAAAGGATGTTATTTGCTCATAATCACTTGCATGATAACGATACTGAAGTTGCCATAAAAGAAAGACAGGATAGCTTATCCAAGTAAACAGTAGTAATAATACAATATAGTCTTTCGGCAAATAAAATAATAATGATAATACAATGATAATGACGCTAAGCATTGTTAGCATAAAGCATTGGTATTTTAGACTAAAGACGAAATTATTCTTAACATAAATTCTTTTGATGGAAGATATCTTCCCTTTAAAAAGATAGGATAGTGGGATATCACTTTTTATCAATAAAACAAAGACAACAATTGCCACACCACTAATAATCCATCTCATGAGCTTTTAATCCTGTTTTCATAGAGTTTCTTTTTTTCGCTTAGTTTTTCTGGAAGTACATCAATCATCTCAGTGGTTTCTTCATGTTTATAAATCGTTGTGTATAGTGGTTTATCCTCTTTAATCTCATAAACAACAACTTCTTTTATGTATCGTTTAATCCCTTTTTTACTTACACTTGCTTCAATGTGGACACCCACATCTATAACATCACAAATCATTTGATTTAACACCTCATTGCTTAACTCAACCCCAGGAAACATATGGAGTAATCGTCTTGGTATGTGTCTTGCTGAAGGAGCGTGAATGGTACTCAGTAAATTGGCTCCTGTAGAAACACTTTGAAATAAGTTAACAACTTCTTTACCTCTAACTTCTGAAACAAGCATCCAATCTGGGCGTTGTCTTAAACAAGCTTTAATCGCTGCTGGATAATCAAACCGATCATTTACTTTTAATGACACACAATCCGATTTAGGATGTAAATCTGCATATCTAAGCTCGTAGGTATCTTCAATGGTAATAACACGTTGATTTGCTTCGATATATTGTGATAAATACTTTACTAATTCGGTCTTACCTGCTCCTGGTAAACCACTTACAATAATGTTGCTTTTGATTTTGACACATTCTATTAAAAACTTAATAACCCACATAGGAGCATAATTTTGTCTTTTTAATAAACGATCATTTAATCGCATTACCGTAGGTGTTTTTCGAATCGATATACTAATTTTTTTGCACACACTACTGTGTATTAAGCTGATTCTAAGTTGGTCTGTTTCTGCCTCTACTACAGGAGAAACAGCATTAAATGTTAAATTAGCATAGTTGGCAAAGCGATACCCAATTTGCATGCATTCATGATGTTGATCAAAATCATTGATCATGTATCTTCCTTTTTTTAAATGATCTACCCACAATTGTTCACCATTGTAATTAATGTCGGTAATGTAATCATCTTCAATGTATGGATTTAAGACAGTAAAGTCAAAATCATTCATATAAATAACTCCAAATTATTGATGATTCATTTATTATCGCTTCCTGATTTGGTGGCTCATTTAACAATACTGGTACTAAATCAAAACTACCTTTGTTTTCTGCCAAATAAAAGGAGTTAGCATCTTTATGATTCAAAGAAAGCAATATAACATGTGGTGTCTTTTGACTTTGTGGATGATTCATGTCTAGACCATACCGATCCTTTAGTGCTAAGACACGAACGTTTTTATATATAGTATCCACAATTGGATTCTCATTTCGAATGGGATAGGTATATACTAAATCTACATATTGCCCAGGTAATAATGTATTTCCTAATGACTTAATAACATCAACACTTAATGATACTGCTACTTGATTTTCTTTTAAGCGTAGTAAAGGTGCATCGTTACTCTTTATTGGATCATCAAGAGCTTCTTTAAAAAAGAACATTCCTTGATAAATACTAGAATCATATGAAACAACCTGTCCAATAATGTCCTCTTTACTTGTAAAAATGTTGTTTGGAATTAAATTGCTCGGTAATGATATTGTTTGAATGTCGTCTTCAGTAATAGGATTTCTTGGGACAAGTGTTGTTTTCGCCACAAAGACATCTGTACTTTTTGTTAGTGTTTTAACGATGAGAAACGATACACTAACATTGATCACAATCATTAAAGCAATACTAATTACAATTATTGATTTCTTTTTGTTATTCATAGTCAATCTCCTGAATCATGGTTTCATCAGAGGTGATTAAAATCGGAAAATAGGAGCTCATGTTTTTAACATTTACTGATACACGAATAAGTAGTGGATTATGATTAAATCCCATTAAATGCCAATTTGCTTCATCATACTGATTTACTGATGTAGAGAAGTATTCACCAAATAGGTTAAATGCTGTTTTTGAATCACACGTCATGTTTATACATGTGTTCATTGTAGAACGTAAAGATTGTTTGTGCGCTCTTACAACTTGATTTCTAGTGTGTTCAAAATTAAACAACCAAATCATTGACCCAATCATAATCATTAACAAAATCCACAACACTGCGCTCATGATAATTCCCTTCATTATTCACCTCACAGTGTATTATTGAAAAAAAAACAACATGTTCCTACATGTTGTTACAAAATTGTTTGAATTATATAAAATAAATAGCTTACGATGAGTAAAATACCTTGCCATCGATAAAAGCGTTTTTTAAACAAGGATGGAATAATCGTAATCACCATAAACCATAATGAGAAAGGAATATCAACACTTATTGTCTCTGGACGTGTTATTAGTTGACCTGAAGAAGCTATAACCGATGCTGGTATCGCAAAACTCATGTTTAAGACATTAGCACCAATAATATTCCCAATGGATAACCCTGATTCTTTTTTAATAAGTGCCATTATCGTCGTAACAAACTCTGGTAAAGATGTTCCTAATGCGACTATCGTTAATCCTACTACAGCTTGTGGTACCGATAAAATCTCAGCTAACTCACTAGCGCTACTTACAAGCAGCTCAGCACCAATCACAACCATCATTGCACCAAGTAAAAAAAGAATGATTTGCTTTTTCGTGTTTGTTGGTTGTACTTTTTCAATCGGATTGTCTTCTTGATCTTTAACTTCAAGCAAGTTTAACCATAAAAACCCTACAAGCATAACCCATAAAATGATACTTTCTTGATTAGATAAAATTAAGTCTCTCATTAAAACAAGTGATATGAGAGTTAAACCGATCATGAAAAATCCTTTTTGAAACACACCTTTACTTACATTTTTTGATGGAGAAACGGTTAATGAAATTCCTAGAATTAATCCTAAGTTAGCAATAACTGAACCAAATGCATTACCGATTGCTAAATCTACATTACCTGCAGAAGATGCAAGCACTGAGACTAAGACCTCTGGTAAAGTGGTTGCTAAAGAGACAATAGTGGCACCAACAATAAAACTTGGTATACCAGTGATTTTCGCAACATAAACTGCAGCATCTACAAACCAGTCTCCACCTTTAATGATTAAAATAAATCCAATAATTAACCAAAATACTAACAAAAGAATTTCCATATAATCCCCTTTTTTACAACAAAAAGAATATATCATTTTTCACTATTAAAAGCAAAAGAAATCCATTTAAAAAGTCGAGGCATACATGATGTCACTCGACTTTCATCTTTATGGTTTTATATTTGTTGCTTTTCCTTTTTCCTTAAAATATTCTTTAAGATACTCAGCAATTTTTACTCGTGTTTCTTGATTAGATGGTTTACACAATGAAACAGACTCTGCATCTTGATCAATAAAGGCTTCAGCTAATCCAGCACATCCAGGATATCCACAAGCACCACAATTAAGACCCGGTAACATTGTCATAACATCATCAAACGCTGGATCTGGTTCAACATAAAACTTTTCAGACGCGTATCCAAGGCCTACACCCAATAAAGCACCGAGTGCTAACATAATAAGAACTGATTCAATCATATTACACTACACTCCCTTCTTGACGTTGATTGGGATGCAAAGCACATGATGCAATAGCACATCCGTTACAACTTTGTGTTAAATCTTCACACCCTTCTGGTACAGGTGTTTTGTGATTTAAGAAATACACTCCTGCATAAAATAATACTAACGCTCCTGCAAATAACAACGGTTCCATTAAACGATTCCTGCCAATCCACTAAATGCAAGTGCCATTAACGCAGCAACAATCATAGCGATTGGATTACCTTTAAATGGTAATGGTGTTTCAGCAAAATCAAGTCGTTCTCTAATAGCTGAGAACAAGAATAACACTAAGGTAAAACCTACAGGAACAGCAATGGCGTGTGTTAGCATTTCAATAAAATCAAACCCCTGAGCAATGTTTTGTAATGCTACAAATAGAACTGCACAGTTGGTCGTAATTAGAGGTAAAAAGATACCTAATGATTTATACAACTTTGGAGAAAACTTTTTAATAATTAATTCTGTTAATTGAACAAATGATGCAATAACTAAAATAAATGTAATTAATTGCATGTATTCAAGTCCACGTGGTTCTAAAATTAAGTGGTAAATTCCATAGGTAACAAGAGATGCACCTAACACTACAAAGGTAACTGCTCCACCCATACCAACAGCAGAGCTTGTTTTTCTAGAAACACCCATAAATGGACATACGCCTAAGAAACGACTTAAGACGATGTTGTTAATAAATATGGCTGAAATAAATAGTGCGAATAGTTCCATATTATTTCACCTCTTTCGTACTTACTTTTGATGCTTCTTTTTGTTTATACGCTTCAAAAGCTGCTGCGATTAGAGCAAAGGTAATAAATGCTCCCGCAGGTTGGTTAAACATTGATATTGTAAACTCACTTGGAATGATACTTAAATCAAAGATAACTGCTTGATTAAACGGATTCACTAAGTTCAGTCCACCAGTCGCAATTAACTGACGAATAGAAGCTAAAATGACCAAGCTAAATGTAAATGCTAAGCCCATTCCAACACCATCAATGGCTGAATCAACAATTTTATTTTTAGAAGCAAATGACTCTGCACGCCCTAAAATAATACAGTTAACAACAATTAATGGAATAAATACACCTAATGCGGCATATAATTCTACTGTAAATGCTTGCATGATCATTTCGACCATCGTAACTAGTGTTGCAATAATAACAATATAAACTGGAATGCGAACATCCATTGGTGTAATTTTTCTTAACAAAGAAACCATAACATTAGCAATAGTGAGTACAACAATAACCGCTGCTCCCATACCTAATGCATTGTTTAATGTTGTCGAAATCGCCAAGGCTGGACACAAACCAAGATACAATGCAAATGCTGGGTTTTCTTTTATAAATCCCTTTTTGAAATTTTCAAATTTATTCATGGTTTGCCTCCTATTCTTCTAAACCAATTGCAGCGCGAACGGCACGAGCTGCAGATACTGCTGTGACTGTTGCGCCTGCAACAGCATCAATAGAAATTTCACTATCTGTAATATCTAAACCAACAAATTGATCAAAGAACTCTTCATCATCAATTTTGTCACCAATACCCGTTGTATCATTCATCTCTACTAATTTAACAGAAACAATAGTATTGTCTGCTGTGTTGATAACTACTTCAAAGATGTTTGGCTCTGCATCATCATATCCACCTTCTAAGACAGCATATCCACGAGATGAAACAACGTATGTAACTACATCTCCATCTGCAGACTCTTCCAAAATCTCACCAGCTACACGCTCTGTTTGATTTGTGAAAATTCCAACACTTGCACCAAATTGAATTGGTGGTGTTTCAATAACAGCTCCTGAACCATCATCTTCAATTCCTTGAGATTCATTAAATAACGTTTTCGCTGCATTAATACCATTAACAACAGCTCCCGATGTTACAGTTGCGCCAGATAATACTGGAATTCCTTCTGTGGTTGATTTACCAATGACATTATCAGAAAACTCAGGGTTTTCAATACGATCACCAATACCTGGAGTATCATTCAAATCTAAAACTTGAAATCCAATAATTTCTGCATCATCAGATATGCCTACCATAAATACGATTGGATTGGCATACCCTTGCACTTCTACTTTGTATGCCATCCCAGATCCTACTGCCTCATAAACTCCAACAACAAGACCACTTTCATCTTCAAAGTCTTCAATAATTAAAAACTCATCAGTGTCTGGGAATATTAACTCTAAGTTTGCACGCTCACTAGCAATTGCATTTTCAGCAATAATTGGTGCTGTTATATTGTTAACAGCCGATAGTGCACCACCAGCTAGTGCTGCGACAATGGCTAGAAACAATCCCATTTTTAATATTTTCATGTTATTCGCCTCCTTGTAGTGCATCAATGGCGGTTCTAACTGCACGATTTGCAGAAACAGAAGTCATTGTAGCACCAGCAACGGAATCAACTGTAATACTATCATCATCAAAGGATAATCCTTCATATTGTTCTAAGTAAGTTGTTGTGTTAATTGGATCACTAATACCAGGAGTATCGTTCATCTCTACAACAACAACAGACACTATTGTATTATCGGATGTGTTTAATGCAACTTCAAAGATATTTGGCTCTGCATCATCATATCCACCTTCTAATACTGCATAACCTCTAGAAGAAATTGTATATGTAATCACATCGCCATCTTCACTTTGATCCACAACCTCACCAGCAACACGTGCGGTGATATCATCAAATATTCCAATTGGTTCTCCAAAGTTAACAGTAATATCACCATTATCTCCGTTATCTCCATTAGAAGGGTCTTCAGCTGCTACAGCTTCCATTTGTGTCGCTACACCACCCATCAGTAACATGCCAACAACTAGTGTAACCACAAAAGCTGTAATATACTTTTTCTCTTTTTCATATTGCCAACCATCGGTAAATCTTTCGATTGTTGGTGTTAAAATGTTCATTAATAAGATGGAATACACAACTCCACCTGGAAGATTTGCTTGTACACGAATTAAAACGGTAATAATGGCAGCCCCAACTGCAAAGATAATTCTTCCTGAAGCTGATGTAGGGTTTGTTACTGGATCTGTTAGCATAAAGACTGCTCCAAATACAGCTCCACCTGCAATTACATGATATGTTGGATACCAAATGCCAACACCATGGACAAGTGCAATAACCCAAGCTAATAGGAAAATTGTTCCTAAATAGAATACTGGAATACGCCAATCAAGAACTTTTCTAAAGGCTAAGATAGCACCAACAACAAGTAATAATAGCGCACTTGTTTCACCTAATGCTCCAGGATACCATCCTACAAATAAATTAAACAATCCACCGAAACTTTCTAAGAAAGCTTCTGTAGCAACTGCATCGGTGATTAACCAGCCACGTTGAGCAATAGAAGCAATTGGTGTTGCAGATGTCGTTAAGTCCGCAGCTACACGACCTGCAAAAGCAGTTAAGATTACAGTACGACCTACTGCAGCTGGATTAAAAATATTATGACCAAATCCACCAAACAATAGTTTACCAATTAATATAGCAAACACAGTTCCAACACCCATAGCATAAAAAGTCATGTTAATTGGAACCATTAATACTAGTATAATCGCTGTTACCCAAGGAAATGATCCTTGTAAATGTTTGCCAATTGGCTTTTTAAGAACTAGACACCAAAGAACTTCAGTGACTAAAGACACCCCTACCGCTGTTGCAAACAACAACAGTGCGTGGATAACATAACTCATATCATATTCAACATAATAGTAAGCTAAACTGAAAATAAACACAGCAAGCAAACCAAGGGTCAGTTCAAACATGATATTTTGCGTTGATTGTCTAATGCGTTGATTTGGTGACACTCTAAATGTAAATTTCATGTTTTACGCCCCCTTCCTTAGTTGTAATGCTTTTTTAGCACGTTTTACACCTTCGGTTACATCTAAACGTGATGGACATACATAAGAACATAGCCCACACTCAATGCATTGATCAGCACGAAGTTGTGCAATAAGATCAACATTTTTTGTTTCTTCTGCATTGTTTATACGTACTGGCAACAACCCTGCTGGACAGTAGTCGTTACATTTACCACAACGTAAACACGCAATTGGATCTAAAGGTTTTGTTTTTAATATGGTAATTGCATTGGTGTATGGAGTCACAACAAATTGATCATTGACAATTGTTTTACCCATCATTGGTCCACCAGCGATACAACTAATTTGTTCGCCTGTATAACCACCAAGTTGAGCTACAATATCCGAAGTTGGTGTACCAACAGCCACAAATACATTAGAAGGTTTTGAAACACCATCACCACTTACGGTAACCATTTTATATGTTGGAGTTTCACCTTTTGTTAATGCTTGACCAAAAGCGATGGCTGTCGTTGCATTATTAACAACCAAGCCTAACTCACTTGGTAACTTGTCATAACGTTTTTTAAATATTTGATAAACTAATGTTCTTTCCCAACCCATTGGATACACATCTGGTACTGTTTTAATTTCAATGGTTGGATAGTTTTCAACAGCTTTCTCTAATTTTGCAATCAATGCTTTTTTTGTCTTTTTAACAGAAATCATTGCTTTTTGAGCCTGTGCCATTTTTATCATCGCAGAAGTACCTACAAGTAAATCCTCTAAGTAGTTTTCCATCATACGATAATCAGCAGTAATATATGGTTCACACTCAACACCGTTAATCACGATGGTATGAATATCTTTTGCGAATTTATATTTAATATAAGATGGGAATCCAGCTCCTCCCATTCCTACAATTCCTGCATTCATCATAAAATCAATTAATTCTTCACGAGAAGCACTTTCATAGTTTACTGGCTCTAATGTTTGAGCTTTCTCATTTTGTCCATCATTTTCAATTACGATATGGTCTATAGGTTTTAAAGAAGCATGCATTACTTTCTTAATGCCCTTTACTACACCTGAGACTGGTGAGAACAATGGTACTGTAAAATTATCGTTTCTAACTGCAAGCTTTGTGTTCACAAAAACACGGTCATTTTCTTTCACTAATACTTCGAAACTTGTAGAAAGTCCGTTTATTAATGGGATGTAGACCGTCTTAGGAGCTTGTATAGTTACGATATCATTGTAGTTGGTCAACTCCTTATGTCCATCGACATGTAATTGGCTTGGACCGATCCATACTGACATAAATCCACCTAATCCTTTCCTATTAAATACAGTTGAAATATGCAAAACACTTGACATGTTAACATTTTATTTCTAACTTATTATAACACAGAAATGTTAGAGTGAAAGCTACGTTTTGACGTTTTTATAATTTTTTCACAAATCAACTTATTTTAGATTTTCGCATTTTATCAAGAATAATATTAATCTACAATAAGCTATGATATAATGACGGCGGTGATAAAATGAAAAGAATTATTGTTGGCTTTATGAGCCTTTTACTTATATTAAGCGCATGTACTCCCGCACAACGTAGTGAGTATCAACGATTTGATCAATCGACTTTTGATGCTGGGTTTGATACGGTTATACGTTTAATTGCTTATACAAAAGATAGACAAGAATTTGATGATTATTTTGAACAAATGACCATTGATTTCTTTTATCTCAACACGTTATTTGATAAGTACAATGATTATGAAGGCATTAATAATATTAAAACAATCAACGATAATGCTGGGGTTGCTCCAGTTGAAGTTGATCCATTTATTATTGATTTATTAAAAATGAGCAAATATTGGTATGATAATGGCGAACAATTAATGGATGTCACTTTTGGTGCTGTTTTAAATATATGGCATGACTATCGCGAATTAGGATTAGCTGAAAACAATGATGGTAATGGTGGACCAATTCCTTCAGTTAATATTTTAGAAGAAGCTGCACAGTGTACTGGTTTTGACTTTTTAGAAATTAACGAAGAAGAAAGTACGGTATTTTTAACACAATCATGTGCATCTTTAGATGTCGGTGCAACAGCAAAAGGATATGCAACGGAAGTAGTCGCAAGAAGTCTTGAGTCTGCTGGAATGAAATATGGTTTGCTTAGTGCAGGTGGAAATGTTCGTAGTATTAATACTCGTGATGATGGTGAAGCTTGGGGTGTAGGTATCGAACTTCCTGAAATGTTTTCACAACGTTCTGCAGACACACTTCGGATCCCATCTTCAATATCTATTGTGACTAGCGGTGACTATCAACGATACTATGAAGGTGTTGATGGCAATCGATATCACCATTTAATTAATCCAAGAACGTTGTTTCCCGAATCATATTTCCATAGTGTAACTGCTGTAACAGAAGATTCTGGTATTGCGGACGCATTATCAACTATTTTATTTTTAATGGATTATGATGAAGGAATTAACTTCATTAATAAAATACAATCTGAGAATCCTGACGAGCTTATTGGTGCATTTTGGATTTTCCATAAAGATCAAGAAGCACCTACAAATGCGATTATTGCAGAAAGTGAAGGATATATGGTCGCTATAACTGAGTCATTAATCCCTTACTCTCGAGTTTTTAATCCTTAGGAGTAAAGTTTATGAATAAAAAGACATTTGTATATTGGATTTTGTATTCATTATCCTTTATTTATACAGAGACACTCTTTGTTGTTTTAAGCGAGTTTAGTTTTTTCTCCATCAGTAGAGTTCGAATGCTTTTATTTGTCTTAAGTTTTAGTTTACTACTCGCAATTATCACTAGTTTACTGCCTAAAAAAACAGCTGGATTGTTTTTGTTTTTCACATTATTTTTGTACTCGTTTTATGTTCTGTTTCAATCTTCCTTTTATGATTACATGGGATATTACTTAAGTGTAAATACTGCAAAAACAACAGCTGGAAATGTCAGTGAGTTTGTGTTGGATTTTATTAGAGCTATCCAACCTTTGTACTTATTATATTTTATACCTATTGTTGTTTTGTTTTTATCCATTAAAACTAAGTTTCTTATTCTACCTACGTGGAAGGTTTCAATAAAACAGACTTTTATTTCCATTCTACTGTTAGTGCTTGTTCACTTTCTTTCTTTAGGAAGTTTATATATTTTACATAACCCTACACAAATGTATACGCCAGTAGAGTTGTATAAAAATCCTGCTCAATCTTTTTTAGCCATTCAAGAGCTTGGTGTAAATCGATATGGTGTTCGCGATTTTTGGACTTTGTTTAATGGCAATGACAATAACCCTGTGATTGTAGATCCTACAATTCCTAATGATGATACACCAATTGACCAACCTGAGCCTGAAGATGATTTTGATAGAGTAGTTTTAACCGACAAATGGAAAGAGCTGCGAGATAATGAGACAAACTCAAGAATCAAGCAAATTGATGATTATTTATTGGCAAAAGATATAGTACCAAAAAATGACAAAACCGGGTTGTTTAAAGATAAAAATCTCGTGTTTATTATGGTTGAAGCTTTGGATTATATGGCTATTCATCCTGAGTTAACACCAACATTGTATTCAATCACTACAGAGGGATGGCATTTTAACAACCATCATGCTGTTCGAGCATCATGTACAACAGGAGAAAGTGAGTTTATGGGTCTTCTTTCCATCATACCTTCTGTTTCAGTATGCTCACCTTATGAATACGCTGATAATGAATATACGTTGTCCGCCTTCAATTTATTTAAAGATAATGGGTATTCGGTGTCTTCATACCATAGTTATTTTGATCAATTTTATCCAAGAAGTGAGTGGCATGAGAATATGGGGAGTGAGTTTTATCATAGTGATCACATGGATATCCAAGTCCTACAAGGATGGCCAAGTGACTACAATCTATTTGAAGAGTCATATAAGAAAATAAGAACTTATTCTGAACCTTTTATGTCATTTATCACTACTGCTGCTATGCATTTTCCATATGATGCTGATTCGGTGCTTGGTAATCGTTACTTGCAAGAAGTAAATCAAGTGTATCCTGATGCTCCTATCGAAGTTAAAAGGTATTTATCAAAAGCAATTGATTTTGACAAAGGCTTAGCACGACTATTTGAGTTATTAAAGGAAGATGGGAAGTTTGATGACACTGTATTTGTACTATATGGTGACCATCATCCATTTCGTCTGAATGGAAACTACATTAACCAATATACAGCTGATATTGACCGTTTTGATGGATTCAACATGGATTTAAATCCACTGCTAATATACAACAGTGAAATTGAGGCGAAAACTTATTCAATGTTAAGTTGGCAAATTGATTTGTTGCCAACCATTGCTAATCTTTTTGATTTAGATTATGATCCACGATTGTATATGGGAAAAGATTTGTTTGATTCAAATGATAACATTATCATATTTACAAATAGCAGTTGGAAAACAAACAAAGGTAATTTCTACGCAACCACACAACAATTTATCCCTAACAATGAAAACAACACTTACACTACTGAAGAAATTGTAGCCATCAACCAATTTGTTAGAAATCAGTTTTTAATTAGTGAGGAAATACTTGATACTGATTACTACGCTTATCGTAAAGAAATTATTCCATAAAAAAACTGCTCAATATAATGACAGTTTTTTTATTGTGCTAAGTATTCTTCATAAGTACAATTACACTCGTAAATTTTCGCTGCAAGTTCTTTACCTACAAATCGAAAATGCCAAGGTTCATGTATGTATCCAGTAATATGAGTTTTATTTTGTGGGTATCTTAGAATAAAGCCAAAGTGATGAGCATTTTGGCTTAACCACTTCCCTTCCTCTGTATTACCAAACTGATGACTAATACCACCAATTTCAGCTGAGGATAAATCAACTGCTAATCCTGTTTGATGTTCACTATGACCAGCTCGAGCACTGTAAGTATCAGCTGAAGTTTGACCATTTCGACTTACGTAGTTTTGATAAATAGTTGCTTGTGTATTATAACTTCGATACGCTGATACAATGACAATGGTGTAACCGCGTGTTTCTTTTGCACTTAAAATCATGTCACTTAATGCATAATAAGCCACATCCCTTAAATAGTGCTTACGGTTGTCTAATTGATACATCGTTGACAATACTAAATTATTGGGGACATAATCACTAGGAAGTTGGTTTTGCTTGTTAACTAAAACATCTATTGTAGCTGGGTTATTTATTAGTTGGATATTTTGATAGAATGGATCAACGTAGGCCTTGTCTGGTTTTTTCTCTCTTGCAATACGTTCTTGCTCTTCACGCAGTTTTTGCTCTTGCAACAAACGTTCTTGTCGTAAGAGTTCTTGTTGATGATTATACTCAACTCTCTGTTGAATATCTTTTTGATACTCTTCAACAGGTTTAATAAGGTCAAAATTCCGATTGGGAAAAAGCGATTTATCCACGATATATTTCGGTTCATCTTTATTCTGTGTACAACTAAACAGTGCTGCTACAACAATCACCATTACGATCCATCTTTGCTTCATCTAATCACCTACCACTCACTACATTATAATTATCACCTAAGTTACGTTTCCCTTGCAAGAAAAAAAGCCTACTTAAACAGGCTTAATCTTCTTTTTTCAACAATTTGAACATGTTTCTTTTATACACTTCAACACCTGGTTGATTAAATGGATTGACATCCATTAGGTAAACACTCATTGCTACTGCTTTAAAATAAAAGTAGATAAGATACCCAAAGGTATACGCGTTATCATTTGGAATATTGATAATAATATTGGGTACTTCACCTTCTTGTGTGTGTGCTAATAAAGTTCCTTGCATGGCTTGCTCATTTATCCAATGCAAATTTTTGCCTACAAGATAATTTAACTTGTCATCATCATTACGTAGTGCTGGAACTACAGCATCCATTTTTGGTGTTTCAACATTTAAGATGGTTTCAAAGAAGATTTTCTTTCCTTCTTGAATAAACTGTCCCATTGAGTGTAAGTCGGTGGAGAAAATGACAGAGGCTGGAAACAATCCTTTTCCTTCTTTACCTTCTGATTCTCCAAAGAGTTGTTTCCACCATTCTGCTAACATGGCATAATGGCTTTCATATCCAACAAATATTTCCACATCTTTGTTTTGCTTCTCAATTAGTTTTCTTGCTAATCCATATTGATACGCAGGATTTTTTTCTAAATCACTTGTGTTTAAATCTTCAAAAGCTTGTTTTGATCCTGCCATTAATTGATCAATGTCGATACCTGCACAAGCAATAGGTAATAATCCTACTGATGTAAAGACTGAATATCTGCCACCGATATCATCAGGAATGCTTAATTTTTCATAATTGTATGTTTGATTTTTAACTAACTCATACAGTGTACCCTTATTTTTGTCTGTTGTGGCTATAATGCGTTTAGCACTTTCTTCCACACCGTAACGATTTTCCATGTAATTACGAATCATGCGAAATGCTAGTGCTGTTTCTGTTGTGGTACCAGATTTTGAAATTACGTTTAAAAATACTGATTTGTTTCTTATTTTTTCAAGAATTTGAACTAATGCGGTGGATGAAAATGTATTCCCAACATAAATAATTTCTAATTTATCATCACCATATAGTCCATTAACAAACTCAATTGCAGCTCGTGCACCTAAGTATGAGCCACCAATACCACAGACTAATAAAACATCTCCTTTTTCACGAATATTCTTTGCAAGAGATTTTACTTTGTCAAACTCATCTTTATCATAGTTAATTGGCCAATCAACCCATCCTAGATAGTCATTTCCCTTATGTGTTTTTTCATGAATCCAATGATGAATCTTGTCAACTTCTGATTGATACTCATTCAAATTTTGTTTTAACTTCGCATGTGATAAATCAACTTTAATCATTATGTTCTTCCTTCCATTGTTTAATCCATTGAGGCAGAAGTTTAGATAGTGTTTGAAATCCTAAATTGCTTTCAGGAAGCTTTTGATCCTTTAACTTAGTACGATATCGACGCATAGGACGCTGATAAATCTGCTTTAATGACAGCTTTAATTTGTTTTGGTTTTCATTTACCTCTAATATTTTTAGATGCAAACAATCACCAATTTGAACATACTGGCTAATATCTTTTACATAGTTGTCTGCCAACTCTGAGATATGAATTAATCCAGATGTTTCTTTATCAATATAAACAAATGCTCCATATGGTTGAATGCCTGTAACATACCCAACTACAACTTGTCCTACTCTATACATCGCCTACTACCTCTGCTTTGAAGTAATTATATCACATACAAAACTATCATGTGATATAATCAAAAAGAGGTGAAAATATGTTAGGTGCTATGTATCCATTTTGGGCAGCATTGATTGCAAATGTTGCAGCTCAAAGTTTAAAGCCAGTGTTTTATTACATACGAACTAAACAGTGGCGGCCCAAGTTATTTATCGAGAGCGGGGGATTTCCGAGTTCTCACACATCGATGGTTACTGCACTGACACTTGCAGTTGGCTTGCAAGAACAATTTTCATCAAGTCTTTTTGCTGTAACTCTAACATTTGGATTGATTGTTGCATATGATGCAGCTAATGTTCGATATTATGCAGGACAAAACATACGAATAACACAACAATTAATCAAAGACATTCAATTACTAACAAAAACTAAGTTAGATGACCCGATTTACTTAATGAAAGTTAAAGAAGTACTAGGGCATCGTTGGATCGAAGTTATTGGTGGATTTGTCTTAGGAATTGTGTTAGCATTATTAATATTTCTAATAAAATAGGAGGTTGTTATGAAAGAACAATTTGTTGAAGAAATTATCGAAACACTCGATAAAATTCGTCCATATATCCAACGTGATGGTGGCGACGTTGAGTTTGTAGATGTCACCGATGAAGGTGTAGTTTCTGTACGCATGCTTGGTGCTTGCGTAGGATGTGGATTAGTTGATGACACTATTAAACTAGGTGTTGAAGCTATCCTAACTGATGAAATACCTTTTGTTACAGAAGTAATCGTAGTAGAAGAATAAGAACTAGCGTCTCGCTAGTTCTTTTATTTTTCTTTATTCGTTAAATTGATATCCTTCTCTTTTAATCTGAAATGTACTATTTCTTTTACAATAACATACACGATAGCAAATATCGGAACACCTAAAAACATGCCAATTAATCCAAAAAAGCCTCCGCCAACGATAATGGCAAACATAATCCATAATCCTGGAAGACCTACAGAATCTCCCAAAATCATTGGGCCAATGAAATTTCCATCCAATTGTTGTAAGAACAACACGAATAATGCAAACCAAATGGTATACATTGGATTTACAATAAACAAAATAAATATAGAAGGTATAGCACCAATAAATGGTCCAAATACTGGAATCATGTTTGTAATACCAATGATAAAACTAATTAGTACTGCATAAGGCCAATTAAATATTGTCATCCCAATAAAACAAAGTAATCCAATAATGATGGAATCAATTGTCTTACCAACGATAAAGTTGTTAAATGTCTTTGAGCTTAAGTTTGCTAGAGAAACTAAACGATCTGCATCTTTTTTATGTAAAATAGCATAGGTGACTTTTTTAAATTGGAGACCAAAACGTTCACGTTCAACTAAAATGTATAATGCGATGATTAGTCCTAAAAATATTCTGAAAATCAAATTAGCAAGTTGAAAGGAATATGTTAAGATTCTTGGTAAATACTCTCTTACTAATCCACCTAGAGAATCAAGAATATCTTCACCAGATCCAATAAGTATATCAGTAAACTCTTCTCGCACATTTAACTGTAATATTAAATCATTAATGTATCGTTCAGCAGCAGTTATATAAGCGGGTAATTGAATGGTTAATGTGTTAATTGATGATATTAGTTGAGGTAATAGTATGTAGACTCCAAGTGCCATAATACCAACCACAATAATCATGGCACTTATGGCAGAAATAACACGTTTTACTTTTGCTTTTATTTTAATATCATACAATAACTTTGTTTCAATATAGTTCATTAATGGAGCAACTAAAAACGCGATAGCAAAACCAACCACAAACGGCAGTAACACAGAGAAAAATTCAGATATTTTTGCAGAAATCACAGGCATGTTTTGAATTAAAAAATAAAAAATTAAAACTACTATCCCTGCAACAGCTAGTGCAATTGTTTGGTCTTTTTGTTCAGGTTTAAATTTGTATCTCATAGTATCTCCATTTATATATCATATATTTCTAACGATGTTAGTCCTTGATTTTCACGTAAATCACTTCCAAATGCACCTCTACTTACAAGAACAATAGGTGGCATTTGAATTCTTTTAAATACGCCAAGTTCTACTTGTTTTAATACCCATTTCAAATCATCTATAAAATCATTATACGTGGTAAGGTTATAAACTTCCAACCATTTCTTTAAATTACTATCGCTTATGTTGTTTACCTTTACTTGTTGAATAATATCCTGTATTTCATAAGTAGGATACTCTGTTATCTTCTCAATCAAATAATCATGATACCCCCACTTCATTGGGTCTTGTTGATTATCCTTGAGTTCTGCAGATGGCATAAAATCAAATTCTAAACCATGTTTAGATTCTGTTGGTATTAAATTGATTGGAATTATTTCTCTTCTAAAATATTCATTTAGTTGTTTGGCTAATTCAAACACTTGCATCTTTGTACAGTCTCCAAGAGGAGATAGTGCACCTATAGTATCGCCATATAGTGTGCAATAACCTAATGCAGTTTCTACCTTATTCCCGTTATTAACAATGACGCCATCACGTAAAGCAGCGATGGTAGATAGCAAATGCCCGCGGATTCGAGCTTGAGCATTTTCTAATATAAATTCGTGTTCTTTCGTGTCATTAAGTGAGAGTGTTTTCTTTGTGGCTCCCACTAATTTTTCAATGGAATGTTCAACATACTCAATATTTAAGTTTTTTGCTGTTTGCTTGGCATTGTTAATACTAATGGATTGATTGTATTTACTAGGCATGTTAACTGCAATAATTCGATGTGAACCTAATGCTTTGCTTAGTAATGCAATAGAAACAGTACTATCAATACCTCCAGATAACCCTACAATCCACTTTTTGCTTTGTTGAAACATTTGCTGATCAAATGCTTTAATTGCATACACAATTGCATCCATCATCTTGCTGTTTGATGCTGTGTCATGCATTTGATGTGAAAGTGTTAGCTCTTGATAAAACGAGTCATTGCTTTGGGTTGTGATTTCTCCACTATGATTACAGATAAATGATCCACCATCAAACACAACTACATTCTTACCTGTGTTTTGCATACCAACAACATTAACGTACACAAATGTTTTTATTTGATATCGGTTTGACTTATTTAATGCATGTCGAACTCGTGCTTTCTCTTTATTGTTAGACCACGGAGAACTTGATACATTGATTAACACATCAAGATTTTGAGTAGACCAGTTTTGTGTTGGGTTACTTTGATAATGCTCATCCCACAAGTCTTCACATACTTCTAATCCGATTTTTTGAGGTTGGCCTTCAACCATAACAACAAATGGAGAAAACATGTCTTGCTTACTAAACTGTTGTCCCGAAACAAAATATCTTTCATCATCAAAAATCCTATAATTTGGTAACAAATGCTTTATGTAAGGTAAAGAAGAACCGTTTTCTCTCTTAATCAATGTTTTGTTTTGCGCAACAAACCCACAATTGTAAATAGCCATACGTCCACTAGGATGTGTACATTCTTTTTTTAAGTTAGTCGCAATATTTCCCCATACGATAATGATACCATCGGCTAACTTAGCAATTTCATCATTGTATGATTCACACGTTGAAACAAACGCATCATTAAACCATGTATCGCCAATTAAATACCCACTGATTACAAGTTCACCAAAAACAATACAATCAACATGATTGTCTTTAGCTTGTTGGATCATTTTTTTCATTGTCTGGAAGTTTTTGCTTGGTTGTTTAGCAATAACTTCCATTTGTGCTAATGCTATATTCATTCAAAACCTCTTTTTCATTATACCATTAAATATTTGCAGATTTTCTTTGTCTTACAATTTCAAAAGCTAATACAGCACTAGCTGATACTGCTGTGAGTGCTACTTTGACAGTATTATCATACACCACATGAATGAAAACATCACTTGCTTCAATAACTGGTCTTGAAAGCCCTCTTTTTTCTCCCCCAATACATAAACAGATTCTATTTGGATACTTTACTTGATCATACTCCATCGAACTTTTTGATCGAAGGGCACAATAAATAGGAATATTACCTTGTTTGAGTTTAAATAGAATATCATCAAAACTATTTACTGCTATCCAATGGATTGACTCACTTGTGCCTGCTGAAGCCTTTAATATGATCGCTTCATTGTCGTTATACTCTCGATAATTTGTAATAACTGTAGAAAACCCTGCCGCTGTGGCTGTACGTATAACCATCCCAAGATTATAAGGATCTTCAATTCCTTCTATGAGCATAATATCATTTGATGGAGCAATATCTTCTTGATAAGTACGATAACCTACCTTTGCAAGTACACCACCATGAGTATGCCCGACTGCCATTTCATTTGCTTCTTCTTTACTAATCAAAGAAAATTCGATGTTGTTTTTGTAACACAAATGACGAATGTATTGAATATCTTTTGTATGTTTTTTTGATGGCAAATAAACGTGATGTATATCACGGTTCTCATACTTAAGTGCTGCTTTTACTGATAATGCTCCTTCAATAATCATTTTTTCATCTTTCTAACAAAGTCACCATCATCTACTTTAATTGGGATGTGCAACTTGATTATTTCCATTGGTTTATATACTCGTTCTACTTGTTCATTATCACTATTGATTATTGTACTGACAACAAACTGAAACGGTTCATGATGTGGTCCAAACACTTCACATGTTGTATCTACATCAAAATGATTTCTGACTTGGAATGTTGCCATTTTAGTTTCTTGATCATAACTCAACACAATCCCTAAAAATTCTTGCGTGACACCTGCTCCATTAACACCATAGAGATGACCATGCTCATTTGGTCTTGCATTGTAAAATCCTGAGAAGGTTGGTCTATTTTCGGCTTTTGCTAGTTCTTCATGCGTATTTTTAATGAGTGTTTTAGAATCCATTGTATTTATGTTATCTAAAAACATACGATATGAAGATACCACAGTTGCTAAATAGTACTCCGACTTCATTCGACCTTCAATTTTTAAGCTTGCTACTTTATGATCAACAAGTTGTTCTAGCACATCGGTAGCATTCAAATCTTTAGAACTCATTGAAAATAACACTTCTTCATCATGAATGGCATTTTTATGTTGATCATACACTTCGTACTTCCAACGACAACTTTGTGCGCAACCTCCACGATTAGCATCTCTTAATGTCATGTAATTACTTAATGTACATCGACCAGAAATATTGACGCACATTCCTCCATGTATAAAGACTTCTGTTGGTAAAATGTTTTTCTCATTAATCATAATAACATCTTGTAGTGAACACTCACGAGCTAAGACGACACGATCAACACCAAGTTGTTTATAAAACTCTAATGCATACGAGTTTGTTGCGGATAATTGGGTGCTCAGATGAATTTCCATGTTTTTTGTAACTTCTTTAGCTAATTTAATAACATAATAAGAAGCAACGATGATAGCATCCACACCAATGGAATCAAGTAGTATTAAATACTCTTTTAATCCTTGTAAATCTTCTTTATGAAATATCATATTAACAGTGACATATACTTTTTTATTAAACTTATGTGCATATTCAACAGCTTCTTGGATGTCGCTAATCTCAAAGTTACTCGCTCTTGCTCGAAGTGAATACGATTTCCCACCTAAAAATACTGCATCAGCTCCAAAATCAATGGCTGTTTTAAGTCTGTTCAAATCTCCAGCAGGAGCTAATAATTCTGTTTGTTTCATATTATCTTTTCCTTAGCTAGAGTTGTATCTTGATAATTTAGTCCACTTGAAAATTGGTGGTTTTGACTTTGCTGGCGCAAATATTGATTGACTTCATCATAAGTTATTTTGTTTGAAAAATAAGCAATCACTTTGGCTATGATGTTATCTTCAATAAAATTAGTATCTATCCAACCATACTTCAATCCTATGTTTTCAAGATTAATCTTCTCATTAATTAAATGAACAATTGTATCAGTAAACATTGAAAACCCATGTTGGTCTTCAAATCCTATATATTTCTGACTTCTATGATCTTCTTTAAAATAGAACTTCTCATATTGAGATGGCTTTGTTTGATTAATCTGATTAAAATAATTCGTTAGTAATGGTCGATATGATTTAGACATCACTTGATATCCGAAAACTGGTAACATGATTTGTTTTGGATATTGAACAACGATATCTACCTTTTTTTCATACGTAATTTCCCTGGCAGGCATTATTAAGGTTGCACCATTTTCTAAAAGCATCATCGCATCATTGGCATTAGCAATGGTTGTATCTGAATGAAAAAAGATGTCTTTTGTTAGTTTTGCTTTTAGATAAAACATCACACCAACATCGCTAACTATAAAATAGTCAAAGGTCACTTTTTGAAGTATAGAATCGATTTCCTTAATGAGGGTTTCAAACTCACTTTCTACTATTACCCGATTTATAAGTAAACCAAGTTTGCTTTGAAATTTTTCCGTCATGCTTTTTAGTGAGTTTAGGTTGTCAATTTGTGTTGGGTTTATGATTGCACTTGAAAGAAATGCAGTTGTAACTACAAAATTTCTACAACCACTTTGGGCAAATAGTTCAATTTGTTCAGGATTGTTTACGTGTACAATAGTTTCAATCATTATGCTTCAATAAACTCCTTGTTTTTGTTTCTAAATACAATCGCAATAAAGAGTGTGACTACAACAACAATGATGCTTATTGCGGTAAACACCATTTGATATAACTCACTGCCCTCAAATGTAGAAGGTATTAACTGTAAAATAAGTGCATACACTTTATCACCATAATATATCCCAACTGCAAAAAATGTTTGGTAAATACCCATACTAACTTCACGCAGACTTACTTCAAATGGTTGTAGTGCAAGTCCTAAAAGGACATTGTATAAAATTCCATATCCAAACCCATTTAACCCATAAACAAAAAACAATAATACAGAGTTTGTCGATGTAGCACTTATGATTGAAAACATAAAGACGCTTAACAAACCTATATACAATGTATTTTTTGTCCCTAGTTTTTTCTTTAAATATAAACCAGCAATAACCCCAGCTACAAGTTGAAATATCGAAAACATAACATCCAAATATGCCACAAGAACATCATTCATTAAAACTAGTTCACTTGTAGCATAAGCAACCATGTTTGCTTGTCCAGATGCAAATCGCACAAAAGACACAATAACACCTAATAAGGACACCATTAAGAAACGAACATCGGTTAATACAGTTTTGAATCTTTCTAAAGTGAAATTTCTCTGTTTCTGTTTGTTATCCTTAATGGTAAGTAGAAATACAAACGCAACTAGTGCTAACAATCCACTTAGCAACCATAAAATATTGTAGTTTTTGATTGTATCTTGTGTCAGCAATGATTGTAGTGGTGCGACTAAAAACTCTGCTAATAATGGAGCAATAGATAGTATTGATACTGAAACCATTGCTTGCTTAGCATTAAAAGTTTCGGAAAACATGACATTAAATAGTGCAAGTATACTTGCTCCTAACCCTAGAGCTAAAGATGATGCAAACAAGGTATATGCATCTGCATTTAAAAATACTGCAAATGAAGTTAATGCAATAAACACCAATGCAAATCCTATAATCTTTTTTCGTGAAGTTAAATAATCACTCGTTATAAAGACAGGAAGTCTAGCAAACATCGAGATTAGACCATACGCTGCAACGATGTTAGCTGCAACAATTCCATCTAAACCTAATCCGCCTAAATCCATGGGTGTCGTGGCATATACTTTGCGATAAGCACGAATGATGTTAATGCTTGCCCAAAACAAAACTAGTAACACAAAAATTAGTAATTGATATTTTGTTAAGTTGTACTTTTTATATATGTAGTAAATTAACCCAAGTGAAAATAATACGGTAATAATATAAACAAATGGTTTAAGATCTATCAAATTAAACATATCGAACAATTGGTTATTCTCCTTTTTTCTATCATGTATAAGTTTAAACGAATTGATTGAGAAAATAAAGGTGAATGTTATAATGAAGTCATTATTGAGGTATTTTTATGAAAACTATCGATTTAAGAAGTGATACAGTCACAAAACCAACCAGTAAAATGCTTAATGCTATGATCAATGCTGAGGTTGGTGACGATGTTTATGGCGATGATCCTACAGTTAAGCAACTAGAGCTGTTATCAGCTGAAATGACAGGGTTTGAAGACGCTCTTTTTGTAGCAAGTGGTACAATGGGTAATCAATTAGCAATAATGACACACACAAGCAAAGGCGATGAGATTATCACAGGAAAGATTCATCACATAGTCAACTATGAGGTTGGTGCAATGGCTGTCTTATCTTCAGTTAATGTTAAAGTAATTGATGAAGTTGTTTTAACACCGGATGCCATCAAAGGTAATATACGACAAAACAATATTCATTTTCCAAGAACTTCTTTGGTGGTTTTAGAAAATGCTTTATCGAATGGGCAAGTCATAGATAAAGAACATTTTCAAGAGTGTATAAAAGTTGCTAAAGAGAACAATCTTGCTGTTCATGTCGATGGTGCTCGAATTTTCAATGCATCTATTGCTTTAAAAACTTCTGTTGATGAGTTAGTTGCTCATGCAGATTCTATGATGTTTTGCTTATCTAAAGGCTTGGGTGCTCCTATAGGATCTATGCTTGTAGGGAGTAAAGCCTTTATCGCTAAGGCTCGAAAATATCGTAAAATGCTTGGTGGAGGATGGAGACAAGCGGGAGTTATTGCATCTTGTGGGATTGTAGCATTAACTGAAATGGTTGATCGGTTAGAAGTTGATCATAAAAATGCGGCACTTTTAGCAACATTGTTAACTCAAGATAACTCAATTACCGTTGATTTAGACAAGCTGGATATCAATATGGTTTTTTACAAACTCCCTGTTTTTATTGATGAAAACGATTATGTTAACACTGCTCGAGACAATGGTTTTTTAATAAATCCACCTACAAATGGCAAGTTTCGAGTTATGACACACATTAATGTTGATGTAAAGGATGTTGAACAGTTTGCTCATTTTACAATTGCATATGTACAAAAAAACCGTGAGATTTAATCACGGTTATTTTAATCCGTCAATTGCATTTAATACAAGATCTACATCGGTTTTTGGATCAACATTTTCAAATATTTCTTCAATAATTCCGTTTCTTATAATAAATGTTGTTCGAACTATTCCCATGTATTTATTACCAAAACGATTTTTTTCTTGCCATACACCGTAACGTTGAACAACATTTGTGTCTGGATCGCTTAATATTGGAAAATTCAAATTATACTTCTCTTTAAATCGAATGTGACTCTTTATATCATCTTTACTCACACCAATTACTTCTACGTTACGCTTATCGAATTCTTCTTTATGATCTCTATATGAACATGCCTGTGTTGTGCATCCTGGTGTGTCGTCTTTCGGGTAAAAATAAAGAACAATTGTTTGATTATCATAATCCGACAATGATACTAAATCTCCATTTTGATCCATTAGAGTAAATGCAGGTGCTTTTGATCTTTTTTCTAACATACTTTCCTCCTGCTTGTATCATATCAAATTGTTTTGTATTACCCTATTAAGATGCCTATAATTTATCAAGAAGTTTAGTAAGCCATTTTTCACTATTTATGAAAGGTTCATTGTGTTGTCCTATCTCAATGTTGGGTTTGTTTATACCATGATAATCACTTCCACATGTTATCAATATGTCTCTGTTATTTGCATATTGTATAACTTTTTTTACTTGCTCTTTGTCATGGTAGGAGCAACACGCTTCAATGCCATCTATTGTTTTAAGCGAATCATAATAAGACAAATCAACACCCATAATCATTGGATGTGCAATGATGGAAACTCCGTTTGTGTCATGAATTAAATCAATAATATCTTTCGTCTTTGGTAAATCTAACGGTACATAGGCAGCTTTATCAATAGAACAATAATCCCAGTAAAAATTTGCTATCGGGTTACTTTTCTTCGCTCCTATAAGATAGGGTTTAAATGCATCGTGATCAATATACTTAAACATGTATTTTGTCATTTCAACGTTTGTTATGATTTTATTTGGATACTCTTTAGCAATTTCACTTAAATTCAACTTGATCTTAAATAAACTATTAAAGACATCGATTCTCTTTTGTGTAGCAATCATCAACTCATTCATATAATGTGTTTTAATCTGCTGAAAACGATAATCCTTTAAGTTACAACCATAGCCTAGAATATGGTGTACTATTTCACCATCGTAGCAATCAATTTCTATACCACTAATACTTTGGATTTTTTCTGATTGTGACAGCTCTAATGATCCGAGAGTTTCATTGTGGTCACAAATTGAGATAAAATCGATACCTTTGCTTAAAGCTCGCTCAATAATTTCATTTACTGGTTTTTCACCATCAAAACTATACTCGCTATGAATATGTAAGTCAGCTTTCATAATCTAATACCTCTACAACAATGGATTCATACGCTCTTAACACCATTTTTTGGCTTATGTGTGGTTTGCTTGGATAATTGTATACAACGATTCGATCAGAAGTGGATATCATGTTTTGTTTGAATGTTGCAATTTTATCAGATAGGTTAATTACAACATAATACGTTTTATCTCGTTGGCTATCATGTCGATAATAAGCAAATATTTGCTTATGTTTCATATGAGTTGATTCAAACTCACTAAATGCATTTATGTTTGTTTCTCTTACAAACTTGATGAGGGTTTTATAAAACGTCAATACACTTGTTTTCTCTTGTTGTTGATCTTCTACATTGATATGCTTATAATTATCATTTACTTTTATCCATGGTTTAACCATTGAAAAACCAGCATTTTCTTTACTACTCCATTGCATTGGTGTTCTTGCATGATCTCGTGTCATTTTTGATACAACTTTTTTTGCTAGAAAAGCTGGAAGATGCATCATTTCTTGTAGAACCTTGTATGCATTAATCGACTCATAATCTCTCCACTTCTCTTTATCAAACGATGCATTTGTCATTCCTATTTCTTCACCTTGATAAAGAATAGGTGTTCCCTTTAGAGTCATGTTTAATACTGCTAGTGCCTTTGCACTAACTTCTCTATGCTTTTTGTCATTTCCAAAACGTGAAACGTGTCTTGGTTGATCATGATTGGATAAATAGTTTGCCATCCAATACGTGTTTTGTTGCATGTCAACTTGCCAACTGTTGATAACATTCTTAAATTGATTAATGTTCCAATAATATAGTTTTCTGAAATCGAACTTCCCAAGTGGACCACAACCTAGCATATGAATGTCAAAATGAATCATCATGTCTAATATTGGATGGTTGATATTGCTATATTTTGCTGCTGCCTCTTGGCTCATTAACATACCTTCGCCGATTGTTATGATGTCTTTTTGTGTTCGTTTTTGAAGATCTTCCATCATATGCTTAGCATACTCAATAGACTTAGGACGATTTATAATATAATCATCTGCAAACTGGTAACCTTTTTTCTTTGGGTTTTTATCAGGATAACCTTCTTTTTTTGAGATTGTGTTGATGACATCTAAACGAAACCCAGCAATGCCTAGATTAATCCAATACTCCATAATGTTTACAACTTCATCGCGAACTTCCTTATTATCCCAGTTTAAATCTGCTTGATTTGGAGTAAATAACGTTAGTGCATATGTATTTTCTTCGATATGCGTCCATGCACTACCACCAAAAATTGATATCCAGTTGTTAGGTTCTTTGTTGTTTCTTCCTTCTTTAAAGACGTAGTAATTGCGATACTTTGATTTTTTGTCTTCTAATGCTTGCTTAAACCAAGGATGCTCTGTTGAGGTGTGGTTAGCAACAAGGTCCATAATGATAGATATTCCTTTTTGATCTGCCTTATGTATAAGTTCTATCAAGTCATCCATAGTCCCAAATTGTGGATGAATGGCATAGTAATCAGATACATCGTAACCAAAATCTTTATTTGGACTAGCATACAAAGGTGAAATCCAAACATGTGTGACTTTGAGTTCTACTAAATAATCTAGTTTTTGGATAATCCCTTGAATATCACCAATACCATCATTGTTGCTATCATAAAATGAACGAGGCCAAATTTGGTATATGACTGAGTTGTATTTATCTTTCATGGCTTATCTCTTTTCTTTAGGTTAAGTGTTTGCTTTTTAATGATATAATGTTTCTATGAAAAATCGTAAAGCATTTATCCAAGAATTGCAACAACAAGTCGTAGTTATGGGTGTGAGTAAAAATCGTAGTTTGGATGAGATTAATGATCTTTATAAAGAAGGCATTACAATTTTTGGTGAGAATAAAGTACAAGAACTTCGTGATAAGTTCATGGAAGATCAACCTTGGCAGTGGCATTTTATTGGTCACTTGCAAAAGAATAAGGTGAAATATGTGGTCAAAATGGTTAGTATGATTCATTCTGTTGATTCAATTGAATTAGTAGATTTTATTGAAAAACATGCTGCTAAACTTGATAAAGTGATCGATGTTTTAATTCAAGTGAATGTTGTTAGTGAAAAAAGTAAGTTTGGTTGCTCATTAAATCAAGTGGAAGAACTAGTGAATCACATTGAACAATGTAGGTATGTTACTCTTAAGGGATTTATGAGTATGGGTCCAGCAAGTCAAGAAGAGGATTCAACCATGGAAGTGTTTATAAAAACAAATCAGTTGTTTGAACATTACAAAAAAACTCATTCTACCATTGATACGTTATCTATGGGAATGAGTTCTGATTATAATCTAGCTATTGAGTGTGGTTCAACAATTGTCCGCATTGGAAGTTTATTGTTTAACTACTCAAAAAATACCCATCCACAGTAAATTATCACACCATATAATAAAGCGTTATTTTTAATAATTATATCTAAAAACGATACATATTGATTAAACTCAGCAATATTTAGTTGTGTAATCACAATTACAAACATAACTAAAGAAATGACGACTTTCTTAACCCAAGATCGGTTGTTTCTTCTGTTTTTTGATAAAAGCATTCCAAAAACAAACAAGCCTAATATGATGATTAGATTGTTAACAATGATGTTTATGTTCCCACTTAAAAAAGAATTTGACACCATTAATGATAATGATAATGCGATTAGAACTAATAGTGGGTTGATTAATTTTGCTAGTTTGTCCATTATTTTTTTCTCCATTGTGGTTCATATATTAGTCGAATAAAAGAACCTATCATAAAGCCAATTGCTGGGGGGATTGATGTTAAGACAAGCTCAATGGCATGTAAGTCTTCAATATTCATAATAGAATTGAATATGATTGCGGTTGGATAGTTAGCAATCACATAGATTAACCAAATGTTTCGTTGTGCCCCATTTATGCTAAGTGTTCGTGTCACTGCCCAAATAATCATTAAAACAAGTGTAAAAATTAATGAGGCTAATGCTACTTTTGAAAAAAGTCTCGTTTTATTTTCTTTTGCTATTACAAATAAATAGCCTCCTAAAACATAAAGTAGCGTTGCTAAAGTAGCGCTTGATGTAATAATAGGGTATAAGTCTGCAATCATGTATTGTGATGAAAAGGGATGATTGGTCCCAAATACCAATGCAAATCCTATTGTAATAACAACATGAATGATAATAAGGGAGATGTATGTTTTGCGAAAATCTTTCATTAACTGTTTCTCCTATCTACTCAAAAATGATGCGAATCTTCTAACACCTTCAACAACTTTATCATAATCTGTGCAAAATGATATCCTCACAAAAGAATCAGAATTTTTTGAGAATACTTTTCCAGGTACAACAGCTACTTTTTCTTCATGAAGCAAAGCTCTAGCGAAATCCCATGAATTTTTGTTTGATTTTGATATATCAATAAATAAGTAAAACGCGCCTTGAGGTTTTACATATTCAATTTTATACTCTTCAAGTATTTGGGTTGCAGCTATGTAGTTTTTCTTATATTGATCAACAATTGGCTTTACATCCACGTCAAAAGCTTTGATTGCTGCAATTTGAATAAATGGTGGGATTCCAGCAGCCATAAACTGCTGTAGTTTCATCGCTTGTTTAATAATTGCTTGATCTGCCATCACATAACCTATACGCCAACCTGTCATTGCGTATGGTTTTGAGAGTGATTGACAGTATATGATTTGTGCTTTGTATTTCTGCTTTTGAACAATATAAGATGGTGTTCCTTCGTATACTAATTGATTATATACATCATCCGTTATTACATAGATATTATGTTCATCCATTATTCTTTCAAGAATTTGTAAAGATTTATCATTATAAATGGCCCCTGTTGGATTATTTGGAGAATTTACAATGATTGCTTTTGTTTTTGATGTAATTGCATCTTTTATCTTTGAATATGAAAGTTGAAAATTCTCAGCTGTTGTATCAATAACAACTGGATTTGCTTTAAATGTTCTTACGATAGGGTAGTAAGCAATGTATGACGGATCAAAAATGATTACTTCTTCATCCGGATTAAGTATTGCACCTAATGCAGTAAATAAAGCACCACTTGCACCTTGGGTCACTAATACTTCATCGATGCTATAATCAATGTTTTGAAACTTCTTCTCGAATGATATTATTGATTGTCTTAGCTCTAGCATACCTTGATATGATGGATATTTTGTATTGTCATCATTTATTGCAAAAATAGCCGCTTCTTTTACTTGATTAGGAGTATTGAACATCGGTTCTCCAATTGTTAAGGCAATAACCTCATCAACTTGATTTGCCTCTTGACTTAATACTCTAATTCCGCTCATCTTTAAATCTTCAATGTTTTTATTTAAGCGATGTTTCATAATGATCCTTTCTATATTCCTCAATTAGCTGTCTTACATTAAGAGAAAACTGACAACCACAATACGTTTGTCGATACATATTATGTTTTCTACTAATTTGTATTGATTTATTATATCCATCATTTTTTTTGAAGTTAGAATACAAATATTTCACATGTGGATAACTTTTTTGCAGCCTTTCTCCAATTTGATTTAAAACAACAGAATCTTTGTGTCTGCTTATTGTCATAACTGTTGTCATATAATCATACTGATGATCTGCGGCGTATCGAATGGCTTCTCTCATTCTTAGCGCAAAACACATAGAGCATCTTTTACCACCTTCTTTATCCTCTGCCCTATGTTTTAGCATTTGATAATAATTTTCGTTATCATATGTTGTTTGTACAACATCTATAACCACAGCATGTTCATTTTTAAACCATTCAACATATTTTAATAATTCCGCAAATCTTCGATTATACTCTGCCTCAGGATATATATTATGATTATTAAAGTATAGTGTTAAATCAAAATATTCTGATAAGTATTCCATGGGATATGTATTGCAGGGACCACAACATGAATGTAAAAGAAGTCTTGGTTTTGAATCAAGTTTTTTTACTATTTCAATTTCCTTTAGTTGTAATTTGTAATACAATTTTCCATTCATTTTAATCACCTATATAAGAACATACTATCTCCAAATGAGAAAAATCGATACTTTTCTTGAACAGCTAATTGATAAAATTGCTTTGTGAAATCTAGTCCTGCAAATGCACTGATCATCATAAGCAAAGTTGATTTTGGAAGATGAAAATTAGTTATTAGGGCATCAATTGCCTTAAAGTTATATCCTGGATAAATAAAGATCTCACTATACCCTTCATCTTGTACTATTTTATCATATTTTGATGCTACTGTTTCAAGCACTCTAGCACTTGTTGTTCCAACCGCAATAATTCTTCGGTTTTCATTTTTAGCTTTCTGGATAATTTCAGCATTCTCTTTGCTGATTTCATAATATTCAGAATGCATTTTGTGATTGGTAATATCATCAACTTCTACTGGCTTAAAAGTACCTAGACCTATATGAAGGGTTACATCAACAAATATTATTCCATTATCTTTTAATTCATTGATTAGTGCTTCGCTAAAATGCAATCCTGCTGTTGGAGCTGCGCTACTACCTTCTTTTTGAGCGTACACTGTTTGATATCTAGAAACATCTTGGTTTGTTTGCTTTATATACGGTGGCAATGGTATTTTTCCTATCCTATAAAGGACATCCATTAAAGGATAATCACTTTTCATTTCAAAGACTCGTAACCCCTCTTCTTTAATCTCAACACATGTACCACTTAAATATTTCTCACCAAAAATAACCGTCGTATTAATTTTAACTGCTTTTGCATTTTTTACCATGCACTCCCATCGATTATTTTCCATTTTTAATATTAAGACTTCAATTTTTGCATTAGTTTTTTCTTTGTATCCAAACAATCTAGCTGGGATTACTTTAGTATTGTTAACGACTAAAACATCACCCTCTTTTAAGTAAGATTTTATGTCTTTGAAAATATGGTGGTTAATTTCATTAGTATTTACGTTTATTGCCATTAGTTTAGATTCACTTCTTTTATCCGAAGGATTTTGTGCAATTAATTCCTTTGGAAGAATATAATCAAATTCGTTTGTTTTCATTAAAACCCCTTTGCATCTTTGTCATAATAATTGAATTTTGTGAATATCTCATCTTTAAACTCTTTGTATCGACCTTCCTCAATTGCATTTCTTGCTTTTTCAATAAGTTGTATCAGATAACGAAGATTATGTATTGAAAGCAGTCTCATCCCTAGTCCTTCATTGTTACGAATTAAATGGCGCAAGTAAGCTTTTGAAAAGTTTTTACATGTGTAACAATCACACTCTTGGTCTAAAGATGAGTAGTCCTCTTCATATTTCTTGTTTTTAATGTTTATTCTACCTTGTGAGGACATTGCAGTACCATGACGTGCTATTCGAGTTGGGAGCACACAATCAAACATATCAACACCTTGTTCAATACCCTCTAATATTGCATCTACTGATCCAACACCCATTAGATACCTCGGTTTATCTTCTGGTAAATATTTAATTGAGTTATTTATCATTTCATACATAACTTCTTTGCTTTCTCCAACACTTGTCCCACCTATGGCATATCCATCAAAACCAATGTTCACCGTTTCAATTGCACTATATTTTCTCAAGTCAGGATATTCTCCACCTTGTACAATACCAAAAAGAGCTTGATTTATATTATTATGTGCTTCTTTACCTCGTTTTGCCCATCGTAAAGTTCTTTCAACACTATCTCTCATATATTGATGTGTAGATGGATAGGCTGGGCATTCATCAAAACTCATAATAATATCAGCACCTAAATCATTCTGGATCTGAATAGATTTTTCAGGCGTAAGAAAAAGTGTATCACCATTCAAATGATTTTTAAATGTCACTCCTTCTTCAGTTATCTCTCTAAAGTCACTGAGCGAAAAAACTTGAAAACCTCCACTATCTGTGAGGATGGGACGTTTAACATTCATAAATTTGTGTAATCCACCAGCATTTTTTACAATTTTCTCACCAGGTCTTAGCCACAAATGATACGTATTTGATAATATTATCCCAGCATTTATTTCTGTTAACTCTTCTGGTGAAACAAATTTAACAGTAGCTAGTGTTCCTACTGGCATAAACATAGGTGTTTTTACAGTTCCATTAGGTGTAATTAATGTGCCTATTCTAGCATTTGTATTTTTATCCTTTTTATTAACATTAAAGTGAAAGTTTTCCATATATCTCCAGTCTTTTCTTTTATTAAATACTTACGAAAGATTTGTGCTTAAACTATTTTCTACATATGTCATTCGTTGCTTTTATTAAGTGTCCTTAACTATGTTTTCACTAAATATCTAATTAAAAAACATGGGTCCATTATATCACAACACATTAAATACTCCGATAGTGAAAGTTTAGTGAAAACAAATGAATGTAAATTGAATATTTTTACATACCATGCTATATTATAACCACAACACAAATAAGTGTTGCATACTTTAAGAGCTAATAGCTTCGAAATGTAAATCTTCCCTCCTTGTTTCGATAATGCTCTTGACAATATTAGCTTATAGTCAAATTTACTCTTAAGGTTAAAATTCAAAAAAAGAAGAAAAAAGTGAGCAGCACACTTTTTTCTTTTTTGATACAATAGAGAAGCAATAATATAGATAGGTTGATTAAATGTACATAAACATAGTTAATTGGTATTCTCGTCATAAGCGTGATTTAGCATTTAGAAAATATAATGATCCTTATGCCGTGTGGGTAAGTGAAATTATGGCACAGCAAACAAAAATTGATACTATGTTACCATATTTTGATCGTTGGATGAATACACTCCCTACCATTGAAAAATGTGCTAATGCTTCTATTGAAGAAATTTTGAAACTGTGGGAAGGTCTTGGCTATTACAGAAGAGCAAGACTGTTGCATGAAGGATGCATCTACCTCAAAAACAATTTTAACTCCATATTCCCAGAGAACTATGACGAAGTCATAAAAATACCTGGTATTGGAGAATACTCTGCAGCAGCAATATGTTCTATAGTTTTTAATCATTCGATTCCAGCAATTGATGGCAATGTTATGAGAATAGTAACTAGAATGCAAATGATAGACCAAGATATTTCAAAACAATCAACTAAGAAAAAAGTGAAAGCTGTCGTAAACGATTGGATTTCTATTAAAACTGAAAAAGACATGAGTTCTTTCACACAGGGACTAATGGAAATAGGAGCACTAGTTTGTACTCCTAAAAATCCTAAATGTGAATCATGCCCATTAAATATCAATTGCTTATCATTTAAGCACAACGCCCAACATGATTTCCCTGTTAAGAAAAAGAAAGCTAAATCTCCAACATACAATTACTCCGTTTTGATTATTACTGAGAATAATCAAATCCTAGTTAGCAATGATTGGTCGGATGGTTTAATGAGAGGATTGCTTAGATTGCCTCAGGTTGATAGCGAAGCTTTGTCTGATTTCAATAACGTGAAAATGTTAGATTCATTTACCCACGTTTTTTCCCATAAAGTATGGTCCTTAGATGTTTACACATGTTCTTTAAAGAGTCCACATCAAGTTCTCATTAATTCAAACTGGTATTGGTTAAATGTTAATGAGATTGACTCACAAGCGTGGATTACAGCACATAAAAAAATTATAACTTCATATGTAAAAGAATAGAAGTATGCGTCAATGCAAATGAGAACTCAAAAATCCTTATTTACTTAAAAGCATACTTTTTTATATTTGAGAAAATTAGTTTATAAACCAAACTTTTCTTTTGCTAAAATGTCAGGATGACTTCCTATTCGTTGATTTTTATTTAGTCCATTTATCAAACTCATATCTTCATCTTCAATTATAAAATCAAATATATCAAAGTTCTCACTTATTCTTGATTTATTTGCTGATTTAGGAATAACAACTAGATTCCTTTGAAGATGCCATCTGAGTGTCAATTGTGCAGGCGATTTTTTGTACTTTTTGGCTAGTTCTACAATAGTATCTACTTCAGTTACTTTTCCTTTCATTATCGGACTCCATGACTCTGTTTGAATACCATGATTCTTATTAAATTCCACTAACTCTTTTTGACTCAGGAAAGGATGCAGTTCAATTTGGTTAACAGAAGGAATAATTGAAGAGTTTTCCATTAGTTTTAATAAGTGATGTTGGTGGAAATTACTTACGCCTATAGATTTAATTTTACCTTGAGAATACAACTCTTCCATAGCATTCCACTGTTCTAAAAAATTCTCTGTTGGCCAATGAATTAAATACAAGTCTATATAGTCTGTATTTAGTTTTAGACAAGATTGTTCAAAAGCTTTGATAACATCATTATATTTTTGTACTTCTAGCCAAAGCTTTGTTGTCAAAAAAATATCTTCCCTTGATATTCTGCTCTTTTTCATTCCCTTGCCTACACCAGACTCATTATCATAAATTGCTGCAGTATCTATGTGTCGATATCCAACATCCAATGCATACTCGACTGCATCTTCAACATCTAAATCAGATATTCTGAATGTTCCAAATCCTAAACTTGGAATATCTTTTGAATTATTCAATTTCATAAATTTTATTCCTCCTATTTTATCTTGTTTACAAACTTTTTACTATTTATAAATGCTTCAATGTTTTCCATAATCAAGTTTTCTAGTCTCTCCATGTGTTGATCTGATGCAAAAGAGTTATGTGGTGAAATGAAAATATTTGGAGTATCCCAAAGAGGATTATTTTCAGCTAGTGGTTCTTCATTAACAACATCTAAATAAAATGATAGATTAGAAGTTTCTAATTTCATATACTCTACTAGATCTTTTTCATTGATTAAAGTCCCTCTACCCACATTAATTACAACTGTATTATCATTCAATCTACTAAATATATCTTTGTTTACATAATCAATTGTTTCTTTATTTGAAGGTAATCCAAAAATTAAAATATCATAGTTGCCAACTTCTTCTTTAGAATTTTTTAAAGAAAAACACTTTGAAAATCCCGGTACTTTTCTACCATTACTATTGACACCATGAATAACACATCCAAAAGGAGTCAATCTTCTCACAATTTCTTGGCCTATACTTCCAGTTCCAAACAATAACACTTTTTTATTTGAAAGCTCTTGTATACTATAATTTGGTTTCCATTTTTTAGTTTTAGCATTTTCAAAAAAGTATGGTAATTTTTTATAATGTGCGATTATTATTCCTATTACCCACTCAGATATAGGGATACTATAAACATCCTTAGCATTTAGTACTGTTACATTACTTGATTGTAAAGAATCATAATCTAAAAAATCATAGCCTGAGCTAATCGTTTGAATGATTTTAAGTTTTGGCCACTTTGCCATGTCGATATCTTTTAGTTCTGTTGCTCCTACAATATAATCAAAAGAGTGTATTTCCTTACTATTTTGAAATACTGAAAATTCGTTTGCTTTTATTGTAGTTATGTTAATATTTAACTCTCTTAGTTTATCTGTGTTTTTTTCCTTCAATAAATTCTCGCGTATTAGTAATATATTCATATTTTCACCTAATGCAATTATATCATGAATTAGTTTAAAGGGGGTTCAAACCTCGTGCTAAATTATTAAAGCCTAGCATGGCTTATCCTATAACAGTGCATATAGCATTATAGGCTAGTCCTAAGACTATAGATGGTTATTTAAAATATTCAAAGCACCTACAATGTCTCTATGATTTGAATATCCACAACTACATATGTATTTTCTTTTTTGGTTATTATTTATTTTAAAGCAATTGGGACATTTCTTTGACGTGTTTTTGGGATTCACCCAAAGAATAATAATTCCGTTTCTTTTAGCTTTATAGACGATATAATTCTGTAATCTTCTATATGACCAAGAACTAACTCCATTTAATTTTGCGTTATTTTTTTGCAAATTGCTTAAATTTTCTAATTTTATGTATTTTACTTTCTCTTGAACTGCAAATTCAATAATTTGTTTACTAATCTTGTGATCAATTTCTTTAAGCTTATTACTCCATTTCTTCTTGTGTACCGCATTGCAATCTAGATTTTTCTGTGCCTCTTTATAGTTTCTTGCTTGTTTTGTGTGTATATATCTCTTTTTCCTTCCATTTCCAAAAAATCGTATTTTTCCAGTGTTAGTTGCTACAACAGCAGGAATTTTTATACCTAAATCTATCGCCATCATATTTTCATTGTCGTTTTTCGCTTGAGGAATATCATACGTTATGTTTCCAATCCACTTGTTGTTTCGTTTGAAAATTTTGAATGAAGTTATTTTTGCTTTTTGATCATTTATTTGTGACCAAATATATTCATTTATACGTGTTTCTAACAATGTTTCTTCTTTCATAAATGTTTGTATTAATATTTTGTCAGAGTTTAAAAATTGACAGTTAATGTTTGTCCACTTGCAATAATCGATCTTCACCTCATTTCTTGTAAAATTATTGCTAACTATTTGCAAATATAATTCCTTCGCTACTTTAATTACTTCAATCTTTGAATCCCATGGTATAGTATTATTTATTTCTTTGAATCTAATATCATAAACCATTTCGGCTTGCAAAAATTTCGATATCACCCTGTTTACTTCAATATCAAAATTATCTATCAATTTGATTAAGTAGTATTGTTGGTTGCTATTTGGATACAATCTAAAGTTATGGCTTAAATACATTTTCATCACCTATAACATAATTGTATAAAAACAAAAAAAGTCCTAATAAATGGACTTTATTTTTAAATGGAGCGAGTGAGGGGAATCGAACCCCCGTAATCAGCTTGGAAGGCTGAGGTTCTACCATTGAACTACACTCGCGCTGGTGACCCGTGTAGGACTCGAACCTACGACCCACTGATTAAAAGTCAGTTGCTCTACCACCTGAGCTAACGGGTCACAATGGCTGGGGTACCTGGGATCGAACCAGGGAATGTCAGAGTCAAAGTCTGATGCCTTACCGCTTGGCTATACCCCAAAGTAAAATATTGATAAGATGGTGGAAGGAGAGGGTTTCGAACCCCCGAACCCGTAGGGAGTAGATTTACAGTCTACCGCGTTTAGCCACTTCGCTATCCTTCCAGATAAATGGTGCCGACTATAGGACTCGAACCTACAACCTACTGATTACAAATCAGTTGCTCTGCCAGTTGAGCTAAGTCGGCGGCAATAAAAATGGTGGAGGTTGACGGGCTCGAACCGCCGACCCTCTGCTTGTAAGGCAGATGCTCTCCCAACTGAGCTAAACCTCCACATCACACGTCGTAGTGCCTTAATAATATACCATACTATAGAAGTTATAGTCAACAACTTTAGGTAGAGTAATTTGTTTTTTTTGCTTTTGAGAATTACTAATTTCATTTATATGATATACTATAAAAATCAGGAGGACTTATGCTGAAAGTTTTTAACACAAATTCATTAGGACAAAACGAGAGATTTTTAAAAGCAGTGCTTTTTGGAATTCCATTATCACTTATTTTATCAATCTTATTTGCAATTATTCAAAGATTATTAAGAATTAGATTTTCTTTATTATATTTGGGATTAGGATATTTAATTGCATATGTATTAAGAAAATATGGAAGAGGTGTTCAACCAAAATTCGCCTTTTTAGGTTTAGCTCTTACTTTTTCTGCAATGCTGCTTGGTGATATATTCACACTAACTGGATTCATGATTTTGAGTAATCCATCAATATTTGTTGATGCAATAATAATTACACTCAACTCATGGATAAGTATCAATATCAACAATCTATTAACTTTACTATTTAGAGTGTATTCTTTATATATTGCATACACTAGTTCAAGAATAATATAGGTAAAATATGCGTTATCGACAAACATTTGCAGAAATTGATTTAGACAATTTAGATTATAACTTAAACACCATACATGCAAACTGTAAAAAACAGTTATTTTGTGTTGTTAAAGCAAACGCATATGGTCATGGTGCTATAGAAATATCACAATTTATTGAAAAAATTGATTATGTCGCTTATCTATGTGTATCATCTATTGATGAAGCTATTGATCTCAGAGAAGCAGGTATTACAGCTCCAATAATTAACTTGGGATATACTAATCCATCTCATTTATATTTGTGTAAAGAAAGAGAGATTACTGTTTCAATCATTTCTCTTGATTGGCTTATCGAAGCAACAGAAGCTAATAGAAACTTAGAAAATTTAAAGTGTCATATAAAAGTTGATACTGGTATGAATCGACTTGGAATAAAAACCTACAATGATTTTGCAAAAGTCATTAACATTGCGACCGAAAATAAGATTAACCTAGAAGGTATCTTCACACATTATCATAGTGCTGATGCACAAGACAATACCAACTCACTTGATCAACTTGAGTTATTTAGAACTTTTTTAAATTACACTGATTATGCTTTCCAATGGATTCACATTGCTAACTCTGATGCATTGATTGATATTAAAGAAAACATATCAAATGCCGTTCGTTGTGGTATTGCTATGTATGGATATTCCACTAAAACGATAGTATTTAAACCTGTTCTAAAGTTACATACAAACATTACCCAAGCGAAAGAACTACAACCTGGTGATGTAGTAAGTTATTCAGCTACTTATGAAGCTACTGAAAACATGAGAATAGGTATCTTACCAATTGGATACGCAGATGGTATTAACCGAAAGCTTCAGAACCATTACTTTTATATTAATGATACACCAGTCAGAATTCTAGGCAGAATCTGCATGGATCAGATTATTATTGAATATCCGATGTCATTAACTTCTTCAAAAGTTGAAATTATCGGAAAAAATCAGTCTTGCTTAGATATTGCAAATATTCTTGATACTATTCCTTATGAAGTACTAACTAACTTAAGTGATAGAATTACACGACGCTACATTTATAAGCAAAAGATTATTAAAGAAACGAATTTAAGATATCGTTTTCTATAAAAGGAAAAAAGGCACTAGGCCTTTTTTTCTTATTTTATAAGGGGAAAGAATTTTGTATGGTCTTTAAGGGGATATTATGTAGGAGAAGAGGACCTATACAAGCAAGTTTATTATATCTTGCAACTATAATTTACCATTTACTAGACGCAAAAATTCTTTTTAACTATGTGAAATTATGTGAATCTGTCGTTGATTTTTTTTGAAAGTTCCGATTAGTGGTTTATTTGTTGTTAAAGTTCCGGTAGAGGTTTCTTAAACTATAATAGTGTTGTGTGGTCCTGTTTGGAAAGGAAACTAAAACTATGAAAACAACAGGATACAAACATTTAAATAAAAAGCAACGTGATATCATCGAGTTTTACTTGAACGAAGATGCCAAGCTTTCTTCAATTGCATCTGAAGTAAATAAAGATGCACGTACAGTTTCAAAAGAAATTAAGAAACATCGTTATCTTTACGTTCGTGCTAATGCTAAGAATATTTGTGGCTTACAAAGTTCATGCAAAAAGACAAGACTATGTAATCTTTGTGTTGCTGGTAAATGTAAGTATTGTCGTGTGGCACGCTGTTCTGATTTCTGTGATGACTTTCAAGAATATCCACAGTGTCAAAGAGTGAAGCAGTTCCCTCATGTCTGTAATGCATGTGCATCATTAAAAGACTGTTCTTTACCAAAACTCTTTTATAAAGCAAATCATGCACAAACTCAATATTTGTTTAATGTATCTGATCATAAACAAGGTCCAAGGCTATCTGAAGCTCAATTAGCTGTTCTAGATAACATTATTTCTAAAGGTGTTAAAAACAAACAATCCATTGAAGTCATTCTACATACCTCGGGATTATCTACGGTTGCTTCTACAGTATATGACTATATTAATCGAGGTTATCTAACTGTTAAAAATGTAGATTTGAAACGAAAAGTAGCGTATAAACAACGCTACACAAGCAAACCTAAAGCAAAACCAATCAACTATGATTATCTTGTAGGTAGAAGTTTTAAAGACTTTACTCAGTTTATACTAGATCATCCTACAGCGAATGTTTGGCAAATGGATACCATTGAAGGACTAAAAGGACAAAATGAAGCTGCAGTACTTTCACTACTACATACTAAGTCTAACCTTCAACTCTATTTTTTATTAAAAAGTATTACCCAAGAACAAGTGCTTCAAGTGTTTCACACTCTAAAACAAGCGCTTGGCGATGATTTATTTAGAGAAACCTTTGAATGTATTTTAGGGGATAATGGTAAAGAATTTAGAGATCCATTGTCCATTGAAACTAGTTTGCTTACTGGAGAAAAACTCATCAATGTGTTCTTCTGTGAAGCTCGTCGTTCAGATCAAAAAGCAAAATGCGAGAAGAACCATGTTCACTTTCGTGAATGTGTTCCTAAAGGAAAGAGCATGAATTTCCTTACACTAAAGAAACTAAATGCTGTTTCGCTACAAGTAAACAACTATCCAAGAAAATCCTTACAATATCATTCTCCTTATCAAATTGCATCGTCACTACTAAATGAAAAGGTGCTTGAGTGTAATCGATTATCATTTGTACCACCAATTGACGTCAATCTCTCTAGCACCATTTAATTAAAACCAACAGGACCACTCATAACGCACTCATCTGTTACGGAACTTTCATAACAAGTAAGAAAAATCTCATCATTTGAAAGTGCTTTTAGTGTCTTTATTTATCCTGTTTTCATCCCTATTATAAACTATTTACTCAACATCTTCACATTTTTCGCATTAAAAAAGCTCCATATCTTAACTAAACACGGAGCTTTCATTTGAAACGGAACTTCAATTACAATTCAAGCTATGTGAATCTGTTTATCCTGTTGTATATAAAAGATAACATTAATGGTATAAAAAGAATCAAAGTGAATATTAGAAGTGTATAATCAAACCCTACAGCATTGATAAGTAATCCAGATACAACAGGAGTAAGTAGTGCTGATAATCCCCCATACAATGAAATTGCTAGCATTTGACCCGTAGATTTTAAATGATCTGGAGATTCATTTGCTACTAATACTTTTTGAGAAATCATCAAAAGCGGAAATGTTATTGATTGCAAACTAGTAATTAGTATTATTTGTGTAGAACTTGTAGCTAACGTATATAGAGAAAATCTAATAATAAACATTGAAATTGATATAAACAACATTTTCTTTGCTCCGACGTTTTTTAAAAGCAAATATCCAAAGAAAAATAACGGAAGCTCTACTACAGCCTGAAATGACCATTTAAATGCAATTTGATTGTTTGATGCACCTAAAAATATCATTTTATCTATTACTGTGTACATATCTGCAGTGAACACAAAATTAACAAAAATTAAAATAAACACTAATAAAACATATGCTCGGTTTGATAAAAGTTCTTTAACATCACTGATTCTGAGTATTTGTTTACTTTCAACCTTATCAGCATCAGGCATTGTTATTGAAAATATCATACTAAAAAAAGCCAAGATCGCAAAAGAAAATCCAATGGTTCTATACCCATAGTTTTCTATAAGAAGAGATGTAAGTGGTGCACCTATTGCCCATCCTATTGCCCCAAAAGCTCGTATTGGACCAAATCTATCTTTGATATAATCATTAACTTCTAATGTCCAAGTCTCGACCAATCCAGCAACAATTCTAAACAATCCTCCAACAAAAGCAAACAATAATAGATGAATAAAAAAATTGTTTTCACTGTATGAGTACATAATTGCATTAAGTAATATAAAAGAAAACAATAACAAGTGGTAAAACTTCTTAATAGAATTATATTTATCACACAAATAACCAACAAACAATTGCCCAATTATTGCGATCACAGAAATCGACGACAATATAATACCTCTTTCAACTGGTGAGTAACCAATATGAGTCAAAAATGGTATTACTTGAGTATTAGTCATGGCCATTGCCATGAAAATAATGGTATATAAATATATCTGCTTTTTAAGTATATTTCGATTACTCATAACTTACCTCATACCACCAAATTCTAACATAAAGAAAAACAATCGCATATGCGATTGTTTAACCAATAGAACCTTCCATTTCTAAACGAAGAAGCTGATTCAACTCTACAGCATATTCCATTGGTAATTCTCTTGTAAACGGCTCTAAAAACCCCAATATTATGGTCTCAGCTGCTTGTTCTTCTGTTAACCCTCTTGACATTAGATAGAACAGTTGTTCTTCCGATATCTTAGACACAGATGCTTCATGTTCAACAATCGATTGATTGTTACTTACAATATTAGTTGGTAATGTATCACTTGTTGATTGATCATCTAAAAGCAATGTATCACATTCAATCTTCGATTTAGCTCCAATAGCTGATGGTGTATGTTTAATCATTCCTCGATAATTTACAGAACCTGAGTTTCTAGCAATAGATTTAGAAATAATTGTGCTAGAAGTGTTTGCTCCAGTATGAATCATTTTTGCTCCAGCATCAAGAATCTGATTTTTCCCAGCAACTGCGATAGATATGGTCAACCCACGAGCATATTCTCCAACAAGTACACAAGAAGGATATTTCATGGTTATGCTTGAACCAATATTTCCATCTATCCACTCCATTACACCATGATCAAGAACTTTTGCACGCTTGGTAACAAGGTTCAATACATTTGTTGACCAGTTTTGAACAGTAGTATATCGACATTTCGCATTTTTGTGCACAATAATTTCGACAACTGCAGCATGCAATGAATCCTTTTGATAGATTGGTGCTGTACACCCTTCAACATAATGAACATCTGCGCCTTCATCAACAATGATTAACGTTCTTTCAAACTGACCCATGCTCTCACTATTAATTCTAAAATAGGATTGTAATGGTTTATCTAAACTTACCCCAGGAGGAACATATATAAATGATCCACCCGACCAAACCGCACTATTTAATGCAGCGAATTTATTATCATAATAAGGTACAACAGTTCCGAAAAACTTCTTAAACAACTCTGGATGTTCTCTTAAAGCAGTGTCTGTATCCAAGAATATTATTCCTTTGTCCTCTACCTCTTTTAACATATTATGATATACAACCTCAGAATCATATTGTGTAGAAATTCCTGATAAAAACTTCTGTTCTGCTTCAGGTAATCCTAACTTATTAAACGTGTCCTTAATAGTATCTGGAACGTCATCCCAGCTTTTTTCACTACGTTCACTAGGCTTAATATAATAAGTATACTCGCCAAAATCTATACCAGATAAATCAGCACCCCACTCTGGCATTTTTTTGTCTGCAAAAGCTTCGTAAGATTTCACACGAAACTCTCTCATCCAATCAGGTTCACCCTTTATTTTTGAAATTTCTTCAACAATCTCTTTAGAAATTCCCTTTTTAGTTCTATATATACTGACATCTTTATCAGCAAACCCATATTTATATTCATCTTTTGGGATATTAATATTATCAGTCATTGTTATCCTCACTTTCCTCAATAATCTGTTTAAAGGCGTTCCATCCAATGGTTGCACATTTTATTCGATTCGCCTGTTTGCCTACGTTTTTAAAAGCAATTGCTTCTTCTAACGGTTCATAATTCACTTCTTTTAAGTCAATCATATCAAAATATAACTCAAGAAGATTCTTTGCTTCTTCAATCGATTTATTTTTCATTAACTCGGTTAATATTGATGTTGATGCAGTAGATATAGTACAAGCAATACCATCAAAACAAATATCTTTTACGATACCACCTTCGATTACTGCTTGGACCTGAATATCATCTATACAAGATTCAGTTGCCATATGTACCGTTTTGCATTGATCATGGTTACAAACCCGTTTATTTCTAGGAAACTGGTAGTGATCCATAATTATCTGACGCAACACCATTGGATCATCGATTTTCATTTCATCACTCCTTTAAACATACAGTTCAACACACTTCTCTAACGTAATCTCACTTACAACTCTTAAAAACTCATCGACTTCTTCTTTTGTATTGTAAAAGTAAAAACTAGCACGGATCGTCTCTGATGTTTGTAATAAATCCATTAAAATTTTCGCGCAATGATTACCTGATCGAACAGCTATGTGATTTGCATTTATATAGCTCGCAGCATCTTGAGCAAAGATTCCTTTTACATTAAACGTAATAATACCTGTATCTGTATTTGGATTATACAGTTCAATATGATCCATTTTCTTTAGCTCTTCGATCACATATGTCCTTAAAGTGTGTTCATAAGATTGGATGTTCTCCATCCCTATGTTCATCAAATATTTCACAGCAGATTCAAATCCTAATACCGCTTCAATTGCTGGAGTTCCAGCCTCGAACTTGTATGGTGGATTTTTTAATAAAATATTTCCACAAATATCAAATCGAGCATTACTACCTCCACCCAAAATAAATGGATCTGTCTGCTCTAATAACTCATATTTCCCATATAGTGCACCAACTCCTGTTGGACCCACCATTTTATGTGCTGAAAATGCTAAAAAATCGACATCCCAATCCTTTACATCGGTTGGTATATGAGGCACTGATTGAGCCCCATCAACTACCACAATAGCACCATACTCATGTGCAATTTCAATAATTTCTTTTATAGGAGCAATATATCCTAACACGTTTGTAATACTCGCTAATGTGACAACTTTAACTTTTTCATTCATCACCTTTTTAAAGTTTTCAACAGTAAGTTCTCCTGATTTAGTAAGCGGTATAAACTCCAACACAGCTTTGGTTTCTTCAACCGTCTTAAACCATGGAAGAATATTTGATGCATGTTCTGCTTCTGTTGATAAAACTATATCTCCTGGTTTTAAGTATTTTCTACCCCAACCATAAGCAACAAGATTCAATGAAGCAGAAGCTCCTGAAGTAAACACGATTTCATTAGCTTGAGCATTTATAAACGTAGCTATTGTCTCACGTGCATTTTCGTATTCGTTAGAAACTTGATATGACAAATCATAATCACCACGATGAATATTCACCGATGCTTCAGTATAGTATCTTAAGACAGAATCAATTACTGACTGTGGTTTAAATGTTGTCGCTGCATTATCAAAATAGATAACGTTGTTTTCTTTACCATTTTTATCTATTAACATTGGAAAATCTTTACGGATCTCCCTTACATCAAACATGAATTACTCACTTTCTCTATTACTGCTTCTTTTAGTGTTTCTTTAACATTCTCATCTTCTATAACATCCACAATAGGTAGTAAATACCCAAGCGAGATTAATTTTAGAGCTTCTCCTTTAACCATTCCTCTTGATTGTAAATAGTAAACCTGTAGGGGATCTGGCTGACCCATCGAAGCGGCATGAGATGCTTCAACATCATTCTCATCAATGATTAACTTTGGATTAACTGATGTCTTTGGCTTTAATCCGAAGTTCATCACGCGACTAATTTGGTGTGTTTTAGAGTTTTTTGCTGCTTTTTCAATTTGACCAATAACATCAAGCGTATATTCACATTCTTGTAAAACAATTCCATAGTTGTCTAATTGTGCAAAGGTGTTTCCCTTGTAATGAATAACCTTCATTTCGGTTAATAGTTTAGATTGAACTAGGTTTGCTCCCCGAACATTTATCGAAGAGCCCTCTTCAAATAGATGATACAGAATTTTCTTAGAATGATTACCTGTCGTTAATTCACCAATCGCTAGTTGGACATTTGCATTTTTCTTTAAGTTCCAATTTTCAACAAAAGAAATAGCTTCATCACTTTCATTCATCATCAAAACTGACCAGTTTGCATTTTCAAGCACCGATACTGTCAAATTTAAAGTTCCATTACCTCGAACTTTTATATAGCAACTACCAAATGTATTCTCACCAATTGTGATCTGTAAATCCATCTCATCTTGAACATAAACATCAACAATCTGCAAAGAATCATCTTTTAAAGTAATTGTCTTTGATTCATTTACAGAAATGTTAGATGTTGTCATTTTTATTACCTCTTGGTTGATTTACCGCACAAGAAACAATGCTTACCGTCTTTTTCTTCTCGACTTCTTCACTTGCTAATTGAACTCCAACTTCATCTGCAACCCATTCATAACCTTCTTGGTCAATCCTGGTCACAAGTGATGCGTCAGAACTCATTACAATTCGACCATCAAGCATTACATGCGTGTGTGTCGGTGTAATTAAATGGAAAAATCGTTCATAGTGTGAAACGATAATCATTCCCATTTCTCTTTCATTAACCATATCATTGATAACATTAGCTACAATACGTAATGCATCAATGTCTAGACCTGAATCGATTTCATCAAGCATTGCAATTTTTGGATTCAATAACAACATTTGCAAAATCTCATTACGTTTTTTCTCTCCACCTGAAAAACCTTCATTAACATATCGATGTGCTAAATCCGATTTCATCTCAAGCTTATCAATTGCACCTTCCATTTCTTTAATAAATGAAAACAGTGACACTGGTGTCTCTCTACGTGCATTCATTGCTGCTTTAAGAAAGTCTGAATTAGTTACTCCAGAAACTTCCTGTGGGTATTGCATCCCTAAAAACAAACCAACTTTACTTCTTTCATCAACTTCCATGGCTAACACATCCTCACCATCGAAAGTAATCGTACCTTCTGTTACCTCATATTTGGGATGTCCCATTATAGTAGAAACTAATGTTGACTTACCATTACCATTAGGTCCCATAAGAGCGTGAATTTCATTCGACTTAACTGTTAAATCAACGCCCTTTAAAATTTTATTTCCTTCAATCTCTACATGTAGATTTTCAATTTTTAATACTGACATTATATACCTATCCTTCCTTAGCATATTCTACCAAAATGTCATCCTTGACTCAATGAAAACGATTATATTAATAACATTAAACGTATTATCATCAAAAGTAATGAGTTGCACTTTTAAACAAGCATCTTTCATTGCATTTGTGGTCTGTTTCTTTTATAATGGATGAGTTACAAGGAGGTTTGTATGCAAGAAATATTAAAGAAGTTTTGGTTTGTCATCCTTGTTGGTATCTTATTCTCTATTGCAATTGGATACTACGTTGTTGATCAAAGCAAAAATATATTAAAAGGAAAAACTGTCGACGGTAATGATATCGTCTTTGAAATTAACAATCAAGATATAACTGCTGATGAGTTTTATTATGAATTAATAGATCAGATTGGCATTTCTGCCGCTTATTCATTAATTGAAAGAGCAGTGGTTGAACAACTTGGCGAGATTGATCAAGATACTAAGTCAGAAGCAAGAATACAATCAGAACTATTGATCGAAAACTTTAAAAATCAATATGGTGATGATTATGAAGCAATCTTATTGCGATCATTACAAGCAGTAGGTTATCAAACAATTGATGGATTAACTGATTACTTTGAGCATTTATATAAGCTTGATGATTTAACCTTAGAATATTTATTCGACAATGAAAGTGAGTTCATCACTCCATTTATTGAAGATTCTAAACCAAGGAAAGTAAGCCATATACTCATAGCAATGGACAATCCAGACAATCCAACCGAAGAAGAGCAAACAAAATGGGACAATGCAATTGCAGCATTAGAATCCAACGAAACATTTGAAGAGGTCGCAACAACATATTCTGATGATGTGCAAAGTGCAGCAAACAATGGTAGTCTAGGTTACATGGATGCAAACACACAATTTGTTCCTGAATTTTTAAATGCTGCTTTAGCACTTGAAAATGTCAACGACCTAAGTGATTGGGTGAAAACATCCTACGGTTATCATTTAATTCGATTGGATGCTGTAGCTCTAAGTGAATTAAGAGAAGAAAACTCATTTAAAGAAGCTCTAATCTCATTCAATGTTTCAGCACAGCAACAAATGATTTGGAATTATGCTAAAGAACTAGGGCTTTCATTTACTGGTGAACAACTTGAAAGTTTAATGGAACAATTAGAAAATTTCATCAATCCAACGGAGGTAGAGTAATATGAAAAAACTATTAATCGTGTTAATTATGTCCGTTGCATTAGTAGGTTGCTCTGATGCGGTGGTTAATGTAACAAACCCAAAAGAAACAGCAATCACAGTTGGCGATGTATCCTTTAGTAGAGAACACCTGTTTTCATTATTGAAGAATCAAGATCCAGCGACACTAGTCGTTGAAATGGCCAAGAGAAAAATACTTGATGAAAAACAACCTGTTGATGATGATATCCGTGCAAAAGCACAAGAAGAGCTTGATTATGTAAAGGAAGTATTTGGAGATTCATTCTCAAATTCCCTTGCAGCTTATGGATTTAGCAGTGAAGAAGAATACTTAGAAAAAGCTCTTATTCCCAATGCTCAAGAAGTTGCACTAGTATCTAACTTCATTAATGAAAATTTTGATTTGATGATTACTACTTACAACCCTAAACAAGTAAGAATTATTGAATTTACAGAAATCACTGATGCTACAGAAGCATTACAAGCAATTCGTGATGGAGAAAATGTTGAGGAAGTAGCTGAACGTTTATCAAACTCATTATCATACAATGGGACATTACGATTGGTTCATACTGAAACATCATTACCAAGTGAAGTAAAAGATTTTATTACACAAAATGAAGTTCCTACACTTACCGCTAATCCTATCGAAGATGCTAATTCAGGAAGATATTATGTAGTTCAAATCATAGAAGTAAATCCTTCCAGATTTCAAGAAGAAACGATAGAGGAACTATCAAATTTAAACTCCATCAACGAAATGATGTTCATCGATTATTTCGAGCAAGGAAACTTTAATGTCTATGATAAGACAATTTTCGATGCTATGATGCAATCTTACAGAAATTATTTACCAAACCGCTAGTAAAAGCGGTTTTTTTTTATTATTATAAGAATAGGAGGTATAGTTATGTGTTTATTTTGTAAGATTTCCAACAAGGACATACCAGCAAAAATTGTTTATGAAGATGAGCATGTTTTGGCATTTTTAGATATTTCTCAAACAACAAAAGGACATACTTTAGTGATTCCAAAAATCCATACTAACAACTTTTTGGAATGCCCTCCAGAATACTTGAATCATATCGCCATTGCTAGTTCAATGATTGGCAATCATTTAATGCAGAAATTAAACGCTAAAGGAATGAATGTGGTAACTAACATCGAAAAAGCTGCAGGGCAAACAATTATGCACTATCATGTTCATCTTATTCCAAGATATGATGAGACCGATGGTATTACTTTAAACTTTGAAGAAAACAAAAACATCGATTTGGACGAACTATTATTAAACATTAAAATAAGTTAAATAAAAAAACAGTTGCTTTAGACCATTAGGTTTAATCACAACTGTTTTTAACTATTTACTTCTATAAAAGCTTCTATTTTCTAGTGAAAATATTCTAGGGGAGAAAGATTTTGGTTCTGTTGATTCAATCATTTTTTCAAACATATTTATTCTTGCATCTAAATTATCAATGATGTTGAGTATCTCAGCCTCTGGCACCATCGGTAATACTGGAGAACCATATTCATATTGTCCATGATGAGACAACACTAAATGCATTAACAAGATTGTTTGTTCTTCTTCGTGTACAGAAAGGCTTTTTGCAACTTCAAAAATAATGGAAGACATCATCGAAATATGTCCAAGTAGTTTACCTTTTAAAGTATATTCCGTAACTATTGGACCAGATAACTCAAATACCTTACCAATATCATGAAGCAATATTCCAGAAATCAACAAATCTCGATTAATTATTTCATGTTTAGCTGCTAGAAACTCACCAATTTCTACCATCGAAGCAACATGTGTTGCTAGCCCACCTAATGAATCATGATGGTTTTTCGATGCAGCTGGAAACTCAAAGAACTCAACATGATATCTTTTAAATATTTCCTTAGTTATTGCTTTATAAACAGGATCATTTATTGACTCTATTGTTTTTGAAATTTGTGCTTTTAAATCTTCGATCGGTACATTTGTCTTTTCAACAAAATCTTCTAGTTCAAAGTTTTCTTTGCATTCTAACACATTATGAATTCGAACTTGCAATGTATTTCTATACTTTAAAACCTCTCCAACTACTTGAATAATAGACCCTGGTTTAATAATTGATAATTGCTCATCCTTTACATCCCATAGTTTACCATCAATTGTACCACTTTTATCTTGTAAAACTACTGAAAGATAAGGCGCTCCAGATGTTGTAATTCCTTGGGTTAACTGTGAAACAAGCAAAGGTTGGTCAATCTTCTCTTTTTCTTTAAACTGATTAATCGTCATAATTAAACTCCCCTTCTATTTCGCTCATAATCTCTGAAACTAAACTAAGTTCAAATCCTTTTTTGGCAACCGCAGATGCAATTTTTCTTCGTTTAGACTTTGGATCTTTAATATTCAAACGAGTGTAATACTCTTGCATTTTTAAAGCATACTTCATACAGTTTTCTCGTTCACTTTTCTCTAGTTTTGAGTAGTTTAATGCCGCAACGGCATTATCCGCAATAATACTATCATATCCTCTATATATCAATTTTCTTCTTATTTTTTCTTTAGCACTATAAACTGAAGGCTCATTAATATTTTTTAATAATTGTCGAGCATATTTGATTGCTGATTCTCTTTCAACCTTAAAATCATGTCGATATAAATACTTATCGATTAATTCAGTAGGGATTCCTCTATTTCGAAGATCTAATACAATTTTATGCTTACCCAGCAATTTTTCACTCATTGAATCAAATTGATCTTTAACAATGCTTTCATCATCAATTAAGTTCTGTGCTTTTAAAATGGAAACCACTAAATTCATTTGTTGTGCATTGAGACCAGTTTTCTCCATTAAATAATCATAAACTTCTTTTTGAGTTCTGTCTTTATATGAAATTTTTCGAACACAAATTTGATATGCCGATGCAATTTTTTCATCCTCTAACAATTGAGAAAGATCGTCTTTTGTAATCATTTTACCTTCTTCCATCTTCTTTTTTTCACATGTTTCTTTAAAAATCGTCAACTCAATATTATCATATGGGCTAGTTAATTCAAGTTTAGCATACTTAGTTGAGTAATGTATTTTTTGAATTGTATAATTTGAGTTGTAAATTTTGTGAGCCATAATATAAGCTTCAACTATTCTATCAGAAAATGTCCTTTTATCATATATCTGTACTTTATTTTTCGCACAAAGCAACATTTCTCTTTGCTTATTTTCATCAATAGTAAAATATTCTAAAATTCTATGTGCTAGTGAGCAATAATCCTCAAAATAGAAACCTGTTTCATTATTAATAATTAAGTCACTTATTGCCTCATCATACCTTGCAAAAACCATAAGACCACTTGCCATTGCTTCTACAAATGTAAGCCCTTGAGTTTCTGTTGTGGATGCTGAGACAAAGACATCTGCCATATGGTATATATCCGCAATTTCACTGTTGTCTATTTTACCAAGAAACAATACAGAATCTTGAAGATTTTTTACTTTAACAACATGTTTTAGTTCTTCTTCTGCAGGACCTGAACCAACAATAATACACTTAATATTATTATTTATCTTTGCAATTTCTTCAAATCCATTGATGACTACATCAATACTTTTTTCTTTTGCTAAACGACCGACATAAAGAACAATTTTATCTTCGTTGCTTAAACCTAGAGAATTTTTCATAGTATCAATTTTCTCTTGATTTTTATGTTCATTATCAAAACGCTCTAAATTGAGCCCTGTAGGTATTACAACAATTTCTCGTTTAATGCCATATCGTACTAGCATCTCTTTTGTCTTATTTGAAGGTGCTATAATTACACTGCTTGATGACCCAAACAATCGACTTAGTTTAATGATTGCTTTTTTGGCTATACTTTCTACTGATTTTAAGTTGAAAGTATTCACATAATGGGTATAGTCTTCATATGTCGTATGATATGTGGATACTATTGGTAGTTTTAACATCTTCCCGATCACATGACCAAAAACACCCACTCCAAATTCTGTATGCACATGAATAACATCTAAGTTCATTTCTTTAACGATACGATAAGCACGCAGTTGCACTGGTGTTGTAAGAACATAACCGTACATTCTCTTAATTTCAATTCCAGGTAAACGCAAAACATTGTTTTCATAAGACAAATGGTACAACCCATGTTTTGTAGTTACAACAAAAACATCATGTCCTGCTTCAATAAGTGACTCCTGTAAAGTAACAATTGAACTAACAACACCATTAATGTCGGGGGAATATGTATCACTAAATATACCAATTCTCATATCTTCACCTGTTTATTCGTTGTTTAAAACATACTCATATACTTTCTTTAATTCTTCCCCCACAATGTGCAAACTTCTTTGTTGTGCAGTCTCATAGGCATTTCTATCTAGACTCTTCACTTGCTTGTTGACGACTTTACTAATAATATCAACAAAATCATCGTTTGTCTTTCCTTTATAACAATTAACTCCATCCACAAGCCAATCTTCATATACACCTATATCACGAACAATTATATCTTGTCTTGCGGCAAGTGCCTCAAGCACAACAATCCCTTCTGTTTCCTCATAGGATGGAAAAAAGAAAGCATCAGCACAGGAATATGCCCCTTCAAATATCGGTCCTTTAATATAACCTGGCATTATAACATTCATTGGTAAATCACTAATGGCTTCCCTAACTTCAGTCAGTGTTGCAAACTTAGGTGTATGTCCAAACCAAATAAAGGTATACTCAGGCAACTGTTTTGCGACTTGAATAAAATCAATAATTCCTTTTCGTTTAATTTGCATCCCTGCACTAATAATAACTTTATCATCTTTGTTCAAGTAAAAGTAGTTATAGAATGCTTCTGCTTTATGAGGATCATACTGATACTTACTAGTATCTACACCATTGCTTATTGCAAAGATTGGAATTTCTATATCATAGTTTTCCAACAACTTCTTACTATACAAAGTTGGAGTAATAATACAATCGGCACTTGAATACATGTTAGTCAAATGTTTCTTAAACAGTGGAGCAATTTTGTTAGATAGTATAAATGAGTCTCTAAAATCTTCTTCTGTTGAATGTGCATGATAAATAACCTTTTTATTATGTCTTCTTGCTTGAGAGATAATCAATGGACTAGTAAATCCAACAGTGTTTATATGAAGGATATCATAATCATCTTTAGGATCAATGGTATACTCAACATTTGCATAGGAAAGAGCAGCCATTTGATGTTTCATGGCTCTACCAATCCCTGATTTAGAAATGATGGATTCTCCCTCAAAATAAAGCAATACCTTCATGCATCCTCCACTTAAAAAATCAGAGTGCTTAGCACTCTGATTGTTTTATCTTTAGTCTCTAGCTAGTTTCATTAATCGATTAAATCGATTTTTCGCATCTGTAGCTGCTTTATCCAATAATTTTTCTGCTTCAAATGGATTTGCATTTGGCAGTTGATTGAATCGTGTCTCTGTCATTACAAAGTCACGGAACTTGTCGAAATCTGGTTTAGCGTAATCCACAGTTAGTGGTTTCTCTGTGTTTTCAGGATTGTAACGATACAATGTCCAATATCCACATTCAACCGCTGCTTTTTGTGTGATTTGATGATTTGATAAACCACCTTTGATACCATGTTCAATACATGGTGAATAAGCTATTACAACAGAAGGTCCATCGTATGCTTCGGCTTCTTTAAGTGCTTTAATGGTTTGAACACGGTTTGCACCCATCGCAATACTTGCAACGTATACATGGCCATACATCATTGCCATTAGACCTAAGTCTTTCTTACCAGTTGGTTTACCACCTGCAGCAAACTTAGCGATAGAAGCCGCTTGAGATGCCTTAGATGATTGACCACCTGTGTTTGAATATACTTCTGTATCTAAGATTAAGATATTTACATTTAAGCTATTAGCAATAACATGATCAAGACCACCAAAACCAATATCGTAAGCCCAACCATCTCCACCAATAATCCATACAGACTTACTAATGAAATCTCTAGAATCTTCTAGAAGTTTAGCTGCTTTTTCAGAACTTGATTTTTCAAGAAGCTCAATCAATTGTGGAGCAACTTCTTTTTCTTTTTCACGATCGTTTTTCACTTCTAAGTATTGATCAACAATAGCTGCTAGTTCTGGTTCAAATTCATCTTTTGCTTCTTTAAAGCGATTAACTAGCTCTAATGCTTTATATTCTTGAGCAATTTTCATACCAAATCCGTATTCAGCATTATCTTCAAATAATGAGTTAGCCCAAGCAACACCTTTTCCATCTTTATCTGTTACAAATGGTGATGATGGTGTTGATCCACAATAAATGGATGAACATCCTGTAGCATTTGAAATCATCATGTCACTACCAAATAGTTGAGTTACTAAACGATAGTATGGAGTTTCTCCACAACCAGCACATGCTCCTGAAACCTCAAAGTAAGGCATTAAGAACTGGCTACCTTTAATTGTATTAGTTGGGAAATATTCTGATTTGTATTTTGTTTCTTTGTACAAGTAATTAGCTAGTGGTGCTTCATGAAGTTGTTCAGTTACATCAACCATTTCAAGAGCTTTTTTACCACCTTTACCTGGACACTCAACAGAACACAGTCCGCAACCTACACAGTTATCTGGTGAAACCATAACACGGTAGCGTAAATGATCAACACCTTTACCAGTAGGAGTTAGTGTATCAAATTCCATTGGTGCATTTTTGACTTCGTTTTCATCAAGTAAGAATGTACGAATCGTTGCATGTGGACATACAAATGAACAGAATCCACATTGAATACAGTTTTCAGGAATCCATTTTGGTACTTGAGTTGCAATTGTACGATGCTCATCGAAAGCAACGTTGTTTCTCATTGATCCATCAAGAACTGGATTATCAATAAATGCACTTACTGGTAAATCATACCCTTCAAGTGAGTTAATAACATCAACAAACTCATCAAAGTACTCATCACCTGTTGATTTACGAGTGTTTCCAATTTCTAAATCAGCCCATGCTGGATCTACTTTGACTTCAACTAATCCTTCTTTACCCATGTCAATCGCTTCGTAGTTTAACTTAACGATTTCTTCACCTTTTTTACCGTACGATTGTTCTGCAGCATCTTTCATAAAGGTTAATGCATCTTCATAAGGTAGGATACTAGGATTAAGTGCGAAGAATGAAGATTGTAAAATTGTGTTTGTACGACGCCCCATACCAATTGATTCAGCAATGTGATTTGCATCGATGATATAGAATTTAGCTTTTTTCTCTGCCAATTGTTTTTTAACACGTTTTGGCAAATGTTTTTCCATATCCTCTGCTTTATAACTTGTAGATAGTAAGAATGTCCCACCATCTTTTAGGTTACGAATCATGTCATATCTAAATAAGTAAGAATCTAATGAGCATGAAATAAAGTCAGCTTTACGGATATAATAAGTCGAACGAATTGGTGATTTACCAAAACGTAAATTTGAACGAGTTGCGCCACCAGCTTTTTTAGAGTCATAAGCAAAATATGCTTGTGAGTATAAGTCAGTGTGATCTCCAATTATCTTAATGGAGTTTTTATTTGCTGAAACCGTTCCATCAGACCCTAATCCATAGAATAAGCATGCGGTGTAATCTGATTTTGTTTCAAAAGTTTTATCTACTGGTAAAGATAGGTTAGTAACATCATCAGTAATACTAATTGTAAATCCAGTGAAAGGATTGTCACTATTTAAGTGATCATAAACCGCTTTAATATCTTCAGGTTGTGTATCTTTTGAAGATAGACCATAACGTCCACCAATAATTAGCTCAATGTCTTTATATCCTTTAAGTACTTCGTTCACTTCCATATATAGAGGCTCACGAGTTCCAACTTCTTTTGTACGATCTAACACAGCAATTTTCTTAACAGATGCAGGTAATACGTCTTTTAAGAAATCAGCTCTAAATGGACGATATAAGTGTACTTTAATCATACCTACTTTTTCGCCTTTAGCATTTAGAGTATCAATAACTTCTGATGCTGTTTCAGTAACAGAACCCATAGCTACAACAATTCTATCTGCTTCTGGATGACCATAGTATGTAAATGGTGCATAATGACGACCTGTTAACTCAGAAATCTTTTTCATGTAATCAGCAACAACATCACCGATTGCATCATAATGTAAGTTTTGGGCTTCTCTACCTTGGAAGTAGATGTCATCATTTTCAGCGCCACCACGTGTCACTGGGTTTGTATGAGGATTAAGTGCTCTTGCTCTGAATTTTGCAAGTGCTTCTTTATCTACTAAATTAGCTAAGTCTTCATAGTCTAAGACTTCGATTTTTTGTATTTCATGTGATGTTCTAAAACCATCAAAGAAATGTAACATTGGAGCTGATGCTTTAATTGCGCTTAAATGTGCAACTCCAGCTAAATCCATTGCTTCTTGGACAGAGTGTGATGCAATCATACTTACGCCGGTTTGACGGGCAGCATAAATATCTTGGTGATCACCAAAGATTGACAACGCACGAGTTGCAATTGAACGAGCTGAAACATGTTGAACAGCAGGTAGTAACTCACCAACCCATTTGTACATGTTTGGAATCATTAACAACAGCCCTTGAGAAGCTGTAAATGTAGATGATAATGTGCCTCCTTGTAGTGCACCGTGAACAACACCAGCGGCACCTGCTTCAGATTGCATCTCAACAACTTTAACTACTGAATTGAAGATATTTTTTCTTCCTTGAGATGCCCAAGCATCTACTAATTCAGCCATTGTTGAGGACGGTGTGATAGGATAGATACCAGCAACTTCAGTGAAAGCGTACGCTACATGAGATGTTGCAGTGTTTCCATCCATAGTCATAAATTTTTTGGACATATTTCCTCCTATAAGCCTTTTCTAACGTTATTATTATAACGCATTTGTTACATTATTACCATGCTAAATTTCTAACTTATACCCTGATCGACGTCCATTTTGCAGCTAGAAATCGCTTGCGTGTAATGACTAAACGAGCAATCTGATCTATCAGTACAGAAATCCAAGCACCCAGTAATCCCATGTTTAGAGAATACGCAAAAATAAACGTTAGTGTTGGTCTTAGCAAGGTTACGCTAAACAGCGACAATGCAGCAACAAACTTCACATCCCCTGCTCCTCTAAGTGCACCTGTAATAACCACTTGCAATATTTGAAACAATATTATGATTGATAAAACAATGAGCATGGTTGAACCAAGTTCGATAAGTGCTTGTTCATTGGTAAAGAGAACCATAACTTGCTTTCGAAACAATGCTAGTGAAAAACTGAAAATGATGGCAATGATCAGACCCATCGATTGAGATATCTTTCCATAGATGATTGCTAAATCTTTACGCTTCGCACCTAAACTTTGACCAGTCAACGATGAGTTTGCAATGGATAATCCATCCCCTAGTGAAAAGGAGATTACCATAATGTTAGTAACAATTTGATGTGTTGCCAAAGCAGTAGTTCCTAGTCCTGCAACTGCTCGTATATACATTAAAAACCCAATTCTTAAAAAGATTTGTTCAATAAAAGCAGATTTGCTAATTCCATAAATTGTTTCAATAGTATGTTTATCAAAAGTGAAGAACTTTTTGAAAGCCAGGTACAAGTAACTATCTTTTTTACGTATCGATAATAATGCAATGACAAGTGCCACAAAATGACCAATCGTAGTAGCAAGTGCAGCTCCGGTTACTTCAAGTCTAGGGAAAATCCAGATACCATAAATCAAAAAGTAATTTAATACAACATTTACAAAATTAGCAATTAAGTTTGTTTTCATCGCTACAAACGTGTTTCCAACACCACGTTGTGCAGCGTTAATCGTAAGTGCTATTCCTAAAAAGACATTCCCAACTAAAATGATCCGAAGGTATGTCACTGATGTTTGAAGATACACTGCTTCTGCACCTGCCAACACTAAAAATGGTTCTGCAAAAACAAAGCCAATAAAACTCAAAGAGACGCTTAGAAGTAATGACAACAACACTGAGTTTTTTAATGTATTGTTAGCCAAATCTTTTCGGTTTTGGCCTTTACGTCTTGATATGATTACGGTAACACCAATATTTAGAGCTAATATCGCAGATAGAAGGATAAATTTTGGCTGGTTTGTAATTCCAATAGCTGCGATAGCTTCTTGGCCTAATCGGCCAACCATCATCATATCTATTGCGCCTATAACACTTATTAAAAAAGCCTCCGTTGCAGATGGCCAAGCTATAGAAATTGTCTTCTTTACTAAATCTTTTTTGTATAAAGGAGATTGATTTTCTTCATTAACATTTTTATTAAACCAATTACGTATCTTTTTAATCATAATTTACAAACTCAATAATCAAATGATCTACTTTCTTTTTTAGTTTTGAGACGATATTTGCATCTGAAATTGCCCATGTACAAATCATACTATGAAATAGTTTCATCCACACAAAGTATAAGACGATACTATAATGCACACTTATAAAATCTGATCGAGTATAAAAATTAAATCCATTGATGGTCAATAATACACGTGTAATAAGCTTGTGCTGTTTATCATTTAAAAAATTCTTAATAATTTGACCACGAATGACATCGGGAAAATATTTTTTAAAGTACGTTACAATCATAGGATGAAATGAACATATAGCATAATTACCTTGATAATCAAAAAGATGTTCCATTACTAATGTACACACTTGATCTACTCTACTCGTTGGTTTTATTTCAATAATTAGATTAATCTGTCCATCCACTACATGCAGTACTTGCTCAAATGTTGGAATATGTTCTTTTGTCTTTTTTAGTGAATACTCTTGGATAGCATCGTATGTCATGTTTTCAATTAAACCATCTACGTTGCACATCCGATGAAGTGATTCATCATGAAAGACGACCAACACATTATCTGCGGTTATTCTAATGTCAATTTCAATATCTGCTTTCATCTTTATTGCTTCTACAATAGCAGCAATGCTATTTTCAGGAATACTTTGATCTTCACAAAATTTCCCACGATGAAACGAATAGCCTTTCATCCATTCCATCTTCTTATTTTTCTTTGTCGGTATTGTGGATATTAAAAAGAGCACCACAACAGCAAATATATAAATCATACAAGCCTCATTTCTAATCTATTATATACCTATTCTTTTGAAAATGTTGTTCAAAATCAAATAAATTTGATATTATGATTTTTGAGGTGATAGTAATGAATAAGTTAAGAACAAACAAAGAGAAATGCATAAAAATAGCTGTTAGTGGTAAAGTACACCACCCTACAATGAAACTACCTGGATATCGCATTTCAAGTGATGGAATTCCACGTATTGTTCCTGCGGTAGGCGGGATTACTTACAATGCAAAACTTGGGGATAGTTGTATGGGTATAAAGGGCGACCACATTGAACCTAGTGTTAGTATGAAAAACAGTGATGCAAAGGAAGACGCAGCACTTAATATTCTTGCATGTGTTGGTAATGAAGCTGTCGTTATCAGCGGTGATGCTAAAGGTAAAAAAGGTGTTGTAACTGGTAAACATGGTGGAATTGATCATGTTATGGTTCATTTTGATGATGAAACTTTAGAACAAATGACAAGTGACGACAAAATTCAAATTAAAGCCTTTGGACAAGGATTAGAATTATTGGATTATCCTGAAGTGTTTGTCATGAATATTGATCCTGAAGTTTTAGCTAAATTGCCAATTAAACAGGAAGATAAAACACTACATGTACCTGTCAAAGCAATTGTACCTGCAAAACTAATGGGTTCTGGTTTAGGTAGTAGTGACATGCATTCTGGTGATTATGACATCATGACTCGTGATGAAAGCACGCTAAAAGAATATGGATTGGACAATCTTTGTTATGGAGATTTTGTATTTATTTTAGATCACTGTAATACATATGGCGCAGATTATATCCAAGGGGCTGGTACATTTGGAATAATCATTCATAGTGATAGCTATGTTTCAGGACATGGACCTGGAGTTACTGTCTTACTTACAAGTAGAAAACCTCATCTCAAACCATTTATTGATGAAAACGCAAACTTAATCAACTATATTTAAAAGAAATGATCCAACAAAAGGATCATTTCTTTCTTACTTAAACAATATATACAGCATCTTCACCATCGTTTTCTTTTAGGTGAACTTTTACATCTTCATTAAGTGATGTTGGTACATTTTTACCTACAAAATCAGCTCGCACAGGAAGTTCTTTATGTCCCCGATCAACTAGTATAACAAGTTGAATTTGTTTTGCTCGACCATAATGCATTACACCATCCATGGCAGCTCTTACAGTTCTACCTCTAAATAATACATCGTCAATCAATATAACAATTTTATCTTTCACATCAATATCTAATTGTGGATATTGGTCCGCAACTTTCTTTTTGCTATCATCTCTCCAATATGAAATATCCAAAGATCCAGTAGGAACTTGGACTCCTTCAATTTGGTGGATTAATTGTGCAATTCTGTTTGCTAAAGTTTCTCCACGAGTTTTTATACCAATTAAAACAACATCTTCAATACCTTTGTTTCGTTCGATTATTTCATGACTAATTCTAAATAGTGATCGCTTTATGCTGTTTTCGTCCAAAATTTCTTTCATCATATTGCCTCCAAATCTATTATATCAAATGAAATCTTAGAATATGAATAAATCGTTGAAATGATTTGCTTCCTATGGTATTATTTACTAGCGAATCACTTATAGGGGTATAGTTCAATGGTAGAATACCGGTCTCCAAAACCGTTGATGTGGGTTCAACTCCTACTACCCCTGCCATATATATTAAATAACCCACTAAATAGTGGGTTTTATATTGGTCTTAATATTGAATCTAACTACAAATCGACTACAAAACACATTTTTTGCCATCCTTATATGTAATATAAGTAAACAAAAAGCATAGTTCTTACAGAGAATAAACACCATGCTTTTCACTAAGAGTTCCCTACAATAATAAGTCAACTACACTAATCTTGTTTTCTTTTGATAGTCTACTACAGTTTATTGCTGCAACGAAACTAACAAAATAATCAAACATAAAATAAGTCATTATGCACCTCCTGCCATACTATTAGTAAGAGATGTTGTTGTTCCTACAAATTAAAAAAAAGTCGCACTAGGCGACTAACTTTATTGTCTTGATGAAATATTTAAGTGTTTGAAAAAAGGTTTTTTAATAACTCAAATAGAAAACTAAATAATGAATTAATGCCCATCAGAGCTAGTGCGAAAGTACCAAATGCAACAATTTTACGCAAAGTTCCTTTTGTCATTTCTTTTAACAATGAATCTTTGTATATAACACTGCCTTTCAAATTATCGATTGACTCAATTATTTTATCTAATTTATTATTTACTTTTTCAAATTCACTGTCTATTTCTTTAAATTCTTTTTCAGTGTAGTTTTGAAATCTTGTAAACTCATCGCTTTTTACTTTTTCGCTTAACATTATAAATACCTCTCCATCGAATACATAGCTCACTACGTTGTTTGATGTTTCAAAAAATACTGTATCTTTTTCTACCGGTTTACTATTGATTGTAGCAAATATTTTTACTGCAGGTACTAAAAACTTGTTTAGAATTACATCAAAAGCTCCATTAACCATTAAATCAATGTTTTGTCCTATGAATACTCTGCCTTTTTCCTTATCTTTATCTAATGACTTTCCCCATTGATTACCTAATAACTCACTATCATAGGTCCAAAATCTGTTTATCTGATTTTCCATACAAATTATTCTTTAGAGTTAGTCTTGTACACATAAAAACTATGTGAAGTTTTTGACCCATCTATTTCACAATCAACAATGTACTCACCATCGTTTGGGATACCGAGATTTCTTAGTTCAATATTTAGATTTAAATTTGTCTTATCTGAGTCGCTTGGAGTTGGAGCATTCGTTATAGATTCTCCTGTTGAAAATATGATTGAATCATCTTTTTTATTTACTATATCTACTTTTATTTTCAATGAATCGTTTTTCGGTTTGCCTTCAAAATAAGCAACGATTGTCACTCCAAATGAAGCAGCTGATGGAATATATGGAAGAAACAACCCAATAAATGGGTTTACAAGACTTAAGTTTTGTCTTCCAATAGATGATGTGTTATTTACATCTTCACTTAATATTATTTGCATTTTTACACTCATTTTGTTACCCCTTTGGAGATAATATAGCATAATAAGTTAGAATATTCAATTAAACAATTCCAAAAGGTTTTGTAAAAGGTTTTGCGAAATAAACCAAAATTTAAAGCTCTTATCAATCGACTGACTCACAATCACATCTATACAATTTATCTTTTAAAACAAAGATATCATAAGTAATTAAAAACCAACCGCTAACGGTGGTTAATGTAAAACTAATTGCATGATTGCATTAATAATGGCTAATAAAACCGCCAATACAAACCATCTTTGATTTGTTTCCAAACTCCTTATTCTCTTATCGTGATCATTAATCTTATTATATATAACCTCTCTATGACCACTTTCAATGGATGGCTGCATTTCAGCTTGCTTTTTCATTGATGAAACATCTATTCGTATCGTTGATACATCTTGTTCTAACTTCTCCAACTTCGTTATTATTTGCTTATTTTGTGAAGATTCTCTTTCAGAATATGTCATAGTTTTCTCACTTTCTTCTCAACTGTTATTGTTAATCCATTCCGCTCAAACACTTCAATAAATGGTTTCTCGATTTCCTTTATTACTTCAACTTCTTTGATGACTTCTTTTACTGTTTCCACATATTTCGGCACAAACACGATGTTTGGTTTTAACCTCAACATCATACCGACTTCGATTAAGTTTGGATTGTCGCCTATGACATCTTTGTTTAGATCATAAAGTTCTTCGGTTGTCATGTTTACTTTCGGAGCAATCTTTGATAAATAATCGCCCTTCACAACAGTGTAAACATCTTTAATAACTGATACTGGTTCAAGATAATCAATCAAATGGTACTTACCCCAATATGCCCATTTTCTATTATGACCTTGTGGGTGGTTTCTGTCTGCACTTGTTGTTACACCCCATGCACCCCATGCAGGAGTTGCTTCAACATATTGATTTACTCCATTTTTCTTTCCTACATAAATGCCAACGTGTCCTAAATCAGCAGTATATACTAACAAGCCTTTAATATCTGGCATTGTTGCGATAGCACCTTTTTCTTTAGCACTACGATACATCATACCTACATTCTGGTCTGAACCGACAGGAATGTCATAACGTACATTGCCTTTTTCAATTTCCCATAGTCCGCCTTTGATAACCCCTACACAATCATATACATATCGACCGATACCACTTTCGATTTTTAAACGATTAGCTCGGGTATGGACACAAGGCATATTAATACGATAATTAATCATTCCTTGTGTTAAAACACGACCAAAACCACCCAACATATACATAGTATGAACATTCAATTTCGACTCAACAAACGCTACTAAATCACGATTTGTTTTAATCATTATCTTCAACTCCTTCGTCTTGCTCTTTAAGAAGATGTTTCGTTTCTTCTCTCAAATCTAAATCTAAACCTTCAAATTCTTCTTCAACTTTAAAAGTTTCTTTTTCCATAACTAAATCTCCTTGTTTTTTTCGTACTGAGTCCCAAAGTAGAAACTGATTATCACAGTAAATATTGTCAAGAACTCTGTTCCTGTAATTGTTTGTGTGATTGCTAAATAACTAAACACACACGTTAGTATCAATGTAACGATTGATTTAACGTTAATTAATTTCGATAGTTTTTCCTTCATTCTTTTTCTCCTGTCATTTTTTCTTGTTTTAATTCTTTTAATTCATTTCTTAACTTATTCATTTCTACTCTTAATAACACGTTTTCGTGCTGTGCTTGACTAAGTTTTAAACTGTACTCATCAAGTAGTTGATTAAAATATTTTTGTTCTGGATTAAGCTTTTGTTTTTGTTCCATAAATCTCTCCTTTTAATTTTTCTATCTCATCATTCAAATATTGAATGGTTTGAACCATTGGCGGTATCAATTCTGTATAGACCATTCCATAATATTCTTCTTCTTCGTGAGGTTCTTGAATTAAGGCAGGTCTTTTAACACCTAGTTCGTCCATAATCTCAACCACTTCTTGAGCAATAAATCCGTAATGTAGCTTATCTCTTAAAGCGTGCCTTGACGATGGTGTCTCTCCCATTTTAGACATTTTAGTTTCTGCTTCAATTTCAGTTTTTTCATTAAATCTAAATTGTTTAGGTTTTAAGCTTAAGATTAAGTCTTTTCCGTAATTAAGAGAACCAACATCTTTTTTTAGTCTAATGTCGGAATAACCTGAACCACCACTTGGACCCCATCTAATTCCATATGCGTATAAAACACCGTTAAAGTTTAATCTATTACTTGCGTTTGGGCTAGTAGTACTACCATGCCATCTGCCGGCAGATGCAGTATTTCCGTTCATAGGAAGTCCTCCTACTGCGTTTGTCCCTGCAGGAATATCTAACATCCTAAGCGACAGAGAACCTCCATCGTTTGATAGTCCACGACCCGCAGATAATGTGTGTCCGTGTGAAGAAGGCGTAAATGTTGATGGTTTACTAGAAACATCACCCCACGCCACACCACCTGCAGTATCTGCATAGCCTGAACGCAATCGAAACCAGGTTGAACCTACCTTATAACCAATATAATAGCCACTTAAACTTGAACCGCCAGATGCATGTAATGCGCCACCTTCAAATTGAGAAGCATAACTACCATTTGAATCATATCTAGCAAGTGGAAGTGCCGTTGTGATGTACTGGCTATGTGTATGAGTACTTGGCGGGAAAGTAGACGGCACTCCACTTAATCTCGCCCAAGGCACAGTTCCGTTGTTTAATGTTCCTGTAAAACCAATATCCCCATCGAACCAATAGCCGTTTACACCTTCAAACCTTAGTTCGGGGCTAGAACCACTATTGCTCCCTGTAGACGGGTTTAATTGTACTTCTATTGAACCTCTTTGCAATTTTAGATGTCGCCTGTAATCACTATTGCTTATGAGAACTTCATCGTCAAAAAGTCCTGAACCACGTACTGCCAATTTATGCGTAGGCTCTGTATCTGCTTGTCGCCCACCAATTTCCACATTTCCACCTGTTGTAATTGTAAATAAATAAGCACCTGTTATACCTGACCCGTCTATTCCAAAATGCAAATGACCATAACCTAAGTGCATTAACCATGATGTTGAATAAGTTCCCGTTCTTGTCATGGAAAGAAAATCTCTGTCTGCTTGGATAATTTGCATAGGCATATTGTTTATTTCAAAATAATCACCTGTAGACACTCCACCGAAGGCAACTCCACCGCCACTAACTTCCAACCCGTTATTAATCTTCAATGAATTCATCCATAAATCACCGTTTATGTCTGCTCCCATGACTTGAGTTGTACCACTTATACTTGTTTTATATATTCTTAAACCGCCATTATAAAACGAAGCATTGTCGCCATCAAATACATATCTAGCTCCACCAAACTTAGCTGTTTCATTGACAAAGGATGTTCTTTCTGTTCCAACTTCTAATTGTAAATCACGCATATGTAAATGAGTGAATTGAAAAGGTTGTTGAAAAGGTATATACCACTCTGAACGTAACGTCAAATACCAACCAACGGCTGTATTAGGTAATCTAAATGTAAATTCATTCATTAAGTAGGTATCAGAACCTTGAGCAATAAAATAACTGTCATGTATGTATGAATTACTAACTAAATCATCATAAACATGAATATCGAAAATCCAACCAGCTTCATAAGCCGTTGAAGGAGTCGTTTCAAACTTAAAATCACCACTTAATGTATAATCTCTATCTTTTTCAAAACCATACATATTTCTTATATTTGGGTTCATAAAGGCATATGAAATATGACCTTCAACATCACTCATGAAGATAACTTCCGTACCTGATATATCAACCCAATCAATATTGTTGGAAACCCCACTTTCAGCACCTAAAACATGAACGCTTGTTGGAACATAAACAAGCATATTTGTTCTAATTGGATTTCTACTGAAGCTTAAAACGAACTCATCATAGTTAAATTCCAAAGTACCAACTTTTTCTTCTAATTCGTCTTGAGATTCTACAACAGCTGTGATTTCACCTTTGACTTTATTAACTCTAATCTCCGCATTAGTTAAACGATCCATGACAGTAGGTATGAAATTCTCACTTAATACTTCAGGGATTTTCTTTGTTGATAGAGTCCCCATCAAACCACCGTTGTATCTAAGTGTCATATTCGTTATTGGAACTAGAAAAGAGGAATCCTCCATGTTCTTTATTTCGAATAAATCTCCAGGATCAAAATCTGGACGAGCAAACATTTCAATATCGAAAGGTGAATAGCAGAACCCAAGTATAAGATTGAACAAAAGATTAATAATGCTTTCTTGTTCACTCAAAGGAAAAGGATCAATGAAGATGTTATTTTTAAATCTCACATGATGCTTTCCATTTTCGATAATACTGTTATTATCCTCTACTACAATATCTTGGTAACTCTCTTCATCATTAACTGCAGTATTGCTATATATCAAACTATTAATTGGCCCAAATTCTTTTTCGAGTTTAAAATCCGAGTAGTCCTCTTTAGTAATTCCATCACTAATGGGTACAGCATTAAATATGCATCTGCTTTCTAGATAACCATGCCTGTTAATAAATGCCATAGACATGTTTAACTCCATATATTGTCTTAGTACTTCACGATCTGTTATATTTTGTCCTTGTCCAATGTTTATTCCATTGAATAAGTAATAATCAAATATGAGATCACTATCGTTTACATCTAGCACAACACCATTTCTCATAGCAATCTCTTCTCTGATTTCTTTTCCTGTTAATGGAAAATCAAGTGGAATGTACTTAACATCAAACTTCGAAATTTTATCATACAGCGTCAAGTTTACTTGCTTTTGAATTTCGTCTGTTTTTTGACCATCTTCTGATACGATAAAAAATCCTATTGGACACCAATGAATGTTTTCATTATTGGAACTATAAGCTCCTAATTCGACATAGAATTCTGTATTGATATAATTTGGTTTAATATCATCATACGCGATTAAAACTTTAAGTTTCCAACTAGGGATTACTCCTATAAAACTATCTGCAATAAACTCTAGTTCCGCAGAAATTAGGTCATTAAATGAATCAATGATTTCACTACCACTAGTCATCCTAAAAGATATTCTTGGAGATGATAATGTGATGGCATTTTGAAAATCAGTATTAATATACATATAACCACCTCACTCTATTCTTCAATGAAAGTTATGCTTAATGTGTGAAAGATATCTGAGTTAATATGCTGAAGTTTCTCCCATTGACGATCACTTTTATAAAATGTCTTTGTTGTCTCTGTTTTTAGTTCAGGATCATAACATGTAATACTAAACTTAGGTACTCTTTCAATCTGTGTGAGAATTGCATCAATTTCATCTTGATTGATATTTGTCCATTTAGCTTTCCATGTTCTTTTAACATCAACAAAATTAAAGCGAATCTTACCACTACCAACTCGAGTTGAGTTAGTAACAAGATCCGCTAATCCTGGAATCCATTCTGAAGGCGAAGGCATTTCTACATTGTTTATTTTGATAATCACATTAGACATTTAATATCACCTTACCTGTTTGCTTTTGATATTCTTTTGATAACTCAATTATTGTATCTAGGAGTTTAATCCCTCCTAAGTTTAATATAATCTCAATTGTTGGCATGCTTACTGATTGGTTGTTTGACATCGCTTGAACAAATTCTCTTAGAACACTTCTAAATGTTTCTGCCATAATACTTTGTGGAGAAACGATCTCTGGATTGCTACGCGCTCCTGGATATTCTCCTGCAACGTTTAATGTTGGTTCCTTCAAAATACCACCACTTGCTAAATGTGGGATTTTTGGAACACTAATACTTGGTAACCACTTGAATGGTTTAGCTCCAATGATACTAATATCCCTTAATTTACTTAATGAATTATTAATTCCATTAAATGGTATTGCTACAACTCTATTTATTCCACTAATAACAGTATTTACAACTGATGTAAAAGCAGAAACTATTCCGTCTTTGATTCCTGTGAATATTTTTCCACCAGTACTGAACACATTCTTAACAGCATTCCAAGCAGTAGTAAATGTATTTTTGAAAAATGAAGCAACACTACTAAATACACTTTTTACACCTATCCATGCAGTTGATGCACCATTTTTTAGAGCATTCCACATTCCACTAAAAGCATTAGAAATTGGAATAATAATTGTATTTGAGAACCAAGCTGTTATACCTTTCCAAACATTCATTATTGCATCCCTAGATACTTCAAATGCCTTTGAGATAATGCTTATGTTATCTCTCCATTGCTGCACTATAGCACCGATGAGATTACTAAAGTACTTCTTAATACCTTCCCAGATACCAATAAAGAAAGCATTTATACTATTCCAAGTATTATTCCAGGATTCGGAAAGATTAATCATAATCTTATCCCAATTATTTATAAGAGTTGCAATGATTGTAATGATAGCTGCAATAGCAAGTGGAACAGCTAGTACTGCTAACTTTACAGCAATAAATGCAGCAGCAATTGCCAGAGTCCAAAATGACATTGACTTCAGCCACGTCTCATTCTTTGATAATGTATTCAAAGCACCATTGATTTGTTCAAGCGTCCATATCACAGCATCACCAACAAATTCGGATAAAGGTTTAAGAAGATTATTCCACAACCAACTCAGCATAGGTTTAGACTCTTCAATAACTTGATTTACTAGACTTAATGTAGAAGATAATGTATCTAAAAATAAAGGAAGTGCTTTTTCTACTGTCCACTTACTTAAAGGACTCAATACATTAGCAAGTCCCCACTCAATTCCAGACCATACTTTACCTCCTAAATCAGATATTTTTTGCTTTAAAGTGTCTAAAGAGCTAATCAAGTTTGATGAGTCAATATTTTTAAAAATATCACTTAAACTGTTCTTTAACTTTTCGGTCCAAGTCATTACTGTTGGATCTACTTGAACATTCAAGATTTCATTCTGTGAACCATTACTTTGTGAACCACCACCAGATGTTTCGGTAATATCATTTAACTGATCAAATCCAGCAGTTATTTTTTGAGTTTCTTTTAATGCATTTCCATAACCTTGAACACTTTCTTTTGCTTTAGCCATTGCTTTTGCACTGGCATTTGCTGCTTTTACTGTGGTACCAAATATTGTACTCGTGAAAGTAGCAATTACAGCTGTTATTCTACTTAAACTAACCATCAGACTATTTATAGCTGGAATAATCGCATTGAAAATTGGCTGAAATGCAGTGGATAGATTACTTTTCACTTGCTGAAGTGATTTACTAAATTGATCATTAGTCTTTAATGATGCCCAAAAATTCGTAGCAAGCTTTCGAACACCTTGTCCTACTAGTGTAATCATTAATTGTAACCCAACGAAGTTTCGAACTAATGATCTAGTAATTGATCTCATATCAATAAGTGGTCGTTGTGTTTTCTTAACGGATGAACTCATTTTGTTGATTTCATTACTGTTTCTCTTAAAAGTACCATTCAAGCGATCCATAATGACTTGTAATTTTGATTTTTTATCTGATAGTTTGTTGATTTGTTGTGAAGCATTTTCAACATCAAAAGAATTAATTACTTCATCTAAATTCCGGATGTCTACAGTCAATTTATCTGAGTTACTTGTAAGCTTAATAATCTGTTGATCGAGTTTTAACATCTCCTCAGTGACATTGCCATTAATCTGCATATTTGCAATTTGTTTAAGTTTTTGTTTGTATGCCTCAATTTGATTATTTAAGTTCATTTGAAGATTAATCTGATTCTCTTTTTGAACTATTAAATCATTTTTAGTAACACCTTTAGGTGATTTCATAACAGATGAAGATATACTTGCATCATTATTTCGATCATTATCGAGTCTTGTGGTTTTTCTTGTGCTAATTTTTTGTTGAAAGTTATCGATAATGCTTTCTGCTTGCTTAGTTGATTTTTTGATACCTTCAATAACTGATTTCCCAAGTTTTGAGGTGATTGATGATGTAGTTTTTGATACCTTGCCAAATGATTTTGAAAGACTAGATGAATAGTTATCAAGTTTCGTTGAATTCTCAATACTCGATTTTAGTTTATCCGCAACATCATTTGAAATTTTATTGATTTGTTTCTCTACACTGGATGAAGCTTCAATATCGAGACTAATACTAATTGAACCAATACTAGTATTTTCAGCCATCTAATCACCTCCTACTTGTTTTCTGAAAACATCTGTTTGAAAATATCTTGAATTTCAACTACTGCTTTTTTCTTTTCACTTTCCGGCATACTTGATATCCTTTGTTTATCAATATTTCTTCTCCACTCGTTTCTGATTGCATGTTGGTCTTTGTTAAATCCTTTGAGTGTTTCTTTTTGCTTCTCAGCTCGAATGTTTATGATTTGACCAAGTGGACTATCAGAGAGTAATCCTGTCATTAGATTAAAGAACTCTGTCCAAGTCATATCGTTTTCTCGTTCAAGTCTAATGTTGTATTGCCATGCAAAGGATGACTCAATTAAGGACCAATCATCGAACATGTCGTAATATGGAGAATACGGATCATCATTTAGTCTCTTCTTCTGGAAATCGTGTTTTTATCTCTTCTAACTCCTCTCCACCAAGTGAAGCAGCAATTGCTTCAACTATCAAACCAAGAGCTTCCATTGAAAAGTTCATTTCACTAATTTCTTTTGAAGCCTTTTTACCCAAAGTGACTTCAATTATTTTATCTAGTTTACCAATCTCATCTAAAGACTCATCTTTTGAAATAGCTTGCATATGTAGAGCAGCTGTTTTTGATGTATCTACAGAATATGTTTTGTCTTCAGTAATCATAATAAAAGGCCGCTCATTAGCAGCCTTCAATCGATTAATCAAATCATATCTTTTACTCATTTGACATCGTTTCCTTCTTTTCTTCTATTTTTTTAATAAATTTACCTTTTAGTAAACCAGTGATACGTGCTGCAGAGACCTGAATACCTTTTCTTGGATATTCTTCTCCAATTTCATAAGTTCTTAATTCATCTTCTATATCACGAAATCTGGATACTACTACATGTTTCATTGAATACCTCACACTGCAGGAGTATAAGTAGGTTTCCCATCTGATTGAAGCTCAAACTCAAGTGGAGCAACATTGGTTGAATCACCTGTACTAGTATTTGTCACGTTAACAACACAATTAAATGCTAGTTTTGAGCCATCAGGAAATTCTACTTCTGCATTTGATGACAGATCTCTTCCTGTTTTAAAAGCCAATCCATGAACATAGTCATTTCCTGGATCACCAACATTTCGCTTTCCATTAAGAGATAATGTAAACGATTTTCCAGTCGCAAGACGTCTAATCCAACCTTCAGTATCCATAGGAGTCCATTCTTCAACATTTCCATCAATAGATAAGCTGAATGTTTCCATATCAGCGATTGATGCAAGTGTAGCAATCTCTACACTAGGAGTAGTATTAATCTTAAAATCTAAATCGTATACCGGAAATACACCACTATAAGGCATGTTTATTCCTCGCTTTCTAACGTACTATGACGTTGATAAATTACTTCAAAATCAATTGCATATTCATAAATATCATTTTCATCACTTCCAATATCAAGAAAATTTCTGATGTTGATCTGCACAACATTATATCCATTGATGTTTGGATGTCCACAGCTCAATAAAAAATCATGAATTTCTTTTGCTTTTACTTCAGTTTGTTTAGCATTCTTATTCCAATGTAGAATACAGTTACAAGCAATTCTAGAGTATGATGTATTGCTCAGTCCACCCATTGCTGTATGCTGTCTAATTGATGTGCCTCTACGTATTAACAAGAGTTTCTCCCGATTGGTTTCTGTCATTCTACCAACATAACAATTAGTCAAGTCAGAGAATGTAGATTTCATCCAATCTTTTACATCAGCAGTTATCATTTCAATATATCTCCTAACTCTTCTCTGTAGAACTGTGTGAACACATCAATCACTTCATTTGCTCTATCTCCATGAATAAACTCATCCATCCAATGATCTTGTGCTGCTGAGTTATATTCTTTTCTAAAAACTACTCCTTCAGTATTAAAATACCATCTTCGAGCATAAGGAGTATCAAATATTATTCGTGCAATAGCTAGTTTCACACTTTCAAAGTTAACAGTAACAAACCCACTTCTTTCAAGCTCTCCAGTCAATTTCGGAATTTTCTTACTTATTCTCACTTCACTCAAAACCCATTCTGCAGTTTTGTGTAATGCATTCAATTTTGCTTCAGTCTCCATTTTAGATAACATCGCTAGATTTAAATGCACCTTAGAACTAACTTTCAATTTCACAGTAAGAATATCTCCGTACTAAAAACTGTTTGATCAGGATTATTAAATTTGTTTGTATGACTTACTCGCTTCTCAATACCTTCAATTTTAACCAAAAGATTATCGTCCATTTGATTTCCAATGTCATTTGGAATAATAAGGATACCCGAAATTAAAACCAACTGTCTTTGAGCATTCAAGACTTGTTTTGCTTTCTTAACATAGTTAACCTTACCATCAAATAGAAGTGTTTCAATTGGAGCACCTTCCTCGGATAAATCAATCTTATAAATCTTTGCATCAGAGTTTAATGTCCATGTGGGAAATTGTAGTTTAAAGTTCATACTCATATGAACAACCTCACAGTTAAACCCGTTTGCTTTAATAGGTTAAATGCTCTTTTACTCGTTACAACCCCGTTTTGTCCAGATACATTCATCTCTCGGAAGGAAACACTTGTACCACCTGCAGAGTAGCTTGATATAGGGCTATCAAACAGTGATCCATACTGGTAGTAGAAATCAGCGTGTACACATATTGCTTCTTTAATAGTAACTTTTTGAAATACACTTAAACTATCAAACTCTGATAAATTAATCCGATTGTAAGTCAGAGAATCGATGTCCTGTGATGCTTGCTTGAGCCTTTGCTCCAGGACATCGTCTGGTATTAATACACCATGATAAGTGTCTTTATAGTAACTTTGATCAACATAGGACATCTATTCTCCTCCCCCCTACTCTTTCTCTTTTTTAGATGGGACTACTTTAGTAGATTTTTCCATCTCTTCAATTTGTTTAATAAGTTTTTCGTTTTCCGCTTTAAGTGTTTCAAACTCAGCTTCATCAATTTTTACAGGTTCTTTTGTAAGCAACTTTAACTTATTGTTTGCTTTTTCATAGACTTTGTAACCTGTATTTTCGAACTTCTGCTTATCGTTAGCATCAATTTTGATCTCACGATTTCCTTTTACAGCTATCAATGACATGTTTTATCCTCCTATTCAGCTCGGTGAATTTCTACACCAGCAACTTTTTGTTTTATCACAAACAGATCATGATAAGAGCGGTTTTGATACAAGTGCCCAAATGCAGATTGTGGAGAAGCTCCTTTACCCCATAAGTAGATATCTGAAATTTTACGTGGAGCAATAATTGCAGAGTTATGATACAAAATGAAGTTGATTTGTTTTGCAGCTAATGCTGCTTCAAATCCATCAGTGAAATCATATGCAGATTGCAAACGATCACTTGGTACTACTTGAATTACTACTTCATCCAGTTCATGAACTCGACGATCAATTCTTTGATTACTTCCAGCACCAACCATAATCATTCGGGATACTTTTTCAGCTTCTTTTAGCATTGCATTAACAACAGGAGTTACTTTTAGTTTTCTTCCACTCATCGGAACATTCTTCTCATCCATTGCTACCATAGCTTGATCAAAGATAGTTAGAATATTGCTAGCTGTTAGAGCTGTGGTGATTGGATTCTTACCATGAGCTATTACTTCAGATAGAATCTTTGAATAACGATATGCATCCAATTCAGGTATTGCTTGCTCATCGTTAAATGTTGCAGTGATATTTGCTGCACTTAGTGCTTGGTTTGTTTCAATAATATCTGCTTCATCAACAAAGAAACTGATATCGCGATCATGAGTTAATGCGTATGGTGTCCATACATTTGAAACTGATCCTTTGTTAACACTTCCATCTCGTACATGATCTTTATAGCCTGACAATTCTACTGTTGGGATTTTGATGGTTTGAGCATCTACCCACTTGTATTTTTTGTTAGACTCAAGATCAATAGATGTGAGTTCGCGGGCATACTGTTGCTCAATATTTGGAGCAAAGTGCTCTGCATAGTTTGGTGAATTCGTCCAAGACATTTTATGTCCTCCTTTTAATTGGTATTACCAAATGCTTTTGCGATAAGATCATCAACATTACCTTTATTTTCTTTTTTATCAGAACCAATTTTGCGAATCCCCTTGTCATTATCGTCTTTTGATGGTGCAAGTTCTGGCCATTCTTTCAATAGTTCAGATATAGTAGTGTTTAACTTTTCATTATCAACATCACCCTCATCACTCAGAACATCTTTTACATCGATTAGTCGGACAGCACGTGATACTTTTGCGGAATCAATTCCATTTTGCACCATAGCAACTTTTATTTCTGCTTGAACATACTTCTCGATATAAGGATTTTCATTGTTTGTAGCATTATTGTTAGCTTCAACATCTTCTTTATCGTTATCACTGCTGCTTTTTAGTTGCTTCTCATAACGAGCTTTAGTTCTAGCTTTTTCTTTTGCTACTGCTGCATCAATATCAGCTTGAGTATAGGCTTTGTCTTTTGATGTCTTATCTTCCTGGTTGTTATCTTTGGCACCAGTATCCTCATTGTCATCAGTAATTTCATTTGCAAATAACTGAATATCCAATGGAAACTTAAACAGGTTTTTCATATTACCTCCATTTATTGCCCGTCGGCCCATGAAACAGTTTCAAGTCATATACATGTTTTGGACATAATAAAAGACGGTACATTGTCCGTCTTTTTATACTATTTATTTTTATATCTACTTTATCAACTGCATAGCTTCTTCTTGGGTTATTTTTTCGATATTACTCAACATTTCGGTATTCCCAATCTTATATGGTGATCCTTCAGGTTCAAACTCATCATAACCAACTCTTCTATCATTAATAAGCGAATCTTTATCAAAAATCCATCGACCATTAACAAATATCTCGGTTTCAGTCATGTCCTTATATCGACCAATCAAATTCTTATCAACTATTTTACAATAAGTCCATTCCATGACTATTTCCTCACTTTCTCAATATTCTTTGGAATTTTTAAAGGGTCAGACATTGTTTTCATCAAATCATTCAATGTTCTTCCTTTTAACCCCTTTTTATCTTTTTCCGAAAGAAGCCTGAACTCTTCATATAATCTATGCTGATCATACTCTTTCACTTTAAAACTCTCTGGTGTATGATACTGTATTTCAAATGGATTACCTTCAGCATCCCTAATTGTTGTATTGACACCATTATATGGGTCATTTCGATCAATCCAATAGTTCTTAACTTCACTTATATTATAACCTTTTTGATTCAATACATCAAAAGATTTAAGTGTTTTTTCAGTGACTGTATCACCACTTGAAACAAGAGTATATCGATTGATATCTTTAACTTCATAATTGATTTTACCTTTATTAAAATTGGTTTCGACTTTCCGCAAATATGAATCAATAGATTTTGTACTAAACTGAAGATTAACAGGTTCCATTCCTATATCCTTAGCAACATTCTTTATCATTGATGTTAACTCAGGCTCTCGAGATAATGCTTTGTTATAATATCCCATAGCACGTACTTTTGTTTTAATCAGATCATATTCTTTGTTTTCTAAGTGTTTCATCGCTGAAAACTCTTGGATTGACTTTGGTAGATCCTCCTCTCTTAGAATCAATTTATATCGTTCGTATTGCTGCTTGTCACTATTAAATGGATAAGGACTATCAACAAGATATTGTTCTGTTCTTTCGCGCCAATATTCACGTCTCAAATTCGGATTTGATTTGATATGATCTCGCAAATCCTTTTGGTACTTTTTCACCATTCTTTGAGATAGCTCTTTGTTTTGTGGATCACTGGTACCTTTTGAAATTCTCTTCCACTTTCTCAGTTTATTCTCAAGATTTCTTTGTTCCTGTTCAAGGTTGTAATTTCTAGTTACCTTAAGGTTCTCTTCTTGAGAATACTCCTTTGGAATTAATGACTTCCCAGGGAAAAACGTTGATATAGAATGTCTGCAGTTCGGATGGAACAAACCTTCCTTCATAGCAGTTGATAACAAATCATATCCCAACTGATTTGATAGCTCTTCTGTGCGTTGCTTTTCATTAGCTAATGATGTGTATACATCATCGATTAGAACTTGATTCTGCCACTTCAAGCAATGTTCACAACAATTCGCATGCTGAGAAACAAGAACTGTAAACACTTGAATTTTATCTCTAACTGCTCCTTGAGCTATAAATGCAGCTCTCATGCTTGCAGTGCGCAAATACATTTCAGCATAGTTTGCAATGTTTACTCTTTTACCATCTTTGTATACAACTGAATCTATACCTTTTTTTAGAAAATCATCTGTCGCATTATCAACTGCTTTTGAATGCGTGGTTACTCCTGCCCCCATTTGAATGATGTATTTTGCCATTACATGTCGATACTCATCATCCATCTTTCGCATTATGATTCCCTCTTGATTACTAAACATATCTTGCATTTCATAAATGATTGCATCAAGTTTGGAATCATTAATTTGGAAAAAACCATCTTCAGGAATTTCTAATTGATTCATGGATACAGAATTATCCATACCAGCAATATCTAGATGAACATCTTCAGCTAACTTTATTGAATTGTTATAGGCTTCTCCATAAGATTGTTTCAATACAGTATCAATAATGCTTTGTACTTCATTTTGATATGATTTAATCACTTTGCGATTAGTTGATCGGTATTTCTCTATACTTCTGAGCTTTGATATTTGCCATTGTTCCCATTTATAATCTAACTCACCCTCCCATTTCTCATGCCTAGACAAATTTCTTTTCATTGAATCAATTAGATTCAACTCAATTTCACGAAAAATATCTGATAGTGAGTATTCATCATACTTTTTACGAGGTGACATCTTCTACTTTATATTCATCATTATGCTGAATATCAAACTCATTTACCGACTGTTCATCAACTTCATACCCTAACTCAATCTTTAATCTTTTTACTTCTTCATTTTTCTCTTCCTCCGTCCAGCTATCACCATAAAGTTCTTCTACAGCTGTTTCGATTGACATCACTTGTTGTTGTCTTGCTTTACCGATTGTTTCAACTTGAGCTTCAAAACTTGGATTTGCATACTCACCAAAATCAACTGTAACATTATAATCTAGAGGTTCTCTTTTATTTAGCAGATCATCCACTTTAAGCACTTTATCAACAATTTCTGGAACGATCTTTTCAATCTTACTAATAATCTTCGAACGAGTGTACATCGTTGTTTTTTCTTTCTCTCGTTGAGACTCAGCATTATCGAGCTTTTTAACATCAATTCCAATTGTAGATGGACTTATGATACCTTGTAAGCATAAATCCAATGCAGTAATGTATGTTGATAAGTATTTATCTGAATGTATATCAGGATTCTCTACTTGTACTCCAGATTTACTTCCTTCTCGCATATCAGATTCTGTCTGAACAAAGCGATTATCAAAAGTACTAGGCTTTAGTAGTTTTCCGTTTTCTGGATTTCTAGGTACTAGATTTTCCGGAATATACGTTCTAGTTCTTCCGTCTCTCAGTGCATCCATCCATTGACTCCATACTTCATCATATGAATCGAATGAACCCTCTTTCCCTTCCAATATCGATTTTCCACGACCAGCAAACTTCTTTGATCTAGCGATTATAAATGGTGTAGCCATTATAAAATCACCTTCATATACAAACGGATACAGATTATACAATTGCTCAATAAGACCTACTGAAACATCTTTACCATTTTCATCATAAAGCTTATAGGTTACTCCATCACGTTGGTAGTATTCTTCGAGTGCAAACATCTTATTGTCAATTTTTTTAGCAAAATAGAATCGAATACCAATTAGTCGACCTCTTTTATACTCGAAATCAACATCTTTACCAGGGATCACTTCAATCAATGGGAATTTTGAAACATCAGTATCATATGATAACTTAATAACACAATCTCCAAGAAGTGCTTCTTTAACTGCTTCCTTTAAAATTGTATCCTTAAAATCATGTTCTTTTTCAATAACTTTCCATCGATTTGTGGCTTCAGTATCATCAAGAGATTTACCTTTTTTATCTTTGATATTGCTTAGAATTCTTATGTCATTCATATCATCTACAACAATATCTACAAGTTTATCAATTATTATTGCTGGTAGTCCTGTATGAATTTTTCGAAAATCTACTCCTGAAGTACTTTGACCATGCCAGAACATCGAATTGTTTACACCATCAGAGTATTGACCATAAAATTGGTGGAGTTCTGAAGCATCTCCTCGATACCATAACTCGTTCTTAAAGAAGCTGATTTGTATGTCGTCAGTTTCTTGAATCATAATCATATGATTTAAGTTAGACCTTTGGACATTTAGCCAATCACGTATAACTCGTTTTACTTTATCGTTTATGCTCATGTGATTGATACCTCCTTGATTTCATAACGATATGGAATCCAACTATACTGATCAGCATTTATCGAGTGATCATTCGCATCTTCAGGAAGTTGTTTGTCTTCTTTCCAGCTATAAACATTTAGTTCATTGATCAATGGTTCATTAAACTCTTTAACAATTAAGTAAAATCCATGCGATAACCAACCATTCATCAATGTAAGTCTACTAATAATCTCGAGTTTTTTATAACTCCCTACAAAAGAGTATAAACAACCATATTTCCTCTTATATTTCTCAACTTCAGTGAATGTTGCTTGATCTGCTGAATCAATATAGACTGCATGAGGTAATCCATATCTCTTCGACCACCTATCTAGGAAGTCAATCAATAGTATTACCACATCCGATGGAGCGTAAACTGATAGACCCTTTGACATTCGATCAGTATTGTTATGAACTTCTGTTGCAAGAGTTATCTTGATACCATTTGTGGTTATTCCAGAAAATGAAAAAGCGATCTTATCATCACTCTTTCTCGAATAACTAGTGTCAACTCCTGCAGTATACTTTTTAAATCTTATAGCATCAGTTCCTCGATAATCTTGTTTCATACGTATTTCTAATGAATCATATGTTATGAGATTTTTAGTTTCTTCAAATGCACTAAATACTAATCCTTCATGACGACCTCGAAGTCCGAGAATTTTGTTTTTATATAGTTTGGTCCCAATTGGTGCTGAACCAATAATTTGTTGAATCTTTTCTTTTGTAGCTCCTTCATTATCCTTAAAAGAAAAAAACCAATGCGTCCATTCTGCCTTTGGTTCTTCTTTGAATAAGTCGTTCAATATCGGTACAGGAGTTTCAAACTCCCATTGTGATAACGGTCTACTATGGTTAATGTATTCTTTATACACTTGTAAGTTTGGATCATCAGGATTGAGTGTTGCCATCAAGTAGTCACATCTTATTGAGGCTTCCCTAACATAATCCATATCAGCAACATTAATCTCATCAATTAAGATACATCCTGATTGAGAACCAAGAGCTTTCTTCCATCTTGCTTTATCATTGTAACCTAACAAGTAAATAACTTTAGTTCCTTTGGAAGTTTGATACAGTAAATGTGGCATTCTATTAATATCTTTTCCTGAAGCATTGTAAGCTACAGTTGATCCGAATATATCAAGTATTCCTAAGTCTTTGGTAATTATATTTTTTTCAATAGTACCTAAATCTAGACCGCTGATGATATGCTGTTTGTGTTGCGATTCTGCAACTCTCAACATGAACTTAACTGCTCCTACAGTTGTCTTACCACTATAGGTAGTTTATTTATGTACCCTCTAAGAATTCTGCTTTTGCAGAATGTTTTAGAAAATCAATGTATTTCTTAGAGAGCTTCATTTGCATCACCTCCATCAGTTGATCTTTCAACTTTTAATTGCTCCAATATCTCATCAAGCTTATCACTTGTTTTAATCTCCCCAGTAACTTCAATTTTATTCGTAAACATACCTAGATGTTTCCCAAGAGCTTCAAGAGCTTTGTTCTTATCATGAAATCTTATTTCTCGCTCTTCAATCTCTACTTCACCTTTAATCTTTTTGACTTTCACAGAAGCGATTGCTGCTAGATCATCATCAACAGCTCCTTTACTTATTTCAACTGAATCAAAATCAACAGCTCTAACAGGATTGAGGAATGCAATTCTTGCATACTCACGTAGTACACGATCAGCATTAATACCAGTTCGAGTTGATGCTTCAGCAATGAGTTTGTCTATATGCGCGCGTACCTTTGCATTTCTTAACAATCTGCTTGCTTGTGATTCTGCACTCTTAGGTTTATAACCAGCTCTTATGGCTGCTTGTTTACCATTTAAGTCCACCATATATTCATCACAAAAACGTTTTTGTTGATCTGTTAACTTGTTTTGATATCTTGGCATTTCAGACATTTTGATCATCTCCTTTGATGTATAATGAACTTATCTAGTATTTTAAGGTTAGAAAGGGTAAATATAACAATGTCAAAAAGATTCATATTTGAAGGCTCGTATATTCCCAAATTCATAGCTGGGCCTACTGTAGAATTAAGTAAAGAAGTTTTAGTTGAAGTAACCGATGAAGAATTAAGTAAAAATGCTACTGATATTAAAGTATCATTGATTGAACCAAATTTAGGACTACATGTGTTTGATAGAAAAGAATTTCTTGAATTTGCGAAAGAAATTAGTTAAGGCACTTCGGTGTCTTTTCTATTACAAAAGAAAAAGAGCCTGAGCTCTTACTAGGGATATTTACAATACTTGTGTGATTAGAACAGATGTTATTGTTAAGTCTTAATCAAAATCAAACAACTCTACTTGATCTGCTTTTTCATCATTCAATACATTATGCACTTTAGTAATAACGAACTCCCGCTTGTTATTTCTTATTTCCTTTTCATCTAAATCCAATGAATATGATATTATCATATCAACATCTAGGATCGTTCCTTTAGTGAACATATATCCTTCGAGATTGCGTTTAAATTCAATGTCATTTATTTTAACATTTTCCATTTTCCCCATTACGTAACACTGCCATTTTGCATTTCCTTCAAAATCCGCAGATTTGATCCTAACTTTAATTCTTACCTGATCATCAACTCGACTAGGATTAAGCTTCGACAAATCAACATTTTTCGAAATTCCAATAGCCTCTTCTTTTGTCAATTCAAGTGTTTCACTGTTTCCGTTCAATCCACTTTCAACGTTAATTTTCAATGCTGTTCTCTGTGGATCAAATGCAATTGTACGAGTAATATTAGTTAAACTATCATCAATAGTTGAGTCAGTAGTATAAGTATTGAAAGTCATCTTATCAGCGATGTATACATTCCCATCATTGTTCTCAATACTTACTCCATACTCAGTTTGTTTAACAGAAAGTGCATCCTTACCGTTTAAATGTTTTTTTATATCAAGAAAATTCTTGAACATGGTGATTGCTGTGGCAGTATTAATGAGGATTCCTGGACTCGAACTTACCACACCAAGTAAATCAACAATGAAACTTCCCTTTCTAACATCTTTTACAACAAATTTTTCATATCTATCTTCAATGGTGTATTGTGCTGTTTCTTTCAATATTTTTACAGTATTATCGAGAACAGTTGTTAGAGTGTCAACAGTAACGTCATCATCTCCTTCAAGAATGATTTCCAATACGTCTTTATAAGACTCCATAGTTACATACCCCCTATGTATTAATCCCATTATACACTAACCTCCTAAGTAATTTAACATAAAACTGATTTTAGAGAAAAAAGACAGTAGACTTAAGGGGGAAACCTACTATCTTTATGCTAACATAATAACACAGATTTTTAGTGGGCATGCCCACTCTTTTATTTTTTGTTATTTATGTATTCTTCAACTAATCGGTTCACAATAGCAATGATTCCATTGCGCGAATAACAATACATTTCTTCAAGAGTAGAAGTAAGTAATCTGTTTATATACTTATCAATTACCAAGTTCTTGTATGTGCCTTCAAGTATCGATATGAAATCGTCTACCAAATCAATTTCATAGTATAAATGATTTAGTTGATCTTGAAGTAGATGAAGTTGTTGAATTGCTTCTATGATTATCTTACCTCTATCCTTGTTTGAAGAGCTTTTATTCGCAGAAACTTTTACTAAACTTGTAGTGTTTGGTTCATAAAGCTTTTCTTCAATTAAAAGAATTTTATTTTCAATTGTTGGAATAGTTTCTAAGTTCTTTTTGTAACTTATTAGTGCTTTCTTTAAGATATAAGGCTCCATATGCAGCAGTTCTCCTTCTTTAAATTATTAACTCAGAATGGTAAGTCATCACTTGAAATATCAAGTATTGGACCTTCACTATAATCTGGAAATTCTGATGATTGAGTTGAATATTGATCGTCTGATTCATAAGGAATGTTATACCCTTTTTGATAGTTTTGTGGATAATTATTTGAAGTGTTCGTTGGATGTTGCTTGTTTTCTAAAAACAGAATTCTCTTACAAATTACTTCAGTAGTATAGACCTTCTCATCATTTCTGTTTTGATAACTTCCAGTTCGAATTGATCCTTCAACAAATATCCTCATTCCTTTTGAGATATATGTTACAAGATTTTTTGCAGTATCATTGAATGCTGCACATCGAATGAAATCAGCACCCTCGTCATTTTTGCCCATTCGATTAACCGCTAAAGTGAACTTACACATACTTTTCCCCGTTTGTGTTGTTTGGAGTGCTGGGTTTTGAGTCAATCTACCAATCAGTGAAACACCATTAAACCCTATATCTGCCATAATTTATTCTCCATTTCTCTGTATCCAATTCAAGGTCTTAACCTTCTCCAAAATTGAGTGAAGACACTCATGATTGAATATTGTATCCCTACTTGATTCAAAAACATATTGTCTCCAAGAAACATTCCATCTAATGAATCCAAGTGGATAATTACCAGAATCATTGATTACTACAATTTTCTTAGTTTTTAAACCTGGAGTTGGTATCTGTTCAAAACGAATATACTTACTCACGTTTTACTTCATCCTTTCTGAAATCAGGAATATCATCAAACATTTCACGTTGAGACTCTCTGCTGGATATTGCAAAAACACATGCAACTGTAAATCCAAATATTCCACCAAATATTCCTGAAACTAAGTGTGTAAAAATTGTCATTCTTAAACCTCCTTTTCGTTTTTGAAAGCTTCAGCAATCTTGTTAAGAAGTGTTGCTCTAGCAAGTTCGAACTCGTTAGCTGGTGGTTCAATTTCGAATCCTGAACAAATAACGTTAACTCTTTGCACATAACTATTCCACATTTTCGAATCACCCTTTTTCAAGCTAGTTTCATACTCCTTAATTCTCCTAGAAAAAACTATACTTGCACTCTCGATACTTCCAGATGCTTTCGATCTTAGCTCATATTTCTGAGTTAGTTGGACGATCTGAGAGATAGAAGGTGGAAAATCATTTTTAAGCATGTATTCTGTCACAGCTTGTCTAGCTGACAAATAGCTTAGTTCCTTCAGATACGGATACCAAAGTTTGATTTGCTTCTCAACATCGCTAGCAAAGCTCATGTAGTTTATTTTTAAAACATCGATAAGATTACCAATTTCGGTCATGTTCATCCAACATTGCTCCTATTTCTGTCGCTGTCTTTGGCTTCTTTGCAGAATTATCATTCAAGTAGTTTTCAAAGTTACTTGGTCGAAAAAGTGTATTCGGTCGTAGATACTGTTCCCATTCAGTACCCATCCATTTGGAAACTCGATTATCAATAACCTTTTTGAAATCATCTATTTCAAAACCATCGCTCAATCTACCACTAATCAACTTGCGTGTTTCTTGGGTTGAGTGTTTGAAAGATTTATCAGCTTTCACATTTAGGTAGTCAATAATCTCTTTGATCATGAAAGAGACATTGGAGTTTTCTCTTTCCCCCACACCCCCTATCTCTTTAATTACAATTTCATTTAAATCTTCAATTACATTTTCATTTTCATTTTCATTTTCAACGCGCGGGCTTTCAGTTGGTTTTTGTTTGGTTTTTAATTGGCTTTGATTTGGTTTTTGTTTGGCTTTTATTTGGGTTTTACTTGGGTTCTTTGGTCTTCCACCTTTATAACCATTTTCCCTCTGTTTAGTATTGAATTTTGACCTTTTATCAATTTCAGCTTCTAGTCGTTTATTATAGTAGTTTCCATCACTATCTTGAACGAATTTTTCAAGCACATAATCACTAATATCTTTAATTAATCGGTTTATCTGTGCTCTACTTAGATGCCCCTTCTGATGTTGGTAACACATTAAACGGATATATTGTCCAACTTCCTCATTGGTCAAATCAGCAGTTCCAGTAAGAAAATCATTGGTATAAAATAAGAAAGCAGGATCTTTTTCTTTTAACATTTCTTCCACATCCCTTCTAGTGTATAATTTTAATAAGGAGTATTTTATGACAGACTATTTATTTTTAGGATTGTTTGAGTCAGATTTAAAAGTCGAACTCAATGCATTTGATCTTATGAAGTTAACGTCTTTAACTAAGAATGAAGTTAACATCAAGATTGATGCATTATTGAATAGCCATTATTTGACTGAAAACAATCTCACTGACATCTTTCGTGGTGAATCATTTGTTATGTCCAATAGATGGTTAGAAGACGATCAATTACCAAGTGAAATGAATGAGTTGTTCATTTCAACCTATTCACTAACAAATTTAGGGTTACAGTTCTATGAAGATGAGAAATTTAGAAGAACAGTACTTTCAAAGAGAACTAAGCGTGAGTGGATAAACATTATTATTTCGATTTTCTCACTTATAATTGCTGGTATTGCATTATACTTTTCTTTAAGCTAATAACTGTTCCTGCATTCTACACAATCCCTCCGTTTTTCTTACATACATAGCAGTTAGTATGTGTAGCAATTTTAACTTGTTTTTTAAACAATAACTCGTTCGCATGTCGATCACTAAGGTGAATTAGAATGATGGCCTTACATCTCGATAAATCGAGTTTGAGCAATGTTTTAATTGTGTTAGATATTGACATGTGGCTGTGTACTAAACGTTCATAACGAGCTATTTCAGCCTTGTCTTGTCTCATTTTTGAATTCTCTTTAGCAAAGTAAATTACTCTACCATCGTAGTTTGCTTCAATGAAAATAAAGTCAAACTTATAAGTACTTAAATCTGATTTAAAATACTTTAGGTCAGTGGCAAAGAGTATAGTTTCAACATCTGTTTGAATAACAAAACCCAATGGTTCCAAAGCATCATGTTCAACTGCAAAAGGAATTACAAATGTATCTGCAGCAATGTACTTCTTCTTGCCATGAGCAAGTATCGTGTCTTCTGATGATCCCAAGTGTTTGTTAGCATAAATTCTCTTTCCTCTTTTTACTAAGTCATTTCTTGCAATGCAGTGATCGTTATGACCATGGGTTATTAGTACAGCATCTACATCCGCAAATGATTTATTTTCTAAGGCTAATTTCTTAACTATTTCTTTGTATTTTATACCAGCTTCGACCAAGAGCTTTATTGGCTCCTGGTCTTTTCTTTCCAACTCAATGTAGTAGCAGTTTCCTGCACTACTACTAGCCAAACATATGAAGTTCATACCTAGAATGGCCGAGGCTTTTTAGGCTTATCTTGGGCAAGGGAATGAGTTTCTGAAGCATTATCCGATACTTCAACATCGTCATTCTTCTCTTGATTAATCTCAGGTACTTCTAGTTTTTCTTTGTTTGCAAACTCTTCATATTCCATTTCAACAACTTTCTCGGGATCAACTTCTGGATGTGTACTGTACTGATCATAATCTTCAAAAGTTCTTTCATAATTTGATTCAACAAACGAATTGTTATAATCTTTAGGAATCTTTTTAATTGCATTATTTCGAAGCTTACGAAGTATCATGGCTTCTCTAGAATGATAACCTCTCCATGCTGGTGAAGTTAGTAACATCACTTCTTCATCATCATAGATCTCTTCTAGTGTTTTTTTGGATATTCTCTCAAGTATTTCTTGTTTCTTCTTTTCATTAATCTCTTTGTTTTTCATTAGATTATTAGATATATGCGCTTGAAGATTAATTGCTACTGATTCACGTTCAGAGATGTGATATTCTACTGATCCATCTTCCATAGCGATAGGATATACAACTCTTAGCACTTTGTTTGTGTATCCTTTTGGAGTCCAAGTTGGAGGTTTAACTTCTAATCCTTCAAACGAAGGATAAGTAAACCCATCTCCTTCTCGAACTACCCAACAATTGTAGATTTTCTTAATACCGACTCCATACTCACGAAGAATTTTATCATTACCGTCACCTTCTATACCCATCTCAAAGATTTTTTCCCACTTATCACCTACTTTTACATTTCGAAGTATTATGTATACTTCACGTGGACTTGCTGCAGGGTTCAATCTAAACATTGCCACTGTTTGAAGAATATCTGTAACATTGTTTTGATTGATTTGATGTATAGTTAACCCTTCCTTCCAAAGAAGCTCAACCATTTTTGACATCATATTTCTTGCACAACTTATTTGATACTGATCATAATTAAGTGCCATCTCTTGACCAGACTTCATCAACATATTGATAAAAGTTTCTTGTGTTTTTACTAATCCAGATTTATAAGTCTGTACTGCATTAGAGTTTGCTTGTTTTTGAGTCATATTATTTCCTCACTTTCTTTTTATTTCGTAACCAATGTAACAACTTCATAATTGACGTCATCTACTTTGGTACTGATTATCTGACTATTAGTCTCTAATTTTTTAGCTATTGTTTGAGTGTCAAGTTTGTCAGCTTCATCGAATATTATTGGTAAATCATGAATCTCAAGTGCCTTCTTGACACATTCGATGATATATACACCAGTAATTATCTTTTCTGCACCTGAGCCACTTGAATATGCTGTTTGTGATCCAAGAATTAATGGATAGCAAACTTCGTTATAACTACCTTCCTTGATGTTTGATTCTACTAACACAAATTCCAGATTACCAAACACTGAAGCAACATTTTCATTGAGAAGTGTAAGTTTTGTTTTGATAAAGTCTTCTAATAACATATGTTTTGTTTCTGTTTCTGCTAGTGCAGTTTGATTAGACAATATTTGCTTTTCAACTTGCTTGATTTTATCCTGGATAGCAAGAAAGGCATTATGATCAGCAATCACTTTGTTAAACACTTCTTTTTCTTTTGTTTTCTCATAGATCTGAACATCTATGTCTTCAATTGTGATCTTTTCTTTTTCTTCATCTAGTTGTTTTTTTAAACTATTCCCTTTTTGAAGAAGATGTTTAGTATTATCCGATACATACTCTGCAGTTCTAGATGCTCTAAGCTCTAGGATTCTTTTATTGATGTCCTTGATTTCATTTTCTAAACTAAGAATGTAGGTATCATCGCTAAAATCTGTTGGTTCTTTCAATTCATTTAGTTTAAAGTCCAAATTCTCAATGTCATTAGCAATCTTTTTGCCTTTTGATACAATATCATCAAGTTTTAACTGCTTATCTTTTTCCCAGTTTATTTTATTCTTCTCTAACTCTTCTTGATTTAGGATTTCTCCACAATGCGGACATTTATTAATGATTAAACTTGATTGGTATTCGAGATTATCTAGTTGGTCCCACTCATTTAGAAGTCTTTCTTTTTGAGTTTTCTTTTCTTCTTTTTCATTTGTTAAAGAAGTAAGTTTGAATCTGTATTCATTTAATTCACCTTCAAGTTCTCTTCTTTTCTTTTGAACTTTGGTTAATTCGTTATTCTTCTCATCAGATAAATTCTCTAACTTACTAATCTCTGCATTAATCGTTTCATTTAATTGATTAAGATGTTTACGGTCAGCATCAAGTGATTCCGAATATTCTAATCGTATTTTAGATATTTCTTGCTCAAGCTGCGATATTTTTGGATTGACATCTGATTGCTTCCTTACTTTCAATGCAGCAATATCATTATCAATAAACACTATATTTGCTTCTGCTTTTGCTAGCTCTGATGAATCAACATCATTGATATCCTTATAACCAATTACAATGTTTTCGAGTTTCGTAATTTCTTCTGATGATTTCTTTATATTCTGTTTATAAAGTTTAGTTAAAGTAGAAACATCGAACTTATGTTTAGCTAAGTCTTCCTTTATTGTTAAATAATTATGATTTGAATTAAGTACAGAAAAATCATCTACATCTCCAACTAGATCAATGATGAATGTTCTTAAATCTTTCCAGGGTACTTGTTGTGCTAAGTAGTATGGATCAACAATTGCGCGAATCACGTCTATTTTCTTGTGTACTTTTAACGTATCTAATCCTAATTTTTCAATCAACAATCTCTTACCTTCATTGACTGAATATTTAACATCATCAATGAAATATTGAGTATCGTGACCTTGCATTGTTACTTCACTACTGCCTCTGGTCTTAACCCACTTCTCTGAATATGTCTTTGCAAATGTGAATCCATCAAACTGGAGTTCAACACTTACTTCAGCTTTACTATCACTATGTGGTTTAAACGATGGATAATCTGAACTCCCATCCATTAAGTAATCTGATAAAGCCCAATAAATTGATAAGATAGTATTTGTTTTTCCCTTTGTGTTAGGACCATAAAAGATATTCATTTTTTTCAAATCATATTCTGCATAATTAATATTTCTGAAATTAGTGATTATTACTTTATTTAATCTAGTCATATTTTCTCCCCTTCAATCCTGTGCTCTGAGCATCAGGTGATTCACAAAAACCATTGTTAAAGTTTTTGTTTTTCATCTTTTCAACTTGAATAGCCTGCTTCAACTTGAAATTTTCATTTCTCAGTTTCAAGATTTCTTCTTGTTGTGTTCCGGTTAGTTTTAATGTTCCCTGTAATACAGACTTTGTCGCTTTATGACGGACAATTTCATTTTCAAGATCTGTTTCCTTTTGACTTAGAGTTGTTTCTAAAAATGTGATTCTTCTATGATTCTTATTCAACATAGTCTCCCCTTTCAATCATTGGTATAATTTCATTTTTCTTCAGTAACTCGTAAAGAAATAATCTTCCTTTTTGAGTCCATTTTGTTTGCATTACAGTTCTCTCATATCCTTCAACATCTTCTAATACAATTGTTTCTGATTGAGTGTATCCTCTATCTTGATATTTAGAGTAAAGTAACCATTGATCAGATTGTTTATACTGAATACCAAGATGATAGAGTTGCTTGTTCATCGCTTGCCCAGATAATCCATAATCTTTTGCAATTTGAGTAATTGTGACAAGTGATTTTGATTTGAGTATTCGATCTAAGTAATCAGCCTTTGGTTTCATTTCACCAATCATTTGATTTTGCATCTCGATTCTTCTTTGCTGATCTGCTGCAATCTGTAATGCTTCAGCATAGGTTCTTGGAACTTTGTGCTGACCATAGAGTCTTAAATCCTTCAGAATTTTCTTAACTTCTTTTTTGAATCGCTTTGCAATCGGTTTACGTGATTGCATTAAAATTTCATATAAACCATCTTCAGTTAGAAACCATGCCTCACGATGTTGACCTGATACAAACAATGTTTGTGTCAGCTTTTCTTCATCATCAACTGAACGAATCATCGTTGACACATCTGTATGATCAATCCATTCAGCTACATCTTTAGCTAAGAACAATGGTTCTTCAATGCTACCAAATACTTTAAACTCTTTATTAAGAACTATTTGTCGTTTGATTACTTCAAGTTTATTCATCATGTTTAATTTCACTTTCTATAGCATCTACAATTACATAACCTGCAATCAATCCTATGGTTGGACCAGTCGTAAAGATATCGTATCTTTGCTTAGTTTCATTGCTTATTCCATAGCAAGCTCCACAAACATCCAACACTATTGCTGGATAGACAACATCTTCAATAATTAGATGAATCTTTTCAAATAATTCATGTGATCTGTATCCTCCATATAAATATTTGCTTAATCTTGTTGTGTTCGCTGTTGCAACAACAACCTTATTTTGGAAGGTATACCATCCAAGTTCATTGACATCAAAGTCAGAAATCTTATAACCAGATGCTGTTATCTCTGATGAGCTTCCATCTCCTATAAAGTAATTTGAGAATAAAGCATCGACTACTTCAGAGTTTTTAGTTTCGTACTCAATCTTCTCCATTATTTCTTTAAGTATCACTGCTCGATTAGAAAGAATTTCAATTTTTGATTCTATATGATTTAGTCTATTTGTCAGATTTAATCGTTGTTGTTTAGCCATATTTAGAGCGTGGACACTGTACAAAGTAAATGCTATAATTACTAATATAAGGAATACTTTTGGTGCCCGCCGGAGTTTCCTTTTTTTATTTTTGACCATATACTGTGTACTCTAAATCTTTCTTTAATCGATAACGTTTCAAAGCTGTTTCTAAATCCAATCCCAGAACTTTAAACACTGCTTCACTTCGAACTCGATCATCATAAATCTTTATGTATCCGTTTCTCTCATCGAACTCTTGAGCCTTAATGAATACGTCTCTTGCTGATACACTATCTAGTGATAGATATCTTTTTATTGTTGATATTGATATATAGGGGTTGAATAGAATCTTTTCTTCGTCTGTTTTTATTGCCATATTGTCACTTCCTTTCAGTTTTATATTTGATACATATGATTTTTACCCTTTCTGATATACTGTATTTAGATGCAACATAGAAAGGAGCTAGAAATGAAAAAGAATTTCGATGATTTTCAAGTAGAGTTGAGTCAAGAAATGATATCTGAACTTTTTGAAGGAGTATTCAAAACTGAAACACTTGATATTAAAGTTGTGGACAATCAAGTACAAATTGATTTCAACAAAACTGCAGGGCAACTTATTACTGGTGCTGCTGTTTTAAGTAAAGAGATTTTGAGACAATATCATGAATGGTTAAATGATTAACAACGATTCTAATCTTTTTATCTAGGTTTATTCTATTGTTTTTGGTTTGATTAGGAATTCTAATCAAAATTGATAATGCGCCGATTCTTACTATAAACATACACTTGTCAAAGTAGGAACTGGTGCATTTCTCTGATTTGTTGCTATCATCGCTTAAGTGAAAAGCTATATTAGTTTGATTATTGTGTTTCTTTACTTTTCGTTTATTACTCTTCAGCATCTCAAAAATGTTAAATATCTTACAATCATAGTTCGATGTTTTAACACTTGATTGTTCTGCTTCTTTCATTACTGAAATATTTAGCACTCTATAATCAATTAACTGAGATAATCTGAATAAAGCTTCTTGTGGTGTATCAAAAAATTCACGACTTCCCTGCACTTCTTCATCAATTACTAATTCGATTTTATTTTTCATTCTTTCTCCTTTCTAATCAGATAATTTAATGTTCTTTTTATAGTCAGTTCACGATTACATCGATATAATGTAATCAATGAAAGGATAATACAACTATGAAATTAAACCCTGATTGTGTACGTGATATACTGCTTACCGTAGAATCTCTAAAACCCAAATACTATATTGACCTTCGCAAACACGAAACAGATTTTGATATTGATGAATATGTCTATGCTGGTAAAAAGCTTGTTGAAGCAGGTTATCTCAAAGGAAATGTACTTGAGTTTATTTCTGGTGAATTAGATGCAGTTACAATCCGTGAATTAACTATGCGTGGACATGAACTATTAGACAATATAAGAGACTCTAAAGTATGGGCTGAAACAAAGAGTACAATATCTAAAGTTGGCTCTGCTTCATTAAGTGTTATTTCACAAATCGCTGCATCAATCATAACTGCTTATCTTTTGAAGTAATTAGTAATGAATCATGTTTGAATTTCATTTTTACACTTACCTCAATTATTCCTAACTCCTCAACATCACGATTAATTTGATAACTTGTTATGTTAGGTAATTCAAAACCATCAATTTTTATTATGGTCCTTTCTTTGTTATCATCAATTGTAATTTCACTCATTCATTCTTTCCCCTCTCTAACTTATAATGGAAATACATCTTGTCACCTACCACTTCCATACTCGTGATACAATTTAAATATCGAAAGGAGCTAAATGATCATGCCAGAATTTGTTTTAAACTTTAGTGAAGACGAGATAAGAGAACTGGTTTCTCCACTTACTGATTCCAATATCAAATTGAAATCAGTTACTGTTGATGGAGTTGTTGGTATCGACTTTAATGAACTAGTCGGGAAAGTTATTTTTACTTCAGTTTCAATTTCATCATCAGCTATCAGCAAATATCACTCATGGCTTATTGAGAATTTTGATTTAATTGAGAAATAACTGTTGGTACAATTTTGTTTGAATCGATTGTTATATCCAAATCTCTAGATGTTCTAGCATCTAGTTTTTTGTTGATATCTTTTAGTTCCTCAAGAATATCAATCAAAATTACTTCTAAAGGTTTTCCTTTCGCTTTTTTCATTCTTTCCCCTCTCTAACCTATAATGGAAATACATCTTCTTTGTTTAATTCAGGAATCTTTTCTTTTAGCTTTCGTAAAACAATAGTCTCTTCAATATCACTGAACTTTCTACCGCCATTCTCCTTTAAAACATAGAACGATCTAGAAATTCCAAGAGCAGATGCAATATCCTCTTGTGTGTATCCCGCCATAACTCTATATCCTTTCAATTTGACATTCATAAACTCACCTTTCTAATATGTAACTATATGTGACAATTATATATTATCATAATGTCACTCTAAGTCAACATTATTTGTGACATTTTGTGACAATTTTATTTAAAAGTGATATTATTAGAGAGAGAGGTGATTAATAGTGACATATGATCAATCCTTAGGCGAGAAAATTCGAGAACTAAGAGACCTTTATGGTTATACGACCTCACAGATTGGTATTAAACTAGGTAAAAGCAGAAGTTTAATTTCTATGTGGGAAAGTAATACAAGAAAACCAGATTATGAAGACATTAGAAAACTTGCTAATATTTTTGAAGTTACAACAGATTACCTTGTTGGGAAAACAACCGTACCCAATGCTGAAGTAAAAACTGTTTCAGAACTTAAAATAATGCAACGAAGAATACATGTTTATGGAAGTATACCTGCAGGTATTCCAATTGAAGCTATTGAAGACATCATTGATGAAGTCAGTGTTCCAGACTGGCTAGCAAATAAAAAAGACCTGTTTGGTCTTATTATTGTTGGTGAAAGCATGAATAAAGTAGTACCAAACGGTGCAATCGGAGTCTTTGAAAAAACCACCATCCTAGAAAATGGTGAAATTGGTGCAATTCTCGTAAATGGCCATGATGCTACAGTTAAGAAGTTCTATAGATTGACCGACAGCTATATCCTGGAACCTTTATCACATGATACCTCATTTGAACCTACAGTCATTAAGTATGGATCAGATGAAGTCAGTGTTATAGGTAAGTTAGTTTGGTTCTGTGCACCAAGAGATTTTTAGGTTATTATTTTACACAATTAACAATGTTGCAACTCAATAGTTGAGGGAGTAATCATGATGGCAAAATTAAAGCTGTGGTTTGATAAGTTTAAAAAAGTTATTATAATTATTTTTCTAATTGTTGTTTTGATTCAGTTATTAGCATTTTTTTTACTTTTTAGTGTAAATATTCCACTTGCTTTGACTACACTTCTATTTTCTTTTCTGTTTGATGCAATGATAATTCTTAGTATCTCAAAGAAATCAGTAACTACTGAAATACTTTTAATTTCATTTTTTGTTTTAGTACTATCATCACCATTGGTATATGCAATAGTCTTTTATATAGAATTCTTTTTATTACCAGATAATCCAGAGATTACTGTTTTAGGAAGTCAAGAAAGTTGGATTACATTTGCAGGATCTGTAATTAGTGGAGTTCTAGTTTTACTAGCATTAACTTATACTATACAACATCAAAAAGAGATTCGAGATGAAGATAAGAAAAATGAACTATTGCCTTTAATAGAGATTGATATTGAGTTTAATAGAGGTGAAACAAATAGCAAAAAGACATATTTCAATTCAAGTCAACCTTGGTATTTAACAGTTAATAATATAGGAGATAATCCACTTAGAGACTTAAAAGTAATACAACTAGAAGCTTGGTTTTACAACAATGAATCTGATGCTGTGATCAAAGTGATTCCGGTCGATAATGAGTCAGTTAAGACTAATCTTATTGCAAAAAGCAAGTTCCATGAAATAGAATTATTAGTTAATGAGATTGATTTCCCAAAGGAGTATTACAATAAATTAAGATTGCATTTTTATGCAGAATACAAGGACTTAACCTTAAAAAATACACATTACCACTCATCTACTATAGAACTAGAGAATTGTGATGGTAAAATACGTTTCAGTATAGATGGTTATAAAGAGTGGAATAAAAATTTTATTTGCAACAACTTTATTGATTAAAGGGATTTGATTTTGCACTTCAACGGACAAGGAGGACTATTATGGCAAAAAAAGAAGTAAAGACTGATTACTGGGTTTGGGGGTTATTAAATGATGCCAAATTAGGAAATCAGTTTGAACCACAAGGAAGTTCAATTAAAGAGATCAATGAAGCTTTAAAATCAGCTTCTAAGAGTGGCTCGGGTAATGTTGGATTTCCAGAGTTTGTAGGTATTGTTAAAGACTTTTTGATTATAATCGAAGATAAAGCAGATCTCTCTTACCATATTAATCGAGATGATAACCAACTGATTTCTTGTGATACAAAATCAATCATCAATTATGCAGTGAATGGCGCACTTAATTATGGACTTCATTTAATTAGAAACACTAGCTATAAAAAAGTTATAGCAATAGGTATTTCAGGTAATGAGAAAAAACATCACATTTCACCAATTTTTATTGATGAAAGAGAAAACTATACTGAGTTAGCAGATATTGAAACATTTATATCATTTAACCCGACCAATATTGATGAGTATTATATTAAGGAAATCCTTAATGAAGAAACAAATTTTGAGAAGGAAACTGCAGAAATTCTAAAAGATGCAGCAATACTTCATGAGGATCTAAGAAACTATGGAAGTATCAAAGACACTGACAAACCACTAATAGTCTCTGGAATTTTATTAGCTTTGCGAGAAATTGATCACAAAAACTTTAGTATTGATAGTTTGATTGGAGATCGACGAAAAACGGATGGAAGCAAAATATATGACGCCATAAGAGACAATTTAGCTCGGGCTGATGTATCACCAGAAGTTAAACGTGATAAACTTCTAAACCAGTTTGCTGTTATTAAAGATACAACCAAAATTAATGTTGTCCATGATTCACTTGGGAAGACTCCGCTTAAACACTATACAGAGTTTCTTTATGACAATATTTATCAAAGCATTCGTTACAACTCAAACTCCGAAGATTATCTTGGAAGATTTTATGGTGAATTTATGTCATATTCTGGTGGAGATGGTCAAACACTCGGAATTGTTCTAACTCCTAAACACATTACAGATTTATTCTGTGAGTTACTTGATGTCAAGCCTACTGACAAAGTTTTAGATCCTTGTTGCGGAACTGCAGGATTTCTTATTGCAGCTATGCATCACATGACTAGTAAAACTGATGACTCTTTAGAGAAAATGGATATCAGAATGAATCGACTTTTTGGTATCGAAGACCAGAGTTATATGTTTACTATTGCAACTACAAATATGATTTTGCGTGGTGATGGTAAAAGTAATTTAGAAAACCAAGATTTTTTGAAACAAAATCCTTCCAAATTGCAGTTAAAAGGTTGTACTATTGGAATGATGAATCCTCCTTACTCACAAGGTTCTAAACCAAGACCTGATTTATATGAGATAGCATTTACCGAACACTTACTTAATTCATTAGTATCTGGTGGGAGAGTTGCAGTGATAATTCCTCAAAGTTCTGTAACTGGGAAAACCAAAGAAGAACAACATATAAAATCAAATATTTTAAAAAAACATACTCTTGAAGGAGTAATTACTCTTAACAAGAATACTTTCTATGGTGTTGGAGTAAATCCATGTATAGTAGTGTTTACTTCAGGTATCCCCCATGATAGAAACAAAGAATGTAAGTTTATAAATTTTGAAAATGACGGATATGTTATTTCAAAACATGTTGGTTTAGAAGAAACTCCTGCAGCAAAAGATAGAAAACAACATCTACTTGATGTTTGGTTTAATCGTATTGAAGCGCAAACAAAGTTTTGTGTATACACTACAATAGAAGATACTGATGAATGGTTACATTCATTCTATTATTTTAACGATGAGATTCCAGGTGAAGAGGATTTTGAAAAAACCATAGCAGATTATCTTACTTTTGAAGTTAACATGATTACTCATGGTAGAGGATATCTTTTTGACAAACAAAAAAATATTTTGGATAAAGTTGAAACGAGTATAGAACATGATTGAATTGAGAGACATTAATTGGGAACAATTCCAAATGAAAGATATATTTGAAATTGTTGATGGTTATTACAATAAGAAACCTCCACTTGAAAAAAATGGTGAAATCCCTTTTTTGAGTGCCACACAGTATCATAATGGTATATCAACTTTTTATTCCAAAGAATCTATTTTAACTTGGGATAAAGTTGGTAAAAAAACAAATGATCAAATTGATAGAAGAATATTTGAGGGAAATTGCATAACAGTTACCAATAATGGATCAGTTGGTTGCGCTTTTTTTCAAGAAAATCCATTTACTTGTAGTCATGATGTAACACCAATCTATCTTAAGGATGTAATTTTAAATAAGTATATTGCTTTGTTTCTGATACCTTTAATTGAAAGTTCAGGAAAAAATTACACATATGCAAAGAAATGGCGGCCTACACGGATGAGAAAATCTAAAATATTACTTCCTGTTGATATCAACGGTAATCCTGATTGGAAATTTATGGAAGAATATTCAAAGCAAACATTAAGAACGAAGATAAAAGAATTGATTGGATTTTATAAAGAAAAAGAATCTTCAATATCAATACTTAACAAACTAAATGAGATTCAATGGAAAACTTTCAAATATGATGAGATATTTAAGCTCATTCAAAGGGGAAAACGACTAAAGAAATCTGATCACTATGAAGGCATTTGTCCATATGTATCTTCAACGTCTATAAATAATGGAGTCGATTCATTTATTGGAAATGACACGAACATCAGATTGTTTAGCAACTGCATAACCGTTGCAAATAGTGGTAGTGTTGGATCAGCGTTTTTTCATGATTATGATTTCATTGCCAGTGATCATGTGACAGTTTTGAAAAATGAAGATTTCGATAAACACTCATATCTATTTCTAACAACAATATTAAAGAGATTGGAACAAAAATATTCATTTAATAGAGAGATCAATGATAGAAGAATTAGAAGAGAGAGAGTTATGCTCCCAATCGATGAAACAGGGAATCCTAGTTGGTATTATATGACTGAATACATGAGAAGTGTTGAGTTAAGTAAAATCAAAAGAATTATAAGTTATTTACAAAACGAAAGTCAGTTTCTCAAATAACAAAAATTTTTATTGATAGAATCAAAATGTATTTTTTTGAGGTGAATTATGTCCATTTCCGAAATTACCAAAGACAAAAAGTATAGAATCATCGTCTCATACAGAGATACTTTTGGTCAGCCAAGAAATAAACAGCGTATAATTAGCGGGACATACAAAGATGCTCTTAGAGCAGAAATGGACCTTCAACACTCTCAAGATAATGGGTTTTCTCAAGATATGACTTTCCAACAATTGTTTGATGATTACATACAAAACAAGAAAAACGTTACTGATGAAACTCTAAGAAAAGAAAAAGAGATTTTTAATAGATATCTTATTCAAATTGGAAATAGAAAAGTTGCAAAGAGTATTCCATTAGACATTTTACGTCTGAGAAATAAAATTGAATCTATTGATGGATCAATAACGCAAAAGAATAAGGCAATATTCATATTTAAAAGAGTATGCAGCTATGGCAACAAATACTATAATTTACCAAATTACACTCAAGACTTAGAGCTATTCAAAAAGAAAGTATCTGAAAAATTTGTTTACAATACTTTTACTCCTGAAGAGTTTTATTATGTCCTTTCTTTTGTAACTGGTGCTAATTATCGATTGCTTTATGAGTTATATTTTTGGACTGGTTTACGTCGAGGAGAAGCTTTAGCACTGACTCCTTCTGATCTACTTCCCTCAAAGGAGATTAGAGTTAACAAGTCGCTAAATGGATTCAAAAAGATTGGACCACCTAAGAACGAACAGAGTTATAGAAATGTTATGATCCAAAGTGAACTCTATAAACGTCTACTACCATTTGCAAAGAGTAAAGGGTTATCATTGTTTGGTGGAGAGCGCTATTTACCACCCTCTACAGTCAATGGTAGATTTAGTAGAGCAATTGATCGAGCTAATGGAAAAAGACTTCAGGAAGGGCTAAACCTGCTTCCTAGAGTTCGGATTCATGACTTAAGACATTCTCATGCTTCATTTCTTGCAAGCCAAAACATACCAATAACCGCAGTTAGTGCGAGACTAGGTCACTCAACAATTAATGAGACTATGTCAACCTATTTACATTTGTTTAGAGGTGACGACACCAGGGTAATTGAAGCGATTGAGAGTTTTACAAATCTAACTACAAAAACGACTACAAGCAATGAAAAATAGCCCCTTTTTGAGCAAATCTATGATAATAGACCATCAAAATACCCTCTATTTAGTTGATTTTGACATGTTTTTGTACAATCCTACTACCCCTGCCAACTTATAAAACTTCCTGCATTAAAGCAGGTTTTTTTCTTGCTCTTTTTGTAAATAAATAAATGATGTTATTTCTTAATCTATCTAACTTTCATAATACACTGTGTTTCTATGTTTTTTTGCTTTGTACATATGATTATCGACTATTGAAATTACTTGATTAACAAGTATATCTTCATTCTCAAAGTATTGTGCTCCAATACTAACAGTAATCTCAATGTTAGTGTCACAAACTTTAATACCACTTTCTTGAACTTGATGCAATAATCGATTAGCGATGTTAATCATTTGATCTTTTGATGTATTATACAAAAACACAATAAACTCATCTCCACCGAAGCGACCAATAAAATCTAGCTGTCGTAGTGGCAGTGATAATTGCAAAGCAAGTTTCTGTAAAACTATATCTCCTTGAACATGTCCATGTTCATCATTTATTTGTTTGAAGTGGTCTATATCAATCATTAATAAGCCAAACTGTAAAAGAGTTGAATCACTTAGCGATTCATTAAGCTTTTCAATAAATCCTCTGCGATTAAGCACTTGTGTTAACTCATCCATTGTTGAATCAGCTTTATATTTTCTCTCAAGTTCTTTTTCACTAGATAAATCTCTAATTATGGTTACTGTAAATTTATCACCATTTTCATCAACGAATATTTTAGAAGTGACCAAACCTGGAAAAGTACTATCCCCTTTTACAATTCTCAGCTCACCTTTAACTTGATTGTTTTTTTCACGCTCTTGTAACATTGCAGGCAATCGCTCATCCGTTAAATCAATAACACCGCCACGACCTAGTTCTAGAATTTCTTTCTCTATTTTTTCAAGCATATCACAAGCTGCATTATTGACAGCATACACCTCTCCATTTGGGTTCGTTAAAAAAATGGCTTCCATGCTATTATCAAAAATGAACCTATAAATCTCATTATTAAATTCCTTTTTCGACATGGTTAATTTTCCAACTATCTATAAGTTAATTATACACTTGTTTTTTAAACTTGAATACACCATAAATATTCATATGGGCTTAACTCAATTTTTTCATCATACAAATTTATACTACGATTTGAAAAGACATCTTTGTACTTTGAAGATGTGGCAAACTGCCGTAAAGCATAGACATTCACATTTTGTGACATCTCACTAAAATTAAACATAGCAATTAATGTTTTACTTTGATGCTTTCGAATAAAACAGAACACATGTTTATTTTGAGTATCAATGGCATATTGTTCGGTTTGCCCATGTAGTTGAGGAAGTTTTTTTCTTTGTTTGATCATTTCCTTTAGTGCTTGATATACATCATATTCATTTGTATCACATATTTCTTTGTTTTTAGCACGTTTCCAATCAAAGAATGGACGATGAACCCAACGACCTTCTTTTTGCTTATTAGGATCTTCTTTATAACTTTGATCATTCAATGTAGCAATTTCATCCCCACTATAAATTAGTGGAATACCTTTATAACTCATAATTAGTGCATGAGCTAAATTTATTCTTCGAATAGATTCATATCGTTTATACTCACGTTTTTCATCAATTGCTTTTTCTAAGCCCAGCAAACTTGCTAGTGTCCCATTAGTTCTTGCATCTTGATTTTTTGGGTTGTATTGATAGTATTCTCCTTTAGAAAATGTATCATGAAAATTGTTTCCATAAAACTGAATAAGAAACTGTTTATGAGCATGCGGATCAAATCCTAGTTCTGCAACTGCTTGCTCATTAAACCCCCATCCAATATCATCATGACATCGAACATAATTCATCCATGTACCTTTTTTAGGGAGCTGAAAACGATTAGCATCAATCGTCATTAATCGTGCATCTCTACTCGCAAAGCTATTGTAAATATCAACCATCAAGTTTGCATTGTACATCACTTCACATTCAGTTTGATGATTATCACCAAAGTATGAAACAATTTGCTCTGGTTCAACGATCGCTTCCCCAAGCAATGCACATGAAGGGCATACATCTTCTTTAATTAAGTAAAACATATGCATTAGGTCGTGAATTGGTTCTAGATTTCTACATGTGGTGTTTATTTCTTTCCACATAAATGGAATAGCATCCAAACGAATCATGTTCACACCTAAGTTTGCTAAATACAAAAGATTATCGACCATACCATTAAAGACATAAGGATTTTGGAAATTAAGATCCCATTGAAAATGAGAAAATGAAGTAAACACATATTTATCTATTTCAGGATAGTAGGTGAAGTTACCAGGACATTTGTCTGGTAATACCTCTGGAACCGTTTGATTATACAAATTAGGTGTAGTTTCATCATCAAACATGATAAACATGTCTTGATACTGTTTTTCATTGTTAAGTGCTTTTTGAGCCCATGCATGTTCTTTTGCTACATGGTTAACGACATAATCAATGCAAATTTTAATACCACTTTTGTTGTATATTTTTAGCAGTTTTTCAAACTCCTCCAACGTTCCTAGTAAAGGATCTACATTTTTATAGTCTTCAACCGCATACCCTCCATCATTTTCCCCTTCTCTTGGTTTAAGAAGTGGCATTAAATGTAAATAAGTAATACCTAATTCTTTAAAGTAATCAATTTTTTTTGAAAGTTTGCTAAAAGATCCAGCAAACAAATCAGTGTATAATGTCATTCCAACCATTTTGTTTGAAAAATACCAATTTGATTCTTTCTTGTCCATTTCCTTCAAACGATTATCTCGTTGCTTATCAGCCTCTGTAATAATGTCTTGAAGATTCTCGAAAGCTTGTTCAACTTCTAAGTGATTACCGTATATTTTAAAATATGTATTTTTAAGTCTATCTATATTTTTCATGCTTCCCTCTTTTTTGAAAAGAAAATGACCTTACGGTCATTTTACTTCACTGATCCTTCGACCATCCCCTTAATAATATGTTTTTGTGCAATGATAAAGAAGATTAATACTGGAACAATGGCCATCAATATTGCAGTTAATAACAAGTCATACGATGTAACAAATGCTCCTGCAAAGTTACTTACAGCGAGTGGTATAGTTTGAACAGGTGTACCCTTGCCTAACAACAGCATTGGTAGTAAATAGTCATTCCAAATCCAAATCCCATTAAGAATTAATACCGTAACATAGATTGGTTTTAATATCGGGAGAACAATGTAGAAGAAAGTTTTAATTTTTCCACAACCATCAACATATGCGGCTTCTTCAATATCTAGAGGAATCGACTTAATAAATCCATGAAATAAGAAGATAGATAAGGAACTACCAAAGCCCATATAAGCAATAATGATTCCCGTATAGTTTCTTAGTAATGGAATACCAATAGTTCTTTGAACAATACTAAACCAACGAACAAGTGGAAACATGACCACTTGAAATGGTATTACCATTGCGGCAACAAACACCATAAAGATAAACATGGATGTTTTAGTTTTTGTACGAACAAGTACCCAAGCAGCCATCGCTGACGAGATTGTTATTCCCATTAAACTAAAGAAAGTAATGAACACTGAGTTAAATAAAGCTTGTCCATAACGAATATTTGGGTTGTTCCAAATCGTTGTGATGTTCGCCCATATATTGCCCCAGTTTTCTGGCATTGAAATTGGGTTTGTTAAAATTTCATTGTTGCTTTTAGCGGCATTAATAACGACGAGCATTAATGGGATTAGAAAGAATATTAATAATGCAATGGTTAAAAACTCAAAAAAGTAACGTGATTGTTTGGTTCTCATTATAGTTCAATCTCCTTTCTCTTAGAAAAATACACTTGAAGGAGTGAAAACACAACAAGAACAATAAAGAATATAATAGCTTTAGCTTGTGCTTGTGCTGTGTTTAATGATAATGCGGAAGTGTTGTAAATGTTAAGTGCTAATAAACTAGTACCATTTACTATACGGTCCATAAAAATCGTAGCTGGTCCAACACCTACTAACGATACGTTAACATCAAACTGCTTAAATGAGTTAACTAATGTTAAAAACAGCGTAACTGTAAAAGCAGGTCTCACCATTGGAATAGTGATTGCTTTAAATCGTTGCCAAGTTGTTGCACCATCAATTTCTGCAGCTTCAATAAGATCTTTAGGAACATTTTGAAGTGCAGCAACATAAATCATCATAATATACCCAGCATATTGCCATGTACTAACAATGACCAAAGACATTAGTGCACCATTTGCACTTCGAAGGATAGATGTACTTAAAAAAGCAATGTCTAAACTCAATCCGATTTCAACTAAGAAACGATTGAAAATAAATTGCCATAGGTAACCTAAGATTATTCCACCAATAATGTTTGGCAAGAAAAATCCTGCTCTATAATAGTTTTTACCTTTGATTTTTGATGTTACCAACAATGCTAAACTAAAAGCAATAATATTTACTGCCACAATATTAAGCATTGTATACACGGATGTTATCACTGTAGAATATAAAAACTGTACATCTTTAAATATCACTCGATAGTTATCAAGACCAACCCAATCGATTGAAGGTTGAGCTGATGCTGACCAGTTTGTAAATGAGTAATATAATCCTACAGAAAACGGAACTATTTGTACCATCAAAAATGCAATTAATGCCGGTGCAAGAAATAGCCAAAATACTATTTTCTGCTTTCGTTTTTCCTTATCCATATCTTTCCTCCCAATTATAGCAAGATAAGGGCAGATGTTAGTCTACCCTTTTCTTACTTAATATTTTTGTTTGCTATTAGTTAGCGTATTCTTCAAGTGCTGCTTTGAATCTAGTATTGAATGTAGCTAAATCAATATCACCACTAGCTAGTAAGTTATAGATAGGACCTAAAGTATCATCACGGAACGCTCCACTATATGTGTATTGTAACCATGAGTAGATTTTTCCTTCTTGGTTCCATTCCATTACTGATTGTGATAATTGACCAGCTGGTTCTAAAGTAATGTTTGTAAATGCAGGAATCATACCAGCATCTTCAACCATATACTTATGACCTAATTCATTGTAAACCATGAAGTCTAAGAAATCTTTTGCAGCTTGTGCATTTGCAGATTCTTTATTCACGACATACCATGAAGGTGCTCCAACGAAAATTCCATCAGTATCAGCTTTTTGTGATCCGTGAGGAGCAAAAGCCATATTGAATGTAGCATCTGTTAAGTTACCATCAATCCAGTTTCCTTGGTGAACAAATACTGCTTCTTGATTTAAGAATGCATTAACTTGCTCATCATATCCACCAGTTGTTAATACTGCGTTATCAGAGTAGTCAAACAATAATTTAACCCAATCTGCATATTCGCTTAAACGTGTGTCATCAATGTCTCCACCTAACATTGCATCAACAACGCTCATATCTCCATAGTCAAGACCATTGGATAATAAGCTGTTGAAGTTATGGTGTGCTGTAACCCAGTACATACCAGGACCAGCTGTCATTGATACAACAGATTTAATTCCTAGCTCATCTTTCATGCCATCTAATTTTGCAAATGCTGCAACATATGCATCATAGTTTGTTAATGTAGCAGGATCGATTTCTGCTTGTTCTAGTAAATCAGCATTGTAAGCCATTCCCCAACCTTCAATATTAACTGGGAAACCATAAACTTTTCCATCAACGATGAACTCTACATCAGTGTCATTTACCCAACGTTCGCCAGATAAATCAGCAGCAAGTAGTGCCCATTCGTTAAATGTTTCAACACCATCAACCGGGAAGATTTCTGGCATTTGATCGGCAGCATAGTCAGAACGTAACATGTCACCTAGATCACAGGCGCCACCACCACAAGAAACAACGTTAACTTTAACTCCTGTTTCTGCTTCATACGCTCTAGCATAAGCTTGTAATTGATCGTCAATTTCAGGCTTATTTTGTTTGAATGTAATTTCAATGGTTTCATCTCCACCATTGCCATTATCATCACCATCATCAGTAGTTCCACACGCTTGTAGTGAGAACACCAACATAAACATCGAAATAATAATTAAGAACTTTTTCATTTTTACCCTCCTTGTATATTATTCGCATCTTTATTGTAGATGTAAGCGGTTATCAATGTCAATTTTATAACGATGTAATCGTTTACATTTATACCTAAATTGAGTCAACGCGTGTATTTACTATGTGAACACTACGTGAACAGTTTCACTTGAAACCATAGAGTTTTATTTACTTTAATGGTAAAATAGACAAAAGGATGGTTAGTGATGAGTACAATTGAACAAGTTGCTCTTTTAGCAAAAGTTAGTGTGGCTACCGTTAGCCGTGTTGTTAACAATTCTGCCAAAGTATCAGAGAACACGCGCAATCGTGTTTTAGATGCCATTGAAAAATTAAATTATCAACCTAATGCATTTGGTACATACCTTAGAAAGATCAACTCAAACATGGTACTTATCTTATTGCACAGTGTCGATAATCCTTTCTTTGCGTTGACTGTACAAGGGATAGAAAAAGTAGCTCATGAACATGATTATAATGTCCTTATTGGAAACACTTACGGCGACTTAGATCGTGAACAACGATACATTAAAATGCTTAAAAACCACTTGCTTGATGGCGTCATTTTAATTTCAAACACATTACATAAAGATGATTTAAACAGGCTTTTTGAAAATTATCCAATCGTACAAGTTATTGAGTATATCCCTGAAGCTAAGGCCACTTTTTTTACCATCGACTTTTATGATGCTTCATGTAAAGTAATGGAGACGATGATAAGTAAAGGTCATAAAAACATAGCTTTTGTTCATACTGGATCATCAAGTATAATTTCTGCTAGAGAAAAGTATCGTGCATATGTTGATGTGCTTAACAAACATAATTTGCCAATTATTACCCAGGAAATTGATGATTATTTATTTGGATACTCTTCTTCACGAACTTTGACTAAAAAAATATTAAACAACACACCACAAGTTACTGCTTTTTTTACCACATCTGATTTAATTGCTATTGGAGTTATTGATGAAATAAAACAACAAAAAGGAAGACTACCTAATGACATTTATGTTAGTGGTTTTGATAATACTATCTTCTCAACCTTCAGCAACCCTTCTTTAACAACCGTCGATTTAGATAGCTTTAAACTAGGCATGAAAGCGATGGAAAATCTACTTGATCAAATACAAGCTGCTAAAGACATAAAAAAAGAAGCTATTGCTTCTTTTCAGAAATATTCAATAATTGAAAATCAATAATCAATCAATAATAATGATTGGATCACTACTACATTGAAGTTTGTTGTCTTTTACAACAACTTCTTTTTTATTGAATCGATTCGTGTATCGTCCATCCTTTAATGATACCTCAATGGTTTCGTCCACTTGATTTACGTTACATAAAATCACAGCCGTTGTATCTGTATTTTTGTATTCAATATGGAGCACATCCACTTGATGATCAAACACACGATAATGAGTATATTCGCTGAATATTGGTTGTTTCTTCAAATGAATAAGTGTCTTAAGTTGTTCAATCCATTCTTTATCGTAGGTTGTCCAATCAATAGGATCACGGTTAAATAAATCAGGCAAATGATCTGTCAATGTTTCAATTCCACCGTTGATGAATGCTACACCTTTGAGCATAAAACCAGCAGCAATCCAGTTTTTCGTTTTATTGACATCATTGGTACGTTTCATCAATCGCATTTGATCATGATTTTCAAACGCTCTAGCCTTTAAGTAGTTTGTAGGATAAATCATTTCTTGTAGTTGTAAGCGATCAATGTATTTTGATAAAGAAACTTCTCCACGACAATACTGTTCAAACTCTTCATAAATATCATAATCATATGTTATATCAAATGCTTGAAACACTTCACTATCACTATGCACATCAAAACCAAATTCACGCATTTCTTTTACAAACTCTTTATGCACAGATTCAGCTAACCAAATAAATTCTGGATTAATTTCTGCCACTCTTTTACGTGCTTCAAGCCAAAAATCTACAGGCACTAGTGAAGCTACATCACAACGAAATCCATCTACTCCAAGCTTTACCCAATACTCAAGGTTATGAATCATCACATCCCATAAAGGTTTGTGTGTATAATCCAAGTCTGTAATATCAGACCAATCTCCAACACGATTAGCAAAGTTTCCTTGCTCATTGCGATAATAATACTCTGGATGTTCTATTAACCATGGATGATCTTTGCTTGTATGATTAAATACAATATCAATCATCACTTTTAGTTTTTTAGCATGTGCTTTGTTTATTAACGATTTAAAATCTTCTAAAGTTCCTAACTCTGGATTAATACCATAAAAATCTGATATTGAGTAAGGACTTCCTTGTTTGCCTTTTCTTGCTTTTTCTCCAATAGGATGAATAGGAAGTAAGTACAATATATCAACCCCCAAATCGACAAGACGATCGATATGACTTTCTACTCCTTTAAATGTTCCTTCTACACTAAAATTACGATGATAACATTGATAGATGATTTGATGAGTAAGTTTATTAGACGTATCTTTTGCCATGCTATTTTGTTATCGCCTTTTCTGTTTCTTTATCAAAAAATCTCAATTTTGTTGTTTCCATCGATAATTGGATTGTATCATGCATTTTTACATTCACTCGAGCAGGCACTTTCGCTAATATTGGTTGATCAAAAAATTTACCATGTAAAATACTCTCATGCCCTAATAGTTCACTTACTTCGACATAAAAATCAAATGGTGTATCAGGAAATGCTTCCGCAACAATACCTTCATAATGAATATCTTCAGGACGAATACCTAAAACAACTTCTTTGTTTTGATATGGTCTTAAATCTTCTAAGTACATTTCAGGAATTGTAAACGATTTGTTTTTAACATGGAACTTACCTTCACTATATGTTCCATAAACAAAGTTCATGGCTGGTGATCCAATGAAATTAGCCACAAACATGTTTTCTGGTTTATCGTAAACTTGCTTTGGTGAACCAATTTGTTGGATGTATCCATCTTTCATAATAACAATACGATCAGCCATCGTCATTGCTTCTGTTTGATCATGGGTAACATACACTGTTGTTGTTTCAATACGATCATGCAATTTAATAATTTCCGAACGCATTTGAACGCGTAATTTCGCATCAAGATTACTTAATGGTTCATCCATTAAGAATACCTTTGCATTACGAACAATAGCACGACCTAAAGCAACACGTTGACGTTGCCCTCCTGATAATGCTTTTGGCTTTCTTTTTAAATATGGCTCAATCTCTAAAATTTTCGCAGCTTCTTTAACACGACGATCAATTTCATCTTTTGGCATCTTCTTAAGTTTTAAACCAAACGCCATATTATCGTAAACAGTCATGTGTGGATAAAGAGCATATGATTGGAAAACCATCGCAATATCACGATCTTTTGGTTGCACATTGTTTACTAAGCGATCACCTATGTATAGTTCACCTGAACTAATGTCTTCTAATCCAGCAATCATTCGTAGAGTTGTGGATTTTCCACAACCTGATGGTCCAACTAGTACAATGAATTCTCTATCTTGAACATCAAGATTAAAATCAAACACTGCTTGAACATTGTTGTCATAAATTTTGTTAATGCCTCTTAAACTAAGTTTTACATTTGAATTTGTCATAAAATCACCTCTGAATCCATTATATCAGAGGTGATAATCTTTAATTTGTGCATGATGCACAAATCTACTTAATATTATGTTGTAATACTTGCCACGTTTTAAATAGCCTCGCGTTATCAAAATCACGTATGTCCAACTGTGATTGTTCAATAAACTTATTTAGTCGATAAGAAAATGTATTTCGATGCACATAAAGTGCATCCGCCGCTTTAATGGCATTACAACCATGATCAATAAACGCCTGTGCAGTAGCAATGTTTTCAAAAGAAATCTGTCTAAAGATTTCGTTCATATTATTTACTATGGTGTACTTTTGAGTTAGTAACTCCAACGCCATAGCATCTACAAGTGCAAAAACTTGGTTTGAATGATACGTTTTAATAAAATCTAATGCTACATAAAGTAATTGATTTTCTTTGTAACCAATAACCCCTGTTAGAGCATATCCTTGATCTTCTAAAAAGGATTGCATTGTTTTTACTAATGAAAGTTCATCATGTAAAATCGTTAGAATACCATGTTGTGATGATGTCATCGCTAAATCATAATCACTAAATATTTCTTGACATAGATGTTCAAGAAGATTGGTGTCTACGAACGATTGAATATGAAAAGCCATCACTTTTTTCACCAATTACACCTCAACGATAACACATTGATAAGGTCTTAGTGTTTCGCTTATCTCAGTATAGTTATTTACAACAATGGAATCTTTATTAATATCTTGTAAAAAATCAACATGTTTACTTGAGAAATTCGCTACAACCATCAACTTATGATTATTATTGTATCGTGTAAACACAAAGAGTTGTGGATGGTCTTGATAAAGCAGTGTGTAGTCACCATAAATTAAAACATCACTGTACTTAGAGTGTAATCTTAGTTGAATCATCGACTGATACATGCTAAAGATTGAAGTCGGATCATCCACTTGTTTCTTTACATTAATCTCTTTATAATTTCCTACTACTTTTTGATGAGGAATATGTTTACTAAAGCCTGCATACAATGAATCATCCCATTGCATTGGAGTTCTTGCATTATCACGAGATGTTCGTTGTAAGTGTCGCAAAATTTGCTCATTGCTCATTCTACTTTTTGCATCTTTCACAAAATTACGTACCCATACATCACGATAATCATCCACAGATGTATAATCAACGTTTGTCATTCCTATTTCTTCACCATTGTATATAAACGGTGTTCCTGGTAATGTTAGTAAAATCATCCCAAGCATTTTCCCTGATGCTTTAAAATGATTGGTTGGATCTCCATAGTGAGACATTACTCGAGGATGGTCATGATTTAACCAATAGTGTGGAATCCATACATTGTCTTTTGAATCATTAATCCAACGTGATAAGGTTTGCTTTAATCCCACGACATCAACAGATAACTCACCAACGGTTTTTCCCATATCATCACGAGCTGGTTTATGCCAACAATGATCAAAGTTAAACACCATATTAAACCCTTTGCTTTGATAACCGGCATAACGAACTGCATCATTTATGTTAGCACCACCGCCCACCTCACCAACCGTTACACAGCCATAATGTTGTAAAACATCATCATGAAATTCAGCCAAGTAATCAAACAAACGATCACGATTAGAAAACTTACCCCAATCTTGAGCATAACCTAAGTGATCTTCCTTCATCGTAGAGTCTTCAAACGATAAATCTTTTGCTAAGTGAGCGACGGCATCTATTCGAAAACCATCTACCCCTAAATCTAACCACCACTTCGCCATTGCTTTCATTGCTTGACGAAGTTGTGTATTCTCCCAATTTAAATCAGGCATTTTATCAGAGAATATCTTCATGTAATATTGATTGGTTCTCTCATCATAATTCCAACATGAACCTTCAAAAAATGAAGCCCAATTAGTAGGTGGATGCAACTCATTATTTTCATCTAACTTCCCATCTTGCCAAATATACCAATCACGTTTCTCATTTGTTTTATCTTTTCTAGACTCAATAAACCATGGGTGTTCATCGGATGTTTGATTCATTACCAAATCAAGTATAACTTTGATGTTTTTTGAGTGTGCTTGTTGTATTAACTCTTTTGCATCATCCAATGTGCCAAAAAGAGGGTCTACATCATAAAAATCACTAACATCATACCCATTATCATCCATAGGAGAACGATAAAACGGACAAATCCATATTAGATTTACCCCAAGTTTTTCAATATAATCAAGTTTTTGGATGATACCCTTTAAATCACCAATACCATCGTTGTTGCTATCGTAAAATGAACGTGGATAAATTTGATATCCTACCGATTGCTGCCACCACTTCTTTTCCATACTAACCTCGAATCTTTTTGTTTTAATCTCATTGTAAACGCTAATACCAACCATTTCAACAAAAAGAGGCTATTGATTTTCCAACAACCCCTACAAGTTATTTATTGTTTTGCTTCAATTGCAAGTGCAAATGCACCCATAATTCCTGATTGATTTTTTAACCCAGGAGCTACAATGTAATTAGATAAATCATCCAGAAGTGGGCTTTTAATGTAACCATTTAACAATTGATTTGTATATTTATAAATCATATCAAACAAATGTTCTTGATTCATGACTCCTCCACCTAATATTATCTTCTCAGGTGAAACAGTATAAATAGCACTTACACATGCTTGCGCTAAATAATAGGCTTCTACATCCCATGCTCGATGATCTGCTGTTAGTAAGTTCGCCTTAATTCCCCAACGCTTCTCAATTGCTGGACCACTTGCCATCCCTTCTAAACAAGCACCATGATATGGACATACCCCTTCAAAATCATCATCAGAATGATTCCCCACCATGATATGTCCTGCTTCTGGATGCATCATACCATGAACCATTTTCTTATTAACGATAACACCAGCTCCAATACCTGTACCTACTGTGTAGTAGACTACATTTTCTAACCCTTGCGCTGCTCCATAATTTAGTTCCCCAAGAGCAGCTGCATTAACATCCGTATCAAATCCTACAGGTATTTTATATCGCTCTTCTAGTTCACTCGCAAATGGCGTCCATGCCCAACCAGGTTTAGGAGTCGTTGTAAAATATCCGTATGTTTCACTTTCTTTGTTTAAGTCAATGGGACCAAAACTAGCGACTCCAATAGCATCCATTTCAAACTGATCAAAAAAAGCATACACTTGATCAAGTGTTTGTTTCGGTGTTGTGGTTGCAATAGTTACGGATTCCAGTACATTTCTACTCTCATCTAAAAGGGCACACACAAACTTAGTTCCACCAGCTTCAATACATCCAATTTTCATTTTTTATCTCCTTTATTATGATTTAAAACAAACTTCGTTAACTCTATTATACAACAAGTCAAATCTTAGTTCATTACTTTATTCATTTAAAGGAGCTATTCAATCACTTCAAAACCGTTGTTATGCAACACTTCTTTTAATTGATTATAATCAAACCCTCTCATATCACATCCCTTTTTAAGGGTCATCAAACGACCTGCAGTTTGAACCATTTGTGGTAGTTTTATTTGAGTAAAACCAAAATCAACTAAAATATCAATCACTCTTGGATGATTGGTTACGATTGTATAAACAGTATCTTTTGCGTTAATTTTTATCATACTTACCTCAAAAACAATATACCTTTTTGCCAATAGTACGTCAATCGTAACACTTTTTGCATATATTTCGTTTAATGGTGTGTTTTTAGCTATTTTTCTATGTTTTTTACTACTTATTTTACTGGATATGCTATATAATAAGACAGGCTTTAAAGGATGGCCATTTTTATGAAATCACAAAAGATTATTAACATTGCAGTCATAGCACATGTCGATGCAGGAAAAAGCACACTAGTAGATGCACTATTGCAATATAGCACAAAACGTACCTCAGTAAATTACGAAGCAGTTATGGACAGTAATGATTTAGAAAAAGAACGTGGTATTACAATATACTCGAAAAACTGCTCTATTTTATACAATGACATTAAGATTAATGTTGTCGATACACCAGGACACGCTGATTTTTCATCTGAAGTTGAACGCATTATTAAAACAGTGGATACGGTAATACTACTTGTCGATAGTAGTGAAGGTCCGATGCCACAGACACGCTTTGTATTAGAAAAATCACTAAAACTTGGACTTAAACCAATTCTACTAATTAATAAAGTAGACAAAAGAGATCAACGTGCCGTTGAAGTTGTCGATATGGTGTACGATTTGTTTTTATCATTAAACGCGACCGATCAACAGCTAGACTTTCCTATACTTTATGGAGTAACTAAAGAAGGAGTCATTAAAAAGGATATCGATGATGATTCTGATTCAATCGAACCTCTTTTACAAACATTAATTGACCATGTTGATTTCTATCCTGATTTGGATGATCAACCCGTTCAAATGCAAATTAGCTCATTAGCTTATGATGAATACATTGGCCGTATCGGAATTGGTCGCTTGTCAAAGGGGACTTTAAAGACAGGTCAACAAATCGTCATCGCTAACAAAGACTCACAAAGAAAAGCATCCGTATCAAGGTTGTTTGTGTATGACAAAACAAATCGTATTAGCACTGATGTTGTGTATAGTGGTGATATTGTCATGGTTGCAGGTATTGCAGATATTTCTATCGGAGATACTTTATGTGATGTTAATCATGTGGACTTACTCCCTCATATAGAAATAGAGCCACCTACCTTATCCGTCAACTTTTTAGTAAACACATCACCCTTTGCTGGTTTAGATGGCAAATACATTACATCTAGAAACATCAAAGAGCGACTTGAGAAAGAGCTCGAAGTCAATGTAGGACTAAAAGTTGAACCTACAGAAACTGCTGAGAAATTTAAAGTGTCTGGACGTGGTGAACTTCATTTAACCATATTAATTGAAAACATGCGAAGAGAAGGTTATGAGTTAGCGATATCAAAAGCTGAGGTTATCACAAAAAGAATCAATGATCAATTGTATGAGCCATATGAAGAATTAATTATAACTGCACCTGATGAGTATACTGGTACGATTATTTCTAAACTAAACCTTCGTAAAGGTGAGTTAAAGGATATGCTGCAAAAAAATGATCAAACCATTACAACATGGGTTATACCAACACGTACTTTAATTGGTTATCGCCAACAGTTTATCAATGACACGCATGGTGAAGGTATTATGGTTCGTCAGTTTAAAGAGTATGGTCCATATGGTGGTGAACTTCACTCTAAAAGAAATGGTGTCATGGTTTCTACAGAACAAGGAACTTCCATGACATACTCCATCTTTAACTTACAAGAAAGAGGATCCTTCTTTATTGGAGCCCAAGTAGAAGTATATGAAGGAATGATTGTTGGTATTGCAAGCAAGGACATGGATATGGATGTCAATCCTATTAAAAATAAAAAAGGAACAGCAATTCGTTCAGCTGGTAAAGATGAAGCCATGAAACTTGTTCCGCCAATTATGCTAACACTTGAAACAGCACTTGAGTTTATTAATGATGATGAGTTAGTCGAAGTAACACCCAATCATATTCGTCTACGCAAAAAATATTTAAAGAAACACGAACGTAAAAGCGCTCTTAAGGCACAAACACCTCAGCTATAAAACTGAGGTGTTTTTTTATAAAATGTGTTCTTTACTATCATCCCGTTGATAGTGAAGTGGATTAGGGTCCACATTCTCGTCTGGATAACCAATAGGAAGCAGTGCAACAGCTTGATAACGATCATCTACTTCAAATATTTCCCTTGCTCTTTTTAAGTCAAATGATCCCACCCAACACGTACCTAGACCTTGCTGGGTTGCGGCTAACATCATGTGTGTGATTACAATCGCCGCATCAATATCACCTTTATCTTCACCCGTATACTTGTTTTTCCAACTTAACTGCTTATCGTACACTATTAACATCCAGACAGGTGCGTTAAAGGTGTATTTTGTAACTTCTTTAATCTTCTCTAGTTGAGTATGACCATCAATAAACTTTATGTATACCGGTTGTCTATTGGCAGCTGTTGGTGCAACTTTTGCACACTCTAACATGTAGTCTATCTTTTCTTGTTCTACATCTTTGTCTAAGAACTTCCTTACCGAATACCGCTTTTTTGCTAATTCTAAAAAATCCATCGTTTCTCCTTTACACCATTAATTGGTAAAATAGCATATCATGATACTCTCCAAACTTATATCCTACTTCTTTTAATACCCCAACATAATTAAAACCAAAACTTTCATGTATTCCAATGCTTGCTAAATTAGTAGCTGTAATTTCAGATACAATTGTATGAATATTGTCCGTTGACTTAGCAATCGATATTAATTCTTCCATCAACTCATAACCAATTCCTTCACCACGAGCATTTTTATGTAAATAAATACAAAGCTTCACACTATAAACATAACCATCATCTGATCCAAATGGTGATAGTCCTGCATAACCTAATACTTCACCATCTTTTTCATACACTATGATTGGATTGTTCTCTTTGTGTGATTCAAACCACTTTGTTCTTTGTTCAATTGTTTTTAATTCAATATCGTATGTCGCTGAATTTCGTTCAACCACATAATTATATATGTCTGTCATCACTGGTATATCTGCACGAGTTGCTGGTCTAAGCATAACATTCCTCCGTTTTCTTTTATTTTAACAAATAATTGGCATATATAACAATTTCAAAAGAAAAGACCTCACTTTGTTTATTTAATCCATGAGGCCTAACAGTAATTTAGTCTTTTAATCGTGGGTCTAACGCATCCCTTAATCCATCCCCTAGTAAGTTTAATGATAGAATGGTAACCATTATCGCTAAGCCAGGGAAGGTTGTCATATGAGGGTAGTCTCTTAAATAATGTCGACCATCATTAAGCATCGCTCCCCATTCAGGACGTGGAGGTTCTAATCCTAATCCTAAAAACCCTAATGCTGCAGCTGCTAAAATTGCACTAGCAACTCCAAGAGTCGATTGGACAATAACAGGTGCTAAAGTATTGGGTACAATGTGTTTAAAAATTATTTTATTGTTTTTTGTACCTAACGCCCTCGCCGCTTCAATAAACTGCTGCTCTTTTAACGAAAGAACACTAGCTCTTACAATCCTAGCATATTGAGGAATACTTCCAATACCAACAGCGATCATTACATTGTTTAATCCCCCACCTAATGTAGAAACAATCGCTATCGCTAATAGCATACTTGGAATAGCTAACATAATATCAATGATACGCATCGAAATACTATCAAACCATCCACCATGATATCCTGCTATCGCCCCAACTGTTCCCCCAATAATTAGAGCAATCCCAACCGATATTAAACCAACACGCAACGAAACTCGTGATCCATAAACAACTCTAGAAAATATATCTCTCCCAAAATTATCTGTTCCAAACCAATGAGTAGAGTTTGGTGTTGCAAAACGGTTAAGTAAGTCTTGTTGTCTATAAGTAAAAGGAGCAATGTAATCAGCAAAAATAGCAACTAGAATTAAAAATATTATAATAATCAATCCCACAACAGCAAACTTGTTTTTGCGCAAACGATACCACATTTCACGCCATGGTCCCATGCCTTTATTAGGATCTTTTTCTTGTTTTTTATCCTTTAATTTCACCATCATGACTGCTCCTTTCTATTTGAATTGTTCTCTAATTTTTGGATCTAAGAATCCATAAAAGATATCTACAATTAGATTAATAATCGTAAATGTCATTGCAATAAGTAATACTCCCCCTTGAACAATCATCATGTCTCGTTGTCTTATTCCTTGAACAATCATAGATCCAATCCCAGGAATAGTGAAAATCGTCTCCGTGATGACTGCACCACCTAATAAAAACCCAAACTGCAACCCAATAACTGTAATTACTGGAATCAAGGCATTTCTAAGAGCATGTTTATTTACAACATAAAATTCTCTAACTCCCTTTGCTCGAGCGGTACGAATAAAATCTTGTCGATACACTTCAAGCATGCTAGACCGTGTCATACGCGCTATGATTGCGGCTGAACCAGTACCTAGTGCAATTGCAGGCATAATCATATGTTGCCATGTACTGTATCCGGATGAAGGTAACCACCCTAAGTTAACTGAAAACAATAGTATAAGCAATATCCCTAACCAAAAAATCGGCATGGAAACACCTACAAGCGCAAAAGACATGGATAAGTTATCTACAATCGTATTTTGCCTTGTAGCTGAAATTATACCTAAAGGTACACCAACGATAACTGCAATGATAATTCCAGAAATCGCTAATTTAATTGTATTGGGAAAACGAAATGATATTTCTTGGTTTACTGGTCGGTTTGTTAAGTACGATCTCCCTAAGTCTCCCTCAAAAAATACACTACTAGCATAGCGGTAGTATTGTTCTAAAAAGGGATCATTCAATCCCATTTCTTCTCGTAAACGTTCAATTTGATCACCTTCTGCTTGTTCACCTAAAATTAACCGTGCAGGATCTGCAGCAGAAAAATGAAGCAGTGAGAAAATTATAAACGTCACCGCTACTAAAACCGGAATTACAAACAGTATTCTTCTTAGTATATATTTGATCATAATCCTGCACCCTTTCAAGAAAAAGAAGGGTCATACTAATGATGACCCTAATTCATGTTTTTTTTAGAAAACTTATGGTGCAAAGCTTACTTTATCTAGTCTGTGGTGACCAGCAGGATGTTGTTTAAATCCTGTAACATTGCTTTGTAAACCTGCTAAGTTTTCACCAGTCCATGTAAAGATCCATGGAGCTTCATCACGAATGATTTGTTGAGCTTCTTCATAAGCTGCAAGACGCTCATCTTGGTCAATTGTGGTTCTTCCTAAATCAAGAAGTCTATCAACATCCGCATTTCTGTAGAATGTACGGTTACCAGCATCTCCAACTTGAGCGCTGTGGAATAGTGCGTATAAACCATAGTCAGCATCAGCAGTTACAGTTGTCCAGCCAAGAATAAACATATCATGTCTTCCAGCTGCTGTATCTTCTAAATATTGACCCCACTCAACGATTTCAACTGTCACTTCAATTCCAATTTCTTCTAATTGGTTTTGAACGATTGTCGCAATATCAATACGTTGTTGGTTTTCATTTGTCCATAGTGTTGTACTAAATCCATCTGCAAATCCTGCTTCTTCAAGAAGTTCTCTTGCTTTATCTAGATCTAATGCATATTCTTCTAAGTCTTGGTTTGATCCAAATACATTTGGTCCTAATGGTCCTTTTGCAGGAGCACCAACACCAGCATAAACAGCTTCTACAACTGCGTTCATATCAAGTGCGTAGTTAATTGCCTGACGTACACGTACATCATTAAATGGTGCTTTATCTACGTTGAAACCAATGTATGTTGTGGATAAGTTAGCATCACGTTGTAATACTAAATCTGGATCGCTTTCAACACGGCTAACATCGGATGGTTGAATATCATAAGCAATATCCAATTCACCAGTTTCTAATTGAATCGTACGTACAGAGTTGTCAGTAACAACTTTAAAGGTAACTCCTTTAACTAAGGCTGCATCACCCCAGAAATCATCATTACGTTCTAATACAATACTATCACCAGTTGTCCATGATACAAATTTGAATGGTCCTGTTCCAACTGGATTTTGACCATAGTCTTCACCTGCTTCAGTTACTGCTTTTTCATTTAGAATAGCTGTAGCTGGATGAGCCAAGTGTGTCAATAATGGCGCAAATGGGTTGGCTGTACTAATACGTACGGTATAATCATCAACCACTTCAACTTCACTAATTGCGCCAACAATATGGCCAATATGGGAAGATTCTAATGCACGTTCAAGTGTGAACTTAACATCGCTTGCTTTTAGTTCTTCGCCATTGGTGAACATAACACCTTCACGTAGCTTAAATTCGAATGTTGTATCATCAACTTGATCCCATTCTGTTGCTAGTGCTGGTACTAAGTCTAGTTCTTCTGTTTGCAAAATCAATGTGTCATAAATTTGCTTTGTAACACGAGATGATGGTTGGTCATTTGTAGCATGAGGGTCTAAGCTAACTGCATCTCCACCCATACCAACAACCAATGTGTCTTTAACTTCGCCGCCACCATTACCATTTGGATCTGGATCTTCATCGCCAGTTCCGCATGCACTTACAAATAAGAGTAACGCTAAAACTAAAGAAAATAAGGTTAGTAGTCTTTTCTTCATTCTATTTCCTCCTCTATATTTCTCCCATGAAATATTTACTAAAGTATAAATGAAAATTAAAGACATGTCAATATTTATATTTTCACATAATTTACATATTATACATGTTTTCATTTATTTTCATTTCTTACATTCAAAAAGGACTACGCATTGTAGTCCTTATCTGCTTTAAACAATAGGTTTGCATCAAGCCTTGTTTGGTGCAATATTTCATAAACTTTTATACTATGTTGGTTACGTTTATTCATTTCATCAACGTTTTGATGATTAATAATGTCTGCAAAGTGTTGGACTTCATACACCATCGCATTTTCATGTGCTTGTAAATTGATTACATCATTATACCCATCACTAATAACTTCAATTTCTTTAACCGTGCTAGGCTCTCCCTTAACAATGATTTTCCCCTTCTCACCAAGGATTCTCACACTATTGTCTTCTTGAACATTCTTTGCGGCACTACAAATAGCATTAAAGGTTGGATAATTTAGTATTACTACACCATTGACATCAATGTTTCTTTCAATGACTGGATGATAACTCGCTTTTTGTGGCTTATCAAACAGCCCAATAACAAAATGCAAATTATACACATTCAAATCCATTAATGTTCCTCCTGAAAAATCGGGATTAAACACATTAGGATTTTCATCTCTTTTAAAGGCATCCATTTTCGATGAATATTGTAAAAAGTTAGAAGTAACTGATTTTACTTGTCCTATATGATGCAGTTGTTGTTTAAGTGCTTCATAATTAGGTAAATACACAGTCATGATGGCTTCAAGAAAAATCTTGTTTTTCTCTTTTGCAATGCGTAAAAGTTCTTCAAGTTCTTGCATAGTCGATGTTAATGGTTTTTCACATATAACATGTTTGTCAGACAATAAAGCTTGCTTACTTTGACTAAAGTGCAAGCTATTTGGTGACGCTATATATACACAATCAATTTCTGGATCTTCTAACATTTGTTGATACGATGTAAACGTCTTTTTTACATCAAACTTTTTTGCTAGTTCAGCTGCATTTTCCTTAGAACGTGAGTATACAGCAACACACTGAACTTGATCCACTTTCTTAACTGCATCTAAAAACCGATGCACAATAATTCCACTACCTACGGTTGCTAATTTCATTTTGATACCTCTCTTATCTTTACATTATACTCTATAAAAGAAAAGATTTGGCAACTTCACCAAATCTTGCTTCTTTATTTAATTGCTTTTTCAATTAATTCAATTACTTCTGATTCTGTCGAACATTTGATTGCTTGTTCGGCTAATTTTTTCATGTCTTCATGTTTAAGTGAACGCACCATTTTTCTTGCGGCTAAGATGGAAGACGCAGACATAGAGAACTCATCTAACCCTAATCCTAGTAGTACAGGAACTGCCAATTGTTCTCCTGCCATCTCTCCACACATGCCTACCCATTTGCCTTCTTTATGAGCACCATCGATTGTCATTTTAATCAATCGTAACAACGATGGATTGTACGGTTGATACAAGTAAGAAACTTTTTCACTCATACGATCAGCTGCCATTGAATATTGAATTAAGTCGTTGGTACCGATACTTAAGAAATCAACTTCTTTTGCAAACTGATCTGCCATAACTGCAGTTGATGGAATCTCAACCATGATTCCTAATTGATACTTACCAACTTCAATCCCCTCTTCTTTAAGCTTAGCTTCATTTTCTAATACCATTGCTTTAGCTTGTCTAAACTCATCAATCGTCGCAATCATTGGAAACATGATGCATAAATTACCAAAAGCACTAGCTCTTAATAATGCACGTAATTGAGTGTTGAATATATCAGGACGATCAAGGCATAAGCGAATTGCACGATACCCTAGAAATGGATTTAGCTCTTTTGGTAGTTTTAAATAAGATAGTTCTTTATCTCCACCAATATCCAATGTACGAACAACTACAGGTTTATCACCCATTTTTTCTAACACTTCTTTATACGCATTAAATTGTTGCTCTTCAGTTGGAAAATCATTTGAATCCATATAAAGAAACTCTGTGCGATACAACCCTACACCTTCACCACCATTATCCAAAACACTTTGTGCATCGTTTGGTGTTCCAATGTTTCCTACAATTTCTACATGATGATTATCAAGTGTTACACTCTTTTCATCTTTAAGCGTCTTAAGGCTTTCCTTATACTCAGCATATTCTTTTGCTTGTTGCTTATACTTATTAATTTCATCATCGTTAGGGTTAACGATAACAACTCCATTAATAGCATCTAAAACAATAGTGTCGTCATTGCTTAATTTGTCCATTACATTTGCAATACCAACGATTGCTGGAATTTCTAGACTTCTCGCCATAATTGCAGAATGAGATGTTCTTCCACCAATCTCAGTCGCAAACCCAAGAGTATACGTGCGATTTAGCTGTGCAGTATCAGATGGTGTTAAATCATGGGCAACAATAATCACTTCTTCATCAATCATTGATAAATCCGCAATTGTTACATCCATAATATGTGCACTTAGTCGATAGGTTACGTCTTTAATATCAGCTGCACGTTCTTTGAAATAATCATCTTCCATCGCTTCAAACATACCTACAAAATTATCAGAAATAAGCTTCGTTGCATATTCTGCATTTATGTTTTGCTCTTTAATTGTCTCTTTAATTTGACCAACAAATTCTGGATCATCCAACACCATAAAATGAGCATCGAAGATGGCTAGTTCTTCTTCACTTAGTTTTCCTTTAGCTTTCTTTTGAATAGTTTGGATATCACTTTTTGATTTCTCAACGGCATTCTCTAAAGTTTGAATCTCTTCATCAGCGTTTGCTTTTTCTTCTACAATATCTAAGGTTGGATGTTCTAACTTAAATACTTTTGCAATCGCAATTCCTGATGAAGCGGCAATTCCTTTTAACATGTCTCCTCCTTGTTACTTAACTAAACTGAAACAATTTAGTTAAATATGCAAGATAATTTTAACATTTATAGCCCTTCTAAGCAATTAAGGAATTTTTCTATCGCCACTTTTCTTAAGCGATAATACGAACTTGTAGAAAAGTATTCCAAATACCAATTGCGTTTGTTCTTAGCCATAAAATCATTGAATATGATTAATCTAAGTTCTTCCTCCAATTGATTGATAGCGTAATGAACATACTTGTAATGATCAACTAAATGAGGTTTTAGATGGATACCACTAATCGTACTTTCAATTTTCACCTTTTCAATTAAATACATTTCGATATGCTTTTCAACAAGCTTTATTTTGTCTTTCAAGACCCCTTCCCACTTTCTATTTTATTCGTGTCATATAGCACGTAAACAATACTTTATATTGTTTCAATTTGCTTTTCAAGTGAATAATACACAAATAAACACTTATGGTGAAAAAATGGGAAAATTAACTGTTTTTCTTTAAGTTTTCCACATAATCGCAAAGAAAAACAACCACAATGTGGTTGCTTAACGTAGAAAGAATAACCAAAGTACACCGATAATAAGAGTGATCATTATAAATACTACTGGTACGATAGTAATCATCGCTGCAATGATTAATGCAAGCGTATCCCCTTTTTCAAACTTTGTTTCCTTAAGTTTTTGTCTAGCTTCTTCAATTTCTTCTTTTGTATGCTTATGAGTATTTTGTTTGTGAAACAACACTCTACTCACCACCTCTTAAGTGACATGCAACAAAGTGACCTTCATCAATTTCTTGCCAGATTGGCTCTACAACACGACACTTATCAAAAGCGTATTTACAACGTGTGTGAAACTTACAGCCTTTTGGTGGATTAATAGGAGATGGAATATCTCCTTCTAAAATACTTAGTTCTTGATTTGATTCAACGTCAGTACGTGGAATCGCTTCAAGTAATGCTTCAGTGTATGGATGTAATGGATTCTTAAATATTTGATCACTAGAAGCTAGTTCAACTAAATTACCTAAGTACATTACTCCAATACGATCAGAAATAAACTTAACAACACTCAAATCATGTGTAATAAACAAATATGTTAAGTTCATGTCATTTTTCAAATCAATAAGTAGGTTAATGATTTGTGATTGAATCGATACATCTAGTGCACTAACTGCTTCATCCGCAACAATAAAGTTTGGATTAAGTGCTAAAGCACGAGCGATACCAATACGTTGACGTTGTCCGCCAGAGAATTGGTGAGGATAACGATGAATGAAATATGGTGCTAATCCACATTTTTCCATGATATCCGTAATATATTCCGTATACTCTTTACTGTTTGGATTTTTAAAGTATCCGTGCGCTAATAATCCTTCTCCAATAATTTGACCTACTGTTAGACGAGGGTTTAAAGAAGAATAAGGATCTTGGAAAATGATTTGTAAATCACGACGTAAAATTCGCATTTCACCGGTTGTTAGTTTTGCTAAATCGATACCATCATCAAGTTGCTCTTGATAAAAAGTAAATTGCGGATTACCTTCACACTTTTTGCGCAAGTCTTCAATTGGCTTGGATGCATTGTTGACCGCTGTTTCAGCTTTTTTAAGTTCGGCCTTTAAACTTTCAACTTGCTGATTCAGCTTTGCGATCGCGGTTTGGTTCTCCGCAACTTTTAACTCTTTCTTCTTGTTTTCAACAACTTCAATCTTACGAATAATACTAGACATTTCACGTTGGTGTTTAAACAATTGCTTTAATAGTTTCGCAACTTCGTTTAAATCGGAGTGTGTTAATAACCCTCCAACAATACGCAACATATTACGATACTCATTTTCAATTCTAGCACTTTCATGCTCAATTTTTTCTAATAATTTACCACGTTCTATATCATCTTTTTCATGTTCAGTTTTTTCTTCTAATTGTTTGAATTCTTCAGTATCTTTTAGATAACGAGGAAATTCTTTAGATAACGTTTCTAAAACATCATCCACATATTTTGGAGCTAAGTCTGCTAATGTACGACCATAGTATAAAGTACTACCTTCAGTTTGATCATATAGTTGTAACAATGTACGTCCAAAAGTAGACTTCCCACAACCAGATTCACCAACTAGCCCAAAGGTTTCCCCTTCATAAATATCGATAGAAATACCATCGTTTGCCTTAATGAAATAGCGTTCTTTTTGAAACAGAGAACGTTTTTTCAGTGGGAAATATTTCTTAAGGTTGCGTACTCTTAGTAATGTTTTTTGATCAGCCATTGCTACGCACTCCTTTCTTTGGATAGAAACAACGAATTGTTTGGTTCTCTCCAACCGATACTAAATCAGGTTCTTCAGTTCTACACTTATCTGTAGCATATTTACAACGTGGTGCAAATTTACATCCATCTGGTAGATCTAGAGGATGTGGCACAGATCCTGGAATTGCTCCAAGACGGCTACCTCGTTGACTAGATAAACTTGGAATGGAGGATAACAATCCTTCTGTATAAGGATGAGAAAACTCTGACTTATTTGCAAATATGTAATCAACAGGTGCACTTTCTACAACTTGTCCACAGTACATAACTGCAACATCATCTGCCATCTGATTAATAACACCTAAGTCATGAGTAATAAATAAGATCGCTGTATTAAATTCCTTTTTAAGATCATTCATCAAACGCAAGATTTGCGCTTGAATTGTAACATCAAGTGCTGTGGTTGGCTCATCTGCAATTAAAAGTTTAGGACGACAAGCTAATGACATCGCAATCATGACACGCTGACTCATTCCACCTGATAATTGAAATGGGTATTGATACACTAGTTCTTCGGCATTTGGAATCTTTACAGCTTTTAACATCTCAATAGCGGTTTTAGTAGCTTCGTCTTTGTTCATGCCTTGGTGAAGCATTAATACTTCACTAATTTGGCGATTAACGGTAAACACTGGATTTAAGCTTGTCATCGGCTCTTGGAAAATCATGGAAATATCATTCCCACGAATTTTACGCAAGTCATTTTCAGACATGGTCGATAAATTCTTACCTTCAAAGAGTACTTCACCTTCGTAAATCTTTTGGTTTGGTTCAAACAAACGTAAAATACTCATCGCTGTTTGACTCTTACCACTACCTGATTCTCCAACAACACCTAAAGTTCTTCCTTCTTGAACAGTTAATGAAACACCATTTACTGCTTTAATAAGCCCTCTACGTGTATTGAAGTACGTGTGTAAGTTTTTAATTTCTAATAGGTTTTTCAATATGATTCACCTCTACTTTTCAGAACTCTTTGGATCCATTGCTTCACGCAATCCATCACCAACGAGATTGATACTTAATGCTGCTAATAATACCGCTAAGGCTGGTAAGATCCAACGCCACCAGTATTGTTCAATAACTTCAGATGCTTGAGCACCTGTTAACATATTCCCCCATGATGGGCTTGGAGGTAATACCCCAAATCCTAAGAATGATAACCCTGCTTCTGTTAATAATGTACCAGCATAACTTAGTGTCATACTAACTAAAACAACGTTAATAACATTTGGTAAAATATGTCGAATAATAATAACACGGGAACGAATACCTAAGGCACGAGCTGCTAATACGAAGTCTTTCTCACGTTCCGCAAGAATTTGACCACGAACCAATCGCGATAGACCCGGCCAGGTCAGTACCCCTAAAATAATCATAATCATAAGCAATCGTTGGTTTTGTGACAACTGATCACCTAAGAATGTGGATAATGTAATTACAAGTGGTAAAAATGGGAAAGATGAGACAATCTCCGCAAAACGCATGAGTAAGTTATCTAACCATTTACCATAGAACCCTGCTGTTAATCCAACCGAAACTCCTAGTACGGTAGAAATAATAACAGCTACAAATCCAACGGTCATCGTAATACGTCCACCATGCATTAAACGAGTAAGCATATCACGACCTTGTTGATCTGAACCAAGTGGGAAACCACTTAATCCCCAACTGTATATTTTACCATCTTCATCGATAGCATAATTAGCAAAAAAGTCTGCATATGAAGCAACGATTTCTTTACCTTGAATTTCATCTGGTGTTGTTGCTTCGCCAAATACATCAGCTCCCCAAGAATAAACATTACCTTCTTCATCACGAGCATTAAAGTGTCTTCTTCCTGCTTCAATATTGACTACTTTAATGCGATTTGGATTTTCTGGATCAATGGCTTCAGGTATGTTTTGCATGTTTGAACCACGATCACCCCAAATGTAAATTTTTCCTTGATCATCTAATGCCATCGCTGTACGAGTAGCAGCTGCAAGTTGAACTACATTAACAGATCCATCCGTTAACTCCGTTGGGAATGCCCCTACTTGTTGACCTCCACGACCAATGTATCCAACGGTTCCATCTTCTAAAATAACAAGTAAACTAGAAGAAGATGCTTCTACATCTGCAATACGGCCTTGTAATGCAGTAGGGATAATATCAACTCTATTATTAAGTGTTGATCCCCAAGAATATAAGTTTCCATCTTCAGTTAATACAGAAGTAAATAAATCTCCACCTGCAATATCCACAACACGCTCTAACATAAGTAGTCCACTAATTTCTGGTGGAACTGAACCTTGTCGGTGGTTGTTTCTACCCCAAGCGTAAACATTACCACTAGCTGACAATGCAATTACATGTTGATCTCCAGCCGCAACTTTTACAATATCAACACCAATAATATCAGTAGGAATATCTGATACTCCTGATAAATCTGTCCCCCAAACATGTACTTTACCGTTATTGTCTACTCCAATAGCAAATGAACGACCAATTGCCATATCACGGACTCCAACTCTTTCAAGCTCGCTTGGGTATTTCATGTAATTGTTTGATGGTGGCAAATTACTTAGAACAGATTCACTTGCATAAATATCAAGTGGTCGCATCATTGAACCAACAAACACAAACAACAACATAAAGACAAAACCGGTTAATCCTATAATTGCTAATTTATTTCTAATGAAGTTGCGAACAATGATTTTTGCTGGACTCATTACCGCTTCTTCTTCTAAAATGCTTAACTGTTTTTTCTTACCACCAAAGGTGAATAAGGATGCAACTGTTTGACCGAAGGATTTAATCGCACGTTTCGGTGCATTGTTTTTATCGTTTTTTGTCATAAATCCTCCTAATCCAATTTAACGCGTGGATCAACCACAGCATAACCAATGTCCATGATTAGGTTTGCTGCTAATGATAGCACTGCGTAAAATAAGTTCATTGTTAAAATAACCATATAATCACGATTGTTTAATGATTGAATAAGTACATTACCAATACCGTTCCAAGCAAAAATACTTTCGGTAATGGCTGATCCACTAAATAACACAACTAGTGAACCAGATACAAGTGTAACTACCGGTATAAGTGCATTTCTAAATGCGTGAGAATAAATAACAACTTTCTCATTTAACCCTTTAGATCGGGCTGTACGAATAAAGTCACGACTAATAATATCCAACATAGCATTTCGCACATATCGAATAGTTCCAGCCAAACTACCTAATGTTAAGGTAGTAACAGGTAAAATGAGGTATCTCGCCCAAGCTACATAATAGGTGAAACTTCCATCATCTACCATAAATGGCATACCTCCTGCGGGTAACCACCGTAATCGAATAGCTATGACAAATATCAGTCCTAAACCGATAAAGAATACGGGGATGGATAATCCAATAAGTGAAAACACTTGCCAAAAGGAATCAAAGAAAGAATGTCGTTTGACGGCCGATTTAATTCCTACTGGTATGGATATTGCAAAAGCAAAAACAAGTGAAAAAACATTCAAATAAATTGAGTTTTTCAGTGGTGTACGAATAACATCAGCAACTGGACGGTTGTAAGTTGATGATGTACCAAAATCACCTTGTGCTGTGTTTGCTAGCCAAGCCACATATTGCTCAGGAATTGATTTGTTCAATCCTAAACGTTCAGCATACACATCATACATTTGTTGTCGTTGGGCTTCTGTTCTAATATCTGGTGGAAGCATCAATAACACTGGATCACCTGGCATAATTTTAAACATACCAAAAAGAACAAGTGAAATGATGAATATTACAGGTATTAGTGATAACAATCGCCTAACTAGAAACTTAAACATAAAGGCCTCCTTTTACAGAAAATTAAAGGTGATAGCAAGAGCTATCCCCTTTAATTCAAAATCAATCTATTGTTTTAAACAACAATATAAATTAGTCACCTACGATTTCAACATCGATAATAGCTCTGTCCCAACTATAGAATGGAGTTGTGTTCAAGCCTGTGATACGTTTGTTGAATACATCGAAGTACTCATTAGAGTAAATTGGCAATTGTGGAAGTTGTTCGTTCCAGTATGTTTGGTATTCAAACCAAGCATCAATATATTCGTCTCTTTGTTCAGGATCAAGATTTCTCATTTGTTCAATTAAACGGTCAAATTCTGGATCATTAACGCCAAGAGAGTTTTGCCATGTACCATAATAGTCTGAGTGTAGGTTGTAGTATGGATCGTAAGCATCAGCGAATCCTGTTGCTAAGTTAAATGTATTAAAGCGACGATCATCACCTAATTCATAACCATAGTAGTAGTTGTCTAATAGTGCATTGAAATCACCATATTCAAGGTAGAAATCAACACCAGCAAATTGCATTGCTTCTGGCCATTTAGCACCGATTAGATCGGTAATTTCATTGTCAACTGTACCGAAGTGGTTGATTAATAATCTTTCACCATCGGCATCGTAACGGAAGTACTCAGGACCAGCTTGGCTAACATCCCAAGGAGTTGTTCCATCTTCTTCAAAACGATATGGAGACTCATCTAACAATTCATTAGCTTTGTCAACATTTAGGTTGAAGCTTTCAAGAGTTTCTTCAAGTTCTGCAGCTTTTGCAATGTACATCCATTGTGCAAGACCATAGTCAGCATCAACTAATGCACCATAACCACCTAGAATGTTGTCAAGGAATTCTTGACGGTCAATTAGGTAAGCTAAAGCTTTACGTACTTCTGGATATTGAGTTGGACCAAAGTCATTGGTCATCGCAATTAGACCGTAACCATTACGTTTGTAAGAAATTACATCTGTTTGGTCAGAGTTGATTGCTTTTTCAATTTTAGCGCCTTCAACTACACCAGCAACGATATCTACGTCACCAGAGATAGCTAAATCAACGTCTAATGTTTGGTTAATATAACGAACAACAACGTTAGCAACTTTAGGTTGTTCACCACGGTAGTCACCTGGATAGTGTTCATTGTATTCTAATGTAACTGTGTCATTTTCGTAATTAACGAATTTATACATACCAGCAGTTACTGTTGGTGCGAAACGCTCAGTTGTAGCTACTGCTTCAGCTGCAGCTGTTAAGTCACCTTCGATTGTTTTACCATCTTCTGATAAAGTTAAATCGGCTCCCCATACGTGCATTGGTGTAGCACCATAAGCAACCCATGCCACTTCATAGAAGTAAGGTAGGTTTTCAGCAGCGATTGTTAATGAGAACTTAAGATCATCAATTAACTCGATACCTTCAAATGTTGTTGTATCTCCATCATTGTATGCTTCATAACCAACTAGGTTTTGACCAGCTGATGAGGAAGCTCCTGCTTCACGCCATGCTGGGGAAGCACCAAATAAGATACCAAATAAATAATCTTTTGCTGTTACTGGTTCTCCATCATTCCATTTAAGTCCTGATTGAAGTTCGAAAGTATAAGTTTTATTACCTTCTTCATCCTCAGATGTAGCTAAGTCTTTAACAACGGTTGGGTTTAAAATAAACTCACCATTTGGATTAACTGCATATGTTTCTAGACCTTCACCGATTAAACGACGAACAGCTAAGTCATATGAGCTATTACCAAATCCTGCTACGAAGTCACCATTTAATGCTGGCGTACCAACAATAACGGTACCTTCTGGAGCAGCTGCTTGACAAGCTGACATTGAGAAAGCCAGTATTGCGATAACTACTAACGACAATACTCTTTTCATTTTTTCTCCTCCTTTTAAGGTTTACAGATCCCATCTGTATTACGTACATTATAGTGAACGTTATGTGAAAAGTCAAGAAAAAAAGCAAACATTTACTTTTGTTTGCAATATTTTTCAGTAACTTTTCTGAAAAATTTTCAATGATTTCTTTTACATCAAATCGGTTTACAACAAAGCAATAAAATGCGATAATAGCATTCGTGTGGAGGAATACCCAAGAGGCTGAAGGGGTCGGTTTCGAAAACCGATAGGAGTGCAAGCTTGCGTAGGTTCAAATCCTACTTCCTCCGCCATTATAAACAATTAAAAAGTGGATGTCATCGATCCACTTTTTTTCTTTATTTCTTTCTTAAATAATAAGGGAATGTAAATGCTTGTAATCCATTATTATAAATGGTTGCTGGCTCCCCTACTGTTAAAGGTCTCATATAATCAAGCGCATCTTGATGAACTCCTGCATAATCATCTAAGATCCACTCAACTGGAAAGTTTTTAACATGATTCGCTACATTGCTAGCATCTGTTGCGAAATAATCAACGTTGTATTGTTCGCCATTAGCAACACGTGTTACCCCAACCATTTTCCCAGTAAAGGTTGGATCCATAGAACGCATATGCGCTGACATTCCTAATTTAAAGGACTCTTCCACATCCACCAACGACTGATCTGTTGAGTGACAACGTTGTGCTGTCGATAAATCTTGTACTTTAACTCGTTCTGCGATACCACTGTCTAAAATAATATCTCGAATTGCATAGCCAGCGCCACCTAAAACGGCATGACCAAAGCCATCATTTTTTGCTTCGCCAGCTGCTAAATATCGTCCATCTTGATAGCGAGCACCTTCAGATACAACAACATAACATTTATTCTTTTCATCGATGTTTTTTTTCACTGCTTTTAAGAATTTTTCTTTATCAAAAGGTTGTTCTGGTAACACTAAGACATCAACTTTACCTGATAAACAAGCAGAAGCTGCTAACCATCCAGCATCACGCCCCATGGTTTCAAGTACAAACACTTCTTGACGAGTGTACACATTGACATCAAGCCATGTTTGAAGTGCGGTGTTAGAAATAAACTTCGCTGCACTACCATAACCTGGACAATGATCAGTTACCATCAAATCATTGTCTACCGTTTTTGGACAGCCAACAAAACGTAAATCGGTGATGTTGTGTTTTTTTGCATACTCACTTAATGCCGCAACAGTATCCATTGAATCATTACCACCAACATAAAACATAGTTTCTATGTTGTATTTTCTAAGCACTTCTACAATTCTTTCAAAGTCTTTAATGTTTTCACGTTTAAGTTTATAACGACATGAACCAAGTGTACTTGCTGGTGTTTGTTTTAAAATCAAATTCTCTTGATCACTCATGTTTGTAAGGTCTACAAGCATCTCTTGTAAGATTCCTTCTACTCCATGTAATCCACCATAAACAACATCATATACTGGGTTGAGTTGATTAGCCTTAACAACTCCTGCAACGGTGGCATTAATAACTGATGTTGGTCCACCGGATTGCGCTACTAAACAATTTGCCATAATTTCCTCCTATTTTCTATTCTATTATACAAAAATAACACACCTTTTGAAACAGCCTCTATTTTTGTGTGAGTAGTCCTCGATACATGTAATTTTTCACATCTTCTTTTTGTATTAATCCATGTTTGTATTTTTCTTTAACCACAAAATATGGGTCGACAAGCGCTTTTCTACCTAAAAGCACAACATCAGCCTGTTGACTGCTAATAATTTCTTCAATCTCATCGATTGTTGTAATTAAGCCAGCTGTTGCGACTAAGGTTGAACTATTTTCTTTAATGGCTTTTGCAAGTTTAACTTGATATAAAGGATAAGGATCAAAAGGAATTCCATCAAATGCACCACTAGATACATTAATTAAAGATACTCCTAGTTGTTCTAATTTCTTAGATGTTTCAATGGATTGTTCGATGCCATTGCCATCCTTATTATATTCATCTGCGCTAATACGAACAAAGATAGGGCCATCAAACTCATGCTGCACTGCTAAAACCACTTCCTTTAACAGTAAAAATCTATCTTGTCCATAACGATCTTGTCGTTTATTAGTTAAAGGAGATAAAAACTGGTTGAGCAAATAACCATGCGCAGAATGCACTTCAATAAAATCATACCCAATGTTTCGTGCTGATTTAGCTGCAGCCGCAAAATCATTGACGATGTCTATGATCTCTTGTTCACTTAGTTGAGCTGCATCCTCAATTGCACTTGGCCCCACTTTTGTAATGTTTGAGCGTCTAGATTTAATCCCCGCGTGATTTAATTGCACACCTATTTTCGTGTTGTATTTATGCACAAAGTCGACAAGATGAGCTAATGCCTCTTTTTGACGAGGCTTGTAAATACCTAAACAATGATCACTAATGTACCCTTGATCATTAATGGATGTAGCTTCTTGAATAATAAACCCAGGATTTCCTAGTGCTAAATTACCATAGTGGGTAAAATGAAACTCATTGGCTACACCATCTTTTGTATCACATAAATACGTACACATTGGCGCAATACCAATATGACTATCTATTTCCATTTGTTTAATATGCATTTTACTTAAGCTCTTCATCGTTTTCCTCCTTGTGTAATTGTTGATGTGCTTCTTCCCATTGTTTCATATAATGTGCAATTTCATTATGCTTATCGTCAATTTGATCATCTAAAGTATTCATTTTTTCAAAATCATGATAATAATCTGGATCAAAGCGTAGTTCACGTAAACTCTCTAACTCTTCTTCTGCTTGTGTAATGTTCTTTTCCATTTTCACAACAAGCTTCTCTAACTCTTTCTTTTCTTTTCTTTTTTCAATCGTTAATTGCTTTGCTTGTTGCTTATTTACTTTTTCTTGTTGATGATAAAACAGATGTTGCTTTTGTTTTTTCTCAACGATTAACTGATTGACATCAAAGTGCCAAATCGTATCTGCTAGTGCATCGACAAAGTAACGATCATGAGACACAAACAAAATTGTACCACTATATTGCTTAAGACTCTCTTCTAGTGCTTCCTTTGCCTGAATATCTAAATGATTGGTTGGCTCATCCATGACTAGAAAGTTTGCCTTTTTTAGCATTAACTTCGCTAATGTTAATCGAACTTTCTCACCACCTGAACATTGAGATACTAATTTAAAAACATCATCTTGATAAAACTGAAACTGAGCCAACACTTTTCGGATTTCAGTGTTTGTTAATTGATCATGTTCATCCCATAGTTCTTCTACAACACTTTTTGATGTATTAAGTTGAGCCAATTGTTGATCAAAGTAACCAATTTGTATTTGATGACCAAAAATCATATGTCCTGAAATTGGTTGTAGTTGTTGCGCAATTGTCTTTAATAAGGTTGACTTACCAACGCCATTAGGACCAACGATCGCAATCTTTTGTCCTTTGTATATTTCGAAGCTTACCTTCGCTAATACACTATCAAAACCAATTTCTAACTTATCACAAATAAGAACTTCTTTTGCACCACGAAGCTTTGGTTCAAACAACATATGCAATGACCGTCGATCTTCTTTTGGTTTTTCAATCTTCTCCATTTTGTCTAAATATTTGATTTTTGACTGTGCAAAAGATGCTTTGTTTTTCTTGTATCTAAACTTTTCAATGAGTGCTTCTAAGCGTTTAATTTCTTTTTGTTGTTGGTGATATGCTTTTTCTTGTTTCTCTTTTTGATTTTGATACACAGATAAGTAATGGGTGTAATTACCTGCATATCGCTCAATTTTATAATCTTCGATCGCTAATATTCCTTGTGCTACTTTATCAATAAAGCGTCGATCATGAGACACAAACAACACTGCTTTTGGATAACTTATCAAAAAGCCTTCTAACCATTCAATCATGGATAAATCTAAATGATTGGTAGGTTCATCCAATATCAACAAATCTGGATACGACAACAACAACATCGCCAAAGCAAGTCTTGTTTTTTCACCACCTGAAAAATTCGCTATTGACTTTGTCATATCTGATTTAGAAAATCCCATTTTTGAAACAATCGTTTCCATTTGTGACTGTATAAAATAGCCTCCCATCATCTCAAATTCATTCGTGAGGTTAGCATACTTGTTTAATGTTTTTACATCTTGTGGGTTGTCTTTTAATACCTTTTCATATGTCTTTATTTGCTCGTTAAGGGCATTAATTTTCTCAAACACTTTCGCAAACACATCATTTACTGTCTGATCTAAATTATCAAAAGCCATTTGCTGCAAATACCCAATCGTCATCTTGTTTAATTTTATTACTCTACCACTATCAGGATCATGTTCATTAGTAAGTAACTTAATTAACGTCGTTTTACCAGATCCGTTAGGTCCAATAATAGCAAGTTTTTCGTTTTCTTTCATTGTAAATGAACACTCTACAAATACATCCGTACTTAAAAAGGATTTACTTACTTTATCACAACTAATTAGCATTTTCATTATCCTCTTCAATATTAAAGTAATTCATAAATCCATCAACCGTATGTTTAGCATACTCTTGATAATGATCAACCCATAAAGCAGCGCTTTCTGGATGGGTGATGTATATATATTCGATGGTTAATGCTTGAACTCCACGCTTATTGTTTAATGCAAAACTACTGTTTTCTTCTTGTGCTTTTTCTGAGAAAGTCGCAGCGGCTAATGCTTTGCCACCAGCTTCTCGAATAACCATTCTGCCATCATACCCATTAGCTCGACCACTTGGTACAACACCTGGGATATTTCCAGCTCCCATCACACCTGTCGATTGAAGGTGTGTATTTTCGATAAGATGACGAAAGACAGCAGAAGGAAGTCGTGGAGAAGTATACGAAGAGTACACAATCTGAGTCCCAAAAACTTCTGGACTGTTGTTTCCAACCATTTGTACTTCTATATAGTATTTTGCTTGTGCATTATAGGCTCGGTGTAATCGACCATCTATATCATATGTATTCACGATTTCTTCTTCGCCTCTTGTGAGCATGACCTTTAATCCATGTTTTTCAAACTCTTCTTTTAATGCAAGCGCCATTTTGTAGTTTTCTTGTGCTTCTACTAAATCATTAGCCGAAAGTCCTAACTCAAGCCAACCAGGATCAGCAGTATAATGGCCTGGATCAATGATTATATCGATCACATCATCATCTAACGTTGTGTTTGAAACTTCTAAAAACACATAGTTTCGATTAAATGTTCGTTGTCCTAATCGATCATTTTCAAGCAAGTACGCATCCGCAATCACTCGTACATTTTTTGTGTTTTCATTTCGACGAATTGAAGTAAAACTCTCATCGATCTGACCATTACTAAACAAACGATGACGTGATAAATTGTGCATAACATACACTTCATAAAAACCAACAGGTAAATCTTCTATTGGTAGTTGGCCATCCACGTTTCTTTCAACCATGTAAACACGTTCACTCTCATCACATAAGTTAATTAATATCATTGTTTTTCCAACGAAAAGATCAGGTTCAAATAAATTATATTCTTGGTTAAAGAGATTCAATGTTTCTCCATAAGCAAAGTAATCATTCATCTCCAGTGTATGCTCAAACTCTTTTTCGTAAAAAAGCTCTCTTGATTGCTGATGAGTGAAGTTACAAATTGTTTTTAAATCAATAGGTTCTTCATCGGATGCAAATAAAAATGAACCGACCACATATAGTATAAGCACCATTAAAACAAGTAGTGGAATTGCTACTTTTTTATTTAATTTTCTTGTTCTTTTTGGTACAGGTCTAAGTGGGGCTACGCTCATGGCTTATCTCCATTCAAATTTATATCTACAATATGTTTTGGTTTTTGGTGTTCTTTTTTTGGCAATTGTTTAAAGGTTGGGGCAATGGCAATTGACAAATATGTCTCTATTTTATTAGCCACATAAAATTCATGTCCTTCAAAAATCATTTTCTTTACAGGATAAATAACATCCTTTTTAAAGCGAAATGGCTTTAGTGGATTTTTAAATGTCCATGTTAAATCAAATCCAATACACGGTGATTGCGCATTTAGTTTACCATACACTTTCGCAACTTTTTTAAACAATTTTTTTAGTTTAACAGGATTAACGCCAATATTTTCAAACAACACAATAATCGGCATTAATAATACATTGAACAATCTAAAGGGTAAATCAACTATCATTTTATCACTAACATGACTATACACAAACACATCAATAAACAAACCATCACTATCTTTACACTTGTTTTTTAAGAGTATGTTTACTTCTTTGACATACGTGTTTTTCTTTCTGATTTTCATCGCTGGTATGCATACGTTATAACAATCCTTAAGCTCAAATGCATCAATTACATAGTTATCTGAAAGTTCTTTGTTTATCACTTGTATAAATCTCTCAAAATCAGTGTCCAACATCGCAATATCCACATCATCATCCCAAGGAATAAACCCTTGATGACGATATGCTCCTAAGGCACTACCACCATTTAGAAAATAAGGTATACGATGTCTTTCACATACATCATGCACATCCTTTAACATTTCTAACAACACAGCCTGTACATCAGAAACATACACCACTGAACCATCTTTGTTTTGCTTTAATACTATTTCTGACATAACATCTCCTTGTTGTTGCTCTTCTATTATAAAGGAGGTTGGAGTTTCTCTCAACATAAAGAAACAATCCCTTTGTTGGGATTGTTAATTAATACAATAAGTTTTTTGGTGTTCTTGCAAAAGGGATGACATCACGAATGTTTTGCATGCCTGTAATATACATGAGAAAACGTTCAAATCCTAATCCAAATCCTGCATGTTTTACACCACCATAACGACGCAAGTCTAAATACCATTGCATGCCTTCTTTTTCAATGTGGAAAGCTTCCATCGCTTTTTCTAAATAGTCTAAGCGTTCTTCACGTTGTGATCCACCGACAAGTTCACCAACTCCAGGGACTAATAAATCACAGGCTGCCACAGTTTTCTTATCATCATTAAGTCTCATATAAAATGCCTTGATGTCCTTTGGATAATCCGTAATAAACACAGGTCCTTGAACAATTTTTTCGCTTATATAACGTTCATGTTCTGCTTGTAAATCCATTCCCCAAGATACAGGAAATTCAAACTTAACATCTGCCGTTTCTAAATGCTCGATAGCTTGTGTGTATGTCATTCGTTCAAACTCACTATTTAATAAAGCATCCAAACGTTCTAATAACCCTTTATCAATATGAGTGTTAAAGAATTCCATTTCTGCTGGACAATTTACTTTCACATACTCAATACAGTATAAAACCATATCTTCAATAAGATCCATGTTATCGGTTAAATCCGCAAACGCAATTTCAGGCTCAATCATCCAAAACTCACTTGCATGACGTGGAGTGTTTGAATTTTCAGCTCGAAAGGTTGGACCAAATGTATATACGTCTCTAAAAGATAAGGCAAATGCTTCAGCTTGCAGTTGACCTGAAACGGTTAACGTAGCTGGTTTACCAAAAAAATGCTCTTTTTTATCTTTTTTTGATTCCACATCCACACTAAAGACTTCCCCTGCTCCTTCCGCATCATTTCCAGTAATGATCGGTGCATGTACATACACAAACCCTTGATTTTGGAAGAATTCATGAATTGCCATGGATAACACCGAACGTACTCTAAAGACCGCACTAAAGGTATTTGTACGTGTACGTAAATGGGCGATTTCACGCAAATATTCAAAACTATGTCGTTTCTTTTGAAGTGGATAAGTATTATCACATGCTCCTTCTAACACAATGGAAGTAACTTCAATTTCAAAGGGTTGCTTATTATCAGGTGTAAGCTTTAGTGTTCCAGTAACACTAATAGCAGTCCCTGTTGAAAAACCAGTTATTTCATTAAAATTGTCCAACTCATCATTATAGACACATTGTACATTTTTAAAATAAGTTCCATCATTTAGCTCAATAAAACCAATATGTTTGCTGTTACGGTTTGTGCGTACCCAGCCCTGCAATAAAACAGCTTCTAAGCTATCTATCTCTAAGCGATTATCGCTTAATACGATATTATAGCATTCTAAAGCTGTCATAAACGATCCAATCATACTACATCTCCTAACTAAGATTAACGCAAGTTGTTTACTTGATAGACAAGTTCTTGAATGGTTGACACCACATCAATGGTCTTTAGAAAGACACCTTTTGGAACTTGTATGTGTTCATGCGTAAAATTCACTATTCCTACAATACCACAATCAATCAAATAATCAACTGTCTCTTGTACATCATACGATACGGTTAATATCGCAATTCTACAATCATCTGGGCATGTTTCTTTTACACTATTTAAATGATACACCGGAATGTTATTAAAGAAACCTAGCTTGCTTTGATCTGTCTCATACGCCGCAACAATTTCTCCTACTACATGATTCCAACGATCATAGTTCAATAATGCTTTACCTAAGTTACCGGCACCAATTAAGATCATTTTCTCATCAAAATTAACACCTAGTTGCTTATGAAACACATCAATCAATTTCTCTACATCATAACCATAGCCTTGTTTTCCTAATGAACCAATAAAAGAAAAATCACGACGAATGGTAGTCGATTCGATATCCACAAAATTGCCAAGTTGGCGTGACATTACACGTTCAACACCCATTTGTTGAAGTTTTCGTAATGCTTTTAAGTAAATTGGATAACGTTGCAGGGTTGCTTTTGGAACTTGTTTATTTTTCATATTTTATCACCTGCACGTATCATACCATATAAAATTCTATTTGTGAATAAGTTATCGAATTATACTTCACATCTTTAAGTTTGCTTTAACCCCTACACTTAAATCTCCAAAGAATTTCTTATCATAAGCAACCTTAGCAGCGGCACCAATCATCGCTGCATTGTCTGTACAACACCACATCGGTGGAATTGTTAGTGCAATATTTGGGTATTGATCCACTAATTCAGTAAGCATTTCTCTTAAACGTTTGTTTGCAGCTACTCCACCTGCTAAAACAACGTGTTTTACATCACTATTTTCTATCGCCAATTTAGTTTTATCCATAAGTTGCGATAGAGCAGCTTCTTGAAATGCATACGCTAAATCTTCTTTGTTTACCTCTATGTTGTTTTTCTGCAGTTTTTGTGTAAGATTGTATACCGCGGATTTTATGCCACTGTAGGAAAAATCAAGAGGGTTTTCTGTTTTTACCGTTGGTAGTTTGTAATTCTCTTTACCTTTTTTAGCAAGTTGATCAATAATGGGTCCCCCAGGATAACCTAAATCAAGCATTCTTGCGACTTTATCGTATGACTCACCCACCGCATCATCCAATGTTGCACCAAGTACTTCAAAGTCATAATGCTCTTTCATATACACCAACTCTGTGTGACCACCTGAAACAACCAACGCCAACAAAGGAAACTGCAAAGGATCGATAAATGCATTGGCATAAATATGTCCTACGATGTGATGAATAGGTAGTAGTGGTTTATTAAAATACCATGACAATGCTTTCGCAGCCAATGCACCAGTATGAAGTGAACCAATTAATCCAGGTCCTAGTGTAAATGCAATGGCATCCACCTCATCCCACTCAACATTAGCTTGTTGTATCGCTTGCTTAATGACTATTGATATTTGCTCAACGTGCAATCGTGATGCAATTTCTGGCATCACACCTTTAAATCGCTGATGAATGTCTATTTGAGAAGAAACAATGTTGGATAACACTTCATTGCCATTTTTTATAAATGCTACAGCCGTCTCATCACAACTAGATTCAATCGCACAAATAATTACATCTTTACTCATAACTCTAACCTCATTTCTATCGCATCCTCACTAGGATTTTGATAGTAATTTTCTCTTTTTCGATTAAACACAAAACCTGTTTTTTTATACAATGCTATTGCCGCCTCGTTGCTTTTACGTACTTCAATAAACAACATATTTATTTTTTTAGACAACAACATACTAATACAAGCCTTTAATAACATACTGCCAATTTGCTGGTTGCGGAATTCTTTTTTTACACCAATCATAATAATTTCTGCAAAATCTTCCTGCTCAAACCAACCAACAACTCCAACTACACTATTGTTGTTTTTTGCTACTAACAAACTTTCGCTTTGTAAAAAGGTATCGACATAATCAGCCGTAAAAGTTTGGTCAAACACATCAAACTCTAGTGATGTGATGGCATGAAAATCAATAGCTTTCGCTTTGGTTATAACTAGATTCAATACGCTGACATCTCCTTTAAGTACATTGGTTTTAAATGGTCGACATCCTCTACAAGTATCGCATGCTTTATTGCCATCAATATATTATCTTCCGTTAAATCAAAATTATCTAATTGATCCACAAGATTTCCATCTCCCACAACGATAGGTTTGTATTTTTCAATTAGTTCACTTACTTTATCCACACTAACAACCGCAGGACCAACCACGTATTGATGATGTTTAAACACACCTACATATGCTCGATCAGAACGTGCATCAAACAATACTAATGTGGGTTTCTCATCACTTACAAACAATTGTAATGACGTGATTGTTTTAATCTTAATTGATGATACAGCTGCTAGTGTTTTTGCAATACTCATTGCAATTCGAACACCTGTATAACTTCCAGGTCCCACTGTAATGATAAACTCATCTATATCTGAAGGTTGTATGTTAGCTTGATTAACCACCTCAGAAAGTGTTTGCATCGCAAACTCAGATTGATTTTTAAATGCGTGTTTATGTACCATTGAAACGACTTCATTATTAATAATGCATGCTACTGTTAATGTTTTGTATGACGTATCCATTAATATTTGATTCATAATAAGTCCTCCAATAAAGATGCGTGCTTGTCGCTTGATGAAAGAGTAATAACTCGAGTTGTTTCATCCACAACTTCAAAACGTACATCAATTCTATCCTTTGGTAATAAATGTGCAATAAACATAGGCCATTCAATAAGGACCATCCACTGATCATCAAAGTAATCTTCAAACCCTAACTCTTGATCAATGCCTTCTAAACGATATGCATCAATATGCAAAAGTGGAAAACTCCCTTCATATATTTTTGAAATCGTAAAAGTAGGACTATTGATTGGATCTTGTATGTTTAATCCAACACCAAACCCCTTTGTAAAGGTTGTTTTACCACTAGCTAGTTGTCCATCTAGTGTGATAATCATCCCTTGTTGCAATCGCAAAGCAAGGTTTGCTGCTAATTGTTTTGTTTCTTTAACGTTTTTTGTTGTATATATCTTTTCCATAATTCACCTAATTCCTGTACTATTTTACCATAAACAAAGAAAAAATACTGAATTTAACCTAGTTAAATAAGGATAATATTCAACATGCCATGCTTTTATTTAGAGGTTAAAAAAAGCTCCCTAATAGGGAGCTAATTACCCGGCAACGAGCTATTTTCACATGGGCAAGCCATGCTATCTTTGCCGCTGAAGTGCTTAACTTCTGTGTTCGGGATGGGAACAGGTGGAACCACTTCGCCATCATCACC
>WPCH01043320.1_pt1 | contig 222826 bp, 191 predicted proteins | sample 5399881 | NCBI WGS metagenome assembly WPCH01 (sample SAMN12869468, study PRJNA574797) | sludge metagenome | isolation source: wastewater treatment of pH5 | place: China:Beijing | collected 2019-05-20 | reverse complement strand
TTCTCGTTGAATCCCTTTTAAACATGTCCAAAAATAGGTGTTTTTGATGATTTATCCACAATAAAAGCGATGACATAAAGAAAAAAGGACTGCTAAGTCCATGAAGAAAATTATATCTTCATTTCGTTACAGCCCCTTTTTCATCAAAACATCATAGTTAATGAGATGATAAATCCGATTATGGAAGGTATGTTGAAGATACCAAGCCATAATAATCCCCACTCTAACTTTTTATCTTCATTAAATCCTTTCATCATGGTTAAAATCGATAAACAAAGGGATAAAACGAGTAAAGGAAGGAAGATTTCTAATACAGACTGAGGTCTAACTTCAGTTTTACTGCTATAAAGTAAAGCGAGTGTGAAGATGAGATAAAGTGCATTTGTTTGAATACCAGTAGCTGACCATAAGATGAGTTTTATGCGTTGTTTACTTTGATTCATATGATTCTCCTAATCTTGTGGAATATTAATAAAGATAAATCCCATGGTTATATTATTGTTTTTAGAAAGTTGATAGACTAAAATGATGGTTTGTCTAGAAGGATTTTCAAGGAGTAGTCTTTCTACAAATGAAGATTTAATGATTAATGTTTGGTCACTAAACTGATAGTCATCTAAAGTAATGGTATTACCAGATAATCCAATAAAAAGACCGCCATTGAGCTCAAATGTGAAGGTTAAGTCATCGTTGTTATAGTTTACTGAATCGTTTGATGAAAGACGAGGATTGGACTGATTGATCACATTGATTTTAATTGTGATTAAACCAGAAGAAGTTAGAATATAAATATAATGTGTTCCTTCTTCAGTTGGATGAAATGCATCATGTTCAAGTGTGAGTACATTCTCATGAAGTTCATAAAGAGATGCTGGAATAATTTCATTATGATACAAAACATAATCGATGACAACTAAACTATTTAGTTGAATATCTAAATGATCGACCTCAGTATGATCAAAGGTTGTTTCTACGAGGATATCAAGATTTAGATAAGTGTGATAATAGATGGTATCAGAAAAGATTATGTCTGTTGTAGGATAAATAGCAGCAACCCTTAGTTCATAAAGTTGATTTAAAGATAAAGATAAAGTCGATAAGTCAATGGTATGTCCTTGGATTGTGCCTAGTTCAATTTCACCGTGAAATAAAACATATGAAGATACACCATCTATTTCGGAAAAGGAGAGCGTGTCATCTTCTAAAGTGACAAACTCAAATGTTTGATAGGTTCGATTTAATACAACCTTTAAGACAGGTGAAAAATAAGATAGAAGATCATCTTTATGTGAACGAATACGAACATCATAAGTTCCATTAGGAAGATTTTCTAAACTAAAGGATGCATCTGTTAGGGTATGAACAGTATGATTTATTTTAATGGAATATGATGTGGCATCTTCAACAGTATCCCACAAAACAGATTCATTCACATAACGAATGTTTTCAGGATAGGATATGCGCTGATTATCATTAGAACAACTTACTAACACTAAAGAGATTAAAATCATAATCAATATTCTTTTCATGTGAACACCTCAAAAGAATTATAACATGCGACATAAGTAATGAAAAGGCCTAAAATAGGCCTTAAGAAAAATGTAATTAATTCATGTTTACTGTAAAGTCAATGAGATCAACAAACTCCGGATAATCAATGAATGGATTTCGATTGTTTTGATAACTATAAATGACTTCATTTCGATTTCTTTCAAAATCATCAACCGGATCATCAATATGCCATTGGATCAATACATTAAGCATCGCCATTTGATAAAGTGATGGCGTTGAATTGATGAGTTGTAGGTAATCATACATGACAATCATATAGAAGAGAATGCGAGCAAGATCACCTCTAACAGCTGCTCTTGGTGTATAGGATAAACCACCTATAGCTACTGTGTCGTAGTAACGATTACTACGACTTGTGTTTTCACTTGGGTTTGCAGGTTTTAGATTATGTAAGTCTGTTCCTACATTTTTTGAGTTATTGTTAACGTCTGTACCGAGTAAAGACTGCGGCCATACGTGCTCTCTATTCCAAGTAACACCATCATCCCAAACTCCAGAGACTGAAGTTCCTAAATAGACAAGAATGACATTGCTTGAATTGAGAGGATCACGATCTGCTTCATCGAGGATGTATCTTGAATCACCATATGAAACAGGAATAAATCCTGTTCGAATAATGGATCTAAGTTCGAGAAGAAGAGCTTCTCCTGTAAGACTTGTAGCACTAGCATAATAAGTTGTGAGGACAAGTTCTGCATCCGGATCATAGATGACAATGGTGATATATTCAGTTGATATGTTTCCTGCTTCATCGGTTGCAGTATAGGTAACTGTATAGTTACCAGGTGTTTGATTGTCCACACTTGAAGAAATATCTACATGGACGATGCCATCGACATCGTCCATTGCGTCAGCGGGTAGAATTTCTATGGTTGCCCCTATAGGGTAGCGAGTCACTTGATCTGGGTCGATTGTGATCACTGGTGGGGTTGAGTCTATAGGGTCTATTACTCCGGGATATATGTTAAATTAGGTGTACCTATACTAAAATCATTGAAATTATTGTTTGTGTCAATAAAATTAATTCTTTTTGCAGAAGTTGTATTAGATAATGCACCTAATTTTACTGTTTCGAAATCATTTGCAGTACCATATCCAAGAAAATCAATAACCTTTGGATCAGATGATCCTGTGATTGCAGAGTTAGCTAATCCTAATACAAGAGCAATTTTACCATTTGCTCCTGCAAGATCAATATTACCAGTTATGTCAGCAGTTCTTGGTAATGGTTTATCTGTTACTGTTGTACCAGCCCTTAACTGAATAAGATAATAAGAATTTGAACCAATCGTTCCACTTAAGTTCAGATTGTTTGTAGTGGCAAAGCTACCTGTTGCTGATGAATAATGTATTGAGTAACCGGTTAAATTAATAGAACTATTTGTAGAGTTATATAATACAACGTAATCATTAGTATATGTTGCACCTGAATTTCCGCCTCCTCCATACACTTCATAAATCATCAATGAACCGGTTGGAGTTAATTCCCATTTTGCATAAATAGTAATATTTGCAGTTATTTGAGTGCTTGCAAAAATAAACTCAGTTGTTAATGTTACATCAAACCATCCTTGGAAAGTGTAACCATCACGTGTTGGATCAGCAGGTTCGGTAGCATAGCTATTAATATCTATCACTTGTGAGCTCACCGGTGATCCTTCATTACTATCAAAGGTCACTGTAAATGTTTGAACCCAAACACCAAATATAGTAATATCTTCAACTATTGTTGTTGTAGCCCAATTGAATGGAGTTTCTGCATTATCAAGGTACCAATCATCAAATCTATATCCAGCTCTTGTTGGATCTGTTTCTGGTCTAGTAGCAAATCCATTTTCAGCAACTTCGATTGTATATAATAACTGATTTCCTTCACCTTCGAAATCATAAACTAAAACATCAAAGGTATTTCCTGTGTTTTCTGTAAATTTGGCATATAAAGTAATATCACCAAATGAACCTAATGTTACTTCACTAATTGGCTCACCAGTAAATTCAACATTATCATACCAACCATTGAACGTGAATCCATCTTTGGTAGCTGCTAAGAGTGTAATAGTTGATGTTTCTATTGTATATGATGCAGGATTGCTACCATTATTTGTTCCACCATCTAACATATAAGTAATGTCATATGTATCTAGTGTCCATTTTGCATATAGTGTAATATTTTCAGCTGGGATTGTATCAAAAACATAGGGTATTGTTAGTTCGATGTCACTATACCAATCATCAAATAGATAACCATCTTTTGTAGGAGATGTGGGTTCTACTACATCAGTATCATAATCTTGTTCGATACTAGTAACACTAGAACCACCATTTGAGTTAAATGATATAGTGTATTGATTAATGATAAACTTTGCGTATAATGTTAAGTCAGTTGTAACATTATTAGCAAAATTGTATGGTGTGACAAATGTGTCTTCTAAATACCAAGCATCAAATGAATAACCTGTTTTGGTTGGATTAGATGGTTGTGAAATAGGTAAATTACTCTTCACCAGTTCTAAATTAGTTGTATCATCAACATTAAAAGTTACAACATTAGTTGAAGACTTATATAAAGTAACTAATGATAAGTTGTCAATGTTTACTCTGTTTCCACCACTTTTACTAATTTTTACATAGAGTGGTTGAGAAGGTGAAATATCGCTTAATTTTAGGTTGTTTGAGTTAGAAAGTAGTAATCTATATTCAACCAATGATGTTGTATTAATAGTAATACCAGAAGCCAAAGCATCTGTTACATCAATCCATGTATTGTTGTCAACTGATACATGCACATAACCTGTTGCGTTTCCATCTGTACCATATTTTGCTACACTAAAAACAACTTCATATAGATCATCTATTGGCGTATTTGTTTGAATAAAGCCTGAGGCTTGAACTCTAACAGATTTTAGCCCGTCTTTTCTATCATTTGCTAAATCACCAATCAAAGCATCAGATAGTTTTAAAGACAAACCATCTACAGTGACATCAGCAGCTGAATAACCACCTTTTGTTGAATTTTCAAATCCAGTTTGATAAGATACATCTTCAATATATCTTGGATTTTCATCACTATAAACTGTTAAAACACTACCCCCTACTTTGTAAGTAAAATATGCTCTAACATTCAAATGAGATCCAATAGGGAAACTCATAACATACTCATTACTTGCTTCTGTATAATTAGGTACAGGAACAACATAATCAGCATTGCTCTTGCTTAAGTCAAGTGTATTAACATTATCAATTAAGAAACCATATTCAACAATTTCATAACCTTCTGGTAAATAGAATTGTCCTATATATGTATGATATCCACTACGTAGTTCAATATCTCTTGTTAAGACAACAAGTGGTAAATCAGCACTTGGAGTGTCTGAATATACTGCAGTTAATGTTCTATCTTTAACAGCAGTAAATACATATTCAAGATTTCTTGATACCATCACGCCATTTTCTTCCCAATGGCTAAATGGCGTTTCATCTAAATCTTCAGCGTCAGCAGTAACACTTACTAATTGGTTAAAATTATATGGACCTTCTTCAACACCATTAACTGTCATTAAATATGTTCCTAAAACAGTAGTTTCATATTGAAGAATAATCACCATGTTAGATGTAATACCTACCGCTGGATTAAATACAGCGCCAGTAGATGTTCTCCATGGAGTGGTAGCTGATACTTGTAAACCAGGTTTAGATTTATTATCCACATTTGGTGGTGTCACAGTTTGATTGTTGTCAACAAACTGTGATTCAATTAACTGACCATTAGAATCCAAGAAAACAACGGTATGCTTACCTTCAGGAGCAAACACACCTTGTAAAACAAGGTTTCTAGATACTCTAAATGTATGATTTTGTGGTAGGTCATAGCGAACAACACCGTTAACAATCCAATATGCCCATACATAACCAGCATATGCACTCACAGGTGTTAAACCAAATGTACTACCATAAACTTGATCTAAAAGGTCTGCGTCAACATTAGGATTTTCACCATCAAATATATAAGTGATTTCAACATCATAAAGTTGTGACTCTTCAGATGCTTGAACCATTCTACTAGCGACTGGTAGAAGTAACAAGCCTAAAATAAAAAGGGCGACAATTTTCTTAGTTAGTTTCATGCTGCTTATCCCCCAAAAGGTGTCCATATTGATTCACCACCGATAGCTCCTTGACCAGAAACAGCAATGCTGTCTTCCATCTTGAATTCTACGACGATAATCTCAGGCTTTTCGTATATCTCTTTTTCGCTCATGAAAGTCCTCCTTATAAAAGTCCTTATGCCACGAATTATACTCTTTTTTATATAAAAAAGAAAGAGCTTTCTAAACTCTTTCAAAAAATTTACTATAATTTTATAAATTATAAGCCTAAATCTTTAAATATCTTCTTTGTCTTTTCCAAATCTGTTTTTTTAACTTTTAGTTGTTTTACTTTTTTAAATGTGTCTTTCCCTTTTCTAAACACTAAATGAAACCAGCGATAAATCCATGCTACAGGTAACAAAATCCATCCTTTTTCTAACACAGGATACATACCCTTCATCGTTTTATATCGAGGGAATATGAGTGAGATTAATAACAGAAAGAAACTACGATTTTTCATGTGATTCGATGTAATTCTTGCTTCAAAGGGGTTAAAGTCTTTCCCTTTTCCGTGAATACCAGAACGAGCGATATAATTTAAAATCTCTTCATATCTTTCATCACTTAATAAAGGAGAGACATAAAATTCATGTTTCATCTTGTATCCAAAAAAGATTTCATTAATTTTAAGCATATGTGTAAATAACTCATTTAATCCTGTATCATCAAGCATCTTCTTAAGTAATGTCATATCCATCTTTTTTTCATAAGCTTTTACATATACAGAAATATCTAGTACACTTCTTAAACCAATGCCAGAAGAATCTAAATGCTTAGCCAAATGATAGAGTAAATAGATGATATCATATTCTGGTTTGAACTGAAATTCAAACAATTCTTTTTGAACTGCATAATCCCAAGGTTTATTTAGTAATAATTCATACTTAGGATTAAATGCTTTATAAATTCTAGGATGGATCTCAACAGTTATTTCTTGATACATGATAAATAAATCGTGTGCATCAGATCGTTGAGATAATAAAATATCGTTTTCTTTAAACACATGATGCACTTTTTTAACATCTTGTTCCCTTACTAATAAGTCAATATCACCCATAGCTCTCATATAAGACTCTGGATATAAATTCTTTAAAACAGAACCTTTTAAAAAGATATGGTCAATCTTGTTTTCATTAAGGATTTGATTCAGCTTTTTTATCGCTTGTTGATACTTTACATCACTCGCTAAATAAGCAAAATAATCCTTTGTTAAGCGATTATGTAGCGTTTCAGACATTAACCCTTTTTGAAGTGTATGATAGATAGCACCAATCAGTCCATTTTCAAGCGCTAAAAAGTAGAAGCCCTTCTCATCTTCAATTTTTTTCATATAAACTTGTTTTTTAAGTCCAAGTGTAGCAATCTGACTTAAAACCTTTAAGTTTTTCTCCATATTGATCCTCCAAACAGACGTATTAATAATCGTCTAAAAGGCTTTAATAAAGCCCAAATACGCACTTTAAAAAGATACCACCAATCATCTTTTTTAATCACTCGATTTTTTAGCTTATGTTCGATCACAACACCGAAGATTTGCTCAAATCGAATCGTTTCTTGTTGCTTTAATGCATCTCCATATATCGTATAAACATGATCATGAATCTGGTAAATACGATGTAATTTATACTGATGATGGTCTTGATATAAAACTACATCATATTTTTTTAATTCATCTTTTGGAAATCTTAATTTAACAATCGTTTTTTGGTTCACAAAAAACGGACGCATGCTCGTTCCTGAAACAGTTAACCATACATCTTGGCCACCTTCAAGTAACTCTTTGACTAAAGGCATGACCTCATGAGAAAAGACTTTCTTTTCCATTAGATTAAGATCTTTCTACTTTCTAAAACATGAATAAATGCTTTCACATCTTCTAAAGCTTTTTCTTCATCAATCTCATATTTATTAAGTAATAAACTCACTAAATCTGAAATCTCTACATCTTTCATTAATGCTTCAAATAAAAGCTTTGCACTTTTATTTAACGTGAGTATACCATTAAAATTAATGGCTTCATCACCTACAGGGACAACAATATATTCATGAGCAACTTCTTTTAAAACATAACCTTCCTTAATGCGCATTTACATACCTCCATATAATGTTTCATGGACTAAAGAGACAGCAGACATAGACTTGGTTGCTTTAAGTAAATAAATAGGTGTAACAGCTAAAAGTTCATTTATCAATAACAATAACTTAGTCCACGTCTCTTCATCTTTTGGTCTTAACATATTTTTAACAAGTCGAAGAAGAGCTTCAGTCGTATTTAACTTAATCATTTCATCATGACTTGCTTGTTCTAAAAAGATAATCGCTTTCAAAGGTCTTAAAACATTTTGGTTTAATCCATGTTTTCCAGAAAAAGGAGAACCTGAAACCATGAAAATATCTTTATCTTTAAACATGAGAGGTTTATCATCATTTATGATCGATACATCATCTTTAAACTTTTCCATCCACATTCTTGCATGTGTTGATTTCCCTGTTTTTGAAGGTGCTGAAAATAAAATTGCATCACCTTTATAATCAATAGCAGATGCGTGAATAGACATATATCCTTCTCTTTGAGCAATCTCTAAAAACATCATGCCAGATAAAACATATGCTTTCATGAAAATATCAGTGACATCTTTTGGATTAATTGAAATCGTTACTTTCCTTTTCACTTTATCAAAGATGATTTGCTCACTCAGTGGCATATCATCTTCACTAAAGACTTCAAACACATCAAGTCTTTCTGATTGATAATAAGATCTTCCATTAATGATTTGTTGCTTCTCATGAACAAATGGAATGATTTGTTCTTCAATCAAAAGTTCCATCTGATAATCACATAATCCTTGTTCACTCGCTTCATACTGAGACAAATACAAAGGATAGAATGAGTCCATATGATAGATATATGCAATGTTTAAATGTGCAATCTTCAATATTTTCTTCATCATTCACCTCTTTTGTATTACAATTATATCACTTTGTTGACATAAAATAATGACATTTAAACGAAATTACTTTTGATGTCCACTATAGTAATTAATATTTTTAAAAAACGCATCAAGTGTTTCATATTGTTTGACACATTCATTTGATTTATCCATTCGTCCAATCTTATGATAAGCATATCCAAGTTTATAATAAATTAGTTTATACTGTTGTTTTTTCATCAGTTTTGTTACGTGTTTATACAATAAAAGACATTCTTCATATAATTCAATCATTTTTTCGTAGTTTTCTGAATACATGTATAACATATCAGCATGAGCTAGTTTTAATTCAATGAGAGGTTCACACATGATGCCTATATATCGATGATAAACATCATAAGACTGATTTAAGGCTTCATTAGCTTTTGAAAAATCATCCATTTTTGCAGCAAGATGCGCCATATGATGTAAAATTCTCATAATCATTTCATAATTGTTTTGTTGATCTGCGTATCCTAAAGCAACCTCATAGATATGTTTTGCTACATCGAATTTTTCATTAGCAGATTTTGCATCAGCTATAATGAGATATGCTTGTGCATATAAAGATTCAAATTGAAATTCTCTCATGGTTTGATAAACTTCATCACCTATCACTTCTGATTGTGGCATGTTACATGCTAAAGCCATCTCAACAAGTTTTAGTTTTATTTCACACATGAGGTAGTGATGCATTTCTGTTTCTAGTAAGTTTTCATAAGTAGTTATAATATGAAGTGCATACATTAAAGATGAATCAGCATCACCATATTGATATGCAAAATTGACGATTGATTTAAGGTAGCGTAATCGATGCTCTAAATCATATTGGTTCACATCAAGTTGGTCGAAAGCAGCAATTAATCGATGAATGAAGTCAAAATAGTAGTAAACTTCTTCAAAATAAAAATTCATTTTTAAAGGTTCGTTTTCATATAAAAAGTTAAAGTAAGGAACATCACTAAAAATCTTAATCATGAGATCATATTGATCAGAATATTTCATCGTATAGCACACTTCTTTTGCTAATCTTAAATCATACATATCGTTCATCCATAAGTTTAAGAAAAAATCATTCATGTAAGTATGTTCTTGGACCATTAATTCTTCACTATACATATATCTTCTTTGGATAGCATTGAAGAAATATCCGTTTATTGAATAAAGACCCATATGTTCAAATAGATATGGAGAAACTGCATTTAGTAATCCTGTATAATGTGCTTGAACACCGTCAAATAGCATTTTCATTTCATATTCATATAATCCCTTTTCAGTTGCAGATAAGACACACATCAACTTTCTAGTTACGTTAAGCCCAAAATCATGTTCTAAACGTTCCAAAATTAAAGTATAAAATGACACTTCGTTTTTTAGTGGAAGAAACTTTTTAACATAGTCTAGTAATGTTTCATGGTGACCATAGATTCTAAGTTCATCCATTAATATTTTTACAAAGAAAATTGATTTAAAATGAAACTGATTAGTAATGAGGTCATACCCTTCATGACTTAGTTTTTTTCCGTATTCAAGTAAATAAGAAGAACCAAAAGTTCGAATCTGATCATCATTTAAATAGGTAATCTCAATAAAAGGTATTTGATGACGATTATATATATTTTTGCAAACAGTTAATTGGTGAGTCAAGACTAAAATGACATTTGGTGGCAGTTGATGAATCGATAAAAATGAAAGTGTTGCAGCCGCAATTTGATCATCAAGAAACTCTAAGCCATCAATAAAGACATAAAGATACTTGACAGATTGAGAAGCAATCTCTAGTAGTTCTAATAATAGATTGTTATCAACTCTTAGTTCAGATAATGTGATATCTTCATCCATAAAATCATCCAGTAAAGCTTGACAAAAGCGATTGAGTAGATGTGATAATTTGTAACTATCAGGTGTAGCTTGAGTAAAATGATATAAAACATAGGTATCATCATTGTTTGCGACAGTTTTCAACACATGTGTCATGTGTGTTGTCTTACCAGATAGTTTTGATCCACCAATCATGAAATGTTTCTTTTCTGAAATGAGTTGATCTAACTCAGGAATCGGTATGTAATGATTGTATCTTGATTGACCATAGTAAGCATGAATCATGTCTTCTATTGATGATGTTTCCGCATCATAAACGAATATCTGATCAATCAAATTTAGTATATGATTCTTAATGAGACTTCCAAGTTCATCTATTGAATGATAGTCATATGTGTGATATTGGTTTTGCTGTCTTAATCTGTCTTTTAAAGCATTAAGTTTTTTCTCTTCCAACGAGCCCTTAATCTCTTTAAACTCATCTGAAATGATGGCATCATCTTTGATGTAGAAACTAGCATATATGTGTTCATCAATATGAAATGCAGCATAGTTAAACTCCATTTCTGTGATGCTCAAAGAATGATCGTAGTACTTTAATCGATCATCAGTTTGATCAGGTATCCAACCATATCTACCACCAAGAATACCTATGAAGTAAGGTCTTGTATGTTCGATTTCATCCAAGCACAATTTTAAAACAGAGCCTGATTTGGCTTCCTCATCCGTAATACCCCATCTTAAATCAATTTCAATGAACTCTAATCTTCTTTTTTTTAGAGACTCTCTGATCTCTGGAAAAATGACTTTTGATAAGTAATCTCTTTCATCTTTCATATCTCTAAAAGTTGAAGAGATAAAAACACGTATAACTCTGGATTGAGTTCTTTCTAGATATTTTTTCATAAGACTCCTTTATAAAAAAGACGCACATTAGTCGAAATGTGCATCATTAAGTTCTTGAGGACTATGCCAATCTATCCCATATTTTTCTTTTAATAGATTCTTTTTCTTTTCCCAAATCACATGACAAAAACCAAGTCCAAAAGATTGACCAGCTTGATTATGAGTTTCTTCATCAACAGCATCTTTTATCATTTGGTAACGTTTTGTTTGTTCGATTGGATTTCGATTGAGTTGATAGTAAAGCTTATCTTCGATGGTTTTATTCATGTTAAGTGTAACTTTATCGATGCGATGTGCATAATTCACTAAATCTTGTTCTAACTCTTTCAACGAAAAAAATAATTGATGGTATACATCTTCCATCTTCTTTTGATGATTGATCAAACGATAGTGTTGAATGAGTTCAAAAGATAAATTGAAGACCATAAAAAAATCTTTATCATAAGAGACAAGTTCGTAGAGTTCAATCAGTTTATCTATTTTCCAAGCAAGATCATCTCCTTGATACAAAGATATCAGCTTATACATGTCTTCTTTATAATAGGTTGGATACTGGCTGATATGTTCAAATCGATACAAATTATTGGATAAAGACATTAATTCAATTTGATCCTCTAAACACTCTGGATCATCTAAAAAAGATTGCTGGTAAGCAATTAATTCATGTATGGGTTTTATAGCAAGCAAAAAGTCTTTTTTCTTTAACGCATCATCAAATTGTTTAATGAGTTCTAACTTTTTATCTGAATCGATCTGTTTCATAAAGCCCCCATTATATGATATTCTTTCTTTCATTATAATGTAATTTGCCTAAATTTCTCATCTAAAATTGATTAATCGGTTTATTTTGATTATAATGAATTCAAAAGACGATACGCTAAACAACAAAGAGAACAGTTAAAATCGATATTGGGGAGATGACATGAACGAAATGATTCATTTGACAATAGTTTTGGTATTACTTATACCTCTTTTCATCTTATTAATCATTAAAAAGAGCTTTATTTTTTCGATTCGTGCAATCGGTGCCTATGTTTTACTATCGATTACATTATTAGTGATTCCTTATTTTCAATCTGAACAAAGCGAACTTTATGTATTTGAATCTATCTTGCATACCATGAAGAGTATGGTGTTAAATAATGATTCAACTGTGGTTACATTTTTCGCTCATAAACAAGAGGGATACGCTCAGGTGTATTCGACCGTTTTATACATATTTTATGTCATGTCACCTCTTTTCACACTCGGTGTTTCACTTTCCTTTTTTGAACGTAGACTAAACTATTTGATTTACTTGTGGTTATCACTTTTTAAATCATCGATTATATTTTCTGAGTATAACCAAAAAACTGAGTATTTTGGTGAATATTTAAAAGATAAAAGAAAACGTGTAATGATTGTCTATCTCACAAAGCCATCAGATCAAGTAAACTATGCTTTTTTAAAAAAGATTAAAGCCTTATCTTTCTATAAAAATATCGATGAAATCAAGCACACACATTGGCACTCTCGAGAAGCATATTTATTATCAAAAGATGAAGTTCACAATATCAACGATGCCATGTCAATTATCAATGCATCCATCAAGGGTCCACTTTTTCGTGACATTCATTTATCTTACCAAGGAGAAGCACCTAAGCTTGTGTTTTCTTCTATAACAAGAGGAATCCATATCCATTGGATTGAAGAAGAACTATTATTAACGGATGAACTTCTTCAAAAATCACCTTTATATAAAGCTATTAATGATCAACAAGAACTCAATGTGCTCATCATCGGATTAGGTAAAGTAGGTAAAGAAGTCTTAAGACAAATATGTATCATGTCATCGATGAGTCGTCATATAAACACACAAATAGTAGCATGCGACTTATATGCATCAAAAATAAAGAAAGAAATGATGCTAAAAGCACATGATTTCTATGATGATTTTAAGGTCTCATTTTTAGATGTCAACGTGTTAGACCATAGTTTAAATGAGATGTTAAAAAACTTGACATTTAGACCAACCTATATCGTTTTAAGTTTAGTTGAACAACAAATGAGTATTGAAACAGCCATTTTGTTAAAGCGATTTTATGCAACTAAAGATGAACATGCGTTACCAAAAATCCATATTGCTATTGATAATGAGAAAACAAAAATACATCTCATAAGTCAATTGAAAGAAAAGTATTATTTTGACAGTACTGAGCAATCTTATCAATTGATCACATTTGGTCATTATAAAGAAAACTATCGAAGATACATTGATGAAGAAAAGTATATTAACGTATTATGTAGGATTAAAGATGATTTATTACATCATGAGGAGGATTACTTATTAAATCAAACATATGTGGACTTACTCGATAGAAATCACGAAAGAGATAGTAAAAATTTAGATTATAAAAACACACGATCATTTTTGAGACATTTACCAACAAAACTATTTTTTCTCGGTTTTAACATGGAGTTTAAAACCTTTGATTATCGATTGGGCGATCTTAAAACATATCTTAATGAACAATCAAGTCTATTAGATCTATTAAAAGAAAGACTAAATGAACACATCGAAGAACTCATCGAAATGGACGGGAAAAGATGGAACCATTTTAAGCGATTAGATGGATATCAACCATTGGATATATCGGATATGACAGATCATCATTACCAACTTATTATGAATAAAAAACATGTCTTGTTAGGAAATGATAGGATGGAAGACATAACAAAAAAAATGGATAAACCGCTTGATTACTTTAAGAATATCTTTGTTAAAGATATAAAATCCATACCATCGATGATCAAGATATATCATCAATTTGCATCAACTAGATCTCATGAGGTACCTTTAATACATCTTTCTATGAGAGAAGATTATCATGAATGAAATAAACCATAAAAAAACAATAAAATCAAAAACAACTTCTTTATCAAGAGTAAAAGAAACTCTTTTAAAGCATGAGATGAGATATCAAGAAGAAGGTCATGCTTTTTCTCATCAACTCATGCATGCATACATGAAAGCCATTGATTTTGCTATTACACATGATCATATAAAGTATGCAAATCAATGGGTTGAGAAATCACTAAGACTCTATCACGAGATTAAAGAACATATCATGTATGCGCTTATTCCTGGACTTCATCACACACATTTAAACGAACGCATGCTTTATCACATGCATCACCCTATTTTTGGCTTGATGTATTATTATAATTGCCATATGATTTTTTTGACTAAAGAAAAAAAAGGTTTAGAAAGAAATGTTGATCAAGCGTTAGCTATACTGACCTTTAACCAACAAAAACTAAGTAAGACTTATCGAGAAGTCTTATTAAAAGTCATCGAACTAAAACAAAGCCTCTATCTAATAGATGACATCAAACAATTTGAACTTATCTTGATGAAGAAAAAATTATTTAGACATCATCAGCATTTATTTCAATGCTATAAAGAACTTGGAGATCATTATTTTAACAAACTTCAATTTAAACAAGCACACAAAAATTATCACATAATGAATCAACATGCAACATATATCATAAAGATGAATACAGATCTGCTTGAAACATATATGAATGCATTAGAGCGCAATGTGATCGCTTGTGTACATCTTAAAGAGTATTCTAAAGCAGAAGAATCGATTGACATGATTATTGACCGTTTAAAGCAATCTGACATGCGACTAGACACACATATCGAATCAATGATCTTACCATATCAGCTTTTATTTTATGTCTTTAAAGCATCAAATAATCAGATGAAGATGATCCATGCATATGAACAGATCATGATTTATTTAAAACAGTATGAACCTTATAATAAACATAAACACACTTGGGTTGAAGAGATTATAAATGAACTTCACCAAGATTTAGAAAAGATGGGATATCACACGAAATCTAGAGAGGAAGATTAATATGGAACTCTTTTTGTCCGTTTTATTTAGCATCATCGGTTTATGTGGGATTGCTCTTATATTTTTTGGTTTACAACGTCTTCTTAAATTGAGTCGTTTAAAAATGATATTGATAACTCTTCTTCTTATCATCGGGTTTATCATCTATTACATCGGATATTATCAAATCGATCAACCGATACAAGCTGCAGCATACGCACTGCTATCATCGATTCAGATGCTTGTTTTAAATAATAATCTCGATGGAATCACTAATCCCATCATCAAAGATAATCCTTATTTATTAATGACGATTTCAATCATCTCTGTTTTTATCTTTGGTATTTTAGCACAAACCATTATTATCACTTTATTTAAGGATTTGAAGGTAAAGTTTTTATATGCGACATCTCGTGCTCAAACATACTTTTTGGTCTATGGGTATGATGAAACCATCGACTTTTTACTTAAAGATATGAATACATATCCATCACATAAAAAAAGTTACACTGAAGAAGCTTGGTGTAAAGATCATGATAAACGTACGTATAAACTCTATGCATCTGAAAAAATCATAAAAGGCATCATTAAACAAGTCACACAAAAAGGTCTGATGGTTCAATATAAAGAGGATGACTTAATCTATATACCTCGAACAGAAGTGATTGATTATGATTATGATGAACTACTTTCACCACTCAATGATCGTCAATTCATGTTATCTTTTATAATCACAGGTTGTGATGAAGAGAAAATGATTGGATCAAACTTAAGTGCAAGATTGAAACATCGAAAAGTCTTTGTTCTAGATGAACATTCAAAAAAAGAGATGATTACAGAAAAAGGATTAAACTTCTTATCGATTGATAAGCCACTTCCTAAATGTCAAAGACATAAACATCTCTATTACTTTTTCATGCTTGATGACGACATGAAAAATATAGATCATCTTAAAAAAATCCAAATCTTTGATGAGCAAAGTTCGATTTATATACGTATCAAACAAAACGATTTAAAAGAAAACATATCGCACATGATTAAACATGCTCATCTTCATATAGTCAACGAATATCAAGTCATGATGAATGAGGTTTTTGATAGACACCCTATTCAAAACCATATCGATGTTGACTATCCGAATGTTACAATTAAAGAACCATTTAAAGTCTTTATAGGAGGATTATCCGGTGTTGGCTATGAACTGATGAAGAACTTTATCATTCATGGACAGTTTGTTGACTATCTACCTTATGTATACTTAAATGATCATGATACGAAAAGACTTGAAGGTTCACTTTTTGCACAGTTACCAGAGATTAATCATGCTGCTTATATGGAATTTGTGAAAGATGAACCTGGTTCTAAATCGTACTATGAATCCATAATATCTTCCATGATGTATCAATATGTTTGTTTCTGTTATGATGACGAAGATTTAAATATTGAACTATCCATCAACTTAGTTAAAAGATTGCAATATGTAGGATTCAAACACATGCCCATTATTTTATGTTATTCAAAAAATGAACAAAAAAGACTTCGTCTTGAACATCATCCAGCAAGTACATATATCACCTTCTTTGGTTCAACACAAAAAAACTTTAATTTATTAGACATTCTACAAGATAAAGTAGATGCATATGCCAAAATTTTCTTTTATTCATATGAAGCATACAAACAAAAAGAAGATGAAAATTATAAAAAAGAAAGTTATAAAAACATTGATGTTTGGACTGCTGAATCCAATCGACAAGTATTGATGCATATACCAATCAAATTAAAAATGTTAAATTTGACAGTCGAAGAAGCACTTAAACAATTTGAATCAGAAGAAGCATTTAAAAAGTATATCGAAAATATTCATCCAGACGCATTAGATCGCCTATCAGAAATGGAACATTTACGATGGAATGCGCTACATTATGTACATGGATGGACTAACATGCGTATCGAAGAAGCGATACATCGAAAAGATGAGATAGCGAAAGGGCACTTAAAACATGCTAAATTTAATAAAGATTTCATCTTAAAAAAACATGTGTGTCTTGTGTCATATCAAGCCTTACTCGATTTAGAAAAGACATTTCATGCAAATTACCAAAAGTATGATACGAATAACGTAACAAATATCATAGACATATTAAAGAGCTAAAAAAAGATGAGCGATAAGCTCATCAGAGGAGATTGAACTTTTCAATCTCTTTTATTTTTTGTTTCTGGTTTGTTTTTTCAAAATATCGTGTGATTAAGATCGAGGATTCAAGTAAGATATCTTTCTCTTTTTCAGATGATGCATGATATTTTGATTCTCTCATGGTTTGAATCATATGGTCTACGAATCGATCATTCCATAAGTGATAGAGATCATCATGAGAAAATGTTTGATTGATTAAGCCCAGCAAAAGTATTTTATCTCTCCCATCATAAGATACGACTGAGTAATCACTGATTAAGTGTTGAAAATGATTGATTGATTCAGATAGGTTTTTGATTTGTATGTGATAACTTGTTAAAACGGCATCATAAAGCGTTTTTTTATGTTCAGAATAGATAAGCTTATGAATCAAATCATCGATTGAATCTACAAACGAATCGATGAGTAAAAGCGCTAATAATTCTAAAAGTGCATGTTGATACACATGTTCTTGTTTTTGATCGATTTGATAGTATCTTTCTAAAAAATCAAGACAATCAAAGCGAACACTCATTGCTTGATCATAAGCTTTTATCTCATGATGGGTTTGAATTAAAAACTGATAACATTCATATAAGTCTTTTCCATTTTCTTTATATGTTGTAAAGATCACTTCATAAAAACGAATAGCAGATTCAAACTGACGAACAGCTTCCATTTTTTCTTTTTCCTTGTGCAAATATCTTCCATAGATAAAATGAATTTCTGCTAAAAAGGGCATATACTTTTTTTCATTAATTTTATTTAGTTTATTTAAAATAATAATGGCTGCTTGAGCATAATCACTCAATAAATCATATCGTCCCGATGACATGCATGTTTTAGCAGCATAAAACAAAGATAAACCAGCATAATGTGTAAAACGGTTTAAATCAGCATCGTGATATTTAACAAAATAATTTGCTGAATCTACAAAGAAAATATTGGCATGCTTGTCATCATGTGTCAAAAGATAAAAGTGTGCTAAACGATATTGACTCATATGAAAATCATAGGTGTATTTACTATCGAACTTACTTGCATTTTCATAAGCTTGATGCGCCATTAAAAAGTGATATTCAGCATCTGAATACTCTTTATGCTTTTGGTAAATAAAAGCTTGACGTTGTTCAACTAGACCGACTTCAGCTTCATAACTTGGGTCATTTTGAGCTTTTGTTGTAAAAGCTTGAAGAGCTTGATCGTAAAAGTACAAAGCATCTCTAAACGACTCATCTTTTTCATAGATTTTAGCGATGTTTAAATTTGTAAAACCAATCATGGCTGAATGATCTTCATGCTGACTATTAGGTGAAGCTAAGCGGGTATCTAATGACTCTTCATAGAGTTTGATAGCTAAATCACTATCATCTACTTCTATACATTCAGCATAATCATATAAAAGACTTGATAAATAAAAGTGAAAAAGATTATGTTTTTGCTTAATCCCTCGAAGTTCATCGATAAATAGAAGCAAATCATTTTTGTTAAAATCTTTTTCTTTTTGTACAATTTTAAAATAACTATACTTATTCACCACATATTGATTTAAATACGAGATCTTCGTTACGTGTGAAGGATAAGTTAAATCTTTTAAATAATCGAACAAGAAAAAGGATTGATGAAATGCATCTTTAGCAAGATCCGTCTGTGAAATTAAGTGATAGTAATCTCCTAAAAATTTATATGCATAACCAAGACGCTCTAATATCTTTGGATATTTTGTATCTGCATATAAATCATAAATGTCGATTGCTTTAATCACATGCTCTTCAATTAAATGTTCATTTTGATCATAAATATGACATTTAGCTAAAAAGAAGTAAAGATCAGCTTCAGATAAAGTGTTTTTTTCTACGACATCCATTAAGGATTCTATATCGCATTTGATTTGATGTGTTTGTTCTTTAAATGTATAAATATCTTCATAAATAGATTCAAAGACAAGTAGAAGTAAACCAGATTTTGCTTCTTTCTCAAAAAAACGTTTTGCAATCTCTACATAATCAGCACGTCTTTGTTCAATGCTAACATCTTGAATTTTTAAATAATAGAGCATTAATTGCTGCAGCAAAAAAAGATCATCTTCATGCGTATTAGAAATGAGTTGGAGCAGATAAGGCTTACTAAGTATACGTTTTAACTCATGTTCTTGATTTTGTTCTACTTTAATCATCAGTTCATGTAATGTCATATGGGATACCTACGTCCGATCGATAATCATATAGACATGATGAAAATCTTTGTTTATATAATCCTCTTTTTTCATAAACACATAGACATAACCATCTAGTGTCGAAAAAAGAGGCATGTCATCCATAAGATAAGGATCAAATTGCAAAAGGAGAAATTCATCACTTGATGCTAAATAATTGAGTTCAAAGGGTTTTCCTAAGAGTTTGAATGTATCACTAAGAGCGTCACTTAATTGAAATTCGATGGGATATCCACCTTTTACAAAGCGTTCGTCAGCCATGTCTTTTTCATAAAACACTGAACATCTTTTCTTTTTTTCATTCATATATATGAAAAGAAATCCTTTTTGTAGAATAAAAACATCTTTAGGAAGTTCACTTAAATCAACCATTAAAACGAGTGTATCTGAAGTATGTTTCAATGTTGACTCACCGAACAATCTTGACTTATACAAATTATGAGGGCTTATATGGATTGTAATAGATGTATTCATCGCTTCTCCTTCAAAAATGCATATTTATCTTTTATAGATGGTTTTGAATTAATTTTTTGTTCATGCTTAAAGTATTGATGGATATGATATGCTCCTCGTTCAAATCCGTGATAAAATTGATCAAAATCGAAAAAGTCAATGGGCTCAAAAACGAGGTCTTTAAGCTTTATAGGTTCAAACCCTCTAAAAGAGGTATAGTCATCAATATCAGGTAAATAACTCATAAATGGATAATTTCTAGCTTGTAGAATAAGCGCTTGACCACGCGATTTATCAAACATTTGTAGTTGACTCACAGAGATTAAGGGTTCTTCTTTATCAAATGCGTTACGTTTACCACATAGTGCTTGTAACTCTTCAAGTAAGCCTCTTTCTCTTGATGTTAAAAAAACCCAATTTGTACAATTTCCTTTAATGGTTTGTGCCTCTTCATGATAGATGTTAACAAGTTGTTGTTCACTTTGTACAATGAGGAAAAAGCGCATGTTTCTACTTCTTGCTGCAGTAATCATCGCAGGCATATCGGTAATGCGAGGCATATTTGCAAATTCATCAAGTATGAAGTTAACTCGTTTAGTTAATTGACGATCTTTTTGTCGACTTGCTTGATCAATGAGTAATTCATAAGACTGTTTTATATAAGCAGAAGCTAAAAAGTGTAAAGTCGTTTTTTCATCAGGTATGATGAGAAAAATAGCATGTTTTTTTTCACTGATGGACTCAATATTGAAATTTGATTCTGATAGTAAACTTGTTAAAGCTTTAGAATTCATAAAGGGTGATAGCATCGTATCAACTGTACCTAAAATACTTTTTCGTGTATTATCTGCATTGAGTAAAGTTGAAAGCATTTTAATCGCTGATAAAGAGTGTCTTGGTAACTGCTTCACAAACTTAGCTAAGGATGAGAGTTCAAGTTCGTTCGTATCATGAGCGTAGGAAGCCATTAAAACAACCGATTTCATGTTCACTTCTTTAATCGAGTGTGCAAGCTCAAAAAGAAGTAAAATCACACCTACAATATAATTTGATGCTGTTATTTCCCAATAAGGATCTCTTTCGCTCCTGACCTGTCCTTTTAGTGTATTAACAAAATCAGTCACCATTTCAGTCGCTTTATCATATTTACCATCTTTATAGTATAAATAAGGAATATGTAATGGATTCCACATAAGATTACTCTTTGAAGGCTCTCGAAAGTTAAGAATGCCTATTTCATATCCTTTTGATAAAAGATAACCAGAGTTTTTCTCGAGAAGCTCACCCTTTGGATCAGAGATAATCATGGACTCTCCAGCAAGCCCTAATATATTGATGGTAGGCATACAGAACAGTCTTGTTTTTTTAGAACCTGTTGAACCTAAGACGAGGGTATGATTATCCAAATGATCAACATAGACAGAAGTTCCATCAGCATAAATAGGTAAACCACTAGAGTCAATGGTTTTACTCGATGAAAGATCGATTTTTTTTAATCCTAAAGTGATTTCACTGATCGAAGACCACCTTGAACCGGTGACCATTTTAGGCACATACATACTAAATTGATGATCTTCATTGATTGAATATTTCACAGTTTGTTCGTTAGCCATAACATCCTCCTAAAGATTCATATCAAATTGCTTTATCCACTCACCTTGTGGACTAAACTCAATTAAATCAGAAACACGTAATGCTTGATGGGATTGATCTTTTTGACGATATTTTTCATATACAAGATCTTTTGCAAGATTTTTTATCGTATAAACACCATGAAATGATCTACTTTTCATCGCCACCTTAATGGTTTCTAAAAGCATGTTTTTAGCATCTTCATCCACATCAACTTGAAGCGATTGGATTAATGTCATCAGTTTTTCAAGTAAGACTTCTGCTGGTGATGTTTTCACTCGTATGGTTTTTATTCTTAATTTTCCAGAAATAATGCTTTCCACTTCATTGATGTCAGTCGAACGTGTGGATTCACTCACTAAGATAATCATCTGAATGTCATCACGATGTGTGAGATAATCAAGAAAACGGATGAAACGTTTATCAATATAAGCTTTTTTCTCAACCCAATCAGTTATATTAATCATTAAGACACCAGCATAAGGCTGACCATGTTGAGATAATCCATGTTCTAATAAATTATAAAGACGCTCAAAAGATTTAAAGGTTTGAACATTATCATCATATTCGAGGATAAATTCAATGTATTTAATAGTATTTGAAAAAGGCATGATCCCCAATTGATAAAGATGCTCACTCATAGCATGAATTAAAAAAGACATACCAACTCCAGGATCAGCAACAAAAAAATAATTTGGTAAAAAGATTTTTGCATGTTCACCATGTACCAACATATTTTTTTTAACCGTTGTCCATTCTTCAAGTAAAGAGCGGACATTTTCATAACCTTTAGTTTCCAATAAATTTAGATCATTTAATGTAAACATAAAAAACCTCCCAAAGTGTTTTATCAAAGTTTTCCTGTTGTATGATATAAAAGCAGAAACTCTTAAAATCAAATGTGTTGTATTATCGTATAGTATTGTTTACATTATACCTCAAAAAATACACGATGTGTAGAGCATAAAAAAATACCACCACTTTTTATGTGATGGTAGAATACCTTATGTGATACGTTTTTCTAGCAATTTCTTGATGTCTAATAATAAATCTTCAACCTTTGGTTTTTGTGCATCAAGTTTAGCTTGCTCTGCCTTCTTTTCATCTTCAATCGCTTTAAGTCTGGCTTCCTCTTCCAGTTTTTTTGCATGTGCAATCTCAGACATACGTGTGAACAATCGAACGATGATAAAGACCACGAATGCAATAATTAAGAAATCTATCACATTTTGGATGAATAATCCATATAAGATTGCATTTTCTGCAGTTCCTGTGATGGTATTGGCTGGTGTAATGACATATTTGTAGTTATCAAAGCCATTTTTACCTACGACTAAACTAATGACAGGCATTAAGATATCTTTGACTAAGCTACCAATAATCTTTGTAAATGCACCACCAATAATGACAGCCACTGCTAAGTCTAAAACATTTCCTTTGGTAATAAATTTCTTAAAATCATTAAAAAACTTTTTCAATGTAACACCCCTTTCACTTATCTATATTATACATCTTATTCAATAAAAAAAGAATCAACAGTGAAATAGGATGATAAAATAGAAATAGGTGATTTTTATGTTTAAAAAAGAAACAAGCAAGTGGTTAATCAAACATCATAAATATCTAAGATTTCCGCTTTTTCTTTTATCGTTTATTAGTTTAGTGCTAAGTTTAACAGCGATTTTTTTCGCTTTTTATTCGAGAGAGACCATTGATGCTGTCATTGATAATGAACTCAATAAGTTTATGTGGTACGCGATTGTGATTGGATCAATCATGGTTGTTAATCTCATCTTTTTAGCATTGAATCAATATTATAAGGTTATATACAAAGCACGTGTTGATCAACGTTTAAAAAATCAACTGTTTAAAAAAATATTACTTGCTGAATACAACACTACTAAGGATGTTCACTCTGGTATACTCATGACACATCTTGAATCAGACGTGGATCATATTTCTGAAGGTCTTATAGAGATTGTGCCGCGAGTGATTTTTAATATCGTCCGTTTTGTTGGAGCTTTTATTTTACTTTTCTTAATTGATGAATTATTTGCGATATTACTTTTAGCCTTTGGAGTCATCATGTTTTTCGGTAGTCGGATGCTTTCACAAGCAATAAAAAAAAGACATCATCGACTACAATCATCATTAGAAAAATCAAAGAGTTACTTACAAGAATCGATTGAAAATATGATTGTGATTAAAGCTTTTGAAGCAGAAGATAAAATATCATTTTTGCAAAATGAAAATCAAGAAGACGTCTTTAAAGCAAAAAAATATAAAAATAATCTATCAATATGGGTATCTTCTGGATTAAATGGTTTTTTCGCCTTTGGATATGCATTTGCTATCATTTTTGGTGCATGGCGATTACAACACGGTTTATCTGTTGGTTCTCTACTCGCGATGATCCAACTAGTACAGCACGTTCAATCCCCATTTAGCGGGTTTTCAATGCTTATCCCTAAGTTTTATCAGATGATTGCGTCTACTGAGAGAGTCATGAAGATTGATGCCTATCATGAAGAACCTAAAAAAATCAATGATGAAGTTCCTTTATTCAAATCACTTGATGTGAAAAATCTCCATTTTTCATATGAAGATAAGAAAGTGATTTCAAATTTATCATTTACAGTTCATCCAGGTGAGTTTATCTATCTGATTGGAGAAAGTGGTAAAGGTAAAACAACCTTATTTAAAATTTTACTAGGCTTACTCCTACCACTTGAAGGTGAATTAACCATCCATTCACAAAAAGAGTTAACCATCTCATCTGAAACACGCGCTTTCTTTAGCTATGTTCCACAACAAAACTTTATTCTATCTGGTAGTATACGAGATAATCTAAATCTTTATAAGACCTATGAGGATCAAGACCTTATGCACGCCTTAGAAGTTGTATCACTTAAAAAAGATATTCTAAGCCTACCATCTGGTTTAGATACGTTGCTTGGTGAAAGAGGTAAAGGCTTATCTGAAGGACAAATTCAAAGATTAGCGATTGCTCGAGCTATTTTGAAAGATGCACCGATTTTATTATGTGATGAAATCACATCTGCGCTTGATCAAAAAACAGAAGCTGAAGTTTTAAGAAATATTAAACAAATGACTGATAAGGCCGTTTTATTTATCTCTCATCGACCCATTGATCAAAACATCGCTTCAAAAACCATTCAATTTGACTAAAGATTGATTAAAAATAAATAAATCATGATAAGATAAACATACAAGTATAAATTCGATACAAAGGGAGATATTATATGAATAAAGTTGCGATTCTCGTATGTAGTAATGCTGGACTTGATTATCTTGACTACCCAAAAGATATCATTATTTTGCGTTCTGTCATCCAATTTGGAGCTGATGAAACCTATGATGATTTTGTTGAAATGGATGCTGAAACATTTTATAAACGTATTTTAAATAATCCAAATGATATTCCACGTACAGCTTATGTATCACCAGGAAAAATGATTTCCTATTTTGAACAATTAGAAAAAGAAGGTTATGAAGAAGCATTAGTCATTACCATCTCTTCTAAATTATCAGGACTATATGAAGCAGTTAAACGTATTGCTGGAGAAGTAAATATTAAAGTAACAGCTTTTGACTCACTCACTTTAGCATACGCAGAAGCCTATATGGCACTTGAAGCACATCGTTTAGCATCAGAAGGTAAGAGCGTTGCAGAAATTCTTCCTCATCTTGAAAAAATTAGAGATCATGATCGTATCTATTTTGCAGTCAGTACATTACTTTATTTAGTAAAGAATGGTCGTTTATCAAAACTTATGGGAACACTTGGTACCATGATGCAAATGAAACCCATGCTTGTCATAGGTGATGATGGTAAAGTAGAAACAGTAGAAAAGATTAGAACCACTCATAAAGCACATCAACGTGTCTTAGAACAATACATTGAAGATACCAAAGATAAAAACGTATTGACTTATATTTCACATGCTTATGCAGATGAGTATGTCGATTGGTTTAAGACCGAAATTAAAAAAGCTTTTCCTGAAAGAGAAGTTGTTGTTGCATACTTAACACCAGTCGTGGGGGCACATACGGGTCCTGGTGGTATAGGTATTGGTTATATTGTGTTAGATTGATTAAAGCCTAACAAAGAGGTAAAATCGTGCTCTCTATGATTCGTGGAGTCGCTCCACGTTAGATAGGTAGCACTTTTTTTAATGTGCATATACAATAAAACTAGAGGTGACTAACTATTAAAAGTCAAGTACTTTTAGTAGATAAACTGTAAAAACCTCCTATAGCAGATAATAATGGGAGGTTAGCTAGTATTACAGATGACTTTTACTTAACCGCCACAGTTTAAGTAAAGAGTTTAAATGAGTTTAGAAGAATCAAAATCTTCATGGTTTGTTTCCAAATGATGAATCACGCGAACGAGTTTTTTAGCGAGATGAACCATCGCGACACGATGATGTTTACCCTCTTGTTTCTTCTTGTGATAATAAGCGTAGAAAACAGGATTGTAAATCATGGTCATCATACCGATGTTGATAAGTGTAGCACGAAGATATTTGCTGCCACGTTTAACGAGCTTACCAGTTGAAGACATCGTTCCAGACTGTCTAATGGTTGAATCCAGACCTGCATAAGATAGCATTTCAGCGGAATTTGAGAAGAGACGAATGTCTCCGTATTCACATAAAATGATGGCTGCTGAAATGATACCGATACCTTTGATGGTTTGAATCTTGGTCGGATATTGCTCCATGAGAGAAGTGATTTGTTTCTCAGTTTCTAAGATATCTTTGTTAAGTTTTTCAACATAAGATATGGACATCTTCAACTTAAAGAGTTGATGATTGTGTGTCACACCGATCGTTGATCTTGCGAGTTCCTTTAGTTTAGTAAATTTAGGATAATTGAATTTACCCATCGATAATTTACGAAGTTGATCGAAATGACTATCACTCATCTTTGCGATTCTATCTGGAGATGAAAAGCGTTTTAAGATGTATAAGGATGTATCACTATAGCCTTGTTCTCGCATAAAAGGTCTGAATTCAGGAAAGATGACATCTAAGACCTTGGTCATCATGTTGTAGTGTTTTGTTCTCATCGAGATGAGCTTAAAACGTAGTCTAGTCAGTGATTTTAAGGCACTTATATGATAAGATTGATGATGATAGGCTTTGTAGTCTACAGATCGCATATACGTTGAAATCATCTGTGCATCTTTCTTATCCGTCTTTGTTTTTCTCAGTGAATGGGCTTCTCCAAACTTCTTCACGAGAAAAGGATTAATCTCCATGAATGAATAGCCATGGAGGGTAAGAAATGACTTTAGATTTTCGCCGTAATGACCTGTAGCCTCTAAGCCTATTATCATTTCTTGTTTGACTAAGGGTTTAAAGTAGGTAAGCAGTTCATTAAACCCAGACTGACTGTTCTCACATGAGAACTGATGTTCAACTGTTTCGGTGGCGATGAAACAGTCGTGCTTGTACTTAGAGATATCGATACCGATATAGATCATAAGTACACCTCCTATAGTATCTTCGTACATGTGGTAAGTCCAGCAAGTCTTTATTTCATAATCATGTAAAAAGCGTCATGCGCTAACTAACTATTGCTGATTAAAATAAAGACCGTGGTAAGCGTCACCTCTAAACAGTCATAGCTGTAATGAAATGGAACAGATCCACAGTACATTATTAGTATATTAAATTAGACCGAAAGGAGTAAAGATTTAAATAAGTCTTAAGTGCTAACTTAATACAGTTTAAATCTTACATGATGACATGGATGCAAAACAAACAGGATTATTTATTGCAAAAAAAAGAAAAGAGAAGAAACTAACCCAAACAGAATTAGCTGATCTTCTTCAAGTGACAGATAAAGCTGTATCAAGATGGGAAACAGGAGAAGGATATCCTGAAATTTCATTTTTGCCAAAACTAGCCACTGTATTAGGTTGTAGTATTGATGATATTCTACAAGGTGGTCAAAAAGAAGTAGTGATGGTTGATACCAAAAAGTTAGTTACCAAGTTTCATTTTTTTAGTGCTTTATCGATTGCTATATTTCTTTTTGGATATTTGATTAATGTTGTATTAATCTATTCGACAGAAGAGAAATATTGGTCTTTATTATCAATAATCATCATTGGATTTGCATCATATGTTTTATATTTTTTCCAAAGATATAAATATTTAACAGAATGTAATTATACAGATGAAGATAAAATGATTGTATTTCAAGCAACACGAAGACTTATTGTTGCAAGCGTCTTAGCAGTTTGTGCATTACTCCCACAATATTTAGTCAGTATCGTCGCTTATATCATGGATTTAGACTTTTATTTGGATACGATGATTATTAGATTTGGATTTTATGTGCTTTTTGCACTACTATTTATGATTATTGGCTCAATTCCTCTTTTAGTTTCATTCGGATTTTATCAGCAAAAAAGATTTGGTCATGATTTCTTTAAAACAAACAAAGTGCTTATACCATTTAAATATTTTTCAACCTATATGTTTATCTACTTATTCATCGCAATTGTTGTACAACAGTATAACTTTGAATACGAATTAAGAGAACGATTCATATATTTAATACCTATCGTCATGATTATCCCTTATCTATATCCGATAATCATGGGAAATAAAAAAATGATTTTACCTTTATTGTTAAGTTTATTGACGATACCAGGTGTCTATTATGCAGCAATCATACATAGCGAATTAGTACACATCCATGATGTTTGGATCATTGATGGAAAGTATAACATGTTTGAAACGCTCGTTTATGCAGGTCCTGGTATTTTAATAGCTATAACTATCAGTTTTATCTTTTTAAGAAAGTTAGTTATGAAAAAAGACACATTTAATCATGCATTCTATGCCTATAAAAACATCATATTTACTTCATCCTATTTATTCTTTCTCTATATGCTTGTTACAAATAGACAGTTTGGTTATAACTTAGAACTTCTAGGCATCCTTTATTTATTGGCATGGTATATTAGTGATATTTATTTAAAAAATAGAATTAAACCAGTAGACCAATCAAGTTCAAAATAAGGAAAAAGCGATTGAAGGGGGGACAGCAATCGCTTTTTCATGTGCTTCAAATGGATTACTCATCCATCTTTAGGCTTCATTAATCATGTTTAAGAAATACTCGTGAATATAAGTAGAATCAGTGAGTTCAGGATGAAATGCAGTTGCAAGCATTCTTTTTTCTCTAACGGCAACCACCTTATCACTTACAGTAGATAATACTTGAACCTTATGTCCGACACCTGATACATAAGGTGCTCGAATAAAAGTCATTGGAATGTGTTGTTGATTAAAATCATCAACGGTCATAAAACTTCCTAATTGTCTACCATATGCATTACGCTTAACGATAATATCCATTACGCCAAGATGCACTAAATCTTGGTTTTCTATTTTTTTAGCTAGTAAAATCATTCCAGCACATGTTCCAAAGACCGGTAATCCTTTTTCAATCATCATCTTTAAATCATTTAACATATCTAAATCAACTAGTAATCGATGCATAGCAGTAGATTCTCCACCTGGGAGAATTAAACCATCCATGTTTTGATTTAAATCTTTCTTTTGACGAATGAAAAACGATGATACACCAAGTTTATCAAGCATGTACTTGTGTTCAATGAAAGCTCCTTGAACGGCAAGTATTCCAATATGCATCTTATTTTCCTCGTTCAGCCATTAAAAGTTCAATTTCAGATTCATTTATACCTACCATCGCTTCACCTAAGTCTTTAGAAACTTCAGCTAAGATCTTAGGATCGTTATAGTTTGTAACAGCTTTAACGATAGCCTCAGCACGTTTTTTAGGATTACCAGATTTAAAAATCCCAGATCCTACAAACACACCTTCAGCACCAAGCTGCATCATCAGTGCAGCATCTGCAGGAGTAGCAATTCCTCCAGCTGCAAAATTAACAACAGGAAGCTTACCATTTTCGTAAACATAACGAATTAAATCGTATGACACACCTAATTGTTTTTGAAGAACAAATAGTTCATCTTCACGAAGTGATTGAATTCTTCGCATTTCTTTTTGAATTTCACGCATGTGTCTAACTGCTTGAATGACGTCGCCAGTTCCTGGTTCACCTTTAGTTCTAATCATGGAAGCACCTTCACTAATACGTCTTAAAGCTTCACCCAAATCTTTCGCACCACAGACAAAGGGTACATTAAACTTTGTTTTATCAATATGATGAATATCATCAGCTGGTGATAATACTTCACTTTCATCGATATAATCGATTTCAATGGCTTCTAAAATTTGAGCTTCGACAAAATGACCAATTCTTACCTTTGCCATCACAGGAATAGAAACGGCTTTTTGAATCTCTTCAATCATTTTTGGATCACTCATACGAGAAACTCCACCAGCAACTCTAATATCTGCAGGTATTCTTTCTAACGCCATAACTGCAACCGCACCAGCTGCTTCAGCAATCTTTGCTTGTTCTGGGTTAGAGACATCCATAATGACGCCACCTTTAAGCATTTGTGCAAGTTCTTTATTGAGTTTATATCTTTCTTTTGACATGATAAACACTCCTTTTTAGTCTTTCTACAATTGTAGTATATGCTTAAAACTGGTATAATTAAATAGCCAGATTAAAATAAAATATATAGACCAGATAGGTGATTATATGTGGAATTTAGATGAACGATTAAAAAATGAACCCTTATATGTACGTATATACCTTCAACTTAAACAAATGATTATTGAAGGTAAATATACGGAACATCAAAAAATGCCATCGAAAAGAAAACTTGCTCAAACGCTAAAGGTTTCACCTTTAACAGTAGATCAAGCTTATCAACAGCTAATTGTAGAAGGCTATGTTTATTCGATTGAAAAAAGTGGTTTTTATGCAAATAAATACACAGATATGTTTACACAGCCACAAACCAAAAAAGTAAAAAAACAGACTGAAGAGATACAAGTTCAATCTTATACATATTCGTTTGAAACACATACGGTTGACACATCACTTTTTCCACAAACAACTTGGGCAAAATTAGCCAGACAAGTATTATCTGAAAATCATCAACAACTCTTAAATGAATCGAATCCTAAGGGTTTATTTTTACTGCGTAAAGAGATTGCTAGATACTTAGAAATCTATCGTGGTATGCATGTAGATATTAATCAAATCATTTTAGGATCAGGTTCAACATCACTCATTGGTCTTATTGTTGAAATACTTGGACGAAATAATCACTATGCCATGGAAAATCCAGGATATCCAAAAATATACCAATTATTTAAATCAAACGATGTCAAGCTTTCCTTAATATCACTTGATGCATCTGGATTATCCATCGACTCATTAAAATCCTCGGATGCATCGATTGTTCATATCACACCATCTCATCAATACCCATCAAGTATCGTTATGCCTATATCTAGACGCATCGAGCTCCTTCAATGGGCAAGTGAAAAGATAAATCGATACATTATTGAAGATGACTATGATAGTGAGTTTAGATATCAAGGTAAACCAATTCCTGCAATTCATGGACTCGATCAAAGTGACTCTATTATTTATATGAACACATTTACTAAGACGCTTGCTCCATCATTTCGCATCAACTATATGGTCTTACCCAAAAGACTTCTATCAAAATATGAAAGTATCTCATCATATCACGGTTGCACGGTCCCTAATTTAGATCAACACATCTTATATAAATTCATGAATGAAGGACACTTTGAACGTCATGTCAATCGCATGAAAAATATATATAAACAAAAAATTGACATGATCATTAGAATTCTATCAAAATATACTGAGTTCAGTATATATGGTCATGATTCAGGATTACATTTTGTCCTTGAAATTCATAAAAAAATAGATGAGCAAAAACTACTCATCTATCTAGGAAATATATCTATTAAAGTGTTATCAATGAAACATTTTTACCATGAATCAGAGAAAACGCATCCCATTAAGCTTATTATTGGATATGCAGGTATAAATCTTGATTCCATTGAAAATCACTTCACCTATTTATGTGATAGGATTCGTGACTATATTAAGACGTAAGTAGGTCAAAAAAAGTATCATATAAATCTGAATCGATTTCGTTTCTTATCTGACTTATGGCATCTTCATAAAAGGATTGACTTTTAGGATGGATTAAGTCAAATATCTTCCAATTTTCTAAGTCAAGATGAAATTGATTTAATAGTTCATGAATGTCATCTAAAGTATAGGTATCAATCGAAAAATAAAGATGATCATTAATTTTGAAAATATCCCCATCTCGATCATCTCTATCCCACGTTTTATTGAGCTGAAAGACTGCAGAGTATGAATGTGTGTCAACGCTTTCTTCAAATAAAATTAAATCATTCATATAAAATGTCTTAAAATAGGGAATTTCAGTTAGGATTTTTATACGATTCCATCCTTCGATATAAAGGATAAAGTAAGATATTATATCTTGATAAAAAGACATGAATTTATAGGAAAAGATGGGAACATTCATATCATATAAATAAAAACTTTGCACAATTGACGTATTTTCATCTTCAGAAATATATAACCTATAGTTTTCTTGCCGATTAAATAATTCATATTCAAGATGATACATATCATTTGATACATAATTATGTACAGAAGTTCTCATATGTGTTTCAAAATCATCATGAGTATAACGTTTTAAGGCATTTGAATTCATTTCAAGTTGCCGATAATGCTTTTGATTGATAAACTCATAAAATAATAAATGATATGTATCATGTGTTGTATCAATAGATATGGTTTGAATATATACTTGATCATTTGTATCATATCCTATGATACTTAATAATCTAAAACTAGCATATATATAATAGAAAAATAGAGTCGTATCATCTATAAATCCTAAATGAAACGTTCGAATATGTAATTTTCCTCGATTTGTAGATTCATGTTTATAATCTTCGTTTAATTTTAACTTAGTTTGATGACCATCTGATTTCAACATAGACATATAGTCACCACCCGTATCATATAAATTAAAACTAGGTGTCTCGACAGGATAAAGTGTATCATATTGATCTTGTAAATAAGCTCGATCATATGTATCATCAACTGCAATAAAATGACCAGAGGGTAAAATTGGTCTATAATGTGTACTTTGCAATTCATTTTTTGCAGAAGTCAGTTCATGAGATAGTTCGTCATATAATGTAAACCATTTTTCAACTTCTGGATCGACCTTGGGTGTTTCGTTATGACATGCGTATAAAAACACTAAGCATAAAAAAACGGCAAATATAAGTGTTCTTTTTACAATCATTTAGTTACTCCATTGTTTTAATATATTGCATTTATTATATCATAATACAAAAAAAACACTTTAAGAAAAAGTGCTTTTTTTATAAGCGATTTGTTTATGCATTCTCAATAATTGCAGTAATAGGGATGAGTAGAAAAGCCATCCATGAAATCGTCCAAAGTCCTGCGAACATGCCTAAATTAAAGAAAATCATGACTGCAATAAATGGCATTAAGGGTGTTAATCTAAATTTCTTGTCAAAAAATAGAATGGCAAACATAGGAATGAATAAGAAGACTTGCCATGCGTAGACCCAACCATCAAGTAGAACACCTAGTAAGATAAATGCTGTGACACATGATAAAACAACAGCAAGCATTATCAGAGTCTTCGTTCTTTCTGGACCTTTTTTAGGGAAATCCCAGATAAAGGTCATTTCACCAATGAGTAGACCAACGACAGCAGGCAAGATGAAACCTAGCGCACCTAATCGCCAATCACCATAGATATATCCCATGTATAAATAAAATGCAATAGCGAGTGCAAAGCTAATAAAGGCAATGAGAGATTTCCAATTTTTATAATCTTGAATAAGTGCCATCATCGGAATACTTAAGAAAACAAGCCATCCAGGATTCCATAAGTCTTGATAGGTACCTAATAAAATGAAAATTGTGACGGATGCAAAAGGCATGAGTGCAATCAGCATTTCTTTTGGTTTTGTACTAAAAATAATTGCGACAACTGGAATCGATAAGAAGACCATCCATGTAGGATGCCAAATACCAGAAGATAATCCAATTGCCATAAATGTAATGACACTTAAAAATGGCATGAGTGCGATTAATTTGTTTCTAACATCTTTTTTCCTTTTAATTCTTAAAGTATCGATGAGTTCATATGCGACATGGTTAGGATCACCTAATAAGTTATAAATCTCATCATCTGAACGACCTGTTTCTAGCATGTCATCATAGATTTGACTATAATCTTTAATGATGTCATTAATATCTTCCTTACTTGCTTGAAACTCAATCAATTTGTTTTTTAATGCTTCTAAATATTTAGCTTTCATGTGATAGTCCTCCTAATAACTTAAACACACCTTCTAAGAATGTTCTCCATTCATGTTCATACTCTTCATATTTCTTTAATCCCAAGGAAGTCATCTTGTAATATTTTCTTGGTGCACCTACATTGGTTGTTTTTTCGTAGGTTTCAAACAATCCTTGCCCCGTTAAACGTCTTAAAATCGGGTAAACCGTGTTTTCATTGACTTCAATTTGTTTAGATAAGGTATCAATGACTTCAAATCCATACATATCCTTTTGTTTGACAACGGCTAGGATACACATTTCAACAATACCCTTCTTAAATTGTGTATTCATCTTGTACCTCCTACTGTGTGTTGCACACTACTATAATAACACTGTACTGTGCGAAACACAATACCTATTTTTAATTTTTTTTATTTTCTTCATAAAAGTATGTTTCATTTTCGTTTTTTCTTGTTTTTTGATAGATTGTATGATACCATAACATCAAACAAAGAAAGGTGATTTCAATGTTTAAATATAAGAAAGCTGTTTATTATTACGCATATCATTAAAAAGAGGATTGCTAGGCATTCCTTTTTAAGCGAAATAAAGGAACAGCCAATACATGAGATCATTCATCCTTGGGGTTCCTAGGGATTTTTTTATTTAAACAAAAAGAGGTATTTTATATGATTATTCAAATGAAGAAAACAGCAACAAAGAAAGAATTTGAACATATTGTTAAGTTCTTGGAAAGTAAAGGATTAAAAATAGTTGATGCATCCAGTGAGAATGTCATCGTCTTTGGTGTGCTTGGTGATACGTCAAGCATTGAACCAGCAGATTTATATGCATTTGATGGTGTAGGTGAAGTCACAAGAGTATCCACACCATTTAAAAAAGCGAGTCGAAGCTTTAAGAAAAAAGATACGATTATCAAAATTAATGATCATGTTGAAATTGGTGGAAATCAATTTGTCGTGATGGCTGGACCTTGTTCAGTTGAATCGGAAGAACAACTTAGAACAATCGCGAAATCAGTTAAAAAATCAGGAGCTCATCTTTTACGAGGGGGAGCGTATAAACCTAGAACATCACCTTATGCTTTTCAAGGACTAGAACTTGATGGTTTAAAGTTACTTCGTAAAATCGGTGATGAAACAGGTTTAGCGATTGTCACTGAAATCCCTTCAGCTGATTTACTTCCTCTATTTGAACAGTATGTTGATATTATTCAAGTTGGTGCACGCAATATGCAAAACTTTCACTTACTTAAAGCTTTAGGTAAGTCTAAAAAACCCATTTTGCTAAAAAGAGGATTATCCAATACGATTGAAGAATGGCTGATGTCTGCTGAATATATTATGGCAGGAGGTAATGAAGAAGTCATTTTATGTGAGCGTGGTATTCGTACCTTTGAAAAATATACACGAAATACATTAGATATTAGTGCTGTATTAGCAGTGAAAGAATTATCACATCTTCCTGTCATCATCGACCCAAGTCATGCTGCAGGTAGATGGAACATGATTGAAAAATTATCATTAGCAAGCTTAGCAGTTGGAGCTCATGGTCTTATTGTTGAAGTCCACCATGACCCTGAACATGCATTAAGCGATGGTGCACAATCCTTAAAGCTTAACAAATTTAGCCATATGATGGATGAACTTGAAAAAGTTGCTGATGTCTTAGAGATTAAAATCCGATGAGAATATTTATTGTTGGATTAGGATTAATTGGAGCATCTTATGCTGAAGGACTTCATCATCGAGGTCATAAAATCTACGCATATGACATAAATGATTCATATATAAAAACAGGAATCACTCAAGGTTTTATTGAACAAGATAATGCACTAAAAAGATTAGGTTCATGTGATTTAATTATCTTAGCCTTGTATCCTAAACATAATGCAGTATTTCTAAAAGAGAATCTCTCTTTACTAAAAAGAGGTCAAGTCATCACAGACGTCAGTGGCACAAAAAAAGAGATGATGGAAGAAATCGAACAACTCTTACCACAAGGCATCTCATATACTTCACATCATCCGATGGCGGGTAAGGAAACAAGTGGATTTGATTCAAGAGATTATCAGATGTTTAAGAAGGCAAATTTCTTAATTGTAAAAAGTAAAAGATCGGAACCAAAAGATGAAATCCTCTTAAGAGAAGTCGCAAATGACCTTCGTTTTGGTAAAATAACAGTGTTAGATGCAACATCACACGATGAACTTATCGCATTCACATCACAACTTACTCACGTTTTAGCGGTTGCACTTGTTCAAAGTGATACACTCACTCAAACCAAAGAAGCAACCGGAGATTCATATCGTGATTTAACACGTATTGCCAAAATAAATGAAATCATGTGGAGTGAACTCTTTTTAGAAAACAAAGAAACACTTCTTAAGAAAATTGATGACTTTGAAAAACAATTAGATATCATCAAACATATGATTGAAAACCATCAAATTGAAGCACTTAGAGACTATTTAAAACAAGCCAAAGAAAGAAGGAAAGCTTTTGATCTCGATTAAAATGCCAGATTATGATTTATTTCTCGATGAATCAGGTATATCAAACCTAGAAACGGAAATAAAAAGAGTATATGCCTACGATAAGCTTTATGTCATCACCGATGACATGGTTTTTGGCATATACGCATCCATTTTAAAAGAGGCTCTTCCTTCATATCAACTTGAATTTATCGTTTTCCCATCAGGTGAAGAATCAAAATCATTTGATGTCTATCAAAACGTTATCAAAAAACTCATTACTAAAAAGATGAAACGTAATCATATGATCATCGCTTTTGGTGGTGGGGTCGTCGGTGATTTAGCTGGATTTGTAGCAGCAACACTTTATCGAGGTGTTCCATTTATACAAGTACCAACAACACTTCTTGCGATGGTCGACAGTAGTATCGGTGGAAAGGTAGGCATTGATTTACCAGAAGGGAAAAATTTGATTGGTTCTTTTTATAATCCGAAACTTGTTTACATAACACCTATGTTTTTAAAGACACTATCAGATCGTGAATATCACAATGGTCTTGCTGAAATGATTAAAGCGGGTTTAATTGGTGATAAGCATTTATACCATTATCTTTTACAAAACAATCGTGTAACAATTAAAGAAATTCAAATGGCTATTCAAGTTAAACGAGATATCGTTTTAATTGATCCATTTGATCACAAGGAACGCATGTTTTTAAATTTTGGACATACCTTTGGTCATGCGATTGAAGCGAAACATAATTATTTAGTTTATAAGCATGGTGAGGCTGTAAGCTATGGCATGATTATCGCACTAGCTGTTGGGGTTCGTTTAGGTGAAACGCCTCAAGCACTTTATGATGAAGTAAAACAACTGCTTATTCAAAGAGAGCTTGTAAAAGAACCATTTATGCGTGCATCAGATTATTTAGAACAAGTTAAAAAAGATAAGAAGTATATTGGAGAAACACTTCAGTTTGTCATTGTTCCTAAAGTAGGTCAAGCAAAAATCATCCATGTAACGGAAAGTGAGCTTATATGAATATTACGATTACACCAAAACCATTAACAGGTACTGTTGATGTGATTTCTTCGAAATCATTATCACACCGATATGTCATTGCTGCAGGATTATCCCAAGGACATTCTGTCATTAGAAATGTTTTAGATTCTGATGATTTAGTTGCAACCAAACATGCGTTAATGAATCTTGGTGTATCTTTTTTTAACGATGAAATCAAAGGCTCACATCTTGAGTTGAAACATCAAGAATTTGATTGTTTAGAATCAGGATCAACGCTTCGCTTTATGATTCCTATCGCTATACTACAAAAAGAAAAAGTTGTTTTTAAGGGTAGAGGTAAACTACCTGAAAGACCACTTGATATTTATGTTCAAATGTTTAATGATAAGCATATAGAATATAGATTCTTAAGTGATAAAAATCTACCTATTGAAATAAAAGGACCTTTAAAATCCGGTTATTATCAATTAAAAGGCGATGTATCATCTCAGTTTTTTACGGGATTATTATTTGCTCTTCCTCTTTTAAGAAGGGATTCAGTGATTGAACATGTCACACCTTTAGAATCGATTGGTTATATCCATTTAACATTAGATGTCTTAGAAAAGTTTGGTGTCCATATTACATATCAACATCCTTATTTCTATATCAAAGGGAATCAGAGTTATCAATCCTTGACACATACGGTTGAAGGTGATTTTTCACAAGCAGCTTTTTGGATGGTTGCAGCTACAATAGGTGAAAAAATTAAACTTAAAAACTTAAATCCCTTGAGTAAACAAGGAGATAAAGCCATTATGGACATCATCAAAGACATGAGCGGTCGAATAAAATATTTCAAACAATCAGAATCCTTCCATATTTTACCTTCAGAAACAATCGGTAGAACGATTGATTTAAGTCAAGTACCTGATTTAGGACCTATATTAATGATTTTAGCTTCAGTATCTGAAGGAAAAACAATCTTTAAAAACGTCAATCGTTTAAAGATTAAGGAATCTGATCGTCTTGACGCGATGCATCAAACATTAACGAAATTTGGTGTTGAGATGAGTATTCATAATGATGAAGCGATTATTGTTGGACAAAAAGTACTTAAAGGAAATCAAATATTTGATAGTTTTGGTGATCATCGAATTGCTATGGCCATAGCAATTGCAGCTATTCGTGCGGATGGAGATGTAACCATCAAACAAGCTGAGGTTATCAAAAAATCATATCCAACCTTTTATGATGTGTATCAATCTTTAGGAGGAGTCATCCATGAGTCTTGAAAAACTTAGAAAAGAAATTGAATCTATTGATGAACAGATGAGAGATCTTTTTTTAAAACGTATGGATATATCTATACAAATAGGACAATATAAAAAACAACACCACTTACCTGTTTTTGATCCAAAAAGAGAAGAAGAATTAATCGAAAAATACACAAAACATATAGAAGATCAAAACATAACACCTTATTATAAAAAATTTTTAATACATCTCATGAAGCTATCAAAGGATATTCAAAAATGATAAAATGTGGTTTACTTGGAAAAAACATTAGCTACTCAAAATCACCGACGCTACATCAAACGATTGGTCGGTTTTTAAACATACCTATATCATATGAGAAATTTGATATCTCAGAATCAGAGATACCAAAATTTATATCAATGATTCGTTCAGGGAAACTGCAAGGACTTAATGTGACCATACCTTATAAGCAAAAAGTGATGGCACACTGTGATGAGTTAACACCTGCAGCTAAAAAAATACAAGCCGTTAATTGTATCTATGTTAAAGATAAAAAAGTTATTGGTGACAATACCGATTATGAAGGATTTTTAGGCACATTAATCAAAGAAGACATTGATGTGAAACATAAAAGAGTATGCATCTTAGGAAGTGGTGGAGCAGCGAAAGCATGCTATGTGGCATTAACTGATTTAGGAGCGAAAGTCTGTGTCGCCTCAAGACGTAAAGATACCATTGATCCACTATTTAAATGTGTCATTTCATTTGAAGATATAAAACCCGATCAAGTTGATTTATATATACAAGCAACTCCTGTGGGCACGTATCCCAATATCAATGAATCGATTTTACCAAAGTCAATGGTTGAAAATCACACAGTAATTGATTTGATTTATAACCCCCCTAAAACACAAATAATCACAGATGCAAAACGTGGAATTAACGGTGTTTCAATGATGGTGATACAAGCAATCAAATCAGAAGAGATTTGGTTAGATCGAAAAATTAAACTAACTGATGAGTTGTATAGAAAATTGAAGGATGTGGTTGAATCGTGAATACTTATGGCACATTATTTAAAGTAACACTATATGGAGAATCGCACCAAGAAGCGATTGGAGCGATTATCGATGGTGTACCAGCTGGTATAAAAATCGATGAATCACTTATCATTAGCGATCTAGAAAAGAGAAAACCAAATGCGATAGGAACGACACCTCGTAAAGAAGAAGATCACGTTCATGTGCTATCTGGTGTATTTAATGGATACTCTACAGGATCACCTATTCACTTAATGATTAAAAACGAGAATATTCGCTCGAAGGATTACAAACATTTAAAAAAACAACCACGTCCAGGTCATGCTGATTTTGTCTCTCATATCAAATATAAGGGATTTGAGGATTATCGAGGAGGAGGTCGTTTTTCAGGAAGATTAACAGCAGCATTAGTTTCAGCAGGTAGTATCGCAAAAATGGTCATACCTTTTAAATTTCATCATGAACTGATACAAGTAGGAAGTTTAAAAAATATGTCTATGCTTGATGCTTACTTGAAAGATATAATGGAAAAAGGCGATTCAGTTGGAGGGATTATCCAATTAACGGTCTCCAATATGTGTGTAGGACTTGGAGAACCATTCTTCAATAAAATTGATGGTGAAATTGGTAAGATGATGTTATCGATACCAGCCGTTAAAGCAGTTTCAATCGGTGATGGATTTGAAGCGATTGAAACCTTAGGTAGTTCATTTAATGATGTGATAATCGATGCATCAGGAAAAACGAAGACCAATCATAGTGGCGGCACATCGGGTGGTTTATCAAATGGGAATGATTTATTAATCAAAGTATTTATTAAACCAACATCAAGTATTGCTCTTGAACAAAACACATATCATATCGAAAATGAATCTATAGAACCTCTTTCTATTGGAGGAAGACATGATGTGTGCATCGCCAGAAGAGCAGGTATTGTTTTGGAAAATGCACTCGCGATTGTCTTAGCAGACTTATATTTAATACATAAAGCATATAAAGATTAGGGAGAAATCCCTTTTTTTATTGATATATCATATGAAGTACGTTATACTATATTTGAATATATGAGCAAACGTTCATATGAGAGGTGAATATGAAAATCGATCGTTGTGAGTCTATCTTTATTCATGAAGATGCAATTCAAGAAGTCCAAAAACACTTGTTGAAAGAAGATGAATTAAATCGAGTCAGTCAGTTATTTAAAATCATTTCTGATCCTACACGCATTAAAATTTTATTCGTATTAGAAAAAGCTGAACTATGCGTGTGTGATATCTCAGTGATTTTAAACATGACGCAAAGTGCTATATCGCATCAACTAAAAACGCTAAAAGATGCTAATCTAGTCACTAATCGAAGAGAAGGTAAAACGATATTTTATAAGCTTGCTGATGATCATGTTCATCAGATTTTTAATCAAGCATTAACACATATCAAGGAATAACAATGAAAAAAACATACTACATCAAAAACTTAGATTGCGCCAATTGTGCATTAAAAATTGAAACAGAATTCAAAAAACTAGAAGGCATTAAGCATGTCTATTTAGATTTTGCTCAAGAGAAGATAATCATTGAATCAGAGAAATCATATGATTCAAAATCACTTGAGATAATTGCTCAAAAAATAGAAGATCAGGTGAAGATTTTTGAAGAGAAGATCACGATAGAACATCAAGCTTTTAACTTAGAACTTATCATTAATCTTCTAGGTGTTATCATCCTTGCTGTGCTCTTTTTATTTCCTTCATTTAATCCGTTGACGAGACTCATTCTATATATGATATCCTATCTCTTTATCGGAGGGAAAGTGCTTTATAAAGCGTTAAGAAACATCTTCAAAGGTCAATTATTTGATGAGCATTTCCTCATGAGTCTTGCTACGATTGGAGCATTTTTCATCGGTGAATATTTAGAAGGTGTTTCTGTGATGCTTTTTTATCGCGTGGGTGAATTCCTACAAGATTTAGCTGTTAAAAATTCTAAAAAAAGCATTCAAGCATTATTAGATATTAAACCAGAAATCGCACATTTACAATCAGAAAATTTAATCATAGATGTTAAGCCTGAATCTTTATTGATGGGTCAAATCATTTTAATTTATCCTGGTGAAAAAATACCGGTTGATGGAAAGATTATTGAAGGTATGACAAGCATAGATACTTCAAAATTAACAGGTGAATCGATACCAAGAGATGTTTATCCAAACGATGACATTTTATCTGGAACTATCAATCTATCAGGTGTCATCAAAATGGAAGTGCAAAAGACTTTTGAGGATTCCACGGTTGCTAAAATTATTGCTTTTGCTAAAGACCATGCAGACAAAAAAGCGAAAACTGAAAAATTTATCACACGTTTTGCACGATTATATACACCGATTGTTGTCATACTGGCTGTACTCTTAGGTTTTGTTGTCCCATTATTAGATGCTATCTTCTTCTCATCAAATACATATGCTACTTTATTACCTAACTACCTAAGAAGATCTCTGATTTTTCTAGTGATCAGTTGTCCATGTGCGCTCGTTTTGTCCATTCCTCTCTCTTTTTTCTCAGGCATAGGTGCATCTTCTAAAAAGGGTATACTCGTAAAAAGTGGGAGTGATTTAGAGATGATGTCAGAGATTAAGCACATCGTTTTTGATAAAACAGGAACACTCACTGAAGGAACATTTGAAGTAACAGACATTGTTTCAGAAGATCCAGATCAACTCATTAAACTTGCAGCTCATCTTGAATCGTATTCAACTCACCCGATTGCTCAATCTATAGTCGCATACTATCAAAAACCAATTGTTCAAGATAAATTAACATCAATCCAAGAAATTTTTGGTCAAGGTCTCATGGCTCAGTATGAGCAGAAATTATTGCTAGTAGGTAATCAAAAATTACTTGCATCACACCATATAGAAGCACCTAAACTCCCACATGGAAAAACGTATGTTTATGTTGTTTATGATCATCAGTATATAGGACATATCACATTAAGTGATGTCTTAAAAAAAGATACACAACATACCATAACAACACTAAAACATCGAGGGATTGATGTTTTATCAGTGACTGGAGATACAGAAGAAGCTAGTCAACACATGCTTTCACACCTTAATATCCCTATATATACCCATTGTCTTCCAGAAGATAAAGTCACTGTAGTTAACTCATACATGCAAAAAGGAAAAACAGCTTTTATCGGTGATGGTGTAAATGATGCACCTGTCTTAATAGCTGCTGATCTTGGTATAGCTATGGGTGGCATTGGATCCGATGCTGCAATCGAAGCTGCAGATATCGTCATTATGAATGATGCACCTTCAAAAGTTATAGATTTAATTGAAACATCTAAAAAAACAATGCGTATCGTTAAACAAAACATAACGCTAGCAATCGGTATAAAAGCGATTGTCTTAATATTAGGAGCTTTAGGTTATGCCAATATGTGGTTAGCTATCTTTGCTGATGTCGGTGTATCATTACTTGCTGTCTTTAATTCTCTTCGGATATTTTCAACACATCAAAAGACATCTTTAGTTAGATAAGATAAAATATAGAGAGGTGAGCATATGTCTAAACGATTAACATTCATTATTCTTTTACATGATCAAAAATCATTAAACAAAGAAGTTATCCTTGCTCATGTTGATTATTTAAAATCACTAGAGTATCAAAAAAGACTGATCTTTTCTGGTCCTTTTAAAGACCATGAAGGAGGTATCGTCATTATTTTTGCATCTACAAAGGATGAAGCAATCACGATTGCAAACCAAGATCCTTTTATCAATCAAGGATATAAATCCTATGAAATTATCGAAGTTATTCATGCTCATCAAGATAACAATTATCTAATTTAAAAAGGTATATATGCATACGAAATTAAGTGAGGTTTACGGAGTAGGACCTAAAACATTAAAGATTTTAAGAGATAAGGGCATATGGACAACCTATGACCTTGTTTTAAATACACCTAAATCTTATGAAGATTATTCGTTTTCAGCCATCGATCGCCTTAAACATAAAGAATCTATCACTATATTAGGAACCATCGAATCCGAATTAATTCATAAACGATTTCCTAAAGGTGAACTCGTCACCTTTACCTTAAGTGCATTTAATCAAAAGGTAAAGATTATTGCTTTTGGAAAAGGATATCTCATCAAATCGTTTAAAAAAGATGATCAAGTTGTTGTGAAAGGTATATACGATTTATACAAAAAAGAAATTCATGCACAGCATGTGCTATTACCAGAAAAAAAGACAGATTTAAAACCTCTTTATAGGATAGAGGGTATTCATGATACGAACATTCAAACCATATTAAAGCATGTCTATGAAGAAAACCAAATTCAAATTTATGAAAATATACCATCTGAACTGATTGATAAGTATAAACTCACCTCTCGATCTGATGCTTTTTACAAGCTTCATTTTCCTAATTCCGAACAAGATATATATCAAGCAACGCGAAGACTCAAATATGAAGAAGCTTTCTTTCTTCACTTAAAACTTGCACTCCGTCAACCTAAGCAATATCAAAGACAACCAAAATCTTATGATATCAACCAAGTTAAGCATTTGATTGATCACATACCTTATACCTTAACACATGATCAAAAAAAGGCTGTGAATGATATCTTTTCTGATTTTAAAAAACCACACGCAAGCTATCGTTTAATTCAAGGTGATGTAGGTTCAGGAAAGACCATTGTTTCATTGATTGCTGCTTATGCATGCATCTCTGCAGGTGAACAAGTTACATTAATGGCACCTACTGAAATGTTAGCTAATCAGCATTTCCAATCGTTTTCTACTCTACTTAAAGATGTCAATATTGCTTTATTAACAGGTAAAACAAAACATAAAGATCAACTTAAGGAAGACATTAAAAACCACACATATCAATTAATCATTGGAACACAAGCACTGATTGAAGATGATGTTATCTTTAACAACTTAGGACTTATTATTATTGATGAACAACATAAATTTGGTGTTCACACACGAGAAGAACTCATACAAAAAGGGCATTCAAAAGATATCATTTATTTAACTGCAACCCCCATTCCTAGAACACTTGCATTAACTGCTTTTGGAGAAGAGCATGTCTCTATTATCAAAGAAAAACCATCCTATCGTAAACCTGTTGAAACACATTACATCACTAAAGACAAAATCAATGACGTATTTGATGTCATCAAACAACGTATAACAAGCAAAGAACATACATTTATAGTTGTTCCAGCCATCACATCCAATAAGGTAGATGATAATGTTGAGACTGTTTACCAAGAACTTAAAGAACGTTTAGATACAGACATATTTGTCTTACACAGTAAACTATCAAAAGATGTTCAAGATGCTATGATGGAGCAATTTATCTATACACCAGGTTCTATTTTATTATCAACAACGATGATTGAAGTTGGTATTGATATACCTACAGCAACACTGATCGTTATTTTTTCTGCTGAGCATTTCGGACTATCACAGCTTCACCAGCTTAGAGGTAGAGTCGGACGTTCACATTTAAAAAGTGCATGCTTTTTAGTGTCCACAAAAGAAGATATTGAACGATTAAATGTTTTATCAAAAGAAAATGATGGTTTTAAATTATCTGAATATGATCTCATTCAAAGAGGTCCTGGAGACTTTTTAGGTAGTGAACAAAGTGGGTATTTCGAATTTAAGTATTTGAATCTATTATCAGATACCAATATCCTAAATGAAGCACAAAAGAATGTTTATAGTCTCATTAAGTTACCTGATTTTTTTACTAACAGTAAATATAAATATTTAAATCGCTATCTTAAAGAGCAAAAACTTATGATATAATGAGTTGATGAAAGAAGGGATAATTATGATTCGTTTAGCAGTAGATGGCATGGGTGGAGACAACGCTCCAGCTGAAATTGTCAAGGGAACGATGCTCGCTTTAGAAAAATTTGAGAATATCCATATTACACTGTTTGGTGATCAAGAAAAAATGGCACCTTACTTAAAAACACATCCACGACTTGAAGTTGTTCATACCCCTTATTTTTTAGAAATGGGTGAAAAAGATCCCATTAAACAATATCGTACGCACAAAGATGCTTCGATGTTTATGGCAATGCAACATGTCAAAGATGGAAAAGCAGATGGTATTGTATCTGCTGGTCCTACTCAAGCACTTGTTGTCGGAGGTCATTTCATTATTCGTCGTATGCCAGCAATGAAAAGAGTCGCGATTTGTCCTGTCATTCCATCATTTGATGGTCGTGGACGTTTACTACTTGATTCAGGTGCAAACGTTGAATTTAAACCAGAGCACTTACTTGACTTTGCAGTATACGCAACCATTATGGCTGAAAAAGTACTTAAACGTGAAAAACCAACATTAGGTCTCATTAATATTGGGACAGAAGATGGTAAAGGAAGAGATTTTGATAAAGAAACGTTTGCTTTACTTAAAGCAAGCGAAGATATTAACTTTGTTGGGAATATTGAACCAAAAGAAGTCTTTACAACAAACGCTGATATTTTATTATCAGATGGTTTTACTGCGAATATTGTTATGAAGACCATGGAAGGAACAGCTAAAGGGATGGGAATGCTTCTCAAACGTGAAATCAAATCCTCATTCATTTCTAAAATCGGTGCTTTATTCATGAAAAAAGCATTATACAACTTTAAGAGATCATTAGATGCATCAGAAATTGGTGGGGCACTTATCATGGGTCTTGATGGCGTTGTCATCAAAGCACAAGGTGCATCTTTAGCCTATGGTTTTTACAATGGTATCCGTCAAGCTAAAGAAATGGTTGAAGCCAATGTGATTCAACTTGTCTCTGAGGTTTTGTCAAAAAAAGAAGTTGGTGAAGAATGAAAGCTTTGCTTAAAAAGCTAAATCTTCCTTATAAGGATGAGTCCATCTATTTAAAAGCAATGACTCATGCATCTTATGCACATGAAAATCAAGTAGAAAAAAATGAAAAACTTGAATTTTTAGGAGATGCTGTCATTCAATTAATCATGAGTGACTATCTTTATCAAGAAGATTTAGAAAATGAAGGTCAAATGACCAAAAAAAGAGCTCAAGCAGTTTGTGAAGAAGCGCTTGTTAAATATGCAGAAAAAATTAAACTAAAAACATATATTCGTCTAGGTCATGGTGAAGTTCAAAAAGGTGCGAATAGTGCGATGATCGCAGATGCTTTTGAAGCCTTGTTTGGTGCAGTATACCTTGATCTAGGTTTTGATCAAGCAAAAATCTTATTTGATGACATCATTAAGCCCCAACTAAAACTAGTTTGGGACATTAAAGATTATAAATCAACCCTCCAAGAACTCATTCAAAGTGGAGATAAGCGAAACATCAGTTATCATATTATCCATGAAAGTGGTCCATCTCACTATAAGGTGTTTGAAGCAGCCGTGAGATTAGATAATACAATAACTTTAGGTATTGGAAGAGGAAAAACAAAGAAAGAAGCAGAACAAAATGCAGCACAAGATGCATTGAGTAAAGGTAATTACGATGCTAAAACGACTATATGAAGAGTATGATTTAGCTGTAGAGCGCATTTTAATTAAAGAATATAAGCGACTCTCTTTAACCATGCAAGAAATGCAAGTTTTACTTGCTCTTTTTTCAATTTATAAGAAAAGAAAAACATTTTCAATCGCTGCGATAGCTCGCAGAGTCGAATACAGCTCAAATGAAATAGGTGTTTGCATCGAGTCTTTATTAAACAAAAACTTTCTAATCATATCTCTTGAATCGAAAGATCAAAAAGAAAGAGAAATCTTCGAATTAGATCCAACATTTAAAAAGATTCAAGACCTTTTTAAGCAGGATGAAGTTGAAAAAGTAAGACAACAAGAAGAATCAAATATTGCATTAACCCTTCGTCGCTTTGAACAAGGACTTGGAAGACTTCTTATGCCATATGAACTTCAAAATATTCGTATGTGGTATGAAGAAAAGACGTTTTCTCATGAGCAAATCATTAAGGCAATCGAAGTAGCAAGAGATAAAATATCCATTAAATACGTCGAAAAGATACTCAATCAAAATATACCTAAAGAAATTGAAATCGATTATGAAGTCAATCAAGCACTTGACGAAATCTATAAAAAAATGAAATGAGTAAGCCTCAAATCATTATGGAAGCATTAAACCACATGTTTCCACATGCAAACATTGAACTTAATCACAAAAATCATTTTGAATTATTGATCGCAGTGGTTTTATCTGCGCAAACAACAGATGTTTCTGTCAACAAAGTGACACCTCAGCTCTTTCAAAATTATCCAACTGCCCAGACATTGTCTTTAGCAAAACAAGAAGATGTTGAAAGACTGATTCAAACGATTGGTTTATTTCGGAATAAAGCTAAAAACATCATTGAACTATCAAAAAAACTCGTTGACATGTACCAAGGAGAAGTACCTCAAAAAAGAGAAGAACTTGAATCATTACCAGGTGTAGGTCGTAAAACAACGAATGTTGTCTTATCGCATGCATTTGGAATACCCGCAATTGCTGTTGATACACATGTTGAAAGAGTCTCGAAGAGATTAGGACTTGCAAAAATAGTGGATTCAGTACTCACTGTTGAGAATAAGCTGATGAAGAAATTCCCAAAACCATCATGGCACAAGCTCCATCATCAACTCATCTTTTTTGGTAGATATCATTGTCTAGCAAAAAAACCTAAGTGTCATTCATGTCCTTTATATGATGTCTGTGTTTATGAGCATAAGAATGAGGAAAGTGCATCAAAAAATATAGATTAAAGGATTGATGTCGATAATATCGAATCAATTCTTTTTTTTATTTACGAAACCACGTTTTATCTAACTTTTTTAACAGCATTCATCGATTTTTTTAGAAACCTATTTTTTGATTTTATATCAACAAGTAGATACAATGAACTTACGTTCACGCATGGGAGGGTATCATGCATATACATATTTCATTTTTAAAAAAGCAATTATCAAAACGTAAAGAACAAAAATTATATGAATTAAAGCCGATTGGTTCAGCCATTCGATACAAAAGAATTGAAATGGGATTAACCTTAGAGGAAGCATCAGAAGGTATATGTAGTATATCTTACTTATCAAAGCTAGAAAACAATCAAATTATGCCAAGTCCAAGGTTTATGGTACTTCTTAATGAAAGGTTTTCAATTCAAGATTCGTTTGAAAGTGATTTATTGCAATATGAAGACGATAAATCTAAGATTGTACTCGATTTACTTCTTGAGAACCCTATGGATCATTTCGTCTTACAACCATATCAATACCGAGAAGATTATCAAGCATATCTTATCCAAATGGCACATGCCATTTCCTTAAAGCAATATGATGAAGCAATCAAGAAATATCACTATTTACGAGGATATGTCGTTAATCTTATGGATGATGAGCTGAACATCTTTTTTATATTAACTTCGATATTACTTTATCATCACCATCATTTTAGTGAATCATATGATCTTTTATTATTAGCACCAGAACTTGATCAAAGTGCTTTTGAGAAATTAAATATGCTGAAACAAAAAATGAAATTATACAATGCCTTTCGTATGAATAAAATGGCTGAGATTCAGATGAACTATCATGGATATATCGATCAATTATTAGAACATCACTATTACCAATTATTAAGCAAAATGAAGATTGAACATACAACCTATGAAGCATCCTATTTAAACCCACATATTATTCATAAATCTATTCAAAAAATGAATCAATTCTCAGATATTGATAAAGCATATATTCATGCAAAATCTTATTATCATCAAGGTGACTATAAAAAAGTCTATGAACTTACAAAATCAAACTATCATGTTGATAGTGATTGGTTAAGCCTATATCTTATGACACTTGATAAATTGCATGAAACAGAGATTATCAAACAGATGACCGAAATAGAAAATGAACTCAATACATGCGTCAAATCCAAAATAATCATGAACCATTTGAGGCATAAATATCTCAATAATAAGGACGAATTGCTGCATTACTTAAGAACCTATATTCTAGGATATAATCATATTTCTGATGACTACGATCTCCTTGATTATCTCATGATTGACGCGCAATATTTGTTTTCAAAACACCAGTTTTACAAAGAAGCAGCTTTAGTCACTATGACGATGTTACCTCGTCTAAAAACGCTCAATCAAGCCAATTAACATGAAATTTGAAAGGAATTTAACTATTCCTTTTTCTTTTTCTTAGAATTCATTGACTATTTTTATAGATTATCTTATACTTTTATTGATAAAGGAGGGAACCAGAATGCGGTTTATAAAATTAATCAGCTTGGCCAAGGGCTTTTTTGTACTCTTCATGATTGCTGCCATTCTCACAGCCTTTCATCAGTGGACTTACTCAAATGTTCCCTTGTTTACCCAGTATTTAGTGAAGACTTTACTTAGTCAAGAAGGTGTTGCACCAGGAAGTATATCCGTAGGACAGGTTAATCTACCTCAGTTCCTAATTAACTTCTTTGAAAGAACACCTGAAGTGATGGATATTGTACTACGCATTGCAGGTGCATTACTCGTTCTTCAAGTCTTCAGATTCTCTTTAAGATTTGTTGAAATGTGGACTAAAGGTTTATTACTTGAAAAAATGGCTGAAAAGATTCGTATCCGTTTATATCGCCATATTCAAGATTTAAACTATGAATTTCACAATAAAGCAGATACGGGAGATCTTATTCAACGTGTCACATCAGATGTTGAAACAACAACGAACTTTCTCGCGGGTCGTTCACTTGATATCATTCATCTATTCGCGACACTCTTTTTCGGAGCTTATCAGCTCATTTTAATTAATCCAACCATGGTATGGATTACATTAGCTATTGTTCCATTTGTTGGTGTTTCATCCACCATTTATTTTGTAAAAATCGAGAAAATTTTCGATGACATTGAAAAAACCGAATCGAACATGATGACTGTTATCCAAGAAAGTATGTCAGGTGCACGTGTGGTTAGAGCATTTGCAAACGAAGCATATGAAATTGAAAAAATGGATCTAAAGAATCGTGAATATACAGAAGCTCTTAAGAAGGCAAATCGTATCGTTGCTATCTATTGGGGTGCAATGGATTTTATTGGTATCAGCCAATATTTGATCATTATTGCAGTAGGTGTATATTATGTTCAAAATGGTTTAATGGATGCTGCTGGTGTTGTTGCGTCTCTTGCGTTAGTTGGTATGCTCATTTGGCCAATTCGTGGTCTAGGTCGTATCATTAATGATTTTGGACGTGCTCTTGTAGCTTCGGATCGTATCAATGAAATACTTGCAAAACCAAGTGAATATTTAGACGATGGAAAAGAAAAACCACAAGTACGTGGACATATTCAGTTCAAAAATGTATCATTTAAATTTTCTGATACAAATGAACATTTACTTAAAGGCGTAGATTTTAATATTAAAGCAGGTCAAACGGTTGCTATTATTGGTAGGACTGGGTCAGGTAAATCAACCATTATTAACCTCTTACTACGCATGTATGATTATCAGGAAGGAGAAATCCTGATTGACGGTATATCTTTAAAAGATATTGCTAAAAAACATATTCGTGATCAAATTGGTGTTGTCTTACAAGATCCATTCTTATATTCTAAGACAGTATTTGACAATATTGCTATTGCTTCAAAAAATCCAGAAAAAGATCGCGTTTATCGTGCTGCAGAAACAGCAGCATTAGAAAAAGATATTAAGACCTTTAAACAAGGTTATGACACGGTCGTTGGTGAAAAAGGAACGACCTTATCAGGTGGTCAAAAACAACGTGTAGCTATTGCACGCGTTTTAGTTGCTGATAAACCGATTTTAATCTTTGATGATGCTTTATCTGCTGTGGATACGAAAACGGATTTAATGATACGTGATGCGCTAGCTAATAAAACGTATAAACATACAACCATTATTATTACACACCGTATTACAACAGCAAAAGAAGCAGATCAAATTATTGTTCTTGAACAAGGCAAAATTGAAGCGATTGGTACCCATGAAGAGCTTTCTAAAAAAGAAGGATTATATAAAAAACTATGGGACATTCAAGGCAAACTTGAGCATGAATTTTTAAGCCTCATTGAAGGAGGTGAGCCACATGCATCATGAAGATGATCAAGATATTCAGTATAAAGTAAAGATTAGTACATGGAAAAAGATCATATCCATTGTATTCCAATCGAAAAAGCATTTAGTGATGCTTGCAATCTATTCAGCAATTCTTGCTGGATTAGATGCTATTATCCCCTTATTTAATCGTTATGCAATCGATAATTTCTTTGTAGACGGTAATTATGAAACATGGCCGATTTATATTGTAGCTAATTTACTTTTAGCAGCAGGATTTGGTTTTTGCGTTTGGGGATTCATTAAAGAAGCAGGTATTATTGAAGCTGAAACAAGCTATGAGCTTAGAAGACAAGCGTTTAAAAACTTGCAACGATTGTCATTTTCGTATTTTGATAAGACACCACAAGGTTGGATTATGGCACGTATGACAAGTGATGCAAGAAAACTATCACTCATCATTAGTTGGGGTATTGTTGATTTTGTTTGGGCTGCATTATCGATGATTTTTATTCTCGTTATATTATATATAACATTCATTAAATTAGCACTGATTGTCACCATAGTTTTACCAATTATGATGGTGATTGCTTATATCTTTAGAAAATTGATTTTGAAACAACATCGTCAAGCAAGAAAGTATAACTCACAGTTAACAGCACAATATAATGAAGGTTTCCAAGGTGCAAAAACGACAAAGAGCTTATCCATTGAGGAAATAAACTTTGATGAATTCTCATCAACAGCTCATAAACTCAAAAGAGCATCAGTCAAGGCAGTCATATCTAGTGCAGTTTTCTCATCTATCTTATTAGTACTCGCCTATATCGCAGTAGCAACCACCATGTTCCAAGGATCAATTTATGTTCTAGACACGATTATTACAGTTGGGACACTCGCTATGTTTATCTCATATGTCGTGAATTTCTTTGAACCTATTATGGCAATTTCACGTATTTTATCTGACTTTCAAAACGCACAAGCATCAGCTGAGCGTATTGTAGGTTTGATCGAAACTGAGCCAGACTTAGTAGATTCTAAAGAAGTTGAGGAAATCTATGGGACACTATTTGTTGATCACAAAGATAAGTGGGAAAACTTAAAAGGTGATGTTGAATTTAAAGATGTGACCTTCTACTATAAAGATAATGAAAATATTCTTACGAATTTTAATCTCAAAGTTAAAGCTGGAATGAGTGTTGCTCTTGTAGGACATACAGGATCAGGTAAAACAACCTTAGTTAACTTACTGTCGCGTTTCTATGAGCCTAAATCAGGTGAAATCTTGATTGATGGGAAAGATTATCGACAAAGAAGTATTCACTGGTTACATAAACGTTTGGGTTATGTGCTTCAAAGTCCTCATTTATTTAGTACAACAGTCATGGAAAACATCCGTTATGGTCGTTTAGATGCAACAGATGAAGAAGTGATTTATGCAGCTAAAATGGTCGGTGTCGACACCTTTGTTCAAAAACTTGAAAAAGGATATGAAACATCAGTTGGTGAAGGTGGTAACCTACTATCGGTTGGTCAAAAACAGCTTATCTCATTTGCACGAGCAGTATTAGCAGATCCCCGAATCTTAATTTTAGACGAAGCAACTTCCTCTATTGACTCGGAATCAGAACTCGTCATTCAAGAAGCAACCCAAAAGCTTTTAAGTGATCGAACAAGCTTTATTGTAGCTCACAGACTTTCAACCATTGTTAATTCAGATTTAATTGTGATGCTGGAAATGGGAGAAATCATCGAGATGGGAACTCATGAAGAGCTTCTACAAAAACGAGGAGCATATTTCGAATTATATCGTAACCAATTCTTCAAAGAAAAAGAACAGCAACTCGAAAAAATGATTCATTAAAGTAAAAAGACATGTGATCATCTAACATAGATTAGAGGTGATATACATGTCTTTTTTATTTTCTTTATGTCAAATCATTGCATTTACAAGTTCATATGTCCAATGGATAAACGAACATATCATCATACCATTGAAAGCAAACATCTCTCAATATGTTGACGTACCAAAAGCAGTCCTTTATGTAGATGGACAGGAAGTGTATGATTCAGCGATGTATTATGAACGGAATGGCGTTAATCGAACATTTATTTCCACAGTATCGTCATTTTATGTGAAAACATATACGATTTACTATAAAGTCACCTTCCCAACCTATGGTATTTCACATACACAAGCCATTATTTTTGATATCAGAGATTTTGATCCACCAACTATTCTTGAAGTTCCATCCTTCCGAATCACATTACTTCAACCATTACCATCATTTACAGAAGGGTTAAGATATCAAGATAACTATGATTTCCTTGAACAAATCAACGTTTATGTCAATACGACACATATTGTCAAAAACAGAGTGGGACATTATCCTATATATTACCAGATTACGGATTCATCAGGAAATACAGCATATGTTGAATCAACCATTGAAGTTTATGATCATCTACCTCCTGATGTAACCCTCAAACAAGAAATCATGATCAACGTTGGAGACTTATTTACATATACAGACTTTTTTACGATAAAAGATAATTATGATTTATTCGTTAAAGTAGATGTAGAGCTTGATTTAGTAAATTTTAACGAACTTGGTGTATATCCAATTAAATTGTTTGCAACCGATCAAAGTGGTAACGAAACGGTTGTAGTAACACACATAAGAATCATCGATAGTATTCCACCAAAAATTATATTAAAAACACACGTACCAGGTATTCCAGTGTGTGAAGAAATAACACATGATTTATTAAAAACATTCATCCTAAGTGTCACGGACAATTATGATGATCTATCTATTGATGATGTCTTTGTCTTTCATGATATTGATTCCACTAAACTCGGTAGTTATACCATCTTTTATCATGTATTTGATTCATCATATAATTCAACTGAAACAAAATTAACGATTAAGGTCGTTGATCAAAAACCACCAACAATAGAGATTATTGAACCTTTCATTTTTGATGTATTTTCTCCCTTACCCCACTTCATCGATTATATCGATGTTTCTGATAACTATGACTCATCGCATCTACTTTCAGTAAAAATTACAACAGCACCTAAAATGAATATTGTTGGTCTTTATCCGATTGTAATTGAGGTTAAAGATTTATCCTCCAATATCACCATTTATCGAGGTTATGTAGAAATAATTGATCAAGAACTACCTAAAATCGAAGAGATTTCTACGATTATTGTGACAGATTTCCAAAAAAGAATATATACAAGTTATTTTCAAGTGAACGATAATTACTCACCAAAAGATAAAATAGTCATCACTATTTCAGATCAGGATGTCATATATCAAGAAATTGGCATTTATCCAATCTATGTTTATGCATGTGATGAATCTAAAAATTGTGCGATGTTGGAATCAGAAATAATCATTTTAGATATCGAATCACCGAAACTAACACTTCATCAAACGATCTATCATGGTGTGTTACACCAACCTATGATTAATCTCTATGAATTGATTGATGAAGTATCCGATAATTATAATGATTTATCCATTCATGATGTTGTTATTGATCATGCTATAAACGTTCATAAGATCGGTGTATATGATGTCATATTTTCTGTAATTGATTCATCGCAAAACAAAACATCTATTAAACTACGTTATAAAATTGATGATTCAACAAAACCAGATATCACACTTACGCCTTTGACTCTATCATTTAAACAAACCTTCTTCCCCATGGAAGGTGTCACCATTTTAGAGCATTCATCAAAAGTGAGTCTAGCGATTTTTCCTTATACCATAGACACAGAAAAGCCTGGTAGTTATGTTATCACTTATGTAGCTACGGATGAAAGAGGACAATCTACCAAGGTTGAACGTGTAGTAACTGTTCTTCCACCTATTGAAAAAATTAAATTTACCTCATATCTTCCTATGGCTATTGTTTTCGTGATAGGGGTAGGTTCAACGGTTTATTTTTGGAAAAAAATATAAACCATTTACTTTGACAAAAAATAGAAATTTTACTATAATGACTACGTGAAATTAAATCAAATGACACAAAAGGAGATTAATCATGGCTAATATTTTACTTGTTTACTGGAGTGGTACTGGTAATACAGAAATCATGGCAGAAAAAATAAAAGAAGGCATGGAAAATGCGGGTGCATCTGTTGATATGCGCACAGTGGATCAAGTTGATCCAAGCGAGATTGCTAATTTTGAAAAGATTGCTTTTGGATGTCCTTCTATGGGTGTTGAAACACTTGAAGAAGATGAATTTGAACCTTTCTTTGAAGCAGTAGAAGGGTCACTATCTGGAAAAAAAGTGGCTTTATTTGGTTCATATGGTTGGGGCGAAGGTGAGTGGATGGATGCTTGGCAAGAACGCACCGTATCATCAGGAGCTAACCTATATAAAGAAGGATTTAAAGTGAATTCAACACCATCATCCGAAGAAGAAGATCAATGTGTTGAATTTGGAGAAGGATTTGCATCATTCTAAGAAATGCTGAAAAGCATTTTTTTTATCAAAATGTATGTTTTTAATTGATATAATAGGTATAGGTGATTCATGTGTTTGGAATTTTGTATACACAAAGTTCATATGAGTTGTTAAGAAATACCATACCCCAAGATGTCTTAATTGACTTAGCTGTCAAGCAGGGGTATGATTTTTTAGCCTTATCTAACTCAAACCTTTATGGTACGCATCAGTTTTTTAAACAGATGAGAAAGACGAAATTGAAACCTATCTTAGGTTTAAAAGTCAAAGTGAATTTAGACTTAGAAGATACGTATTTTCTTGTTTATGTCAAAAATGATCAAGGTTACCAACAACTATTAAAACTTATATGGATTTTGCAAGAGCGCACATTAACACTTCAAGATCTTGTAGTTCATCAAGAAGGTTTAATCGTTGTATCATGTGGATTTGAATCAATCATTGATCAACATATTTTAAACAACCGTTTCGATGATGCATATCGATATATCAAAGAATTTAAAGATTCTTTTACTTTTTATGTTGGTTTATCTCTTGACTCGTTTGATCAAGAAATGAAGATTGCACCTACACTGGTAGGCATGGCAGAAAAAGCGCATGTGAAGGTTTTACCACTCCATCAAACCTCATATATTCATAAAGATGATGAAGATGCGTATGAAGCTTTGATTAAAATAGAAGATGAAAAAAATGAAAAAATAAAAGATGCTCATTATGCATTTTTAAGCAAGAATGAGATCATTGAGCTTTTTGCGGATTATCCATTTGTTTTCGATCATCTAAAAGAATTCATATCAAAAATAACGTATACATATGCTATGCCAACCTTTGATATGCCCATATATAAAACACCCGAAGGAACAACCCAAGAGTATTTACGATCATTATCGATTGTAGGACTTAAAAAACGGTTGAAGAAAATACTAGACGCAAATGAAAAAATATATCAAGAGCGATTGCTATATGAACTTGATGTGATTCATCGTATGGGTTTTGACTCCTACTTTTTAATCGTATATGATTTTGTGCGTTTTGCTAAAACAAATGGTATTTTTGTTGGTCCAGGACGCGGTTCAGCTGCAGGTTCACTCGTCTCATATTGTCTTGGTATCACTGATGTTGATCCGATTACGTATGATCTTCTGTTTGAACGGTTTTTAAATCCTGAACGTATCACTATGCCGGATATAGATCTCGATTTTCCAGATGACAAACGTGATATGGTATTGCAATATGTGAAAGAAAAATATGGCAAGCATCATATGCTATCTATTGTTACCTTTGGTACATTTGCTTTAAGGTCATCGATACGGGACATTGCACGTGTCATGAAAATTGATCCAACTCGAGTAAATGGTATTATCAATCGCGTGATTAAAAACGATATTGATGAAACAGATTATGAGATGGTTCGTCTCTTACAGGTTGCTAAAAAAATCGAAGGTCTACCTCGTCACACAGGTACACATGCCGCAGGTATGATTTTAGCTGAGCAAGATTTGACCTTGCATCTTCCAGTTCAAAAAGGAATTAATGATTTTCTTCAAAGTCAATATGAACAGAAAGACTTAGAAGAGTTAGGACTTTTAAAAATCGATTTTTTAGGTATTCGTAATTTATCGATCATCGATGAAGTGGTTATTAATATACAAAAACATAATCACTCTTTTCAAATTAACGATATTCCTCTTGATGATCATATCACTTATGAACTTTTGCAAAGAGGAGATACATCAGGAATTTTTCAGCTTGAATCATCAGGGATGAGACAAGTTTTAAAAAAACTAAAACCAGATACATTTGAAGATTTAGTTGCTATACTTGCACTTTATCGTCCAGGTCCTATGGATAATATTGATGAGTATATCAAAAGAAGAAACGGAAAAACATTTGAATATATTCATAAAGATTTACAACCCATTTTAGAAAAGACATATGGGATTATTGTCTATCAGGAACAAATCATGAAAATCGCATCTGATTTTGCAGGATACACCTTAGCAGAAGCAGATATTTTAAGACGAGGAGTCTCAAAAAAAGATCGTCAAATTCTAGAACAGGAAGAAAAAAGATTCATTGAAAAGTCAGTAGAAAAAGGACATTCTCAAAGTATTGCTAAAGATATTTATGATTATATTGTTAAGTTTGCTGATTATGGTTTCAATCGAAGTCATAGTGTTGCTTATGCGGTTGTTGCATATCAAATGGCTTATTTAAAAGCACATTATTTTCCAATATTTATGACTGCATTATTATCTAATGTGATTGGAAATGAAGTTGCTGTCAATGATTATCTTATCGAGCTTAGAAGACAACATATCAAAATTTTACCACCACACATTAACTATTCAATGAATCATTTTATCTATAATCAACAAGCTATTTACTTACCATTGATTTCAATTAAGAGTATAGGTAGATTGGCATCTACAAAGATTATTGAAGAGCGAGAAAAAGCCTTGTATAAGGATTATCAGGACTTTAAGTTAAGAATTAAAAAAGAGATTAATGAGAAAAATCTAGAAATGTTGATTCATAGTGGAGCACTCGATACCTTTGGATTAAATCATCCTACCATGCTCGCAAATAAGCAAATTGAACAAGCGGGATATGAACTTTATATTCAGGATTTCAAAATGAGAGTTCAAGATGATTTTAGTTTTATTGAAAAAGCGAATTACGAAAAAGAAGCTTTAGGATTTAATGTGCTATATCAACCACATCTTGCTTATAAAGATTTAATTGATCGACTCAAATTAAAACCTTTATCAGCAATAAAAGAAAAATCAGAAATTGATGTTTTAGCATCCATCAAACATACAAAAGTTATTAAAACGAAACAGAATAAACAGATGGCTTTTTTAACTATTGATGATGGCACAACTGAAATTGAAGTGACATTGTTTGACTATGACAGATATAAAAACTTACTGGATAAAGAGTTGAAAATTATCAGGATTAAAAAGAACTCGTATCGTGAGCAAATATCTTATGTGATAGAAAGCATAAAAGACATCAAGGAGATAACCTCATGACAAAAGAATCAAGAACACATGTTTTAAATGCTATTCGAATGGGATTGATTACTAATATCATTCTGACACTGATTAAGGTGATATCTGGAATCCTTGGATCATCACAAGCGCTCGTCAGTGATGGTTTAAACTCATTTTCTGATGTGTTCATAAGCATCATGTTGTTAATCGTATTAAAGTTAGCAACGAAGAAACCTGATCATGATCATCCATACGGACATGAAAAATATGAAGGACTTGCATATTTCGTTTTAGGTATCATTTTCATCCTAACAGCATCATACATATTTGTTCAGGCAGTACTTTCAATCATTCACTTTATCAATCATCCAGATACGATATCTGCACCACATGCTTTAACTGTAATTGTTGCTTTTATAGCGCTCATTATCAAGTTTTTCTTATATCGATTCTTTAAAAAAACGGGTCAAATTTACGACCTCCCAACGATAAAAGCTGATGCAAAAAATCATTTACTCGATGTTTGGGCAACTCTTATCTCATTAATCGGACTTGTTATTGCTCAGTTTGATCTTGTTATATTTGATTACATAGCTTCTATCATGATTGGTATCTTTATCTTGCGTTTAGGTCTCCAAATCTTTTTCGAATCTATATCCTATCTTGTTGATCAAGCGCCTTCAGATGAAGAAGTTAAAGACATTAAATCACTCATTATTTCCGTTAAAGGTGTCTTAACGATTGATGATATAAAAATAAGAAAACATATGACACAAAAATATGTCGATGTAGAAATCGGAGTGACAGCAACCCTATCTTTACAAGAAGCTCATCAAATTGCTGAGAATGTACATCATCTCGTTGAAAAGAAATTCCCCGAAGTGATTCACTGCATGGTTCATGTAAATCCGAGCAAACAAACCATATAAGAGGGTATGAACTCATTAAAAATATAAACAAAGTTATATTTTATTGAGTTTAATGCCCTTTTTTGCTAAAATATAGCCATAGGTACTTTCTTCATGAAAGGTTGGGATGCTATGCCTGAATTTTATTTGATTCAATGGGGTGTCATCGGAGTATTTGTTCTAATCCACTTTCTCATCGGTTTTCTAAGAGGTGCGAGTAAATCTACATACTTTACGATTGTGAGTTTGGTTTTAACGGTTGTCACTTTATGGTTAGTGTCAAAAATATCGTTGAACCTGCTTTTTTCTACATTCTTATCCCTTGAAACCATGATAGCTACCATCCAAAACTTATCTGGAGGAATTATCCCAGCAGAGTTTGTTGAATATATTTTAAACCCAACCATTAGTGCTGTTATGATTGCAGTGATTGATCTTGTCATTAAAATCGTTGCTTTTATTCTTATTTATCCATTTTTAAAATGGTCATTAACAATGACCATATTTAGACCTATATGGATTGCTTTCATTAAAAAACCACTGCTTAAAAAGCAAAATGAAAAGGACCTTATTGCCTTCCAAAAGAAGGGTAAAATAAACCGTAAATTTAAAAAAAGTAAGAAACTTAAAAAACCAATCTTTGGTCGTCTTTTAGGTGGTTTTATGGGGGCTATCCGAGGATTTGTCGTTGGTGTTGTCTTCTTACTACCTGTGATTGTATTAGCTGGTTTTGTATCTGGTATTGCTACCAATTTGTCATACAATGAAGATCATGCGTTCCAATTAAGTTCGGATGCAGATGAAATGATATCTATTCCAAGTGAATATAATGAGATTATCGATAACATCATTCGCATGAATGAAAATGGAATTGGAAGATTAACCAGTCAAATTATCATCAGCGGTAAATCACTTGATCGTATCGCTTTTGATATGGTTTTTTCAGCTGATATCATCGAAGAAGGCGAAAAAGTTGGAGAAATCAATTTAGGGAATGAGCTTGAAGGTATTGTGGGTATTGCTGAAGTTCTTATAAGTGGTGGATATCTTGATAATTATGATTTTACACAAATCTCTTCAGAAAATTTACCAGATATAGAAATCATAATGGGCCATCTTGGTCGATCAACATTGATTCAAAGTATGATTCCTCTTGGGACAAGATTTGCTGTCATTAATGTATTACCACCATTTATTAATGGGACCAATTTATATGACCGTGAATCAACCAAAACAGCACTCGACAACTTTACATCCATTGATTGGGAAGTTGAATTTAATAATATCTATGGAATTATCGAAGCTATGCTTGAATTTGGTTCATATCAAGAACTTATGGCATATGCTGATAATCCATTGTTACTCTTAGAAATGACACCAGATGAAGCAGAAGCATTCACTGACATTATTCGTGCATTTGGAAATCTTGAAACACTCTATTTATTGAATGCAGGCATCGATTTTGCTACATCTTATGAAAGTGTTCAAAATATCGTCTCATGGGTCAATCAAGAAAATAGAGAAGCTTATTTACAAGAGCGATTATCTTTTATCCTTGATCATCCAGATTTCTTTGTAGGTAATAGTGGTGAAATTACACGTATTGCTAATTTTATTGAATCTATTTTTGCTGATGAAGATGTGAGTGTTAAAGCATTATACGATTCAATGGGTAACCTTGAAGATTTTATTGCTTTACAAAATCCTACGTGGGTGGGTGGTCTACTTGATCAGCTCGTTCAAATTGAGCTTTTAGTTAAGACAATCCCATTAGCACTAGACTATTCATTGTATGAAGCATTTGGTAGTCAAATTGCAGCAGATTTAGCAGATCAAATATCTCAAGCTTTAAGTGAAACAGCATGGGATGAAGAAATTTTAAATGTAGGTAATATATATAAAGAAGTATTAACGCTTGGAATTGAAGCTATATTTGGTGAAAATCCCGATTATTTTGCATTTATCGATGATATAGCAGTTAATCATATGGATAGCATTCGAACCATTGTTGAATATATTTTTGATGATAGCGAAGTTGTCAATGTTGCTGTCGAAATTGCATCACCCTTCTTAATTGAACAATTTATTTCTGATCAAACTTTAAGAGATTTAGTGACACAAGGATTGATGAGCGATCCTGATTCGGGTGTTGTAGATTTTAGTTTTGGTCAAGAAATCAATAACATATTGACCATGGTTGAAACAGTTTATGTATTTACAACGACAGAAGAATTAACCAATATAATGAACCTAGAATTAGTTGATCAACTCGACTTTGTATCGCGTTTTGGTTCATTAACTCCTGTTCAATTTTCACGATTTGATACAGCCATCAAGGACATGCAACTTTTATCCCGTTTAGGTAATAGTGCACTTGATTATATCCAATCCACACAAAATATCGAACAATTATTCATTCCAACAGAAGTCTCCTTAAATAATGATTTATCATCACTTATCAACTTTGTTTATTATGCGGCTAATTATTTATATACAGAAAGCTTAACAACACCTTTTATCGAAGATGTTGATTTTGCTCCTTTATTAGCTGATCCACTATTTAGATCCTATCTTCTACCAACGATGACTAATCATTCAGATTTCCTCATCAGTAATATTGCACATAACATCAAGCTCTTTAGTTCAAATGCATCCTTGCAGAATTATTTAACGATACCTGATGCGTTACTAACCGCTTCACCTGAAGATCAAATATGGAAAGATGAGATTGCAAACTTATTAGGTGCTGTTTTTGATTTAGGTGCTTTCTTTGAAAATTCGAATGCACTCACACTTTCTGTCAGGGAAGTCCTTCAACTATCTGAAGATCCATATCAAGCACCTATAGAACTAATTACTCAATTTGCTGATAGTGATATGTCAAAAGCAAGATTAGCTTTTGGAAATCTTGATGCATCAGAAATATTTAGATACAGTATTTCAACGGTGATTGAAGTTTTAGGCACACAAAGTCTAGGATTTATTGAAGGTTTCGAATTAGGTATGCCAAGCATTGCATTAGATAACGGTGTGATTAAAGAAGACATGTTTGTCGAACTTATTTGGGGGATATCGACACTTCTTGATGATGCAAATCAAACGTTAGGATTTGATGTAGTTGCTGATTTGATTAACAATCAAGATAATTACTTATATATTCAAGCATTAAACAATATCAGTGATGATACGTATTTAATTTTTAGTTCGATTACGCTTTTAAGAGGACTTATTTCAGAAATATTGCTTGATCCATCCGTTCAGACTTATGCACGAGATTTAGTTAATAATACAGGATTTGTCACTGTTTCAGATCAATTCTTAGCATTTGAAAGACCAGATAATGTATTAGATCCAACTGATTTAGCTGGTTTATTTATTTCAGCAAAATCTCTTCAAATCACTGCACCTTTCTACTATAACCCAGGTCAAGAAATCTATGGATTTATCAATCAATTATCAAGCGCACAACTTGATGGTTTCTTTGATGCTACACTGATTAAAGAAATATTTACCTTTGCTTTAACCGATGATTTAGTCATAGAATCACTTGCTACACGTGTAAACGATATTTATTACAATGCACAAGCAGGTATTGGATTACTTACACAAATAAATCCAGACTTTACGAATTTTATCGCTTCATTAGGTGCACAAAGAGATGAAGATGACTATTTTGACGTAGGCGAATTTAAAGCATTGATTCAAGCATTCCAAGAACTTGAAGTGACATCTGTAGCTGACTTATCAGCTTTAGCTGACCTAACTCTTGTCAATCAAAAAATAACAAATTCTTTAGTCATAGAAAAACTATTTGAATCCAATTGGTTATATCAAAATTTAAACTATGTTTTCACAAATGAAGACTTATACAATCAACTCGCAGATATACTTGAACAACAAATCTTAAATCAAACAGGTGTTACCCATGAGTTAACTGGTGAAAATGTCAGCTTTGTTTTACCTAAATATGACATGCTCGAAACTTCAGGTGACCGTGTAGGCATGATTAAGGTTTCCGAGTTTAAGAAATTCTTAGTTGCTGGAACACGCGTAAATTGGGCAGGTGTTGAACTTGGCTCAGGTGCTGGTATAGCAACAAACATCTCGAACTTCTTACTTGAAGAAGGAGAAGATGGAATTAGACATGTTGATGTGCTTGTTGACTCTAATTTGATGGTCGCTATTTTTGATAAACTACTTAACTTTGAATACAATGGCTTTGGTATTGATCAAATTTTAGTTGATTTTGGTAATTCAAGATTAGGTGGAATTGCTGCACTTGATGGTTTGACATTAACTAAAGAAATTCTTCATTATGACACCTCAGCTTATGATGATAATGAAGTGATTAAGCGTGAAGAAATAGCCCAACTCTTTGAATCGTTAACCGTTCTAGATTTAAATCAACCAATTAACCTTCAAGCATTTATCACACTTGTTGATGAAGGAAAACTACCTGATCTACTTAAATCAAAAATACTACACTCCTTTGTTTCAAATGCTTTAACAAGTGAAGTTGTACAAGAATTTGGTGTAACAAAAGTTAACGGTATACAAACCATCCTCGTTTTACCAAACGATTTCTTTGCTGTGGATCCAGTCTTGTTAGATGGTGATTTATTTAAAGTAAATGAACTAGAAAACATTTTTATCGCACTACGTGCGTTAGGTTTAGAAGATGGTAATTTCGGTGCGATTAATCAAGACACATTTATAGCTCTCGTAGATCCAGCAACCAAAGATGATGAAGGTTTTGATGATTTTGATCGTGTTTTTGGAGCTAACTATATTTATATACTATTAGATAGAGCTATAGCCTTAGAAGGTTTTAGTGATTTTGCTGTTCAGACTTTAGGTCTTGATGCTTTATCAGGTGATCCTATCTCACTCAATCCACCACAAACCATTAAATTAAATGACCCCATGAATCCACTTGAAAATGGAAGATTACCAAAGATTGAGTTTAGAAGATTACTTACTTCAGTTAATATGCTCGGTGATTTATCTCAGTTCTCAGATCCTGCAGTGTTAATCGATGTGTTAACAGGCATGATAGGAGCAGATGTAGATCCAGACACGAATGACGATGATTTCGATCGTTTTATGAGTTCTGATTATTTGTATTATATGATTAGTGTTCTCTTACAAAATCAAGATCAAATATCAGTTCCTGTTCAAGCACTTGAAATCGGTGGTATATATGACGGATTTATAAAGAAAGCGGAAATCCGTGCAGTTTTAAATGCACTGATTATATTAGAAGTATTTAATCCAAACGAGATTGAACCTGAAGATATAACCATTCAAAAATTACTCGATATTCTTGATTTAGAAGATTCAGCATTTGTTCAATACCTCATCTCTCAACAAATTATTTCTGCACTTGATCCAAATGATGAAGGTAAAATACCAGATGATGCCTTTGAAGGGGATCTAGAAGACGGTATGCTAACGATGGATGAAATTCGTGCGATTGCTGATGCTTTAGTCATTTTAGCAAATAATGACCCTGATACACCAATTACGAATATTGCATTTGATCAAATAACTGTTGGTCAAGTTCAAGATTTATCGACAGTTCCATCTATAGTCATCAAGCAACTTTTAACAGATGAAATCAAGAAAGCTCTTGATCCAGATGATGAAGGTAAAATACCTGCAGATGCATATGAAAATAATGATCCAAATGGAAGATTATCTCAAGATGAAATTGATGCGTTAGTGGTTGCATTACTCGTCTTAGCAAATAACGACCCTGATTTACTCATCACAGAAATATCAACAGATGTTTCAGTAGGTCAAGCAATTGAACTACGTGACGGTACAGGCACTCCGGGTGAAACAGTTGGTTTAGATTCACTCATTATTCAACAAATTATGTCTGATGAAATTATCGATCTTTTAGGTTCTGATAACATCCCTGATTCAGCCTATACAGATTTGACTCAAACACGATTGATTAGACTTGAATTAGAAGAGATGATTCAAACTATTTATATCCTTGCTGATGGTGAGTTATCGCTTCCAGTTGCTGATTTATCAGTGGATGCAGTGACCGTAGGTCAAGTTGCTGATTTAAACGATTTAAATTCAGAGATTACCAAGAAACTTATTTCACAAACGATTATTGATAATATTGATGCAGACATGCCAGAAGGTGAATCAAGAGTTCCACTTGATGCATATAGCGCAGAAGATCCAACACGTTTATCTGATATAGAGTTAGATGCAATGATAGAAGCACTTCTCATTATTGCAAATAATGATGAAACTCAAGTTGTTTCAACACTCAACTTCTCTGAAATTAATGTTGGACAAGTCGAAGCATTATCAACTGTTAATTCGTATATCATAAAACAAGTCTTAACAGATGAAATAAAGATCAACTTAGATCCTGATGATGAAGGAAAAGTTCCAGTCGATGCATATGAAAATAATGATCCAACTGGTCGATTGAAACAAGCAGAAATCGATGCAATGGTGGTCGCACTTTTAGTTCTAGCAAATCAGGATCCAGATATTTTAATTACAAATATATCAACAGATGTGACCGTAGGTCAAGCACTTGAACTCAGAGATGGAACAGGAACCCCAGGTGAAACAGTTGGTCTTGATTCACTCATCATTCAACAAATCATGTCAGATGAAATCATTAATCTATTAGGTGCAGAAAATATACCAAGTTCATCTTATACAGATGTTACCGAAACAAGACTACTGAGAACTGAACTTGAAGAAATGATAGAAGCGATTTACATCTTAGCTGATGGCAATACATTATTATTAGTTGCAGACCTTGAAACAGATGATATTACTGTAGGTCAAGTTGCTGATTTAAATGATTTAAACTCAAATATTACGAAAAAACTCATATCACAAACGATTATTGATAATATTGATGCAGACATGCCAGAAGGCGAATCACGTGTACCAGCAGAAGCATATAGCATAGAAGACCCAACTCGTTTATCAGATGATGAACTTGATGGTATGATAGAAGCACTTTTAATCATTGCTAAGGGTGATGAGACAGAAATAGTATCAACACTTAACTTCTCTGAAATAAATGTAGGACAAGTTGATGAGTTGTCTGTTGTAGATTCTTATATCATTAAACAAGTCTTAACAGATGAAATAAAGAAGAACTTAGACCCAGATGATGAAGGTAAAGTTCCAGTTGATGCTTATGAAAATAATGATCCAACAGGTCGATTGAAACAAGAAGAAATTGATGCAATGGTGGTCGCACTTTTAGTTCTAGCAAATCAGGATCCTAATATTTTAATCACTAACATCTCAACTGATTTGACAGTTGCTCAAGCACTTGAACTCAGAGATGGAACAGGGACACCAGAAGAAATCGTTGGTCTTGATTCACTCATCATTCAACAAATTATGTCTGATGAAATCGTGACGATACTTGGAACAGACAATATACCAAGTTCATCTTATACCGATGTTACCGAAACAAGACTACTGAGAACTGAACTTGAAGAAATGATAGAAGCGATTTACATCTTATCAGGTGGTAACACAGCATTATTGGTTGCTGATGTAGATACAGAGGATGTAACTGTAGGTCAAGTTCAAGAATTAAATGATCTAGATTCAAGTATAACTAAGCGACTCATTAGTACAGCAATCATCGATAACATCGATGCAGATATGCCTGTTGGCGAGTCAAGAGTTCCACTTGAAGCTTATAGTTTAGATGATCCTGATAGATTATCTGATGAAGAATTAGATGCTATGATCGTTGCACTCTTAGTTTTAGCAAATCATGATCCAAGTGTTTTAGTGAAAAATGTAGATACTGACGTTACTGTCGGTCAAGCTGCTGAATTAAGAGATGGAACAGGAACTCCAGGAGAAGTTCTTGGTGTTGACTCTTATATCATTCAACAACTGATTTCTGAACAAGTTATTACTGTCATTGGCGTTGATAATATACCTGATGATTCCTATGCTGATGTTGAAAAGACAAGACTTATTAAGTCTGAAGTAATTAACATGATTACAGCTATTGAAATTTTAGGTGACTACGATGAGGATCGTGAAGTCAGCATGATTGATGCTGATGATGTCACTGTTGGTCAAGTGAAAGAATTAAACCAACTCAATTCACCGATTACAAAGAAGCTCATATCTTCATCCATTATTGATGCAATTGACCCAGATGATGAAGGTAAGATACCATTAGAAGCTTTTGAAGGTGATCCTGCTGATCGATTACTTACAGATGACGAAAGAAACGCGATGATAGTAGCTCTAGAAATACTAGCAGAACATGATTTAACAACTCTAGTCAGAGAGATTAGTACAATAGTAACTGTTGGACAAGTTCAAGAGTTCAAAGAGGGCACAGGAGATCCACTCGAAGTTAGAGCTATCCATGCGTATACGATTAAACAACTCATTAGTGATGAGGTTGAAGGTGTCATTACAACCATCCCTGATGATGCATACAATAACTCAATGACTAGAGATCGTTTAACAGATGATGAAATTGAAAAGATGATTGATGCATTGGTCATCTTATCAGGAAACGATTTAACAGAACTAGTATCTGGTATTAATCCTGATCTTGTCACTATTGGTCAAGTAGAAGAACTTAATGGTCTCGATTCGATTATTACTAATAAATTGATTAGTGATTCCATTATTGATGCAATTGATCCGGATGATGAAGGTAAAGTGCCAGCATCAGCTCATATTGATGACAATCCAACTAACAACTTAAAACCAGGAGAAGTCATTGAAATGATTGAAGCGTTACGCATCCTAGCTGGTAAGAAGACAGGCGATCCAAACAACTTAACTGATGATGTTATTGTCTCAGGTATTGATGTTGATCCAACTATCTATCAAGTTAAAGCAATGAATGATCTTAATTCGGAAATTACGAAGAAACTTATCAGTGATTCCATTATTGATGCGATTGATCCAAATGATGAAGGTAAAGTGCCAGCATCAGCTCATATTGATAACAATCCAGCTAATAACTTGAAGCCAGAAGAAATTATCGAAATGATTGAAGCGTTACGTATCTTAGCTGGTAAGAAGACAGGCGATCCAGACAACTTAACTGATGATCTTATCGTCTCAGGTATTGATGTTGATCCAACAATTGGCCAAGTTAAATTACTTAATGGACTAGATTCGCGTATTACTGAAAAACTCATTAGTGATTCCATTATTGATGCCGTAGGTGTTGGATCTGTTCCAATTGATGCATACATCGATGACACACCAGGTAACTTACTCAAACCAACTGAAGTCACAAACATGATTTTAGCACTTGAAATACTTGGTGATGACGGAGATCCAATGACTGACACAGATGATGTCAAGTTAACAGATATTGATACAAGAGTTACAGTTGCACAAACTCAAGATTTGAAGACCAATGGATCAGTTATTATTAAACAAATCATTAGTGACGCAATCACAGATATGCTTGCTCCAGAACAAATACCAAATGATGCATATCGTACAGAAGTAGGTCTCAACCGCTTGAAAGATTCTGAAATTGAAGCGATGATTGATTCACTTGAAATACTTGCTGGTGGTGACGATAGTGTTTATGTAGATGGAATCGCATTTGATGAGTCTACATTCACTGTAACAACCCTCAAGTTGTTCCCAGACTCGCTGATCATGAACCGCATCATCTCATCAGGTTTAATTACGAATATGCCAAATATTCCAATTGAGTCTTATGTTGATCGTGATCCACTTGATGAGGAATATAAACTTGATTTACTCCGTATTGAAATTAATAACATTTTAGATGCATTAACAATTTTAGGTATCGATAATCCAAATGATGGCGATAGTATCCCTGCTGAGGACATTACATTTGCTCAACTTGATGAAATTGTCTTACTTGGAACTGTCGGTAGTCTAAATGAACATCCAGAAGGCTATTCACCCATTATTGTCCATATCTTATCAACACCAATGCGTGAAGCAGTATCGAGAGTTGTTGGAGGATTCGATTACGGTGTACCAATAGCAGCAAGAAGAAATGAAATTGATGCATTAACCTATGATCTCATCTATGAAGAAGTTGTTGGACTAATAGATGCACTCAAGCTCATTGGTAACGTCGGTGAAGACCCAGGTCAAGAAGATCCAGAAACCACATCACTCTTTGATGTATCAAGCACATTAGCTCCTGAATCATTTGGTCCTGATCTACTTGAAGATTTAATTGCTTTAGATAAACTCGTCGTATACCGTATGATTTCGCTTGGTATCCAAGATGCTGATATTGATAATGATGATAGTTACGCTTTAGTTGGCGATCGAAACTTTGATGATGATCTACCAGGAGTACCTGTATACCGAGATATTAAGATTGATGAAATGGAACATATTGCCTTGTCCATGAACCTTTTAGGTCTCACAAGTATTGCTGATATCGAAGGTTATATTACTAATCTTGCTAACTTGAAGGCGTTAACTCCAGAGGTCGTTAATCAATTAGTAGAATCTGACACAAATGGTCCAAATACAATTATTTACTACATCATTTCTGAAACAGTTGACCCTGATAATGATTTATTTGATACGCTAGTTATTCTAGATCCAATCAATTATCCAGGTCCAGCTGATAATTATTATGAGATTGATGTCGTTCGAATTAGACTCAAGAGAACTTCAATTAGTGGTGCTATTAATGCATTACCATAGAAAAAATCTATGAATGGTTAAGGTGGTTGCTTAAAGATGCAATCACCTTTTCTTTTTTCCATGCTATACTAAAAGAAAAACGTAGGTGATTGAGTGATGGAGCATAATTCTAATCTTTTATCAATTAGTAAAAAAGCTTTTCTAAACGTGATTTACATCTTACTGTTTTTAATTCTCTCAGCAGGTCTTGTTACCTTAATAATCCCTTCAGGTGCATTTGATCGAGAAGCTGATGGAACAATTGTCAGTGGTTCATTTTCATTTCTTACTGAGACAAAATATCCTTTGTGGCGAATTTTAACTGCTCCGTTTGAAGTATTAGTAGGCCCAGATGCAGTTAGTGTCATCATGATTGGTTTGTTTTTGATTATTCTTGGTGGTACGTTTGCAGTCATGGATAAAACAGGTGGTATCAAGGTCATTATTCAATCACTTATTGTTCGATTTAAAAACAATAAATATTTACTCCTTCGACTCATTATATTAATGTTTATGCTCTTTGGAGCATTCTTTGGAATCTTTGAAGAATCGATTGCTTTATTACCTATATTAATATTATTATCTCTTTCACTCGGATGGGATACACTAACAGGATTAGGTATGTGTTTGCTTGCTGCTGGCTTTGGATTTGCTACTGCGGTTACCAATCCATTTTCTATTGGTGTTGCATCAAGTCTCGCAGGTATAAATATCTTAAATGGCGCACTCTATCGTATCCTCATTTTTATCATCATGTATGGTGTTTTACAATTCTTTTTGGTTCATCATGCAAAAAAAGTAGAAGAAAACCCAACTCTTTCTCCTACTTATGACATTGATTTAAACAAGTCTCGCCAATTTGACTTATCACATCAAAAGTTTGATAATGAGTCATTAATTTTAAAGACTTATGTATGGCTATTTATTATTTTATTCATAGGTATTCTTTTAACAAGTGTATTAGAACTCGCTTTTGACATATCTATTCCTGCTATCCCCGTCATGGCACTGATCTTTTTAGTTGGAGGTCTTATAGGTGGATGGCTAGTAACAAAAGATATGAAAAAGACATTAAAAATATATGGTCAAGGTATGCTTGGGGTTGCACCTGCATTTATTCTTATTATGCTTGCAGTAAGTGTTAAACATATCATTTCAGAAGCTCAAGTGATGGATACGATTTTGTACTATTTATCGAATTTACTCGATGGTAAATCTCCCATCATTAGCATATTATTCATTTACATGCTCGTTTTGTTGATTCAATTTTTCATAGGTTCAGCATCAGCAAAAGCATTTCTGATCATGCCCATTATTCTACCATTGGTTGCTTTAATTGGATTAAGCAGAGAAATAGCTATATTAGCATTTATCTTTGGTGATGGTTATACCAATGTGATATTCCCAACCAATGGTGTTCTCTTGATTGGATTATCCATCGCGTCCGTTTCTTACTCAAAATGGTTCAAGTTCACATATAAGCTTCAAATTGTTACACTCGTTTTAACTATTATCTTCCTATTTATAGGTATATGGATAGGGTATTAAAAAAATAGACCACGCATGGTCTATAATTGATCGATTATATTTAAGTAAAATTGAACACCATTAATGACATTCTCAATCGTTATATCTTCATCAACACCATGGATTTTAGCTAAATCAGCTTTAGATACATCCATGGGTGAAAATTTATAAACGTTGTCACAAATCGCATGATAATGTCTCGAATCAGACGTAGCAATCATCAAATAAGGAGCAGGTATCACATCTGGCCATGTTTGCTTGATTGCTTTTTCTATGATTTTATACTGATCATCTACGAAAGACGTGGATGTCGCTTCAGATATTTCAACAGCTTCAACATCAACTCCATAGGGTGAAACCAGTCTTTTCACACGATCAATGACATCTTTAGATGATTCATGTGGTCTTAATCTGTAATTAACACCTATTTCAGCTAAAGAAGGAAGTACATTAATGGCTTCACTACCACTTGCTTGAGTAAAAGCTTGTGTCGTTTTAAATAAGGATAGAAATTCACCACCAGAACTTTTAGCGATTAACTTAACTAAGGGTAGGAATAACCAAAGATTAGCAAATAACATGCGAATGAAAAATGAATTTGATTCAGGGGCTAAATGTTCAAATAAAGCTTTAACTGGAGGTGTGAGCTTCAATTTAAATGATTTATGGTTATTCAGTTTGACAATCGCTTTAGCAAGTAAAGTCAATGGTGTTTCCTTAGGAGGTGTAGAAGCATGTCCTCCTTTACTTTTAGCAATCAATTTCACATTTAAAAATCCCTTTTCAGCAATACCAACCACAGCTGCTTTTTTAGCAACTCCAGGAAACATTTTCGAGACAATCGCTCCACCCTCATCTAGAACAAAAGCGGGTTTAACATGCTGACTTTCTAAATAGTCAACAATCGTTTTAGCAGACACACCAAACGTTTCTTCATCTCCACCAAATGCTACATACAAATCCTGTTTAAACACTTTGTTTTTAGATAGTGCATATTCTAAAGCTTCCATGACCGCATTTAGTGAACTTTTTGTATCAAGTGTTCCTCTTCCATATATTGTTTTTTCATCAACTCTACCAGAAAATGGATCTTCTTTCCAATGACCATTGATGGGAACAACATCATAATGACTCATGAAAACAGCAGGTGATTCACTTGATTCACCTTTTATTTTGATGAGCATTCCTTTGAAATGTTCACTATACTCACCAACACTAAAAATCATTGGATATCTCTCTTTAAGATAACTTCTAAATTTTTCAAATTCACTTTCATCGATGAGTGTCTTATCCGCATATGAAATCGTCTTAAACTTTATCATTTGAGAAAGTGATTCTACTACACGTGATTCATCAATCTCATGACGTTTTTTCATTTCAGGTAATCCATCTGGTTTAAATTTAAACGTTCGATAAATGACAACAACAATCAAACATATTGGGATGAGTAAAAGAAATAATAATTCCATTACTTAATCAGACCCTTCTTATATAATACTCGTGCAATGATTACAGAGATTAAAACACCAACAGGAACCATAATACCTACAAGTCCACCACTACCTGGTACTAGTGGGAAGAAGATGAACATGAAGACAAGAGGTACGATAGCAATCTTAATTCTTTTCATAATGTATACAATACCTAATGCACCAAATAATGCAGGTAACACATTACCAAAGGCAGGTTCTAATGCTTCACTCTTAAAGATAGGTTCTAATGGGATAAATAAAACAATACCTACTAAAATAATAAGGGTTGTCATTATACTGGATGCTGCTACAGCAATCGTAGAAATCGCATCTCCTTCATCACTACCTTTTTCAATATTAAGTGCATCTTGAGCATTTAATGCCACTGGAACTTTAAGTGAACTTAAATTACCTGTGACAAACGATAAGTATGTACTACCTGTACCAAGCATCGGTGAAAAAGTGAAAACTTCGATGGTTGTTACTGGCCAGAAAATAATTGCGGTTGCAATAAATCCAGCAAAAAACTTATCTGCTTGTGGCCATAAACCGGTAACCAAACTGATGATTAATGGGACACTGATAAAAAGCAATAATGCACCAAACATCCATATTCTACCTTCATAGTGTAATTGATCTTTATAAGTTCTTTCCATCTTAAACCACCCCCATAAAAGCGTATAATAAAGCCATTGCCATGGATCCGACCATAGCAAGTGGTATGGCATAATTTCTTAACCATTCCCACTTAAACTTCTTCATAAGCATACCTAAAATAAGAATGAGAATAGCTGAAGTAGCCAAGACTAAAACAGATAACACTGAGATACCAGTTGTTCCATCGATTCGCTCTTTTGGAGCTAATACGAAACCAACAAATGCAGAGATTAATCCAATGAATAAAGCATCCATTAAAATATTCTTCCACGTATTATCTTTCTCTTTAATCACGTCCATCCGACTACTCATCTTCTTAAAGAACAATGGAATAATAAAGAGTGGAGGAATACATCCTAATGTCATGACCCATAATGCGGTAATCGCTATTTCTGGTGAAATGGATGAAACATTATCAGGTAAACCAAAAGCTCCATTAATGACATTGAGTGCAGCTGGTAACTCATAGGTGACCGCACCTAATGTTCCAAGTCGCATGCCTGCAAGAAACGAACCAAAAAAGTTCGTTAATGCAATCAAACCAATGACAATTGCAATTGATGGGGCTAAACTAAATATCATAGATGATGTAATGGTTTTATTGATTTGTTCTTTTGTAAATCCTAATACGATCGCTCTTTTTCGTGCTTTAATTAAAAAATAAGCAGATTGCATCAGAACATAAGCAAAAACAATGCCTACTAATAGATACACCCACCATGTATTACGAAATTCCATATTTTGCACCTCGTTTTTTCATGTTGATATTATTATATAATAGATTTCTTATAATCACTCACTTTGGTTACTTTTTTTAAACATAAAAAAAACAAATGCCCCCACATTTGTTTATGAATTCTTATGATGATGGAGCGTAAACAAGTATTCACCTGCATGAACAAACTTCGTTGGTAGCCATGGTGTGCTCATTTCGAATTGGTAAATTTGATAGCCTTCATATATTTGAATATTTCGACCAATATCTGAAGGTAAACTTTGAATGTTCTTCACATCAAATATCAGTTTTTTCATTTCATCCTTGCAGGAACCCTCATACATATACGTATCTTTTGTTAAGGTTAAACGACCAAAACCAACGGTTTTTAACATTCCATGATCAATGGATTGTAAAATAACTTTTGAAGTGAGTTCGTATGGATTATCCAAATCAATCTCATCTTTGACACGTTTTGCTTGATTGAAAAAGAGCACATCAAGTTCTGTTCGATTAAGCATTCCATGAGCATCATAGATGAGTTCATGTTTGCATGATGGACAAACTAATCGATCCTTTTGACTATCAAGGCCCTCATATAAACACGAAGGGCATTGATAAATCACGTTCTCTAAGCCTTTAATGTTATTTGATTTATAGACATACATTTTCTCTTTATTGAAAGAAGAGGTCGAAAAATATAATTTTTCAGTGACGATTTGATAGATTTGATCGATTGATAGCTTTTCAATATTTTCTTTTGATATGATGAATTCTTTTTCTGTTTCAATACGTCCCTTAAATGTTTTCTTTGTCCAAGGTGGATTCACTAAATATGCATTCTTATGCTTAACGATATAAACATCAACTGACGCTTTTTTTAGAAACTTAGCGATAGAAAACGATAGTGGATTGGTCGTTCCAGAAGGAGAGATTTGACCTTCAGGAAACACAGAGACAATACCATTCATTTTGAGGATTCTAAAGGCCCTTAAGGTTGCAACCGGATCTGCTTGCATCAAACTTTTTGGTATCGCTCTTGCTAATTTCAAGAAAAACTTCGTTCCAGATTCATAAAACATTTTTTGTGCAGCCAAATAACTCACTCTTCTTGGATAGAGAGCAGCTGTCGTATAAATAAAATCATAAAATGAAGTATGATTACTTAAAACGATGGCAGGACCTTTAATGCTTACTTTTCTAGTAATGCGATTTCCTTTAATAAAACTAAACACTTTTAATAGAAAACCTAATGTGATGTATAAAAAGAGATTAGGCTTTTTCATTATTAAAAGATATTTTCCAAGGATTCACTTACTTCAACATTTCCTTGGAGCACTTCAGTCATCTCTTTTTGTTTTTTTGCATCAATTATATATCGATAGGATATCAAAATACCAATACTCATTAAAATAAGAGGAGCAAATGACATAATTAAACGAATCATCAGTGTCGCTGAATCAGGTTGTTCTAAAAGACGATCTCCTCCAAGTTCTTGCTCTTTAAAACCTGCAGCACCAATTAAAAACATCACGAAAGCCAATCCAAGAGCTTGAGCGATTTTATTAATAAAATTAGTGAATCCACTCATTTGACCATCGAGTCTTTCTTTGAACTTGATTTGTCCAGCATCAACCACATCTCCATACATCGTATGTGGGACTAAACCAGGACCACTTATACCAAAACCCATGATAGCTCCAAGTAAATAAATAACTAAAGGATTTACATTCGATGGAATAACTAAAATAAACAATGCAGAAACAATCCATAAAATAGCCCCAAATCGATATGCAAATGTCTTTCCTTTCTTAGAAATCATTTTTATATAGATGGGTAAAGCAACGATTTGCATAGAAAACATCAATGCTGCAGCTATCAAACCAACCATAGATGATTCACCAGAAGCTGTGACGTCTTTAGTGATAAAAAAATCGATATAGAAGAAGAATAAACCACTCATAACAGCCATAGACATTTGTAACACTAAGAACATTCCTAAATATTGTCTAAAAGGTTTTAAAGAGAGTGGTTTTGTCATTTCTTTGATCGATAACTTTGATTCGATCTTTTCAGTTTTTATCTCTTCTCGAGCAAAAAGACCTGTAAACAATACCGATAAAGCAAAGATTAACCCAAAACTTAAACTCATCACTTGATATCCAACTGCTTTATCATCAAACATACCAACAATCATGCCAGGTACTGCAACACATAAAATGGATGAGAAAATCGAAAATCCTAATCGATAGGAATTATATGATGCTCTTTCTTGATAATCACTTGATATTTCACTTGATAAAGAATAATAAGGAATCATCACACTGGTTTGAACGGTTGTAAAAACTAAGTAACTGAGTAGAACAGCAATCACGCGAAGGTTAACATCAGAAAAAGCATATGGAAAGAATAAAAAATACATGGAAATCAAAATAAAAGGTGATGCAAAAATGAGATAAATACGTCTTTTTCCAAATCTGGATTGTGTACGATCTGAGATATACCCCATCAAAGGATCTGTAATGGCATCCCAAAGTCTTGCTACAAGCATAATGACACCAATCAAATAGGCATTAATACCCACTGTAATAGCTAAAAAGACAGGGTATAAAAAATTAATAATATTAAATGATCCACCGCCAAAAACATCCGCAGATGCAAAAGACAATTTTTGTTTAAGCGTTCCTTTTCTCATTAAATGGCTCCTTATTTAACATATATAATTTAATTATACTGAAAAATCATCGAACTATAAAAAAAGTCTTCTTCAATGAAGAAAACTTCTTTTCTCTTACTTTTTAGGAACTCTCACTTTTCTTAATCTTGCGAATCGAGGAAGACCATCTTCGAGCTTCGCTTTTGATTCACCTTGGATAAGAGGAAGCGCATAATCAATAAACTCTTGAGTCATACCTTTACCATGAGGTAAGATCCATTCAACAGGTACAGTTTGTTCATGATTTGCAGCATTCTTTAAAGGAAGAAGAACATACTTTATCTTATAAGGATTACTTGATACTCTCTTGAATCCTACCATTTTATCTGTTGTTCCTCTTACAGCAGCTTGAACAGCTTTTTTACCTGCATTGTATGCTTCTTCAACATCAACCTTAGAAGCTAAATGAGCAGCTGATCTTTGTAAAAGAGAAAACTCAATTGCTCTTACTTTAACATCAATACGATTGCTAATCTCATTTGCAAGTGCTTGAGCAGCACCACCTAATTGAGCATGACCAAACGCATCTCTTTTTAATTCTTGAAATAACTCAGGAATGTACTTACCATCTTTAGTCTTAATACCTTCTGATACAGCAACAATAACTTTTCCTTTTTCCGCTAATACTTTCTTTACATCGGTAAAAAACACATCAAAATCAAAAGGAAGTTCAGGTAAATAGATTAAATCTGGACCTTGTCCTTTATATTGAGCTAATGCAGCTGCAGCAGTCAACCATCCTGCGTTTCTACCCATAACTTCAACAATCGTGATTTGTTTTGTGTCATAGACAGTTGCATCATGATATAACTCCATCAATGTAGTTGCAACATATTTTGCAGCAGATGCATATCCAGGAGAATGATCAGTGACATTTAAGTCGTTATCAATTGTCTTAGGTACACCAATTACATTACAATCGTAACCAGATTTTTTAAAGAATTTTGAGATTTTATTACATGTATCCATCGAGTCATTTCCACCATTGTAGAAGAAATAACGAATATTGTATTTTTGGAACACTTCAAGTAAACGACGATATTCACTATCATCAATTTTTGGATTCTTTAATTTATAACGTACAGATCCAATCGCAGAAGAAGGTGTATTTTTAAGTAATTGCAATTCATATAAATCTTCTTGACCAATATCATAAAAATCTTCATTTAAGACACCTTTGATACCATGTACTGCACCATATACTGCTGTAATATTAGGTTGTTTAAGTGCTTCAATAAAAACGCCAGCAGCACTTGCGTTAATGACACTTGTTGGGCCACCAGATTGGCCGAGGAGCGCAGCTCCAACTAAATTTTTCATTTCATCACCATTTTCTATGTATTTCTTTTTTTACCAGTTGTCATTTTACCATAAAATAAAAAGATAAAATCTAAAATTCGCTAAAAAATCGTTTTCATTCTTTATTAATAATGAATAATATATACGCAAGATTTTTTATTCAAACTTACTATCATTTATTATGCTTATAAAAATAATAACTTTACAAAATAAAGGTTATATAATATACGAAATGCTTTGTTTTTCGGTATAATATAAGTAATCACGAAGGAGGTCTCAATATGAAAACATATAAACCTTATTATGCGTTATGTTTTATACTTTTTTTGGGACTTGCGCTATTCTTTTGGAATCGATTAGAAGATAAGATTACGATTAACAATCCGGTATCCTTTAACCAAGGTTGGATTTATGAAACAAAAACAATCTCATTACCAATCGATTTAGATGTTCCTAAAAACCAAACCTATCAAATCTATCAAGTTTTAGATGAAGCTTTTCATGAGCCTCAATATTTGATGATACGAACCTCATTACAAAACATTACAGTTTATCTTGATGGCAATATCATATATGAAAAATCTTATGGAAATTCGTTATCCAATCCATACGCATCTATGTGGCACTTTGTTCGACTTCCACGACATATTGATGGTCAAACACTCATGCTAGAATTTTCATCTCCTTACACTGCAATGTCAGGACAAATCAATGAAATCTTTTATGGTACTGAAGCCATGCACTTTACTTATCTTTATAGAACCTATGGTGTAAGACTTGCTATTGGTATAATCGCTTTTATGATTGGATTTCTTGTCATGATATCCAATTTCATATTTAGCAAAAAAGATGATCGTGGTTATTCCTATGCAGGTTTATTTGTGATTTTATTATCATTATGGATGCTTGCTGAGTCTAGAATGATTCAATTTTTTAGTGGTAGTCATCTCTTTATTGGCTCTATCGCATATTTACTTATCCCATTAGTACCCATCCCCTTAATTGGATATTTAAATGACTACGTGATTGAGAAGTATAAAAAGCCACTTTATATCATGCGATATCTGTTTTTTATCCAATTTGGATTGGTTGCTTTAATGTATGTATTTAATGTGCTTGATTTTTTTGAATCAGTCGTTTATTCACAACTATTAATGTTAATTGGGATTTTCATTCTCATCTATGTGCTTTATTTAGAGATAATAAAAGAATCAAATCAAAAAGCACTTAAGTTTACCAAAATATTCGGATTTCTAGTCATCTTTGTTATACTAGAGTTTATCAATTTTGCTTTAAGATCATTCGATCATACGTCTGTATTTTTATCGATTGGATTTAGTGTTATTTCGATTGGATTATTATATAATTATGTGAAATACTTAGTTTCTAGATTAAAAATCAGTTATGAAACAGAGTTATATGAAAAACTAGCTTTCATGGATCACGTGACTCAAGGTCAAAATCGATTAGCATTCGAAAGGGATTTAGATTCAATATTTAAGGATCCATCAAGAAAAGAAAACGTAAGACTCATCTCTTTTGATTTAGATGATTTAAAAGCTATTAATGATGCATATGGCCACATAGAAGGTGATAAAGCCATTAAAAAAGCCTTTGATATGATTACAGAAGCTTTCCAAGAATTCGGTTCGTGTTATCGTATTGGTGGTGACGAATTTGCTTGTTTATATGAACAAAAAGATGAATTGTTGTATCATCAACAAGTAGAAAAGCTTATTAAAAATATCAATCAATATGAATTAGATACACCATATCATTTTGGTCTATCCCTGGGGTCTTCGATAGTTAACTCCATCGATATGACACAAGAAGATCTCATTCATCTCGCAGATTTAGAGATGTATAAATTCAAAAAATTACAGAAGTCTAAAAAAACATGATTCTTCTTTTTGAAGTTTCATGTTTTTTTGTACAAAAATCATGGAAATTTTTTGTATTATGTTATAATAGTTGTGCAGTACGTTTTTTTATGTAAGGAGACCAATTTTTATGAAAATAGGGGTATTAACATCAGGTGGGGATGCACCAGGAATGAACGCTGCTGTTCGCGCAGTTGTAAGAGCAGGCACTCTATATGGTCATGAGATTTATGGAATTAAAGATGGATATGCAGGATTAGTCAATGACAACATGGAATTACTTACACACGAAAGTGTGTCTGGTATGCTATCCAAAGGTGGAACATTCTTAGGCACATCACGCTCGGAAGAGTTTAAAAAACTAGAAGTCCAACAAAAAGCAGTTGACCAACTGAAAGCAAGAGGGATAGAAGCACTTGTTGTTATAGGCGGAGATGGAACTTATCGTGGTGCAATGGAGCTTTCAAAACTAGGTATGAAGATTATTGGTTTACCTGGAACGATTGATAATGATATTGCAGGAACTGATTATACCATTGGCTTTCACACAGCAGTTGAAACCATAGTAGATGCGATTGATAAGTTAAGAGATACATCAACATCACATCAAAGATGCTCGATTGTTGAAGTGATGGGTAGACACTGTGGAGATTTAGCACTTATTGCTGGTATTTGTGGAGGAGCAGAATTTATTATTACTCCTGAGAGTCCTTTAAATAAAGAAAAAATTATTAATCGATTAAAAGACCACAAACAAAATGGAAGAAGACATGCGATTATTGTGATTACTGAAAGACTTCTTGATCCACATAAATTTGCTGAAGAAATTACAGAACAATCAGGATTTGCTACAAGAGCAACCGTCTTAGGATATATTCAAAGAGGTGGTTCACCTTGTCCAGAAGATCGTATTTTAGGCTCTCGTATGGGAACATATGCGATTGAATTATTAAATGATGAGATTTACGGTGTTTGTGTGGGTGTGAGAGATGGACGAATGGTCCATATACCTTTCTCAAATGTCGTTGGACAAAAACGTCCAAAGAATGAATTATATAACTTAGTTAAAAAAGTTTCTTAAAGAAATTTTAGATAGAATATAGTGAAAGGAAAGATATAGAAAATGTCGAAAAAGTACGTTTATTTATTTAAAGAAGGTAGAGCAGATATGAAAAACCTTCTTGGTGGTAAAGGTGCAAACTTAGCAGATATGACATCTCTAGGCATGCCAGTACCACAAGGTTTTACCGTAACAACTGAAGCTTGTAATCATTATTATGACAACAACAAAGTAATTTCAGAAGATATTAAACAACAAATATTTGAAGCTTTAGCAGTTACTGAAAAAGAAGCAGGTAAGAGATTTGGGGATCCAAATGATCCATTCTTAGTTTCTGTACGTTCAGGAGCTAGAGCATCTATGCCAGGGATGATGGATACCATCTTAAACCTAGGTTTAAATGATGTTGCTGTCAAAGGTTTAGCAAAATTAACAAACAACCCAAGATTTGCTTATGACTCTTATCGTCGTTTCATTCAAATGTTTGCTGATGTAGTTATGGAAATCGATAAGGAAAACTTTGAACATCTTTTAGAAGAAATGAAGCATGCTAAAGGTGTTCATTTAGACACAGAACTTGATGCAAACGATTTAGAAAAACTTGTTGGTCAATTCCTTGTGAAATATCAAGAATTAAAGGGCGAACCATTCCCTCAAGACCCAAGAGAACAATTGATTGGAGCTGTAACAGCTGTATTTAGATCATGGGACAACCCACGTGCAAATACATATCGTCGTTTAAACCACATTCCTTACGAATGGGGAACTGCTGTTAACGTCCAAGGTATGGTTTTCGGTAACATGGGTGATGATTCAGGTACAGGTGTTGCTTTCTCAAGAAACCCATCAGATGGAACGAATGAATTATATGGTGAATACTTATTTAATGCACAAGGTGAAGACGTTGTTGCTGGTATTCGTACACCAAAACCAATTGCTGAGTTAAAGAAAGATAATCCAGCATTATATGAACAATTCTTTGATATCTCTAAAAAATTAGAAGCACACTATCGTGATATGCAAGATATGGAATTTACCATCGAAAGAGGTAAATTATACATGCTTCAAACACGTAATGGTAAGAGAACTGCTCAAGCAGCATTAAAGATTGCGATTGATTTAGTTAAAGAAGGCGTATTATCTAAGAAAGAAGCAGTTCTAAAAGTAGAACCTGCTCAGCTAGATGCTTTATTACACCCACAATTTAATCCAGCAGCTTTAAAGAAAGCTCGCGTCATTACAACCGGATTAAATGCATCTCCAGGTGCAGCAACCGGACGTATCGCATTTACTGCAGATCGTGCGAAAGAAATGAAGAAGGCTGATGGTCTTCCAGTCATTTTAGTTCGTCAAGAAACGTCACCAGAAGACATTGAAGGTATGATCGTATCTTCAGGTATCTTAACTGCACGTGGAGGTATGACAAGTCATGCTGCTGTTGTAGCTCGTGGTATGGGAACATGCTGTGTTGCTGGTGCAGGTGCTGTTCACGTGAACGAAAAGAAAAAAGAATTTGAAATCAATGGCGAAATCTTTAAAGAAGGCGATTGGATTTCATTAGATGGTTCAACAGGTAAGGTTTATGGTGAAAAAGTTGAAACACAAGATGCATCTGTATCAGGTGATTTCAAGACACTTATGGACTGGGCTGATGAATTCAGATCATTAAAAGTTAGAACAAACGCAGATAACCCAAGAGATGCTAAAGTTGCTTACGAATATGGTGCAGAAGGTATTGGTTTATGCCGTACAGAACACATGTTCTTCGAAGCTGATCGTATTCCAGCGGTTCGTGAAATGATCGTTGCTAAGACAAAAGCTGAAAGAGAAAAAGCATTAGCTAAGCTTTTACCAATGCAAAGACAAGATTTCATCGGATTATATAAAGAAATGAAGGGTTATGCCGTAACGATTCGTTATTTAGACCCACCACTACATGAATTCGTTCCAACACAAGAAGCTGATATTCGTGCATTAGCTAAAGAAATGGGATTAACTTTTGAACAATTAAACAAGACGATTGAAGAACTACATGAAACAAATCCGATGTTAGGTCATCGTGGTGTTCGTTTAACTGTTACTTATCCAGAAATCGCTAAGATGCAAACTCAAGCAGTTATTGAAGCAGCTATTCAAGTCAATAAAGAAGGTATGAATGTTGTTCCTGAAATTATGATTCCTCTTGTCGGAGACATTAAAGAACTTAAATATGTCAAAGATGTCGTTGTGAAAACAGCAGATGAAATCATTAAAAACGCAGGTGTTAAACTTGAGTACCTAGTCGGAACCATGATTGAAATCCCACGTGCAGCAATTACTGCAGATGAAATCGCTAAAGAAGCTGAATTCTTCAGTTTTGGAACAAACGACTTAACACAAATGACCTTTGGTTTTAGCCGCGATGACGCAGGTAAATTCCTTGGTGATTATTATGAAAAGAAAATTTTTGCGAATGATCCATTTGCTCATATCGACCAAGTCGGTGTAGGTAAATTAATGGAAATGGCTGTAAAACTTGGTCAACAAACAAGACCTAATATTAAATTAGGTATTTGTGGAGAACACGGTGGAGACCCACTTTCAGTAGAATTCTGCCATAACATTGGATTAACTTATGTTTCATGTTCACCATTTAGAGTACCTATCGCAAGATTAGCAGCAGCTCACGCAAATATTAAAAATCCAAGATAATTCATTTGAAAAGGTGTATCCAAAAAGGTACACCTTTTTTTGTTAGAAAATTAAAAACGTTTTCTTTTCAAGAAATTTACCAAAAATTCACAATCTATGTTAAAATAACATAGGAAAGTAATCATGCTATGCACATGTGAATATTCTCATTCAACAGACACAGCACCTACGATAAGCATCTTTGTGATGCTTTTTTCATGGGAAAAGGTTTGATCATATATAAAAAAGATATAAACTTGGAGGCCATTATGACCGTTGCAGCAGTGATGCTTGGTGAATCATTAATGTATGTTTTTGGGGGATTAGCACTCTTCTTGTTTGGTATAAACATGATGAGTGATTCACTCAAATTAGCAGCAGGAAACAAACTGAAAGTCATTATAGAAAAAACAACAAATACGCCACTAAAAGGTATTTTGGTAGGTATCATTTTAACAGTATTAATTCAATCTTCTTCTGGAACAACAGCATTGATGATAGGATTACTTCGTTCAGGTCTCATGACTTTACCACAAAGTGTTGGGATTATCATGGGTGCGAATATCGGGACAACCGTCACAGCATTTATCATCGGTTTACCAGTAGCAAGTTATGGACTTTACATTATTGCATTTGGATTTTTATTAACGTTTATTGGAAAACGAAGAATCAAGCATGTAGGTGGTGTTTTTCTAGGATTAGGTTTACTATTTCTTGGTTTAAAAACCATGGAAAGTGGCTTAAAGCCTTTAGCTCAAACCGAAATGGCAACAGACTTATTTCGTACATTTGCTAACAATTGGTTTTTAGGTACTGTTTTTGGTGCATTATTTACTGCACTTGTTCAATCATCTTCAGCTGCCATTGGGGTACTTGAAAAACTATATCATTTAAACGCAGACCCTGCTATTACATCTATCTCTCTCGCGGGTGCTATACCACTTTTACTTGGAGCTAACATTGGAACAACCATTACAGCGATGCTTGCATCAATTGGTGGTAATATTGAATCTAAAAGAGCAGCAGTTGTTCATACCACATTCAACATGATTATGGCTGTTGTCTTCTTAATCCTATTAATACCATATACTCAAATTGTTGCAGCCTTTGAAGCACGCTTCTTAGAACAATACTCGATGCTAACCATTGCGTTTGCTCATTTATTCCAAAATGCATCCATGACAATCTTGTTATATTTCTTTATCAATAAGATGATATGGTTCTCTAAAAAGGTCGTCAAAGATAAGATTAGCACTCAAATTCCTGAACAAATGTTTGATGACAAACTGATTCAAGAATCTCCTGAACTTGCATTAGAGTTCGCGAAAAAAGCGATATCTTATATGGGCAATTTAGTCAAAGATTACTTTGAACTCGCTCGTGAATATAGTTTTAAAGAAAATCCTAAACTTGTTGAAGAAGGATATACACTAGAAATGATGATTGATACCTATGATATCAAACTTCATGACTACTTAATTAAAATATCACGCGCAGGACTTGATTTAGATGGCTCAAAAAAATTATCGAGAGACCTTGATACAATCAAAGATTTTGAACGTATCGGTGATCATTTAACGAATATTGTTGAATTCTTTGATATGAGATATAAAGAATCACTTGCTTTATCAGAAGAAGGAACGAAAGATTTACATGAGATGTATGATGCTTTAACAGCTATGCTTGATGATACGCTAAACGCATTTATCAACCAAGATGTTGAACTTGCACACCAAGTCGTTATCGCTGAAAATAAGATTGATGAAATTGAAGAAAAAGCTAGATATAAATACATTGAACGTTTGAAAAAAGGTGAGATTACTTTCGTTATGGCAGCAAACTATCCAGATATATTAGCCAATCTTGAACGTATTGGAGACCACTTAATGAACATAGCTGGTTCCATCATAGAACCTCTCTATGTCCCATTATCAATCATTGTTCCTAAGCCACATGAGGTGGACAAGGATACATAAGGAGATGCATTAGCATGTTCGATTTAAAAGCACCATTCGTACCGAAAGGTGATCAGATTAAAGCGATAGATACCTTGAAAAATAATATTTATAAAGGTGTCAAAGAACAAGTTTTACTTGGTGCAACAGGTACAGGTAAAACCTTTACGATTGCAAATATCATCTCACATATTCAAAAAAAGACCTTAATACTCGCACCTAATAAGACCTTAGCTGGCCAATTATATGGTGAGTTAAAGGCTTTTTTTCCACATAATCGTGTCGAATATTTTATCTCTTATTACGATTATTATCAACCAGAAGCTTATGTGGTATCTACAGATACGTACATTGAAAAAGATTCATCAATTAATGATGAAATCGATGAATTAAGACATAGTGCAACCTCTGCATTACTCGATTATGATGATGTTATCGTTGTCGCATCTGTTTCATGTATATACGGTATTGGAGATCCAGAGGACTATAAGAATTCAATGATTGCAATTCGTGTTGGTGATGCTTATGGTAGAGATACATTAATTAACAAACTTGTTGAACAAACCTATGAACGAAATGATATCGATTTCCATCGTGGAACATTCCGTGTCAGAGGTGATTCCATTGAAGTCATTCCTGCTTATGAGCGTGCTGAAGGTATTCGGATTTCTTTTTTTGGTGATGAAGTCGATGAGATCAAAAAGTTTGATGTATTAACAGGTCAAGCTATAGAAGCAGTGAATTATATTTCAATTTTTCCAGCGTCTCACTTTATGACGAATAAAGATAAACTAAATGAATCACTTCGTCGCATTCACAATGAATTACAAGAACAAATCGCTTATTTTAAATCGAACAATTTGTTGCTTGAAGCACAACGTATTGAGCAAAGAACAAGGTACGATATGGAAATGCTTGAAGAAATTGGTATTTGTAGCGGTATTGAAAACTATTCAAGACACTTAGCACTACGTGAAGAAGGCGAAACACCAGCAACACTCATCGATTTTTTTGGTGACGACTTTTTAATGATTATCGATGAATCACATGTCACAGTCCCTCAAGTTAGAGGGATGTATGCAGGTGACAGATCTAGAAAAACAACGTTAGTTAATTATGGGTTTAGACTTCCTTCAGCTCTAGACAATCGACCACTAACCTTCCAAGAATTTGAATCTAAAATGAAAAATGTGATTTATCTATCTGCAACGCCTGGCGCATATGAACTTGAAAAAAATCTACCCATCGTCGAACAAATCATCAGACCAACATACTTACTTGATCCTGAAATTGAAGTTCGTCCAACAAAAGGTCAAATGGATGATTTGTATTTTGAAATTAAAAATCGAATTGCTCAAGGTGAACGTGTTTTAGTAACGACATTAACCATTCGTATGAGCGAAGACTTAACAGCGTATTTTAAACAACTTGGATTAAAAGTAGCATACCTCCATAGTGAAATCAAATCACTTGAACGTATCACCATATTAAGAGACTTAAGACTTGGGAAATATGATTGTTTAATTGGTATTAACCTTCTTCGTGAGGGTCTTGATTTACCTGAAGTTTCACTTGTAGCCATACTTGACGCAGATAAACAAGGTTTCTTAAGATCTGAGCGAAGTCTCATTCAAACCATCGGACGAGCCGCACGAAACGTCCATGGCAAAGTCATCATGTATGCTGATCAAATCTCAGAAGCCATGGCTTACGCGATTAAAGAAACTAATCGTAGAAGAATGCTCCAAGAAACATTTAATCAAGAAAACCAGGTGACACCGATTACAGTTATCAAAGATATACGTGATAAAATATCGATTAAAGAAGATTTACTTGTTGAAGAAAAACCTTTCGCTAAAATGACAGTTAAAGAAAAAGACAAACTGATTAAAGATTTAGAATCTCAAATGAAGGAGGCTGCTAAAAATCTCGACTTTGAGAAAGCAGCAGAATTAAGAGATTATATTTTTGAATTAAAGGCAGATTCCTAATGGATGAAAAACAATTAATCCAAGTGATTAAAGAAGGTTATCAACGAAGAATTCGTCATTTTGACATGGAGAAAAAAACATTTGACATCGTAATTGCCGGTGATTCAATGGCAGCATATTTAAGTCTTCATCATTACTTTCCTCATGTGAGTATCATGAATCAGGGCATTCCTGGTGATACGACAAAAGGTTTAATGCAAAGAATTCATTTGATAGCAAAAGTATCTCCAAAAATCGTTTTTCTTAATATAGGTTCAAATGATTTAGTTCTTTTACACAAAAAGCCAATGGAGATTGTTGAATCGATAGTTAATATCATTCATTTAATAAAGCAAGTCTTAAATCAGGTACATATTTATCTTTTCAATATAACACCAGTTAATGAAACGGTAAAGTATGCAAATCATCTTTATATTTATGGAAGAAAAAATGAAGATATCATAGAAATCAATCGCTTATTATCAATACATATACCTACTCACATGTTAATTGATATTCACCAACATGTCATTGACGAAAAAAATCAACTTGATGCATCCTTAACACATGATGGCATTCACCTCAATGATTTAGGATATGATATCTATACAAAATTAATGAATGCATATATATAAGCCGCATATGCGGCTTACATCTTTCCTTTGATTTGAAATAACCTATGGTAAGATAGAATTGGAGTTGATTTTTATGAATGCAAAAACACATTATCAAGCAGGACTTAGTCATTATGTGCTTGATCCAAAAAAGAAAAATATATTACTATCCATTGAACATTTTACCCAAGCAGCACAACTTGGCTATGCAGATGCCTACTATTTCTTAGGTCGTTTTTATGGATATGGTGATGGCGTATCTCTTGACCTACATCAAGCGATGGATTATTATCACCAAGGATTATCCTTAGGTTCATCTAAGTGTTCCTATGCTTTAGGTTTAATGTATTATACAGGAACAGGTGTAGAAAAAGATGAAGTCATTGCAAAAGATTTTTTTCAAACAAGCTATGAGATGTTATTATCTGAAGCTAATGAGAAAGATCCAGTGAGTTTATATATGCTTGGAACTTACTATTATTATGGTTTTATTCATCAACGATTTTTACTCTCAGCTATTGAGTGGTTTTTAAAAGCTTCCAAGCTCGGTTATAGTGACGCAAACTACATGCTTGGTATGATATATGAATCGACTGCTCATGATGATAAGCAAAAAGAGCAAGCAGAAAGCTATTATCTTAAAGCAGCAAACCAGGATCATCCATATGCCCAATACGCTTTAGGTATTAACGCATTAGAAAGAGAAGATTATGCTAAAGCAGTTTTTTTCCTAGAAAAAGCAGCAAATCAACAATATGGGTTAGCAGCTTATACCTTAGGACTTTATTACCACGAACATGAACCTAAGTTTCCACATAAAGCATTCGAATGGTTTATGGTAGCTGCTAAACAAAAACATACACAAGCTGAATACTATGTCGGTTTATATTATCAAAATGGTAAAGGTGTCGAACAACATATTGAACAAGCCATTTATTGGTATGAAAAGGCAGCAGTTAAAAAAGATAAAAATGCGCTTTATCATCTCGCTATGATTTTAATCAAACTACCTGAAAAAGATTATGTAACAGTCGCAAAGCTCTTAGAGCAAGCTGCACTCTTAGATCATCCAAATGCACAATATAATTTAGCGGTGATGTATCATAAGGGTGATGGTGTGAAAGAAGATCCGGAAAAAGCATTTTTCTGGTATGAAAAATCAGCTCATGCTGGACTTGCAATCGCTCAATATAACTTAGGTATGATTTACTTTGAAGGTGTGATTGTTCCAAAAGATGAAGATAAGGCTAAGGAGTTATGGCAAAAAGCAGCAAGTCAAGGATTGGAGGTTGCAGTCAAACTCATGTATTCAATCAATAATTACGAGAAACTGCAAAAAAGTTCGTGGCAATCTTAAAATATACGTATCTATCTTTAGGTATTATCTTGCTTATCATCTTTAATATCATGTCATATACGTTGGATGCATATCAAGGAGATATCGTCATGAAAATTTTATTTTCATTGATTTCATTTGTCTTACTTAGTATCGATTATCTTGCGATTTTACAAACGAAAAAATGGTTTAAAAGAGAATTTTCAGATTTTTCCACCTATATGAAAATCACACTTTATCTTGGTATTATTGTCATTCCAATGATAAGCTTATATTACTAACAAAAAAGAGCTAGCAAGCTCTTTTATTCTTTTAGACACTCAAGCGAACGATTTCAATCAAAACTTCGGTTGCTTTCATCATTTGATTAATGGATGCAAATTCCATTCGTCCATGGAACTGATAACCACCAGTCCCCAAGTTTGGACATAATAAACCTTCATAAGTTAATCGTGCACCATCGGTACCACCACGAATAGCCTCTCTAAATGGAGTGAGGCCTACATTCGAGATTGCTTTTTCTGCTAATTCGACAATATACATATGATCTTTAATGATTTCATACATATTAAAATAACTATCTTTAACACTTAATTTAACTGCTTCATATCCATATTGTTCATTCATAAAGTTTTTTATTGTTTGAAATTTTTCTTTTTGCTCAGTGAACTTTTGCATATCGTGATTACGAATGATATATTTACTAACAGCAACTTCAACTTCACCTTTTAAGTTAGTTAAGTGGTTAAATCCCTCATATTTTTCAGTGTATGCTGGATTTTGAAAAACTGGAAGCATATGATGAAACTCCATTCCTAAATGAAGTGCATTAATCATCTTGTTCTTAGCAGAACCTGGATGTATGCTTTTACCTATAAAAGTCACTTCAGCAGATGCAGCATTGAAATTTTCAAACTCAATACCACCTACTTCACTACCATCAGCAGTATACGCAAAATCAGCTTTAAACCATTCATAATTGAAATGATTCGCGCCTTTACCTATTTCTTCATCAGGTGTAAAACAAATATATATATCACCATGTTTTACGTCCTTATGCGTCGTATAGTAATATGCTAATTCCATAATCTCTGCAACACCACATTTATCATCAGCACCTAGTAAAGTGTTTCCATCTGTTACGATAATGTCATCACCAATGACTCGTGATAGGCTTGGGTATTGAGCTGGATGCATCGAAAGTGTTTCATTTAATTGAATCGTTGAGCCATCATATTTTTCTATAATTCGTGGATTCACATGTGCACCAGGTGCATCGGGAGAAGTGTCAACATGTGCTATAAATCCGATTGCTTTTGCACCTTCCACATTTTTATCAATCTTTGCGTACACGTACCCGTAATCATCTAAAAATGCTTGAAGTCCCATTTCTTTTAACTCACTAACAAGGATACGACTTAAGTTCTTTTGTTTTTCTGTTGAAGGGAACGTTTCTGATTCGTGATCTGATTGTGTATCTACCTTAACATAACGTAAAAATCTTTCAATAAGTTGATTCATATGTATCTCCATCCTCTCTTCATTTACTATTATAACGCAAAAATAACGATTTTTCGAGTCAAATATTGATAAAATTAAGTTTCGAATTAATTTTTTTAACTTTTTTCATCAAAAATGTTGACAAATAAAAAAATATGAATATAATTAAGGCATAAATTAAAAAAATTAAGTAAGGCGATGGAAAAATGACGAAATTTGAAGTGTTGAATGAATTGAATCAAAATCAACTCAAACCCGAACAAGCTTATAATCTCTTATTTAAAGCACCAAAGGAAAGAAAGCCAAGAAAGGCTCATTGGGTTAAAGTGAAAATTCGGATTCCAGAATCGAAGGGTGTCACTTTGTTGCTTGCTATCCTCTTAGCACTACCTATTCATATTAGAATCATTAAGTGGATTATATCAAAGAGAGTCAATAAACCAATCAATGATCAAATCCCATTAACACCAAGAGAACTCATCGAACTTGTAGCTGTAAAAGGTGTACGAGTCAACATACAGACTAAAACAAGAGAACATATACTCATACGAACATTTTAAAAACAAAGGAGAAAATCATGAAAGAACGAATTAAAGTTAACCCAGTTTTAACGACATGCCCAGTTTGTAAAAATAATTTACATGTACACACCTTGCATTGTGATCAATGCGATACAACCATTGAAGGAACGTTTACGTTATCAAAATTCAATTATCTTGAAACAGAAAAACTCTACTTTATTGAAGTCTTTATCAAAAATAGAGGAAACATTAAGATGATCGAAAAAGAACTTAATATCAGTTATCCAACCGTTAAGAAAATGCTTGATGATGTCATTGTGGGGCTTGGTTATTCACTAGATGCATATGGCGAAGATCCATTCTTCAAGGAAAAAGAAAAAGAAGAACCTAAAGTAAATAAAACAAGTATCTTAGAAAAAATAGAAAAAGGAGAACTAAAGGTTGCTGATGCAATCGAACTTCTTAAAAAAGGAAAGTAGGAGTTATGATGTCTAGATATCTAAAAGAGGCAAGACAATATCGACTTCAATCCATTTCTTCATTTACAGATCAAAATTGTATTTCCATCGCCAATGGCTTACACATGGAGTATTTATCTACTCATTTAGTCGCAAGTGAAGATTTAAATCAAGACGTACAGATTCGTCAACTTATCTAAAAAGGAAGGTATAAACATATGTCAAAAGATCAATTAAAAGAAGAAAGAATGAAAATATTAGATTTACTCAGTAAAGGGGTTATTTCAGCAGATGAAGCAGAAAAGCTTTTATCAGCAATGGAAAAACCTGATCAACCCAGTTTTGCTGATCAACAGGTTGTATTTGGACAAAAGAAAAACCCATTTAGAATGCTTAAAGTTTTTGTAGACTCTAAAGATGGGGATGTTGTAAAGATTCAAATACCCATTGAATTTGCTAAGCTCTTAAAGACAGGTAAATTCAATATGAATCTACAAAATAGTGATATCGATATTGATGCCATTCTTGAAATGATTAACCAAGGTGTCGTTGGTGAAATCGTTAATGTTGAATCTGCAGATGGCGATATTGTCAAAATTGTTGTAGAATAAGAATATAACTTTATCAATCTTCATACAATAAAAAGCGTTTGGTCAAACGCCTTTATTGTTGTCATCACCATGACCAAAATTTGACATCCAGAAGGAGAAAACCATGCTATTTGGAAAACACTTTAGAAAATATTATGCTAAATATGCTCTATTTTTCTTAGTCGGATCAGCCGTATTAATTGCAGTGGATTGGATTCAACTTGATATTCCAAAACTTGTTGGGGGTATCATCGATAATCTACGTCAAGAAGTAGTTGACGTTGATTTTATAGAAAACGCCATTATCCGAATTGGAGTTTTAGCAATATTAATTACCATCGGTCGTTTCTTATGGAGATATACCATTTTTGGAGCATCCCGAAGAATTGAGTATAACCTTCGAAACACGATGTTTGGTCATGCTACCAAACTTTCTCAAAGCTATTATAGCCAAGAAAAAGTTGGTGGATTAATGACATATTTTATTAACGATCTTGAAGCGATTCGTATGGCTTTTGGTCCAGGTATATTAATGCTTGTAGACGGGCTTATGTTAGGTGGTTTCGCATTATATCGCATGTTTAACTTAAACGTTATTCTAACTTTAATCGCAACCGTTCCGATGATTGCTTTAACAGTGATCTTAGTCTTCATTCGTAAAAAGATTTCAGCTAAATTCAAAGAAAGACAAAAATCGTTTGAAAACTTATCTGACTTCACCCAAGAAAATTTTTCAGGAATTACCGTCATTAAAGCATTTGTTCGTGAAATGAAAGAATACATGTTTTTCCAAAAGAAAAATGAAGATTTATATGATAAGAATTTTCAGTTTGTTAAGTATATTGTCGCTGTTAATATATCGATTGGTATTGCATTAAACTTAGTTATTTTAACCATTATTACCTTTGGTAGCTTTTTAGTGATTAATCGCTCAGATACAGGATTAACAGCAGGTCAATTAACGGAGTATATGAGTTACTTCTTTAGTTTAATATGGCCAGTTATGGCATTATCACAATTCATTCAAATACAAAGTCAAGCGAAAGCTTCTGCATCACGCATAGAAAAATTCTTAGATGCTCCAATTGAAGTTAAAGATGCAGATGATGCACTTTCATTTGACCATCTCCAAGGCAGCATCTCTGTAAAAAATCTCACTTTCAAATATCCTGATGGTGATAAACCTGTTTTAGAAGATGTTTCATTTGAGATAAAAAAAGGTGAAATGGTTGGAATTCTCGGTCGAACAGGTAGCGGTAAATCGAGCTTAGTTGATTTGTTGCTTCGTATATATAATCTAGATGAAAATCAGATGTTCATCGATGGACACGACATCATGAAATTATCTATTAAAACAGTAAGAAACACTATTGGATATGTTCCTCAAGATAACTTTTTATTCTCTGATACCATAACAAATAATATCGGATTTTCATACGATTCACCAGATCAAGATTTAGTCAAAGAATCAGCAAAATTGGCTGATGTCTATGAAAATGTCATGGAGTTTAAAGATCAATTTGATACTGTCTTAGGAGAACGAGGAGTTACTGTATCAGGTGGTCAAAAACAACGTATAAGCATCGCAAGAGCACTCGCTAAAAATCCTGAAGTTCTCATCTTAGATGATTCAGTGTCAGCTGTTGATACGAAAACGGAAGAAGCAATCATTTCAAACTTACATCGAGTGCGTAAAGGGAAAACAACCATTTTTATCGCACATCGTATTTCAACAGTGAAAAAAATGGATAAAATTATTTTATTAGATCAAGGGAAAATATCAGCGATTGGTTCACATCAACAGCTGATGAAGACATCACCACTTTACCAAGATATGGTTAGACGTCAAACACTTGAAAATCTTGTGCAAGGAGGTGGAATCGCTCATGAAGGACTTCAAAGATAACACGAGAGAACGCAGCGACAAAGAGGTTTTAAGAAGACTGATTAGTTACATGAAGCCTTACAAAAAACAATTTATATTTGTAGTTGTTCTCATGTTCGTTGGATTGGGCATTCAAATGCTACCACCACTTATTATGGGTATGATTGTTAATATTATTGGATCAAGTACACTCACTAAAGAAGAACAATCTATTCGAATTGTTATCATTGCTGCAAGCTTTATTGTTGCACTAGGTTTAGGTAATCTTGTCATGTACTATCAAAATGTCCTTTTACAAAAAATAGGACAAAAAACCGTCGTTGAACTTCGTAATGAAGTATTTAACCACATCGAACACTTATCGATTGGTCAAATCAATCAAGTTCCTGTAGGTAAACTCGTAACTAGAGTTACGAATGACACAAATACGATTGGTGAAATGTATACTACTGTAGCAGTTAATTTAATACGAAATGTCTTATTTCTGTTTGCTGTTTTAATTGCTCTTTTTATCATTAATCCAAGAATTACACTGTATGTTATTATCACGATTCCATTTGTACTTATTTCAACAGTTTTATTTAGAAAATTTTCACGGGCATCTTATCGAAGAGTCAGAGCAAATGTCTCTGAAGTCAATGCTTTTTTATCTGAAAACTTATCGGGTATGAAGGTCACACAAATTTTTAATCAAGAAGATAAAAAGCGAAATGAATTTAAGCATCATAGTCGCAAATTAAGAAATTCTTATCTCCAAGAAATTTTAGTCTTTGGTATTTATCGTCCGATTGTTTATATGCTATCTATGGTTGGAACATTAATCGTTTTATATGTTGGGTATCAAGAAGTGATGGCAGGTGTTATTCTTGCAGGAACCTTGTTTACTTATTATATGTATGTTGGCGATTTCTTTGAACCGATTCAACAACTTGCTGAACAATTTAACACACTCCAAAATGCTTTTGCAAGTGCTGAAAAAGTATTTGATGTCTTAGACACGAAACCAGATATTGTTGATGAACCAGATGCAATGGATTTAACATCATTTTCAGGAGCTATTGAGTTCAAGGATGTATGGTTCCAATATGTTCCAGATGTTTGGGTTTTAAAAGGTGTAAGTTTTAAAGTCAAACCAGGAGAGACGGTTGCTTTTGTTGGTGCAACAGGATCAGGAAAAACAACTATTTTATCACTCATTGTTCGTAACTACGACATTCAAAAAGGTCAAATTCTAATTGATGGTATCGATATTCGAAAAATTACTCGTGCATCCTTAAGAAGACATATTGGTCAAATGCTTCAAGATGTATTCTTATTCTCAGGAACGATTTTAAATAATATCACATTAAATGATGATACCATATCAAAAGATGAGGTCATTCATGCAAGTGAGTATGTAGGTGCAAACACGTTTATCGATCGATTGCCAGATGGTTATGATCATGTTGTTCGTGAAAGAGGGAATAACTTCTCAAGTGGACAACGACAATTAATTAGTTTTGCACGCGCATTGACCTATAAGCCAAGTTTAATGATATTAGATGAGGCAACTGCCAATATTGATTCAGAAACAGAAGAACTAATCCAAGAATCACTCGAAAAAATGATGAATATATCAACCATGCTTATCGTAGCACATCGCTTATCAACCATTCAACACAGTGATAAAATCTTAGTGATGCAAGCTGGTGAAATCAAAGAAAGTGGTAGTCATCAAGAACTTCTCACACAAAAAGGTTTATACTATAATTTATACCAATTACAGTATGATGAAAAAGAAAAAGAGATAAATCAAATATAAGTAAGGGAAAATTCTTCCCTTATTTGTGTATCTATGGTTTGACTAGAGTATAGAAAGCATTATAAAATATAAGTTAGGAAAGGGGTAGACCTATGTTAAAAAAAGAAGAATTACAACATTTACTTAATGAAGCTTTATCCACTGGCGCAGATTTTGCAGAGATTTTCTTAGAAGATACAAAGTCTTCTGCTATTCGTGTCATCAGTGGTGAAGTCACCTCAATCGATCAAGGAAACGTGTATGGAGCGGGTGTTAGACTTATTCAAGGATTAGATGAAGTATATGGTTTTACGAATCATGTTACTTATGAATCCATTTTAGGTGTTGTTAAAAACCTAAGATCATCTTTTAAAGGTGAGCTTCATCACATCACACCACTTGGAGAAAAGAAACCTTTTCAATACACGATTAAAAGACCGATGGATTCTGTCAAGGTAAGTGAAAAATCTGAAAAACTTCAAGGATTATCAAAAAAGATTAAAGCATTTGATCCTCGTATCGTTCAAGCTATTTCACAATTACTTGAAACAGAACAAAAAGTCTTAATTGCAAACTCAAATGGTGTTTATCAAGATGATGTTAGAACTTATACACGTGTGATATTAATGGCTGTAGCACAAGAAAATGGAGTCATGCAACAAGCATTTGAAGGACCAGGGCGTTATATGGGCTTTGAAATTTTCGAAGCTGTTGATTGTGACCAGCTAGCTCTAGAAGTGGCACAAAGTGCAATCACTTTATTAACAGCAGAAGATATGGTTCCTCAAGTTATGCCAGTCGTACTTCACAATGCTTTTGGTGGTGTCATTTTCCATGAAGCATGTGGACATCCACTTGAAGCAACCGCAGTAGCTAAAGGCTTATCACCATTTGTTGGTAAACTAGGTGAAAAGATAGGCTCTGATATCGTCACAGCGTATGACGATGGAGATATTGATGGTGCATGGGGACGTTCATCATTTGATGATGAAGGTATGCCAACACAAAAGAATTTACTGATTGAAAATGGTGTTTTAAAAGGCTATTTAATTGATTACCGCAATTCGAGAAAGATGAACATGGATCCAACTGGTTCTGCGCGTAGACAATCCTATAAGTTTTCTCCTACATCACGTATGAATTCAACATATATTGCTCCTGGAAAAGACAAATTTGAGGAGATCATTAAAGACACAAAATATGGCTTATTTGCTAAAAAACTTGGTGGTGGGACGGTTGTTCCAGCAACAGGTGAGTTTAATTTTGCTGTTCAAGAAGGATATATGATTGAAGATGGAAAACTCACTAGACCTGTTCGTGGAGCAATGCTCATTGGACATGGAAAAGATGTGTTGTTTAAGATTGATAAGATTGCTGATAATCTAGAACTTGGACAAGGTATGTGTGGTTCACTTTCTGGATCTATTCCAGTTGATGTTGGACAACCAACGATTCGCGTCTCTTCAATGACTGTCGGTGGATCAGGAGGTAAAAAATAATGTATCAAGATTGGATTGAATTAGGTAAGAAAAAAGGAATTACTGATTTAGAGGTTTTTGCAGTTAGAAATAAAAACTTAAAACTGACTGTATATCAAGGAAAACTGGATCAACATGTCCAAAGTGATGTTGAAAACGTCACTATTCGAGGCATTTACAATCAAAAACTTTCAACGATTCGTTTTGAAAACTTATCAGATACACATGTAGATCACATGCTAGATAAGTTAATCGCAAACGCAAACGCACTTACTGTTGTTGAACCTGCAATCATTTATGAAGGGTCACCTTCATACCCAGAAGTCAAAGATGAATTATTCGATTTTACTGCAGTACCAGTCACTCAAAAAATCGATTTATTAATGACTCTGGAAAAAGAATTATTAGCTAATCCATTTGTCACTCAAGTTCAAACTACTCAGTATTCAGAAATTGATACCGAAACAGTTCTTGTAAATTCAAAAGGATTACATTTAAAAAGACATAACACATATGCTTATGCATATGCGATTGGTGTTTTCAAGAAAGATGAAGATATTAAGACAGCATATGATATCAAGTTAGTCAAAAACTTTAATGATTTCAACGCATCTGATATGGCAAAAACAACCATTGAAAAAGGTGTTTCTAAATTAGGCGGAACCTCTGTTAAGTCTGCACCATATCCAGTTGTCTTTTCAAATGAGATGTTTGCTGATATTTTAGCTGTGTTTACGTCTATTTTTTCAGGTGAATCTGCATACCGAAATTTAACTTTCTTAAAAGATAAAGTCAATACGAAAGTATTTGGTGAAAATATCAATTTAATTGACGATCCTCTTCATCAAGATGCTCACTTTAAAAACCCATTTGATGATGAAGGTGTTGCATGCCAAAAGCGATATGTGGTTAAAGAAGGTGTCTTTACTGGATTTAATCATAATTTAAAAACGGCTACCATATTTAAAGAAGCTCCAACAGGTAATAGTTTTGGTGGAACTATTTCACCAACAAATTTCTATCTCGATCCATCTCATATATCCTTTGATGAGATGATTAAAGAGATCGAATCCGGTATTTTAATCACGGATTTAATTGGTCTACATGCAGGTGTTAAAACAGTCTCTGGAGAATTTAGTTTACAAGCAGGAGGATTCATGATTAAAAACGGTCAAATTGATCATCCTGTCAAGATGATTGTTGTATCTGGTAATTTCTTCGAAGCGATGAATCATGTAAAAGGTATCGCATCCGATCTTAAATTCTCATTATCAGGCATTGGAAGCCCAAGTGTATACATTGAATCACTCATGATTGGCGGAGAAGCTTAATACATATAAATAAGATTAAGGGCAGTTTAAGTGTTTCATCGCTTAAATTGCTTTTTTTTATTGACGATTACTTAAAGTCATGTTATACTTATTTTAGAATTAAGGTTAGCCTTAAAATAGAGGTGAAATAAATATGCTTAACTGGTTTATAGAACAAGAAGTTTGGGTACAGGCATTGTTAGGTACACTCTTTACATGGGGTATGACTGCAGCAGGAGCAGCGCTCGTATTTCCATTTAAAACAATTGAAAGAAATCTATTTAACTTAATGCTCGGATTTGCATCTGGTGTGATGATTGCTGCGAGTTTTTGGTCTTTACTTGCTCCTGCAATTGACATGGCTGATGAACAAGGTGTCATCGCATGGATCGTTGTAGCCATTGGATTTGCTTTAGGCGGTTTCTTTTTATACATTGCCGATAAAGTGGTTCCTCACATGCATTTTGGATTCAATCATGAAAAAGAAGGGATACCAACAAAACTAAAAAGAAACATATTGCTGGTTTTTTCTATTACACTGCATAACATTCCTGAAGGATTAGCTGTTGGTGTTGCATTTGGTGCACTACAATATGCGACAGGTGATGTAGTTGCTGCTACACTAGGTGCAATTGGTTTAGCGATTGGTATTGGTATTCAAAATTTTCCAGAAGGTGCAGCAGTATCCATTCCTTTAAGACAAGAAGGTATGAGTCGTAGAAAAGCATTTTTATGGGGTCAAGCATCAGGTGTTGTTGAACCTATTTCAGCTATCTTAGGAGCTATTTTAGTGACTTATGTTTCAGTTATTTTGCCATATGCACTTGCATTTGCTGCAGGAGCTATGATCTATGTCGTTGTTGAGGAATTGATTCCAGAAGCACAACAAAAACAAACACCTAAAGGTGCGCACTATGCAACGCTTGGCGTGATGATTGGATTTATCATCATGATGATACTTGATGTTGCATTAGGCTAAAGGAGAAACATATGAATCGAGCAGAAGAAGATTATATAAAATCGATTTATGAATTAACGTTTGAAAAAAATAAAACACTCATCAAAACAACCGATCTTGCAGATCGTTTTGGTTATACTGATCAAAGTGTGAACGAAATGATTAAAAAATTGGAATCCAAGCATTTGGTCAATTTTATCCCGTATAAAGGCATATCATTAACACCAAAAGGTAAAAAGGTTGCGATTCGCATGATTCGAGCACATCGCATTTGGGAAGTCTTTTTAACATCAAAACTCGGCTATTCATGGGAATCTGTTCATGAAGATGCTGAAAGACTTGAACATGCAACAAGTGATGAAGTGATTGAAAAACTATATCATTTTTTAGGAGAACCCAAGTTTTGTCAACATGGAAACCCCATTCCTGATTTAAAAGGTAAAATGGAACTTCCTGAGACACATAGCTTATTTGAGTCGCAAATCAATGATGTTTTTGAGATGACACGTGTACTTGATCACAAAGATTTATTAATCTACTTGAACGAAATTCAACTACCTTTATATGGGAAAATTAGAATCATTGAAAAAGATCATTTGAATGAAATCCTATCCTTTACATATAACAATTCAATCTATAGGATTGGATATAAAATTGCAAAAATGATTTTCGGGAGAAACACAGATTAAAAGAGGTGACATCATATGTTAAAAGAATTGCTATTACAGGGGTCAAAAAAAGAAATTGTTAATTACATTAAAGAGACTCATGCGCATGATTTGTCTGAGGTTTTTTTTAACCTGACAGATAACGAAAAAGAGCAATTCTATAAGCATATCGATGATGAAAAACTTGCAGAAGTTGTTTCTTACATGGAAGTTGAACAAGCAGCAATCGTACTAAGCGAGTTTGATATCGAAAAACAAAAACGCTTAGTAGAAATGATGGAGCCAGATGATGCTGCTGATATCATCCTTGAACTTGAAGAAGATGAACAAGAAGAATTAGTAGAAGCTTTAGGTGAAGAATCTGATGTTGTTCAACTATTAAGCTATGATGAGGATGAAACAGGCTCAGCAATGACAAATCTCATTATCGCAGCAACCCAAAACTCTGATATTAAAGCTGTCACTAAAAAAGTAATCAAAGAAGCAGTTGATGTTGAATCAATTAATACCATATTTATTGTTGATGAGCAAAATCACTATCTTGGCGTAGTTCCACTTAAAAAATTGCTCAAAGCACAAGCACCATTAGAGATTAAAGAGTTAATCGAAAAAAGAGAGTTTGTCTATGATCGTGATCCCATTACAGAAACTCTTGATAAGATTAGTAACTACGATATTTATGAAATGCCAGTCATTGATGATGATCATCATTTGTTAGGCATGATTACTCTAGATGATGCATTAGACATCTATCAAGAAGAAGCCCAAGAGGATTTTGAACGTTTAGCAGCTTTACCAGAAACGATTGACCGAGGTGTCATTCAAACTGCTATTCACCGCCTTCCATGGCTTGTTACTCTATTACTCATATCAGTACCAATTGCTATTGTAACCTCTCTTTATGAAGAGACATTAACAATGGTGGCTATTCTGATTGTTTTCCAGCCACTTATATTAGGTTCTGCAGGTAATGTTGCTACACAAACACTTGCTGTTACTTTAAAAATGTTTTCAACCAATGAAAAAGGCTTTACAAAAAATGCAATCAGAGAAATCATCACAGGTATGATCAATGGTCTAGTCATCGGTATCATTGCATTTGTCATGACACTTATTTTTTCTTATATCAATACATCACTTACACAAGAACCTGTACGTATTGCTTTTGTTGTTGGTATCTCTTTATGGTTAACAGTTATAACAGCTCCTATTGTTGCAATCTTCATTCCACTGACGTTAAAAACACTTAAATTTGATCCAGCAGTTGCCTCAGGTCCATTTATAACAACAATCATTGATGTCGCTGCACTATTTATATATTTCGGTTTAGCAACATTGATGTTAGGAGGTATATAAGATGAGATTAAACTTTAAACATAGTGATGATTCACTCAAAAAGCATCTCAAGAAAATGCATCCCTTTGATTTAGCTGAATTATACCCATTTTTATCAGAAGAAGACAAAACAAGAGTTCTTCGACTTATCGATTCTAGTAAACGTTCTGACATGTTTGTTGAGCTTGATATTGATGAGCAAATTGAACTTATTCATTTGCTTGATATGAATGAGCAAAAAAACTTACTTAGACAACTTGAAAGTGACGATTTGAAAGAGTTTATTTCTGATATTGAAGATGAAGATGTCCAACACGAAATGATGAATCTTTTAAGCAAAGTTCGAGCAAAATCAATTGAACTATTGATGCAATATGATGAAGACTTGGCTGCATCTATTATGTCCACAGAGTATATGACGATACAACAAGATATGGGCATAAAAGAGGCTACGAATGAAGTCATCACGACCTCAAAAGACTCAGATTATATTGATACTATTTTTGTCATAGACGAAGATAAAAGGGTTGTTGGTGTTGTTGATTTAAAAGACTTAATTATTGCAAGACCAAATAAAGAATTAAAAGACATCATGAACGAAGAGTTTCAATTTGTTTATGAAGATGCAACCATTGAAGAAGCGATTCAGACCGTAAGAGATTATGATAGAAACGCCATTCCAGTACTTAATCATGAAGAGAAAATGATAGGTATTATAACTGGGGATGACTTATTTGACGAAATGATTGAAAGCCATGAATATGATTACCAGAAAATGGCTTTACTTAATGATCATGAATCTACATCAACAGCTATAACACGTTCAAAACAAAGGCTTCCTTGGCTCATGATCGCTGTTGTTTTAAATTTACTTATTGCAAGTTTTCTATCCATTTTTGAAGCTACGCTTGCACAAGTAACAGCACTCGTTTTGTTTCAACCACTCATCTTAGGTATGGCAGGAAATATTGGTACACAATCCTTAGCTGTAACCATCTTAGGTTTTCATTTAGAAGCTTTCGATGCAAAGGAAATGCCAAAACAACATGTGAACAAAGAAGTTTTTATAGGACTTATGAACAGTTTTGTTTTGGGGGTACTATCTTTTGGCTTTTCTTATACATTTCTCACTTTAATTCCAACAGGAAACCAACAAGCGATTGACATTGCTTGGGTTGTGTTCATCGCTGTATTTTCTTCAATGTTCATTTCTGCATGTATGGGTGTTTTAATTCCAATTATCTTAAAAAAATATGGTTCCGACCCAGCTGTTGCTTCGGGTCCTATAATGACTACCATTAACGATGTTGTTGCTTTAGTAATCTATTTTGGTGTCGCTACCATTGTCTTTTTAGGTTAGCTTTAACTTCAAAAACAATACACCTTTTTTATGTTATAATAAAAAAAACGAGAAAAGAAAGAGGATATGATGGAAAAATATATCAAGACTTATGTCGAAACACGGAAAAAATTAAAAGCTTATGAATATGCGATGTGGTTAATGAGTTGGGATCAAGAAACAGAAGCTCCTAAAGGATCTATTCCATATTTTAGTAAGCAATTTAAAGTTTTAGCTGAAGAAGCATACAATATTGAATCAAGTAAAGATTATATTGAAGCTATCGATTATTTATTCGAACATTTAGAAGATATGACAGATGCTGATTTAAAGGTTGAAATTAGAAAAACACATAAAGGACTTCAACTGATTAAAAAAGCACCAAAAGATGAACTCATTGAATTTCAAGTTTTAACTGCAAACGGTTCACATATTTGGGCACAAGCTAAAGAACAAAACAATTTTGATATGTACGCACCTACACTCGAAAAAATTATTTATTTCACTAAAAAGTTTGTTAAGTATCTTGAAACCGATGATCTTAAAGGCTATGATATTCTACTTGATCGTTTTGAAGAAGGGTTTGGTATTAAAGAATATGATTTCTTCTTTAATCGTTTGAGAGAAGAACTTGTTCCCTTTGTTTTAGAAGTAACAAAAAAGGATAATCAGAAACGATTTAGCAAAAAACTTACCAAGGGACATTTTCCAATTGATCAACAACGTGCATTTTCTCATTATCTAATGGATGTCTTTCATTATGATCAAAATCATGGTTTATTAAAAGAAAGTGCGCATCCATTTACAAGTGGTGTCTCATCAGTAGATACACGTATTACAACACACTACCATGAAGATATGATTGCCTCCAGTATTTTTTCAACCATTCATGAAATGGGACATGGCATCTATGAATTACAAAATAATCCTAAGTTTGATGATACAACACTGCATGGTGGTGCAAGTTTAGGTATTCATGAGTCTCAATCACGTATGTATGAAAACATGATTGGGCGTTCTTATGAGTTTTGGCAAGTACATTATCCAAAACTTGTTGAGCTTTTTCCCAAACAACTCAAAGGTATCGAACTTGATGAATTTTATCAATATATTAATCAAGCAAAACGATCACTTATTCGTATTGAAGCAGATGAATTAACCTATTCGTTGCACGTGATGGTCCGATATGAGATTGAAAAACAACTCATTAATGGAAAACTTAAAGTCAGAGACTTACCTAAAAAATGGAAATCACTAATGAGCCAATATGTAGGTATCCGTCCTGTAACTGATAAGGAAGGTGTCTTACAAGACATTCACTGGTCTGGTGGTGCTATTGGTTATTTCCCAACGTATGCACTAGGGTCAGCGTATGCTGCTCAAATTTATGCATCCATGGATCATGAAATTGATGTAAAAAAAGCAATCAAAGATAATCAGATAGAACTCATTAATGCATGGTTGAAAGATAAAATCCATCAATATGCTGGTTCTAAAACACCAAAAGAAATTCTATTTCATGCGATCGGTCAATCCTTTGACCCAAATTACTACATTGAGTACTTAAAGGATAAGTTTAAAGTATCTTAGAAAGAAAGTGAACACATGCTCTCAATCCGATCACTATATCGCATTGGTCGTGGTCCCTCATCATCTCATACAATGGGACCTGCTAAAGCTGTCGATATAGTGAAACAACTTGCTGCAGAAGCTAATTTTTACGAAATTACTTTATATAACTCGCTTGCTTTAACAGGAAAAGGGCACTTAACTGAAGAAGCAATCAAAGAGTCGCTTGCACCTAGTGAAGTGGCTTTTTTGACGCAAATCAATTTAGAAAAACACCCCAATACACTACTCATTAAGGCCTATCAAGATGATAAGCTTCTCATAGAAAAAGAAGTTATGAGTGTGGGTGGAGGTCGTATCATATTTAAAGGTGAAATGGATAGAGAAGAGATGATTTATCCACATCAATCCTTAAGAGAAATCAAAAAGTATTGTAAAGCAAATAAACTTCATCTTTATGATTATGTCTACAAAGTAGAAGGTGAAGAAATTAAAGATTTTTTAGAAACCATATGGGAAGCGATGAAAGCATCCATTATTCGAGGGATTGCTACAAAAGGTATACTACCAGGACCTTTAAAATTGAAACGAAAAGCTCCTGAATTATATAGTAGAGATCCAAATAAAGAAGTTATGGAGATCACAGAAAATCGATTAGTGTCTGCCTATGCTTTTGCCGTGAGCGAAGAAAATGCAAGTGGAGGTATCATCGTTACAGCTCCAACGTGTGGTGCATGTGGCGTTTTACCTTCTGTCCTTTATTATATGCATGAAAAACATGATGTTATCACGAAAGAACGTATCATCAATGCATTAGCTGTTGCTGGACTTATCGGTAATCTAATCAAGCATAATGCCTCGATTAGTGGAGCTGTTGCAGGATGTCAAGCAGAAGCAGGTAGTGCATGTGCTATGGCTTCAGCTGCTCATGCGACATTATTTAATTTATCAATGGATCAAGTTGAATATGCAGCAGAAATAGCGATTGAACATCATTTAGGATTGACTTGTGATCCGATTAACGGATATGTCCAAATTCCATGTATCGAAAGAAATGCCGTGGCTGCACTGCGTGCAATCGATGCATGTGGACTTGCTTATTTTTTAACAGATTCTCGAAAAATATCATTCGATATGGTTGTTCAAACCATGTATCAAACAGGTCTTGATATGCATCAATCTTATAAAGAAACATCACAAGGTGGACTTGCAAAATATTATCAGGAGGACGACGATGTTAACTGTTGGTGATCTTATTATAGCTAAAGTAGTTGATGTTGACTATCATGGTCAAGGTGTTATCAAGCACGATGGATATGTGATTTTCGTCAAAGGACTACTCAAAGATGAAATTGTTAAAATAAAAATTACGAAACTAAGAAAGAACTTTGGTGAAGGTATTCCTTTTGAATGGATTGAAATAAGTAAAGATCGTATATCTCATCCTCAATCGATTTTAGGCTCGTGTGATTTACTTCATATGAGTCATGAAGCGCAGCTCATCTGGCAGAAGAAAATCACTCAAGAAACAATACATAAAATAACTGGCTTATCTGTTGATGTTGAAGAGACGATAACCGATGGCAAAGTCAATCATTATCGGAATAAGTCGGTGTTTCATGTGTTAGATAAACCATATCTTTCACTTGGCTTATATCATAAAGACCAGCATCGCTTAGTCGAAGTGACCTCATTCATCTTATCTGATGAAAAAACAAATGAAATACTAAACCATCTCAATCAGCATAAAATCATCATTGACGCAAAAGTATTAAAACATATCGTTATCCGAACAAATCCAATGGGTGAAGCACTGATTACCTTGGTCAGTCTTCATAAGACATTTATGGGTTTGGATAGACTCATCAGTTATCTGTTAAAACTAGATTTTATAAAAGGGATTACATTAAATTTATCATTAACAGATGGTGAAATATTAAGCCCAGAATCTATTGTTTTATATGGTGAAAATCGATTGATAGAGCCTTTAAACGATATTGAACTAACGATAAATGATCGCTCTTTCTTTCAAATTAATCTTGGAGTTGCTAAAAAAACTTATAAGTTAATCCACTCACATATACCACCTCATTCAACCGTTTTAGATGCCTATAGTGGTGTGGGGAGTATCGGTTTTTATATTGCAGAAAAAGCAAAACATATCACCATGATTGAATCAAATCGTGCAGCATTTGAGATGGCACAAGAAACGAAAGATAAATATAACTTAAATCATATTGATCTCATACTAGCTAAAACTGAGGAAGTCATCGATCAATATGTTGCAGATGTCTTAATTGTTGATCCACCAAGAAACGGACTGATGCCGTTACTCCTTCAAAAACTCGAAAATCAAATATATAAACACATTTTTTATCTTTCATGTGATGCGAAAACACTTGCTAGAGATTTAATGACTTTAACTAAAATTTACACCATTGAAGCTGTTTATCCTATCCGCATGTTTTATCATACGACATCTTTAGAAACGCTCGTTATTTTATCAAAAAATTAGGAGGTTCTGATGAAAATTATTGATTGGTTGTTGACACAAGATCCAGTTATCGTTCGCTTAACGAACAAATATTTAAATGATATGAATGTTCCTTATCATGAAGACGGTTATATTAAAACATACCTATCATTATATGATACGCAGAAGAATATGTGGGGACAAGGAATTTATTCACCAAAATGGATTTCTACACACTATACACTTTTTGAATTATTGTATATGGAAATCAATCCAAATCACCCAATCTATCAAAGAGCACTCTTTCACATATTAAAAGTCATGTGGCAGAAAGATGGATATGTCAGTAAATATAGACACCAAGATTTATGTGTGGTCGCAATGATGCTTAATATGCTTGCATATATGGATATCAATCATCCAATTGTCGAAGAAATGCTTGATTATATCGTAAAACATACCTTTAGTGATGGTGGATGGAATTGTTCATGGGAATCAAAGAAACCCAAACAAAGTTCACTACATACCACCTGCTCAGTTCTTGAAGCTTTTTCTATGTTGAAACAAAAAGGATATCAAAAAAGAGATTTATCGACTTATATCGAATCGGGTGTTCGTTTCATCTTAAAGAAAAAGTTTTTTAGAAGAGAAACTAATCATGAAATCATACATCAAGAGATGGCTAACTATCACTATCCTTATCGATGGAAATATGATTATCTGAGAGCTCTTGAATGTATGATAAGTTTTAACTATCCATATCACTCTCATATGGATGAATCATTATCATTATTACGTCAAGACATCAAAAAAGGATATCTAAAACCAGGGTATAGATATCCAGGTAAAACACATATCACACTTGAAAAGAAAATGTCAGGTTTTAACACACTTCGTGCACTTAAAGTATTAAAATATTATGATCAACCATTTTATAATCACATCACTAACCAAGATTTTGAATATTAGTTCAAAATCTTTTTTTAACCTCTAACAAAAGGATTAAAACGTTTCTCATGTCCAATAGTTGTCTCTCTACCATGACCAGGATAAACGATGACATAATCATCAAACAAAGCATACATACGCTTAATACTTTGGTAAATGGAAGGACTACTTGCAAAAGGAATATCAGTTCGACCAACACTTTGAAAAAACAAGGTATCACCTGAAAATAAGATACCTTCAGTGTAAAGGATTGTTGAGCCTTCTGAATGACCAGGCGTTTCATATACCGTAAATGTACGACTAATAAAGGAAATGATATCTAAATCAGATACCCATACATCAACAGGTATCTCATAACCAATGCGATTATAGATCGATTGATTCATCCATATTGCATCTTTTTTGGGTGCATAGACTTTACAATCATAGATATCTTTAATAGGTTTGACCCCTCCAACATGATCTGGATGTCCATGAGTCAGATAGATTTTTGTTACAATTAATCTTTTCTCATCTAAGAAAGCTAAAACGTCTGGACTATGATATCCAGGATCAATGATTAAAGCTAATCCATCCTCGTATAGAATGTAACATTTACTTCTTAGCTCACCTAATGTAAAGCTTTTTATTTCCATATGATCACCACGTTTATTATATATCATCACCTAATATTTTATAAATTATAAACTTATTTTTCAAAGAATCCTACTTATTTATTATAAAGAATCTATCAGTTTATAATCTTTATCATATTCTTTGAAATTACCTCTTTTTCCACATAAAATAGTGTTGGTTTTTAGAGTTATATTGTAGAAGAAGGTGTAAGCCATGTATATTGTTTCACGTGTTCTCAAATGTGAGAAAAGAGAACATTCTATATATCAAAACCATTTTATGAATCCATCACCTCTAGATCATTTCAAAGGTTTCATTAAAAAAGAGCTTTTGATTCAATCAAAACATGAAGCGTTTGATCTTGTAAGATTATTCATCTATTTTGAATCAAAAACGGATTATTATAAGTGGGAAGGTAGTAAAGAGCATATAGCTTTGCATAAAGATAAACAATCTAGCCACCATCATAAGCTTGAGAAAGTGATTGAAGCATTTATAGAAACATACGAGCATTTAGGAGTGGTTGAATATAGTGAACATCAATAAATATTTCCCAAGACGAAAAATCATTTTATTCGTCATGTTTTTCATGCTGTTCGTTTTATCTCTTTTTATAGGAGTTATCCCGATATCTCTTATAGATGTCATCAAAGGTGATAAGGAAGCACTACAAACCTTATGGTATAGTCGTCTTCCTCGTACATTAAGTGTTGTTTTAGCTGCATCATCTATGTCAATTGCAGGTCTCATCATGCAGTCGATTAGTCGAAACAAATTTATCTCTCCTTCGACAGCAGGAACAACCAATGCAGCTATTCTAGGTGTTTTGATTGGTTACTTGATCATGGGTGATCAATCAATACTTATGAGATCACTTTTCTCATTTGTGTTTGCTCTTTTATCAACTTTTCTTTTTATGTTCATGTTAAGACAAATAAAATTTAAGAATGTTATTTATGTACCTCTCATCGGTATGATGTATGGCGCGATGATCTCATCCTTATCAACTTTTATTGCACATCGCTTTAACGCACTTCAGTTTTTAAACACGATTGGTATTGGATCATTTGCCAATAAAGCTTTAGGAACATATGAACTTCTTTACTTAGTTATACCAGCAATAGTCATCGCATTAATTTATGCTACACGCTTTAGTATTGTTGGTATGGGAGAAGATTTTGCTAAAAACTTAGGTGTTCATTATGGATTTGTCATGTCAATCGGATTGATCATTATCTCAATCATTTCGTCTTTAACTTTTGTCATGGTTGGTTTACTCCCATTTGTTGGATTAGTTGTTCCTAATCTAGTCTCATATTATTACGGAGATCATGTTAAAAAAACAATTATAGATATAGCTCTTTTCGGTTCTGCATTTGTGTTAGCTAACGATATCCTGTCAAGATTGATTGTATTTCCATTTCAAGTCTCCATTAGTTTTACGATGGGTATAACTGGATCTATCATCTTCCTATGGTTAATCGTAAGGAGGATAAAACATGAGAAAGCATAAATATATCTATCTATTTCTATCCATAGCAATCATATCTGCATTATTATATGTATTTCTATGGATGTTAACTACAACCTATGATCTATTTCCGAGTGACCCTATACGAAGAGCACAGATGACAAGAGCGATTCGAAACATCACACAAAGAAAAACGATTCAATTAATAGCTATGATTGTTTCAGCTGTCTTGATTGCATCAACAAGTCTCGTTTTTCAAACCCTTACCCATAATCGTATTTTAACTCCATCACTCATCGGATTTGATTCGATTTTCATAACCGTTCAAACGCTCATCGTCTTTTTATTTACATCTCAAAGTGTTTTTTATTCAAATATCTATCTTAATTTCTTTATTTCATCAGGACTCATGATTTTGATTTCTATGCTAATGTATACATTTATTCTTAGAAAAAATAAAAACAATATCATTTTCTTATTACTTGTTGGGATGATTTTATCAACGTTATCAAGAAGTTTGGCTAATTTCCTACAAACCATTATGAATCCTGATGAATTTCAATCGATTGTGATTCGAACAGAAGTATCAGTTTCTAATATGAATACGGGTATTATCATGATTTCTATACCCGTATTAATCGTCATCCTCATGCTTATGTTTAAAGAAGTTAAATCACTTGATGTGATGACATTAGGAGAAACTCAAGCCACAGGATTAGGTGTTAACTATCACCATAAAATGAATCTACATTTGATCTATATAGCCATAGCTATGTCGGTTGCGACAGCAATGATTGGACCCATTTCATTTCTAGGATTAATTGCAGTTAATGCTTCAAGAGAGTTACTAAAGACTTATCGTCATAAAGAACTTCTCATCTTATCTAGCTTAATTGCTATAACTTTCTTAGTGCTAGGTCAAACCATTATTGTTGAAACAGGTTACATCACAACAGTTACAGTATGGATGAGCTTAGTTGGTGGATTATATATGATTTATCTGATATTAAAGGAGAACAAAATATGATCGAAATAAAAAATATCTCTCAATCTTATGGTGATTTTCAAGTGCTTAAAGATGTGAGTTTAACTATCCAAGAACATAAAATTACTGCACTTATTGGTGCCAATGGAGCAGGTAAATCGACATTACTTGGCGTATTATCTAGACTGCTTGTTCCGCATCAAGGAGAAGTTTTTTTAGATGGTGTAGATATCGCAACGATGAAATCTAAAGAAATTGCAAAGAAACTAGCAATTCTCAAACAAACCAATCAATTACACATTCGTATTACGATTAAAGAACTCGTTTCATTCGGTCGATTTCCACATAGTAAAGGAAGACTAAAAGAGGAGGATTATCAGAAGATTGACGAAGCGATAAACTATATGGATTTAAAAGATATTGAGCATAAATACTTAGATCAGTTATCAGGTGGACAAAGACAGCGAGCATATATTGCGATGATTCTTGCACAAGATACAAAGTATGTGTTTTTAGATGAACCACTTAATAATTTAGATATGCGTTATGCGGTAGAGATGATGACAATTTTACAAAGAATGGTTAAAGAATTGAATAAAACCATTATTGTTGTAATGCATGATATTAATTTTGCAGCTGCATTTTCCGATTATATTATTGCTATGAAGGATGGAAAGATTATTGAACAAGGTGATATCGATTATATGATGGATAAAGAAAAGCTTGACCATATATTCGATCATGACTTTTGTATCGCAGGAGTCAATGGTAGAAAAGTATGCATTTATTACAATCAACAAATAGAAAATATACAAGGAGAAAACACATGAGAAACACACTTAAAATCGCTTTTTTAATAGGATTTAGTTTATTGCTCGCAGCATGTTCAAAGGGTCAAGATAAACTGACAGATCTTGAATATGAAAGAGAAGAAGTTATATTAACAGTTGAAGTAACAACTGGTGCATTAGAAAACACAGGTGGAAACGGATGGGTTGAAGGTGTTAAAGAAACAAGAGAAATCACATTTAAAACAAATCCTCGATCAGTTGCAATTTTTACATATGATGCATTAGATATATTAGATTATGTAGGCTTAGAAAAAACAAGTATTCAATATTTGGGACTTGTCAAAGGTTCTACAATTCCCACATATTTAAGTGAATATATGGGAGATAGTTATGAGAATGTTGGAACTTTATTCATGCCTGATTGGGATAAACTCGATTTATTTATGCCTGATTTAATCATTTTAGGTGCTCGTTCTTCAGGTGCTTACGATCGCTTAAGAAACCAATTTCCAAGTGCTGATATTTTAGATTTATCAATCACTGATGGTTTTTATATGGAGGGATTTGAGCGAAACATCAATTACTTAAAAGCCATCTTTCCAAGTATTGAATCAGACATAGAAGATACTTATCAAGATATCCTTACAAAAATAGATACGATTCATCATTTATCGCAACATAAGAACGCCATGATTGTCATGATCAACGGTTCAGTCTATTCGACATTTGGACAAATCAGTCGCTATTCGGTTTTATATAATCAATTCGGTTTTACAGTATCAGATCAAGAAATGACAACTGCAAATAGACACGGTAGAGAAATCGATCATGAATATGTTTATTCAATCAATCCAGAGTTTTTATTTTTATTAGATCGTGGAGCTGCAATCGGTTCATCAGGTGCAATCAATGATTTTTTACAAAATAACTTTATCCAACAAACAGTTGCTTATCAACAAAATCATGTTTACACACTTAATCCAAGCGCTTGGTATATTGCATTTGGCGGGTTTCATTCAACTTATCAAATGATTGCTGATTTAGATGCATTCGTTTTAGAGTTCTCAAATGCATCTTGAAATAAAAACATAATCATAATATGATTGACAAAAGAAACATTTTTTGTTATCATTAATTGAGTTTTTAGGAGGTATATTATGCTTTGGATGGATTATATCGCAATTATTGCAGGAATACTCCTTGTAACTGTCGTACTTTTACAAAGTTCTCAAGACGATATCAAGGATGCATTCAGTGGTGAAAAATCAGAATTGTTTAAAAATAAGAAAGCACGTGGATTTGAACTATTCATGATGCGTTCAACAGCAGTATTATCTGTGATCTTAATCGTGATGGTACTCTTATCAAACAATCTTAGATAACCAAACAAAAGTGTTCCTTGTGAACACTTTTTTCTTTTAAGGAGTTTATATGCCACAACGTTATTTTGTTGATGAATTTAATCATCAGATTATAGGCCAAGATGCACATCATATCACGCATGTGATGCGCATGAAAACAGGAGATGAAATCATTGTTTGTTCTAAAAGAACATGCTTTTTAGCTTCTATCGAAATCAATCAACATCAAGTAAATTATAAAACCATTAAAGTGTTGCCCTCAAAAGATTTGCCAAACATAACAATCATTCAAGGATTACCAAAGGGTAATAAAACCGAGTTTATTGTTAAATACGCGACCATTTTTGGTGCTTCACACCTCATCTTTACTGAAATGAATCGAAGTATTGCAAGAATAGATAATGAAGATCATAAATTAAAACGTTTGAATGCGATAGCTAAAGAAGCAGGAGAGCTTGCACATCGCGATGACTTACCACACATTAGTATGATCAAACATCTCATGTCAATCGATTTTACATCCTATCAAAAAGTTCTTCTCGCTGATGAGAATTGTAAAAATGCTTATCTTCAAAACGTCTTGGAAAAAGTTTCATCAAGTGATAAAATAGCAGTTATTATTGGTCCAGAAGGTGGAATTACTGATAAGGAACGGCATGAACTTTTTTCAAAAGGTGTAACCCCTATTTCCCTTGGTGAACTCATTTTTCCGACAGAAGCAGCTAGTCTTTACGTCTTGTCTTACTTCTCGTTAAAAAAATCTGAAAATTTTTGACAAATATGAAAAAATTGTATATAATTAAAAAGGCTATTAATCTAAGCGTGGAAGGAGGGCAGACCAATGCCTAAAACAATCGTTCGCGAAAAAGAATCAATTGAAGATGCTTTACGTCGCTTTAAACGTGATGTTTCGAAGTCAGGAAACCTCCAAGAAGCACGCAAACGTGAATTCTACGTTAAACCAAGCGTAGCACGTAAAGATGCTCAACGCGCAGCACGTGCTAAGAAAAAGTAATTGATTTTTAAAACGCATCGTTTGATGCGTTTTTATGTTAAAAAAACAAAAAAAGTACAGTTGTGCTTTTTTATTTTTTTCACTATGGTATAATAATTACACGGTAAGGAGCGGATTTAATGAAATTAAATCGACAAATTCATCACGCGGATGCCATCGCAAGACTGGTTGGCGTTCAAGATCGTAACCTCTTAGTTTTCAAACAATATTTGGGTATCACTGTTTCTCTTCATGGATCCGACATCGTGACTGATGCATCAAAAGATCAGATACCATTGTTGGAAGCTATTTTTGATGTCTTAATCGAACTTGCAGAACATCAAATTCAGATCACTGAACGCGATGTGATGTATATCATTAAACTAGCAGAAAAAGATCAGCTTAAAGATGTTTTTGAACTCTATCGTAATCGAAAAAAAGTTTTAGTGAATGATTTAGGAAAAGCAATTTATCCTAAAACTTTTACACAAAAGAAGTATGTCGATGCGATTGAACAAACCGATTTAGTCTTTGGTGTTGGACCAGCAGGTACAGGTAAAACCTACTTAGCAGTTGCTCAAGCAGTCTCTGATTTAAAAAATGGTAAAGTCAAAAAATTAATTTTAACAAGACCGGTTGTTGAAGCAGGAGAAAACTTAGGATTTTTACCAGGTGATTTAAAAGAAAAAGTTGATCCTTATCTTGTTCCACTCTATGATGCATTATATGAAATGTTAGGCACTCAAAATACCTTAAGTTTACTTGAAAAAGGTGTAATTGAGATTGCACCACTTGCATATATGAGGGGAAGAACATTAGAAAATGCATTTGTCATTTTGGATGAAGCCCAAAATACAACACGTGTTCAAATGAAAATGTTTTTAACGCGATTAGGTTTTGCATCTAAAATGGTCATTACAGGAGATCCATCCCAAAGTGATTTACCAAAAGGCATTCCATCAGGACTTAATCAAGCGATTAGTATATTAACAGACATCGATTCAATCGAGGTGATTACTTTTGATAAAGTCGATGTTGTCAGACATCCACTGGTGCAACGTATTTTAGAAAGGTATGAAACGAATGAAAATTAAGATTTTCAATCAAACAAACCAAAAAATAGGGCATATCCAAAGACTATTAAAAAAGGTCTTTAAGACCATCAAAGAAGATGAACATATGCAAATTGTGCTTGTCACTTCATCTGATATTGCAGAACTGAACAAACAGTATAGAAACATCGATAAACCTACAGATGTCTTAAGTTTTCCAAATGATGATGAGCTTGATGATACACTAGGCGATATTTTCATTTCTATAGAGCAAGCTGAACTGCAAGCTTTGGAGTATGGACATTCTTTTGAAAGAGAAATAGCATTTCTAGCTGTTCACGGTTATCTTCATTTAAAAGGTTTTGATCATCACAACGATCAAGACGAAAAAAAAATGGTTGAAGAGCAAGAACGTATTTTAAAATTAGCGAATTTAGAAAGGATAACACATGAAAAACATTGAACAAGCTAAATTGGCCATGAGTCGATCATATTCACCTTACTCTCATTTTGCTGTTGGAGCAGCAATTGAACTAAAAAATGGTACATTTATCCATGGAGCAAACATTGAAAATGCCTCATATGGTCTTTCAATTTGTGCAGAACGTAGTGCACTTGTGTCTCTACTTGGACAAGGTTACAAAAAAGAAGATATAGTCTCAATAACGATTATTGCAGATGATTCACAACCTGTATCACCATGCGGTGCATGCCGTCAATTTATGCACGAAATATTACCAAAAGACACTAAGATTACACTCGCAAATCTTAAAGGTGAGACAAAAGTGACAACAAAAGACGAGCTCCTACCTTATGCTTTTGTTTTAGATGATAAATAATATGGATCTGATTAAAAGTGGCTTCATCGCCATTGTAGGTCGTCCCAATGTAGGTAAATCCACTTTACTAAATGCACTGGTTGGGACAAAAGTATCCATCATGAGTCCTAAACCTCAAACCACACGCCATCGTATTTTAGGTGTTTTAACAGAAGAGCATTACCAAATGGTTTTTGTAGACACACCTGGTATGCATAAGGGTAAGGACTTACTGAATAAAAAAATCGATCAAGTCGCAGTGTCAGCATTAAAGGATGTTGACCTCGTTTTGTTTGTTGTTGATTCAAAAAAAGGTCTAGCAGAAGAACATATTATTCAATATTTCAAAAACCTAAATATTCCTGTATTTCTATGCATCAATAAAATAGATGAGCTTAAAAATAAAGCACACATTGATGAATTGATTTTATCGTATTTAGATGCATATCCTTTTGAAACTGTGATTCCTTTATCTGCAAAAAATCATACATATCTCGATCGTTTAAAAGAACAGATTATACCTCATCTCATCGAAGGTCCTATGTTTTTTCCAAAAGAGATGAAATCAGATCAATCCGAAGAAATGATGATGAGCGAACTCATTAGAGAGAAAATACTTTTTCATACAGAACAAGAAGTGCCACATGCGGTCGCTGTTGTCATTGAATCCATTACTGAAAATATGGAAGAAAATACGTATGATGTCTCGGCATTAATTGTTGTTGAGCGCACCACGCAAAAACAAATATTAATTGGAAAAAATGGCGAAAAAATGAAAAAAATTGGCATGGAAGCACGAAAAGAAATCAATCAATTACTTAACACTAGAATTCATTTGACACTTTGGGTTAAAGTTAAAAAAGATTGGCGAAATCGACCATCTGATTTAAAGACTTTAGGATATGGTGATGAGTAATATGGAAGGCATTATCTATAAGGTCCAACCTTATCAAGAGCATGCACGTTTACTATTTACTTATACACCTCAAGGGAAATGTACACTTCTTGCACAAGGTTCTCAAAAATTGAACCATTCCAATCGAATTCTTGCACAGTTTTTAACACATATTTCTTTCAAAGAACATCAAAAATCATTTTACACACTGCAAGATGCAAAAATCATAAATGATTATCAAAACATTAAAAAAGATTTTCATCTCACAAAGCAAGCAGCACTTATTTTAGAAATTATTGACCATTTTATCGTTGATGAAATGGTTCATGAACACATTTTTCAAGAAGTTATACGTGCAATTGATGCAAATCAACTTCATCTATCATCTTTAAGTTTTGCACTAAAAATACTTAAACCACTAGGCTATGAGCTCAATTTATTTCTTGATGGTAGAAAAGTTAAAGGGATAAATATTATCAAAGGTAGTATTATTTATGAAGATGAGTCAGATCCAATCGATTTATCTGTAAAAGATTCAACTTATCTGCTCAAGCTTTTATATCTACCTTATCAAGCACTTGAAGAAATTCCCACCGATATTTATCATAAAATAAAAGAATTTATTTTAAAATACTATCAGTATCATTTACAAACAACATTAAAAAATCTACAATAGACAATAAAGGATGTGTTTTCATGGTTACACTAGACCAAATTGTACAATTTGCAAAATCGACAGGATTCATATATCAAGGAAGCGAGCTCTATGGGGGCTTAGCTAACACTTGGGATTATGGTCCTTTAGGAAGTTTACTAAAGAAAAACATTAAAGATGCATGGATTAAAAAATTCCAAAGAGAATCAGAACATAATGTATTAATCGATTCATCCATTTTACTTAATAGTGATGTTTGGAAAGCCTCCGGTCATGTCGGTGGTTTTAGTGATCCCTTAACTGAATGTAGAAGTTGTAATCAACGTTTTCGCGCAGATAAATTAATCGAAGAACACGAAAAAGGTCTTTCTGCAGACGGATGGGATACCGATAAAATGTATGCTTATCTGGTTGAGCATAAAGTGACATGTCCAAGTTGTGGAAAACATGACTTTTTACCGATTCGAAAGTTTAACATGATGTTTCAGACGTATCAAGGGGTTGTTTTAGAACAAGCGAATCAAATCTATCTTCGTCCTGAAACAGCACAAGGTATTTTTATTAATTTTAAAAATATTCAACGAACATCACGTAAGAAAGTACCTTTTGGTGTGTGCCAAGTCGGTAAATCGTTTAGAAATGAAATCACACCGGGTAATTTCATTTTTAGAACTCGTGAATTCGAACAAATGGAAATGGAGTTTTTTGTTAAACCAGGAACAGAAATGGAATGGTTTAAATATTGGAAAGCATTTTGCATGGATTGGTTAGTAAAACTTGGTTTACCCGAATCATCACTTGAATTTGATGACCATAAACCTGAAGCACTATCACATTATTCGAATGCAACAACAGATATCCGGTATCAATTTCCATGGGGGTTTGATGAATTATGGGGTATTGCATCACGTACAGACTATGATTTAAAAGCTCATCAACTTCATTCAGGTGAGAATTTAACATATCTTGATCCTGATACGAATGAAAGATATTTACCTTATGTTGTTGAACCAGCAGTCGGAGTAGAACGTTTAGTATTAGCTTTTTTAACAAGTGCTTATGATGAAGAAACATTAGAAAATGGTGAAATGCGTCAAGTACTACGCCTGCATCCTGCTTTATCACCTTATAAAGTTGCTGTTTTACCTCTTATTAAAAAAGAACATGCAGATCAAGCATTTGACATTTACAAGCATGTATCGAAATATGTTGATGCAACCTATGATGAAACACAAAATATTGGGAAAAGATATCGTAGACAAGATGCTATAGGTACTTATTTATGTGTGACGATTGACCACGAAACAGCACAAGATCAATCTGTGACTGTTCGTCATCGAGACACCATGGCACAAGTGCGTATACCCATTAGTGAATTAAGAGCATATATTGAAGAGCAAATCGAATTTTAATTAAGGAGGAAAGCATGGATCAAAAACTCATTGATGAAATTAATGAGAAGACTGCCATAGTTGATTTAGTCAGCGAATTTGTTACTTTATCAAAACGTGGTAAAAATTTTATGGGTCTATGTCCTTTTCATCAGGAAAAAACCCCGAGTTTTTCTGTTTCTCCTGAGAAAAATATTGCAAAATGTATGTCATGTGGTGAAGGTGGTTCACCTATTAATTTCTATAAGAAAATTAAAAATATTAGCTTTGAAGAATCAGCAGCCATGTTAGCTGAAAGAGCTGGTATAAAAATTAAAACAGCGAAAAAACAAGTCGATCCTTTTGAAAAATCTTATGCATTAATGAGAGAGGTTGCTAATTTTTATCAGTTTAATCTTCTCAATAGTGAAAAAGGACAAGAAGCTTTAAATTATTTATTGCAAAGACAAATGACCGATGAATCCATTAAACATTTTAAACTGGGTTATGCACCTTCTTATGGTCAAACATTATATCTTGTATTAAAAGATAAAGGATTTGCTGTATCTGACATGATTTCCTTAGGTGTTGTCAAACAAGCTGATGATGGTTCATATTATGACTTGTTTAGTGAACGGGTTATCTTCCCAATCACAAATCCTAAAGGTGATGTTGTAGGATTATCTGGAAGAACCTTGAATCCTAAAGATCCAGTTAAGTATATCAACAGTCCAGAAACCCCTATTTTTAAAAAGGGTCAATTGCTTTATCACTTTTATGAGGCTTTATCAGATATTCGTAAATCAAAACAAATCATTTTATATGAAGGCTTTTTCGATGTGATCTCGAGTTATCAAGCAGATATCAAGCAAGGTGTTGCTACAATGGGTACTGCATTAACAAAAGAACAAGCCAAACTGATCAAATCAGTAACTGATTCAATCATTATTGCCTATGATGGTGACCAAGCAGGTATTAAAGCTGCTGATCATGCTATACCCATTTTAGAAAAAGAACGGTTAAAAGTTGAAGTTTTAACCATTCCTGAAAAAATGGATCCAGATGATTTTATCAAATCCTATGGACCAGAAAGATATGATCAGTTATTTGGAGAATATACCAAAGATGCATATTTATTTAGATACGATATGTATAAACTTGGTAAAAATCTTCAAAATGCAAATGATGTTAAGGAATACAAAAAACGTGTGTTAACGATGCTATCACATGCAGATCAAAGCATTAAAGCACTTTATATTCAAAAATTGGCTCATGATTTAGGCATGAATCCTGCCGATTTAGATACAAGCTTACCGAAACCACCTAGAGAAAAACAAGTTGTTCTACCTAAATTAGAACAAAAACTGATGAAATCTAAGTATGTGAATGCTGAACGTTATCTTATCTTTTCCATGTTAAGATCGAAAGAAGAAGCCTTCCATATTCAATCCTTATTAAAACAAACCGACTTTGCAGATCATATCGCTGCAACAATTCGGTTAAAGATCGAACATTTTTATGAAGATTCAGATGAACTAGATATCAACACTTTTTTAGACACACTCTCATCTGATCAGCGGACTTACATGGAAAACGATTTACTTAAAGATTTCCATTGGAAGTCAAATATCATGTTTAAAAAAGATGAGATTCAATCTTATGTTATGTTGGTTAAAGAGGCCAATCTGGTAAGACGATATCAATACCTTTCAGATAAATATCAAGAAAATGAACAAGATAATGAACATATTGTTGCTGAAATACATGAGATACTTCGTCAATTGAAACCCAAATCCAAGGAGGAATAAGCGTGGATTTAGAAAAAATTATTGCACAACTCGTAAAAAAAGCAGGTAAAGAAAAGCTTTTGAATTCAGATGATGTAACACCATTTGCTGCACAGGGAAGTCAAGAGTATTTTGATATTGAAAGAGAATTGCTCAATTTAGATATTGATATCTTAGAACCTGAAGAACTAGAAGATGAGGCTGAAGAAAAAGAAGGTATTGAAATTGAGGAAGATGAAGATATCGAGTTTGATATTGATGAAGAGGCTGAACCTGATGATTTATCACTATCAGGACTTGAGGTTGAAGAAGAAGAATTAATCAATATTGAATCCATAGCTTCAAATATTAAAATAGATGATCCTGTTCGGATGTATTTAAAAGAGATTGGACAAATTCCTCTATTAAATCAAGAAGATGAAAAAAAATATGCTGTATCTGTATCAAATGGGCGATATGCTAAAGAGCAATTAGATGAGTATCAAAATGGTAATCTATCTTTATCTGATAAAGATGTTGAAGAGTTAAGATATGCAGTAGATCGTGCACAGTACTCTAAAAACAAGCTCGTCGAAGCCAATTATCGTCTTGTTGTATCGATTGCAAAACGTTATGTAGGCCGTGGATTGCTATTCCTAGATTTAATCCAAGAAGGTAATATGGGACTGATGCGTGCTGTTGATAAGTTCGATTATGAAAAAGGATTTAAGTTCTCTACATATGCAACCTGGTGGATTAGACAAGCTATCACTCGTGCAGTCGCAGATCAAGCAAGAACCATTCGTATCCCTGTTCATATGGTTGAAACCATCAATAAAATGATACGTATTCAACGTCAACTCATTCAAGATTTAGGAAGAGAACCTTCTTTAGAAGAAATTGCACAAAAAATGGGAATTACTCCAGAAAAAGTTCAAAATATTCAACGTATTGCAAAAGAACCTATTTCTTTAGAAGCTCATGTGGGCGAAGAAGAAGATTCATCATTAGGTGATTTCATATCAGATCCTAACGCGCTCACGCCTCATGAATTTATGTTACAAGAAATGGTGAAGCAAACATTAGATGAAGTATTAGAAACATTAACTGATCGTGAAGAGAAAGTTCTACGTTTACGCTACGGCTTATTTGATGGTAAAAACCATACCTTAGAAGAAGTTGGTCGTGAGTTTGGTGTCACACGTGAACGGATCCGCCAAATTGAAGCGAAAGCACTTAGAAAGTTAAGAAGTCCTTCACGTCAAAATAAACTACGTGAATTCTATTATGGCAAGAAATAAGCGTATCCATTTTTTAGCTGATCTTTGTAAAGACTATCACAAAGTGATAGATATTGGAACTGATCATGGATTAGTTTTAAAAACAGCTTTCGAAAAAGGATATATTCAAGAAGCGATTGCTTCAGATTTAAGGGAACAACCCTTAAAATCAGCAATGAAAAATTTAAGAAACTATCCGGTAACATATGCTTTATCGGATGGTTTTTTGTCCATTAAAGAAGAAGTTGATTTAGCCATTATCGCTGGGATGGGAGCATATCTGATTTGTGATATTTTAGAACATGCCCCAACCAACCATACTCATTTTTTAATTCAAGCAAACGATAAAATTGATATGGTACGTTCATATTTAATGCATCATAATTTCAAGATAATGGATGAATATCTGGTCCATGATAAATTTTTCTATATCATCATCAAAGCTCAAAGAGGACAAATGATATTGTCAGAAGAAGATTTATATTTAGGCCCCTATTTAAAGCATAAAGTTGAATCGATTCCTTATTATCAACAAAAAGCAAAACATATCGAAAAAATCATGAAAAAAGCTGATCCAGAAAGACAAGAAGAGCTACTTAAAATGCTAAAAATCTATGAAAATTTATAAGTATGTTACAATACTATTGTAAACTTTTCTTTACATATGTTTCAATATTAGATACAATAGAAATTGGTCGTATAACAATCACAATGAAGGAGATGACATCATGAAAGAATATAGACAATTACAAAAATTGGATCGCTCACTACAATCATTTAGAAGATCAGGCGTCTATAAAAGGGCACATACCGCATTAAGTGATGCAGATATTATGGTTTTATTTTGTGTGGCATTTTGTGATATGAATGAGAAAGTAAAATTATCTGATATCGCAAAAACACTTCGAGTAACACTCCCAGCAGTCACACATAAAGTCAATGATTTACATGAAAAAAATTATGTGGAAAAAGAAACATCATCCAAAGATTTAAGAATCACTTATATCAAGCTCACTCCTGAGGGTAAATCATATGTAGAATCGATTAAAGATGCATATTATGAACCACTTAAGCGCGTCACAAAGCACTTAGGTCATGAGGATACTGAAAATTTAATTCGTATTTTAGATAAGATTAGTCATATGGGAAAGATGCGATAATCTTTCCTTTTCATTAGAAAGAAGGGGTATTTTGTTAAAAGCATTAAGATATTTAAAACCCTACCGCCTTGGCGTTATTTTTGTGTTTTCTATGGTTGCACTTCGCGCCATTTTAGACTTAGTTTTACCACGCATATTAGGGTTGCTAGTGAGTCAAGGTATTGGTTTAGGAGAGAGTAATGTAAGTCCTAATATAAATCGTATTTGGGAATTAACGTTTTTGATGCTTGGAGCAACCGTTATATCCATCATTGTTACCATCATTAGTGGTTATGTCGAATCGAAAATCTCTGCAGGTTTTGCAAAAGATTTGAGAAAAGCAGTCTATCAAAAAATAGAAAGTTTTTCGATGCGAGAAATGGATCATTTTACAACATCTTCATTAATCACTAGATCAACCAATGATATTCAGCAATTACAAGGCATCGTAAACTCTTTACTACGAATGATTATTTTAGCACCTTTCTTAGCAACTGGAGCAATCATTTTCTCGATAGCAGAAAGTCCTTCATTATCCATGATGCTTATTGCATCGATTATTGCGTTGATTGTGATGATTGCCGTTATTTTTTCAATCACAATGCCTAAATTTGAATTGATGCAAAAATTAGTCGATAAATTGAATCTCGTCACACGAGAAAATTTAACAGGCTTAAGAGTTGTTCGTGCTTATAATACTCAAGCTTTTCAAGCAAAGCGTATAGATGATGCTGCTCAAGACTCTATGAAATTAAACATTTTTGTTAATCGCATTATGAGTTTAATGTGGCCTATCATGGGTTTGATCATGGGTGGTACATCACTTGCTATCGTTTATTTTGGTAGTGATATGATTGGCATCAATGGATTTGATCCTGGTTCAATGATGGCTTTAATCCAATATGCATCACGCGCCATTATGGCATTCATGTTCTTATCGTTTATTTTTATTATGATTCCTCGTGCATCTATTTCTGCACGTCGTATTATGGAAGTTTTAGAGATGGAAGTAGAAATTAAAGATCCAGAACAACCTGTTGAACTACCTTCATCTTTTAAAGGTGAAATCGAATTTAAGGATGTATGTTTTCAATATCCTGATGCGCAAGCTCCGGTTTTATCACACATCAATTTCACAGTAAAACCAGGAACTACAACAGCTTTTATTGGATCTACAGGATCTGGTAAATCTACCCTAATTAACTTAATTCCACGTTTCTATGAAAGAACGTGTGGAGAAATTAAGATAGATGGTATTGATATCAAAGACATGACACTCGAAAACTTACATGCCTTAATGGGTTATGTTCCACAAAAAGGTGTTCTATTTAGTGGTTCTATTAAAGACAATATCTTATTTTCAACGCAAGACAATGACGTAAAGACCATGGAAGAAGCAGCTGAAATTGCACAAGCTAAAGAGTTTATTGATCAAATGGATGACCATTATGAACATATGATTGCACAAGGTGGTACGAATGTATCAGGTGGTCAGCGTCAACGCTTATCGATTGCACGTGCAATCGCTAAAAAGCCTCTTATTTATATCTTTGATGATTCCTTTTCAGCTCTCGATTATAAAACAGATCAGAAACTTAGAAAATTGCTTGATGAACGCATTCAAGCGACTAAATTAATCGTTGCTCAACGGATTAATACCATCCGATATGCTGATCAAATTATTGTTTTAGATCAAGGAACAATGGTGTGCAAGGGAACACACCAAGAACTGATGCAATCATGCAGTGTTTACCAAGAAATAGCTTCCTCCCAATTATCTAAGGAGGAACTGTAATATGCAACAAAATCAAAAAAAGACACAAGAAACAAGAGCTCCTATGGGTGGTATGCGTGGTGGTATGCGTTACATGGAAAAAGCTCAAGATTTTAAAGGTACCATGAAAAGATTGTTAACATATTTAAAACCTTACCGCATGCGTATCTTCTTTGCTGGACTTATGGCTATTTCAGCATCATTACTCACTGTATTATCGCCATGGTTATTAGGATTAATGACTTCAGAAATAGCAAGAGCGTATACTGAAGGAGACCAATTAGGACTTATAAAGATTATTGGACATATACGATTATCGCTAGGTGAGGTAGCATTAAGTGTTGCAGGTATTTATTTACTGTCAACCGTATTTAATTATTTTCAATCATTCATGCTCATTGGTATGACTCAAAATCTGACCTATTCTATGAGAAGAGAATTATCTTCCAAGATTAACCGTCTTCCACTTAAGTTTTTTGATAAACAGCAGTTTGGTGATCTATTAGGGAGAGTCACTAACGATGTAGAAACCATTAATGGAACACTTACACAAAGTATTTCTGAAATTTTTAGATCGATAACTCTTATTTTAGCGATGTTTGTGATGATGTTTTTGTTAAGCCCAATTTTAACAGGAGTTGTATTTATAACAACCATTTTATCACTTTATGCAGCTTCAAAATTTGTGAAACTTTCACAAGGATATTTTAGAAAACAAGCCAAATCCTATGGTGAGTTAAACGGTCATATCGAAGAAACCTATAGTGGGCATACCGTTGTTAAAGTCTTTAATCATCAACAAGCATCCTATGAAAACTTCGATCGAATCAATCAGGATTTATATGGTTCATCAGTCAGATCACAATTTATTTCAGGCATCATGATGCCTGTGCAGTTTTTCTTTGGAAATATTGCATACATTGCGATTGCAGTGATTGGAGCGTTCTTAGTTATTTCAACCAATCCAGTCATTGCGATTCAAGTAGGTATAATTCAAACATTCCTACAATATACAAGACAAATCAATCAACCGATTCAACAAATTGGATCAATTGCCAATGTCTTACAATCAACAGCTGCAGCATCTGAACGTATCTTTGGCTTACTCAGTCAAGAAGAAGAACCTCTAGAAAGAGAAAATCTTAAAAAATTACCATCTATTAAAGGACATGTTGTGTTTAAAGATGTTTACTTTGGATATGTTCCTGAAACAGATGTGATTAAAGGATTCTCTGCAGAGATTAAACCAGGACAAAAAGTGGCTATCGTTGGACCTACAGGTGCTGGAAAAACTACAATTGTTAACTTACTGATGAGATTCTATGAAATTAAATCTGGTTCAATCACGATTGATGGTGTAGATATTAGAGATTTAACAAGAGAGCAAGTTCGTGATTTATTTGGTATGGTTTTACAAGATACGTGGTTATTTGAAGGAACGATTCATGATAATATCACTTACGGTTCAACAGATAAATCAGAAGAGGACATCTTAAAAGCTGCTAAACTTGCACAGACACATCACTTTATTGAATCTTTATCAAGTGGATATCAATTCGAACTTCTTGAAAATGGTTCAAACATCAGTCAAGGTCAACGTCAGTTATTAACGATAAGTCGTGCTATGCTAGCTGATAAACCGATGCTTATATTAGATGAAGCAACCTCATCTGTCGATACACGTACTGAGGTTTTGATTCAACATGCCATGGAAGCTTTAATGAAAAATCGTACAAGCTTTGTGATTGCACATCGTCTATCGACGATTAAAGATGCAGATGTTATATTCGTTATGAATGATGGTAACATTATCGAACAAGGCAATCATTTAGAATTGCTCGATAAAAACGGATTCTACGCTAAGCTTTATTATAGTCAATTTGATACGAATTAACACTTTACAATCGGCTATGAATAGTATATAATATTCATTGCCGACTGATTGTTGCAATAGCTCAGCTGGACAGAGCAACGGCCTTCTAAGCCGTCGGTCGGGGGTTCGAATCCCTCTTGCAACGCCATTTGAAGTTTTTCAGCTGATTTGCGATCCGAATCAGCGTTAATTATACGGGGTATTTATGAGTAGAAGAAGAAAGAAGAAGTATATTTTCCTAAGGATTATAGGTTACACATTATTTTTAGTCTCAATTTATGGTTTCATTTACCCTGAAGAATTTGAAATTCGAACTAGAGCTATTGGATTAGGAATGATTAGAGTCGTCTTTGGATCCTTGTTTCTCATCTTGTTTTTCATCATTCTCTATGTATTTTACAACAAAGGAAAACGCAGATAGAGTTATTGCAGGTCCTGCAGTAATTACAGTCCCCATATAAGCAGTATTTGCTATCCAACTAACTTTTACCAGATATTCAAAAACAATTGCAATTATCGTCAAAGTTAATAACGAGACTATCATTACATTTTTTGTAAAAATATAAGCTTCACGATATTTATCCATTTCCAACCCACCCATCACACCAGGTCATTTACATCACGTTCAGCCTGGTTTTATTTTATAGAATGAAATGCATTAAACTTATTTCTTATCTCAAATATACATTAAAGTTATTTCCTTGTCAACATTATTCTTCAAAATTTATATGTTAAACTTATTTCTAATCGCTTTTTAAAGAAGGTAGGTGTCTTTATGTCAAAACTTTTGTTAAAGGACTACAGAGTAAAAAATGGGCTGTTTCAAAGAGAAGTAGCTGATGTTCTTAAAGTCACTCAGGCTCAATATCATAGAATTGAGTCCGGTAAATCATTGGCTAATAGTGCACAAATACTTCAACTATGTGAACTATTCAGATGCACTCCAAATGATCTCTTTGGAATTCATGGAACTTATATTGTGGCCATGGATGAACTCGATCAGGATTAAAGGTCGAATTTGTTGATTTTGTCCTGGTAAGTTTTTTTAACATGCTTGTTTGATACATGCAGATAGCGTTCAGTTGTCTGAATGTTTTTATGCCCTAAAATTTCCATGATCGATGCAATGTCTGCACCAGCTTCAACAAGCGTAGTTGCTGTGGTGTGTCTAAACATGTGAGGATGAAGCTTCTTGAACTTTAGATCCTGCTTTACTTTATTTAAGATGTAGCGAATGTCATCATAATTAGCAGGACGATTCTTATCAATGTTATGCAGCAAGTATTTATGATTTGATTTCACCTTCATCATTTTCATCACTGCAGGAACGCCTACTTTGTCACTTAGATACACAATGCGATCTTCTTTCGTTTTTGTAAATGTTAGAAGGATCTCTGATCTCTCTAGATTGATATTCTTTTTTTCAATGTACATGATTTCCTGAATACGTGCACCAGTATCAGCTAGAAGTGCCAGGAAGCATTTATAATAAATCCCGTTGGTTGTTACTTCAGGATATTCTCTGATATACTTCCTGAGCAATTTAAAGCTTTCACCATCGAGTGTTTGAAAAGTCTTCGAACGCTCTTTTAATTTCTCTACAGCTTGAAGATAAGCAAAGTCAATCTTCATATGCTTATACATTCTTTTAAGACAACCGACATTCTTATTGATCGTCACGTTCTCATTGGTTGTCTTCATCGATGCGATGTAATCTGATATCACCTGGGAATCAATCTCATCAACCAAGGTAATGTGTTGTGCTCTGCAGTAATTCAAAAAGTGTCCTAAATGATTTTGATAGAACCTGAATGTACCATGAGCATGTTTAAGCTTGACTATGTTTAAATAGTCTTGAATCATTGTTTCGATTTTCATGTTTACCCCTCCATAAGGTATATTCGTTTTACCTTTAGGATAAACAAAAAGCAGCTAATGTTTTTCAACAATTTTTGTGGATAAAGTCCATTTTTGCAATTCACTTTCACATTATAAAATGGATGCATGATCTGCAATGACAATATCACCGACAAATATATAATATTTGTATATATAAATATATACAATATTTTTTGTGTTTTGCTCTCAAAAACGAGCTCCAACACGTGCGTGTATGCGGCTGTGATTGCAAGCGTATATGTTATGCACCTAATGCTTTCAATAATTGGTCTTTGGCCATTCTCGAAAAGCCTTTGATACCTCTTGTTTTAGCTACAGCATGCAATTCTTTAATGTTCATCTGATCAAGTGGTTTCGACTCTTCGATGATTGCATTTTCATCAATGTTTAATTCTTCCTGAAGCAATCGTTTTTGCTCTTCATATTCTTTGATTTTCTTTTCAAGTGCTGCTTCAGTTTCTTTTAAGTGATTGATACTCTTAGACGTGTTGACAATGTCCTCGTTCATCTTCACGATGATTCGATCAGCTTCCTTTTGCTCCTTTGAACGCCATTTCGTATATTTCTCATATTGGTACATGACGATGATTAAAATGATTAATGGTGTAGCAATCGCTAAGCTGTAGAAAATGACATTGATAAATATATTCAGTGCTTGTTGATAATCCATGATTATCCTCCTTATTTGTAGTCGTATGGTAATCCTGAATGCTTGTGTCTTTCTGCATATGTGTCAAAACGCTGTAAGACTTCATATGGAACAGTTAAGCTCCAGGATCTAAAAAACTTTCTATCCATGCTTCCATCAAACTTAACTTCGATGGAATAGCTAATAAACTTAAGCCTGATGGGAATGTAGTTAAATCTACCATCATCAAGCCATCTTTTGACAGGTATATCTTTAACAGTTTCAACTTCATGCATCAATGTAATCGAATCCATATCCTGTGCATCAAGTTTCATGTGTTGTGAATACATAAAGATATTATCAAATCCATCATGTCTCATGAGTAAATGATCCTCATGCTCTGGAATAAAGGTCTCATTGTATTTAGAGCTTTTATTCATACGTGGATTATACTGCAGATGTCTCTCATCTTTATGGATATTTTTATACTTATCGGTGTTAAAGTTAAGGATTTTTTTACCTTCTTTATAGTAATCACTCATCTTAACAACCGGGTGCATAACATACCAGTATCTTCCATCTTCAGATAGTTGCGGTTTCTCAACAGCTGATGTGAAGTAGCTTGGATGACCTGTCTCTCTTAACGTCATCTCTGCTAGAATAAATGATGTGAGAGACTTACCACCACCGACTCGAGATCTTATCATGTGCATCCCTGGAATAAAGATAGGAAGATTGTCATACTTATTTTTATCCAGGATCTTTTTTACTTTTGGAATGGCAATTCCCCATGGTAGTGTAAGGTAACGAATGATTCGTGAATTTGGACTATAAAGATTAAAAATGACATCGATTGTGATGTTACCAATTTTTCTGATGTGTTTAACTGCTTTGTTTGCTCCATGCAAAAATGCATCAAGCACTTGATTCGCATGATGCATTAATCGGTCGAATTGATTTTGAATTTTACTAAAAATTACGTTCACTTTATCAAACATTTAATTCACCATGATATAGAATAAAGAATTGACTTTGTTGTATATAACCAGAGCGATGATAATCAGAATTAAGAATACTATGAACCCAAGAGGATTCATCATCTCTTTCACACCATCTTTAGCACCTCTAATCAATCTTGTTATTGAACCTGTTAAAAATAGTAGCGTCAGAAATGCTAAAAACATAGCAATGTATTTGAACCAGGACCAAAATTGAAGTAAAAACCCCATCGATGATTACCCCCCGTTGATTGTTTTGATTATATAGATAATTACAGCAATGATAATGATTGATACGACAAGTTTTTGTGGTTTTTGAACCATTTCAATTACTGATCCTGATGCAGTGACTAATCTCGGTAGGACAAAAATGAATAATACTGCAACACCAATTGTTAGTGTCCACAGACCGTATTGACTCAATTTGGCCAATAGATTATCTAAAAAGCTTGTTTCTTCAGCTGGAATTTTATTCACGTAATCACGATCTACAACTGCTTTAGTATCAATAACTTTCTCATCAGCTGTGTAAATCTTCCCATTCGTCATCCATGTTATCTCAGTATAAGTAAATGATGATTCATCAATAGCAACATAATCAGTTCCTGCTTGTGAAAAGTTTCCTAGGAATAATTTATGAACCTTTGCTTGTATTGGTAGAACATATGTTGAACTAGTAGCTAAAGAGTAATGTTCATTGAGTTTATTTCTTAATGTGATTGTAGGTGTGATAGTTTGTATCTCATCCGTTTTACCCATTAAAAATGTATATGCAGCACCAACTGGTCGAGCAAGAAAAGCAGCTGTAAATGAAGTGATTAAGAGAGGTAATCCAACTGGTGGAAATAAAACAACTAGTGGAACAGCTGCAGCAAATGCAACTGTACTATACACCATGACGTCCTCAGCCCATTGTGGATAATTACTGCCTACTGTTCCAAATGTTTCTGAACCTGCTTCTAAATGGAATAGATGACGATGTATATCGCTATAGGTTGCACGCCATAAAGTCGTTATATTATCTGATACATATTGATAGTCGAAATATCCTGAAGCTGATACTAATTCATCAATGGGAATTTTGTCTAGATATAAGTATGCAAACACATCACGATTTGATTGAACATCGATGTATGTAAGTGCTAATGCTTTATTCCAGGTGATAAGTTCATTTGTAGATAAGTTCCAAATTGCGAATCCATTCCACTTGATTTGATCTATTGTCAATTCATTAAGTAAAATCGGATCGTTATCCTCAAATGTGAAATAGATAAATTTCTCACCTTCATATGAATAGTAAAAGGCAGATTCAACCACCGAAAAGAATTCAGTATCAAATTCTATGTTTGGTATGGATAAGAAGTAACTATTTCCATAACTAATTTGAGCATAAAATGTATTGTTTGATGCATTGTAGCTATATCCATAAATTTGACCTACTTGACCACTTGGATTAGCTATTGAACCTTGAGTGAGTGGTAAGCTTGATATAGTCGTATCATAATTGATTGTATATCCTATCCAAAATTGAAATATAAAGAGATCTGGGTATTCAACAAGAAAATACTGAAAGTTACCTGTTGTAGGATGAAAATGAGGATCCGATGTAACACTTGGATTCATTATTAATGTGATTTGATAATACTTTCCGAAATCAGATTGTACTCCAATATCTGTATAAGTACCGTTTTGATTTACTAAATACATTGCTTCAGTAGCTTCTTCAGACTCATATTCAAAGTAAAACGAACGAAGAGGAGTTGAAGATACTTCTGATTCATAAATTGACACTCGTGACTTATATGATCCTGATTGAGGTAAAAACACATTATCAAATGAATAATAGGCTGTTGACATCTCAATTCTCATGGTTGTGAAGTTTACCTCACGTCTAGATGATTGAATATAACTTACACCACCGACTGTTCCCCTTGTCCATGTAAAATCATCAATGTGATATAACCCGGGTAAGAGATTTGCTTTAGCAGTAAAATTAATACCTATGAACCCTGAAATAATCAATAACAGAATGAATATGGATGCTTTTTTCATGAAATCATCCCTCTCTTATCTAAAACTTTTATAACGTCTTCTTTTTAAAGAACCAAGTTTAACACCAAGCAGTAAAACTGCTCCAAGGATTAAGATTGTATAAATTAGGTTATCTTCTAAAAAATCAATAGTTGAGTAAACAGTACCTGTTTCATTAGGTGCAATTGCAAGTTGTTGTTCTAATTCATCGATATTTGCTTCAAGTTCTATTATCTGATTAATCAAAAAATCATATTCAGAATTAATTTCAGCTAAAGCAGCATTTTTTCCAAGAAAATAGATTTCACTATATTCAGCCTGACTAATTGAACTAACACGAATCATTTTTCCAGATGAATCCGATAATAGACTGTTGATGAATCCATTTACTTCAACTTCAGAATCTACATAAATAGTTATCTTAAAGTAATCTGTAGCAGTAAAAGGACCAAGGTTGTAAAATCGAACAATTACAAGTCCAGGATCACCAGGATAGGCGGCAACGTGGAATCTTTGCTTCATTTGATCATTAGCACCATATAACTCAACTCTAGATGCAGATTCATAATTAGGTATAACATTAGGAAACTGTCCTATCCAACCATTTTGAATATGCATGTCATATGGGGCTAAATTCTCATCATTAAATAGATTGAAAATAGAAATCACATAAGCTCCATCGAAATCATATCCAGGTAGAGGAGCTAATTTGATCACTACTTTATTCCAACTTGAGTCGAATTCTTCTACACTATATGTAATTGAATACGGACTATCTGAAGCTAATGCATTGTCATGTTCAGTAAATGTATAAGCATATGTTTTTTGAGATAGACATGCAACCGCTAGGATTGCAACTAAGATGAAAACGAATTTTTTCATTTCTTTTTTCCTCGATTCTGAGTTTTATTTTTTTTAGATAAATACTTTAAGACTACGTAAACACTGATGCAAAATACAATAAATATTAACACGTTTTCTAATGTGAAGATCATAACAAATACATTAGTTCGAATCGGTGGTTGTATCAAAATGTCTGGTGTTAGCTCTTCAGTGTTTGTAACACGTAATTTGACCTGGTATATATCCTCATATCCTGATGTAGTAGCTATTCGGAACTCAAAGACATAGTTACCAGGTGCTGAAGCATTTTCAGTGTATGTATTTGTTAAGCTTGAGATGTGAGTCGTTGATGTCACTGTGATGTAATTGATACGTACTAAAACATCAATGATATCTTGTGGACTGAGTGTCACATTTTTATAGACATGGATGGTATATTCTTCGTTTTGTAGTGTGACAGCGATCACATTTCCTAAAGTTTGTCGAACACTGATCATAACATCTTTTGTTTGAGTTCCTGCAGTGAATGTCACATCATAGATCCCTGGAATATTTCCATAGCCTGTGTATTCATCCAGTGTCACAGTAATTGCTTCAGATGATGAATAAAGTGACTTAATCGTTGACATAGTTAGGACTTTATCATGCTGTTTATAAATAATATCTGGTCCAATAATCTCTCCTTCAGATGCATAGGTTTGAATACCTAGTGAGAGTGAAGTGAAGATCATCAGGATGAATATGATTATTTTTTTCATAATATGCTACCTTTTCTTTCTTATGAACATGAATAACAAGAATACTGCAATAATCGATCCAATAATGATATAGGCCTCATTTTCATACCATGATAATTCTTCAGTATATGGTGGAGGATCTAATTCTTCATCACCACCATAAACAATCATCATAAAACTGTAACTCATGGATGTGGAATAGGAATCATCATCATAAATTCGAAGCATCATCGGATAAGATCCTGATGTTGTTGCATTCATCTCATAATTATTAATTTCAAATATGGCAATTGATTCAGGTGTTAAATTAATGAATCCACGTGCAAGTAATATCTGCACAATATTGTTTTCTGATAAAGTCATAAGAGCTGATACATGAATGATCTTCCCATTGTTTTCTACATAAAAAACAGGTGGAATCTCATCAGTAATGGAGACACTAATTGTCTTAGATCCAATATTACCTGAAGCATCAGCTACACGTAAGATGACAGTATAAATACCTGGTGCACTATGATTAGAATATCCATTAAAATGAACATAAATTGATGATGTTAAATCTCCATCGTGCCCATCAGATGCTGTGTATTGAGCTACAATTTGATTGATGGTTAATGATTGAGTTTGTGATCTGGATAAAGTTGATGGACCGGAGATTACTGGAGCAATATCATCATATACTGTGATATTTACAATAATGATGGAGTGATTTTCTGATAGATCCTCAACTCTATAAACAACTTGATAAGTTCCTACTACTGATTCATTTCCTGTATAAGTGTTATGTTGAATGGTGATTAAAAGGTCTTCGTAGTCATCATAATTATCTGATATGGATAATGTAGAAATATAATCCTCAGGATTAAAAGTTTGATTGTATCTAATAGCTATGCTTTGTGTAGGTGGAACTGTAGGAGCAGTAACATCCATGACGATGATAACAATCGTTGCATAGACTCCATTTCCTCCAGAATCCTCTACATAGAACACGACGTCATAAATACCAAGCGTTGATTCATTTCCAGTATAATTATTCTCTACAATTTGAATGAGATGTGTGATATCTCCATCATGTGCATCAATAGCTCTTAAATTAATCTCAGTTCTTATTTGTGTAATTGTTTTTGGATCATCTACATTAGCAATATAAGTTCCACCTTCCATCAATGGTATGGAAGATTCTGACGTCGAATACTTTAAATAAATCTGAACCTCTTGAGTTCCAAAAACACTATGCTCAATTTCGGTTGTCAAAATCGTTATAGGATTACCTGTCGTTGCTTGTTTCATTCGAAGGCTGATTTCATAGTATGTATTTGGTCCTTGAACTTTCTCAGTTAAAACAAAGCTATGAAAATTTTGAATACTGTATTGATAGGTAACACCATCAATGACAAACACAATAGTCGAGTAAAAAACATTACTAGATTCAACTGAAATCGTCTTTGGACTTGAAGTGGTCAATGCTGTTAATTGTGATGGAACTATATATGTGTTCGTTCCATTGGTTACAAAGTAATAATCATCACCAACTTTTTCATATTGAAATCCTGCTGAATTTTGATTGACAGACACTCCTGTAGGTAATGATGAGCCTGCAGCATAATTTACCTGGATGAAGCTTAAACCTACAATAAATAGCAAAAAGATGAAGCTTAAACATTTAAGCCATCTCATATTATTCAACTCCTATCTTTTGAATATAATAGCAACAAAGATTAATCCTAGGATAATCCAGGGTAGATTAGCAACAACAACATCCCAAGCATCGTCTTCATCTTCGATTGGATCTTCAGCTAGAGTCCATTGAGCATAAAGTGTGATGTTATCAGAAACAGCACTATTGAAGTTATAGAGATTGATAAAAAACATCTCAGTGTACCAACCATTGAAAGTGTATCCTGTTTTCACTGGATCAGTTGGACGTGATGCTTGTTCACCGGATACAATCGATTGAGGTGCGATGTAGGATCCACCATTTGTGTTAAATGTGACTGTATAATTGACTACATTTAAGATCCAATTTGCATAAAGTGTAAGATCAGATGTGACTGTATCAGATTCATTGACTGGAATCGTGAGTCCCGCATTCTTATACCAATCATCAAAGGTATATCCTGAGCGGGTTGTTTCTACAGGTGGATTCCAAATCGTTTCATAAAGCATCGCTCCTTCGGTCACAACAATAGGATCTACAGCTGAACCACCATTCGTGTTAAATGTGATGGTGTATTCTGGATCAGGTTCAGGTTCAGATGGATTGTATTCGATAATGACTAGTGACATTTCTAGATTGTTATAAATAAGACCCGTATCATCAAATGATATGTTATCACCTAAACTTATAGATTCTATATTTATAAATGAATAAATATTTGATGCAATAAGCCAATCAGAATCATCATTTATTAATTTGCCATCAACATAGAAATATGTGTTATCTAGTATTATTGAACTTGATACTTCGTGAGTGTTATCAGTCGATTGAAATCCCCACACATTAAAACTACCAGGATTATGTGCAACAACAATCACAATAGACACTCCTATATAATCATCAATTTTAAACGGTGCAATACTTTGAAAATATATACTGTCATAAATGTTTTGAGATTCATCTATGATAAGTATTGCATTCTCATTACTCCGCAAAGACCATGCCTCATCGACAGTTGTTCCTAAAGAATAGATTAAGTTTCCATCGATAAATATTATTAGATCATTAAAATCAAGAGTAAGAGGTAAGTCATGAGATGTGCCATCTGAACCATTCTCAAAAGAATAAACTGTGAATTCACCATAGATATCTGTCGCAGCTGCAACCTTCTCACCTGAGCTAAAGATAAAAACTCCAGTGATCAATAAAAGTAAAACAGTAAAACGTATCATTTTTTTCATTAAATATTCCTCATTTCTTTTTATAAGATGAACATCATATGTCAAGAGATTAAAAACCTCTAATAACTGAAAATAAGAGGGCAATTTTTTGTTGCCCTCACATGCTGCAGATTACTTTTTCTTGTAAGCTACAAGATATCCGCCTACTACATACAACCCTAGTAAAATTAGATACATGATCCAATTAGCTTCAATGTGTGCTTTAGCATCTACGAACCAGGTTACAAGTGCAGACGTACTAGTTAAAGATCCAATAATTTGAATCACTAGTAAGAAGACAAATAGCAACGCAAGGAAGAAGATATAAGCAAACTTTTTGGTTGATTGTTTCATAAGGTGAGCTCCCCTTTCTGAGTTTATCGATAGTGTGCGATACACATATCTACTTTTCTTTTATCAAAGAAATCAAAGAATGAAAACCTGTTTTAATGAAAAAAGTCCTGAAGAGACCTAAAATAAGGCTGAAATATATATTCTATTTTTTTTAAGCTCTTTTTTAGATCTAAAATGAATGATTTCAGATACATCACGCTAAACGCTCAAAATTGAGTTTTAAGACGTCTTTAAAAAACAGGATAAAGATGTCATGAAAGAGAAGAAGACTTCACTCAGATAGAGCAGTCTTTTCATAGGTGGGAGTGAGATACGATACGACCTTCTACTTAACACGCTTTTTGTCTTTTCATCTTTAATAGAATGTCCATCAAGCAACTTGATATCTTTTGATACGAGTCTTTGAATATCCGTTATCCACAATTATGATCAACGAACCTTTTTCTATGATGATGAAATCATCAAAAAAGGTCTTTTATTTTTATTTATAAAAATAAATAGACCGATATAACTGATGAAATATAACGAGCATATAGCATGCAATTTATCTCATATCTAAAAAACACATGCAATCCAAATCGATTTCAGCATGCAATTTATCTTATGCTTGAAGCAAAAAAAAGGATCACTCCAGGATCCATCTTGTATTTTACTGTTTTTGTATTGGCCAGAACACTTTTTTCAGCCATTTTTCACGTGTTTTGACAACTTGAAAAGGTTGCCATGAGCAACTCTATATCTTCGATTTAGTTTGCTGTACCTATTGGAACAGCTTCTAAGATCTCATCTGCAGTTTTAATGGGTAACATATGCAGATCTTGTCGAGCACAGTTCTCAATCGTTCTATAAACATCTGACCAATCGATATCAGCTTGTATGAGTATCTCTTTAAGCATATATCCCTTGTGACGTTTTACAACAGCTTTGACATACTTCTTAAAGTTCGATTCACGTTTTCTGATCTCTTCAATCTTAGCGATATCTGCTTGTCTTTGAGCACGTTTTAAAGCATGTTTGAAATAACCTAAGATACGAATAGGTAATTGATTGACAAGACGTCTAAACCATCCACGTTTTTGAGCTTGTTTATATTCATCATCATATCGAGTGTAATTGACATACTGTAGGAACTCATCGAGATGCACCTGGATACCTTTGCGAGATCCTACATCACGTCCACCTTCAGCTGCAGTCTTAGTTTTACGTTCTTTCTCGTAAATGAGTGTAATGAGTCCTAAGTCATCGAAAAACTGGAGTGCATATTGAATTGCACGTTCTGATGCATGAAAATGATTAGCTAGAGTCATGTTAGAGACTTTCACTAGTTCACCGTTCGTTCTAACGCCATGCTCCATTAAGAAGACAAAAAGCTTCGAGATGACATTTGCATTCGATGCTGAAAAGAAGTTCTCTTTTTTGACTTCATTCAAGTATTCGATTTTCTCGAGTCTTAGAGCATAAGCTTTCATCTGATACCTCTTACTTCATTTGTTTATATATGGAATCGAGTGCTGCAGATATTTTTGGATCTACAGGTTGAGGGATAAAGGGTTTACTCGGTGCTAAGCGTGGTTTGATGTTTTCCTTAGCTGTTCCCTGGTTAATATATTTTTGAATGTTCTTTGTTTCATCTAAAGCTTGTTCATAATACATGAGTGCTGCTTCAGGAGTTCTAATATCCATGGAGATCCAATCTTCATGTGTAATTCGATAATATGATTCTAACCTGGGTAATTCACCTGCAGGTTTATTTTTGGAATCCACAGCAATGATATACATAATCATCATGTTAATCACAGCTTTTGGTAATTCATTGTTATAGCTGCAGAATTTCCGTATATGTGCGAGATGGTATTCATCTGCATTGGTTGCAAACATCTTTGCAATCATCACAGGATCTGCAAGCTCGAAGGCTTTGGATTTAATCATTTCATAACCTCATTTCGTTATAGGAGGAGGGGTGCTACATCCTCAGGGGGGGTGTTGAAGATATAGCACCATGACACAATGCTACTTATCCGGTGGATCTTGAAGGAATCGAACCTTCTATAACCCTAAGATCCAGAAGAGAGGATGATGCATTAGGAGTTAATAAGGACTTTTATGCATCATCCAAATATGATTTATATCAAAGCTATGAACGTTTAGCTTGATATCGTGGATCACGTTCTATCTGATATAGTATGAAGAATAAAGGTATAAAGACGATTGATAGAACGAATGCTAAGATAAAGGATACCATTAAGATTAAGAGTTCATTCATTTAGATGTGACCGCCTTTAACTCAGCTTTTATAAAGAGCTTAACTTCTTTTGTCATAGGATTGCTCGAACGATGAATCTCTTTAATCTCGAAAACTTGTTTGATAGCTGTGATATGATCAGCTACCACTTTTTTATTACACTTAATTCTAATTTTTGTCATGTTAATGCACCAGGATATTTTACAAGTAGTTTTTCATTGTCGTGAATGTCATCCATTTCAATCAATCCATTCAACCATTTTGTAGCAGTTATTAAGTCGTTAAATTTTTCAACGAATGCAGCACCAGTTTCATTATCACAACATATGTATTGATCATCAGATGTGATATACATGAATTTTCCAACATGTGATGGATTGTGAGGATCATCGATGATTTGATTCATTTGTTCAGGTGTTATGATCAGCACCATAAATGGACCTCGTATTCTTTCTAGATTTTATGAATCTCGGTTGTCGTGAATTTACTCTTCGAGCTAAATGCTGAGTCATATTTTTTCTTCTTGAATAATTGCTATTCTGATATTGTTGTGGATATAGTTGAAATTTTGTCATCATTATGATCAAACCTCCATAGAAGATAGTTTTGTGCTGATGCATTTAAGAATAAGACCAGATTCTTTAATTTTGATTTTGTAGTAAGTCCTATCAAGATTGTAATATGTTACTTCTAAAATCTCACATGGACCATAATTCACATGTTTGACGTTTGATTGTCCTATTTGGAATTGTTCTGAGTGAATGGTTTCACTGAATAATGTATCATTCATGATTTCACTCCTGGATACCAAATTTGACCTGTTGTACTATAAGTAAGTAAGTGTTTAAGCATTTCTTGAAATGTCATCTTATCAAGTATATCTTTTGGAACAGTTCCTTTTCTCAAAATTGCATCATAAGCTTCTTTCTTATAATCTCTCATGATTTCACCTCTTCATCATCGAAGTCAAACACTGGAAAGAGCTGTGCCATCATTGACATTTGACCTTCAGGAATTACTTCCTCAATAGGTTCCTGGAAACCTCGCTTAAGTGTGGATCTGATTGCAGCTAATCTTGCTGCAGATCCATCTTGCTTTTTTACTACTAGAATTTGTTCGGACATCTTTTATTACCTCCCGGGTTAGATTTAAAGTCCTAATGGAAGCCAATCAGTGTGAGTTTCCCGGCTCTCCTAATTAGCTTCCATTAAGACTTTTATTGTAATTAAAAAGCATGTACCGGGTTCAATGCTTTTGATTTGTTTTGATAATGATTCTTTTTGTATTCCTTTTGATAAAGCATGTAATTGATTTCGGACTTAGAAAAATTACATTTCTCTGATGTGAGTAGATCCATAGCTTTCTTTTCACTTTCTAGGTAATCAATAGCTATCTGATAAGCTCTAGCTACTGTGATTCCATTAGGTTTTTCGATGGACTCTTTCATCATGTGACGAACTGCACCGAATTGCTTAGTTTCCATTGAACACATATGTTTACCTCAATAAAAAAATGCGATATATGATCGCATTCAATGTTACGGACTTCTAAGCCGTCGGTCGGGGGTTCGAATCCCTCTTGCAACGCCATGTGCATATATAAAAAGACATCGAATCTGATGTCTTTTTTGTTTCGCTTGAAATAATACTTGTTATTTAATATGTAAATTAAATCTATGAATTAAATACTTCGCTAATCCCTCATCATCGTGGTCATAGGTTGTGACATCCTTACAGACATTAAACAATTCAGGAACAGCATTTTTCATAGCTACTCCGATATGTGAATCTTTAATCATATCGATATCATTCACCCCATCGCCAATCGATAACCATACATGGTTTTCTAAATGACAACATTCAATGACATAACGTATAGCTGATGCTTTAGAAACGTGTCTTAAATAGATTTCATACATTGCTTCATTGTTTTTGACACCCCATAGACGGTAAGAAATGATATCCTTAAAGTTTAAATCGATGTATTGTTCTAAGTTTTTTTGAAATTCACTCTTAATTAAGTAAATAAGACCTGTTGGTGGAACTGTGTATTCAGTCATTTCTTTATCAATCACAATCCCACTATTTATGCCACTAAAGAAATCTTCTAATCTTTCATCATATTGATAGGCATAAACAACCCCATCTTCCGTATAAAATGATGAGATAATAAATGGCTTAGCAAATCGAAAGAGTTCATGCATAACAAAAAGTGGAATATAAGTTTTTTGCCTTGCAAATTTAGGATCCTTTGGGTGATCAATAGATCCACCATTATCGGTAATTAAGGGCGTATATAAATTTAACTCATTATATGTATCAATAGCTCCACCATAAGGTCTACCGGTTGCTAGTACAATCGTATGACCTAATTCAGTTAATAAAGTTAATGTTTTTTTTGTGAGTTCTGTTATATGGCCCTCTTTATTTAAAAGGGATCCATCTAGGTCACAAACAATCAAATGTGGTTTCATCATCAACACCTCGTAACCATTATCCCATAAAAAAAATAAGAAACAAGTAAAAGTTATGAAAAATTTAAAAATGGACACATCGCTCATTTTGATTTAGGTAATTAATAAAATCTTAAGAATTAATCAAGTTTTTCTTCATTATATTGATATATAATAAAGGTGAGGAAAGGTAGGTTTTGGTGAATGCTCAAATCAAAAAAAGGATTCACATTACTTGAAATAGTTGCATCTATTTTTATCCTGTCCTTTGTTTTTACATCAGCTATATCTATTTTTATCTCTGTTCGTCAACAAGCATATGCAACCCAAGAACGCATGCGAGCTGTAGAAGCTGGAACACAAATTAGAAATTTATTTATTCAACATACACCTTATTCGATTGCTGCTCTATGGATTGATCTTCAATTAACAGATGAAATGATAATCAGTCAAGAATCATGTAATTCAGGTGTTTTTAATTGTGATGCACTTTTTTCTGTTTCAGTCAATGAAAGGTTATATGATGATATCCAAATTGTATTTACACTAATTAATGATTATGAAGCCTATCAAGTAATTCATTTTAAAGTAGTTATTCCTTATTATCGTTCAAGAGTCGTTGAAATGAGAGGTATTCTATATGAAACGACTCTCTAACAAAAAAGGAGTATCACTCCTTGAATTGCTTATGGCTATTTTCTTATCATCAATCACGCTAGGTTTAATCGCACAAATGCTCACCCTATTTATCCAATCCTCTCAACAAACCATTTTAAATAATCAAGCGAATTCAGTGGGGATGTTAACTGTTGAAACCATCGAGCAACGTATTCGAAATTTTAGTCCAACATCGGTAAAATCATGTGAAGGACAATCAAACTGTGTCATTTTAGAACAATATTATAGCCAATATATCGATGAAACAGGTATTCAGATTGAATATTACGATCCACCTCATACACTTAAAATCGAATTTGTAGGAAATCAGATTATTTTAACAAGAGAAGTTGGGACACCCACAACCATCGAACTAAAAGGATTTACACTTCTTGAAACATCAGCCATAAAACTGATAGGAACAACAGGTGTTCCTGTTGATGGCGAATATGTGACCCTTATTTTTGAAATTAATCTCTATGCAGCATCGCATCAAAAAAACTTTAATTTTACTGCATCATACTCATTTAAAATCGATTTAGTATAGAAAGGAAAAAGCGATGAACATCCGAAAGAATAAAAAAGGTATCGGATTACCAACTGTACTTGCTATTGTGACCTTTATTATCGGCACAGCTGCATCTCTTTTAAGCATCACTTTTTCTCAATCAAAACTTGTTGAAAAAAACATTGAAAATTCAGAAGCATATCAAAGCGCTGTCTATAATGTAGACGCAGCAGTAAGAGTCATGATTCGTGGACTATTAACAGATCCTTCATATTTAACCAATCAAGAAAACATAAGTGAAGTAGAAGATTACTTTAATGTCCTTGTTACCCCTCATGAAACCGTAACATCTCTATGGAGAGTCACATCACGAGTTACGGATACCCGTTCAGTAACAAGTTATTTAAGTACCCAAGCTGGGTCAAGTATGTCTTATGAAGAGGGTATTGATTTATTCACATTCTTTAGCAAATCACTGAGTGGAGATTCAAAAGATCTACCATCAGAACTACTAACCGATGTTTTACCTGCATATTTTGAAACATATGATATCGATGAGCTAAATCCACCTAAAGCAAGTGATTTAGACAGTGTAAAAAGTATTGCTCAATACATCAGTAAAAGTACTACCTTTTTACCTATTACACAATTTTTACTCAATCAAAATCAGATCATTGATGGTGATTTCTATATAAATGGTAATCTAACGATATATTCAAATAATACACTTCATATTGCTGAGGGTAGAATTCTATTCGTTACAGGCAATCTCACGATGCAGGCTAACAGTCATTTAATAGGTAATGTAGTTGTAGGTAACAATATGGATTTCACTGGGAATTCATCCTCACAATCAACATTTATTGGAACAGTTTATATTGGCAATCACTTTACTTCAAATACACGATTAATCATGGGATTATCAGATCGTCCAACTTTCGTATTTTCAACCTTAAGCAATACGATAAATCGATATATTGAAGGATTTGCCTTTTTTACAGGAACTGCTTTTGAATACGATGTGAGTGGAATTACTTCGACAATCAGTGGAGCTATATATACTGATCGATATACGATTTCAAGAGGAACACTTATTGTGAATCCTATTGATATTCGATTAATCTATGAATATTTCGATACATATGCACTACCCTACGATGGATCTGTTTCAGTTGATGGTTCATATGCATATACGAATCCAAGATAATAGGAGATAACGATGAAACATAAAATTAAAAAAAACTTATATTTAATTATTACATCCATTGTTTTTGGATTCTCAGTTATTTTTTCAGCAGTTATTTTCATTAGCTTAGAAGTAGAAGGAGAACTGAATCGTACATCTGTAGGATTTATTTATCTTGGTGACAAAAGTCCAAATCAATATCAAAGCATTTTGTCATCAGAGGTGAACCGATGGAGTAACACAGCAAATTATACAGTCTATTTCCAAGAGTATAAACATGAGTTAGACATGACCTATTTTAGTTTTGACATCACAAAGACAATTCAACTCCTTCGTAAAAACATCAACAATCGTGCTTATTTTTCATTATCTATGGAAAATCAATTACAACTTGAACAGGATTTAAGAGATCAGTTTACAAATCTTATCATAGATGAATTTGATTTAGAACGTTTTGTTGAGGATATCCTTCGTGATATGCAAGTCCTATTTGTTAAAAAAGAGTATCAGTTAGAAACATATCTAAACGAAGAAATATCAAAAACAGTCATCGATGTCACACAAGTGACACATATTGCATTAGATGATGTTGATTTTATTAGCGAACACATTGAAGAAATTGTCATTCCTAAAAATCAAAGATTTTCATTATTACAAGCATTGTCTAATCTTTCTCTTACCAACAATCAATTATCTATTATTGCATCCGGTATACAAGGGGTAGTTGATGTATCATCAATGAGCGGATTTACCTATGAACAAAACCGTATTTTACCTTCATGGAGTACTCCCGGTCAGAATGTGCGTATTCTACAAGTGAATAAATATGATTTCACTTTCTTTAACCATTTAAACTATGCATTAACCGTTACAATTGAGAAAATAGATGATACCACACTAGAATTCAAATTGATAGGTTATCCTTATGTGACACATTATCAAGTTGTTTCAGTAGACCTAATGGTTATTCCTTTTGCTACACACATCTATCAAGATGATCAAATCGTTAGTCATCCTGATGTTGAAATCATCGATTCTGAAACAGAAACTTTATATCGCTTAAAAGTTCAAGATGGAATCGATGGATTGGTTATCTTTTATTATCGTGAAGTCACGCCACTTAATGAAACGACATATGCGTATAGAATTTATGATGAACAGTATTTACCAATACCTGAGATTTACTATGAGTATTTAGTCATTAAGGAGGGGATATAATATGGCACTTAAACGTATTGGAGACATCTTAGTCCAAGAAGGTGTACTCACTGAAGAAAGCTTAATTGAAGCCCTCAAAAAGCAACAAAAAGATGAACGTCTTGGTGAAACACTTGTTAGACTTCAGATTTTAAATGAGAGTCAAATTCTAAAAGCATTAGAAGATACAACAGGTGTTCAACGTGTATCACTCGCCAATTATACAATTGATGAGAATGCTTTAAAACTTGTGGAGGAAGCTTTCTGTCGAAGAAATAACATCATCCCACTACGTCTTGATGGTAATAAAATTCATTTTGCTACCTATGATCCTTTAGATTATGCCGTTTTTGAAGAGATAAGAGCAATCACAGGACGAAGACCTAAAGCCTATTCTGCACCAAAAAATGAAATTATTACTCAAATTGAAAAGTATTATGGTTTCACCAGAACACTTGAAGCTTTAGGTGTTAAACAAAATATTATAAGTGAAGAAATAGAGGATGAAAGTGAGTATGATGATACACCAATGGTAAAATTGGTGAATCAAATCTTATCATCAGCAGTTTTTCAAAGAGCATCAGATATTCATATTGACCCATTAGACGATAAAGTTCTTGTGAGATATCGTGTCGATGGTATCTTAGAAGAAGTCAGAGAGTTTCCTGTTAAAATTCATAATCAAATGATATCACGTATTAAAGTTATGTCTGGTATGGATATTACTGAAACACGAATTCCACAGGATGGACGTATTCAAACACTCATTCAACAAAAATCGATAGATTTACGTATTTCAACACTACCCACAGTACGTGGAGAAAAAGTAGTTATGCGTATCTTAGATTTATCAGGTGCCATGTCAAAAATTAAAAACATAGGACTTGATGCAAAAGAAGAACGTATCGTTAGAGACATGATTGCTCAACCTAATGGGATCGTCTTAGTCTCAGGTCCAACAGGATCAGGTAAAACAACAACACTCTATGCATGTTTACATGAATTAAATGATCCTAACGTGAACATTGTTACTGTTGAAGATCCAGTCGAAATCAAAGTACAAGGGATTAATCAAGTTCAAGTGCATCCTGAAGTTAATATGACATTTGCGAGTGCGCTAAGATCGATCTTAAGACAAGATCCTAACATTATCATGATTGGTGAAATTCGCGATGTGGAAACCGCTGAAATTTCGATTCGAGCATCACTTACAGGACATTTAGTTTTATCAACTATCCATACGAATGATGCTGTAAAAACAATTATGCGTTTACTGGATATGAATATTGAACCTTTCTTACTGGCATCGTCACTTACAGGTGTTATCTCACAACGTTTAGTCAGAAGACTATGTACCGAATGTAGTTATTTTGATGAACCAAATCCGAGTGAGGTTGCGATGTTTAAACGCTATGCGATTGATCTTGATCAAGTGAAAAGACCAAAAGGTTGTCCATCATGTAACTTTAAAGGTTATGCAGGTCGTGTAGGTATCTTTGAAGTTTTACCGATTAAAGCAGAACTACAAAGACTTATCTCTGAAAGTGCCCCACTTAATGTCTTAGAAAGAGCAGCTAGACAACAAGGAACCATGAGCTTACTCCAAGCTGGACTTCAAAAAGTGAAACAAGGTATAACAACACTTGAAGAAGTCTTAAAAGTAGCTGTTGAGTAGGTGATCTATGGAACTTAGAAATTATAAGTATGTCGCAAAAGACTTAGATGGAAAGACTGTAAAAGGGCGTATTGAAGCGTTAAATCGTAGTGTTTGCATCAAATTTTTACAGACGAAAAATTTACAAGTTGTAACTATAAAGGAATATAAAAGTTTTATCGCTAAACTAAACAACATCTCGTTTGGTAAATTAATTTCGATGAAACAAATTATCTTTTTCTTAAAGCAATTAGGATCTTTATTAAAGGCAGGAGTGAAACTACTTCCAGCACTTGAGTTATTATCCTTGCAACAAGAAAATAAAGTGTTAAGAAAATTATTCTTTGAACTTTATCAAAATGTTTATAATGGATTTTCATTTTCTAAAGCTCTATCCAATAGACCTAAAGAGTTTCCTAATCTCTTAGTCATGATGATCGAAGTCGGTGAGGTTTCTGGTGATTTAGCAGATACAGTCATACGGATGGCTGACTATTATTCAAACCAAACGAAACTCAATGGAAAAATTGTCGGAGCGATTAGAACACCCATGATCTATCTTGCAGCTGCATTGATGATTGCTGTTGGGATGCTACTGTTTGTATTCCCTAACATAACAGGACTTTTCTCAGCCTTCGGAGATACAAAAGTGCCAGGTATTACACAAGCTTTTTTAGATGCTGGTGATTTCATGATTGCATATGCGATACCACTCTTCTCAAGTATATTCTTAGTTGTTATCACCATCATATTGTTAAATAAATATGTTGATAAATTCCATTACTATTTATCAAAGTTTGTGATTAAACTACCCATTTTCGGACAACTTATTCAAATGAACAATCAAGTACTTATCGCAAATGCATTATCTCAAATGATGGGTAGTGGTATTAATTCACTACATGCACTTAAAACAACACGTCAAGTGGTTGGTAATGTCATCTTTAAAGAATTACTCACGAAAACCATCGATTATGTTGAGGACGGTCTCCCCTTTTCAAGGGCATTTGAAGAATCTGATTATATTGATCCCATTATGGCAAGAATGATTGCTACAGGTGAAAAATCAGGAGATATTCCAAAACTCATGGAGAACTTAGCAACCTACTATAATGGTGTAACTGAACTCCGTGTAGAGCAGTTAAAGAATGCAATTCAACCGTTTTTATTACTCATTGTTTATGCATTAGTAGGAACGATGATTATGGCACTTATGTTACCGATGCTTTCATTAGGCGGTCAAATCTAACGAATTATTACGATTTTATTAAATTATTGAAGCAGTTATTTCAATTCAAAAAATACTGTGTTATGATACAGGTAGAAACAAAAAAAAGGAGAAAAAAATATGATTCAAACATTAAAAAGTAAAAAAGGTGTTACCTTAGTCGAGTTATTAGCAGTTATCGTTATTTTAGGTATTATTGCAGCAATCGCTGTTCCAGCTATTGGTGGTTTAATTGACAGACAAAGAGAAAATGCAGCAGAACGTTCATATGAAGGTGTTATTGCCGCAGCTGAATTATATGCAACAGAAAATGCATTAGCACAAAATGCTACATTTGAATTAGATGATGTTATAGCAGCTGGATTCCTTGATGCTTCACCTTTTCAATCAGCAGTAGCAGCATCAGCGATTAGATTCACAGTTGGCGCAGCTCAAACGGTTTCCATTACAGGTATTGTAGGTGCATCTGATCCAACTGATTTGACAATTGATGGCATAACAGTCTTAGAGGATGTACCAGCTATTTAATCATAGCAAGCAAATTAAGGTTACTCGCAAAAGCTTGTAACCTTCTTTTTTTAAGAAATAAAGACTTTAAGTTCACTTAAAGTTATAATGATGATAAGAGGTTATCTTATGGAAATTCTAATTTCAATTTACATATTTATCATGGGTATGCTCTTATCTTCATTTTATGGTGTTTTAGCCATGAGGATTCCACATAAAGAATCCATACTTGGAAGAAGTTACTGTCCAAAGTGTCATCATCAGCTTAGATTTATGGATGTTTTACCACTTATTGGATATTTGATTAATAAAGGAAGATGCAGAGATTGCAGAGAAAAAATTCCTATGATCTATCTTTTTATTGAACTTATGGGTGGACTACTTTTCTTACTATCATACATACTATTTGGATTTTCAATTAACTTCTTTATATCTATTATCATGATTTCTGTCTTCATGATTGAATCGATATCTGATATAGATCAAATGATTGTCATTGATCGTATATGGATGATAGGATTGGTTCCACTGATCATCATCCGTATCATCGAAAAAGAAATATGGACTTATCTTCTATCATCACTTGTTTTATTTACACTTCTCTATCTGATTGCTTATATAGGAACCAAAGTATTTAAAAAAGAGGCTTTAGGTGGTGGAGATATAAAACTTTATATCTTTATTGGTTTTATCTTAACATGGCAACAAGGCTTGCTTTCATTATTTTTAGCTTCATTTTTTGGTTTAATTTTTGGATTAATATTTCAAAGAATGCATAAAATTATTCCACTTGTTCCATTTATTGCATGTGGTGTGTTTGTCTCATTTATATATGGGCAACAACTCATTGATTGGTATCTTAACTTTCTAAGGATGTGATTAAATGTTTGAAAAAAGGTCAAATATAAGTATATATATCACTGATGAGAAAATAGGCTTTTTTGAGTATGGGAATAAGCCATTAAAAAATCCAAAGTATGGTTACACAGATTTGGATAAAGGTGTTATTGTTGGTGGGTATATCAAAGAGCCTGAAATCTTTTATAAAAAGTTATTACAACTCCTTAGATTTCATAAGATTCGCCCTAATGTCATACGTTATATCATCAATGATCAAACGGTTCTAAAAAAAGAAATAATCATTGACAAATTAGAACTTGCTAAACAGAGTGTTGAGGAATACATCTCTAAACAAATGGGCAAAACAATTCATTTCCCATTTCAAAATCCTGTATTTACTCATTTTGTTCGTCAGGATACAGATGCATACCTAAAAGTTCTTATTATTTTATCAGATGGTGAAATGCTTCATGATTATCATGATGTATTTGATCGTTTAAAAGCAAAAGAAGTCGTTCTTGATCTACCATCTTTATCTCTTTATAATACTTATATTACAAAGAAAAAAAGAGATTTTAAAAATCTCATGCTCGTTTCTTTATACGATCGAACCATAACCATTAAGATAGTAGAAGACAATGTCCCTATTTTCTCAGTTACAGAAGAGGCTGAAGACTCTTCACAACAATATTTTGATGTTTTAGAAAATTATGTAGAACGCATCATTAATTTCTATCGTTTTAACATTAATAAAGGTGCTAAATCGATTGAAAATATTGTTTTCTATAATTTCTCTGAAGATATCACAAATAAAATCCTACAAGAAAAAATCGAACTTAAATTTAAAGAACATATTTTTGATTTATGTGAAATCACGGAAATGGATGACGTTTTAAAACGTGTTCCCAAAATATGTTTAATGGGTTATGCAGCTGGAATACCCAAAAATGAAAAGATTGTTATGTATAAATCTTTAAATTTCAATCTTAATCGTATTCCATCTATCAATCAAGCATTACATTATTTGATGGCCATGGCATTTTTAATCATTTCAAGTACAGTACTCATCTACATTCCCTATTATCTTCAAAATGAAGACATTGTGAATCAAATGAATATTAATTCAGTCTTGCAAAACCAACTCGAAGATTTACAACGTCAAACTCCAGTAGCAAGAACATACACATCCATTGAACGAAATTATTCAAGAGCTTATGACTTTTTAATCGATAGGGAAACATTTGCTGATCAGCAACTCCTTGATTTATTTTCTTTACTTCCTACTGAAATCACACTTATAGGTTATCAAGTGAATCAAGTTGATCGATCGATTACACTCGTGATTACATCGATTGACGAATATGCCATTACAGATTATTTATTATATATTTATGAATATCATGGTGTTGTCACTTCTCCAACCATAGAAAGATGGATGGTAGAAAGACCCCAAACAAGACTTCTATCACCTATTATTATGGAGGTGAAAATGAATTATGCGTAAAGTGAATGTATTCGGGAAAAAAATAAGTCACATTAAAGTCGTTTATTTTATTGCTTTTATCTTTGCTGTTGTTTTTGGAGCAAGACTCTTTATCTTAAATGCACAAGAAAAAAGATTAGCTTATTATGAACAACAAGAACAACAAATCGTATCAAGAATTAATTCAATTATCAATTCTAATCAAACTGAGACCTATCATTTAATTGGTCAGATTATCCAATACTTACCAAATACATACACATCTGCCCAAATTCGGGATGAAGTAGATTTTGTAATGAACTTATCACAATTATCGACAGCATCTAATATCAATTTCACACTAACGGAACAAGTCAATACACCTTTTGGAAATCAAATTCCTAATACTGTGAAGGCATTAAAAATACAGTTAAATTTCTCGATAGCTTCAGCAGAACATCTCATTGATTTTGTAACAAACCTTTATGATTCTGATCGTATTTATTACATTGAATCAATGACTGTTACCATTAATCAATCGGGTGCTGCTACCGTCGGATTTACTTTTTATACCTTTTATAATAACGTTTCAGTTTCATAAAAAGAGTCATTAGAGTCTTCGGACTCTTTTTATTTTGGTTTAAAGCTTTAGATATTTATCATACATGATATAATATCTTATAAGGAGGAATTTGGGAATGTATCTATTTTTTACTCTCGGACCCATTCGATTTGATTTATCAACCTTCCTAAGTTTTCTCATTGGAGTAGGCTTCGGTTTTTTAATCTTACTCCTCTTCTACATCTATGCTGTTATAAAAAGTGTCAATAAAGGTTTAAAGCTTCGATCAACTGATGAACAAGATATTGATGAAGAAGAAATCAAATGGTTGATTGAAGATGCGCAAAAACAATTTAAAGATAAACAAACGAGAAATGAGATCGGTATTTTCAAGTATCTCGGTCAAATTACGAGAGAACTATCTGTTGACATCTCAAAAAAATTCTATCCAAAATCAAAATATCCTTATCTAGAGTTAACCATTGATGAAACACTCATGCTCAGTCATTATATTACTAACCGAATTGAAGGACTCCTTGAAGGTAGGATATTAAGACTGACAAGAGGGATGACTCTAGCAAAAATCGCTGAAATGAATGATGCAAAAATGATGATTGAAAATAATCCAATTGTCCATACAGCTTTAAAATATCGTAAAGTGACTAAAGCAGCTTTATCGATTGTGAATGCGGTAAATCCTGTTTATTGGATTAGACGATTAACTCAAGAGACTGTAACCAATATTGTCATAGTAAAAATCGGTATGGCTTTAATAGCTATTACAGGTGAAGAGACATATAAGATCTATTCTAAGAAAGTCTTTAATCAAGAAAAAGTGATTGATACAGGTGTTGAAGATTTATACAATGAAATTAAAGCTGAACTAAAAAAAGAAGGTGAACTGGATTGAAAAAGACAAAAGAACCGCAAGAACTTTCAATTGAACCCACACCTTTTATTATCCATCAATTTGTTAAAATTGAAGGGATAAGAGGTAAAGAAGTTTACAAAAAAACGAGATTCGTTTCGCCTATTTTTGGTCGTAGTGTTAAAGATGTTGTTACAGTTCCATTTACCGTAAAAGATACAGGGGACACAACAAGAAGATTTGATGCCTTTAGAACAAAAGCTAAACTTACAGAACAAGAAGCTATTCGTAAATATGGGAATAAGTATTATGAGTTTTCAAATATTGTTTCCAATAAAACGAGACAAGAATATTTTGGTGATTCAGATTATATTCCAACTAAAGAAACTCCAGTGGAAGAACAACAAGAAAGAAAAATTATGACACCCATTGGCTACCGGAAACCTTCTATTCAACCAAAAAAAGAAGAAGATATTCCATTTAAAGTCAATCCAATGCCACAAACAAGAAAGGTTGCTACTTTTGAACCTATAGAAGAAACCTCAACTGTTAAAGAGCCCATGGTTGAGACTTATCAACGTCGCACACCAATAACGCCCCCTAAAGAGATTAAATCTTCAAATTTTGCTTATCTAGATGATGAAAAAGAAGATGAAGTGACATATCAAGAAACGAAACCAACTCGTCTTTTCACTGAGCCAAAATCCATGGTTTATCAATATCCAAGCCCCAAACTGTTCAAAAAAATCGATCGAGACTTAAATGAAAAACCAGAATGGTTACTTGATCAAATTGATCGTATCAATGAAACATTACGTGAGTTTGGTATTGATGGTGAAGTTAGAGGAAGTAAAAAAGGACCCACAGTTACTAGGTATGAAATTGGTCTTGAACCAGGTATTAACGTAAAAAGAGTTTTAAGTATTCAAGACAATTTAATGATGAATCTATCATCAAAATCAGTTCGTATTGAAGCTCCTATTCCCGGTAAACCATATGTCGGACTAGAAGTACCAAATGTGAAACCAGAAATAGTTGCTTTTGGTAATGTGATTGATACGAAAGAATTTTTAGATGATTTTGATCATCCTTTAAAAGTTGCTTTAGGTATGGATATTGATGGAGAAAATGTTTATGTCGATATTCAAGCTATGCCACATGGACTTATTGCTGGAGCTACCAACAGTGGTAAATCCGTATGTGTGAATACCATACTTGTTAGCTTATTAATGAAAAACTCACCAGAAGATTTAAAACTCATTTTGATTGATCCTAAAATGGTAGAACTTGTTCCATATAACGATTTACCTCATCTTGTTACGCCAGTCATCACGGATGTAAAAATGGCTGCTCAAGCTTTAAATTGGGCTGTCAATGAAATGGAAAAAAGATATCAAACGTTTGCAAATAGTCGCTCAAGAGATATTAAATCATATAACGATCAAATCAAACGTGGATTAATTGATGATCAAAAAATGCCTTATATCGTTGTTGTCATCGATGAGTTAGCTGACTTAATGATGGCTGCACCTCATGATGTTGAAGATGCCATTCAACGCTTAACTCAAAAAGCGAGAGCTGCGGGTATTCATTTACTTGTAGCGACGCAAAGACCAACAACCGATGTTGTTAAAGGAACGATTAAGTCAAACATTCCAGTACGTATTGCATTTAAAGTAGCTTCATTTGTCGATTCAGTCACTATTTTAGATTATCAAGGAGCTGAGACACTTTTAGGAAAAGGCGATATGCTCTTAAAACGTTCTGATCGAGCGCATCGTCTACAAGGCGCATATATTCCAGATAGTGAAATCTATGCGGTCACTGATTATATTCGACAACAATTTAAGCCTGACTATATCTTTGATCATGATTCACTTAGACAACAAGCAAAAACGAAAGAACTCATTACAGACGATTTATTTGAAGAAGTTGCTTATTTTGTTGTTCAAAACCAAAATGCATCGATTAACACCATTCAAAAACAGTTTGAGATCGGATTTAATCGCGCACAGCGTATTGTAGAAATGCTGGAAGCATATGAGATTGTTGCTCCTGCACAAGGAACAAAAGCACGTGAAGTGTTAGTTAACACACACGAATTAGAAGACATCTTAAGTCAAATCAATAGGTAATATATGACATTAAAAAAAGCTTATCGCACCATGTTTATCACCATTATACTGATGATGCTAGCCATCATCTTTTATGCTTTTGGTGTATCAAAACTAAATCTTAGATGGGGGTTTGCAGGATTTACAGTTTCTGCGATTGTATCTATTGGTGCGGTTGTTTTTAGTATAAACACGATTAAACATGAGAAAGATATTAAAAAAACCGGTTTTTTTCATACCCATCGTTTTGAAATATTAGATTGGTTATCGTTTTTAAGTATTTCACTTATGATTATCTTTATTGTTTTCTCATTTCTCATTCTACCATCAGATGTTGATCAAAACTCCATGTATCCTACCTTAAAGCCAGATGATCGCATTTTAATCTACCATTATGAGTATGTTCCAAAACGTGAAGATGTCATCATCATACGTATTACCAAAGATGCTTATCCACTTGTCTTAAACAGCATGTTTAATGAATATGACAGTAATGGAAAACTTAAAAAAGTACATTCAGAGATTTTTTTCGTCAAACGTGTCATGGCAATGCCAGGAGATCAAATCTCATTTCAAGCAGTTGGTGAGCAATATCGCATACTTGTCAATGGTGAGATCATTTTCACACCTGAGGGAGAGCAATACTTAATCAAGCATAATCAGCTCCTTATTATGCAAAACGATTTGATTAATGGTATTCTAAAAGACGGTTTATATATGACATTTGGTGATAACCCTAATGGGTTTACCTATGAAGATCCAGTGACACAAGAGCAAATTGAAATACCTGGATCATTCGATTCAAGATCGTTTGGTGCAGTGAAGGAAGAACATATTATCGGGAAAGTCATTTTTAAACTATGGCCATTTGGAGGTGTCAGATGATTAAACAAATCCAATGGTTTCCTGGTCATATGTTTAAATCACTTCGTGAGATAAGAGAAAAATTGAGTTTGATGGATATTGTTCTTGTCTTACTTGATGCAAGACTTCCTCAATCATCGATGAATCCTGAGTTATTTAAGTTAATCAAAAATAAACCCATGTTGATTTTACTTAATAAAATGGATTTAGCAGATGAAAATGAACTAGCAAAATGGATTCAAGCTTTCAATCAAAGAGGGTATAAGACATTAAAAATAGATGCTCAAACAGGCAAAAATGTCAATAGAATCCACCAAGCATGTAAAGACATACTTCATGAAAAACTTTCTAGAGAAAAAGAAAAAGGTCTTTTAGAAAGACCCATAAGAACGATGATATTAGGTATTCCTAATGTAGGCAAATCTACACTCATCAATCAGTTAACCAAAACAAGCGCAACTAAAACAGGTAATACGCCAGGCGTAACCAAAGCACAACAATGGATCAAGATTGGTCAAAACTTTGAATTGCTTGATACACCAGGTGTTTTATGGCCTAAATTCGAGGATAAAAAAGTTGGATATCATCTAGCCATTACAGGAGCGATAAAAGACAAAATACTTCCTGAAGATGATATTTGCCATTATGCACTTGAATTTTTGCAACAACATTACCCCAAAAGATTAGCATTAAGATATGGGATAGATCAAACGATGACATATGTTGAAATGCTCGATCATATAGGCAAACTTAGAGGAGCACTTATTAAAGGTGAGGAAATCGACTACGCGCGCGTGTATACAATAATATTAACGGACATCAGAAACAAACAATTGGGAGGTCTTTCATTTGACCGAAGTGAATCTTTATCAATATGAAGAACGACTCTATCAACAAGGCATTACGTATATAGCAGGAGTTGATGAAGCAGGGAGGGGTCCACTTGCTGGACCAGTGGTTGCTGCAGCAGTTATTTTGCAAAAAGGTGTTAAACTAAAATATGTCAATGACTCAAAACAACTCACAGAAAAACAAAGAGAGAAAGCATTAGCAGAAATAAAAAAACATGCTGTCTCTATCAGTATTGCGATTTCATCAGTTGAAGAGATCGATCGGATTAATATCTATCGAGCCACACGAGAAGCGATGTACTCAGCCATCGAAAAACTATCGATTAAACCAGAATATGTTTTAATTGATGCGATGCCTATGGAGCTTGATATACCAACTGAATCTATTATCAAAGGTGATGCGTTATCCATTAGTATTGCAGCAGCATCAATTGTTGCTAAAACCACGAGAGATCAGTATATGATTGAGATGGATAAACTCTTTCCTGAATATGAATTTAAGAAGCACAAAGGATATGGAACAAAAGAACATATGGAAAAAATCATGACATATGGACCTACACCAATTCACCGGAAAACATATGAACCTATCAAATCAATACTTAAGAAGAAGTAATTCTTCTTTTTCTTTTTTTTATCAAAAAATGTGAAAAATCACATATAAAACACTTAAAAAAAATCATATATATTATATAAATATATATAAAATAATCCAGTGTTTTTTTGCTTGACATTATGAATGAAGACACTATAATAGAGATGAAATGGAGTGTTGAAATGAGCAAGAAATTAATCATCGTAGAATCACCATCTAAATCTAAAACCATTGCGAGTTACGTCGGGAAAGATGTGCTTGTTTTATCTTCTAAGGGACACGTCCGTGATTTATCGACATCAGGTGTTGATGGATTAGGGCTTGATATCAAAAATAATTTTAAACCAAATTATACTGTGATTGCATCAAAAAAGAATATTGTTTCTGATTTAATTGCTAAAAGTAAAAATCGAGAAGTCTTGATTGCAACCGACCCTGATCGCGAAGGAGAGGCAATTGGTTGGCATTTAGCTGAGTTACTAAAACTTGATCCTAAAGCTCCTAATCGTATCGTCTTTCGTGAAATCACTAAATCTGCAATCTTAGAAGCATTAAATCATCCAAGACCAATCGATCAACATCTTGTTTACTCACAAGAAGCAAGACGTATCTTAGATCGAATTATTGGATTTAAATTATCTAAGCTTCTTCAAAGTAAGATTAAGTCGAAATCTGCCGGGCGTGTTCAATCGGTAGCTTTAAAGTTAATTGTTGACCTTGAAAAGGAAATTGAAGCTTTTATTCCTGAAACATATTATGAAGTGGAAGCAACCTTTCCCCATTTTAAAGCAGATTATATCATACCTGAAAGCATTCGTTTGTCGAAGGATATTGCAGATAAAATCGTATTAGAGTCTACTTCTCCATTCAAAGTTACAGAGATTATAACTAAGGAATCAAAAAAACAAACAAAGCCTGCTTTTATTACTTCAACCTTGCAACAAGATGCGATCAACAATTTAAATATGAGTGCTTCAAGAACAATGATGGTCGCACAAGCTTTATATGAAGGTAAAGAAATTGATGGTGAATTAATTGGATTAATCACCTACATGAGAACGGATTCAAATCGCTTAGCAGAGCCATTTATTCATGAGGCACAAGCTTTTATCGAATCACATTATGGCAAATCTTTTTTAGGCAGATATCATGTGACAACGAAACAAAATGCACAAGATGCACATGAAGCGATTCGACCCACATCACTATCACGAACACCAGAATCACTAGAGCATTGCTTATCAAAAGATGAATTTAGACTATACAAACGCATTTATCAAAGAGCTGTTGCATCACTTATGGCACCGGCTATATATGATGTGACTAAAGTGAAATTAACTTCACAATCGCATGTATATGAAGCAACGGGTACAGTTGAGAAATTTCCTGGATATCAAGTATTGTATCAAGAGTCAAAATCAAAAGATAAAGCATTGCCCCCACTTGAACTTAATCAAGCAATAAATCCAAAAGAAGTCACATCAATCGAAAAAGTAACAACTCCTAAAACACGTTACAGTGAAGCAACCCTCATCAAGGAAATGGAGTCATTAGGTATTGGTAGACCTTCTACTTATGCACAAATAATTCAAACACTAAAACAACGTGATTATGTTGAACTAAATAAAGATAAACGATTCATACCCACCAAACAAGGAAGACTGACAGCAGAACAGCTTGATCTGTTTTTCTCTAAAATCATCGATGTTGAGTATACTTCAAAAATGGAACATGTACTAGACGAAATAGCTGATGGTAAACAACAAGGTCTACATCTTGTTTCACGCTTTTATAACAGTTTTGTACCTATGGTTGAAACAGCACAAAAAGAAATGAAAAAGATTGGACCAAAAGAAACTGGAGAGAAATGTCCACTTTGTGGAAAACCCCTAGTCATACGTGTCAGTCGATATGGCGAGTTTACAGCATGCAGTGGATTTCCTTCATGTAAATTTGTTAAAAAAGAGGATAAATAAATCGTCCTCTTTTTGTTGTGATATAGGAAAACGCTTTACAAAGGCGTTAATATGTGATATGATAAGTTTGCATCCACATAAAAGGATGCTACTTATCCCCTAACAACGTGTACTTTTGTACACAAAATCCCCTTAACTGATCCCCCGATCCTTTTTCGGGGGATCGCTTTTCACTTCACTTTTTCATTAAGAAATAGTATAATTAATACATAGAAAATTAAAGGAGTATCATAATGAAAACATTCAAAGGAAAACCTGTTACTTTATTAGGTGAAACTAAAAAAGTAGGAGATAAAGCTCCAGATTTTAAGGCTTTAACAACAAAAAATGAAATGGTTCACTTAAAGGAGTTTAATCAAAAGTACATTGTATTAAACGTTGTTCCATCACTTGATACTACAGTATGTGATCTTCAAGGAAGAACTGTTAATCGTGAACTTGCAAGTCGTAGTGACTGTTTAGTCATTACCATAAGTAACGATCTACCTTTTGCACAAAATCGTTGGTGTGGAAATTCTGGACTTGAGAATGTTATGACTTTATCAGATTATCTTGAACTTGATTTTGCTACAAAGTACGGTGTTCACATGAAAGAGAATCGATTGTTGGCACGGAGTGTATTTGTTTTAGATGAAAAGCGACAAATCATTTATGTAGAATATGTTGATGAAATGACGTCTCATATTAACTACGATCAATTGATTGGATTTGTCAAACAATTACCGAAAGAATAGCCTTTCGGTTTTCTTTTTCCTGTGGTATAATAAGCAAGGATTATGAGGTGTTAATACATGGGTTTATTTAAAAAGCTTTTTAGTAAAAAATCTAAGAATGAAAGATATCAATTAGGTTTACATAAAAGTAAAGAGAATCTATCCAATTTAAAGGCTATTTTAGCTAAATCAAAAGTTATAGATGATGAACTATTTGATTCTCTTGAAGATATATTTATTCAAGCGGATATCGGTATTGATACAGTCATCTATTTTATTGACGAACTAAAAAAAGATGTCAAACATAAAGCCATCTCAGATCCAAATGACTTAGCTGAAATCATTGTAGACAAAATGTTTGAGATTTATCTTAAAGGAGAACTTGTCCAAAGTGATTTAAACTATGATGAACACGAAACAAATGTTTACCTTTTTGTAGGTGTTAATGGTGTTGGAAAAACAACAACGATTGGGAAAATGGCAAAACAGCTAAAAGATCAAGGAAAAAAAGTTATGATGGTTGCTGGAGATACATTTCGTGCAGGTGCTATTGACCAACTTGTGGAATGGGGCAAGCGAAGTGATACCTTTGTTTATGCTAAACAGCCAGGTTCTGATCCATCTTCAGTGATATATGATGCATTAGAAATTGCAAAAAAAGATAAGTATGATGTTGTACTATGTGATACAGCAGGACGTTTACAAACCAAAGTCAATTTGATGGCGGAATTATCGAAAATGAAACGTGTCATTCAAAAAACGTTACCGAATGCACCACAAGAAACATTATTAATCATTGATGCAACTACAGGTCAAAATGGTATGAGACAAGCTGAAGTGTTCAAAGAAGCAACTGATGTTTCAGGTATTATTTTAACTAAACTTGATGGTACTGCAAAAGGTGGTATCGTCTTAGCAATCAGACATTTATATAACCTACCGATAAAATATGTCGGTTTAGGTGAAAAAATTGATGATTTGGTTTTATTCGATATTGAAGAATACATTTACGGACTATTTAAAGATTTTTTCTAGGAGTTTTATGGAAGTATTAGAAAAAAAGGAACAACTTAATCAGCTTTACGATTTATATAAAAATCTTCTCACCGAAAAGCAGGTTTTATATTTTGAGTTGTATTATCAAGAAGACTATTCTTTGCACGAAATTGCAGAACTTTATCAAGTAAGTCGTCATGCAGTCTTTGATCAGTTAAAAAAAGTTGAAGAATATTTATATCAATATGAAGAGAAGTTGAAACTTCATGAAAAACACATCAATCGCATCGAACTTCTAGATGCTTTTGAAAAAACAAAAGACAATATGTATATAGATCTATTAAGAAAGTTGGATGAATAATGGCTGAAAATTCATTAAGCTCGCGTTTACAAATGGCGATGCGCCGTTTGACAGGACGGGGTTTTTTAACAGAAAATGATATCGATGAAATGATGCGCGAAGTGCGTCTTTCTTTGCTTGAAGCAGATGTTAATTTCAAGGTTGTTAAAACATTTATTCAGCGAATTAAAGAACAAGCTGTTGGTGAGAAAATCTTAAAAGGATTAAATCCAGGTCAACAAGTTGTTAAAATTGTTCATGATGAATTAAAACGCATTATGGGTGAAGATGCTGAAGGTATACACTATAACTTATCAGGTATAACAACCATTATGACCATAGGTTTACAAGGTTCTGGAAAAACGACAGCTATTGGTAAACTTGGTGTATATATACGTAAACAAGAAAAGAAAAAAGTGATGTTTATTGCTGCTGACGTCTATCGTCCTGCAGCGATTGAGCAATTAAAAACGATTGGTAAACAAATCGGTGTTGAAGTCTATGATGAAGGTTTAATTGATGCTAGAAAAATAGTCAAAAATGGCTTAGATTACGCAAAAAAGAATGGTTATGAAGTTGTTATCATTGATACAGCTGGTCGTCTTCATATTGATGAAAAAATGATGCAGGAACTCATTGATGTCAAAGAGATTGCTAGACCAAATGAAATCCTTTTAACGGTTGATGCAATGACAGGACAAGATGCAGCAAATATTGCTAAATCATTTCATGATCAGTTAAATGCAACCGGAGCTATATTGACCAAACTTGATGGTGATACACGAGGGGGAGCAGCACTCTCCATTCGTGAAGTCTCAGGTATTCCCATTAAGTTTGCATCCAGTGGTGAAAAAATGGATGCCTTTGAAATGTTTCATCCTGAACGTATGGCATCTCGTATCCTTGGTATGGGTGATGTACTTACATTAATTGAAAAAGCAACCGAGTCCATCGACGAAGATGAAGCGAAGAACATGATGGAAAAATTAATGTCAGATACGTTTAATTATAACGATCTACTCAAACAGTTTAAAATGATTAAACGGATGGGATCTATTTCAAAAATCCTTGGATTTTTACCAGGCATGGGTAATTTAAAACAAGCCACTTCACAAATCGATGATAAGCAATTTGAAAAAATGGGAGTTCTTATTCACTCCATGACTGAAGCAGAAAGAAAAGATCCTAAACTGATTGATTCATCGAGTAGACGAAGAGAAAGAATTGCTCGTGGTGCAGGGATGCAAGTCGCTGATTTAAATCGTTTGCGACAAGCATTAGATGCACAAAAAAAGATGATGAAAAAAATGATGAACATGGATGAGAGAGAACTCGAAAGTTTATCAAAAAATCCATCCAAAATGATGCCAACAGCATCTAAAAATAAGGGTAAAGGTAAAGGCAAGGGTCAATTTAGGATTCGTTGATCCTTTTTCTTTCCCACAAAACTTGTGGAAAAGTTCACTATTTATCCATGATAAAATGAAGTAAAGAGGGGATTTAACATGCAAAAATTAATACTGATTGACGGAAATTCCATTATGTTTAGAGCATATTATGCGACAGCCTATCCAGGAGCTAAATTGATGCAATCATCAAAAGGCGTTTATACCAATGCTCTTTTTGCTTTTGTTGGGATGTTTGAAAAAATTGTGACGAATGAGTCAACACATGCTTTAGTTGCATTTGACACTGCCGAACCCACAAAAAGACATCTTCAGTACGAAGGATATAAAGCTGGAAGAGTCAAAATGCCTGAAGAACTGATGCAACAAATTCCGATGATTTACGATTATATCACCTTATCAGGTGTTACTTTATATTCAAAACCAGGTTATGAAGCTGATGATATTATTGGTACACTAGCTAAACAAAAAAGTAAAGAAGGCTATGACGTAGAAATATATTCATCAGATCGAGACTTACTTCAACTTGTTGATGATCATATCACTGTCTTTCTTCTGAAAAAAGGCATGAAAGAAGTACATATGTTCAATCCAAAAACACTATTAGAAACTTATGAGTTAACCCATGAACAAATGATCGATTTAAAAGCATTAATGGGAGATCCTTCTGACAATATTCCAGGTATTCCAGGAGTTGGCGAAAAAACAGCAGTCAAACTATTAAAAGATTATCAAACACTTGACAATTTACTAGCAAACAAGGATTCGATAAAAGGAAAACTTGGAGAAAATCTTAAAGAGTTCGAGCATCTTGCAAAAATGAGTAAAGAACTTGTAACGATTGATATCGATGCACAACTCGATGAAAAGGCTTATGATTTAGAGGTTAAACCAACTAAAAATCAAGAACTTATGTCCTTTTTCCAATCCTATGATTTACATGTTTTTGTCAAAAAATATGAACAACCTACAACGATTAAAGAAGATTGGAACTATATTAAAATTGATGACGAAAGAACCCTTGATCATTTACTAAAACCTAATCTAGCTATCCATTTTGAATTATCTGATTATAACTACCATAAAGCCTCTTTGTGGGGTGTTTCACTATCTGATGGAAAGCATCATTATTTCTTAGAACCTGAATTTGCTTTAAATTCAATTTCTTTCCAAGCTTACTTAAGTGATGCGATGACATCTAAGTGGATTTATGATTATAAACAAGCTTCTGTTTTTCTCAAATGGAACAAATTGGCGATTGAAGGTGTCACTTTTGATCTTTTACTCGCGGCTTATTTGATTAATTCACATCTAGGAAAAGAAGAATTTAAGCGTATTGTATCCGCTTTTGATTATGAAGATATCTTATATGATGATGTCGTTTATGGGAAAGGTGCTAAAAAAGCTTTACCAGAACCAGTTATTTATGAAAGACATATCGTCAGTAAAGCAAAAGCTATCTTTGAACTCAAAGATCGACTTGTTTCAACCTTAAAAGAACAAGATCAACTCCATCTACTTACCGATCTTGAAATACCACTTTCTGAAGTTCTTTCAGATATGGAATATGAAGGTTTAATCGTTGATCAGGAAGAACTAGAAGCACAACGTAAAGATTTATCGATGCGTATTTTAGAATTAGAATCACATATCTTTGAATTAGCTGGAGAATCCTTTAATATATCAAGTCCTAAGCAGCTTGGTGATATCTTATTTGAAAAGCTTAATTTGCCATATGGTAAGAAAACCAAAACAGGTTATTCAACCAATGCAGAAGTATTAGAAGAATTAAGAAAGTATCATCCGATTATTGAAAGGATTATGGATTATCGTCAGTTAACAAAACTCTTTTCAACCTATATCGAAGGCATCAAACAAAACATTTTTGAAGATGGAAAAGTGCATACGATATATATGCAAGCATTAACGACAACAGGAAGATTATCCTCACTTGATCCTAATTTACAAAACATCCCTATTCGCACCGAAGAAGGAAGAAAAATAAGAAAGATATTTGTTGCTAAACCACAGCATTATCTTCTTGGATCTGATTATTCTCAAATTGAACTGAGAGTATTAGCTGATATGGCGAATGTTAAACAACTGATTGAGGCTTTCAATCAGAAACAAGATATTCATACCAAAACCGCACAAGATGTCTTTCATGTAGAATCTGTAACATCTGAACAAAGACGCGCAGCAAAAGCTGTCAATTTCGGAATTATCTATGGCATTGGTGCTTGGAGTTTATCTGAAGATATTCATGTCACTCCAAAAGAAGCGCAAGCCTTTATTGATCGCTATTTATCGATTTACCCAGAAATTAAACAATACATGGAATCTATTGTATCTTATGCGAAAGAACATGACTACGTGGAAACAATCATGAAAAGAAGACGCTATATTCCAGAGTTAAAGTCTCCTGTTTTCACTCAAAGAGCTTTTGGTGAAAGAACTGCACTAAATGCACCGATTCAAGGTAGCGCAGCAGATATTTTGAAAAAAGCAATGGTTGATTTATATACATATTTGAAGAAAAACAAAAAACAATCCAAAATTTTACTTCAAGTTCATGACGAACTCATATTACAAGTTCCAGAAACTGAACTCCATGAAATGAAAGAGATTGTTCCAAAGATGATGAGTCAAGCAGTGAAATTAAAAGTTGAACTTGAAACATCTTGTGACACAGGTTATACGTGGTATGACCTTAAATAGAGGTTAATCATGCCTGAACTACCAGAAGTTGAAACAGTACGAAGAACGTTAAAAGAAGTCTTAATGTCAAAAACCATCAAACGTGTATCACTCTTTTACCCAAAACTCGTTCAACATGATCCGCAATGGTTTTCAAATCAGATATGCCATCAAACCATTCGTGATATCAAACGAAAAGGAAAGCATTTAATTTTCATTTTGGATCATGATGCAATGCTCATCCATTTACGGATGGAAGGTAAATTTTTCATCAAAGATGACAGTTGTCCCATTTTGAAACATGAACATATTGTTTTCACATTCGAAAGTGGACAAGAACTACGTTATCATGATGTCAGAAAATTTGGTACGATTCATCTTCATGCGTTAGAAAACTATGAATCTATACCACCTCTTTCTAAGATTGCACCTGAACCAAAAGATATTGATGTTCAATCATTTTACCAACTGCTTGTTAAAAAACAAATCACGATAAAACAAGCACTTCTTGATCAAACACTCATTTCTGGATTAGGGAATATCTATGTGGATGAAACACTATTTAAATCACGCATTCATCCAACACGAAAGACAAATCAATTGTCTTATGAGGAAGTTAAGATCATTTTAAAATCAGCAAATGAAGTTTTACAAAAAGCAGTTGAGCTTGGTGGAACAACCATTCGTTCATACACATCAAGTCTAGGAGTTACCGGAAGATTTCAAAATCAATTACATGTTCACATGAAAAAAGGTGAACCATGTCCTATATGCCAAACACCTATTATAAAAATGAAAGTCGGAGGACGGGGAACATATGTCTGTCCAGAGTGTCAAACATAAACCAATCGTTGTTGGTTTAACAGGGGGAATTGCGAGCGGTAAAACAACCGCTGTCAACTATTTCAAACAATTTAAACTTCCTGTCATTGACTGTGACCAGATTGTCAAAGAATTATGGAAAACCAACAAAGAAATGGTTCATAAAGCTGAATCACTCTTTGAGTTTACCATTGAGAAAGAAGAAGATTTTAAGAAAATTGCAGACGTTATTTTCAATCAATCCAAAAAAAGAGAAAAGCTTAACCATATTGTTCATCCCTACGTTTTTAAAGAAATCGAGCATCAAAAAGAAAAATTACTCAATGAACCTCTCATCATAATTGATATGCCACTTTTAATTGAGGTGAAATATATGCACCATGTCGATTATGTTTGTTTAGTCTACGTCGATTTAGAAACACAAATAGAACGTTTAATGAAAAGGGATCGATTACATAAAGAAGATGCGCTCAAGCGAATTCAAAGTCAAATGCCACTTGATCAAAAAAGAACATACGCTGATTACATTTTTGATAACTCAAATTCACAAAATTATCTTTATCATCAAATGGACATGTTTTTAGGAGGTATCTTGAATGAAAAACAGTAGCACATTTACCATACATAGTCAAACAGATTTGAGTGCTGCAGATTTTAAAGTCCTCGCACTTTTATATCAGCCACTCATGGGACTTGAAGGACATGCGCTTTATACAACCTTTTATCAATTAATTAATAAAACTAGTCGCTGTCAATATACACATCAAGAATTATTTGATTTATTTGATTTAAAACAAACTGATTTCTTAAAAATGAGAAATAAACTTGAAGCCCTTAATCTACTTGTTGTGAGTCAAAAAGAAGATGAGTACCTATACATGATGAAAGCACCACTCACAGCTAAACAATTTTTGCTTGATACAGTTTTTGGTTCATATCTTCAATCAGAGATTGGAGAGAAACAAATGCTCATGTTAACTCATCTTTTCAAAATAGATTTACCTATAGATGAAGGATTTGTTAATATTACCAAATCATTTGATGAAATGTATGAGTTTAAGAGTTTGAATCTATTAAATGTTTCTCACCCTCTTCAAGGAAGAATTCAAAACGGAGGAAGCCATTTAAACTACAAGTTTAACTATGAAGCATTTATTGAGCATTTACCAGAAAGACTGAAAACATCACAGCTCTTAACAGATAAATTTAGAGAAACCATTACTAAGATTGCATTTGTTTATCAATATGATGTATCTGATCTCGTTCAAATTTATGAGCAAGCAGCTAAATCTAAACAAATGGTCAATTTTGCAGCATTAAATTTAAAAGCAAGACAGCATTATGAACAAAAACATAAGCTACTCACCATTAAGGAAAAAGATAAACCATATCCAACTTTATTTGATCAAGTAGCCCCTCAAGTCATAATTCAAAAATATGCAAAAACTGACCAACAAGGTATTGCACTAGCAACTGCAACTGCACTTCTAGAAAGAAATCATATTGAACCAGGTATTATTAATGTCATTTTAATGCTTGTGTTAAAGCATAAAGATGGTGTGTTACCTAATCTCAATTATATGGAAAAGGTGTTACAAGATTGGTTAAATAAAGGTGTACAAACAACAGAAGATGCTATTAACTATTCAACCAATTTGGAAACCCAATATGAGTCGAAACAAAAATCACATAAACAAACAGTAAGCAAACCAGACTGGCTCGATGATTACATTACTGATTTAGTGAAAATGGAGGATTAACCATGACACTTGAAGAAATGAAAAAAGTCGTTCGAAAAGACCCTGAAACGAAGAATTTAAATCTTATGGATGTCGATGTCTACAAAGTTTATCAGTATCTAGTTGATCGAGATGAGCACATTATTAAAGATGGATATGAAACAGTTCTAATCACAGATCCTTATATTGAAATTGTCTATCGTCCAACCAAAGAAAAAGCGACTGAAATCAAACAAAGAAAGATTCGGGAACATTTAAAATTCTATGATAGCGAAGTTTATATTCAAGAGGCTTCTTTATCTCGTTTTGAAGTATTTAATGAAGAACGCATGAAAGCTTACCAGTTAGCGAAAGATTTTTTAGACATCTATCGTAAGGATCGTTATGCTAAAGGACTCTATATTTACGGGAAAAATCAAACAGGTAAAAGTTATTTAATCTCAGCGATTGCTCAAGAGTTAGCACAAAAAAACATTTCTGTTTTATTTGTCTACATGCCTGATCTCGTACGCAGTATCAAGCATGGTATGAATGAAGGGAACCTAGAAGAAAGAATCAATCAACTCAAACAAGCAGATGTGCTGATGGTTGATGATATTGGTGGAGAGAATATGACACCATGGTTTAGAGATGAGATTTTAGTACCCATTATGCAATATCGGTTATCTGCTAAACTTCCTGTCTTTATGACATCAAATTATGATTTTCAACGTCTCGTTGATTTTCTATCTGTTAACAAAGATGAGGCATCACTCATGAAAGCAGCGCGACTTGTCCAACGTATTAAAGACTTAATGACACCTGTGAAATTGGTTGAAGACCAATATAAACCAAAAAATGCTTGAAATATAACAAACAAGTGTTATAATGAATGATGTAAAGCGATGAAGAGGACAACATTTTTAGTAAACCTAGCGACGTAGGATGGTGAAAGCTACGAACACTTAAAATGACTACCTTGGAGCAGGCTATTAAAAGTTAGCACGGGTCATGCCGTTATCCATATGTTAAGTGCTAGAGTCATCTAGAACTAAGGTGGTACCGCGATATATTCGTCCTTAGAACATTCTAAGGACTTTTTTTTCTAGAAAGGATGATTTATATGATTCACATTACATTTCCAGACGGAAGCATTAAATCTTATGCAAAGGGGATTACACCTCTTGAAATTGCTGAAGGTATTTCACAAAGCCTTGCTAAAAAAGCATTAGCAGCTCTTTTTAACACGGACTATATCGAATTAACAAGAAAACTCACAGAAGATGGAAAACTCGAATTACTAACAGAAAAGGATCCACGTATATTAAATGTTGTTAATCATAGTACAGCACATTTGCTTGCTCAGGCGATTACACATTTATATCCTGGAGCTTGTTTTGGTGTGGGACCTGCAATAGAAGAAGGTTTTTATTATGATGTTGATTTTGGTGATGCAAAAATCAATGAAGATGATTTACCAAAGATTGAAGCTGAGATGTTACGACTTGCAGAACAAAATTTATCGATTGAAAGACATGAAATTTCTTATGCTGAAGCGAAAAAAATCTTTGAAAAAGATCCATATAAGTTAGAACTCATTGAAGAACATAAAGAAAAAGGACTGACTGTCTATTCACAAGGTGATTTCACCGATTTATGTCGTGGAGGTCACGTTCCATCGACAAAAATGTTAAAATTCTTTAAACTTTTAACGCTTGCTGGTGCATATTGGCGTGGTGATTCAAAAAATAAAATGCTTGTACGTGTTTATGGAACTTCCTTTTTAAATAAAAAGGATTTAGATGCTCATTTACTTTTACTTGAAGAAAGAAAACAAAGAGATCACCGTAAATTAGGTAAAGAACTTGATTTATTCATGTTAACTAAAGAAGCAGGTGCTGGTTTACCTTTCTGGCTTCCTAAAGGTGCAACCATCAGAAGGACCATTGAAAGATATATCACTGATGTTGAATTATCTTTAGGATATATGCATGTATATACACCTATTATGGCAAATGTCGATTTATACAAAACTTCTGGACACTGGGATCACTATCAAGATTCAATGTTTCCACCTATGGATATGGGGGATGGTGAGTTCTTAGTTTTACGCCCCATGAATTGTCCACATCATATGTTAATCTTTAAAAATGATGTTCATAGTTATAAAGAACTACCTATTCGAATTGCTGAATTAGGTATGATGCATCGCTATGAAAAGAGTGGTGCACTTTCAGGTCTTCAAAGAGTTAGAGAAATGACCTTAAACGATGCCCACATCTTCGTACGTCCAGATCAAATTAAAGAAGAATTTAAACGGACGATGGAACTCTTATTAGCTGTATATCGTGACTTTAATATTACCGATTATGTCTTAAGATTGAGTTACCGCGATCCTAAAGACACTGATAAATATTTCCCAGATGATGAGATGTGGAATAAAGCTGAACGCATGTTAAAAGAAACCATGGATGAAATGGGATTAGACTATTATGAAGCGATTGGTGAAGCAGCTTTTTATGGACCTAAATTAGATGTTCAAGTGAAAACAGCTTTAGGAAATCAAGAAACACTATCGACTATTCAACTCGATTTCTTATTACCAGAACGCTTTGAACTCACCTATGTTGGGGAAGATGGAAGAAACATTTATCGCCCTGTTGTTATTCATCGAGGTATTGTTTCAACCATGGAACGCTTTGTTGCCTATTTAACAGAAGAATATAAAGGCGCATTCCCTTTCTGGTTAGCACCTGTACAAGTCAAAATCCTACCAGTGAATGTGGGGATTCATCAAGAATATGTCATTATGATTCATCAATTACTTAAACAAAAAGGTTTTAGAGTTGAATCTGATTTAAGAGAAGAAAAGCTTGGATATAAGATTAGAGAAGTTCAAACGCAAAAGATTCCATATTCTCTTGTTTTAGGCGATAAAGAGAAAGATGAGTCTTTAGTTACCTATCGTAAATATGGTTCATCAGACCAAATCACAGTCTCTGTTGATCAATTCATTGAAATGATTTCTTCTGAGATGAAAAATAATTTAAAATAATCACTATTGCAAAAATAATAATTTAGTGATAAAATAAGGTTGAATCATCTTCAACCTTGTTTTTTTAAGTAGGAGGGGTCATATGAATGTCAAAGAGTTGATGCCATTTTTCACGTGGTCTAGCATCATATTTGCATGTATTATTGTTGTTTTTGTCGTGATAAAGGCAATCGAAAGTAGAAAAACAATAAATAGCTATGTTAAGTACCAAAAAAAGGTATATAATGATAAGCGTAAAAAACGTATGGAAGATGAAGACCCATTTAAAGATCTAAAAGATCCATGGAAAGAACTTGATAAAAAGGTAGGTAATAAATGATGTTAGAAGTAAAGAATGCACGCATGTTATATGGCGATTTAGTTGCGGTTGATCGTTTATCATTCACGATCAAACCAGGAGACATTTTTGGTCTACTTGGGACAAATGGTGCTGGTAAAACAACCACATTTAGAATGATTATGGGATTACTCGATCCTACAGAAGGAGAAGTCCTTTATCATGGGGAAAAAGTAGGATATCATAATGTAAATGAAATTGGTTATATGATTGAAGAAAGATCTCTATTAACGAAAATCACTGTCAAAGAATTGATGTTATACTTTGGTCAATTAAAAGATATAACACCAAAAGTTATCTTAGAGAGACTTGACTATTGGCTTGAACGCTTTGGTATTCCTGAGTATAAGAATAAGAAGATTAAGGAATTATCAAAAGGGAATCAACAAAAAATACAATTCATTTCAGCGATTATTAATAATCCTAAACTACTTGTTCTAGATGAACCCTTTAGCGGACTTGACCCCATTAATACTGAACTATTTGTATCAGTCATTCGTGATTTCCAAAAACAAGGTTCAATGATTATCTTCTCATCTCATCAACTTGATCATGTTGAATCTTTTTGTGAGGAGCTTATTGTATTAGAAAAAGGTAAAGTCATTATTGAAGGTCGCATTGACCAAGTCAAAAAGGATTTCAAAAAACAAAATATTAAAATTATCGGTGATGTTGATGTTGATGTGTTAAAGAAAATTCCTGGTGTTTATCAAGTTATTGAAAACACCAATCAAATCATCGTAAAGATTGAAAATGAAGATGTTGCAAATCTGGTATTTGATTACATCAAAACATGTAAACATGTAACTAAGTATGATGTTGAGCAAGCATCATTATCTGAGATTTTCATTGCGAAAGTAGGTAAAAACCATGAAAAAGCTTAAGTTTTTAATTAAATATGGTTTAAAAAAGAGAGTAGGACGAAAAGCTTTTTTGATCGCTAATATCGTGATTGCTGTACTTACGATTGGGATTATCAACCTACCTACAATCATTGGACTATTTTCTAAAGATGAAGAAGTTAAGCCTTTAGAAGTTTATGTGATTAATGAAATTGGTGAAGATGGATTATTAAACGATTTAACACTATTATTAAATCCACAAGAGGGTGAGCCACTATACAATTTTAATATCCTATCACTTGGTGATTTAGATGTTGAAACGTTTTGGACTAACAAAAACATGGATATCATCTTGCATTTTACAGGAACTGTTGAAAATGCATCGATTGCATCATATGTGAAAAATCCAACAAAAGCTGCCCCACTATATTCTGTCATTCAATATGTTCTTATTAGTTATCAAATTGATAATTATATCCCTGTTCAATTTGCTGAACCTGTTTTACCTCCAGATTATGAATCAGATGAAGAGAAGATGGGTTTAAGCAGTATTGCCTCTATATTAGTTTTACCGATGTTTATTCTCATAACCATCTCAACTCAATTTATTGGTGTAGATATCATTGAAGAAAAATCAACTAAGGCCATTGAAACCATCATCGCATCTGTACCAGCCAATATTCATTTCTTATCAAAGATTATATCGAGTATATTATTTGTTGCTATCCAAGGAGGTTTAGTCCTTATCTATGGCTTATTAGGTTCACTCATTGGAGGTGCAACATCCAATCTTGGTGGTGTCAACTTACCAAGTGGTGAAGCTACTTCTTTATTAGCATTTTTAGCAGATTTGATGCCTAATTGGCCAATGATTTTATTTATTTCTTTATTATTCATGGTTGTAGGTACACTATTTTATTTAGTAGTTGCTGCATTATTCGCATCCATGGCTGTCACACAAGAAGACTATCAACAATTTCAATCACCTTTAATGATTATGCTCGTAGGTGGATTTTATATTGGTATATTTGCACCACTAGCTGGTGGTTACGGATTTATGAAAGTGATGGCGTTTGTACCAATCTTTACGCCAATCGTTGCACCAGTAGCACTTGCTTCAGGTGTTCTAACCATTGTTGAAGCTTTACTTGCATTACTTGTCGTAGTTGTCTTCTTAATCATTTCTTTATATATTGTCTCTCCGGTTTATCGTGTAGCTATTTTATCTTATGATCAAACACGATTTGTTAAACGAATTAAAGATTACTTTAAAAAAGGCTTTGTTAAAAACGGAAAAACCAAATCATAAACAAGCAAGCAGTTGAGACTTACTCAACTGCTTTTTTTATGCTATAATAGGAATGTTTGAAGAGGTCTTTTCATGAAGAAAAAAGCACTATTACTCTTAATGATTATCTATATTAGTTTTATCGCATTAGGCTTACCCGATGCTCTTTTAGGTTCTGGTTGGAGCTATATTAGAGAAGATTTAAGCGTATCTCTTGGTACACTTGGTATCATGACTTTTATTGTCTATCTCATGTCCATTATCGCAACCTATAATGCACCACGTCTTCTTAGATTATTGGAAACCAAAAAGATTACTTTTATAAGTGTTTTATTCACTGGGGTTGCTTTAATATCTATGAGTCAAGTGAATCAATTTTATCAGCTCTTATTTTTTGCTTTACCTTTAGGTATGGGAGCTGGTGCAATCGATGTTTCTCTGAATCACTATTTGGCTTCACATTATCAAGCGAAGCATATGAGTTTTCTCCATTCCTTTTATGGTATCGGTGTGACTGCAGGGCCAACGATTATGGCATATACACTCTCACAAAACTCATGGCGAATGGGTTATATGATAGTAGGTTCTATTCTTGCTATGATTGCTTTCATCATGCTCATCTCTTTTCCTTTATGGAAAAAAGAATCAGAAGAACAAAGAAAAGAAGAGCATGCTCACATTACTCTTAAAGAAATGGTAAAAACAAAAGGATCTGTTTTATCAGTCCTTATCTTCTTAATCTATGTTCATATTGAATCCTTAGCAGGAGTATGGATTGCAAGTTACTTTTACATCATCAAACAAACAAGTTATGCAACAGCAGCTCTATTTACAACCTCTTATTATCTAGCATTAACTTTAGGACGTTTATTAAGTGGTCTATTCGCATCTAAACTTAAACCTTATCATCTCATTTATATCGGAATCATCTGTATGATAATGGCCGCATGCTTCATGTTTTTAACATTTGATTCATTGTGGTTATACGCAAGTGTTGTTTTCTTATTAGGTCTTGGTTCTGGTCCTATTTATCCCAATATGATGTATATCAATGCCTTTCATTTTGAAAAACGTAAACTATCAAAGATAATTAGTATGCAAATGGTTATCGGCTACATGGGTTTTGGAGTACTTACCCCACTCACTGGACTTTTCTTTGATCGAATGAGTATCTCATATTATCCTTATTTTGTGACTTTTTATACGATATTACTCTTTGTTCTTGTGAAAATTTATATTGATCGAATGAAAGGTACTCTGTTATCGTCTATACAACCGATAGACCATCAATAAAAAAAGCACGCATGCTTTTTTAATTAAAACTATCTTTTAAATATTTCAAAATTTCTTTCTCAGTTGAACACTTAAGGATATATTCACTTGCATATTCAAAGACTGAATGATGATGTCTTAAAACAAAATCTTTTGATTTGAGTATTTGAGAAGGTGACATCGATAACTCTTGAATACCCATACCAAGAAGTAGAGGTAGTGCTAATTGATCGGACGCCATTTCACCGCATACACTAATCGGTATGTGGTTTTCTTTTGCTGCCTTAGTGGCCATATGTATTAATCGGATAATAGCTGGACTAAAAGGACGATATAAATAATCCAAGTCTTGATTAGTTCGATCTGCAGCAAACGTATATTGGATTAAATCATTTGTTCCAATAGAAAAGAAATCAACATGTTTTGCAAACTCATCTGCCATTAACGCTGCAGAAGGTATTTCAATCATGATACCTAAAGGAACTTTTTTATAAGGAATATTGAGTGCGTCAAACTCACTATGTATATCAAATACCCATTGTTTAATCATCTTAATATCTTCAAGAGATGCAACCATTGGAAACATAATTTTAAGTTGACCAAAAATACTTGCTCGAATAAGTGCTCTAAGCTGAACATAGATAACATCTTGTTGATAGACTGATAAACGAATCGCACGTATACCTAAGGATGGATTCAAATCTTCTTTAATGTTTAAATAAGGTGTTTTTTTATCGCCACCTAAATCTATGGTTCGAATCACAACAGGTTTATCACCCATCATCTCTAAAACAGATTTATACTCATTAAACTGTTCCTCTTCATCGGGTGGAGTCATGCGATTGATAAATAAAAATTCTGTTCTAAAAAGTCCAATACCATCAGCACCTTGTTCTAAGACCTGTTTAACATCCTTTGATGAACCAATTTGTCCTGACAAAAGATACCGATGACCATCTTGAGATTGTGTGGGTTCTGCAATAAGTCGTTTTAATGATTCCTTATAGACTAAATATTGGTCACGTTTATAGATGTATGTATGATATGTTTCTTTACTATAGTCATGATATACTTCACCTGTAAAGCCATCCATAATTATTTCTTGATCATCTTTCAAAAGTACAAATGCGTCATCTAAACCCATGATAGCAGGTAAACCTACCAATTTAGACATAATCGCACTATGAGAGGTTTTTCCCCCGGTTTGTGTAATAAAACCTTTGACATAATTTAAGTCTAATGACGCGATTTGTGAGGGTGTCAATTCATGCGTGACAAGAATCATTTCCTTTTGTGGTAAAACCATTTCATCAGGTGAAAGATTGAGCGCATTACGGATCATCCGATTTCTGACATCAATGATGTCTAATGCTCTTTCTTTTAAGTAATCATCATTCAGTTTTTCAAACATAGACACATAACTATCTGATACAAACTTTAAAGCATATAGCATATTACACGATTCGTTTTTAATCATTTTTTCGATAGCTAAAATCATTTCAGGATCTTCAGCGATGAGAAGATGGGCTTCGAATATTTTAGCTGTTTCTTCACCATAGAGTGTTATTGATTTTTCCTTAAGTGATTCAAGCTGTAAAACAGTTTTTTGAATGGTGTCGCGCAAAAAAACCATCTCATGATGTTGATCTTTGATGATTTTTTTAGAAGTGTCTAGTTGTTTTTCATGCCACTGATAAACTTTACCAATTGCATAGCCATCTGAAACTGGAATACCCTTAATCATGTGTTCACGTCCTTATGAAACATCAAGTTCCAAATAAAGTGTCTGATCCTTGACTTCTTGATTTAAAATCGTTAACTCATTTTTTTGTAAAAAAACAACAGGTGTTGCAATCGACATCGCATTAGTTTCTAGAAAGGGTAAATCAAACTGCATCAATAAATCCCCTTTTTTGACTTCATCGTGAAGCTTTACAAAAAGTTCGATGCCTTCTCCTTTTAAATCAACAGTACCAAATCCGAGATGGATTAATAAGTTTATGCCTGACTCATGTTTAATAGCAATCGCATGTTTCGTTGGAAAAACAAGTGATATAATGCCATCGACAGGTGAATAGATCTTATCATCGGTAGGAAATATAACAAAACCACATCCTAACATACCTTTTGAAAATGTATCATCAGGAGCATAGGTGATATCAAGATGCTTACCAGATAGAGGAGATTGATAACTGATTCTCATAATCGTTTCCTTTTTAGGTGAAGCCTTTTCTTTATTATAAAGCATTTTTAAACAAAATGAGCGATAAAGATATATATCTTTAATAAATTCGATGAAAGTGCTATAATGTTAACGAGGTGAAACCAATGACATACGATGATTTAAGAAAACGAATCGAAGAGATGATTGATCCTGGCTTTAATCTTCCCTTCAAAGCAGTAAATGGTATTAAAAAAATGGTGATTGGACCCACAGGTGTTGTGGAAATGGAATTATATCTAAAAGATAAATCCAAGCACGAACAAAGTGTAAAAATACAAGTCATTAAGCTCGTAAAAATTGAGATGGGATTTCCAGGCATTAAAATAGATTTTTTCGAATCTGAATTTGTACCTGAAGGTGAAAAACCTATTAAGTATTTAGCGATTGCATCAGGAAAAGGTGGAGTCGGTAAATCAAGCGTCACTGCGAACTTAGCTGCAGCACTTATTCGTCAAGGTAAGAAAGTAGGTATCATTGATGCCGATGTTTACGGTGCATCTATTCCTAATATCTTAAAGATAGGTATTAAGCCCTTATCATCAACAGAAGATGAGAAAATGATTCCTCTAGAAAAAGATGGTATACAAGTGATTTCGACTGAGTTCTTTATGCCACCAGATAAACCACTTATGTGGAGAGGACCGATGCTTGGTAAGATGCTTATTCACTTTTTCAATGGTGTGAAATGGCAAGATCACATAGACATCATTCTAATCGACCTTCCACCAGGAACAGGTGATGTGGCTTTAGACGTTAAAACATATGTTCCAAAAAGTAAAGTTTTAGTCGTTACAACCCCACACGTGAATGCATCTCATGTTGCTGTTAAAGCAGGTATTGGTGCTCAAAATATAGGTCACGATGTCATTGGTGTAGTTGAAAATATGAGTTATTTCTTAAACACATGTAATCAAAAAAGAGAGTATATTTTCGGTACAGGTGGTGGAGATACGGTAGCTAAAAAACTAGGTGTTCCCATTTATGGTCAAATTCCGATTGCACAACCAGTTGATGGTGATCATATTTACTCTGGTAAAGAAGAAGCGGGTAAGACGTATAATGAGATTGCCTTAAAAGTGATAAAGGATATGGATCTATAAAATGAAAAGGATAAGTTCTCTGAGAACCTATCCTTTTTTGATTATATAATATCTTTAAATTTAACGATTGGGTTTCTTGCTGCTTTAGCTTCATCAAGTCTACGAACAATCGTGTTATGAGGAGCTGTTTTAACTAATTCAGGTTGTTCAATCGCTTCCTTAGCAACCACTCTTAATACATTAATAAATTCATCTAGTGTATCTTTTGATTCGACTTCAGTAGGTTCAATCATCATTGATTGACTAAAAATGAGTGGGAAATAAACAGTTGGGGCATGGAATCCATAATCAAGCAAACGTTTTGCAATATCTAATGTTTTTACACCGGTCGATTGATCTTTTAATCCATCAAACACAAACTCATGCATGCAATAACCATTAATAGGAAGCTCAAACAAGTCTTTTAATGAATCTTTGACATAGTTTGCATTTAAGACTGCTAAGGGTCCTACATCGCTTAAATTTTCTTTACCTAATGTTCTTAAGTATACATATGCTCTAATATAAACAGATGCATTTCCATAAAATTGACCAAGTGCACCAATTGAATGCTCCGCTTCATCAAAATAATAGAAATCATCTTTTTTACGAACGATCGGATTAGGTAAGAATTCTACTAGATTTGCACCCACACCGACAGGACCAGAGCCAGGACCTCCACCACCATGTGGTGTTGAGAAGGTTTTATGTAGGTTAATATGTGTAATATCAAATCCCATATCTCCTGGTTTTGCTCGACCCAATAAAGCATTTAAGTTTGCTCCATCATAATAAAGCAAGCCACCAGCTTCATGGACAAGTTTAGAAATCTCAGTAATATCTTTTTCAAAGACACCAGCAGTATTTGGATTGGTCAGCATGAGTCCAGCAATTTCATCATTTAATACTGCCTTTAAGGCTTCTAAATTGACTGTTCCATCTGGATTTGATTTGATTTCAACTGTTTCAAAACCACAAACAGTCGCAGAAGCAGGATTTGTTCCATGTGCTGAATCAGGGACAATAATCTTGTTTCGTTTTAAATCGTTATTTCTTTCGTGATATTTCTTAATAATCATCAATCCAGCTAATTCGCCATGTGCTCCAGCAAACGGATTCAGCGAATATGCAGCAAGACCAGATACTTCAGATAACATCATTTGTGTATCATAATAAATTTTAAGTAATCCTTGTACTGTTTCTACAGGTTGAAGCGGATGAATATTTGCAAATCCAGGAAGAGTTGCTAATTCATCATTAATTTTTGGATTGTACTTCATCGTACAAGATCCTAGAGGATAGAACCCTGTTTCTACACCGAAGTTTTTCTGAGAAACATTGGTATAATGTCTAACAACATCAAATTCAGAGACTTCAGGTAAATCAGCTTTCTTAGAACGTACTAAATGATGAGGTAGTTCAACAGAAGGTAAATCTTTCTTAGTTAGTTGATAACCGACTCGATTTTCACGCGAGAGTTCAAAGATGATTTTATTATAATATTTCATTTGAAATCCACCACCTTTTGCACGAGTTGATTGATTTCATCTATCGTACGTCTCTCAGTAACAGCAAACAGTAGATGATTATGTCCTAAATGAAGAGGTCCTAATATACCATCATTTAATAATGCTTTTTCAAATCTTTCGACATCGAAATTCGCCTTTAAAACAAATTCTTTATAAAAAGGTTGTTGATAAACAGGTTCGAACTTTTTAGTTTCAAGAAGTCTTTGATATAAATAATGAGCACCTTTCATGGATTCTTCACTCACTTGAATGAGTCCGTTTTTGCCCATAGCAGATAAATAAATCGTCACTGCTAATGCGAGAAGTGATTGGTTTGAACAAATATTTGAATTCGCTTTAGCACGTCTAATATGTTGTTCTCTTGCTTGTAGAGTTAAAACGAAAGCTCGTTTTCCGTCAACATCAGTCGTTAGACCACAAATACGACCAGGCATTTTTCTCACATATTTCATCTTCGTCGCTAAATAGCCAATATATGCACCACCAAATGAGAGTGGAATACCAAATGATTGGAGATCACCACATGCGATATCAGCATCATACTCACCAGGTGTTTTAAGAAGTGATAGCGCTTGTCCTTCACTATTCATGATGAGTAAACCACCTTGTTCATGAACCATTGAACTATATCCATCATAATCTTCAATAATTCCGAAATAATTAGGATTTTGTACAATAAGTCCCATGGAACCTTGTAGGTTTGCCTTAATACTTTCTTTATCAGAGATTCCCTCTTTATGAGGAATAACTAAAACATTTATGTTTCGATAATGAGCATATGTTTTAATGACATCAATTGTTCTTGGATGAACCGTACCACTGACTAAAATGGTATCATTTCCTGTTTGTGCATAAGCCATAAACATCGCTTCAGCAGTAGCAGTAGATCCATCATACATCGATGCATTCGACACTTCCATACCAGTGAGTTCACAAACCATGGTTTGGTATTCAAAAATATATTGAAGAGTTCCCTGTGCAACTTCTGGCTGATATGGCGTATAAGATGTTAAAAACTCTTGTCTTGAAATTAAGGCTTTAACAATAGAGGGTGTATAGTGGTCATAGGCACCAGCACCACGGAAAATAACAAGCTCTTTATTTTCGCTTGCTAGTTGTTTCATATGTTTTGTTAAATCATCATCAGATAATTGAGATGGAATATGATATGGTTGATTTAAACGAAGCTTTTTAGGTATAGAAGAAAAGAGATCATCGATGCTTTTGGCACCTGTGACCTTTAACATTTCTAAAATATCTTGCTCCGTATGTGGCAGATATTTATGCATGTTATTCCTCACTATGATTTTTATATTGTTCAGGTGTTAATAAGGAACTTAATTCTTTTTCGTCTTGAATCTCAATTTTGCAAATCCATGCGCCATAAGGATCATCATTTAACATTTCTGGAGAAGCATCTAGGTCGTCATTAATTTCAATTATTTTCCCTGTTACAGGTAAATATAAATCAGATGCAGCCTTAACAGATTCAACAGCACCAAATGTATCACCTTTTTTAACAACTTTACCTACTTTTGGTAAATCAATAAATACTACAGAACCAAGTGCATGTTGAGCATGATCAGAAATACCGATAATACCTACATTTCCTTCAACTTTAATCCATTCGTGACTTTCTGCGTATAGCAAACCTTCTTTAATCATAAGATCCTCCTATTTATTGTAATTTTTTGTATAAAATTTTCGACTTCTAACTTTTGCAGGAACCATTTTTCCTCGGATTTGAACGAACACATCAGTTCCCAGTTTTGAATGCTCTATATCAATTAATGCACAAGCAATTGGTTTTTCTTGTGTCGGTAATAAATAACCTGTGGTTATGACGCCAATTTCTTGTTCACCACTAAATACGAGATAACCTTGTCTTGGAATGTTTCTTTCTAATAATTCAAGCCCTACAATTTTACGTGTTGGATTTTCTTTAGCATTAAGAAGAGCATCTTTTCCAATAAAGTCCTTTTCGAATTTAACAGCAAATCCTAATCCTGCTTCAATCGGATTGATAGATTCGCTAATTTCATGGCCATATAGTGGGAGATTTGCCTCAAAACGAAGTGTATCTCTTGCACCAAGTCCGCAAGGAACTGCACCTTTTTCATATGCTAAATCCCAAGCTTGCACAACTAAATGATGTGCACCATAAATTTCAAATCCATCCTCACCGGTATAACCTGTTCTAGATGCAATCACATAGCCTCCCCTAAAGGGGACAACCTTGTAAGTCATAAAGCCTAAATCACTCACCGTAACACCAAGAAGATTATCAATATGATCTTTAGCTAATGGTCCTTGAATCGCTATTTGACTATAATCTTCAGAAACATTTCTAACGATGACATCAAAGTCTTTAGCTTGTTTTTTTACCCATGCAAAATCTTTATCAATGTTCCCTGCATTAACGACAAGTAGAACTTGTTCAGGTTTCATCACATAGACTAATAAGTCATCAACTACATATCCTTTTTCATCACAAAACAATGTATATGTCACTTTACTCAAATCTTCTATAATGTTGTTTGTAACGATATAATTCACAAATTTAATAGCATCTTTGCCATCAACTAAAAATTCACCCATGTGTGATACATCAAAAATGCCCATACCGTTTCTGACTGCCAAATGTTCTTCTGTAATTCCGGTATAGGACACTGGCATATTAAATCCAGCATACTCAATCATTCTTGCGTTCAACGCTAGGTGTTTATTGGTTAGTGAAGTTGTTTTCATAATCTCTCCTCAAAGCGTTTTCTATAATCATTATACAACATATTTTTTGAATTAAAAGGAGATACATCTAAAAAGATGTAGTTTTTAGAGTAATTAAAGTAAGCGTTTCCATTTTAACACTTTTTTTACAGTAAAAGTATATAAAATGACAAAAGAAATCCCATATTTTTCGTTAATTTATGTATAATAAAAGCAAAGGAGTTGTTATGCATGCTAATCAATAATATTTTGCTACATGTCAAAAAAGACTTTGTAGAAAATGCAAAAGCAACCATCATTATTACTCACGGAATTGCTGAGCATTCAGGTAGATACCAAGAAATCACAGACTTTTTGAATAAAGAAGGTTTTAATGTCGTTCGATATGATGTTAGAGGTCATGGACAAAGCCAAGGAAAAAGAGGGGCTCTAAAATCATATCATCAAATGATTGATGATTTACACGAACTTGTCATAGAAGAAAAGAAAAATTCAGAGTTAAAAATCTTTTTGATTGGTCATAGTATGGGTGGGCTCATTGTTAATATGTATGGTGTGAAATACCATGATATTGATGGTATTATCAGCAGTGCTGCACCTTCATACTTCATTCGTGATGTTTTACCATTTCGTATCATCGGTTATAAATGGTTAGGTTTTCTAGCGAAAAAAACGAACTTCGCAGATGATCAGTTATCACGTATTAAAGCTGTTGAAGAGGCATACATTAATGATCCACTTAATCTAAAGAAATTTTATTTTTCACTCGCAGGCAATATGTTTGTTTCAGGAGTTCGATATTTAAATAAAAATATCAAATATCAACAAACACCTATTTTGATTTTACACGGTAGCGCTGATAAAATCGTACCTGCTGAATTCAGTCAACGATTAATGGATTTAATCCCTCATGATCAAAAAGAACTCATTATATATAAAGACAATTACCACGAAATATTTAATGACTTAGATAGAGAAACAGTCTTTAATGATGTTGTTCGCTGGTTAAAAGAAAGAGTGTAAGGAATAGAAGATGAAAATAGCATGGATTGGAACAGGAGTTATGGGAAAACCCATGGCACTCCATTTAGCAAAAGCAGGACATGAAGTATCAGTATATAATCGAACCATGGAAAAGGCAAAAGCATGTGGTTCATCTGTTAAGGTCTGTCAAAGCATCAAAGAATGTGTCATGAACAAAGATGTTGTTTTTAGTATTGTTGGATATCCTTCAGATGTCAAAGAAATTTATGAAGAAATCATAAACTATGCAAGCCCTCAAACGATTTTGGTCGACATGACGACATCATCTCCAAGATTAGCGGTTGAACTTTATGAAAGAGCTAAGAAGAAAGGATTATCTATGTTAGATGCGCCTGTGACTGGAGGCGATTTAGGTGCTATTAATGGAACCTTATCCATTATGGTTGGTGGTGATGAAGTCACTTACGCAAAAATACTTTCTTTACTTGAAATCATGGGCTCAAAAATTACTTACATGGGTAAAGCAGGTTTAGGCATGCATGCAAAACTTGCGAATCAAATCGTTATCGCTAGTAACATCATTGGTGTTGCTGAAGCACTTACTTACGCAGAACTTAAAGGATTAGACCCATATCAAATGCTTGAAGTCATCGTTGGTGGATCTGCAAATTCATGGCAAGCAGCAAAAAATGGTCCGAAGATGATTCAAAAAGATTACCAACCTGGATTTTATTTAAAACACTTTTTAAAAGATTTGAAACTTGCGATTGAGGAAAAAGGTGAACTTAAATTACCAACATTAGAAAAAGTAGAAGCAATCTATCAAAAACTTTATGATTTTGGATTCCAAGATTTTGGAACACAAGCGATTATCGAATATTATATTCAAAAATTAGCATAAAGGAGGTTATGTGATGCCAGTCATGTATGTTGTTTTTAAAAACTTACTACACTGCACCGGATGTATGACTTCAATAGAAAACGCGCTTTATTCAAAAGGCGCAAAGCACTTTGAATATGACTTAGCTCAAAAGATTGGTAAGATTGTTTATGAAGATAAAGACACCAATGAAGTTATCTTAGTTGATGCGATTAAACGTATAGGATACGATCTTGATGTGATTGAAATGAACGAAGAATAAAAAAATATCTCCCTATCATGTGATTAGGGAGAATTTTTTATCATTTTTGTTTCATGTAAAAAACTTCAAACTGATGTTTATCGATATCCTTAAATGATCGGTAATAGACCCACTCATCATCATGAGCTTTTTCAGTCTCAAGACCACCATATTTAATGACTTTTTTCATAAACCGATCGACATGCTCAATACTTTTCATTTCTAAACTAATAAATGAACTATGAACATCATGATGTGCAAGATCGAGTGTTGGGTGAAATGATAAAAAATGAGATTTTTCTAAAATCATTAAATAACTTGTTTTATTAAACTCCACACAAAATCCTTGTTCGTTTGAATAATCATCCTTAATCGTTAAACCAATTTTTGTAAAAAAGTCTCTTGAAACAGCTACATTTTCAGTATATAAATGCGTATATGTGTTTACTTTCATCATATCACTCCCTTTAAGTTGATTTTATCACTTCGAAAAAAAACAGATGCGAATTTGCATCTGTTATTTTTCAATAAGTGACTTACCAGTCATCTCCTTAGGTTGTTTAACACCTAAGATATCAAGTAAAGTTGGTGCAACATCACATAGTGAACCAGTAGTTAATTTAGCTGATTTATCTGTAATAGCAATCGGAACTAAATTCGTTGTGTGAGCAGTATGTGGATTTCCAAGTTCATCTCTCATTTTTTCTGCATTACCGTGATCAGCTAAAACGATGCATGTTCCGCCTATCTTTAAGATAGCTTCAACAACTTCTTTTGCACAGGCATCAACAGCCTCAACAGCTTTGGTAGTGGCTTCAATTGAACCTGTATGACCAACCATGTCAGGATTTGCAAAATTTAAAATCATCGTATCGAACTTTTTCGATAAAATAGCTTCAACAGCTTTATCTTTAACTTCATAAGCACTCATTTCAGGTTTTAAATCATAGGTAGGAACTTTAGGTGATTCCACTAATATACGTGTTGCCCCTTTTAATTCTTTTTCAGATCCGCCATCAAAGAAGAATGTCACATGTGCATATTTTTCAGTTTCAGCAATACGAAGTTGAGTTAAACCTGCATCAGCAACGACTTCACCATATAAATGATCTAAAGTCTGTAATTCATAAGCTAAAGGACCTTTAACCGATTCATTATAATGCATCATAGAGACAAAGAAGATATCTTTTGGAACGGATATTGGATTAAAATTTGCTTTTCCAGGTGTTTGGTAAAGAGAGGTTGCACTTGGATTTGAAAAAGCAGTTGCAATACGTATCGCACGGTCTGGTCTAAAGTTTGCAAAAATAATCGCATCCTTATCTTGAATAAGACCGTTAGTATCAACCACAAATGGGATGATAAATTCATCTGTCACACCGTTATCATACGATTTTTGAATACCTACTAGGGCATCGTTTTCATGCACACCAGTTCCTAAAACCATGTTATCAAAGGCTTTTTGAACACGATCCCAATTATTATCTCGATCCATCGCATAATATCTTCCAGAAACTGTAGCTACTTTCATACCATGATCGATTAAACCTTTTAAATAACCTAAACCAGATGTTTGAGGAGTATCTCTACCATCCATAAATGCGTGTAGATAAGGTGTAATTCCTTGACTTACTGCTAAATCATGAAGTGCCATAATGTGTGTGGTATATGAATGTACACCACCCTCAGATACAAGTCCAAAAATGTGAAGATTACTCTTGTTTTTCTTTGCATAATGAATGGCATCTAAAAATGCTTTATTCTTAAAAAAAGAACCATCTTTAATTGCCACATTGATTCTTGTGAGTGATTGATAGACAACACGTCCAGCACCTAGATTTAAATGCCCTACTTCACTATTTCCCATTTGTCCATCGGGTAGACCTACATATTCACCACTTGCCTGTAAGACATTAGTTGGATATTCACTAAATAACTTATCTAAAAAAGGCTTTTTAGCTAATGATACTGAATTTGATGGAGAATCAGGTGCTAAACCATATCCATCTAAAATAATAAGACCTGCAAATTTTTTATTCATAATAACTCCTTACAAAGATTTTTTGTCATTCTTATTATACTTTAAAATGTTTATACTTGTATAAAGTTCACAAAAAAAACGTTTTCAATTTAGATATATTGCTTATTATAAAAAGTATGATAAAATAATGTCGTAATTAAATACTTCGGGGCAACGTGAAATTCGTGACCGGCGGTATAGTCCGCGAGCCTTTGGGCAGACTCCTGTGTGATTCAGGGACCGACAGTAAAGTCTGGATGGAAGAAGATTTTGTCATTTTGACTTCTTTTTTGTCGCCGAAGTAATTTGGCGATTTTTATATATTTTAGGAGGAAAAGAAGATGTCAAATTACTTACGATTAAAAAAAATGCTTTATGTGGTTGCTTTAGCTGCAGTTTCAATTGTGCTTTCACTAATTGAAATCGTATGGCCAGTACCTGGATTTCAATTTCTTAAAATTGATTTCAGTGAAGTAGCTATCTTAATTGCTTTACTTGTTTTAGGAACGAAAGAAACGTTTGTTGTTATTTTTATTCGTGCATTTGCTAGAAGATTATTTAGAGGTTTTTCTCCAGATGAACTTGTTGGAGAATTGCTTGCAGTATTCGCATCGTTTGCGATTATATTGGGTTATACCATGGCAAAAAAGGTCTTAAAAGACTTTTCAAAGCCTTTATTTTACGAAGTAAGTGTGAATGATAATAAAATTAAATTAAAAGATATGCTCGTAACAGTTTCATTTGTAACAATCTCATTATCCGTCATACTTTGGGCTGTTAACTTCCTTTTTACCACACCATTTTATTTCTCATATTTTACAGGTGATATCCATTTTACTGTTTTCACATGGATCCCTAATGCACAGTTTCCAAATATCTCTAGTTTCCTATGGTTTACAGTCGCAGGATACTTTCCATTTAATATAACAAAAGGTATATTAGTTACAGTCATATTTATGGTCATTAAACCTAGAATGAAATACTTAGAATTATAGTATGTTATAATAATCCCTGTGAGGTGACACTATGAACGCATTCAAAAAACCAATTCACCGGGATGATCTACTGCCCGTGATTCAATCGGGCATTTTTATTGCTTTAATATCAGGACTTTTAACTGGAGCTATAAAACTTATGGTTGAAGAAGCTTTTGGTATTTCTCTTCAACTCTTCTTTTTAGTGATTCTCGCTTTTTATACAGCTAGACGGATAAAAAACAGCTACAATACATATCATATAATATATTCAATCATCACGGTTGTTTCGTTTGTTCTCGCTTTTTATTTGATGAATTCGACTTATCTGACTGGTTATTTTTTCATGCGAGGTATTAGTGTTTTTCAAGCAGAAGTCTTAAGAATTGTTTTCAATCCACGATTTAGTTTTTACTTTTTTGATATCACATCACCCGACTTTTTCTTGTTAGACAATCTATTAGAACTCATCTTTTTCCTAATCGGGTGTATTTACGCATATCTTAAGTCTAAGTAAACGTTTTTATCAATCAATTTGTTTTCAAACAGTATGAAATACTGTATAATATAAATGAAAGAAATTCGGCACAAATAAAAAAATTAAAGGAGTGATTTACATGCCATTTATTACGGATATTTATGCACGTGAAGTTCTTGACTCACGTGGAAATCCAACCATTGAAGTTGAAGTTTATACAGAATCAGGTGCTTTTGGTCGCGCGATTGTACCTTCAGGAGCATCTACAGGTGAACACGAAGCGGTTGAATTAAGAGACGGCGATAAAAAACGTTATCTTGGAAAAGGTGTCTTAAATGCAGTTCATAATGTGAATGAAGTGATAGCACCAGAATTAATCGGTTTTGATGTAACCAATCAAGTAGGTATTGACCAACTAATGATTGAACTAGATGGAACTAAGAATAAGTCTAAACTTGGAGCAAACGCTATTTTAGGTGTATCTATGGCAGTTGCTAAAGCTGCAGCAGATTTCTTAGGTGTTGAACTTTATCAATACTTAGGAGGATTTAATACAAAACAATTACCTGTTCCTATGATGAACATCATTAATGGTGGTTCACATGCAGATAACAATGTTGACTTCCAAGAATTCATGATTTTACCAGTTGGAGCTAAAACATTTAAAGAAGCTATTCGTATGGGTACTGAAGTATTCCATAACTTAAAAGCAGTATTAAAAGCTAAGGGATACAATACCGGTGTGGGTGATGAAGGTGGTTTCGCTCCTAACTTAGGATCAAATGAAGAAGCACTTCAAGTGATTATGGAAGCGATTAATAAAGCAGGTTACACTCCAGGAAAAGATATTTTCTTAGGTATGGACGTTGCTTCATCAGAGTTTTTTAACAAACAAACTAAGAAATACGTCTTAGCAGGTGAAGGTGGAAAAGAATTCACATCACAAGAACTTACACATTTCTATGAAGGCTTAATTGCTAAATATCCAATCATTTCAATTGAAGATGGTCTTGATGAAAACGACTGGGAAGGTTGGGCTTACTTATCAAGCAAATTAGCTTCTAAGATCCAACTAGTTGGTGATGATTTATTCGTTACAAACACAGAAAAATTAGCAAATGGTATCTCTAAAGGAATTGCAAACTCCATCTTAATCAAAGTTAATCAAATTGGTACATTAACTGAAACGTTTGATGCGATTGAAATGGCAAAACGTGCTGGTTATACAGCAGTTGTATCACATAGAAGTGGTGAAACAGAAGATACAACAATTGCAGATATCGCAGTTGCAACCAATGCAGGACAAATTAAAACAGGTTCAGCATCAAGAACAGATCGTATTGCTAAATACAATCAATTATTGCGTATTGAAGACCAATTAGGAGCTAGCGCTCAATATCTTGGTTTAAAGACATTCTACAATTTAAAGAAATAATTTCTGTAATCGTCTTTTGAAGAAAGACATCATCAGTTATAACATGATTTATATGAAGGGGCTTGCATATTACAAGCCCTTTTTATTTTTATTTATCTATGCTATAATGTAAAAAAAACAAGGGGGCACATATGAAAAAAAGAGAAATGACTCTCGAAACAAAGGGTAGCATACTGATTGGTGTTACACTTTTATTTAATCTACTTTATACTGTAGGCATTTTACCGACAAATTTAACGTCATCAGTTATTTTATTCATCATCTTAATCATAATCCATGTTTGTATTCTCATTGGATTTACCATGAGCATTCAACTTAAATTTAAAGAAATGATATTCTTTTCGACACTTGCTCTTATATGGCTGATCTATATCACAATGTATGGATTTCTTTTGATTCAGTAGAAAACATTAAGGTAGCTTTAAATCTACCTTTTTTTGATTATTAGTTACATAAATGAACTTATGATATCTAGATAAATAACATTTCGTTTCTGAAACGATTGTGAGATACAAGTCAAACATTAACTATAAAACATCAAACATAAATGTAAAGAGTATTTCCCGCAATAAAGCCATTTTATATCTCTATAATCATGTTTTTTATTCTTATATCATTTTGTTAAAAAAAGTGATGTTTTTCTCTTTACTAATTGATAAAAAAGCGTATAATTCTTTGTGGATATGGCATATCCCAAAGGAGAATTTTATATGCAAGTCATGAATAAAGATCGACGTGGTAAACACTTAAAGAAAAACCAACTTAATACGGCGAAAAGACAAGGCAGAAAAATTGTTAAGGACAAAATCGTAAAAAAATCACAGCTCGTATAAAACAGACAACTAGTCTGTTTTTTTTATGAAGCAAATTTCTTTCATCTTTTTTTAAGACGTCTTATAATATGAATGTTAAGTTAAAAAATATCTGATTGGTCATAATGGATTACTCCATTTAAAAAACACCTACTCATAAGCAAACGCCAGTTTGTGAGTAGGTGTTTTATTCATTTAGTTCCTTAATCATGACATAAACATCACCAAATGTCTGATAATGTTTATACCCTTTTTCTTCATACATATGAATTGATCCTCGATAATGGGATACTTTATCATGGTTTGATAATACGGGGATTGCTACCATCTGATCATATCCTTTATCTTTATAATAGTTGATTGCATGATCAAGTAAAAGACGTGCCATTCCTTGATTTCGAAAATCCTGATCGATGATGTAACAAATGGTTAAAGCTGTCTTTTTATCGTTAAATAGGCTTAATTCATTTTTCAATCGATGATAAGAATGATGATCATTTGCATTAACCCAGCCAATACAACGGTTTTCATGATAAAGTAAAAATCCAAAGAGATCACCTTTCAGCATGAGTTCATAAGAAGCCTTTTTATTATCAATTGAACTTTGCTTTATCCATTCACTCATGCTCATGTTTTGATGATAAAAATAACAATAACATCCTTTCCAATTAGGATTATGATTGTAATGATTACGTTCAATCATATCTGTAAAATCCTTAAATGTTTGTTCATTCAATGTTTTAATTTCGTTCATAGTTAATCTCCTTAGAAAAATAATAGCACAAAACTTGAAATAAGTATGATAAAAATGACTGATAGAACTGAATACTTGATTAAGTATTTCTTCATATGACCGGGGAACTCTCGTATGACATATTTAAAAGTGATTAAGCTTGCTAATGATGCGATGATTGTTCCCATCGCCCCGATGTTAACACCTTGTAAAAGTGCTTGCCAATAGTCTTTACTTGTGAAAGTTGATAGTAAAACAGCTGCAGGTACATTCGATATGACTTGACTGACAAATAGTCCACTAAAGAAAACAGATATTCTTGAATCTAACAAACCTTCCACGCTTTCTTTAATCCAAGTCATTTGAGACAAGTTTCCTGTGAAGATGAAAAAGGATGTAAATGTTAGAAGAAGTAAAAAGTCGACTCTCTTAATTAAATGTCTACCAAATACTGCCGTAAGTAGAAGTGTTATGATTAAAGTGATTTCAATCGGCACAATTCTTAAAACACCTAGAAGTGCATTAATGAGTATTAATGTGTAAACAAATAAATGATTTTTTTCTACAACAGGAGCTTTAAGATTAAGCTCACAATGTACAGAAGGGATGAGTAGTAATGTTGATGTAACAATAAGAATAAATCCCATAACAGTAATTGGGAAAGTAACCGATAAAAATGCTCTAAATGGAATATCATAAAACGCATATAAATAAATGTTTTGTGGATCTCCCATGGGTGTTAAAGCACTTCCCATATTAGCAGCAATCGTTTGAAGCATAACAATCGTTAACGCATGTTTTTCAGTGTAAGTATGTTTTGTAACAAATATTGTAAATGGAACAAGTGTTAACAAAACAGCATCATTTGTGAGTAACATGGCTAAAAAGAAGGTCGTCATAACAATAACTAAAGCAATAAACTTAATACTCTTAAAATGAAGTACTAGCTTTGTAGCAACAAAATCAAAAAAATGTGTTTCATATAACCCACCAACAGCAATCATAATGGTAAACATAATGATGAGAACCTTATAGTTGATATAGCTAAAATAATCTCTGTTAGGAGGTATAAAAAACATAGATATGATCGCAACAATAAATGCGATCATAAAGACTTTGTCTTTAAATAAGTATTTGAAAATTCTTTGCATAGGTCACCAATAATAAAACTCTAACGTTATTATACGACAATTTTACGGTTTTGTTATCGTAATAACTTTTATAAAATCATAAGTTTTAAAATGAAATTTGAAAAATGAATACTTAACTATTGCAAAATGAAACCGATTCCATTATAATGAAATTGAAACGTTTCGATAGCGATATCGGAACTCATACATAAAAAAAACAACCGATCCAGTTTTATTGACAAGTCAATCAAATCCTTGCTATAATTTTAATGTAAGCGATTTCAGATGTGATAAAATATGCAGATTGGTTTATATTTTATGCAAAAATCGAAACGTTTCGATAATTAGTTTATTCTTAATATCTCATAGGAGGAGAAAAATGAAAAACAGATTTAAACTATTTAGTTTAATGCTAGTGCTACTATCTGTATTCGTACTTATTGCTTGTAAAGAAGACAAGCCTGAAGAAGTGCCTACAGAATTTAACGCACTAGGTGCTTGGGTAGACGGTGGCGATTCAGTTTATACGATTACGACTAACACTGCAGAAAGACTTGCATTCACGTATAACAAAGGTAGTCACACTTATGCTTACATGAAGACAGATTTGACTGCTGATTTGTCAAGTTACAAGAAACTAGTTATTACCGTTGAAGGATCTGGTACTATTTTAGTTAAACTTGAAACAAATGACAGTACCCCAGCTAAAGAAATCGGTTTAAATGTAACAGGTATTTCTGGATCATATGAATGGAATTTGATTAATGATTCAGAATTTCTAGCAAAGGTTGACAAAATTGTTATTATTGCTGCTCCAGGAAAGGTTAGTTCAATTGGTAATGTGGCAGTTACCAAAATGGAATTTTCTCAAAGTGTAGCAACTAATTTCACTATTCAAACAGGCTTTAATAACATTCCACAAAATGTCAACGAGTATGATGGAACAGGCGATACATTTAGCTTTAATGATAAATGGGAATCAAATGATCCAGATGTATATGAAATCACTTATGCTAATGATGAAGCAGTTGTAACAATTGACAAACCATCAGGATTTGAATGGGCATTCATGAAGACAATGGTTCAAGGTGATTTTACAGATTTCAATTATGTCGTATTCATCGTTTCAGGAACTGCTGGTCAAAAACTCTTAATTAAACCAAATGAATACAATAGTTATGAACAATTTATATGGTTAAATGGAGAAGAACAAGAACTTATTATTGATTTAACAAATATGCCATTAGCTGAAAAGAACGCAATTACTGATTTTAAAGTCTTTGCTTCAGCTGGTGTTGCTCCTGCAACAGGAACATTTACAATCCATGAAGCATATTTTGCTGAAGAATACGATTATCAACCACCAGTCATTATTAAGAATGTTTATGAAGAGGGCGATGAATTCTCTCTTGAACATTGGTATGATGGTGGAGATCTTGATTACACGATCACTAAAGAAGGTACAGACATATTAGTTTCTTATAGTAAGAAGGCTGAATGGTCAAATATGAATGCACCGATTGAAGGTGATTTATCAGCATTTGAAACAGTCATTATTGAAGTGACTGGCCAAACAGGTAAAACAGCACTCTTTAAAGTAGAAGGTACTGGCGGAACAAATAAAGAAGAAGATATCACTTTTGATGGCACAAAACAAACTATTGAAATCGATTTAACCACTTTATCAGCTGCACAAAGAGGAACAATCCATAGATTTGTTGTATTTGCAGCTCAAGGTTCTGCAATCGGTTCTGGTCAATTTACAATTCACAGCGTGACCTTTACTAAGCCTGAAGAAGTCGTTTACTCATTTATGACAGGTTGGGTAGACGCTGGAGATGATGTTTATACAATTACTGAACAAGATGGAAAAGTTGTTGTTAATTATACAAAAACTCCTGCTCAATCTTGGGTATTTATGAGATTTAACTTTGATGCAGAAGAAGTAGAAGGATTAAACACACTAAGAATGACATTTGATGGCACAAGTGGTAAGCAAATCTTAGTCAAACCAAATGATCAACAGCCATTAGAAAAATGGGTTACTTTTGGTGATGACCCAGTCACCATCGAAGTGACTGCATCAGCGTTTACTACAGTCATTATCTTTGCTGAAGGCGGTGAGCCTAATGTGACTGGACAATTCGAAATTTTATCAGCAACGCTTACTTATGTTGCACCAACCATTGATGTGACTAAAGTATTCGACTTTACAACAGTTGCTTTCTTCGAAAATGATCCAGATACATATGATTTTACTGTCAGTGAAGGAACGACTATTGTTAACTATACTAAAGGTGCTGGTAAAGAATGGGCATTCATGAAATATAACTTTGATGCAGAGGATGTATCAGGTCTCAACACAATGACTCTAGTATTAGAAGGTACAGCAGGTAAACGTGTTTTAGTTAAACCAAATGATTATTGGGCACTTGAAAGATGGGTTACATTTGATGAAAATCCAGTAACACTTGTATTTACTGCTGATTCATTTACAAATATATTAATCTTTGCTGAACCAGAAGTTGCTGAAGTTAATGGATCATTTACCATCGTAAGCGCTGAATTATCATATTCAGTTCGTCCAACTAATTGGATTGATGGCGGAGATGGTGTTTATACAATTGAAGTTGATGGCAAGCTTGTCAATGTTGAATATGCTAAAACTGGAAATGGTTGGGCATTTATTCGTATTAACTTTGACGGTGCGGCAGTTGAAGGATTAAACACTTTAACAATCACTATTTCTGGTCAAGCTGGCAAATCCGTATTAGTTAAACCAAATGATCAAGGTTCCCTTGAACAAACCATTAACTTCACTAATGAAGACCCAGTAACGATTACGATTACTGCTGAACAATTTTTCAATATTATTCTATTTGGTGAGGGTGGAGATGGAGCAGCATCAGGTGAATTCACAATTCATGAAGTTGTTCTATCATATTCTAATTCAAAATAAAACAATTTAATCGAACACAAAAATTGCGAGTAAGTCGCTTAATTCAAAAGGTTAATGCAACATAACTCGCAATTTTTGTTAACAAATAGTATTACGGAGGTCATTAATGAAAAAATTTACACTTATTTTAGTCGTCTTTTTATCCATCTTTTTGCTCGTCGCATGTAAAGATGACAAACCTAAAGACGATCGAATTGTTATTACTTATGCTTCATGGAATCTAGGCTCACCAGAGTCTCTTGAAACAAACATGGAGCGACTTATGATTAATGAATTTATGGAAAAATATCCAAACATTCGTGTGGATATTATCGAAAGACCTAAAGTTCCAGGAACGACAGGTGATATGGCATGGAATGAGTTTTTAGCAGCTCGTGCATCGACTCAAACACTACCAGACGTGTTCCAATCAGACAATATACCTGCTTATGTAATCAACAATTGGGCATATAACATTACAGAAGTTGCTATGGCAGACTCGGAATTTCTAAATATCAGTCAAGATATTCGTGGAGTATCAACCTATAATGGAAAAGTTATGGGCATACCAAATGCTGTCTTTTATGCAGGATATATCATTAATAAAGATTTATATGAGTATCAAGGTCAAAATGCTCCTACCATCAATTCAACATGGACTGAATTTATTAACCTAACAAAAGCTGCAGCTGATCATACATCTACCACCAATCAAGGTGTTGTAGGTTTAGAGGGTATTGAACACATTATCCATTGGTATCCAGCTCAAGTGAATGAAAACTTTGGATGGTTCACCTTAGGAACCAACGGGTTTAATTTAGACTCACCAGCTTTTGCTGAAGCAATCTCAACATATCGTTCACTCCGTACAGACCCAAGTTTTGTTTGGGAAGCTTTACTTGAAGCAGCTGGACAAGAAAACTCTAATATTGATATCTCAACGATGTTCCCAGAACCTGTTGGTGATTACTTTAACAATGGAGCTATTCTAGCTAAGTGGTTCTATTCATGGGATTTTGGTTGGATTCAAACAAACATAGCTGAAGGAGATTATACATGGGAACTAGACTTTATTGGTGTTCCTTCAGTCAATGGTAATAAGAGAATACCTATTGTTGCAGACTTTTTCACGATAGCATCTAATACAAAACATCCAGAAGAAGCGTATTTACTTGCAAAATGGATGGGATTTGGTAAAGATGGTTACTTGAAACGCGTGGAACTTAGCAACACAGTAACAGGCATTTCTAAAGTCAATTTTGCACCTATACAAAATGATAATGATTTACTTGATGCATATTTTAGCCTTTATCCAGGTCTTCCAGGATTAAGAACAATTATTGAAGCAGGTTCATTTATCGTTGAGCCACCTAAATATCTTCCAGGTTATGTTGATGCACGTTATCAAGGTACATATGATGCTGAAAACAAGATGGGAGACATCATCATTAAACTTTTAGCTGGTGAAGTTCAACTTGCAGATATTAGAACTTCTTTAAACACAAAAGCGAACGATTTATTTAGTCAAGCTAAAGCCGCATTTGATGCAGCACTAGCAACCAAGTAGTCTATAAGGGAAAGAAATCGATTTGATTTCTTTCCCATCCTTACTTGAGGAGTGCTTATGAAAACAATTATATTCTTAAAGAAACATACAACATTTGTCATTGTTTCTCTTTTAACTTTATTCATCATTTTAGCGTTATCTGGTGTTTTTCAATCCAGTGAAAAAGCAAATCCTAAGTTAACTATCTTAGAGCGGACACCAGTTGAAGGTTATTATAGTGAATATTTAACAAACTATCAGCACTTACATTTAAATTCTACAGTAAATTACTCAATCAGTCTAAACAACCTTGTTTTAGATGATGGAGAGACACTAAATGATTTAAGTCAATATGAATGGACTCAATCGACATCCATTCGTTTTTCTGTTGATGTTGAAACGACGGGACTATACTTAATCTACTTTAATTATCAATCTACCACTACATCACACATGCCAATTTCATTGTCCGTTATGTTAAATGATGATGAATCTCCATTTCATGAAGCTACACAAATCATTTTAAACTCACTTTGGCGAGAAGAAGACATTGAAACATTACAAGATCGTTATGGTAATGATGTGAGCATTAGGCAAGAATTAGCGTCATATTTTTATGAAACACCATTAAGAGATGCAGAACGGATTTATCCTGATGGTTTATACTTTAAACTTAATGCAGGATTAAATACAATTCATATCAAAAAAAATGATGGTCAGTTCATACTTAAAGGAATCAACATCTCATCACGTCCCATTTATGATACATATCAAACTTATATTTCTCAATTTGACCAATCGCTTCTTTCATCTCAAATGATAAAAAGAGTTGAAGCAGAAGAAGCTTACTATAAAAACTCATCATCGATTGTTAGAGGTATTGATCGAGATCCATTAACTCTTCCGTTTTCGATGAACAAATTAAAACTTAACGTCTTAGGTACAGATTCATATCAAAAACCGGGAGACGCTGTCACTTATCAAGTTGATATAGATGAACCAGGTCTTTATCAACTCACTTTCAGAGTAAAACAAAATCAAAATCATCGAACCCATTATCGAACTTTATACATTAATGGACAAATTCCATTTGAAGAAGCGAGACACCTCATTTTTAGCTTTAATCGTAACTGGCAAAATGTCACTTTACAAACATTTGATCAAGAACCACTCCTCGTTTATCTTAACCCAGGAGACTTGATTACTTTAGAAGTAGATAGCACACTCTTTGGACCTATTTATGAAAGACTACAACTCATGATGAGAGAAATTTCAGCATTAGGTTTAGATGTGACTAAACTCACTCGAAATAATACAGATCGAGGTATTGACTGGGATATTATTCAATATTTTCCAGATATCTATGAAACTTTAGATAGATGGGTTGAACAATTAACTGAAATTAATCTTGTTTTACAAGATTTATATGGATTTTCGCGTCAAGCTCAAACTATACAAGATTTGAAAGCAGCTATTGCTAAAATCAGACAAATCAGAGGAAATATCAATGAATTGCCACGACGATTAACCGTTTTATCTACAGGTTCATCATCTGCACTTCAGTTAATAGCTAATCAGCTCGATGCAGTCATTTATCAACCCATGGTCTTAGATGCATTTTATATTCATTCACAAGATTTTGATTTACCATCACCAACACCTACTTTTTTTAGATCGTTTTATGTTTCTATGAGTCGCTTTTTCTTATCATTTTTTGATCCTTCATATCGAGAAAAAGCTAACCCCAATGAGCTTGAAGTTTGGGTGAATCGTTCAAGACAATATGTCGATATTATTCAACAAATAACAGATCAATTATTTACCCCTGAAACAGGAGTTAAAGTGAAGGTTTCTCTCATCAATGATGATGGGAAACTATTACTCGCTAACTCAGCCAATCAGCAACCTGATGTTGCGATGGGAATATCTTCGTGGATACCTAATGAATATGGTATGCGAGGTATGTTATATGATATTCGTCAAGCGGATAATTATCTCGATACTATTACTGTTTATAACCCAGAACAACTTATCCCTATGATTTATGATAATAAACTTTTTGGATTACCAGAAACACAAAATTTCTATGTTTTATATTATCGTCGTGATATTCTCGTTAATCAACTAGGGTTAGAAATTCCAAACACATGGGATGATGTATTAAATTTACTTCCGATACTAAGAAGATATGGAATGAGTTTTTATATACCACTCTCATCGAATAATGCATTTAAATCGTTTGATACAACTGCACCATTTATATATCAGTTTGGTGGAAAAATATATGCTGATAATGGTTTTTCTGGTGGTATCGATGATGAAAATAGTATTCAGGCATTAACTTTTATGACAGATTTATATCGTGAATATAGTACTCCTTACCAAGTACCAAGTTTCTTCAATAGTTTTCGATATGGACAAGTACCTATTGGTATTGGTGATTTTGGAATGTATCTTCAACTCACTAATGCTGCTGCTGATATTCGCGGTTTATGGGATATAGCACTCGTTCCTGGCGTTCCACATACTGAATTAAATCCATTAACATTAGAAGAGGAAACAATCATTAGAAGATATATGCCAGGTGCACAACAGTCTTCTGTCATATTTGAAAAGAGTCAGAAGAAAGAAGAAGCATGGCAATTCTTGTCATGGTGGATGAGTACAGAAACACAAGTCTATTTTGCTGAAACACTCATCAATACCTTAGGTACAAGATATATATGGAATACAGCAAATATTGAAGCTTTTGAGTCCATTCGTTTAGATGAAAGACATAAATCAGTTATATTAGAACAATGGTCTCATTTAAAAGAAGTTCAAAAGATTCCTGGATCTTATATCATTGAAAGGGAAATATCAAACACATGGAATAGCGTTGTGTACAATGATGCAAATCTAAGAAGTACCGTAAGTGACGCGATGATAAAGATTAACAAGGAAATATCACGTAAAATGAGGGAATTTGGATATCTAGATCAAAGAGGACAAGTCATTAAGCCGTTCTATTTACCAAATAGAGAAACTGTATTGGGGTGGTATGAACATGACTGATATCAAATCAACACCAAAAAATAAATCCATTAAATCACTCATAGCACGTGAAAAATTATTATTTAAAAAAGATGATAAAGAGGCTTATTTATTTACATTGCCTTATGTTTTATTGTTCTTAATTTTTATCATTATTCCGATCTTTTTAGCCATGTTGTTATCACTGACTACATTTGACATGGTCAGTTTTCCTCGTTTTGCACGACTAGATAACTTTGTGTTCTTACTCACAGCTGATGAAGAATTCATGCGTTATATTTTACCAAACACGATAAAGTTTGCATTAATAGTCGGACCTGGTGGATATGCCTTATCGTTTTTCATGGCATGGGCACTTGCTCAATTACCACATAAATTAAGAACTGTTTTAGCTATTATTTTATATTCCCCATCACTGACAGCAGGTATTACCATGACTGTTGTGTGGAAAGTATTTTTTGCAGGCGATGAGTCAGGATATTTAAACTATATTTTGCTTCGATTTGGGTTAATTGTAGAACCCATTGCTTTCCTACAATCACCTAACTTCCTATTTACGATTATGATCATCGTTGCATTATGGGCATCCATGGGAGTTGGATTTTTAGCTATGCTTGCTGGGATATTAAATGTTTCACAAGAACTATATGAGGCTGCTTATATTGATGGATTAAATAGCAGATTCCAAGAAATATGGTATATCACGATACCTGCCATGAAGCCGCAGATGCTGTTTGGTGCTGTCATGGCCATTGTTGGAACATTTAGTGCTGGTGCACTAGGTGTTCAACTATCTGGATCAAATCCAACACCTAATTATTCAGGATCACTCATTTTAAACCATATTGAAGATTATGGTTTTATCCGTTATGACATGGGTTATGCAGCTGCGCTATCCATTATTTTATTACTCATCATATATTTCTTTAGCAAGCTTTCTTGGAAGCTATTTGGCGAGAAAGACTAGGTGATGATGATGACTAAGAGAAGATTTAGAGCGATTAAGGTAAATCCAGCACATTTTAATACAAGTCAAATTCCTTTTCTACTGATGGTTTTACCGATTGCAGCATTTATGCTGCTACCTTTGATTTATATCTTTAATCACGCATTTAAACCATTTGATGAACTCATTGAATATCCACCACGATTCTTTGTTCGTAGACCGACATTTGATAATCTGATCGAATTATTTGATACTGCAACAACAACAGGTATACCTGTATCAAGATATTTATTTAATAGTGTCATCATTACTTTATCGGTTGTAATCCTTTCCATCTTTTTATCGACATTAACGGGATATGCTCTTTCAAAAATGAAATTCCATATTAACAAATATATCTCATCAATAAACACGATTGCGATGATGTTTGTTGGAACTGCAGTGGTTATTCCACGATATATTATCGTCGAAAATTTAGGTCTTATTGATAATTTCTTTGTTCATATTATCCCTATGATTGCTATTCCAGTAGGGTTATTTTTGGTGAAGCAGTTCATTGATCAAATACCCAATGAACTTATTGAAGCTGCAAAGATAGATGGAGCAAGTCATTTTAAAATTTATTTAACGATTATCTTACCACTCATTAAACCGGCTATAGCAACTATTGCCATCTTATCATTTCAAGCTGTTTGGAATAATGCAGACATTTCAGCAACATACATAAATAGTGATTCATTAAAAACGTTTGCCTATTATATGGCGACTTTATCGTCTTCATCTAATACTGTTGCAGGTGCAGGGATGAGTGCTGTTGCAACCTTAATTATGTTTATCCCTAATTTGGTCATTTTCATTTTCCTTCAATCGAAGGTGATGAGCACAATGGTCCATTCGGGCATTAAGTAGGTGATTATATGAAAAAACTTATGATAATCATCCTCATCCTTAGCATGTTATTTATCATTCCAATCAAGACTCAGGCGTCTGATGCATCCAATTATGGAGTTCCTTATCAGACCTATACACTTGATTCATCAAAAAGACGAATACCTACTCAAACAGCATATATTCCAGTGGGTATTATTGGGCAATCTGCAAATTTTAATAATCCTCAAGATTTGTTTTATCTCAATCAAGAATTTTATGTTGCAGATACTAATAATCAACGAATTGTACGCTTAACTTTAGAAGGTTCAATCATTGATACATATACATATGATGGTTTTATAGAGCCAACAGGTATCTTTGTCAAAGATCAAACACTCTATATAGCTGATAAAGGTGCAAAAGCAGTTTTTCTTATGAATTTAGATACAAAAAATGTTTTTCAAACTATTACTAAACCAACCTCTCCTATTTTTGGACAGCACAATGATTTTGTACCCTTAAAAGTTGCTGTCGATTCAAGTAACTCGGTATATATCATTGGTGAAGGCTCAACATCTGGAGTTATACAAGTTAACTTTGCTGGTGAATTTATTGGTTATTTAGGGATTAATACCGTTCCTTTATCACTTCGAAAAATTCTTTATAATTTGTTTGTGAAAGATGCAAATTTATCAGGTAATCGACCACCATCACCTACAAATATTGCATTAGGTTCAAAAGGATCTATTTTAACTACAAATACCAATGTGTATGAAACATTCAAACGTTTAAACATCACAGGTGTGAATACGTTATCGAGTAATACAGTATATCCAAATGTTGCATTTACTGATATTTGGATGAATCAAGAAAATTATATTTACATGGTCACTGATCGTGGTGAAGTATTTGAATATGATTCTAATGGAAATATGCTTTTCACGTTTAATGCAGGAAGTTCTGGTATTCGACAAACATTAGGTTTAGTTTTTAGACCTACAGGTATTGTTACAGATGATATCGGTAACTTATATATCTTAGATGCAGGGACTAATAGTTTCATTCAAGTATACCAACGTACTGTATTTGTTGATTTGGTACATGAAGCAGTCACTTTATTTAATGACGGGAAATACTTAGAATCTAAAGATTTATGGATTGAAATCCTTCGTCAAAACTCATCATTTGCTTTAGCTCATTCAGCATTAGGATATGCCTTAGCAAAAGAAGGAAGATATGAAGAAGCTTTAAGAGAGTTTTATGATGCAAGAGATTATAAAGGCTATTCTGATACTTATTGGGAGATAAGAAATGCAGCGATTCAAGAGAACCTTACAACATGGTTTATAGCTATTGTTTTATTGATTATAGGTTTAAAAGTATTTAAACGTGTCTTTAAGAAAACCCCAGTTTATGATACCTATGTTCAATATAAACATAAAATAGGTGAGAAAAAACTTACCCAAGAACTTCTTTATAGTTTAAATGTGATCAGACAGCCAAATGAAATGTTTTTTGGTATTAAACGTATGAATAAAGCAAGCTATAAATCTGGATTCATGATTTGGACTTTATTCCTTCTTGTTTATTTGATTAATATCTATGGAACAGGATTTTTATTTAGAAATACTCAAGTGAACAACGTATTATTCGAATTAACGATGATTATGGGTATTTTCGTTCTTTATGTCATTGTCAATTATTTAGTATCTACCTTAAATGATGGCGAAGGGCGATTTAAAGATGTCTTTATAGCATCATCTTATGTGTTAGTACCTTTCATCTTGTTCACTTTACCTATGACAGTTATTTCGCATGTTTTGACTTATAATGAGTCGTTTATCTTTAGTTTTTATCATCAAATAATTCTCATTTGGACCATATTTTTGATCGTTTTATCCATATCTGGAATCCATAATTACCGATTCTTAGAAACAGTTAAAAATATTGTTATTATCTTGTTTGGGATGTTTATTTTAATCTTACTTGGTTTACTAATTTATGCATTCATCGGTCAATTGATTGAGTTCATTTCATCAATCATTAAGGAGGTGATTTATCGTGTCTAAAAAGATTAAATGGGTTTCACTCTCTTTAATATGTGTCATGATCATATCACTCACATTTATGGTTTTTGCTGTAGAACCACAGTCAGAAATACCTATTCCAAGTTTTGAAAATATATCACCTTTTGTTGATTCAAATCGCTATACACATGCTAAATCACTTGATATAGCTACTAATCAGCAAGAAGTCAATGTAAGTTATGACACTATTGAGACTGATTTAGGTACAGTATACTTAGATACAAGGTCTTTAGCATTCCAGTTTTATAATTCAAATGGATACTTATGGTCTTCAACCATCGATTATGAGTCTGAAGATTTTCCATTAAGTGTGATTTATTCACTAAGATCTGCAATCAATATTGCATCTTATAATACAAATAATGTTAATTTTGCTATCTTGAGAGAGCATGTTTTTACACTCGGTTCGTCTGTTGATGTTTTAACAATTGATAATGGTTTTAAAGCAACCATCGTGTTTGGTACTTCTAGAATAAAATTAAACATGTATGTCACATTTACAGAACAAGGTGTTCAAGTAGTTATACCTTATGAAGAAATTGAAGAACCAACAGCATATAAACTTCAATCCATTCAAGTTTATCGTGATTTTGGTTCAGTCAAAGAAGATTCAGTTCCAGGATATGTTTTTATTCCAGATGGAATCGGGGCTTTAATTGATTATAAGCCCTCAACTATGAATATTCCTGACTACAAGAAGTATATCTATGGAAATACGATAGGATATAACAAAGAATCGAATTTAAACAATCGAACCATAGATGGCAGAAGAATTTATATGCCTGTTTTTGGCTTTGTTCATGGCATTAATCAACAAGCTGTTTTTGCACATATCGAATCAGGGGCTGTTTATGGCAACATCAATGTATCATATCCAAGTCGAAATCGTGGGTACACATCGGTTTATCCAGAATTTATTTATCGAAGCACATATGCACAACCTGTTGATCGATTAGGAAATGACATCATCTTATTACAAGATTTTATCAACCCAGTCGATATTCACATCAGCTATACACTTTTAGAAAATGAACAAGCGAATTATGTAGGTATGGCATTAACTTATAAAGATCAGTTGATTAACCAAGGCATTTTAAATCATCAAACTGTTGATCGATCAGATATTCCATTACATGTCAGTACAATTGGATTGGAAAGAAAACAGGGGGTATTGTTCACTGAAAATATTGTAATGACCACATTAAAACAATTCAAAACCATGATTGAAACACTTAATCATCAAGGTATTGATGAGATTATAGCAACAATTGATGGTTTTACTCAAAGAGGTGCTTCTTGGTCATCACCAAGTTATACAGGTATATCTAGACGTGTAGGTTCATCTAAAGACTTAGAAGACATTAATGATTTAGTTAGAGAGTTATATTTAATCACTGATTTTATGATGGCAAGTTCAAAATCAGGTGGTTATAACAGATATACAGACTTAGCGAAAAAAATAAACAATCAACTCTATCGGTATGAAAATTCAACAGATGTTAAATATTTACTAGAGCATGCTAAAGTATCATCTTTATTTAGACAAGCCTTATCAAGTATGAAAAATTTATCTTATTCAGGGTTTGCAGTCACATCATTTGGATCCATCTTATATGATGATTTTGCTCATGATAAATACTTACTTGACCAAATTGAGATGTTACATGAACTTTTAAGTAGCTCACTTAAAAAGATTGCATTATTTGATGCAAATGCTTATATGTGGGGGCATATGGATACATTCTTTGATTTACCAATGTATTCATCCCAATTCTTAATTTTTGATGATACGGTTCCATTTATGTCGATTGCACTTTCACAAACCATGGATTTATTTGGATCATTTGCTAATTTCTATCCATATGCAAGAGATGAGCTATTAAGACTTATTGATTTTAATGTTTACCCGTCGTTTATTGTGACCTACAAGTCATCTAAATATCTACAAAAAACAGGATTAGAGTCTATCTATTCATCGCGTTTTAATGATTTAGATCATGTCATATTGACTTATTATGATTTTGTGAATCAAGCGCTCAAACATACACTTAATGCTCATATCATATCTAGGGACATCTTAGCCAATGGTATTAGTTTAGTTGGATATTCAAATGGAGTTGAAATTCTTATTAATTATACTAACCAAGACTATATGTATCTCGATCAACTCGTTCCACCCAAGCGTTACTATGTAGGAGGAATATCATGAAAATGAGTCGTGTATTACGTGAAAATGTCATTGGATATTCCTTCATCTTCATATGGATTATTGGTTTTCTTGTGTTTATGGTTTATCCATTTATTGCATCTATTATATACAGTTTGTCAAATGTACGGATTTTAGGAACAGGTATTGATGTTTCATTCCATTGGTTCACCAATTATCGTAACATTTTCCAAATTGAAGAAGGATTTGAATTTACAGAATCGCTCGTTGATTTTTTAAAAAATGTTGTTTTTCAAATCCCGATTATTATTGTTTTTTCTGTATTGATTGCTGTCTTGCTTAACCAGCCAATTAAAGGAAGAGGTATCTTTAGATCTATCTTCTTCCTACCTGTTATTATTGCATCAGGTCCTGTTATCAATGAGTTGATAAGCCAAGGAGCTGGTGGAGCAAACATATTTGAATCCTATGGTTTTATCGGTATTATTGAAAATACACTTAATCCAAGTTTAGCAAAACCGATTGTTAATATTTTCTCCCAAATAATTATCATTTTTTGGTTTTCTGGTGTTCAAATTCTCATCTTTCTAGCAGGTCTTCAAAAAGTAGATGGACAAATATATGAAGCAGCTCGAGTCGATGGAGCGGGTCCATGGGAATCATTTTGGAAAATTACACTTCCTTCTTTATCGAATTTAATATTTGTTAATTTGATTTATACGATTGTTTTATTGGCAACATTTTCTGAAAATGAGGTCATCCAACGTATTCGATCAAATATGAACAATCAAAGACCAGGTTCTGGATATGGTATGGCAACAGCAATGGCTTGGGTATACTTTATTGTCATCATGCTGATGATTGGTTTAATCGCACTCATCTTCATACCTAAAGAATATAAAGTTAGGGGGAAGAAGAAATGAAAAAACAACCATCATTAAAAACGATGATATATAAATTTTTCTATGGAACCCATGTTTCTGATTCGATTTTTTCGAAATTGATTATTTATTTATTACTCATTAGTATTGGATTTTTATATCTTTACCCCATTTTATACATGTTATCAAACTCATTTAAAAGTACATCTGATATTGTGAATCCGATGGTCAATTGGGTTCCAACACGTCTTTATTTTGGGAATTATGAAAAATCATTTCTCGTATTAAATTATTTTCCAACACTATTTAAGAGTTTACTTGTGACACTAGTGCCAGCATTGATTCAAACCATTGTTACTTCATTTATTGGCTATGGATTTGCAAAATATAATTTCAAATTCAAGAAAACATTGTTTGTACTTGTGCTCATGACGTTCGTTATTCCTGCTCAAGTCTATATGATTCCTCGATATGTGATGTTTTTTGAACTCAAATTACTAGAAAATCCATTAGCTATTATCTTACCAGCTCTTTTTGGTCAAGGCATTAACTCAGCCATCTTCATCCTTATTTTCTATCAGTTCTTTAGGATGATTCCATACAGCATTAATGAAGCAGCTGAGATTGATGGAGCAGGACCATACTTCATTTTCTTTAGAATTAATGTTCCTCTTGCAGTACCCGCATTTATAACCTCATTCTTATTTGGACTTGTATGGTACTTCAATGAAACATATATTTCCTCATTATTTCTTGGAGCAAGTTACCCCAACTTACAGTTTAGACTTGCATCATTTGTTTCAGATTTCTCTACTCAGTATCAATCTGAACAACTCATTCGACTTAATGAAGGTATTCGCTTAGCAGCAACCTTACTTACCATCTTACCGATGTTAATTGTCTATTTTACGATTCAACGATGGTTTGTAGAGGGTGTTGAAAAAACTGGTATAACAGGAGAGTAGATATGAAAAATACACATTTTAAACGCTTGATGTTACTCATCACTTTGATTTTAAGCACACTCTTTTTAATCGCATGTAAAAATCAAGATGATGGCGACAAAATTCCCCCAGATAATCATACACTTTATCGTGAAGTCATTCGTGATGATATTCCCCAAGTTTTACTTGATGAACTTGAACTTGGCTTTCACTTCTTTTGGGATTTAGCAAACACAGACAAAAATTCAGGGGCATATGGCCTAATTCCAGATCGATATGATACAAAGAACAACAGAGGTGGTAATGTTGCAAGCATTGCCTCAGTTGGATTTGGATTATCAGCCATACCTATAGGTATTGAAGCGGACTTCATTACTAGAGAAGAAGGAGAAGAAAGAGCTTATTATACCTTGTTAACCTTTAAAAATGATCTAGATCGAATCAATGGTTTTTGGTTCCATTTCTTAAGTATGCTTGATGGACAACGAGTATGGCAATCTGAATTATCCATTATTGATTCAGCGATTATGATCAATGGTGCATTAGTTGTTGGTAGATATTTTGGTGGTCGTGTTCAAAAACTTGCTTATGAACTCTATGAAGAGATGCAATGGAATTGGTATTTCGATCATAATGCTAATAAATTCTATATGGGCTATTGGCCAGAACGAAATCCACAATTTCAAGGTTATTGGAATGGTTACGCTGAACAATTGATGCTCTTTATCCTAGCTGCAGGAAGTCCTACGTATAGTGTTTCAAAAGGGGCATATCAACTGATGAAGTTTAATTCAACATTGGTTGCATCTACAGCAGATTATGGTGCTTTTTATCCTACATGGACAGGAAGTCTTTTTACACATCAATATTCACATGCTTGGTTCGATTTTAGATTGTATAATGATCAAAATGGTTTTAATTGGTTTACAAACAGCGTCAACGCTGTAGATGCAGCCATTGCATATGCAAAGACTCAAACAAGTATCCATCAAGGTATTCATGAAAACTCTTGGGGTATGTCAGCATCGGATGGTCCAGGTGATACGATTACATCAGGTGATGTGTATCGAGGAAATTATGGATCAGGACCAGCTCAGGGATCAAATTCATTCATTGTTGATGGGACAGTACCTGCTTATGGTGCAATCGGATCGATTGTGTTTAGACCAGAACAAGCGATTGCTGCTATCGAAAATTATCGAACTTATGAAAATTTTTGGAGTACATATGGTTTTAAAGGTGCATATAATTTATCAAAATTTAGCACACCTTGGTTTGCAAAGGATATCATAGGTATCGATAAAGGTATTTCGATTTTAATGATTGAAAATTATCTATCTGAAATGATTTGGAAAATTTATATGGAAGTTCCTTATATTCAAACAGCTATTGAAGAACTTGATTTCCAAAGTGTAACATAAAAAAATGTGCGGATTTCCGCACATTAATTGAATTTAATGGTTATATATGTCTTCACCTTAGCATGATGTCTTGAAATAACAGTATATACATCATTTTGTTTTCTAACATCATAGTCTACAGAAGGTTTTATTAATAATGTTGATTTTATCTTAATCATATCTTTAACTTGTGTAAGTCGGACAGTTAATTCATGATCTTCAATATGATATAGTTCAGCAGTGGAATATAAAATAGTGAAGTTCTTAAAAGATACATAAAGAGGTATCATATATGCATCTTGAGCAAAACAATCTAGTAATAATCCCTCACAAATATCTTCTCCTAAATAGTTAATCTTTAATTTTCGATCAACATATTCAAGATTCATGACATGAATAAATGATTCTTTCAAATGAGATTGAACAGATGAAAAGAGTATTGCATCTTCATCTTTAGTAAGTTTAAGTTTTTGGTGGATACCTAATTCATTTAGCCAAGCTTGTGCTAATTTAATATCGCCAGGATAAGAAGAAGTAATCCAAAGTAACCGTTCACGTTTTAATCCAACCATATCTTTATTTGGGTATGTGTAAAAAAGTGATTCATGCTTCGTATCAATGGTCTGTGCATAGAATGTTCGAAACTCGTGTGCTCCTTGAATAGGTATTGGACTAACAAGTGATAATGAAGGATGATTCCAGTCAAATAGAATATCTTTCGGAGAAGCACCAACATAATCAATCAAGGATGTATTGGATTGCTTATAGCTGTTATAAATGGGGAGTTCACCGACAAGAATTAAAGTTCCACCCTCTTGATGATATGAAATGAGTCTTTGTTGCAATGTATCATCCATGTATTTACTGGTTTGATAAATTAATACAGGCACTTTTGTAACATCAATCATTTGATCTAAACGAATTGCTTTAAAGCGATAATGAAGCAACAAAAGATGTTTTAAAACGAGATCCCAAACAACTGTTTCACGATGAAACTCAAGATTTTGTTTATAAGATTTCATTAATTCTGATTTTGGATATGTATATTCAGTCATATAATCATCTGGATTAAATCCAAGATAGATATCATCTGTTTCCTCTGTCATTAAAGATAACTTGGATTCTAAATGCTTCATCATATGTGTCACTTGATTTAATTTGTCATACGTATATAGTTTTTTAAGTGAAGGTTGAACAGGAGCAGCAAAACCATGTCTTTCTCCAGTAATTGCAATCCGATCATTTCCATCTATGTTTTTGATGAAGTTGAATCGCGGATTGATTCCTCCTGTAAACAAATAATAATTAAGCATTCGATGATTTTGTAAGATAGACATTCTAACTTTGAAATCAATAGAAGAAGGGAGTAATCGAATAGCAAGATTATCACCAAAATTACCATCACTTGTATTAAACTCTAGCGTTGTCATCGGTTTGTTAGTCGCATAAAGTGAATTCATCATCGCATTGACTATATACAAGTCATGAAAATTTTCTAAATCTAAATTACCAAGGTAAATATCAGTTCCTAAGATAACATCATCTTCATGGTATGTTTCTAATAACTGAGAAATACCTATAGGAAAAGTTTTTGCTCTTCCATGGGAAGTCCCATGGATGTTAACAAAATAGAGCATTTGAGTAACACCTAAATCCTGCCACATCTCCTTTAACTTTAAGATATAATGCTTAAAGCGATCTCTCATTATTCTTCCTAAAAGTTCCCTTAAATGAAGGGCTCCAACTTCCGATGGTGTGACAATCGATAGAGCAGGATCAAACCCAGCATCATGAATCATTTGCTTCACATCATCGGTCAAGTCTGGAGCATTAGATACCCAAGACAACATACCTACTTCATTATCAAGTTGAATCCCAATAATGGGTCCACCTTGTTGTTGAAGATAGGGGTGAATATGTTGATATAGTGATTTAAACCAAAGCGATACTTCATTTAAAAAAGATGGATGAAGATAATCGAGTGTAGGAGTTGGAACCCGTTTTTGATCCCATGTTAGTGGAATGGTGTAAGGATGTTTTTCATATATCCAATAGGGTATACCTTCATTTTTCATTTCAGCCATGATGAAAGGACCAGGACGTAAGAACACAAATAAACCAAGCTTATGAGCAAGTTCTAAAAAACCAACAAGATTTAACTCTCTGGCATAAATGCCTGTTAAATCAAGTCGATCTTCTAATTCTTGGTGATATAGCCAAGGAACATAAGTAGAAACTGTATTTAAACCAGAATCTTTAAGAAGTTTTAAATGAGATTCCCATGTAGAAGGATCAAGTCTAAAATAATGAACTTCTCCAGCTAAAATGATGATGGGTTTTCCATCTAAATAAAACGAATGATTTTGATAGGTAATCATCAAAAATTTACATCCTTTCATGAGTTTCATGTTTGTTGTAGTTGTCATTTTATATTATATCATATAAAATAGAAGGTGTAATCGAAACGTTTCAATGAGGTGCAAAATGGATTTAAACAGCTTAAAAGATTTACAATATAAAGCATTCAAATACTTTCAAGATTATACCAATTTTGAGATGGACTCTCCAGGCTATGGTTTAACAGTTGATCATAGTGAAAAAAGAGATGTTGCATCCATAGCAGCTACTGGTTTTATGTTATCAAGTCTAGTTATTGGTGTTAAAGAAAACTATATATCCTATGAAGAGGCTAAGGAAAAAGTTATTAAAACATTAACGACGTTACATGAGCAAGTCTCTCATCAATTTGGATTCTTTGCACATTTCCTCGATATTCATACCGGAAAAAGACACCTACAATGTGAGTTTTCAACCATCGATACTATATTAGCATTATGTGGAGTATTAACAGTGGATTCATTTTTTAAAGATGAAGAGATTTCATCATTAACTCACCTAATCACTCAAAGAATTGATTGGGACGCATTCATTTTTACAAAAGATGATAAAACCATGTTTAAAATGGCATATAATCCTGATAAAAATGGTTCATATGTCAAAGATAAACCAGGATTCATTCATCAGTGGGATATGTTTGCAGAACAACTTCCTATGTATATCATTTACGCAGGTCTAAATAATAACGAAGTTTTAGCAAAAAATCTTTATCAAGGATTTGATCGATTAAAACTTACTTATGAAGATATCACATTTATAAGCTCTCCTCACAATACCCTGTTTGTTTATCATTTTCCACTAGCATGGTTAAACCTTAAAAATTATGTTGATGAGGATGGTGTTTCGTGGTTTAATAATGCAAAAAAAGCGATTGTATCTCATCAATTAAGTGCACAAAAATATCAAAAAGAATTTCCAAGCTTTTCTAAGTATTTCTTTGGATGCAACGCATCAGATACTCCTAAAGGATATCGTGTATATGGTTCATTACCCAATATCAGCCAAAAGATGGATACGGACGGAACGATTGCTTCATTTTCATTAATTGGATCGCTTCCTTTTATCCCTAATATCATCTTTGAATCGATACGATTAATGAAACAAATTCCTCATTTAGAAGGCACATATGGATTTTATGATGCATTTAATATGACAAAAGATACTTTATGGATTAGTAAAAGATACATATCAATTGATAAGGGACTTGAACTTCTCATGCTTGATGCATTTTTAAATCAACATGTATACGATGAATTTATGAATCATCCCATCATTCAAAAAGGATTATCTGTTTTAAAATTTAAAAAGATTTAAATGGTAAAAACCATTCAAATATAAAGAGGTGAAATGATGAGTACGATCAAAGATGTAGCAAAAAAAGCAGGAGTATCCATATCAACAGCTTCATATGCACTTAATGATTTACCAAATGTACATCCTGAGACGAAAAAAAGAATTTTAGAAGCAGCAAAAGAACTAAATTATTATCCAAGTGGAGTTGCCCGTAATTTAAAAAATAAACGAACGGGTAATATTGGTGTGTTCATTTACGGTTTCGCAGGTCCAATCTTTAGTGATGTATTAGAAGGTATTAGACAACAGCTCCAAGAATTTAACTTTAATATTATCGTATCAAGTGGTAAATCATCAGTCAATTTATTGAAAGAACGACAAGTGGATGGAGCTATTGTGTTTGATGGGCAGCTCAGTGATGAGATCTTACTCATGTATGCTAATTATGGACTTCCTCTATATGTTCTTGATCGTAAACTAATGGGTCCAAATATTTACTCATCACTCATCGATAATGAAGGGCTTGTCTATCAATTTATTAAAGATATGATTAAACGTGGATATGACAATTTTGCATATCTCAGTGGACCTAAAGATGCGTTTAACAATAACCATCGATATGATGGATTTTTACAAGCTTTAAAAGAAGCAAACATGAATCATCATCAGTATTATCAAGGTAACTTTACGATTCAAAGTGGTTATCATATCGGACAATCCATTTTAAATTTAAAAGAACGTCCACGATTTATTTACTGTGCAAACGATGAATCAGCTATTGGACTCATTAAAGCCTTAAAGGAAGGCGATGTAAAAATTCCAGAAGAGATTGCTGTTGCTGGTTTTGATAATATCGATTTAGGTGAATATATCACGCCCAAATTAACAACAATAGGCATTAATCATATTGAATGGGGCAAAAAAGTAGCAAACGCCATCGTCAGTATTGTAGCACATCAACGATTTATCGATATTGGACATCCTGATGGTGTGGTTGTTTATAGAGAATCGTGCTAAAAAAATAACTTGAAGGAGCAATCACATGGATTTGAATCATTTACTCAACCAATTAACCATAGAAGAAAAAATAGGACAAATGCTTCAGATTGCACCTTTCTTTTTCATTCGTGAAGCTGAAATTGAAGTTTCAGGACACGTTTATGATCTTCAGTTATCAAAAGAAGAAATAAATCATGCAGGTTCTGTATTGGGTATTCGAAATGCAGAAGAAATGATCAAAGTTCAATCGCTTTACCTTCAACGTAGTAGACATCAGATTCCACTTATGTTTATGGCAGATATCATCCATGGATATGAAACTATATTCCCTGTTCCTCTTGCACTTTCATGCTCATTTGAACCTAAACTTGCATATGAGATGGCACGCATATCCGCCATTGAAGCTCAAACTGCTGGTATTCATGTTACATTTTCTCCTATGGCAGATTTATCAAGAGATCCAAGGTGGGGGCGAGTTGTAGAAGGATTTGGTGAAGACGTTACATTGTTAAAAGCATTTACAAAAGAAATCGTTAAAGGATATCAACAAGATGACATAAGACAAGAAGGTCATCTTGCTTCATGTGTTAAACATTTTGCGGGTTATGGAGCTTCAGAAGCAGGACGTGATTACAATACTGTTGATTTGTCACGATTGTCTTTATATTCGAGATATTTACCTGCATATAAAGAAGCAATCGAACAAGGGGCTCAACTGATTATGACCTCGTTTAATACACTCGATGGTATTCCAGCAACCATCAATTCCTTTTTACTCAAAGATGTATTAAGAAATCAATGGAAATTTGATGGTATTACGATATCTGATTATGATTCACTTCATCAAATCATAGCTCATGGGGTAGCAGAAGATGATAAGGAAGCAGCTTACCTAGGTATAAAAGCAGGACTAGATATCGAAATGGCATCTTCTTGTTATACCAAACATCTAAAAGAATTGATTCAAGAAAAACAAGTAAGTGAAGATGAAATTGATCAAGCTGTTCTTCGCATTTTAAAACTAAAAGAAAAACTAGGTCTTTTTGATAATCCATATAAAGGTGCAAGCAACGAAAAAGAAAAGATGCTAGTTAGACATCCTAATCATTTACAAGCAGCGAAAAAAATAGCGTTAGAATGTGCTGTTTTACTTAAAAATGATCATATTCTACCATTAAATAAACATCAGAAGATTGCTATTGTAGGTCCATATGCTCATTCAACATCAACGAATGGACCATGGTCATGGCATGGCAATCATCAACTCAACTCAACCCTTTTTCAAGCTTTTATAAATCATCAAATCGAAGTTACATTTTCGGATGCTTCATTCACACCACAACATCTTTCCAAAAATGATTTAGAGCAACTCAACCAAGCTGACATCTGGATAGTTGCTATCGGCGAGGATGCAAGAGAATCAGGAGAAGCTCATTCAAAAACCATGTTATCGATACCAAATGAACAAGCTAAATGGGTTCATTTAGCTAAACAAATGAACAAAAAAGTTGTCACAGTTCTATATAATGGGAGACCTTTATTACTCCAAGATATTGATTCTTCAGATGCTATATTAGAAACATGGTTTTTAGGTAGTCAAGCGAATGAAGCCATTGTAGACTTACTTTTAGGTATTGAAAATCCTTCTGGGAAGTTATCAATGACTTTTCCAAGACAAGTAGGGCAAATCCCCATATACTATGATTATTTACAAACAGGGAGACCTAAAGAAGAAGGCATTTATAATGAGTTTGTTTCCTATTATATTGATGAGAAAAATTCACCTTTATTCCCATTTGGATTTGGATTATCTTATGCTAATTTTGTATATAAAGATTTAAAAATTAATCGAAATAAAATGAATTGTCATGAAAGTATAAAAACAAGCATCACGATAGAAAATGATAGTTCTTTTTCAGGTAAAGAAGTTGTTCAACTTTATATTAGAGATCATAAAGCACGAATTTCTCGACCAGTCATGGAATTAAAACAATTTCAAAAGATTTACTTTAAAGCACATGAAATCAAAGAAATTGTCTTTGAAATCACGATAAAGGATTTAACATATATCAATAGTTCAGGTGAAGAAATATTCGAACCAGGTAAGTTCTCAGTGATGATTGGAAAAAACTCATTGGATTATATAACACAAGATTTTTTCTTAGAGTAGAGGTGAAAGATGATGATACTAAAAAACCAAATCACAACACATTCAATAGAACAAGGTGGAGTTGTTTTTAACTTTCTATCTTCTGGAGATCTATATGATATCACTTATCAAGATCGACAAATTAACTTACTAAAAGGAAATGCGATTGATGGATCCCTATCAAATATTTATCTTCGCATTCATGATGGGGCTCACATCAAATGGACTCGACTTATTGGAAAACATTCACCAAGTATATTTAAACTTGAACAAAATGAAGTTTATTACGTAGGTGTTTTTGATGATATAGAGTATCAAGTAAGACTCATCCTTAAAGCCTTTGTTTGGCAATGGCATATCACACTAAAGAGTCATGTAGAAAAAGAAGTTGATTTGATTTATGGGCAAGATATAGCTATTCAATCAAAAGCATCTGTATTATCAAGTGAACCATATACGGTTCAATATATCGATTATAAGACATATGAATCAACTAACGGATCAATACTATGTGCTCGTCAAAATCAAGGAACCCCACAATTTATTCAGATCGGAACGCACCAAAAGAATGTTGGATTTACAACAGATGGCTTTCAATTTTTTGGATTATCATATAAAGAATCGAATATTCCTGAATCCTTGTTAAAAGAAAAACTTATCTCTACCATTTATCAATATGAGTTTTCTTATTTCGCTTTACAAAGCGATAAAATAAAAATCAACAATCAATCTTCACATTATGACTTCTATGGTTATTACGAGCCATTATATGAACAAGAAATTAAAACATTCAGACATATAGACCCCATTCAGTTTAATGAAAAATCTTTCGAGAAAACCTCTAAGCATCAACATGCTCTATTATCAACACAACGTCAACTTAATGGAAAAAAAGTAGATAGAAAAACGATGGAATCTATCTATTCCTTTATGGAACATATTGAAGTTGAAGATGAACAATTACTCTCTTTTTTCACTAAGAATAATCATCATGTTGTCACTCAACAAAAAGAACTCTTGGTCGAAAGACCTCATGGACATTTGATGGTACATGGTGACTTGCTACATGTAAGTGATCAAGTTATGGCAACTACAAACTTCATTTTTGGACTTTTTAATTCGCATGTTGTTTTAGGAAATACAAGTTTCAATAAATTTTTAGGTGATTCAAGAAATCCATTAAATGTTCAAAAAATTAGTGGACAACGTATTTATGTAAAAATCAATGGGATTTATCATCTCTTAGGATTACCTTCATATTACGAAATGGGAGCAACTATCACAAAATGGGTTTATCTACTTGACGATGACGAACTTACAATAACAACAGCTGTTCACATCAATGAAAATGAAGAAACATTATTATTCACATCAAAGAAGAATCGTTCATATGATCTTGTTGTTGCATCACAAATCGTTATGGGAACAAATGAATTCTTATATGACATCCCTTTCGAAAAAATAGGAAACCAACTCGTTTTTAGTGCACCTAAAAATTCCATGATGTATGATAAGTATCCTGACCTAACTTATAAAATCTCTTCTCATCAGTCATTCGAAATACTTGATGAACTCAAAGCATTTTTAACGGATGATTCCATGGGAATGCTCTTATTATCGTATAAGGATATCTCAAGTTTACGTATTGATACTCAAGCATCTATAGATAACAATTTTAAAGCATTAACCATACTTGATATCGAGCAATTAGATGATATGGGAACGAGATATTTTCAATCCATATTGAAATATCTTAATGTCAAACACCCTCGTTTTGAATCTAATTTTAGAAAACTCAATCAACTTGCATTTTGGTATACGCATAATGCACTTGTTCACTATGCTTCTCCACATGGACTTGAGCAATACAATGGAGCAGCTTGGGGTACAAGAGATGTATGTCAAGGACCTGTTGAATTGTTTATGGCAGCACAGCGTTTTGATATTGTGAGAGAAATCATATTAAAAGTGTACAAACGTCAATTTATTGAAAATGGTGACTTTCCTCAATGGTATATGTTTGACAGATACTACACCATTCAAGCACATGAATCGCATGGTGATATTATCGTTTGGCCACTTAGGACACTTGCATATTACTTAAAAGCAACCGATGATTATTCTATCTTGAATGAAATGTTGCCTTATATGTCTAAAGAAAAAAATCAGTTTACTGAACAAGCATCTTTAATGGATCATGTCATCAAGCAAGTTGAAACGATTCAAGCATCATTCATTGATCAAACATACTTACCTAAGTATGGTGGAGGTGACTGGGACGATACACTTCAACCAGCAAATCATGATTTAACAGAAAAGATGGTTTCAGGGTGGACAGTTGCATTACTCTATGAAGCACTTGAGCTTTTTGGTATGCAAATAAGACCATATCAAAAAGAATTATCGAATCAATATGTAACTCTTGCACAAAATATACGCAAAGATTATGAAAAGTATTTAATTGTTGATGGTATACCAGCAGGTTTCATCATATTCAATGACAAAATAGAATATTTGTTACATCCAAGAGATGAAAAGACAGGTTTGAATTATCGTCTATTACCACTAACGCGTGCGATGATAGCAAAACTTATGAAACCAGAGCAAAAAGATGTGTATGTCAATATCATTAATCAGCATTTAAAACATCCTGATGGTGTTAGATTAATGAATACTACTGTACAATATCAAGGTGGCTTAAAGACCTACTTTCAGCGTGCTGAAACAGCAGCAAACTTCGGTAGAGAAATTGGTTTACAATATGTACATGCCCATATCCGATATATCGAAGCGATGGCCATGATTGGACATAAAGATGAAGCCTATAAAGGATTATTTGAAATTAATCCAATTCTTATAAAAAAAGCAGTTCCCAATGCACTTACAAGACAAAGCAATATGTATTTCTCGAGTTCTGATGCACTATTTAACCATCGTTATGAAGCTAAATTGAAATTTAACGAACTTAAAGAAGGAAAGATTTTAGTTAAAGGTGGATGGAGATTATATTCATCTGGTCCTGGTATTTATATCCATCAGTTTATAAACCGTATCTATGGAATCAGTATCGAACATGGAGATTTAGTGATTGATCCTATGATTCCAAATAAACAAGATGGACTCACTATATATTATCAGTATTTAGGAAATCCATTAGTTGTTCGTGTTCATATAGGAGATCAAGAACCTTTATTTATGGGTAAATCTTTCGAATACGAACGTATGGAACATCCTTATCGAAAAGGTGGAATAAAAGTTAAAAAAGAACTTTTAATCTCACAAAGTTATTTAGACTTTGATGTATGGATTTAAAAAAGCGAGTTATCGCTTTTTTTCATAATCTGCAATACGTCGGTATGATATAATAAATAAGAGGTGTCTAACTACATGGAAAATATCTATTTACGATTTTATGATCAACAAACACGAAAAATTCATCAAGATCAAATAGGAATAATTGATTTAGAATTATATCCTTTTTTAGTATACGAAGATTCATATTATATGCTTAAACCAGACATTTTAATTGGAAGACTGGACCATAAAAAAACATTTGGATTCTTAAGACAAGAGCTTGAAGATGTTTATATCGATCAACGCGATTTAGGGGATGCGATGCATGATGATATCGTGCTTGTTAAAGAAGGTGTTGAACCTCGAATCATATACGTTGTTAAGCGTGCACTTACGATTATTATTGCAACCCTCAAAAAGACTCAACGTGGACTCTTTTTTGAACCTGATACCTATATTGATCGACGTTTAGAAGTTGATCCTTATGAAGGTTTAGTTCCTGGGCATGTGGTCATGCTTGAAGTTGATCATATTGATACAATTGCTATCTTTGCGCATGTTAAAAAACTGATTGGACATATTAATGATCCAGACATTAACACATTAAAAATCGTTCATGCATACGAATGGCCAGATAAATTTAGTCAAGAGGCGATGGACTCTTTGAAAGAGATTCATATTGATTTAAATAAAGAGAAGAAAGAGCGAATCGATTTAACACATGAACTCATCATAACCATTGATGGAAAAGATGCGAAAGATTTAGATGATGCGATTAGTTTAACTGTTAAAGATGGATTTTATCATCTAGGCGTGCATATCGCAGATGTATCTCATTATGTCAAAGAGGATTCATTACTCGATCAAGAAGCTTATAAAAGAAGTACATCATCATATCTTGCTGATCGAGTTATTCCGATGCTACCGCATCTATTATCCAATGATTTATGTTCGCTCAACCCTCATGAACTGAAATTAACCCTTTCATGTATGATGGTTTTAGATGAACATGCTAAAGTCATTTCTTATGATATTCAAAAAACATTTATTGAAAGTAAACGAAGAATGACGTATGATGAAGTCAATCAATTCTTTAAAACAAATATGTCATTACACGATACAGCTCTTGAACATATGCTCATTCAAATGAATGAACTTTCTCAAAAACTAAAAGTCATTCGTAAACAACGTGGTGAAATCGAATTTGAATCATCAGAACTAGGTTTTATCGTCGATGATAAAGGTCGTGTTTTAGATGTATACGAAAGAAAAACAGATGAAGCAGAAGAACTCATTGAATCCATGATGCTCATAGCGAATGAAACTGTCGCATTTCACATGTATCATGCTGAACTACCAGGTATTTATCGCATCCATGAGAAACCTGATACAACCAAACTAAGATTAGCACTTCAAACAGTAGCTAAACTTGGCTTTCCAGTTAACATGAAACAACTTGGAAATCCTAAACCTTTACAGATGTTGACAAAAAATACACAAGATACGCCCTATAGCTACATCGTGCATATGGCGCTACTACGCGCGATGCAAAAAGCGAAATATAGTGAGCAACAATCACCTCATTATGGCTTAGGTGCGAGATATTATTCCCATTTCACATCACCTATTCGAAGATATCCAGATTTAATCCTTCATCGTATGATTCATCGTCTTGTGTTAGGAGAATCTAAAAGTTTAAAGAAAGATATCTATCATTTTGAATCCATTTTGCCAGAAGTTGCACAACACACTTCTGATCAAGAAAGAAAAGCGATTCAAATGGAAAGAGATGTTGCAAAATTAAAGAGCTGTGAATACATGCAAGACAAAATAGGACAATACTTCAAGGGTCTTATCTCGCAGATGATGCCATCAGGTATGTTTATTAAGCTTGATAATGGTATTGAAGGTTTTGTTCCATTACGTGTATTAGACGACTATTATATGTATGATGAATCAAATTTAACTTTTATTGGTAATAGAGGAAAAAGATACCGTCTTGGTGATCGTGTAAAAGTTGAATTGTTAGATGTTGATTTGGCAGCCAAGAAAATGGATTTTGTCATCATCGATAAAAAACCAAACAAGAAGGTAAAGCGACATGAAAATTATAAGTCAAAACAAAAAAGCTAGACACGACTACTTCATCGAAGATACCTATGAAGCAGGGCTTAAATTATTAGGCACAGAGATTAAATCCATTCGTCTTGGAAAAGTCAATTTAAATGATTCATTTGTTACATTTAAAGAGGGTGAAGCATTTGTTAATAATATGCACATCTCTAAGTATGAACAAGGCAATCGTTTTAATCATGATGAAACCAGACCAAGAAAACTTCTTTTACATAAAAAGGAGATTTTAAAGTTGTTTTCTAAAACAAGAGAACAAGGATATACAATCATTCCTTTAAAAATATATTTACTCGAA